>MDTE01008031.1_pt1 | contig 516159 bp, 442 predicted proteins | sample 811231 | NCBI WGS metagenome assembly MDTE01 (sample SAMN05326651, study PRJNA326480) | marine metagenome | isolation source: seawater | place: Indian Ocean: Red Sea | collected 2010
ACACCTGTAGATGACGAAGATTATGACGGTGACCAGACTGTCGCTGTTAGTTCGCCATCGAATACGGGTCTCTCGGCAGCTCCAGCCGATGTTAACGTATCAATTGTGGATGAGGATTTCGATGTGACCTTGTCTGCTGATGTCTCAGCAATTACTGAAGATGGTGGTGCCCAATCCGTTGTGATTACTGCAACATTGCCAGCCGCAGCTGATGCGATAACCTCATTCAATATTGTTCTTGATGGCGGCGCACCAGCTGGACTCGCCATAGGTGGTACCCAGGGTATCACAATCGGCGTAGGTGCAACAACCGCAACCACAACTATTACCTTGACGCCGACCGACGATGCAGTCTGGACCGGCGACCAGGATGTAATAATTACAGAGGACACTGGTGGAGTTACTGACGCACCAGTTACAATAACCTTGTCCGAAGATGAGGCTGACCTCACGGTAGCATTGACCTCGGACGTTGCTAGCATTGCTGAAGATGTTGGTGCTGCAACAACCGTAACAATTACAGCTACCTTATCTGGAGCAGCAGCAGCAGATCAGACTATTACCGTAAGCGTTGCTGAAAACGCCGATCGTTGGGATGCTGATGGTGCTGGTACCGCTATAGCAGATGTTGCTATTGTTGTTGCCGCGGGTGCAACCACCCAGACTGGTACTTTCGACGTGGTAGTAACGGATGACAGTGCCTATCTAGGTGACGCCGTGATTGCCGTTTCAGGTGTCTCTGATAATGATCTAGCTGTTACTGGTGTGGACATCGACTTAGTGGACGAAGATTTTGACGCAGAACTTACTGTTGCGAATGGTACCGTAACTGAAGATGGCGGTACTCAATCTCAAACGGTAACTGCTACTCTCCCTGCTAATGCAGTCGATGCATTGGATATCACCCTAGGCTTTACCTGGCCTGATGGGGAAACCGAGTCTACCCTAGTCATTGGTGGGACGACCACGATAACGATAGCTGCTGGAAGTAACTCAGGAACGGCGGTTGTTACTGTCGCGCCAACTGCTGATGGGACCTACACCGGTGCACGTACTATTGCCGTAACCGGCACCTCAGGTGAACTCGATATTAAACCTACTTCAATAGCTCTAACTGATATCGAGAATGCTCCTTCGGCTACGTTGACACATACACCAACAAACGTATATGAAGAACAAGGTGATCAGTTGGTAACAGTATCAGCTGAATTGAGTCTACCATCTAGTGCAGCGACCACTATAGATATCGCAGTGGCTGAAAATGCTGCTTGGGCCGCAACTGCTCCAGACGCTATCGTAGTTGCAGCTGGATCTCTTACTGGTTCAACTACCTTTACATTGACTCCTGTAGATAATGACACTTATGACGGAGATTTAACTGTAGCGGTTAGCTCTCCTTCTAATGATGGTCTAGCAGCTGATCCTGCAGCTATCGATGTGAATATCATAGATGATGATTTTGATATAATTCTATCTGTGACTCCATCCACGATAGATGAGGATGGAACTGGCCATGATCTTGAAATTCAAGGTGTCTTGGCTGGTGGAGCGCTCGAAACAGCTACGACGGTGGCATTGACTTATACATTGCCAGCGGGACGCGTACTAAATACCGATGTTACAATCGCAGGTAGTTCCGCTGACCTAACGATTCCACCTGGAGAAACTTCAGCAACTACTACCCTGACAGTAACGGTCGATGACGATTCACAAATGACCGGTGATCAAGAAATTGCTATTTCAGGTACTTCGGCCGGCCTTGATATTCAGCCTACTGCTTTGGTAGTTTTAGATGCCCAGGCGGTTCAAGTTACCCTAACTCATGATGTAGCGGCTGAAGGCATAAGTGAGAATAGCGACCCTGTGAGTGTTGTAGTTACTGCAACACAAAGTGACCTACAACTAACGGCAACAACCGTAACCTTGTCTACGGGTGGAACTGCGACGGCTGATGAAGATTATACCGTAACGGGTAATTTAGAGATCCAGATTCCTTCTGGTGAATTAACCGGTACTACTACGCTTACCATTAGCCCGATTAATGATTTCACAGCGGAGAGTGATGGAACTGAAACAATAATCATAAACGGCTCAGCCGGAGATTATAGAATTATTACTTCAGAGTTTGTTATTAATGATCATAATCTTGTTCCATTAGCTTCTGTTTCCTTGTCCCCAGCTACTTTATCCGAGGGTAGTGGTGCTGTCGAAGTGACAATTACAGCTACTCTGGACGGAACCAGCAGTGAAGACATTACAGTCCAGACGGAATTAGGAGTTGATTCCGATACTGCTGTAGATACTAGTGATTTTAACGTGGCAGACCTTGATTCTTTTACGATCCCAGCTGGTGATGGTTCTGCAACAGCAGTTATCACAGTTACTCCTGTTGATGATAATGAAGTAGAGACCGATGAGGTATTTAGCATCGGTGCGTGGGTGACCGATGGAGAAGCTGCCGTAGGAGATAAGGTATACGCTACAATTACCTTAACTGATAATGATGCTACTACCACTCCAACTACGTTTACACTTACCTCAGATAAAGCGGGGATTACAGAGGGCGTAGATTCAGATGTGGTAATCACAGCGACCGCATCGTCAGCAGTTTCTGCTGTACATGTGATCAATCTAGTTCCTAAATTAGCCGAAACTACTATTGATCTTGAAGATGCTCCTGCATTGTTTGCTACCTTCAACTCGGGTATGTCAATTACTCTCAATCCAGGAGACACCTCCGGAACATTTACGATAGCAGCGACTACCGTTGATGATTCTGTTTATGAGGGTGATGAAGTCGTAATTTTTGAAGGTCAGGTAGGTGGCGAACTTACAAACGAACTTACACTGTCATTGCTGGATGATGACGCACCGACCGTGTCTGTGACCTCTAGTGCCACGACATTACAGGAAGCAAGTGGTGTCCAGCGAATTTCATTTACTGCCACAATGACCTCTGGAGCCGTTGAGTCTGCAACTAACCTGACTCTAACTGCGAATAATGGGACGGCGGACGCCTCCGATTATAATGCTCCGGATGCAACCCTTACCATTGCAGCAGGTGAAACGACAGGAACCGCAGAAGTCGCATTTTCTATAGCTGATGATAATGTTTATGAGCCTACGGACGAAACAATCATTGTGTCGGTTGATTTCAGAGATAACACAGGTTTAGCTGAAATTACCCTTAATATCGAAGATAACTTTAGTGCACCAGCCGTAGCTAGCGCACTAGGAGCGGTTCAGATTGAAGCTGGAACCACCTGGAGTGGCGACCTTGCCGCATCATTTACCGGTAAAGCATTAAGCTACACTGCCTCGAGCAGTGGTGGGGCAGCTACAGCAGCAATTTCTGGATCATCACTTGCAATTACCGGTGTAAGTAAGGGTTCTGCTCGGGTATCGGTAGTCGCAACAAATGCCGCCGGTAGTGCAAATTTCGATATGGATGTAACGGTTACAGCAACAACGGCTGAAAGGGCAGTTTATGAAAATATTCTCGCCGGTTTCGGTCGAAACGTGATGTCTAGTGTCGGCGAGGCCATTGGTGGAAGGCTAGCTGTAGATAACAGTCAGCGTTCTGGACTCCGGTTGGCAAACCAAAAGGTCGATGGATTAGCCTCAGGGGTTGGGGCATTAATCGGTCTGAAAGCAATACAGCCTACGGATAAGTATGGTCTGACGGATAATAGCCAACGTAACAACACAAGACGACCTGTGACTTCCCAGACCTTAATGCGCGGTACCGACTTCTACTACGCTCTAGATGATACTCCTCAGAGTGGAACAGAAAATAGTAGCTTGGCATTTACAGTGTGGGGTTCTGGCGATTGGAATGCCTTCGAAGGTGGTGCAGCAGGTAGCTCCTACGATGGAACTCTAAAATCAGGTTATATTGGTCTAGATGTATCGAATTCCACAAGTTGGACAGCCGGTGTTGCTGTCGGCCGGGCGACTGGTACAACAGACTACGATGTAACGGTTACTGATGGTACTTTAGAGACCACCCTAAATAGCGTGTACCCATATTTGCAATGGGCGGGTACAGGTGGTACCCTAGAGGTTTGGGGTATTGGTGGTTTCGGTAGTGGTGAAGCCGAAGCGAATGGTGCTACTGAAGATCTAAGTATGAGCTTAGGAATGGTAGGTATGCGAGCTCAATTAATGGCATCTTCTGGTGGTTTGGATGTTGACCTTATTGGTGATGCGGGTGTTACTAAGATTTCCACCGCTGTTGGACAATCTGCATCTTTGAGTGATCTAGAAGCAAGCGTCCAACGTTTGCGGATTGGTGTCGAAGCCTCGAAGACTTCAGATCTTGGAAACGGTATGTTTGTAACTCCTTACGCCGAACTGGCCGGTCGTATTGATGGTGGTGATGGGGAAACAGGAAATGGTCTTGAAGTTGCCGGTGGTCTCCGCATAGTAGGCGGTAGAGCAGGGCTTGAAGCTCGTGGCCGCTTTTTAGCTGTCCACACTGGTGAGGAAGTTAAAGAGCATGGGCTTTCGTTGGTTGCTTATGTGAGGCCTACGGGTGCTGGCGGCCAAGGACTATCACTATCATTAGCTCCACGACTTGGAGCTGATACCCAAATGTCAAATAATATGTGGCGCGAAGAGTCGATGAAGGATATTAGATTCTCCTCCAAGGCGGGAGCAGCAGTAAAGGCTGAAATAGGTTATGGCCTTGTCCATCCCGCTGTGAGCAATATTCTAGTGACTCCGTTTGGTACGATGGATATGGCCGGTTCCGAGAAACGTCGTATGCGTCTGGGCGCCAGGTTTGGTTCAATTAGCTCAAATAGTAATCTACTCAGTTTCGAACTCGCTGGAGAGCGGATTCAGGGTAGCGGTCGAATAACCGACCATCGCATCGGTCTGCTAGGAAGGATGACCTTCTAAAAATAGCGGCCAATAAAAGGCGGGCAGATTTGTCTATTAACTAGGTCGAAGCGGATAACTAGATTAAATGATGAAAAAGCTCGAGTCCTCAGAAGGGCGCTTACAAGAACCGGTAATGATAGCCGGAGTTGTGGGCGCCCTTTCTTTTTATAACAATTAGAATTTTAGTTAGATGATTTATTGATGTATCTTTAATTTTAACATAAACAGAAAAGGAGAATTTATGATGTTCAAGAAAATATTTATGTTAACGGTGCCATTTATCTTTATGTTAGGTTGTTCTAATACTGACGTTAAGCTAGAAGTGGGGGGGGCATCCGAGGATCCTATTTATCATACTTCCGAGTCTATGAAAGAGTATAATTTCCCATTTTCGGAAGCAGTCCAAACAGGTAATCTCTTGTTTGTTACCGGTCAAATTGGCAATTATCCTGGTACCACTGATTTAGCTCCTGGTGGTATAAAAGGAGAGGCCGCTCAGGCGATGGACAATATCAAAACGATACTAGAGGCTAATGGCTCTTCCATGGATCAGGTTGTTAAAGCTACGGTCTTATTAGTTGATATATCTGAATGGCCAGCTTTTAATGAGGTTTATGGCACATACTTCCCCGGGAAAAATAAACCAGCACGGACGGCTTCTGCTGGAACCGGTTTGGCCTTTGGAGCTCGATGCGAAGTTGATGTAATCGCTTATGTCAAGTCGGAATAGTATTTTTTACAGACATCTTAGCTATAAAAAAATGAGCAACCTAATCTAGAAAGTCATTTAAATGGCTCAACGAAAATATTGGACACAAGGGTTGAGATTCTCATGCCAGAATTGTGGCCATTGTTGTAGTTTTCCGGGAGGCCATGTATATGGCAGCAACAAAGAATTTAAGCGTATTGCTAATTACCTAAATATTTCTTTCGATACTTTTATAAAAAACTTTACAGAAGTGGTCGATGGATATATTTCACTTGCCTCTCCAAACGGAGGGGCATGTGTCTTTTACGATAAAGGATGCTCAATTTATTCAGTCCGACCCTCCCAGTGTAGTAGTTATCCCTTTTGGAAAGATATTCTCAAAACAGACCGTCGGTGGGCTGCCGAGTCCAAAACGTGTCGAGGTATTGGTCAGGGGAAAAATTGGACCAAAAAGGAAATTGAACATCAGATCAATTCTCGGGTAATAAATCTAATGCAAGTGGAGAAAGTTCAAGATGAGAAGGATGAAAAGAGCCCAGGGAGATCCTTTTAATAAGAGAAACAGGATTCTCAATAATACGGAGATAAAAAGAGTAGGTCGTCGAAAATTTCTCCGATTATCCACATTGTCAGGTGGAATTGGGTGGTTTATATCCAAAAATTTAGATATAAACTATCCTATAAACAATCCGGTTGATAGAGAAATTCCTAAATAAGGAATCATTAGAAAACCCCGAAAAATTAGCTGCTGATTTAAAGTTGTTATGAGATCAGGAAATAATTCTATTATCTAGGAAAGACGTTGGCCAAAAACTCCGTGATGGTGACCCAAGAATTCTTTATGATGGGGCTGGCCCTCGGACACTCCAATTTGAGGCCGGTGAGGAGGTCATTGTTGCGCGAAGATTACGAGAACTTTTTATTACAGTAATTAATGGAGTCATTATTTAAGATATGGTAGAGAAAAAACTAACCTATGAGAGTTCTGGGGTCGACTACCAACGTATTGATCCTCTAAAAGTGCTTGCTCAACAAGCAGCACGGACTACTGGGATTAATTTGGAGGGGACAGGTGTAAATGAAATAGCGGATAGTCGTGGTGAATCGGCATATGTTGTAGATATTGGAGAGGCTTATATAGCTTCTATAACGGAATGTTTAGGCACTAAGTCCCTGGTGGCAGATGCCTTACGAAATATTACAGAAAGAACCTGGTACGAAAATATTGCACAGGACACTATTGCAACAGCCATAAATGATATTATCACTGTAGGAGCCCAGCCACTAAGTATTCACGCCTACTGGGCTGCTGGCTCTTCAACCTGGTTTGAAGATCAAGAGCGAATGGCCGATTTGGTTAAGGGATGGAAATCTGCCTGTGATTATCTAGGTGTGGCTTGGGGGGGGGGTGAGACTCCTTGTCTGACTGGCATAGTAGAAGAAAATGCAATCGATCTAGCAGCTTCTTGTGTAGGTATTATCCGTCCCAAATCACGTCTAACACTAGGTAATAATCTATCCCCTGGAGATGCCATTGTTCTTCTAGAAAGTAGTGGTATTCATGCAAATGGCTTAACTTTAGCTCGTAAATTAGCGGAGAGGTTACCCGAAGGATATGCAACTCCAATCTCTGATGGCCGTATGTATGGAGAGGCTTTGCTCGACCCAACATTACTGTATGCTCCAATAACCCAAGCGGTATTCGAAGCTGGTATTAACCTTAAATATATTGCGAATATAACAGGTCATGGATGGCGTAAAATCATGCGTCACCAAAAGGAAATTACATATCGGATCACAAAACTCCCACCAGTGCCAGAAGTCTTAAAGTTTATTATTGAGGAAACTCAAGAGACCCCAGAAGAAGCATATTGTAGTCTCAACATGGGAGCTGGTTTTGCTCTCTTTGTCGGAGCTGAACATGCCCAAAAAACAATATCATGTGCTCAAGCTAATGGGGTCAGCGCATGGGTCGCTGGTTATTTGGAAGATGGGCCTCGTAAGGTGGTCATTGAACCATTAGAAATGACTCTGGAAAGTGAAAGTCTCGCTCTACGGGACTGAGGGATGAAACCTCAATTTGATCTGCTAAAAAAAACATCCCCTGGTAAACACTTAAAGTATTTTAGAACCTTCATTCACTTTTCTGGTATACGACGGTACGAGCCAAAAGATCGTGGAAAGCCTGTTGCCTTTTCGTAAAAAAAACAGCGATGTACCCAGGCCAAAGAAATGGGATCGATTTTGGTATAGCCCGAATGGCAGCCCGACCAAAAGATATAGGGTTTCCATTTGTATCTGCAACTCGGCACTCGAGAAGCATTTTCCCGATAGTTGCCCCCTTAAGCGAACTTTCCATTGCAGTAAAGTAAAACCAGGGCAAAACTAATTGAAATGCACTCAAAAGTTGGAAGGTTACAGCATTTTCATTACTATTGAGATAAAAATTTAATAAGGTTGAAAACAAGACAAGGACTGCAATATCGATCACATCTGCAGCTATCCGCCGCAGATGGTTAGCATAATTTTCCGATAGTGAGTAGTTTGATATAAAAGTCATGGTCTTGCTGGCCCACCATCTGGCAGTCGAGTTTGGGTCCAGTTAATTATTTCATCTTTACAGGGGTATTTAGCGGCAAGTTTCTCATTTACTTCAATACCCAGACCAGGATTATTATTGGGATACATATATCCGTTTCGAACCTCTGGGGTTCCAGGGAAAATCTCGTAAACTATTTCGTTAAAACGGCACCATTCTTGTATCCCAAAATTAGGAGCCCAAAGGTCGAGGTGTAAATTTGCTGCATGTCCTACCGGTGAAACATCCCCTGGCCCATGCCACGCCGTTCGGATGCCGTACATAGCAGCCATAGCAGCAACATTTCGAGCCGGCGTAATGCCACCCATCTGACTAACATGCATTCTTAGGAAGTCAACAAGCCGTTTTTCAATTAGTGGCATCCACTCAGCAGGATTGTTGAAAAGTTCTCCCATGGCCAATGGAGTAGTGCATATCCCCCGCATTCGAGCGAACCATGCGTTATCTTCCGGAGCTAGAGCATCTTCAAGAAAAAATAGATTAAATGGTTCAACTTTCTTGGCAAATGAAATAGCATCCGATGGAGTCAGACGTTCATGGACATCGTGAAGTAATTCTATTTCTTCTCCTACTGCAGCACGCACATGCTCAAGCATTAGTAAGGTGCGGCGCATATAGCTTTTAGGGTCAAAATAGGAACCAGAAATCGCTCCATCAGGTTTTTGTATTTGTGCTTCACTGCCACCGTATCCGCCCATTTGTACACGAATATGCCGGTAACCTTCTTCTACAAACCGTCGCACATTATCTTCTACCTCTTCAGGGGAAGATCCATCAGCATGAGCGTAGGTGTCAGCTGCTTCTCTACATTTCCCTCCAAGTAATTGATACACTGGGAGGTTTGCTTGCTTCCCTTTAATATCCCAGAGAGCTTGGTCCATGCCCGAGATTGCGTTATTTAATACAGGGCCATTACGCCAATATCCATTTACCATAGCCATTTGCCAGAGGTCTTCTATAGCATCTACATTTTTACCTACGAGAAATGGTTTGAGATCATATTCAATCGTGGCATGTACGGCCCGGAAGCGCTGGGTAAAAGTTGCACAACCTAGACCATAGAGACCAGGTTCAGAAGTTTCAATTTTTACAATGATTAAACGTGATCCAGCAGGTTGTGTAAGGATAGATTTTACATCTGTGATAGTTACAGCCATGAGTCAACCTCCTTAGGTAGCCACTACCAGGAAAAATAGCATACATAACAAACCTGATCAAGGTTTATTAAGAAATTAGTAATTTTATCTAGCCTTAAGGCAGTAAAATAATAGCGATACTAAATAAAGACTTTCTAATTTAGCCTTGACGAAATCTTAATCAGCAGCGCTAATTACTTTTTCCAATTCGTCTTTAAGATTAAATCAAATTTTGCCTTTAACAAATCCCAATGGGGGGATCTTTTGCGTATTCTAGTTATAGGTAGTGGCCTGATGGGGCCCGCAGTAGCATACAATGCTATTTTGGATGCAGCAGTAGAACAAATTACCGTATGCGATATAGATCAAAAACAATTAGAAATTTGCCGGAATAAACTAAAATCCATGCCTGGAGCTTTTAAAGTAAACTATAGACGACTAGATTTAAAAAATCGGGCGGATACAATCAAAGTGATGACACAACATGATGTTGGTATCGCAGCTTTACCCCGGGGGGCTAGCATAATAGCATTACCGATGGCCTTAGAGGTAGGAATGCCAATCATAGATTTGACCCGTGTTTCCAACGAAACAGTTGGTGGTTGGGCTAATGATTATTCTGGTTCTGATGGATTTGTAATCTTAGGATGTGGATTGGAGCCAGGGCTTACAGAAATAATGGCTCGCCACTTGGCCGACCAACTCGATCGTACTGACGAGTTGCACATTCAATGTGGTGGAATCCCTACGGTGCCTACACCTCCTTTAGGATATAAAATTGTTTTTGGCGGGCGTCGTTTACCTCTCCGTGATTTATCAGCTAAAGTAGTGATCGATAACCGTCTTGTTGAAATCCCACGTTACTCAGAGCCTGAAAAGACTATTTTTGAGGGTGTAGGAGAATGTGAAGCTTGGCATGAAGGATTTATGCCGTGGCTTTTGGAGGTAGATTCTCTAAAGGATATTCGCATAGGTACACAAAAAACTGTACGTTGGCCGGGATATTCCGCTAAGGTTACCGTATTACGCGAGCTTGGATTACTTAGTGAGGACCCTATAACGGTAGATGGTTCTGTAGTGATTCCAAAACATGTTGTAGATGAAGTCCTTTACCAGAGTGTGAAAATGTTACCTGAAGACAGGGATATTACCACGTTTCGGGTTACAGTAGTAGGAGAAAAAAATGGTTGTCCAATCACAAAAGCTGCAGAAATGATAGATAAGTATGATGAAAAAACTAATTTTACATCAATGGCACGGACAACCGGTTTTACTGCTGCTATTGTTGCCCGTATGGTGGCTCGTAATGAAATTCCCCATCCGGGTTATCCATTTATTACTCCTGAACAGGCAATATTTGGAGATCAGTATAATACTCTAATTGATGAACTTGACCAAATGGATGTCAAGTTTATGATTAGTTAACCGAGGTGAAAATTAAGTCAACCGCTTCATGCTAGATAAAAAAAGAAAATTCACTTTAAACAAATCACTCTGGTATGCCAATAAGCAGAGTGTTAAACGAAAGCTATAAAGAGTGGATATTAGAGTATTATCTCTATCATTTGATTATCTCCCCCAGTATTCTACCATCTCGGTCTGAAGGCATTGTAATTCCAAGGAGATTGCAGATAGTAGGCGTGATATCAGCAATATCGATAGGATGTCTATAATGACCTGGCTTAATCCAAGATCCATGAAAGATAACAGGTACGTGAGTATCATATTCGTGTGGCCATCCGTGTGAAGTACCTACAGTTGCTGATCCATATTCACCAAGAAGTAGGTAAAAAGGTGTAGATATGAGTATAATATCGCCACTATTTTCAGGGTGAAAACTATGATAAACAGCTTTGGAAAGGTTCGATTCCGGAATTTGCCTATGTTCTATCTCGTTTCGAGTATATGCCCTCCAAACGGCTGGATGAGCTTTCAATGCTGTAGCTGCAGTATCTTCTACTTCACTCTGGGTTAGTCCATAGTTTGCAATTGTTGCATAGTTGAGGTATAAGCCTGTTTCTGCCAGATATTCTACCCAATTACCATCGCCATATGTCCTGTCAAGTTTTTCTTCTACTAATTCAGTGAGGGGTTCGGGCCCCATACGTCCTGCATTAAGGCCCTCAAGTTGTAGTTGTTCAGGTAGAGCTAGGACGCCATGGTCAGCTGTAAGGATGATTAAATTATCCTTATTTTCTAGTCTGTCATCTAGAAAACTAAAAAAGTCAGCAAGTTGCCGGTCTGTGCGTAGAGTTGCATCCATAACTTCCTGGCTGAAGGGTCCAAAATCATGCCCGATATAATCGTTAGCAGAAAGACTGATTATAAGGACGTCAGGGATATTATCCTGGCCTAGCTTTTCTTCAATAATAGCCTGCCGAGCAAATTCTAATTGGTAATCGGTCGCCCAAGGTGTGTGTTTGAAAGCATTATAATATCTAGGACCTGGAGACTCAAGCCCTCCCTTCGTGATATGCGGGAAAGTAATGCCGCTATCTCTATTATTCTCTTCACCTTCCCTAATATCCTTTCCTGCCCTTTCCAGGTATATTTTCTCAGGCAAAAGACGTTTCCAACTTCGTCCGAAGGATTGGTCAGGGATTTTTTTTTCGTTAAACTGCTTAACCCATTCGGGCAAGTCATTCATAAAATAACTACTAGACGTAATCCGACCTAGTGAAGCTTCGTACCAGTAGGGAGAACCTAACTTCCCTGCAGTAATCATCGCGCTATAATCTTTAAGAGAAATTGAAATTAATTTTCCCCTATACCGGGTGGCCATACGGAGTTCATCCGCTAAAGAAGATCCTTCTAGCTCAAGTGTTGAAGCACGGCCATTAGAAGTTGGCGCTTTGCCAAGGATATGACTACCCGGATCGACTAATGATGGCTGAAAACGCTTTTTAGATCTATTGTACCACCCGTTATTTACCATTCCTGTTTTGTGAGCATAAGTGCCGGATGTTATTACGCTATGGCCAGGTGAGGTCGAAGCGTGTACATGACTAAATCTTGCATCCTGCATCCACGCACCATGGTTCATAAGTTTTCGGAAACCATTTTCTACAAAGAGGTCCTCAAATCTCGTTAGGAAGTCAGCGCGGAACTGATCAATAACAATAAGAACAGTGAGTTTTGGTGGATGGTTTTCCTCCGGTGAAGATGTAGGAATACTGTCCTTTTGAATCTCAAAATTTTTAGGGTCAGAGCTATAAGTTGACAAATTTATAAACAGTAATATGAAAAATCCTACCGTCTTGAGACAACCAGCGCTATTCATAGCCGGTCCTTTCTTTTTGGTCAAAATAATAAAATTAGAAATCTTTTTGCAGGAATTTTATTCCTGATCATCTATTAAGCTAAATTAAATTGTTAGAGATTTCAAGATAGAATAATTTAAGAAACTTTAAATATCTCAGAAAGTCATCTAATTGGTAAAGAAAAATGCAAGAAATAAAGTATGGGAGTCATCGTATACTATATTCCATTGATACTAAATATTACATATGAGATATCGGACTATTCTCTTTGTTTAATTCTATGAAGAAGCGCAATGAGATGATCTCGAAATACTTCGCCAGCACTAGGATCAAAAGGAAAATGGCGACAGATACGCGGAGCCAACACCGCTGCATACCAACCAAACCCCTCCTGCTCAAAATCTCTTGGTCGGGTAAGGTATCCAACTGTTTCATTAGCATATCCTATGATCATCGTATCAAAGTAGGGTGAAGCCGCCTGAATTTGCCTTCCGAATGTAAGAAACAATTCCAAAGGATGGGCTAAAAGAACGGCTTTATTAATACGCATCCAAGAAACACGAATTTCAAGCCTCTGAGGGTGAGCACTATCGAGAAGTTTCATGTACATTTCTCGCCAACCTATTTCGAAACGTATCTGTCTCATTTTTTTGCTTGTCTTATTGGAGTCAAATCGGTTTTTGTATTCAGACAATTCTTTTTTTAGTTCCTCACTATTGGGTAACGATAAGGGCAAGGCTATATCATATGTGTCTCCATCTAAAGTAACATCATTAGAACACTCAATTTTATCTAGGGCTGGTAAAACATGACCTTGGAGGAGAGAACCATTAGCTTCCATCATTTCTATTCCATCACCAAATCCTCGGCAATTGAGGTCTCCACAACTTCCCTGGAAAAAAAGTACTCGAAGCTGGTTACTCCTAGCTTCTATTTTCTTGACAGCATCTGCTGGATAATCACCACAGATCTCGGTTGAAGCTCCTAGTGTGACTGGGTGAGCACCAAAATTGATAATAGCAACGCGCATTCGGCCACTAGGGTCATCGATCCTCATCAGCAACGCTGTTTCATCTGCCTCACTCCCTTCGTCGACTCTATTGACTGAAAGTCCAGGTACAGTAGCCCTACCAAAACCTACACTTCCTGGTTCCATTTCTGAAACAGCTTTGCCGATAGTTTTAGCTATCTGTTCCGGTAAGCCCTCGGTGTAACTATCATCCCAGTTACCCCACCCGATACTTTTCATCGTAGCAGGGCCAGAATGAGTATGAGTGTTAGCTATAACCACGCGGTTGGGATCGAGACCATATAGATCTTGTACAATACTGTGTGTTTTATCTACCAGGGTTCGATCAGTCCAGATCAGGTCGTTCGAAACCCAAACAAAGATACTCTCTCCATCTGAAACCGATAAGGCCGTACAGTGAAGATCTTGATAAACCCTAGTTGACCGACGGCCAATATAGGGGCCATAACCACATAATTCAACTCCAGGTGCTGGGGTTATGGTAGAACGCCCGGTACCGAAATATAACTGGGGCATAAATTACTCTTATTTTAGGGGAAACAACAAATGAGAAACAACTATTTTGACTCGATAAGTCACACTGTTGCTCAGAATTCCTTAAGGTTGATGGTCTTATGGGTTCGGACTGATTCAATTTCACTTTGACAAATCTTAAGGGCATCACGGGCAGCACATGCTGATAACATCGTGGCTTCAGTGTTATTTTCTATTGCATTGACAGCATGTCCTAATTGAGCTTCAAACGCTTCAGGATAACATATTTCCGGTGTTGAATGTTCACCATCTTGAGTGTAGAGTGTTACCGGACGATCGGAAAGGACATTATACCACAGTGTGCCATTTTCAAAATAGGCATCATATCCTTGTTCGAATGGCGCAGAGCCTATAGCACCACACTGAGCGGTAATAGTAGTACCAAGTTGTTGATATCCATATTGTGTTGCTATATAGAGCACGTATCCATTAGGGGTAGTTATACCAGACGAATGCACATTGTCTGGCATCCCAAAGAGATGTTGGAGGTAGTCTGTATCATGGATATGTAAGTCGATTCCTGCTGCCCCCGTTCGTTCATAATCAGCGAACCAGTTTCCTTCTCCCCAAAGTGGTTTAGATATAATTCGCTTCAGATGTAACCCAAGGAGAGCTCCGTAGCGTTGCTCATCTATAACCTGTTTTAAAAATGCAAATTCAGGGAAGAATTTTAATACTTGAGCGACCATAAGTTTTTTCCCGACTTCCTCAGCTTTGCGGATCATACGGTCAGCTTCAACCATATCTAAAGTAATAGGTTTTTCGACAAGGACATGTTTTCCGGCTTCAAGTGCTTTCATAACAATATCATAGTGGAGAGCAGTAGGAAGGCACACATCTATCATGTCAATATCTGGATTTTTCAATATATCATTAATATCGGTACAAGTCTGGATTGTAGTCAAATCCTGGAACCCGCCACCATCCCCAAAGTTTCCTTGGATATGACGCCAATCACCACTAAGCTTTCGTTTATCTCTGGTGCAAATAGCTTCAACTTTAGCATTGGGAAGGTTTTTTATAGCCATGAAATGAGTGGTTCCCATGAAACCAATTCCTATAATACCGATTCGTATCACTTTTCTTCTCCTATGGAAGAAGTGTTAGTATTTCCCAGAGGGGTAAACAACCGTTGGCCAGATTTCTGATATCTACTTATCAGTGCTTGTCCTTGGTTAGAAGTCAAGAAATCAATCAGTTTTTGTGCTTCTCTAGTCTTCGTATGTGGCCAACGTTTTGGATTTACAGCAATAATACTATACAGATTGTGCAGCAAAGTATCGCCTTCCACCAGAATTTCAAGGTTTACAGTTTCTTTCAGAGCTAAATAGGTTCCTCGGTCTATAAGGACATATCCTTTTTTCTCGTCTGCCATGCGTAGAGTGGCTGCCATACCTTGTCCGACTTCCACAAACCATGTTCCCTCAGGAGTGATTCCCGAAGTTTTCCAAATCTCTATTTCTTTTAGGTGTGTTCCTGACAAGTCACCCCGAGAAAACCATTGTGCTCTTTTTGCTGAGATGGCGCTGAAAGCATTAGTTGCTGATTTCATCCCTAAAATTTCAGCTTTATCTTCAGGAGAGCCTGCAATAACAAAATCATTATACATTATGCTACGGCGTTTGGTCCCAAATCCTGCCGAAACAAAAGCAGTTTCCAATTTAGGGGCGTGCACTAGGACCACGTCGACATCTCCATTTTCTGCTAGCTTAAGGGCCTTGCCGGTTCCTACAGCGATAACATCCACTATGATTGTTCCAGCTACTTTATCATGAAACGGTGGAAGGAGGACATCAAGAAGGCCTGAATCATAAGTACTGGTGGTCGTTGCCAATTTTAATCGAGATTGGGCCTCGGTAGGGAGGGTAACAAAAAGGACTAATATCAACAGGGATAATCGGTAAAGACCCATACCAGAAAGCTTTCGATAATGGTTGTCAAATCTTGTCAGTTTAGCTGGAAGCTAAAAACAATACGGAAACGTGTCCGCCATGCATTATTATTGGTCGGAGAAATGAGTGTTTTGGGAGAGTCATATTTACGAGAATAGAGTGCAATATCCATTTTCATTTTATTGATAAGATGACGACCAAAAAGAAAACCAATTCCTCTGGAATTAGTTTGAGTATAATCAACATTACTAAAAGTAGCAATAGTTGCGTCTTGCTCTATGAAGAAAATTTGTATTCCTCCTTGATTACCACCTACCTTACTCATACTCCCATAGGTCAATAATCCGGTGATACCTTGCTTCATGTTTTTTGCACCCATATTATAAACATAGTCAGCACTGAGTTTCCATGGATGTCCGTTAATGATCTGGGAGAGTTGGGCACTAAGATTAATAATTCGAAACCTGGATAAGTAACCGGTATGGTTATCATTAGCTCGGTTGGAATTTGCGGCTTTGATTAGAGGAGATGCTCGGAGGTTTTGGGCAGCGAAAAGAGAGTCAGCCCCAGTTACAGAATAGTATCCAATAGCGAAAGTTTGAGATCTTTGGGGCCCCTTAAAATGAGCAACAGCCTGCCCCCCTAAGAAATAGGTCTTATCAAGATCTTTTACGGGTGACGTGACCTGGTTAATCATAAACTGGCCCAAATTCAATTGAAAAGAACCGGAGTCATTTTCTTTTATCAAAAATTGCTGAGCAAAACCTTCTGGTGAGATATCATTATCCATAACCAATTGTGTTGGCCGAAAAAAAGGTGTAGGGAACTTTCCCGTCATTAAGGTAAGTTTCGGATTTAGGCGTAATCGGACATATACCCATCCTAAAGTGACATTTTCATTTGCGAACATATCTCCGAAGGTCATCCAGCCAGATGAAGCTATCGAGCTAGCACTGCCTGATTTGAGGCGGGCTCTGACATCAATTTTGTCACTTAAAAGTAGAGTTCCTGTTAGGCGGAACCCATGCATGAATCTATTTTCGGCGCGTTTGTTATTTTGATAATCTCCTTGCATTCGGGTTCTAATAACACCGCTCCACAAAAACTTTTTGTTTTCTTGACCAAAAACTGGAAAATCTTCCAAAAACATACATAAAGCGCCTAGCCAGATTAGAATATATCTTATAGTCATGGTGATTTTATCCTATTTTAATGGGATGCTCTCATTATTTAAACAATTTCAAAACGCAAAGTTAAGATAATAGCCTTCTTTTACGATTCTGTTACAAAAAAGATACGAGGTTATGACGATAGAGTGAAATTTTAGTGTTATCAACCTACAATAATCATTGAGTCGAAAAAATACTTCCAGTTTACTAAATATTAGAACAGTACTGATATTTCAAGACCGGGAAAGATCCATAGATCAAAACAATCTTTAAAAATTATTTAATCAACGAATAACTTGGCCAGATTAGATTTATTCATAATGGAACGGGGTAGGAGAAAAATAAAATCCGTTATTCGAAAAAGGAAATTACTGGTCGTTAGACTGTTCTAAGGTGAAAAGTATAGAGTTATAATCCATTAGGCTCCAATTGTGTGTTTTCATCAATTTATTAAATGAGTTGTCATTAGGTCTAAATTTGGGTATATTGTCCGAGGCCATTTCTATTAAAGAATTTCAGTCCATCTATGCAGAATTTGACCTTAATGGTATAGTCAGATGACTATTGTAAAGGAGATGTCTATGTCGAGTAACTACCCGTCAATGATAGCTTCAGCCGTTTCACGTCGCCGATTTATGACCGGAGCTCTTGCTGCTGGTGTAGTGCTTAGTTTGAGTGATCGTCTGGCACTAGCGCAAAATATGACTAATGGCAGCATTTCTGCTAAGGATATCCATGGTATTGGGGTGAACCCAGGTTTAGTCCGAATGTCTCTTAATGAAAATCCAATCGGAGCTTCACCGAGAGCCTTAGAGGCTATTGCTAGGGATATGTTTAAGATCAACCGGTATTCATTTGGCGGCGGTGGAGATATTTTCGAGGCATTAGCAAAATTTGATGGTATACAACTCCCACCTTCACCAGCCCCTCGGGGTGGCGGTGGATTTCGTTTTAGACGAAAAACTCCATTCTTTATTACAGCTGGGTCGGGTGCCTTACTCTCACAAATTGCCCTAGCGTACCTAAGCAAAGGTGGAACCGAGGTAATCGAAGCTGACATGGGTTATGGTGATATATCAGGAGATGCAGAGGCCTATAAGGAAAGTGGCATAGATGTTAATATTAAAAGGGTACCTGTGACAAATTTTACCCATGACTTGGATGCTATGCTTGCAGCAATTACCCCGAAAACCTCAGTAGTCGTCATTACGAACCCTAATAACCCAACAGGCACGTTACTTTCTGTTGAAGAACAAGAAAAATTTGTTGCCTCCGTGCCATCAGACGTGATAGTAGTTATTGACGAAGCTTACATTCACTTTGTAAAGGATCCAGCTTATAAAACAGCTGCTTCGTTAGCTACAAAATATGATAATGTTATCATCACCCGAACTTTTTCTAAGGTTTTTGGCATGCCGGGGATGCGCCTTGGCTATGGAATTTGTAGCCAGGCTATTCAAGAGAAATTAAATTTCTATAGTACTGGGAGGGCTAATGCTCTGGCTCTCGCGGCGGGTGAGGCTTCTCTTAAAGATAGGAGTCATTATAATCGCTCCAGATCAGTAGTTTTGCATTTTCGAGAACGACTCGAAAATGAGTTTACAAAAATGGGTCTTGAATATATCCCCTCTGAAAGTAACTTTATGATGGTTAATCTTGGTAAACCATCTATGAGAATAATGCGAGAGATGTTTCAGAAGGGTGTAATGGTAACAAACAGGAGACGGGAGCGATTTCCAACTTGGATTCGCGTTTCCTCAGGTGATGAACAAGAAACAGAAGTCTTTCTTAATGTTCTCAAAGAGGTCTTGGGGAAGACTAGTTAAAAATTATAGGTTGATGAGTTTTGTAAGTAATATTTCGGAGGAAGCGCTGGGAATTATGTCTCCTCCTTTTTGAAAGGCTATAGTTAGTGCAACCAGGAAACAATTTTCCCCCTGGTTGTGCTCTTTAATAGATTAGGATTTATTACAGCTTTTTTACAAAAATATCGGATCATTCCCCAGTGTTATCTGGTATGACAGTGAGTATAATTAGGTTACTACCTGGTGAATCGTTTATCCTCACCCAGACACATGGCTGGGCCACATCTAAAGCCTAAAGTCTAATAACTAAGCGGATTAGTAGTAGGAATTTCAACGTAAAAGGTAACGTTTCGTTTTAGTTAGAGGCGCAACTCTTAGATATAGAGGACTAGTCCTCTTAAACTAAAATACTACCTAAGGAAACAGCTTCTAATTAGGTTATGGCTAAACCACTTTCGTAAAGGGGAGAGACTTGGAGAAACCGATGTTACAACCACTGTCAGTTTATCAGGAATATCCACCTGATGAAATGGAATGTCGGGCCAGAATGTTTCGCCAAGATCTTGAACGAAGACGTTCTGTTCGAGATTTCTCAGACCGTTCTGTTTCAAAAAAGCTAATTGAAAATCTTTTACTTACAGCTGGTACAGCTCCTAGTGGAGCAAATATGCAACCATGGCATTTTGTAGCGGTTTCTGACCCCCAAATAAAAGCAAAAATTCGGATTGGGGCAGAGCGCGAAGAAAAAGAATTCTATAACGGGAAAGCCCCAAAAGAATGGGTTGATGCCTTAGCACCTTTAGGTACGAACGAAAAAAAACCCTTCTTGGAGGTCGCCCCGTGGTTAATTACCATCTTTGTCCAGCGTTATGGTGTGTTAGATGATGGACGGAAGATAAAGAATTATTATGCTTTGGAATCAGTGGGGATTGCCACAGGGCTGCTGATTACAGCTGTACAAAATGCGGGATTGGTGAGTCTTACTCACACTCCAAGTCCTATGAATTTTTTAAATCGTCTACTAAACAGGCCTATTAATGAGCGACCCTTCTTAATTTTGGTTGTTGGTTATCCAGCTGAGGATGCTCAGATCCCAGTAATTAGCAAAAAGTCTATAAAAGATATTGCAACGTACTTATGAAGGAGGTCAGTAATGTTGGGGAAACAACCTTTCTACTTTGACGAAAGGGAGGACTCATGCGCGGATCAATAGTGCCTGTAGTTACACCTTTTAAGGATGGGATAATCGATTTTAATGGATTAGCCAGTTTAATTGAATGGCAAATAAAAAGCGGATCTCATGGGATATCTGTCCAGGGGACGACGGGTGAACCAAGTTCCCTTACCCTTGAAGAGCGTAAGGATGTTATTCGTACTGCTGCTAGTATTGTGGAGGGAAAAGTTCCCTTTATACCTGGGACGGCTTCTACTAATCACGAGGAATCTATTGAACTTTCCCGTTTTGCTCAATCCATGGGAGCCGATGCATTACTTTTGATTGCTCCCTACTACAGTAAACCTAGTCAAGAAGGTATTTACCTCCATTTTGAAGCCCTTGCCAAGTGTGTGGAAATTCCTGTGGTTCTTTATAACATCCCTGGTCGGACGGGTGTTAACATTGAAATTGATACGGTTGCTCGTCTAAAAGAGAATAATGAGAATCTGATTGGGGTTAAAGAATCAAATAAGGATTTTGAGCATATAAATCGACTGTTGCACCGTATGGGACGGGAGTTTTTAGTATATTCCGGGATCGAATTACTTTGTTATCCCATTCTAGCTATAGGTGGCGCAGGTTTTGTCAGCGCCACAGGGAATCTAATGCCTAGAGAAGTAGCTCAACTCTATAACCTTGTCCAAGAAGCAAAATGGTTGGAAGCGCAGGACCTCCACTATAAGATGATGAAACTTAATGATGCTGTATTTATGGAAATTAATCCAGTGCCGGTCAAAACAGCTTTGGGGATGATGGGAAAAATAAGCCCTGAAGTTAGGTTGCCTCTTGCCCCAATGTCGAAGAAAAATTGCGAGAAATTGCGTTGTATATTAAAAGATTACGAGCTAATTGAATAACCTACTTTTTATTAATGGAATATGAATGTCTAAATCCCCTTACCGTCTTCATTATAACGAAAATCCGCTCGGATCATCTCCCAAAGTTATTCAGAGAATCAAAGAGTGCTTAACAGGAATTAGTTTTTATCCACATCGGGATGATGAGTTTCTAAGAGATCAATTGGCTTTATTTTACGGAGATGGATTAACAAAAGACCATTTTTTTTCTACCTATAGCGGTTCAGAAGCACTTGATCTGATAGCTCGGGTATACCTCCAATCTGGTGATGAAATTATTGTTTGTGAGCCAACATTTCACGTATATTCTCGCACTGCAGAGTGGCAGAATGCTGTGGTAACAAATGTGCCACTGAATTCGGACGACTTCAGCCTTAAGACTAATGCAGTACGGGAAGCTGTGACATCCAGGACAAAATTAATTTATTTAGGAAACCCTAATAATCCTACTGGTACAATCGTCACTAAAAGTGAGATGGCAACTCTTTACGATAGTTTGCCCCAAGACGTGGTTATAGTTTCTGATGAAGTATACCACCATTTTGTGGCCTCTCCAGACTACCCAAATTCCATTCGGGATATTGTAAAAGGGAAAAATATTATAGTTTTACATTCCTTCTCAAAAGCTTACGGGTTGGCAGGTCTCCGAATGGGTGTTGTAATTGCCAGGCCAGAAATTATTGAACGGCTAGTCCAGTTACGTAGAACGTTTCACTTAGGTGCTCTTGAGATGGAAGCTGCTACTGTAGCCCTCCAAGATCAGTTTCACGTTGAAAAGACGGTTGCTCTTGCTATGGAAGGTAAAAAGAGGCTTTATGCCGAATTTGATCGATTAAATATAAAATATTGGCGAAGTGAAGGGAACTTTGTTCTCTTTCAAACACCGATGCTTGCTGATGATCTGGCAAGCCAGATGGCAGAATATGGTATTTGGGTGGGTTCAGGAAGTCGTTTTGGTCTAAATTACAGTATTCGAGTAAGTATTGGGTTACCAGAAGCGAATGAAAAATTTGTTGCTAGCTTGGAGAAGATTCTATCTGGAAGTTGTCTATAATTGGAAAGGGTATAGATGTCAAAACTGACATTAATAGAGAGAGCTGAACAGGTTTTTGTTGGTGGTTCGAACGGAGAATTTAGACTCCCACCTGAAGTCAATATGGTTGTCTCTCACGGTGATGGCTGTGTTATTTATGATAGCGCTGGGAAAGCGTATATCGACTTTCTTTTAGGTTCTGGCCCAATGATCGTAGGTCATAATAACCCAGAGGTCGTAGACGCTGTGAAGCGTCAGATCGACAAGGGGACATCTTTTATGGCCATTAATGAGCCAGCTATTCAACTAGCTGAGCGAGTAGTTGAGGCATCGCCTTGTGGACAGAAAGTCCGTCTTGTAGTAACAGGCTCAGAAGCTGTACAGTTTGCATTGAGAGCTGCCCGATCCTTCACTGGGAGAGATCGCATTCTTCGTTTTGAAGGTGGTTGGCATGGTGTAAGTGATTCTGTGCTCCATGGTTCAAGGTCTCTCAGCCTGGGGAACTATCCAGCAACATTGCCCGATGGAGGAGGTATTCCACTTAGTGGATCTGCAGAAGTATTAGCTACTCCCTTTAACGATGTGGAACAGGCAGTAAATGTTGTAAAAAAACACCACCATGAGATTGCCGCTATACTAATAGAACCCCTTCAGAGGTGTATCTTACCTAAGCCCGGATTTTTTGAGGCCATGCGTAAACTTGCAAACCAATATGGTATAATTCTTATTTTTGATGAAATTGTCACAGGATTTCGACTCGCTTGGGGAGGAGCTCAAGAACGATATGGTATAAAATCCGATATAGCTGTATATGGCAAGACGATTAGTGGAGGTTATCCCATGGCCGCGATATGCGGCAGAAAAGATATTATGGACGTGATGAATGGGTGGCGGGCAGCTGACGATCCACAGCGGGTAATAGCTTCAGGAACCTTCAATGGCTACCCAGTAGCTGCAGTAGCTGGTCTTGCTACTATGGATATTTTGGCTCGACCGGGAGTATATGATCAACTTTTTACTATGGGGGATTACATAACTAGAGAAATTGAAGCTATGGGTGAACGTCTATCAATCCCACTGATGGTTGGGGGCGAAGGCCCAGTGCTCCAAGTCCTTTTTACCAACGAACATGAAATTGTTGATTATGGCTCTATGTTCCGGGCCGACAAAAACAAGGCATTTATTTTTGGTATTGAGTTGATTAAGCGAGGGGTATTTGTTAGTCCCTACGAAAAGATATATCTATCGACTGCCCACACAGATGGCCATGTTGATCGTTTACTCGAAGAGATAAAAAATGTTTTGGAACAAGTAATAGCAAAAATGGATTAAAAAATATTGAAAAATATGCACAGGTGGTCTTAAATCACTAACAAATATGCTTTAAGATAAATGAGGAGAATAATCAATGAGAAATATCCTTCTTCTAGGTGCATCCGGAAATATCGCACCTCATATCATTCCAGCATTAGAAGATCTCTATAACCTACGATTAGCAGATATTCGTCCTCATCCTGATGGTAAAACAACAATTCATGTTGACATGAGTAATTATGAGCAAGTCCTAGAAGCTTCCCGTGGCATGGATGCTATTATGAACTGGACTGTTGTTCGCGAGGATCCGGTAAATAGCTTTGTAGTATCTGTTCGTGGTGCCTGGCACGTTATGAAAGCTGCTGCAGAACTGGGGATCAAAAAAGTACTTCATACCGGTCCTGAAATAATAATCCCTGGCTATTTTCATGATCATGATATCGGAGATGTTCCTCAAGCTCCTGGTACAGGATACTATATGTTAACTAAGCACTTAGCTATGGAAATAGTCAAGATTCATGCTCGAAAATATCAAATCAATACTATATGTTATCAATTTAATGGACTGGGACCTATGCCTAAAAAGTCGGTTGTCAAGTCAGATCATCCACCATTTACAATAGTTTATGATGATCTAGTAGAAGCTTGTCGTCTAGCTCTAGAAATTGAAAGTGTCCCTGGCTATTTTCAAACCTTCAATCTAGGTAGTTACCTGCAACAGGGGAAGTATTCAATCGAAAAAGCTAGGCGGCTATTGAATTTTGAACCTCGTACAAATCCAGAACTATTTTTCAAACGGCCAGTACTTTCACCAGAACAAACAGACTAGTGATACTAGTTTTCTTAAGGGGGATGTTAGATAATTTTTTTGTTTGGTATACTAAGCTTATAAGAAAGAATTGCACGGAACTTGGGGAATTAGTGATGGTCTACCCGTGGTTCAATCGGGAGTTTCCTAAACTCCTGAATCAGGTCAGCTAATTCCTGTGAAGCCGAGTTAAAAAGTTTTTCACCTTTTTCTACAGTAGCGACAGTAGGATCGCCGATAACTCCAGAATCTGTGATACGAGACCACTGATCCATCATGCGAAGAGACGATGCACCTTTACCTCGGATAAATCCACGCCAGTAATGTTTTGATATGCTAACTTTTTCTTCCCGAACTGCCTTATCCATCTGAATCACTTCATCATTTAGATATCTGTAGACGGAAGTTTCAATTTCATCAGCATGAGACTGAAGTTCCGAATCACCAATTTCCCAGAGTTTGGTTTGGGCCATACTCCACCAGTTGAGAGTCCCACAGTGAGCATCAGTTTCAATTACCGTTCGCCTTGATGCTGTCTCTAAAATGGTTGCGTTAGATCCATGTCCGTTAACAATTAATATTTTTAGGAAACCATGATGGGTTAGGCTTCGTGTAATATCCAGAACAAAGTCTTGGAGATGGTCGTCTCGTATAGTTATTGTTCCAGGAAAATCCATATGGTGGTCTTCAAAACCGTAGGGGAGAGCTGGCAAAATTAATACTTCGTTAGGAATAAGGCGAGCAGCACCCTCACAAACACTACTAACTAAAAAGGTATCTACATCCATAGGCATGTGGTAGCCATGATCCTCTGTTGATCCCACGGGTAATATAACAACGGGTTGTTCTTTTATTTTATCTCTGAGTTCTGTCCAGGTGTAGTGGTCATAGCGGTATGGAAGTTTAGGGCCTTTCATATTGCTCCTCCTCAACATCAGTAGGTTCAGATCGATATGGAGTTCAGGAATTGAGTGCAGGGATCACTTCATTGACAAAAAGATCCATGCTATGTAGCCACGCTTCTTTATCATCCCAGTCATATCCCATGAGAACTAATGTACCAAAATCCCCCGTTTCATCTCGAAACATGTTGAGTCGATTAACGACCTCATCCACATCGCCGTGAATCATTTGTTCTTGCATTAAGTAGTCTAAATTGCAGTCCATATCTGACATTTCGGGGTCTCGTTTTAACATTTTACGTCCGAGACCTTGATCAAACAAGCTGCCAATATATTCGAAGGCATTGCCCATTGAATTGGTCCGGACCTGTCTTTCAGTTTCTTCTTTATTGTCACCGATAAAGATACTTCTGCAGACTCTCCAATCGGATCGGTTGGGAACACGACCAGCTTCCAGTGCTGCCTTTTCGTAAACGCGCCAGTTATCAGCTACGACATTACCAGGAGAAATATTAGCGCTGATTGGAGCCCACCCTTTTTTACCGGCAGTTTTCATGGTCGAGGAATTCATGCTCATGCCAGGAGCAAAGATAGGTGGATGTGGTTTTTGGAGCGGTTTATGAATGTAGCCAATCAATGTATCCTGATCTACGTTCTCTTCCAGATCTATTTGCCAAAAGCGACCGTTTATTTTGTAAGGGGGTTCTTGATTCCAAAGTTGAAGGATAATTTCGGCTGACTCTTCCGCCATAGCACTATTGAGTTTTGGATCAATGTTATAAAGTTCTAAATCACTTGTAACACTGCCAGGCCCAAAACAGAGATTAAGTCTCCCATGGGACAACTGATCCATAAACGCTAGCCTGGTGGCGACATAGGCAGGGTGGTGGTAAGGGAGGCATGTTGGAGCAGTTCCTAAGCGGATGGTATTAGTCATTGCTAAAGCTTTACCAATAAAAGCTTCTGGAAGTACAATATTTTCATATTTCATAGTATGGTGTTCACCAATCCAGAATTCGGAGAATCCTAGGTCTTCCGCCCTAACTATAAGTTCAAGGTCTTCATCATAGCACTGTGCTGCAGGCTTGGAAGGTGAATGAAATGGCATAATGAACATTCCGTAATTCATAATTATATCTCCGCAAGCTATACCGCTTTTTGTAGGGGTGATTAAAATATTATAACCTTTAGGTCGTGATACAAGCTTTTAAGGTTAAGTAGATTCCTTTGATTATCAACTATATCCTAAAGAACTGTTTAACTTTGGCATTACTTCCTGCGCAAACAATTCTAATGAAGTGATCCAGGCTTCTCTGTCGTCCCAGTCATGGGCTGTCATTATAAGGGTTCCAAATTCACCGGTTTCTTCGATCATCCGGAGCAATTGGCGTACACACTCATCCGGATCTCCTGCTATTACTTGTTCTTTCATCATATAGTCCAAAGTACATTCGGATTCGGGCATATTAGGATCTCTTTGCCACATTGCTCGACCAGGGCCAAGGTCGGTTAGTTTCAAAATGTAGTCAATACATTTACCAAGAGATAAGTTTCGAGCTTTTTCCCGAGCTTCTGATGTTGTTTCTGCTACAAAAATATTTCGGGAGATTTTCCAATTTTTTCGATTTGGTATTCGACCAGCAGATTGAGCGCCTTTGAAATAAGTTTCCCAGTGATTAGCTAGCACATTGCCTGTAACCATATGATGACTAAATGGTGAATATCCTTTTTGACCAGCTATTCGAGTACCAGCTGAATTTCGCATTATAACGGGCACCGATAGAGGAGGATGAGGTTTTTGGAGAGGTTTAAGATAGACTCCAACTCCCAAGTTTTCACGGATTTCTTGGCTTACCTGAATTTGCCAGAATCGGCCATTAATATCGTAAGGTGGATCTGAGGTCCAAAGGGTCATAATCATTTGAATAGCTTCCCCTACCATTGCTCCGGTATCCTCAGAACGAATCCCATACATTTCCATGTCAGTCGGGATGGCACCTGGACCGAAACAGATATTAAGACGGCCATGGGAAAGGTGATCCAAAAAGGCTAATCGAGCGGCAACATGCGCGGGATGGTGATATGGTAAACACACAGGTGCAGCACCAACCCGTATGTGATTTGTCATGCCCAGAGCTTTCCCAATAAAAATCTCAGGCATTACTATATTTTCGTAACTTGAAGAGTGATGTTCACCTACCCAAAATTCACTAAAACCTAATTCTTCTGACCTTACGGCTAGTTCTAAATCTTCATCATAGCACTGACTAGGTGATTTAGCTGGATCATGAACAGGCATTAGAAATATACCATAATTGATCATGTTTTACTCCTCCACTAATCCAAACAACTCAGGTAGGTTTTTAATTTATAATAGCCCTTTGAGTTTCTTACTCTTAATAATTTTATCCAAGGTCCCCTGAGGGTAATATTGCTCTAAGTTCCCTCCTGGAAATTGAGTTGCCCACTCATAAATTGCTCTAATTTTTTCTTCATTACCATCAAAAATTGAAGGAATTTTATGGACTGAAGTTAATTCACTGATAATAGTATCAGCAATACGATTGTATAATTTGTCCGACCAGATTTTTACTGGTTTATCGCCTTTTATAGCATCTTGATACCATTCCATAGCATTAAACTGGATAATCCTGGAACGGGGATAATTTGAGCACATTAGGTTCCAGTTATCACCGCCCTGTTTTTGGTCTCCCGAATTTCGGAAATCTGACCGAAGAATTACAGAAGGTATATCGAGAATCTTTGCTATAACATATTCTACCACTGTCCCAGAATCCAAGTCTGTTCCATCAAAATTAAATAATCCTAAATCACAATTCATTAACAGGAAAAGATCCTGATTGCGGATATCAATAGTGCGGGTAAATGTTTTTTCCACAGCCTGAGGTAGAATGCTCTCATATTTACCTTTTGAGCGTCTTGTTATAGTTTCCGCTAAGATAGCATTGCCCAGTAAATGTTTGTGGTCGAATAGGTCTCCAGCAAAATAGACGGAGTAGTTGGTCATAAGGTTTTCCGATTTGTGTACAATTTTCCTTTTTCGGCAGTTTCTTTGGTGCAACTAATAACGGATACTCCTTCATCAATTATCTCGTTTATATCTTCTGGCCCGGCACCATTTAGAAAAGCTATATTGTTGTCCTTGCAAGCATTTAGTACTTTAGCTCTTGCTTTCATCATTTCAGGTGGATAGGGTGGATCATGTTTATCTAGGTATCCAAAAGACATTCCCATATCTCCTGGTCCCCATTCGGCGAACGCAATACCTGGAATCCCAAGACTTTCATTAACATTAGCTAGTGCGATTTGGTTTTCGATTTTGAGACCGAGCATTATTTCTCCAGTTGGGTTTAGTGGCCAGACATCGGCTTTTTGTAGATATTCGTTCTCTGTGAGCCCCCAAATTTTAGAAGCAAAACTCTGTCCTCCCGAACCCCGTTGACCCGGTCCAAGTTTTTGGCCCAGACCAATATTTTGGAAAGAAAACCGAACAGATTCTACAAAAGCTTTGACTGCTCCCGGGGTTTCTGCGTGACACAGAAGAATTCCATGAACACCGAGAGCAAGAAACTGCTTTATCATCCAAGCATTTGCGCGAATTACTGCTTCATTGGTTCCGTTTGTAGGAAGCGTAACGACAACGCTTGGTGTCAGATGTCCACTAGGAGTAGGTCCAGCGTCAATAAGGCCAGCCATAAAAGCTTTAAGGTTTGGGAGGTCAAAAAGACTATGTTCCATGTCTATTAATAAGTAGTCTACCCATGTTTTCGAGGCGGCAAGACCACCTTCATAATTTATTTTAGAAGGACTGCCATAGTAAATTGGTTGCCCGGATTCGAGCAATTCTATAGCACGGTTTATTCTGGGCATTTAAAGCTCCAAATTGGTAGATTGAAACGGAAGTTGTTCCACAAGTTGTGTATCTTCGGCAAGTTGGATAAGATTTTTTACAGCCATTCGAGTAAGGGGAACTCCTTCATTTTGAGAAATTTTTTCAGATTCATATTCTAGCTCTCCGGGTACTAATGTCTGTTCTACACCAACAGCGGTTGGAGCTTCCCTCATTCTCCGAATAAGTTCATCAATACGCTGGTAAAAACGGTCCATCGGCATCATAGCTCCCACATCGATAGCTATAAAACAGTGCCCCTCATCGCAGGTATCGTCAGATACCTGTGCCCAGGAAAGAATGTCTGTAGTAATGGCTGACCCAGCTAGAACCCCCGCTAATGATTCTACAAGCAGAGCTAAACCATATCCCTTATGGTTACTAAAGGGGGTTAAAGCTCCATTAACGGTAAACACACTTGGATCTGTTGTTGGTTGCCCATCTTTATCGGTTAGCCATCCCTCTGGTAGGGGAGTTCCCCAGTCTTTATAGGAATTGACTTTACCTCCTGCGACAGTACTCATAGCTATATCTAACACAATCGGTGGCTGATTTCGCGCGGGGACCGCATAAGATAATGGATTGTTGCCTAGGGTTGCTCCCCGTCCACCAGGGATGTTCATTACAACATCAGTATTGCTCATAGCTAATCCGATCATGTTATGATTTAGTGCCATAAGTGTATATGCTGATGCCGCTCCGAAATGGTTACTTTGCCGTACGTTAGCAATACCGATACCACACTTTGCTGCTTTTTTGATTGCTATCGACATACCGTAGTGTGAACCTACCATACCTACAGCCTGATGCGCGTTAATTTGGGCCCAGGCTAATCCCTGTTCTGTAATTTCAGGTATCGCGTTGACATTAATTCCTCCATCTAGCATCAATTGCACGTAACGCTTCAGACTTACTGTTCCATGAGTGTAAATCCCTCGCATATCAGTTCGGATTAAAATATCAGATACAAGTTTAGCAGAGCGACTAGAAAGCCCCGATTCAATCATAGCTTTAGAACAAAAGTTTTCCAAAAGATGATGTTGGGTTCTAAGAAGATAGAGTTCTTCATGTAGCTTTTGTGAATTAGTATTCACCAATTGACTTGTCCCCCTCCTATTCAGCCCGTATTTCACCAGTAATGTGTTCAAAACCACTAATCATATAACTATAGTCGCAGGCTACTTGTATCCAATCAACTCCACGCCGGCTCCATCGTTGACCAAAAGCATAATCTGTACCCATTCCCATTCCTATAGATAGACCAGCTTCATGTCCAACATCAATAATGCGTTCCATTGCTACGGTTAGATCACTATGGTTTAGTTGGCCAAGAAAACCCATTGAACCACTCAGGTCTACTGGCCCAATAACTAAACTATCTAGCCCTGGTATAGCAGCTATAGCTTCTAGCTCTTTATATGCTTCAATATTCTCAATCTGGACCGAAACAAATAAGTTATTGTTCATGGTGGTTTTATAGAGATCAATATCTGAAAGAGTTCGGCCATAATTAGATGGCCGGTGTGGACCAAAACCTCGATTCCCATTTGGTGGATATCGACACATATCAACTATACTCTGAACTTCGATAGCCGAACGAACTTGTGGTACGATAATCCCCGGGGCACCAGCGTCTAGGACTGGTTTGATTTGGCCCAGAGCACTTGAAGGAACTCGAACTAAAGCTACTGTCTGTCCTGCGCGAGCTGCCATTAGATGGTGCGTGACCGATTCCAAATTCATAGTGGTATGTTCGGTGTCAATCCAGATAAAATCTGCGGAATCACAAAGTGCTTCAGTAACTGCTGGATCGGAAAAGGTTACACTAGCTCCCAAGCACAAGTTGCCATTAGAAAGTTGATCACGAAACCATTTTATTTCGGTTGAAAACATAAGAATGAATACTCCATTGTTAAATTAAATCTAGATGTAGGCTTGGCCTGCTATCTTTCTTTAGACGGCACCATTTTGCCACGGTCCCCAAATAGCGTAAGTCATCCCAGGTCTTTGCATATTAACAAATAAAGTCTCTCCGTCTGGACTGAAAGTTGCGCCAGCAAATTCTCCTCGGTGGGTAATTCCAGCAATATCTTTAGCTAAATCAAACACTCGGCCGTCCCTTGTTAAACCACGAATATGTTGGATCCCTTCCCTATTATCTTCGCAGATGACAAGGCCTCCACGAGGACTAACACAGATATTATCTGGGGCGGCCATTAAAGCAGGATCAGGTGATTCAAACAAGAGTTTCAATACCCCTCCATCGGCCCCTAATGGGTTGTATTCCCAAACCTGGCCCAAGCCTTTATCCCCCCCTTGAGTTGACGTAAAAAAGATTCTGTCATTACCATGCCAGCATCCCTCTAATCGATTAAAAATGGCACCACCTTTATCTAGACCCTCCTTATGAACAAGCCCACGCTCCAGTCCAGCTCCAACTGGATCAGGGTCATTAATTTCGACCCATTCTACAGCGAGTTCTTTGCCGATAGTCTGTCCAATCCGAGTGTCAAATTTTGGTTGACCGCTGACGGCTAACATTCCTAAGGTTCCACCCATAGCAAGCCGGCCCGGATAATCAGGTAAGTATTGGTAGAATCCCCCAGGGTTTGCATCTTCTGTTTCGTATACAAAGCCAGATTTTGGGTCAATAGCGACCGCTTCGTGAACAAAACGGCCCATATGAACAAGAGGTTCAGCAATTAAATTTCCTTCAGCAGTTGCAGGTACATCGAAACAATATCCATGGTTTTTATCGTATCCACCTAGAGATCGATTTCTACGTTTACTAAAAAATTGGTCTTGCCCCATAGTTGTTTCTTCACAGGTAATCCAGGAACCCCAGGGAGTTGGCCCCCCAGCACAATTATGTAGAGTTCCATTGATACTAACAAAATCACGGACAAGTTCCCTGGTAGTTGGATTTATTAGTAGAGTAGTTACGCCCCCAGGGGCAGTAGGATCGTATGCTGAAGCTAGATCACCCATTGCTTCAGCCGGACTACCAGGATTAATTTCATGATTACGCATTAGCCGTATCATTCCATCTGAGGGAAATGCTGCCATTCCATCATGGCCAGGTGGAGTAGGAAATCCATCTGACATTAAACCACCGATCTTGCCGAACACTGTATATGCAAATTCGGGTGGCAATTCAAGAAGGGTTTCTCCTGTATTTTGAGAAGGGACTGGGGCCAGTGGTCCATATCCGCCCTTCCCAAAAGAAGCTTGGGAAGGATAATGGCCATTTTCCATTGCACCTAAACGCTTGGTTATCAGTCCTTGTAGAGTAGAACCAATAGCTATGCTCCCAAAGGTTAGAGTTGTCTTTCGTATAAAGGAACGGCGACTCAACCGGGACATTTCTGTATCTCCTCTTTTAGTTGTCCAATACTTAAATGAGCAATCTTGAGCTTAGAAACAATTATACCAGATATCAAAATATTTAATGTATTCTCTTAGATTTCGAATGCAAGCGTCAGATGAGAGATTCCTTAACCAAATTTAATGAAAATAAGGCCACAGATTATCATAAATAAGGCTACCACTTTTCTTGGAGTTATAGTTTCCTTTAGAAATGTAAATCCCAAAATCACCCCAATGGCTACGGCAAACTCTCTTAATGCTACAATGTAGCCTATTTTACCCATCGTCATAGCAAATAGAATCATTAGATAAGCTCCGGTAGAACCAATGCTGATAACTATCGCAGAGCCCCAGAAAGACTTTAATTGAGTGTAAAGAGTCTCAGCATTTTTCCGGATTACGAAAGGTGTTAAGAAAGCCCCGCTCAAAAAGAACATTCCGAAAATATAAACAATAGGATTAACTATATTTACACCAACTTTGTCTATAAGTGAATAACTAACAATAGTCGCTCCAACGCCCAGAGCTGATATTAAACCTTTTTTTACGGAATTTGTTTGTTTAACGAGAGGAAAAGCTATACAAAAAATACCCAAACAAATTGACCCGATCCCGATTATTCCTGGAAGATTAAGATTCTCATCTAGAATAAGCCATCCAAGAAAACCAGTTAGACCAATTCCGGATCCTCGAGCAATAGGATAGACTATGGAAATCTCTCCAAATTTATATGCTCTAGCTAAGAGCCAAAAATAAATTGTATGAATAATGCCGGTTGCTAGGATATACAACCACCCAACACTTAACATATCTACAAATTCTAATATTCCCTGTGTTGCTGCTACGTTTAGGACGAAAGGTAGCAAAAATAAGCAGCTAATCCAAAGAGACCACCAGGAGATAGTAAGGTTGCCACCGGTCCGTCGTGCTACAAAATTCCAGGTAGCATGTAGGGTTGCAGAGATTAAAACAAATAGGAATAATGAAGTGGACATCAAAACTCCATCAGGAACTAGTCCAATACTAGCTAGGTCGTCAAGTGGTCATACATAAAGTTGAATTAAAACAGAGGAGTGTCAACGTTATTATCTGTATGTGTTGCTCCTATTATCTTGTTTCTTTATTTTCAGGTGTTGATATTATTTTAATTTTCGTAGAATTTGAAAATAATTAGGGAATTAAGTTTGTAGGTTTAGTTAGGAATTGTGGTCTAACTTAGGAAAGGAAAATCATAAAATGTCTCTAAAGTTTGGATATCTCGGTATCTGGCATAGTCATAGCGTATTGCATGTTAAAGACGCAGGTAAGCGTCCCAGCGAACTTGAACTTATCGGAATTTATGAACCAGATCCTGAGATACTGGAATCTAAGTTAAACCAATGGGCAAACTACCTTCCTGATGATCTTATTATATTTGATTCTATCGAAGAGGTCTTAAATAGTGACGCGGAAGCCATTATCTGTGAAGGGCGGGTTTCAGAAAATCTAGATTACGCTGAAAAGGCTCTAAATGCGGGGAAACACGTTTTGTTAGAGAAACCTGCTGGAGTAGACTTGGATCAACTCCAAAAATTACACCAAATAGCTCAGAGGAAGAGACTACATCTACAAATGGCTTATATGTGGCGTTATAATCCAGCTATTGCAGAAGTTATCCGACTGGTTCGGGCAGGTGCTCTGGGGCAACTTTTTTACTTCAGAGGCCATATCCCCAAACCTCTATCATATTATTCACGGTTGACCCAGGAACTGGATTGTTATAAAGGTTCTCTGTATTTCGAAATGGCTGGCCACTTAGTAGATATCATGGTAACCCTGATGGGTAAACCGAAAGCTATTCAACCAACTCTTACAGAGCATTATGCTGAGAAAAAATATGTAGATAATGCTGTAGTCGTTCATGTGTTTGATGACAATAGCTTAGGTACTATAGATACAGCTTCTATGCATACTGAAAGTAATAAAACACGACGTATTGAGGTATATGGTACAAGAGGTACGGTAATTCATACACCAACTGGGTCGAATAATCTTCAATTGTTTTTGGAACAGCCTTTTGAAAATTATGTTAAGGGTTGGCAAGATGTGATAGTTCCTACTCCCGTTGAGGAACCGTCTTTGTTAACGGAACTTTCCGCGTGTATATCGAATATGAAGGAGCCGGATTATAGTCTCCATCACGATATGACAGTGCAACAGGTCCTATTTGAGGCGTGTGGTATCAAAGATGGTTCGGCTATGACACCTTCTTTAAAATAGTAAAAATTGGTTGACAAGTGGCACTTAAAACAAGTATATTTTGGTCAACAGCGCGGGGTGGAGCAGTCTGGTAGCTCGTTGGGCTCATAACCCAAAGGTCGGAGGTTCAAATCCTCCCCCCGCTATTTTTATCAGGGATGGTCTGCGGACCATCCCTGAATTTGTTTCGCCCCTTCTTATTTACCAGTGATTAGAACATAATCAATAATATATAAACGAAAACCTGATACCAGAAACAGCAGGTTCTCAATTTATTGCCGATATTCTTGATAGTGCCAATCTCATGTGGGGCTTAGAAAAAAATTGGGAAGGCCAATCTTTAAGTTAAAACCGTATGCTTTTCGTATCTGGGAGAATTCCTTTTTCATCTCTTGGAAGAATAGAAGTTGGTAAAGCGATAGATGAGCCAGCATCAACAGGGAGGGTGATTCCGGTAATCCATCGGGATTCCTCGCTAGCAAGAAATACAGCTGCATGACCAACATCCCAAGCCGTACCTTCAGTCTTTAGTAATGTCGCTTTACTACGAAGTTCACGATGATCTTGCGAAAGATTTTCGGTAAATGAGGTATGTAGGTGCCCCGGGGCGATACAATTCACTCGAATTCCATCCTGACCATGTTGCAAAGCCATATTCACAGTCATAGCAACAACACCACCCTTTGAGGTTGCATAAGCTATATTATACGACCATCCACTACGAAATGCGTCAATTGACGCAACATTAATTATAGAACCTCCACTGTTTTTTATCATTTCGGGGATAGCAAATTTACTTGTCAGCATCATCCCTTTAAGATTGGTAGCCATTATTTCATCCCAGTTTTCCTCATGAACGTCTAAAACTGTTCCTGGATAATTAAGTGCTACATTATTAAAGAGAATATTTAGTGCACCATAACGCTTCAACGCAGTTGCTGTGATCGCTTCACATTCGTTAGCTTGGGTTACGTCTCCTTTGAAAAATGATGCTGTCCCTCCTTCTCTTTTTATAACTGACACCGTATTGTGGGCATGTTGCTCATGTCGGTCTACTACTAAAACATTAGCACCTTCTCTAGCAAGGAGTACGGCAGTTGCAGATCCTGTTCCAGCTAGTTCACTTTTTTTCCCAGCCCCTACCACAATCGCGGTCTTGCCTTCGAGTCGAGGTTTGGATGAATTCACAAGAATTTCCTGTCAAATATTTAGCATCGCCAGAAACTAATAAATTTGTGGCGGTTAAGTCGTCAGGTTCTGAAGAATCTAAAAAGGTGACAACGTTAACTACATCATTGCTTTCTGCTACCTGACTTAACGGGAAAGATTATCACTCACCTTCCCGTCTAGGGTTAACAACAGTTTGCCCATCATCTTCTATTAGAGGATGATGATATATGTAAGGTGGTTCGAGGGTTGCTCTTTGAGCTTCTGTTAGATCTGATGCCCATTCAGGAAGTTCTGTTGTATAAATCCCTCCAGCGTAGTGAAGATATTTTGGTGTATATCGATAGAGTGCGATTCGTCGCTCATTTTTCCCGTGCCAGGGTAAGGTGCCATGTGCGGTTGCTTCATTGAAGATCACCAAATCACCAGCTTTTTGAGGAATATGGTGGATTAATTCTTGGTTAGCTTCCCAGGTTAGAATATCTTCTGGACATTCGAAGTTAGCTTTATGACTGCCAGAAATTACGCATAGGCCCCCGGCGCCAGGCTCTACATCAGCTAGAGCGTACTGAAAAACTACTAATCCAGATCTCATTCGGCCGTTATGGTAGTTATAATAACGTGAGCCATTGAAAGTTGCATTCCCAGACCCATGGAGCTTCAGTCCCTCACAACCCTCCTTTGCAATCAGTACGTCAACACCGTGATCTAGCTTCCATCCACGGCCAAATAGAGTATTTAGATAAGGTATAACCCGCGGGTGAGCTAAAAGTTTTCGAAAAGGTTCGCACCATGGTTTTGGCCAGGTTAGCATTCCCTCATAATGACAGAATGGGGCATATTGGCCTTGGAAAGGTCTACTACTCCAGTCTCCACTTAACGTATTGGGTTTATCGTAAGAGGTACGGTGCTCAGGATTAGCCTCAAGGGCTTTATTTAAGGCTTTTATTTCCTCATGAGTAAGAACATTACGGATAACAAGAAAACCCTGAAGGTCAAATAGATACTGTTCATCGCTACTCATCGTCGAGAAATTTGACAAAGTATTCACCTTGTTTATAGTCAGCGATTTTAGCAAAAAATCTTATTGGGTATGTTCGACAAGATACTTTAATCATGGTAAGGTGCAACAATAAATTATTCATCTTTATCCTTTATCAATATCCTACAAAATGCCTTGACAGATTTTCTTGATAAGGTTAAGATATTCCGTTCATCTCAATTATGATGGATGCTTTTATCCCTAATACCACCGCCAATAAAAATACAGCCAGGCTAACGTGTCCGAAGAAGCCGAAGTACCAGAACAAATTCAAGCTCAACAACTTAACCGCCCAGGTGTCAAAGAACTGGATGACATTCTTGGTATTCCCTTTAACGTCCTTGACGATGGATTTGTTAGGATTGTTGATTATATGGGTAGCGATCATTCGATTGTGCAAGCCGCCCGGGTTTCTTATGGCGTTGGGACACGTCAGGTTCATCAGGATCAGGGATTGATCCGTTACCTAATGCGGCATCAACATACGACTCCTTTCGAGATGTGTGATATCAAGCTCCATCTTCGAGTACCAATGGATTGTTGGCGGCAATGGATCAGACACCGAACAGCTTCAGTTAACGAATATAGTACTCGGTATTCACTAGCAATTGATGCGGCTCAAACAACTACCCCAGAAAATTGGCGGATTCAAGCCCAAGGGAATCGTCAGGGTAGTGGTGGTTATGTAGAAAAATCAATGGGTGAGGAATTTACAAAGAAGGAACGAGAACTCCAAGAAGTAGCTCGACTACGCTATGAGGAACGGATAGCTGCTGGTGTTGCCCGAGAACAAGCTCGAAAGGATCTACCTTTGTCTACGTACACAGAGGCCTATTGGAAGGTAAACCTACTCAATCTTTTTCGATTTCTACTCCTCCGTATGGATGACCATGCTCAATGGGAAATTCGTCAGTATGCTCAAATAATTGGATATAAAATTGTTTCTGTTTGGTGCCCTATAGCTTGGCAGGCATTTCTTGATTATAGTGTGAATGCAATGCAACTAACACATTTAGATTGGGAAATGATCCAAGCAATCCAAGCAGGGGACAGTCAGAAAATATCAGAACTTTCGATCAAACATCGTTTTGTATCAAAAAACGGAAATCGTCGCCGTAGCCGAGAGCGTGATGAGCTTGAAGTAAAGCTGGAAAAACTAAACATCCCAATTCCATGGCAGTCTAATGATGACAGTGCTTAATGGAAAATAACAATGTGTGAAATCAGAGTATCTGACCTGAGTTTTATTGACTGATGATTCGAGGCAACCCCGAACCTATCTACCGTAGGTATAATATTACACATGACCCGGATCGAAAGGGGATTTCTGAGGCATTAGAAACCCTGGGACCAGTAGAACGAAAGACTGAAGTGTGGTGTGACTGGGTGTACATCTTTGAAGATGAAAAAGAACGAATTATTGTCAAACAATACAATAATGGAACTCTACTAATTCAGGGTCGAGGTAAAACTCTCCTTCAGATCATCTCGCAAGTTATCTCCGGGTTTGTTAAAAATCCTGATTTGCCTCCCCGAGTAAATAAAATTAGCGAAGAACCTCGTCAATTATCCACACCTCATATTGGCACCGATGAATCTGGAAAAGGGGACTATTTTGGCCCTTTAGTAGTTGGAGGGATAATGATTGAATCTCGGTCTTTGTCGAAGTTGTCAAGCCTGGGCATCAAAGATTCAAAAAAATTGACCGATACACGGTGTCGTAAACTAGCATTAACAATACGGGAGTTATGTGTAGAAAGATATTGCGAAGTCATTATTCCTCCAGCAAGGTATAACACTCTTTATGAAGACTTTAGGCGGGAAGGAAGAAATCTTAATCATATGTTGGCGTGGGCCCATGCCCGTGCGATAGAAAGCTTGTTAGATAAAACCCCTTGTCCTTTGGCTGTAGCTGACAAATTTGGAAATGAGTACTATATTCGTTCACGTCTGATGACGAAAGGCCGGGAAATTAAATTGATCCAGGAGCATAAAGCAGAACGGTATTTAGCTGTAGCAGCGGCCTCTATTCTTGCCCGAGATCGTTTTCTTGGGGTATTAGATAAGTTGTCTGTCGATACCGGTGTACAACTTCCGAGAGGCGCTGGACCGTCAGTGATCCCAGTTGCCCGTAAGTTTTTGAAAGATAATGGTATTGAAAAGCTAGGTAACATTGCTAAACTTCACCATAAGACCACAGATCGATTATAATTTTTTAAAAGTTAAGTCAATCTAATAATTAGCTGAAGGATAATTGCCTGAATGCGCCCAACCACGACAATTTATGCCCATACTAAATTTCGTATAGCACCTGTGAACCCGAGAATTTTTGGTGGATTCTTGGAACATATGGGACGAGCAGTATACGAAGGAGTTTTTGAGCCAGATAGTCTACACGCTGATAAGGATGGATTTAGGCAGGATGTTTTGACAGCGTTGCGAGAACAATCATTGACGGTTATGAGGTATCCAGGTGGAAATTTTGCTTCGGGCTATCATTGGATTAATGGTGTAGGGACACAAGAACAACGTCCTACGGTTCGGGAATTAGCTTGGCAGAGTATTGAACCAAATATTTTTGGAACTGACGAATTTAATAATCTTTGTAAGAACATGGATTGGGAGCCTATGCTCACAGTTAATCTTGGTACGGGCACGCCCGAGGAAGCTAGAAACTGGGTAGAGTATTGTAACTGTCCTCCAGGGACTAATTATGCCGATATGCGGGTCGAAAACGGAATTGAACAACCTCATGGTATTAAACTTTGGTGTTTGGGTAATGAAATGGATGGCGATTGGCAGCTTGGTCACCAACCGGCTGAACAATATGCAATTCTTGCTCAACAGGCTGCAAAAATGATGAAAGATGTGGATAGACAGATAGAATTAGTCGTGTGTGGCTCTTGTTCGGTAGACATGTTCGATACATACATGGAATGGGACCGTAAGGTTCTTGATTACTTGGGAGATTACGCGGACTATATTAGTTTACATCGATATGTTGGCAATCCTAACAACAACTCCACGGACTTTTTAGCAGTCACAAATTCGCTTGATAAGCAAATAGAAGAAATGGACTCAGTTTGTCGTTTCATTCAGGCCAAACGGCGGAGTCCTAAACGCCCATATTTGTGTTTTGATGAATGGAACGTCTGGTATAAAAATCATGAAGTAGATGGAGAAGGAAAATTTGCACCACACTTAGTTGAGGAAATTTACAATCTTGAAGATGCACTGGTCGTTGCTGGTTTTCTGAATAGTTTTATCCGTCACTCTGATACAGTTCAGATCGCTAATATTGCCCAAATTGTTAATGTTATAGCACCACTCATAACAAGAGGTGATGATCTCCTAATCCAATCTATATATTATCCCTTTACTATGTTTGCGAAGCGACGGGAAGGAACATCTCTGCGGATCTTCCTTGAGGGCCCGGGATACGAAAGTGAAAGTTATGGCTGGGTAAATTACATTGATGCTTCAATAATTCAGAATGGTAGCCTTTTACATGTTTTTGCGATAAATCGAAATACTGATAAACCCCTTCCCGTGAATATTGTCCTTGAGGACCACCCCATCAGATCGTTAGTTAGTGCTGAAATACTAACTGGAGGTCAAGATCCCAAAGCCTCCAACACTTTTGAATTTCCTAATCAAGTTAACAAGCAACCCTATCAAGAATTCAATTTTTCGAATGGCAAAGTGCAATGTTCCTTACCTCCTTTAACATTCACAGCTATGACCTTCAATCTTGAAAAAGTATAAACATAACATATCGTATTTTGAAAAGAGATATTAATTATTGACCAACATGCATAATAACGTAGTATTTCCCTCATGTTCAAAACTATAAAATCTTCTATGATATCTCGCCGAGATGCTCTGAAATTATGTGGTGGGGCCCTAATTAATGCTACCGTTTTTGGTTGCGGGAGTAATAAAACAAACAGTACGAAAATACAATTTATGACGGCTCTAACATGGGAAAAACATCGTTCTCTGGAACCACTTCTGAATGAATTTTCGGCGATTTATCCTTCTATACAGATTGAACATATAAAAGTGCCTTGGGACCAGGCTCATTCAAAATATATTACAGCGATTCTAGGAGGCAGCCCTCCAGATGTAATGATGATACCAAGTTGGTGGGTCGCTGAATTTCGGGCGATGGGAGCTCTCGAAGACCTTAGCCCTTGGGTGAAAGACTGGCCCTATCTGAATGGATATGCTGAAAATGTAAAGCGTTTCACGGAGGCAACTTTAGCATTTGATGGAGATCAGATCTTTGGATTACCTTCTGAAGTAGCGGTTCGTTCTATGTTTTATAGGACAGAATGGCTTGATGAATATGATTTGGAACCGGCAAAAACGAGAAAAGATTGGCGGATTTTACTTGAAAAAATTACAGATCCCGAACGTAATAGATACGGATACGCTTTCAGGGGTGGTCGGGGTGGGTTTTATAGTTGGTGGGCAATAGCTCAGGAATTTGCTGGATCAAATGAATGGTTTGATAGGGATCAACGGTGTATCATCAATAGTCCTGATCACGTCGCAGGTTTATCCTATTGGAATGACCTGTATCAAGATCGGCTGGTGCCTTCTGATTCACTTAATTGGGGTTTCAACGAATTGGTTCAGGGTTTTTGGTCTGGTCTCTGCGGGACGATGGAACAAGACCCAGAGGTAGTTCGGACTTGCCTTGAACATGGGTTAGATGAAAATACTTTGGCCATCACCATGATGCCTACCGGGCCAAAAGCCCGAGTAGCCTTAGCGGATGGAGGATACGCTTCGATATCATCTAATTCTAAACATAAAGACAAGGCATGGACATTCCTGAGTTGGTTAATGGCTCCAGATCAACGTCTTCGTTACTGCAAAGAAACAAATATGATCCCAACATTTGTAGATGCTATGAACGATCCGTTTTTTGGACAGGGGCTTTACCAAAGTTTTATGGAAATGCTTACTGATGTCACAATACTCCCCAATTGGTATCCAAACTATCTTCCTGAAATGGGCGAATTTCTTGAGATCCGAGTCACAGAAGAACAACAAAAAATGCTTCTCAAGAAACAATCCCCACAGGAAACTCTTGATCGATTAGCTGAATTTATGACACGAGCACAGAAGAAATATATAGACCGCCATGGGCCGATAATTCCCCGTCCACCAAACTCAAAATGATTAAGGGTTTGCAACAATGCGCCATGATCCAATAACAAGAAAATATTCTCGTCGTAATCTGCTGAAAATATGTGGTTCGGCTCTAGTGAGTATGGCTGCGATTGGTTGTAGCCGAAAAAAAGATCCTCAGACTCTTACAATCTTAAGTCCAATGGGTGAGGTCAAAAATCGAGCCCTTAAGGCACAGATTAATAGTTTTATGAGCCAATTTTCGGATATTGCTGTGGAATTGATTACAGTTCCTTGGGATCAAGCCCATACAAAGCTTCTAATTATGATAGCAGGAGGTAATCCTCCTGATTTGATAATATCCACAGGCCAGTGGATAGCAGAATTCCGAGCTATGGGAGCTCTTGAAAACCTAGCTCCTTGGTATAATACGTGGTGTCATCGAAATGCTTTTAATACGACGGCGATTCGTCGGTGCAAAAGTAGTACAGCTATAAAAAATGGAAAAATTTATGGTCTTCCATTAGAATTGACAACCCGGGCTATGTTTTATCAAAGACGTTGGTTAGATGACATTGGAATGGATCCAGCACTCACACGCGCTGATTGGCGTCGACTACTGGAAAAGATGACTAACCAGAGCAAAACCCGTTACGGTTATGCTCTGCGTGGTGGTCGAGGAGGTTTTTGGAGTTGGTGGCCTATATTAGAAGAGTTCTCAGGTACTAATGAGTGGTTTGATAAAGATAACAGGTGTATTATCAACAGTCCTGAGCATGTTAAAGGATTGAGTTATTGGAATGATTTATACCAAGATGGCCTTACCCCCAAGGATTCTATAAATTGGGGATACAACGAATTGGTCCAGAGTTTTTGGTCCGGAGTTTGTGGATGTATTGAACAGGATCCTGAAGTAGTCCGTACCTGCCTGGAGCATGGAATGGACGACTCAACTCTAGTGACTACAAGGATGCCTTCTGGGCCACGGGCTAGTGTTGCTTCAAACGATATTTGGATACTATCAATATCTTCTAATTCCCAAAAATTTGATCAAGCACTCACCTTATACGAGTGGATCATGTCTCCGGAACACCTTATTTCATATAGTAAAGCCGCGAGTGTTTTACCAACCGTTAAAGCTGGTATGGCCGATCCTCATTTTGGTCAGGGATTTCTTCGACCATTCATGGATATGTTAGATGATACTAAATACCTCTCAAACTGGTATCCAAGTTATCTTCCTGAAATGGGAGAATTTATAGAGGTATTAGTTACTGAAGAACAGCAAAAGATGTTACTTGGTCGGCAATCCCCACAGGAAATGCTTGACCGATTAGCTGAATTCTTAAATCGAGCACAGAATCGTTACGTAGACAATTATGGCCCTAATACACCCAGACCCCTAAGTATTTTGTAATACCCAAATATCGTGTTATGAAAAAAGCTCAACCTTACCTACTTCTAATGCCAGCATTCCTTTTGATTGGGGGATTTCTATTTTATCCTATGGCTACTGTGTTTTTATTGTCATTTCAGGAATATCAACTGATGGATCCCCTTAACACCTCGTTTGTCGGCCTAAAGCATTATAGTACTTTAATTAATGATGATTACTTCTGGTCAAGTCTGTGGAATTCGGTTGTTTGGGTTGGTGTCTCAATATTCTTTCAGTTTTTGCTTGGATTTTGTCTTGCCTTGCTACTCAACAGTAGAAATTTCAAAGGGCGAGGCTTATATCAGGCAATTGTTTTTGCACCATGGGCAATCTCGGGTTTTCTTATTGCTATTATTTGGGCATGGTTGCTCAATGGTGAGTTTGGTTTGGTGAACGACCTACTAATTAAAATAGGGTTATTAGAAGCAAAAGTTGGATTCCTCTCTCAAGAGGAAACAGCCCTTTTCGCTTGTGTGCTAGCTAATATATGGTTCGGTATAACCTTTTTCGCTATTATGTTATTTGCAGCACTTCAAGCTATTCCTCCAACCTTATATGAAGTAGCTAATATTGATGGCGCCACAACCTGGCAGTCTTTTTGGGGAGTCACACTGCCCTTCGTAAAACCTGCAATAATAATTACAGTATTGGTTCGGGCAATATGGATATTTAATTGGGCTGACTTAATCTGGGTTATGACTGGTGGCGGACCAGCTGGATCATCTCGTACATTAGCCCTCTACGTTTTCCAGAAGGCTTTCTTAGGATTAGATTTTGGATATTCAGCGGCATTAGGAGTCGTGCTAACCCTACTTTCTCTCTTTTTTTCAGCTGTTTTTCTGCGATCAACGCGTTTTTATAGTGATCAAGCTACCGTCTGAGGAAAGAAAAATGTTTAGATTAAGAAGAGTAAATAATATGATCCAGGTTGTAGGTTTAGGGCTTTTTCTCCTTTTTGCAATTGGTCCGATCTACTGGATGTTAGTAACTTCTCTAACCCCGGAAAACCTCCTTTTTGCCTGGCCAATTAATTTCTTTCCAACCGTTCCCACAATTGAACATTACATTGCTGTTTTTTATCGAACGAACATACTACTTTTTTTTTCCAATAGCCTTGTGGTTGCAAGTCTAGCTTCTGCCTGTACGTTAGCTGTATCGGTCCTAGGAGGCTATGCCTTAGCCCGTTACCAATTTCGTGGTAGACAGATTACCTTACTGATGTTTCTTATTACTCAGATGGTGCCTATTGTCGTTATGATTGTACCCCTTTTTATTATTTTCCGGTGGCTAGGGCTGTTAGACACTCTATATAGTTTAATGATTGTGTATACTGTCCTTAATATTCCTTTCTGTACTATTTTAATGCAGGGTTTCTTCGCAGGAATTCCGACAGAACTAGAGGAAGCAGCAATGGTAGATGGGTGTAACCGTATGGAAGCGATATTACGAGTTGCTATTCCGCTAACCCGTCCAGGCCTTTTGGCTACCTTTTTATTCGCCTTCATCGGAGCTTGGAATGAATTACTTTTTGCTGTGATGTTTCTGAACACCGATGCTAATTTTACTTTACCAGTCTCGCTTTATAATTTCATAAGCCAGTATGATATTCACTGGGGACGTATGATGGCAGGGGCGACATTAGCTTTGCTTCCAGCCTTAGTAATATTTGCTTTTGTTCAACGTTTTATGGTTCGGGGCCTTGTTTTAGGGGCTCTTAAAGGGTAATTTTAGAAGGGATTTCCCTTTAACGTAGTAGTAGAGGGCGAATCCAAACAAGGTATGACTTGTTTTTGTACTGGACCACCGGATGTTTATTCAAAAATTGGTAAGCCGTTCCCGCAATTGGTTCAGATAGTGTCTTGAACCCTCTCAAGCGATTACCTTTGATTACGGATAAGTCGATTGAATCTATAGGCCACTCTACGGCTTCGATAGCCTCTTGGGCCATATATTTAGGGAGCTTCTGTACAACAATTTCAACCCGATTCGGGATATAGGGCTGAGCTTGGGGATGAGAAAATTCGGTCAAATATTTATTGAATTCAAAAAGAGCATTCCAAGCAGGTGCAATCAGCTGGTTAACTGAACGTGATTTAATCAGTTCTGTAGAATAAGAGTGCAAACTTGGAGGAGTATGAAGTCCTATCCAGATTGTCATTTTATCGTTATTTTCGGTAAAAGGAACTTGGATGCTTTTAGCATAAGGTAATTCCTTATCTAGCCATTCGTTAGTTAAACTTAGTAGTCCGAATCGCTGTTGCATCATTATAAATAGTTCGGAAACTTCATCCTTAGTTAGCTGAACCTGCTGGTGTAGTTTTTGGTTCTTGTTTCGGTATACTATAAGTCCATTACTGTAGATTGCTATCTGTGGCGTTCGGGAAAGAAATACTTCTTGGACGGTGGTTGATGCTAACGAAAATTTGCGCCAGATAGCCAGGTTATCTTCGGAGGCTATGGTTTCTAAAGAAGCCCAGATACTGGATAAAGCTATTAAGATTTTTAGGGTAAGATCTATAAGTGAAGATTTCTTTTTCCTTATCATATTTTAACTACCTTCTATGCAATGTAACAGATGTAATCGTTCTATGACCGAATTAAAGCGTAGCTTCCATAAACAACGCAAATGGCGTTGTGGATTCTGTGGACGGGTACGTTTTCAACAGGCCAAGCCTCGAAACGGTTCTCGGAAAAGCTACCGTAAGCTTCAATAGTCAAATAATTTTCCGATAATTTATTTGACTATTCTTGTAGCATATTTTTCATAAGTTGGTCTATGGGTTGGATCAATACTAATAAGCGTATCGTAAATTGTGCGTGTTGATTCTGTGCTAAAGATATCAGCTAACTGCAGGTAGTGCGCACTTAGAAAATCTCGGACTTTTTCATCCTTAGAATTTTGTTGGTAGAGTTGGGTCATTATTTCTACAGCTTGAAAACATAAGATTTTTGCTTCGGTGTTTTTGTTAGACTGTTGTGCCTTGAGCCCTCGGTAAAATCGATTTCTGATCAGCCTGTAGGGCTTATAGGCTTCAGTCAAAATACCATCAATCAACTTTAGACGTTCATCCCAACCCCGTTGAAACTCCCTACTAAAACGTCCGTCTAGGGCTATAGTATTCGCTCGTTGGAAGTGATAATTGCCGCCAAGTTCTACGTATTTATCCAGTTCATGGCCGATCATTAGATGAACGTAGTAATCTATCAACCAAGTCAAACTATTAAACTGGCTTTCATCGTGTAGCAGCATATCCTCTCGTTGGTAATCAAAAATCCACCAACGATCTAGGTACTTTATATCAACTCCATTATTAACAGTCAAGCGGGAACCATAACGGGTTTTGACTGCACTTCCTAGAAACGCAAGTATTGCTTCGAAATTTATTTTTACTGGGTGAGGGAGATCATCTTGGAGCCAATCCCAGCCTTCAATATAATCGGTGATCACGTAGCCGAAGTCGCTCATTTCACTTCGATGTAAAATAGGCAGCGCTTCTCGGTGAACAGTAATATCGGTCTTTACTTGTTGACTGTTAGCATTAGTTGGCAATAACACTAGAAAACTGAAAAACAACAATCCTAATAGTCTTAGGTTAGATATTAACTGTTTTCGTTTTTGAGTTGTATTCATTAAGTAGTATCTCCTCATAAGAGACCATTTTCAAGTTTAAGTCCCGTCAAAAAACTAAACCTGATAGCATAGTATGTCAAGCCCATCTGAATAACGATCGAAGTAAAACTGATTTGAGATGAGCAGACTTGACACCAACTTCTCTAGATAGTATTTTGCCCCGGTCAGTTAAATAATTTCAAATCTGGAGAATCTAATATGTTATTTCATGTAACACATACTCATGACTACAATACTTGTATGGCGCATGACGATAGCCGTAAGACCAAATTTTCCCAAACCATATCAAAAGCTGATGATTCTAATGTCAAAGTTCATGGGGTCTATGCGGATCCTCCGGGTCATCAGATCTTTATTGTAGTTGAAACAGATACAATGGAGCAATTAGTAAAATTTTTGGATCCAATTATTGATTATGGTGATTATGATATCCGCCCCGTTTTAGATTTTGAAACGGCGGTTAAATATCTAACTAATACTCCTGAATAAGTCGAAATTACAGGACTCAACGTACAGTTGAGAAAATTAATGTTAGAAAATTTTGTAAAATCTTCTCTTAGTCGTGAACGTGGAACTATATATAAAAAAGGTGATGGTCGGGCAATTCGCATTGCTTTAGTCTATCCAAACACTTATTACGTGGGGATGTCTAATCTTGGATTTCAGACTATATACCGGCATCTGAATGAACGGGATGACGTTATTTGTGAAAGAGCTTTTTTGCCCAACCCAGATGATCTTAGAGACCTAATTGGTTCCAGTAAAGCCTTAATTACTTTGGAAGCACTACGCCCTCTTAATACATATGATATAGTAGCTTTTTCAGTTTCGTTTGAGAATGATTATCCAAATTTGATTCGTATCCTTGAGCTAGCCCATATTCCTGTTTTCTCGAAAAACCGAACAAAGTTCGATCCAGTAGTATTAATCGGAGGAGCAATTACATATATCAACCCCGAACCTTTGGTAGATTTTGCTGATTGTATGGTCATAGGTGATGGGGAAGAAGCTTCTTATGCGTACATTGATCGTTTTATCAAAGACCAAGGAACTACCCGTGAGCGTCATCTAGAGAATGTAGCATCATTAAACGGTCTGTATGTTCCTGCTTTACATAATTTATCTTCAGAAGTACAAACCCCTATAAAAACAGGGCTAGTTGCAAAACAAAAAGTTACTTCATTTGAGGATTACCCTGCCTATTCAGCTATCCTTACTCCAGATACAGAATTTGGTGATATGTTACTAGTAGAGATTTCTCGTGGTTGTCCTCGTCGATGTCGTTTTTGCGCTGTGAGTTACGTTTATCCCAAATTTAGAGCCCTAAAACCATCTACTATACTTGATCTAATCCGAAATAAGAATAAATCATTAGCCCGTGATGGACACGGGAGTATTAAAGCTATAGGTTTAGTAAGTTCTGCTATGTGTGACTATCCCTACCTAGACGAACTCTGTGCGGGACTTAAAGAAACAGGTCTTAGAATAGGTGTTTCATCAGTCCGAGTCGATTTAATTCCCGAAAGCCTTTTAAACCTGATGCTATCAACCGGGCTTCAAACCATGACAATAGCTCCCGAGGCTGGCTCTGAACGCTTGCGTAAAGTTATTAACAAACCAATGTCATCGGCAGAAATACTTATTGGAGCCAGGAGGATCCTTGAGAAAGGTATTAAGAATCTTAAGTTATATTTTATGGTCGGGCTTCCGATGGAAACCGATAAAGATATAGATGAACTTATTGAATTGACTAAACAACTTGCCGAACTTCAAAAGAAAGTAGGGAAACCCGGTGGACGTCTTAGGTTAAGTATAAACCCATTTGTCCCCAAAGCATTAACTCCTTTCCAATGGAGTTCTATGGCAACGCCAAAAGAGGTCAAACAGAAATTAAATAGGATACAGAAAGGCTTAAGAAGAACTCCTTCGGTTAAAATTAAACATGAAAGTTTGAAGTCTGCATATTTTGAAGCGATTCTTTCCCGGGGTGGTCGAGAACTAGCCCCATTTCTTATAGAAACTATGCGTCAGAATGGCGATTGGAAACGCGCGGCAGGAGAAATAGGGATGGATCCAACTAGATATTTAGGAGATATGGCCAAAGACAAATCTTTGCCTTGGAATTTTATATCTACAGATAAAGAGAATTACCGCCTTCAGTGGGAGTATCGGAAAAGTCATAATATCCCATATCGCAAACTTAAGGATAGTGCTCAGAATGGTACAACTAATTTATTTTAGTCATCGATTTGACCGTTTGGCAGTAGTATGGAATCCGAATAATAATTCTTTGTCTATGGAGGTTATATATGCGAAATAGAAGTTTAATGATTATAACATTGTCTGTAGTACTTTTTATAGGATCATGCGGAAATTCATCTAACCAAATTAATACAATTGGGGGAGAAGCAAAAATGATGATTATTGAAACTACACTAGGAAAGATTACCTTTGAATTATTCCCCGATAAAGCTCCTATGACTGTAGATATTATCTCAGGGTTAGCAGAGGGGACCAAAGATTGGACCCACCCAGAAACTGGTAAGGTTATGGAAGATAAACCATACTATGATGGTGTCCTTTTTCACCGAGTAATTCCTAATTTTATGATACAAACGGGAGATCCGACAGGCACTGGTAGAGGTGGGCCCGGATTCCAATTTGATGATGAATTTCATCAAGAGCTAACTTTTGATCAACCTGGCCGTTTAGCTATGGCGAACCGGGGTCCCAATACAAATGGGGGGCAGATCTTTATTACAGTTGCTCCGACACCTCACTTAAATGGTGCTCACACAATCTTTGGGCAGGTGACCGAAGGGCAAGAAATCGTGACCGCAATATCCGAAGTTTCCACTGTCCAGTCTCGGCCTATCGATGATGTTGAAATTTTAGGAATTCAGATCGTTCGAGGTAGTGCGGAATAACCTGAGTATTTGGTCTTTGAATCGGATTTTGCTCGGGAGCTACTCAAAAAACTGGGGTATTTGTCAGAGTGTTAAGGAAGACTAATAATTAGTTTATCCTAAAATAAGGGGACAAAAATGCATAGTTTTAACTGGGCGAAGTTTCAAGTAGTATCGTTCCTTTTTTTATTCGTTCCACTGTTGACTGTCTTGGGCCAAGAGAGGGTTGAATCAAATACCCATGAATTTGGGCCTGGTACCTATGCTATTTTCAAGACCAATATGGGTGTGATAACTTGCAAACTTTTTGATAAATTAACTCCAGTGACGGTCAATAATTTTGTGGGTCTTGCGGCAGGAACCAAGATATTTAAAGATCCTAAATCAGGAATTGAGAAAAAACAACCATACTATGATGGGACTATTTTTCATCGGGTTATATCTAACTTTATGATTCAGGGAGGTGACCCTACTGGAACTGGAAGGGGAGGACCAGGGTATAATATTAAAGGAGAAATTCGTGGGTCGTTAAGATTTGATCGTCCCGGTCGCTTAGCTATGGCTAATTCGGGGTCTCCTGATACTGCAGGAAGTCAGTTTTTTATTACCCATGGCCCGAAATCATACCTGGATGGTGGGTACACTATATTTGGTCAAGTAGTAAAGGGTCAGGAAGTGGTCAATAGTATTGGACGGGTTCAAACACGTGCTGATCGACCAATTTTTGATATAGTTCTCGAAACACTTACAATAGAGCGAGTAGAATAAAATAAGGGTAACAAAGGGATATTATTTAATTAACTTTCAACATCGGGCCTCTTTGTATTTTGGTTTTCTACTAGAGGAATTTTTCGGACAAAATAAAACCAGAGAGCAACGACCAGAACCCCAGATACCCCAGCCAAGAATGCCACCACTCTTGCTTCCAGAAAATCGAGCAAAATGCCTGTTCCTAACACTGAAATGGAAAATGCTAGAGTAAAAAGCCCATGATCGGCAGCAAACACTCGGCCTCGGTAATGTTCATCTACCACTAATTGGAGTCCAAGTGAAGAATAGACCCACATTACCATACTACCAGCTGCAGCGAGAGTGATAAAGATTCCTGCAAGCCATATAGAGGGCGCTAACGAAAATATGATGAAACATACCCCGTAACAGATCAGCCCAATAAGAATACCTGTTCTCAGTTTTTTTAACAAAATGGTGTTAAAGATTTTGATCAAAATAGCAGCAGAAAGAGTCCCTAACCCCCTTGCCGTGTATAGAATGGCAATGCCAGTATCGCCAGAGCGGTAAATTTGTCCACCAAATATGGCATATAAAAGTACAGCTCCGCCACCAGCTAGCCCCCAAGTAGCTTTAGCAGGTAAAAAGATCCGTGTAGCTTGGTCCCGTTTTATATATTTGAGTCCCCTGATGAAATCACTAAGAAATTGAACAGGGTGCCCCGCACCAGCAGCAATCGGAATAGCAATACGAGCGACAAAGATACCAGATACTAAGAAACTAAGGGCGTTTAGTTGAAAAGCAGCCGATCGGCCAAGGTTATCAGCAATCAAGCCACCCAAAACAGAACCAATGGTTAACATAGTTGCCCAAGTCATACTAGAGAGAGCATTAGCGGCTAGTAGAGCTTTCCCCTGAGTTATACTAGGAAGAGAGGCTGTACGTGTTACGTCAAAAAAAGGCCCCAGCCCAGAAAGTAAAGCCATGAAAAAATATAGCATCCAAACTTTATTTTCAGAATCAACTAAAAGAAAACCAAGGGCTACAGCTGCACGCAAAAAATCAGTTATGATCATTATACGTTTGCGATTATAGCGTTCTGCGATCACTCCGGCAAGGGGTGTCATAAGAAACGGAGGAAGCATTTGACAGATGGTTACGATACCTAGAGCTAGTCCTGAGTCTGTTAAAGCTAATGTTAAACCCAAAACCGCAATTGTGTTAAACCAGTCTCCTGCATTGGATACCACTTGTGACATCCAGACCCACCGGTAAGTCCGATTTTCCCTCAGTAGCCCTGCGTAGGATATATTAGAATCTTTTTGGGTCATAATGAATCCGATATGTTCTGGGTTATATGGTATTAATTATCTTCAACATATCATATATCCCTAAGGAGTTTGGTAGATCTTAATATATAATCGAAAAAGTTGAAGGAGGGTTATCTACCAGATAGGAGAAACAATGGAGGTTCAACAAATTTGGGAAAAATTTGGTCTCCCTGCTCTTGACAAGAGACACCTTGGTATTTAACCTCTCTAGTCATAACATTTTGCTTGGATAAATCCAATCTCGATAGGAGATAATTAATGAGTAAATTAAAATCGATAATGCAGAATAGAAGCCATGGTCATCTTGGAGAAAATAACCTTAGTTGCTCAGACTGTATTCATGTTATGCCAGCTTTAAGAGGCGATGAGGTGACCTGTGAGATTTACACTTTCAAAAATCAGGAAAATAACGTTCCCCGACGAAGCTCTCTCTCTCCCAGCTTTGCAAATGATTGCAGATTCTACAAGGCTATGACTCCCCTACAAAAAAAGGATTCAGAAAGGAAATTTAGAGAATTCTTCAAACGTATCAAATAATTTTTTAAATCTGGTTACAGTTATTCATTCATAGATTTAAGGAAATCTATATTAGTTTTAGAGCGTGATAAACGTTCAGTCATAAGTTCCATCGCCTCAACCGGTCCAAGGCCGTCCAAGAATTTCCGCAAGATTTTTACTTTCCCTAAGATATCCGGTTCCAATAGAAGTTCTGCTTTACGGGTCGAGGATGCGCTCAAGTCAATAGCTGGAAATATCCACCGGTTGGCAAGTTTTCTGCTTAGTTCCAACTCCATGTTGCCGGTACCTTTGAACTCCTCAAAGATCCCCTCATCCATTCGGCTACCTGTTTCGATGAGAGCGGTAGCCATGATAGTCAAGCTCCCTCCTTCTTCAATATTTCGTGCTGCCCCAAAAAAGCGTCTAGGCTTTTGGAGGGCATTAGCGTCGATTCCTCCAGAAAGAATTTTACCACTATGAGGAGTAACTGCATTGTGGGCACGTGCCAAACGAGTAATGCTATCAAGTAGTATAACGACATCTTTCCCATGTTCTACTAACCGTTTTGCTTTTTCTAGTGCCATATCTGAAACGGCTACGTGGCGTTCAGGGGGTTCGTCAAAGGTTGAACTGATCACTTCGCCCTTTACCGAACGCGCCATATCAGTCACTTCCTCTGGCCTCTCATCAATAAGCAAGACCATAAGTACAACTTCAGGATGATTGTCTGTGATGGCATTGGCAATTTCTTGCAGAAGCATTGTCTTGCCAGCTTTGGGTGGCGAAACAATTAGCCCCCGTTGTCCTTTACCAATTGGCGTCAAGAGATCCATGACTCGGGTTGGTAATTTCTTCTGTTGAAATTCAAGCTTAAAACGATCTAAAGGGTAGATTGGAGTTAAGTTGTCAAATAACGTACGTTCTTTACTGGCCTCAGGATTATCGAAATTAACAGTATCCACTCTTAAGAGAGCAAAGAACCGTTCGCCATCCTTTGGAGGTCGAATCTGCCCGGATATAGTATCTCCAGTCCGGAGGTCAAAACGCTTAACTTGTGACGGAGCGACATAGATATCATCTGGCCCATGAAGATAGCTATAGTCTGGCGATCTTAGAAATCCACATCGGTTGTCTGGGAGAACTTCAAGAACACCTTCTCCAAAAATGACACCTTCTTTCTCTGTTTGAGCTTGAAGAATACTAAAAATTAATTCTTGTTTCCGTAGGCCAGTGTAGCTCTGAAGATCAAGTTCTTGAGCAATAGAATACAGATCAGGGAGGGTTTTTGACTTAAGTTCTAATATGTGCATACTTGGTTCCTTTTTAAAGGTCTAGATCATGAGCCAACTGCGGCTATGCCTATTGATAAATCTTTTCCAGTGTATCTCTTCCTGGAATGAGTTTTAATTAAAGGGATAGATGTTTTTAACATTATGAGAACGACCACGATTACATAATAAACCATCGTTGCCGATGAATAAGTCTAACGCAGTTTGTCCAAAAATGGATGCCAGTTTATTTGGTTAGACAGTCAGGTATTACAATGAACTAATTTTTTCTTGATGATTAGAGTGATCCTTAAAAATCCGGTGCTAAGTGTCTAAGTAAAATTTTCTATAGGAATTTTGACTTTCTATTGAGGTATCAATACAGGGGAACTTACAACGTTTAAAATTGCCGCCATCATGGCGACCAAACCCTAATATAAGTGTCCCAAGCGTCCTGTCAAGGGCTGACATTAATTTTTATCTAAACTAGATGATGATTTATTGATTCATTTTTGGATCAAGGGCATCACGGAGCCCGTCACCCATTAACTGAAACCCAAGCATAGTGAAGGCAATCATTATAGCTGGAAATGTAGCAAGGTGCCAGTAAGATCTAATGTAGTTAGCATTTTCGCCTACCATTTGCCCCCAGCTAGGCGTTGGTGGGCTTATCCCGATTCCGATAAAACTTAGCCCAGCCTCTGCAAAAATTGCCGATGGGATTCCTAGTGCCAAAGCTACTATAAGTGGAGTCAAGCTGTTCGGTAGGATATGGGTAATGATAATACGAAAGTGACTACCTCCCATAGCCTTAGCTGCCCGAACGAACTCCTTTTCCTTAAGAGACAGTATCTGCCCTCTTAGTAGTCGACATACGCCAACCCAGCCAGTTACCCCTATAGCTACAAAAATGTTAAAAAGTCCAGCCCCAAGCCATGACATAATTAGAATGATAAATAGGAGGGCTGGAAATGCGGACATTATATCAACAAAACGCATTATGATATTTTCAATTCGACCTCCAGCATACCCAGCTATTGATCCCAGGGGTACTCCGATAGCAAATATAATAGCTTGTACTAAAACACCTACAGTCATAGAGATCTCTGCTCCATAAATTACACGACTAAAGAGATCACGGCCCAGGCCATCTGTCCCGAAGGGATATTGGAAAGAGGGCTCTTGCCAGGCCACTAGGAAGTTTTGTTTAGTGAAGTGTAATGGAGCAACCCAGGGTGCTAGTAACGCAGTATTACTGAGAATAAGAACCAAGAAGAGACCTACTAGCGAAAGCTTGTTTTGGGAAAAACGTCGGGCAGCATCTGCCCAGAGCCCACTATCATGCTTTTTGAAATATCGGTAGGCGCGTGGCCAGAGGAGGGTGAACTCAGTGGCTAAAGTGATACGAAATATTTGCCCTGTCCAGGCAAAAAATGGTTCAAGCCCTTCCCAATTTAAAGAATCAGAAAGGGATTCAGGCATATCTTCTGTGCCATAGGGGTACTGGTTTATCCATGGGATTAGTAACCACCAAACAAGAACTAAGATGCCGGTGGTTGTAGTTAAGAATAAAGTTTTACTTCGTGTTATTTTGGAGCATAAGGTTGCTATTCCTCCATTCTCATTTTTTTTACCAAGGAAATACATCCTGGGAAGGAATAAAACCAGTTGGATTGCCAGGGCGATACGACCAACTTCCAGAATCATAGTCCCCCAACCCCAGTCAAGTAGGGCATAAAGAACCCATATTAGATCGACTTCATCAGCTTTTAATAATGGGTCCATGAATTAATCCTTACGATAACGTATACGTGGGTCAACAAGTGCATACATAAGGTCCGTTATCACATACATAACAACAATAAGGGATGACCATAGGAGAGCTGTTGACATAATCATCGGATAATCTCGAGCAAATACACTAGTAGTGAAATACCTTCCTAAGCCTGGTATTCGAAAAATCGTTTCGATAAAAAAGGATCCAGTGATCAAATTAGCCATCATCGGCCCTGCTATAGTAAGGAGTGGAATTAGGGCATTTTTGAATACATGTACAACAACAACAGAAAATTCGGACAATCCCTTGGATCTAGCCGTACGGACATAATCAGCTCTAATAGTTTCTATCATGTTTGATCGCGTGTATCTAGCTACAACAGCCATGTCTCCAAGTGACAGAGCGATAACTGGCATTACCCAGTCTTTGGGCGAATTCCATCCTCCTGTTTCAAAAATATGAAGCCAAAGAGAAAATATAACAGTCAATCCTACTGCGACAACAAAGCTTGGTGTAACTATGCTAAATACCGCCGTAAGTGAAGCAATATAGTCTATCCAGGTGTTCTGGTAGACTGCCGCTAGAATACCTAACAGGAGCCCTCCAGAAAGGGCGACTAGTAAAGCCATTCCCCCAAGATGAACAGAAACAGGCCAAGCTAAGGCAATTAGCTCCTGGCAGGTCTTACTCTGATGCTGGAAGGAGTAACCAAAGTCACCTTTTATGACATTACTGACCCATGAGAGGTATTGTATATGTAGTGGTTGATCAAGATTATATTTTCGCATCAAGTTGGCCCGGACTTCAGGAGTAAGTGGTATTCCGCCTGTTTCACCTCCTGCATCGAAAGGACCACCGGGGACAGCGTGCATTATCGAAAAAGTGATGATCGAAACAGCAAATAATACAGGGAATATCCAAAGTATCCGACGAATTAGATAACGAAAACCCAGGTTTAAACCGAGGAGAAAAATACTAGCTATTGCGAGGATGATCAAGGTACGGATCAACATTACATTCAGGGATTCAGTATCCCATTGCGCGATTAGAATCCCTAACACAGCTATTGATCGAGCGGGTAATTTGCTTAACCCAAACCTACCCATGAGAGAGGAAACCGCAAAAAATGTAATCAACCACAAAATAGCAAGGATAGTCTTAAATGTGCCAATCTGTGGGGCCATAATAGCCAGGGCTATTATGGTAATGAGTACTTGGACGCCTTTTATAAAACTCTTATCAAGAGCACGTCGTTGTCCCCAGTAGCCCGTAGCTAAAATGAGCAATAGCCACAGAACCCCGATGGTCCCAATAATAGCCATCCGATCATTTATTCCTTTTCTGGAGCTCTTTTTGCTTCCTCTATAAGTTAGCTAATATCTGAGTCAGCTTGAAGAACCAGCTAGATAAAAAATTTTTTGAAGAATCTCGGTCGATAAGACCAAGTTCTGAAAACTAAAGTCTTGTGATAATCCTGTCAATGGATTTCAGCATATTATGTTTAAGTTAAAAACCTGTTGATTCAGTAACCTGTTTTGTTGTTTCATAGAGAATATGGATTATATGATAAGTGGATTTCAAGAAGCCATCCGATTATTGGTTACAGGTGAATCAGGGGTATATACCATTGTAGGTATATCCGTTTTTGTGGCATTTATAGCAACTCTGTTAGCTTCTATTATTGGCCTTCCTATGGGATATTGGCTTGCAACTTACCGATTCCCTGGCCGGAGGATAATCACGACGGTACTCAATACGTTGTTAGCTATGCCGACGGTAGTGATAGGTTTGATTGTTTATGCCCTTATCTCTCGACGTGGGCCTATGGGTTTTCTTGAATTGCTATACACACCTAATGCTATGATAATTGGCGAAACGATTCTGGCTATACCTATAGTAGCAGCTTTTACTTTATCTGCATTTCGTGCGGTTGATTCAAGAATAACAGAGACGGCTCTTACGTTGGGTGCTACTAATACCCAGACAGCTTGGGCCCTAATTTCTGAAGCCCGTTTTGGTATTATGGCTGCGATAGTTGCAGCCTTTGGTCGGGTGATTGCTGAGGTTGGAGCAGCTATGATGCTGGGGGGTAACATTAGTGGAAGTACTCGGACTATGACGACAGCTATCGCTCTTGAGAGCAGTAAAGGAGAATTTGGCTTAGCTATCGCACTTGGTATAATTTTATTACTTACTGCGTTTGGAGCTAACTTGCTTTTTCATCGATTACAGGGTTTTGACGATTAAGAGCTGATTTAATAATTACGCTAGCCAAGTTTGTGGATCATGAAAAATATAAGTTTATGATATATCCCTATTAAAAAATTATATTTCTATTTTTGAGAAGTAGGTGCCATTTCTATTTAACAGACTGACAAGTCAATATCCAAAGGAAAATAACGGAGTAATTATAACCATGAATAAAATAGATTATCTAACAATGGGTAGTGATAAAATGTTGCTTGGTAGTAAGTATTTATCTGCCCTCCGAGAAGCTAACAATTTATTAGGTGATCCCGAGGCACTTCGGAAGAGGATGCTGGAAGATGGATACTTATTTATTCGGGGTTTGCAGAACCCAGACCGTGTTAAGGCAGCGAGAAAAGTGGTTCTTGAAAATCTTAGGCTCAATGGTCAAATTAATGCTGATTATCCACTCGATCTTGGTGTTATTGCCTCCGGCAAGCGGGGAAATTTCCTTGGAGGAGCAAAAAATGTTACCCATAATCCAGAGTTCCTCTCATTAGTTAATTCACCGCAAATAATGGGGTTTTTTGAAAAATTTTTAGGCGGACCTGCTCTAACCTTTGACTATAAGTGGTTACGTGCTGTAGCCCCCGGCGATAATACTGGAGCTCATTATGATGTAGTTTATATGGGGCGAGGGACCACAAACCTGTATACTGCATGGATGCCCCTCGGAGAGATAACCTATGACCTTGGGCCCCTGGTAATTCTTGGTGGATCGCACCAATTTGATACAGTTAAAGAAACCTACGGGAAAATGGATGTAGATCGGGATCATGTGACGGGACATTTTACTAATGAACCTATCAAAATGGTTGATCAGTATGGGGGGCAATGGCTTACAAGTGAATTTGCCATGGGAGATGTTGTTATTTTAGGGATGTATACTATGCATGGTTCAATCACCAATACATCAAATAGGCTCCGTCTCAGCACCGATACCCGTTATCAACTTGCTTCAGATCCAGTGGATCATCGTTGGGTAGGTGAAGATCCAATTGCTCATTATGCCTGGCTAGAGGGGGAAGAGACTATTCCCATGGAAGAAATGCGTCGAAAATGGAAAGTTTGATAAGGTGGGATTAAGAATTTGGGAGAGTTTCAATTAATAAATGGATCATTAGTTTATTTTTAACTTTACTTTATTCTCCGAGTGTGTTTGTGTTTTTTAAAAAGCTGTTTATTCCTTACTTAATAATCATAGCTATTTGTTTAAGTTTCTTTGGCTGCCAATCTACGGGAGTTAGAGAGCGTTTGGAAATTGAAGCAGAACCAATTAGTGATGGGCAAGTAGCTACAGTGATTGATTCCTTAGAAATTCGCAAAACAGTTACAGAACTGGTTTCTTTTGGTTCTCGTGTGGCAGGTTATCCTGGTGCGACGCAGGCGGCCCACTATTTAGCTGAACGTATGCGAAATATAGGCTTGGAAGATATAGAAATGGAAGAATTTGTATCTTCCGTACCTCTTGATGAAGGAGGAGAAATGATTATTCTTGATTCTACAAATTTAGAATCAAGAATAATTCCTCTCTATGCTGTCTGGCCTAATTTGGTCCGGACATCTACTACTCCGCCAGGTGGAATTACTGGAAAACTACACTACGTCGGCAATGGCGAGTGGAATGATTTTAATGGAATTGATCCAAGTGGTGCCGTATTTCTCATGGATTTTAATTCTGGGGTAAATTGGCAGCGAGCTGCTCTACTGGGTGCAGCAGCCGTGATATTTGTGGAACCTGACAATACAACTAGAATCGATAGCGAAGAGAAACACCTTCAAGTTCCACTAGATTTTCCAAGGTTCTGGATGAAAAAAACACCCGCTAGATCGTTGATAGAATACCTTAAAAATCAGGGTTCTATTAATATTCGTGCAACCGGACGGATGACTTGGCAGCGATTGCCAGCTTATAATGTTTTTGGTAAGATATCAGGTACACATCCAATTTTGAAAGACGAAGTTATAGTTCTAGAATCGTACTATGATTCTATTTCTTCTGTCCCTGCAGTTTCTCCAGGAGCAAATCAAGCAACAGGAGTCGCAGTACTATTAGAGATTGCTCAATACTTTGCGGCCCATCCCCCAGCTCGGACCATTTATTTTTTGGCTACATCCGGCCATTTTATGGCACTAAGTGGGGTAAATGATTTTTCATATCGTCACGCCCGTACTTCTACTCATTTCAAGGATAATATTGAGGATCCTCTTAATGTTAAACTATTTGCTGGTATTGACTTGTCTAGTGCCAGGGATCAATTAGGAGTTATTTATTCTGGAATTTTCTTCGCTGGAAATTCTTTTGCCAAACAACGGTTTTTTACCCCGTTTGGCCGGACATTTATGGATTATGCTAGTGAATTAGTGCGACGTGGAAGTTTTCCATTAGGTGCTTTGGTCAATGTAATATCACCATCACAAGGACACCGTTCCGAAGGATATTTCCCTGCCGGAAATATTGCTTTGGATGCTGAATTGGTTTTTTGGATGGGAGTACCGGCTCTTTCCTTCGCAACAGTTTTTGATAGCCGTGAATATGTCGATACGCCAATCGACAATATGGACAAAGTAAATATCAAAAATATCTATAACCAGGCAATTCTACTAACAGAACTTTTTGGAAGAGCGGTAAATGATCCAGGGTTAATTCCTGATTTTAAGATGCAACTCGAGGACCGTTTTGTTAATGGTAGTATCCGAGTAGTAGAATTTGACCCCAAGGAAGACTATATCCCTAGTAAACCTAAACCCGGAGCTGTTGTTCGCTTTCGTCGTTATAATAAAACGATAAGTGGAGTAAAAAACGAGATTTTTGTGGTGGCTGATAGCACTGGAGTCGCAAAGTCTACTGAACTTGAAGCAGGTAGAACATATCCAACTGAAGCATACGTTATTGACCCAGAGACCGGAGAAATTATTTATGCTCCGGATCGAGGTCCCTACGGTGCAGGTACTTATCCCCTTGAGATTACGATGGACTGGGTTGAAAAAGAAAAGTCAACCGTGGTTTTTAGGGCTGATGCAACTAATATATACGATCTTGTAGACCCTCGATTTTTAACCCGACTTAATGAAGCTACGGTATTAGACCAATCTGGAAATATCCCTCTGGAATGGGGAATGACATTCCAGGAAGGAGGATGGACCACAGGTAAGACTTATGAGGAAGATACCGCGGTTCTGTTTATGCCGCCTGAAAGTCGGTTCAAGGTTACAATGTCATCCGGTTTATTTGGGCGTCGTTTGGTACTGTCCAATGCTAGCAAAACCTATCCTGAAGGCATCGGCTTTGATTCCGGCATAGGTAGTATCCCCCTAACTTCTTACCAGGTTGCTCAAGATATGTGGCATTTAGATGAATCTAGGATTGGTGCACTCAAGTCGGTCGGAGTTAGTAACACACGATTAGATTATTTTCACGAGGAAGCTGGCCGTTTATTGAAGATAGCCGAGTCAGCTCGTCAATCTTTGGAATGGGATCAATTTATTAAATATGCTCGAGCTGCATGGGGGTATGAATCTCGAGCATACCCTGATGCAACAGAAACTGCTAATGACGTTGTAAAAGGGTTACTGTTTTACATGTTCTTAGTAATCCCATTTTCCTATGCGGTGGAACGTTTACTCTTTGGGTTGGTTAATATCTATAAACGGATCACCGTCACCTTCGGTATTTTCTTGGGAGCCTACGGGATCCTTCGCATTACCCACCCGGCTTTTCAGATAACAACAGCCCCCGATATGGTATTATTAGCCTTCTCAACATTCATCTTAGCAGTAGTTGTGATCTGGCTTATCACCGGACGATTTAGCCAGACCATGCGTGAATTCCGGCAAAGTATTAACACAGTACAACCGGCAGATTTACGACGTACTAGTGCTCTTTACGCAGCTTTTACCCTGGGTATTGGTAACATGCGAAAACGTAAAGGTCGAACGGTGTTAACCTGCATAACATTAATACTATTAGTGTTTACAGTACTCTCCTTTGTATCCGTCCAAACATTTCTCCGCTTACAGAAAGTAACCCAAGATTCGGAAGCAAACTATACCGGTTTTCTTGTAAGAAATCCTAACTGGGCTCCTTTGCAGAAACAAACACATGAGTATGTCCTCTCTGAATTTGGCTCCTCAGAATCAGAAGATCAGGGCATTACTATAGTACCCCGCTCGTGGTATTCAGAGAGTGCACCTGGTGTTAAAACTCATGTCAAAATTGATAGGATACAAAATGATGGAAAACCAAGGTCCACCTATGCGTCTGCTATACTTGGTTTGGTGCCAGAGGAAAGTAATGTAAGTGGATTAGATAGAGCACTTGTTTCTGGGCGTTGGTTCAAAATAGGGGAAAGAGATGTGTGTATGATCCCAAAAGAAATGGCAGACCTTTTGGATATGTCTAAAGACGATTCGGAAATCTTTATTTTTGGTAAACCCCATAGAGTGATTGGAATATTCGATTCTAATTTTCTCCAAAATATAACAGACCTAGATGGAGCTCCTCTTACACCTATAGATTATTCAGCAACGGGCCAAGATCGACTCCGTAAATTTGCTAACTCAAATTATGAAGATGATCCAGTTGAGATGGCTCGTTTCGAACACATCCCGGCCGAAAATCTTATTTTGGCACCACAAGCTTATGTAAATGATTTGGGTGGAGTGTTACGTTCGGTAGCTGTCCGGTTTCCCTCAGATATAGGAGTTCGCAGCCGAATTGAGAATTTTATGTACCGCCTAGGCATACCTGTTGTAGCTGCCATCGACCGGGAGGTCGTTGTTTACAGTGCTATGACACTAAGTTCTCTGTCCGGACTAAGTAATCTCTTTATTCCCATGGTGATAGCATTTCTCATTATTTTAAACACCATGATGAATGCTGTTTATGAACGCTTTAGTGAAATTGGTGTTTACAGTGCTATTGGTCTAGCCCCGGTCCATATTGGAGTTCTTTTTATAGCAGAGGCGACTATTTATGCAGTTGTCGGTGGGATGACCGGATACCTGGTTGGTCAAACGATCGGAAGAGTCCTGGCTGAGTATGATTTGTTGGCAGGGTTAACACTCAATTATTCTTCTATTGCTGCTGTAAGTACAACAGCTATGGTGATGATAGTTGTGCTGCTCTCAGCCCTATATCCAGCCCGTAAGGCGTCCCAAATGGCTGTGCCAGATGTGAATCGACAGTGGAATTTCCCCCAACCTGATGGAGACAATTGGGATTTTGAGTTTCCCTTTACTATCAATAAGCAAGAAACAATAGGATTTTGCTCATACCTGATAAATTTTTTTGAGGGACACGGTGAAAGTACTCTGGGGAATTTTATGACTGAAGAGGTTAAATTAATTAAGGGTCATAATAAGGAAATACCTATACTTTCCGGTATTCAGAAGCATGATAATTCCTCCCTTTATGTAATAACTATGAAGAATTGGCTAGCGCCTTATGATACTGGAGTTAGCCAGCAGGTTACACTCAAAATGGTTAACGCAAAGGATGAATATGATCTTGACGCGGTTTGGGTAAATATTTATCGATTGAGTGGAGATGTAGATTCTTGGTTGCGATTAAACCGACGATTTTTGAATGGTTTGCGAAAACAGTTTTTATTATGGAGAACTATGGAGGTAGAGGCTAAAGCAGTCTTTAACAAAGAGGGGAACAAAAGAATTAGTCTAACAGTGAGTGAGACAGATAGCCCAGATACCTTTTTAGAGAATTCGTAAATAATCAAGGAACTATTTTTCTTCAATTTAGTTTAAACTTATCCAAACAATTATGGCTGTCATTTGATTACATCGGGTAAGTCCTGCGGACGAAGATCTAAAGCAAAATCTCGGAAGTTTTTTATTCGATGAAGGGTAACAAGATTAGTGTCATGTTGGTTTTTGCCTCCACTGCTGGTCCTAGCAACAACCATGAGATCTTTTCCAGAGATCACCTGTGAGGCATAACTAAAAGATTCCATCATATTTCTACTCATGGCTACACACCCCGCTTGAAACCAGTTGAGGGCGTCAACACTGTACATGAGGACAAGAATGCGCCGTTCATTGCCTGGTGGCCCGCTATACCCAATCTGACGGAGAGGTTCTTGTTTTTGCCATGAATTAGTTGCTAATGTTACTGTGGTCCAGTAAAGTTGACTTATTGGGTCATGGACAATTTGAAACTTGCACTGAGCACCAGGCATGGGATAAAACTGAAGGAATCTATAGTTAAGTACATTCCCATCATCAGTGATCCTTCCAATGGAGGCTAAGCTCGATGTACTATGTCCGTCGATAATAGTTCGCATGATCATTCGAATTTCGCCATCAACCAACACAACATTACCTTCTAGAAAGCTATCAGCTGGGACCTTTTTTTCCATACTCTCTGGGTATTTACGTTGCGATAGTACATCTGGAATTCCTGGAAAATCAACATGGTTAGACATTCTCCATGCTTGTGGATTAAGTAGGTCTTCCGAGAGGTTACCAGCAATTAAAAGTGATTTCCAGTCGGAACGACTAGGAGCATCACAGGTCTCGAAAGCTCGGTATGCAAAACCATTATGAATTAATACTGTGGTTGGTGCGCAGTGGTACTTACCTTCAAAGAGTGTATTCGGCCCTTCCCATGATAAGCAGCCGTCTAGAGATCGTGCGATAATTATGTCACGAGTTTTCCGTTTATTACCGATAAGATAAGCATGGTTTTCGGAAGTCCATATTGTTGCCCAAATGAAGTCTTGGCATGAGATCATTTCCCAAGTGTGTCCATTATCGTCACTGACTAATATTTCGGTAGAATTTGGTACCGATTCTTTAAAAGGTTTTGGCCGAAACCATTCGTAGCTTACAATCAGTCGGCCACTAGAAAGACGGGCTATCGAAGGTGAACCCGTATAGATGTTTTCCGGGTCAGGTGATGAGGCTAGTACAATATGTTCTTGGGATTGTAGTTGATTCATAAATTTTGGCCTCCGGTAATTTTTAAATAAGAAATATTTTTCCTTAATCAGGTTTGGTTAAAGCAGGGAAATAGATGAATATATTCAGATTTTGTTTGGACAACTTTGCAGATAGCTCTTGATCTAGGTCGTATGGATTCTATATCATAAAACGTTAAGATATAGATAAGGAGTGTATTTAACAAGGATAGGTAGGAGAATTCAAATATGACTACTAAACTAAAAGTTTCCCGTAGAGAATTGCTGATCAATGGGGGGATGATAGCAGCAGGTATTTCCCTGTTCCCAGCGGACGTACTAGCACAACTATCACAACTAATTCGTGACGAAACGCCTGTTGATTGGATTGATGAATTTGGCCCTCCTCGTAGTTCAGATTTTGTTCTATTAGATTGGAATGGTTTAGAATCATGGATTACGCCTGTAGAACAATTTTTTTCAGCAAGTCACTATCCTGAACCTAGCATAGATAGAGATAACTATAAGCTTGAAGTGGGAGGGGCGGTTAGAAAACAGTTTGAGTTTGGACTAGATCAAATAAAAAAAATGCCACGAAAAACTATTAATTTTACTTTAGAATGTTCTGGTAATCGAGGGGTTCCTATATTTCGAGGGGGTGTATACAATGCTACCTGGACCGGGACAAGCCTAGCTGCTATACTTAAGCAGGCCGGTATCTGGGAAAATGGTTTAGAAGTCGTCTTTTTCGGTTATGATGAAGGAGAAGAGGTAATAACACCTCGACGTGGTAAACCGCTTACTATGAAGCAAAATTTTGCGAGATCGTTATCAATACAGCAGGCGATGGATCCAGATATATTACTTTGTTATGAGGTTAATGGTCAGGAACTTCCACCCAAGCATGGATTCCCGCTCCGACTTATTGTCCCGGGGTGGTATGGTATAAGTCAGGTAAAATGGTTAAAACGAATAGAAGTTCGGACGTCTAGGTATATGGGGAGGTTTATTTCAAGAGATTATGTAACAATTCGAGAAGAGACCCACAATGAAGAAACCGTATGGCGGCAAGAATCTGTAGGTCAGGCTAGAATTAATTCTGTCCCGGCCCGTGTAACCCGGGTAGGTCCTTTATATCGTATCTACGGAGCAGCTTGGGGAGAGCCTCTAAAGGAGGTTCAGGTTCGGATTGATGATGGTCCTTGGAGAAAAGCTGAAATTATTGAAGGGAGAGAATCTAAGTACTCCTGGAAATTTTGGCGAATTGATTGGGAACGTCCCCCAGTGGGCAAGCATACTATCACGTCCCGTGGGATAACCACAGGCGGAACGATACAACCAACTCCTGATGACCCATACTTGGCAAAAAAGCGGACGTACTGGGAGAGTAATGGCCAGGTTACCCGGACTATCGAAACATATATTTAGGAGAGAGCTCAATAATGATTGTTGATTCCCACGCCTACTGCTTTCCTCCTGGTGATTCTAAAGCTGGTTATAGTAATGTCCGTCAGCACCTAAATTGGATTCAGTCTGAACATGCAAAGCATCACCAGCCAGCTTGGAATATTCGAGATAGAAGCCCAGCTCCATCGATGGATATCGGCCCAGCAATTCCTGGTGCATGGTCAACGCTGCCTGATGTCAACTTTCGTATTGACCATTCATTTGGTCGGGTGATTTGGACTCTTGATGGAGAGGAGTATACAAAGCAGTTCTATCCTCCCAATTTACGAAACCTAGAATTTACTCCCCAAGGACTAATAGCGGAGATGGATTATGCAGGTGTTGACGTTGCACTGTTGCATACCAATCCTATGCTTTGTTGTGAAAATGCTTTCCAGGCTGACTGTATTGCCTCTTATCCTAACCGATTTTATTCTATGGCTCACATAGAAGAATGGCGGATTATTTCAGAAACAGAGCAAGTGCTACAAAAGCTAAGAGTAGCTATCGAAGTCCACGGCTTACACGCTTTAAAATTTAACGCTCCTCTTTCCTACTATCAAAGTGATCAACCTTGGTGTGCTCCAGCTTATAAAACTTTCTGGGATGCTGTTAAGGGTTTGAATATACCGGTTTTTTTTACTTTGGGAGAGGGGAAGAGGTCGAGTTCACCAACTGACCCGTTACAAGGATACATGGATGAGTTACAGGTGCTTATCCAATGGATGGAACAATACCCAGATATTGTCTGTAGTATAACCCATGGTTTTCCTTGGCGGATGTTTATCAAGGGAGATTATATCATCTTTCCACCAGAAGTGTGGAAACCCTTTGAAAATCCTAACCTTAGTCTAGAAATCTGTTTCCCTGTTCGCATAGGAGATCTAATTGATTATCCATACCGTTCGGTATGGCCAGCCCTAGAACAGACGGTTGATGAGATTGGATTAGATCATCTAATGTGGGGTACTGATATGCCCTTTCAAAATCGTTTCTGCACATATCGGCAGTCTCGTGACTGGATCGAAAATTACGTGGATTTTCTAGACCATGACAGCTTAGCTAAGTTGATGGGAGGAACTGCTAGTCGCATACTTGGAATTTCATGACAAAATTTGTTTAATTTAAGAGATTGCCCTATCCCAGTTGAAATGTTTTTTAAAACTTGCGGTGTTTATTGATCGGAGATGCTAATGCACGTAGGGACCCAACAGTTTAGTACATCGGATGAGGATTTAGAATACCTAGCACGGCATGGTGTCCTAAATAAGAATGAAAATAATATCACTTTTCATCGGGCATATGGTTGGGACGTAGAGGAACTTGCTCAGAAAAAGGAAAAGTGTAAACGTTTCGGAATTGATATGGAAATGGTCGCCATACCCATAGCTAAACTCAATGTTGAGGGTGGAGAGGTCCCGAACTATATGCTTGGGAATTATGAGGAAGGTGACAAAGAGATCGAACTAGTTTGTAACATGATCCAACAAGCATCCGAAGCCGGAATTCCGGCTATTAAATACTACCTTTGTGAGATGGAAAATCAGCGTACCGAGAGTTTTCCTCCTGGCCGTGGTGGTTCTATTTATAGTACTTGGGATTTGGAAAAAGCGAAGAATAAAGGCCCTAGGTTTGACAAACCAGTCACTGCCGAAGAAAACTGGTCTCGGATTACTTACTTCCTAGAACGAGTAATCCCTGTAGCACACAAGTATAAAGTACGCATGGCCTGTCATCCCTGTGATCCCTGGTTGCCAAAAGGATTCCGTTGTGTTGACCGGGTCCTTGGTGGATTTGAGGGCTTTAAAAAGTTCATTGAAATTTGTCCCAGTCCTTACCATGGAGTCAATTTATGTCTTGGGTGTATGGCAGAGAGTTCTCTTGATCCTTCCAACGAGGTTCCTAATATTATCCGTTATTTTGGTTCTCGAAGAAAGATCTTTCTCTGCCATTTTCGTAACATTATAGGTGCCCGAAATAAGTTCCAAGAGGTGTGGCCAGATGAGGGAGTAATGAATATGCATCGTAACATGCAGACACTGAAGGAGGTTGGTTATAGTTTCATGTGTGTCCCGGACCATGTCCCAGGCCATAAAGATCCTGCAAACTACCGGCAAGGATTCGCCTACAAATTTGGGTATATCCAGGCAATGATTCAAGCAGTTATGGATGAAAAATAGGGATAGAAAATAATCAGGAAAAGAAGTATACATCATTACTTTTACTAATCAAAACTTTTCACAATCATAAAATTTAGATCAACAATAACTACTCGTTGGATAACAATACGAGGGGAGTGGGGCTTGATTTCTGAACGAATTCTTCGGGGCGATCGATTAGATGATTCTCAACTAGAGCAAATACTGGATCAGTTCTACCAGGACGGTTTTTCGTTGATACCTGGGGTTTTAACGGAAGGTGAAATTCGAGCTATTAGAGAAGTAACAGACCGCTGTTTTAATGACCCGGTTTTGGTAGGAACCGACTATACTAGCGGTAATGGTGATGGTTTCGTTCTCCGTAATACGATTGAATTAGATCCAATATTTGTTGATATGTTAATTCGAGAACCAATTTTAAGTCTTGCGGAAGCAATTTTGGGAGTAGGATGTAAGTTTTGTGGTCAGAATGTGATCCGAAATGCTCCTGGCCAAGCAATTTCTAAGTGGCACGTAGATGATAGGGTAGAATTCCCATTACCTGATAATGTCTCACGTCATGATCCACGGATTCGCATGCCAATACAATGGATTACAATTCAGATGGCACTAAGTGATATAGACTCAGAAAAAGATGGTCCAACCCAGTTTGTGCCCGGAAGTCACTATTCAGGTAGGATACCTAACAGTCAGGAACGTCCAGTTTTTGAAGATAAGCAACCAGTTTCGGTTTTATGCAAGGCAGGAGATATTTATCTTCAGAATAACCAGTGTTGGCACCGTGGAGCACCTATAACATCAACTCGGACACGTTATATGTTCCAGTCTCAGTATGCTGCTCATTGGGCCTATAGACGATTTAATGAGTACAACCGAGTACCAGTCCCGCCTAAAGTGCTAACTCGGGCTTCTAAAAAATTACAAGTTGTATTGGGGGCACAATAAAGGCGTCTTAAAATTTATAAGAATTAAAACTGAGTGAAATATCAGTGTAGTGAATTAGTTTAGTGGTTGATAGTTTCAAAACTCCCTGGAACAGCAACCTCAAGGAGTTCAAGATTTTCTGAGTAGTCGGTAAATGTTGTTTTTTTGTGGGGTGGAATTACATAAGCATCCCCTGCCTCCAGGTGATAAACACCTTCTTCTCCTCCATCTAGAGTAAGGGATCCCTCCATAACAAATGTAAATAGGATGTCACCAGTGTGACTGGTTGTTTGATGAGAATTTCCCTCTTTTGCCCGGGCGATCTGAACAGAAGCTATTCCGTCTGTTGCTTCAAGAATCCCCGTATTTCTAGCTTCAAAACCATCGATTCTCCATGGCTCCCATTTAGCATCTTTAACCTGATTACGACAGAACTTTTGGCCACTGAAAATACGGTCAGAGTTAATTTTTGGTGTAGGTAGTTCCATTTTGTCATCAATTGTAGTGACATGTTCAGCAGGGACACCAATTTCAATTACTTGTAGGTTGTTAGATGACTCGAGTACTCGGTGTCGGATCTCCGGCGGTTGAATTAAACAGTCTCCAGCTTTTAAAAGGAAAGGTGGTCCTTGATCTTCATAGACTAGTCGAACCTCTCCCCGGTAGGCAAATATTAACTGAAATCCTACCGTGTGGTAATGAACTACATCCGGAACTGGGCCAGCATTTGGTATTCGTATATGAGAGGCAATAATACTTCCTCCTAATCGGCCAGGGACTAGATCCCGGTATTGCATTCCCGCACGCCCAATAACCCATGGAGCATTATCTTTGAGTCTCCTTACAAGAAAGGAGTGTTCGGTTTGAGGTATCTCTAGAGGGGGATTAGCCTCCTGGACCTCAACTCGAACTCCGTTAGGTGCAATAAGATCGGTAAGGCCATCCGTTAGGGAGTCCGGGTTTTCACAAAGTATACGTAGGGTTGGAGGAGGTAGTGAGATCCCTTGTTCTAAGCGGATGGTAAGTCCATAGCCCGAGAGTACAGATACTCGAGGGTTGTCGGCAGGGTAAATCATTGTCATACTAAAACCTAGGGTGTTCATGAAAAATGCTAAGTCTGCATTTAAATCAGCTGTTGGTAACAGTATTTCAGCACCCTTAATATTTTGACTAAGGTCAGACGAGTCATTTTTATGGAGTTGCATTATACTAACCCTCTTATTCTTCGAAACGATATTTCGAAACAATATCCATTTTTAGTTCTGTCCCCAACCCTGGTTTATTTGGTAATAGCAAATATCCTTTATCTACTACGGGGGGATCGGTTAGGAGATCGTTACGCCAAGGAGCATCTTGTTCATCATCGACATATTCAAGCAGTAAACCATTTGGAATATTAGCCATGAGATGGAGGCTAGCCAAGGTTGATACAGCATTATTAGGATTATGAGGTGAGACCTGCATGTAGTAGCTCTCAGCCATCGAAGCTATCTTTTTTGTCTCCATAATCCCTCCAGTTCGCACAACATCAGGCATAATCATATCTACAGCCTGAGCTGCAATCAGATCCCGAAACCCGAAACGGGTATATCTTCGTTCACCAACACACACAGGTACGTTAACGGAAGCTGTTACTCGAGCTAGAGCATCTATGTTTTCGGGATGAACTGGCTCTTCATAGAATAATAGGCCAATTTCTTCTAGCCGGTTTCCCATACGGATTGCTGCACTTGTTGTATAACGGCAGCCCACATCTGTGCAGAGGTCTACCTCATCTCCAACAGCCTCTCTACATCTACTCATATGCTCAAACGCAAGTTTTTCTTCCCGCAGGGATAAAGATCGAGGGGTAGTTACCCGCTCCCCTCTTATGGATGGTTCAGATGGGAAATATGCTTTAATTGCGGTAACTCCCTTTTCAACCAATCGTAGGCATTCGTCAGAATTAGTTGCGTGACTATAGAACCTTATATTTTCACGACACGGTCCCCCAATTAGATTGTAAATAGGTTGCCCTGTGACCTTGCCAACAATATCCCAGAGTGCGATTTCAATCCCGCTTATAGCCGCAATAACAACCCCGGTTTGCCCTATCTGTTGCAAGGCATGGTACATGCGGTGGTACAGATACTCAATATGAAAAGGGTTCTCGCCTATCACAATCTTACCAAGTTCATCAATAGCTTGGCTAATTATTTTCCCCCCTGGCCAATTAGTAGCATCTCCCAGTCCTACTACCCCTTCGTCCGTGTAAACTTGTACAAATATCCAAGGGGAAGCAATATCGTCTGTTTTGCGCCAAGATTGTACTAAGTGGACTTTTACATCTGTTATTTTCATGTGTAGCATCCTTTTTGCTATAATATTCTACAAACAGTTGCTATGATCTCATTACATCTCATGATAGCTTTAGTGGCGCTCTAGGTATTTAAATTCTTGTTTGGGGGCACCTTGCTCGCGGTCCCACTGCCATAGCTCTGTATAAGGTTCTTGAGCTTGAATTCCGAAGATTGCAGTCCCGTCTTCACCAGCTCTTTTAAGGACATCGGGATGAACTACCCGGGCCATTTCATATTCGCATCTGGTCCACCGTCTTCGCCACGGACTCAAAACTGCATAGCGGGGTTTATTAGTCTTGTTCCTTGTTGTTCCATGCCATGTATTGACATTAAAAAGGACCAGTGAACCCTCTGGAGCAATTGTTGTTCGAGCTCTCTTATAGGCAGATTTAGGAATATCAAGAGATCTAATCTTATGGCTTCTAGGAACAAATTCGGTCGCACCATTACTATCGGTAAATGGGGTAAGACAGAAAATTACATTGAAAGCTAGTGGGTGGCTAGTGATTCGCTGCCCTTCGTCTCCTTGAGCCATAGACAGTTCACGGTTGTGTCCTGTAATACCACTGTCGGAATGTAACCCATTTCCTCCATCTCCTGGCATTACAACGGATCCGTACATAGCACTTAGTAGAGCATCCGCTCCCAGAAAATAGCGAACAAGAGATAAGAGGTCAGGAAGTTGATAAAACCGTTCAAATACGGTGTGTTTGTTAAAAAGCCATTCGTATCCTCCGCGGTCTTTTTCTGTATAACGAGCCTCGAGAATAGACCGAGCTTCAGCACATTCATTTGGGGTCAACTGATCAGTAAGTATGGTGAAGCCATCATTCTTGATATGCTCCAAATGGTCATTGAAATCGTTCTGTGTCATAGTATTACAGCAGCCCCCATTTTGGTTAAATGCACTAGCAATTTAGCGGACCTTTTGTTCAAAAATTATTAACACAGTCTAGGTTATAATAATTATAACAGGATGACAAAAATAATTTATCATATTGCAAAGACTTTATATTCAACTATTTACAATCCCACTTACCCAAGTATTAGTAGTATAGTTTAGGCCCTACTGTCGTTTAGGGAAATGACTCGTATCTAAATTTAAAGTATATATCCTAGAATGTTATTGAATTGAGTGGTGTTGTTTCTGTCTCGTAGGCTGGACGCCATCTATCGTATGCCATTGACTCCTCTTGTGTAAGGCCACAGAGCCAGTTCCAGGTATGGATACGACGCCTCAAATCTCGGTACGATTCTACACCACTTGTATATGGACAGGATGGTCGATCTCGGTATTCCGGTATTGAGTCTGACTCTGTTACCCAATCCCGGCTGGGTTTATCACAACGGAAATAGGAAAATTTTATCATGCTTCGACGTGTATAATTAAGCTTAGGTCCCACACAATGCCATATACCATACCTAGTAATAGCAACAGTACCCGCTTTAACGACAAGTGGCAATTGGCCCATAAGGTTCCCGTAATGAGCTAGTGCATCCCGGTTTACTGCTCGGCAGTGGGAGCCTGGGAGAATCATGGTCGGTCCGTCTTCTGGACCGACATCTTGGGGATAGTAATAGCACTGTAGTTCGTTAATTTCAAAACCTTGGCCAGATATACCATCGGAGTGCCAATCCATCCCAACAACTGGTTGTTCAATGAGGTGGTGGTGCCCTCCATTAGGTACAAGGAAATTTGGGCCCAGGAGAGAACGAATAACACCTCCAATTTCTGGCTGTAACAAGACCTCGCGAAGAAATTCAGGAGATCCTACCAGTTTTTTTGCGGGGCCACCTTTGGTATTTAAACATAGTTTATTAAATTCAGAATCCACTACGGCATCCAACAAGATGTATCCTCTGGCTACAAAATCCATCACATCGTCATCGGTCATAGTAGGCTTTATGTTGGCCATCGGGTACCTCCTTAAATGTGTTTTTCAAGAATAAAATCAAAACCGACATAGTCGTTTTCTAACTCCTTGTATTCATACAACTTAGCTATTGGGTATTGGACTATACGCCATCCGTCAGCTACAGCCTCCAGTACCGAATTGTAGGGGGGAGTGTTACTAGGAAGCGTAGGTTTATGTTCTTTGAAGGGATCAAAAGTTACCCACCCAATAATACCAGATCGGAGATCGGTTGATCGAGCAGTTAAATACATAATCGTGGGTTCTGAGAAGGACTCTATTAGAGTTTCAAGAATATCAAGATCGGCTTCCTGGATTGGCTCTTGGTGAAGTTTTTCCTTAGCTTTACTAATCCAATTACGTATTTCTGAATACATTTCCTAAATCCTTTTCTACTAGAAATTTTGTAAAAAATATTTTATCTACAACTAGCAGGTTACATATTTTGAAAGGGAACAGTAATTGCCGTTAGAGATGTTATATATGATATGCTGATCATGTCAAGCACGAACTAGATTATATGGTAGTTCTCTATAATTATAAATCTGTCAGCTCTTGACAGTTGACATGTTGACAGTTAGCTTCTTAATTCGATAACTTGAGCTCTTTCTTGATATGAATTTAACAGTAGGCTATAACAAAATATTTGAGTCCGATGTTTATTATATGTTGAGGATAGTTAACTTTCTGAGGAAATCCAATGCTAAGCTCCCCATTACTAGATTCTGACCAGATCGACTATTTTAAACTTAACGGCTACCTTGTCTTGAGAAACGTGTTTGATGAAGAAACCATAAAAGCTTGGCGTCGCCAAATCTGGGGGGTCTTAGGCAGTTCTCTGGATGCTCCCGAGTCATGGCCTAGGGATAAATCAGGGCTTGATGGTTTCTCATATGATCCCCCTGAATCGGCATTAGTTAACCATCCTCTTATGATGTCAATCGTAGACCAACTGAGCGGCAATGCTTTTGTTGCAGGTGATGGTATCCCCATCATCAGATGGCCAGAACCCGAACAAACCTGGGAAATTCCAGAAACAGGACATATAGATGCCTATGGGGGCCGGTGGTTGCCTTTCATGATTGGGGCTACTACATATCTGTACGACGTTGAACCTGGAGGAGGAGCTTTGATTTACTGGCCAGGGAGCCATCACGTTGCCCACCGGTATTTTTTGGAGAACCCATCTCACGTTGATGGAAGTTTTCTCAAAAATGAAGAGTTTTCTTGGGAGGTTTTCTGCGATCATTCAACAACTAGCGCTAGGGAATTTACCGCCAAAGCCGGGGACGTAGTGCTATGGCATTCCTATCTAACGCACAATGGATCCTCTAATACTAGTGAGCTTCCACGAATTGCTCTTTTTGCACGGTGGAATCACCAAAAACACTTGGAGGAATCTTTCCGTTATGAAATTCCCCAGGATCTATGGAAGTATTGGGCAGTATGAATAAACTCCCGAAAAGATATTATAGCAATTTTATTCTTTAATGGTAAAATTAAGATTAAATGAAAAACTTTTGAAAGGAAACTAACTTGAATAGAAAATCAAGTTACCTAACCAAGGATGAACTAGATCAGTTTTGGACTGAAGGTTATCTAGTGCTAAAAGGTACCCTGGATGACGAAGTAGTAAAAACCGCCCGAGAATTCATACTCAATCTGTTCCCTAGTGATTTGACAATTCCCGACTATTACCATGCAAATCATGGTCGATTTAAACCCCATTATCCTGATGGAAATGGAAGTTTTTTTGTTCAAGAACTTTTGCCGCTATTGCAGAATGAAGGACTGTATAGGGCCGCTTCAGATATTTTAGAAACAGAATATATCAAGGTTTGGGACGGTTCGGCTGGTATTACCATCTTGAATAGAGCTAAAGAGGGTCGTATTCAGAACCTTCATTTGGATGCTGTTCCTAGTGGTCCTCAAGATCTGAACTTAAAATTTTTGCGAACGCAAATAGGAATTGGGGGATGTTATTATCTGAATAAAGTGGAAAAAAATGGAGGAGGAATTCATGTTGTTCCTGGAGGTCCAAATTTAGTTAGAGAGATTATGCTCAACGATCCCGACGGACTTAAGCGCAATAATGGTTGGGGGCAAATCATTGATTTCCCACCTTCATTGGAAGTTACGGCAGACGCTGGAGATTATATACTTATGCACCATTTGATGCCTCATGGTGCTAGTGCAAACAATAATAATGTTCCACGTATTGCTCAATTCACTCGATTCCAACCCTTATCAGAAGGTGAAGCTTGCCTTGCTCCTGGTCCCGAAAAGGCAATAGATATGGAAACCCAGAAGGGTTTGACACTGCTGGGGAGAAAATTGTTTCGTATAGATCCTTGGATCGAGTAACAGCCTGTGTCTAAACAAAAACAGTCGGTCACAGTAAATTATGTATCTGCTCCCTCCATTGAGAACAAGGCAGTAACTCTACGAGCTGGAATTATTGGACTTGTACTTTCAATCATAATAGCTATCTGGGGGCAGTTTGCTGCAGATCACGTGGGATACAACTACGTCACCTATGCCCATCTTCCTGCAGCACTTCTAATCCCCTTTTTCTTTCTTGTTTATGGTCCTCACTTACTAGTAAAATATTTAGCCCCTAGTCAAGCTCTGACTACTTCAGAGCTAATTGTAATTTTTGTAATGGGCTTAATTAGTTCGATGGTCCCGGATTGGGGGATGACTAAGTATCTCATTTCAATTATTACTGGCCCCTTCTATTATGCAAGTCCTGAAAATCGTTGGGCTGAAACGTTTTTTCAAACATTGCCATCGTGGCTTGTAATTAGCGAAAAAACAGATGCAGTACGGATATTTTATGAAGGAAGTCCTCCGGGATATATTATTCCATGGATGGCATGGATTTCCCCGTTACTCTGGTGGATGTCTTGCTTCGCAGCTTTAATGTGGAGTGGTGCTTGTGTCGTAGTTATTCTGCGTAAGCAGTGGGTAGATCATGAACGCCTTTCCTTTCCTCTCGGACAAGTATCTCTTAATCTCCTTGGGGTAAAAAAAACTACCAACGAAATTCCTATGATTCAGACTAGAGCATTTCGAGCTGGAATTATTATATCGCTAGTGGTTGTCACTTGGAATATCATCTCCTACTGGGGAGTAGTCTCCCCAATACCAATAATGGGAACCGATCTTATAAATGTAAAAATTCATCCCTCAATTCCCGATTTGCCTATAAGGCTGAACGTATTTGTACTTTGTTTTGCTTTCTTTATAAATGCAGAAATCTTGTTTAGCCTCTGTTTCTTTTTGTTGTGTACTCTTTTACAACGAGGGTTAATGAATGAACTTGGGATAACAGCCGCCACTACAATGTCTCCAACCGGGCTTGTAGGTACGCAGTCGATAGGAGCTCTTATAGCCATGGTTTTATGGGGGCTTTGGATGGCACGGCATCATTTAGCTGCTGTGGGAAGGAAAGCCTTCCGAAATGATACATCAGTTGATGACCGAGGAGAATTCTTTTCTTATCGAGTAGCTGTTTATGGATTAATAGCAGGTATATGCTATCTACTGGCATGGCTATATAGTATAGGTATGTCGTTTTCAGTTAGTATCGCATTTCTGGCTATTCTTTTTATCGTTTATCTAGGGATGGCTAGAATAGTTGCAGAGGCAGGGCTTGTTGCGTTAGATTTGCCTGTTAATCCGAATGTGTTCACAGGAGGGATCATCGGAGCAGATAACCTTAATTCCTCGACAATCACTGCTTTGGGAATGACAAATGCTTTTGCTAGAAACTGGCGTACCTTTACGATGGTTGGATTATCACATGCAGCTTTTTTACAAAAATGGATATATCCGACCTCCCGGTACCTATTTTTCTGGATGTGTATTGCATTTATCGTAAGCGTTATAGTCTCACTATACTACTATATTTCGGCTGGTTATGCAGTAGGCGCTGAGAATCTTCTCTCCAAACCTGGTGGTCTCGTTCCATTTTTCTACAATACTATAATGCAGTGGAACAGTAGCAGAAGTAGTGTCTCAGGTCTAGAACTAATATTTTTTAGTAATGGGATAGTTGCGTACATGCTCATGATTTTGGGACGTTACCTATTCCTCTGGTGGCCACTCCATCCTATAGGTCTGGTTGCAGTGGCGGCAGATACGGTCCGTTTTATGTTTTTACCTTTCTTTATGGCATGGTTTATACAAGTTATACTTTTACGTTTAGGTGGAGGTAGCCTTTACCGGCGAGCACAACCTCTATTTTTGGGTATTCTGGTAGGTTATGTCTTAGGAATGACTTTATCATATTTAGTGGATAGCCTATGGTTTCCAGTTTCTCCGCACCAATTTGAATCTTTTCTGAATTAATATCAGAATAGGAAGAATTTTCAGGGAAAGAAGATAACTAGACCTGAAGTGACCTACTCGTTTAAGAGCCTATGTCCGAGGGAAAATAAGGGGCACCAGAAGGTGGCTGTTTTTGCGGGGAGACAATACTTCGGCGTTCAGGTGTCAAACGATTTAGTAGCTTGGGTGAGGGTTGATATCCGTGCCGAAAATTACCCCAAGATGGACCGTAACGGTATACCGCGATACGTCTCGTTCCAGGATTTTTTCGAGTAGATGAACCATGTGAAATACCATCGACAAAAAGTAAAGCATCACCCTCTTCCATAAACAATTCAATCGCCCCCATTGTCCCTTCCACCGAAGCACCTTTGGGCTTCATTGCGTGGAGGGAAAAATCAGGGTGTTCGAAATTAGCTTTGTGACTGCCAGGGATCAACATCGTCGCGCCGTCTCCAGGACCAATGTTAGAGAGCGCAATCAATATGTTTATCTGTCCGCACATAAATCTACCACCGTGGTACCGGAAGCTATTTCGAGTTATGGGGGGGAATCCTCCAGAATGTAATCCGATTGCTTCCCCTTGAGTCCTAAAATTGACAAAATTCTCGTCAATAAATAAGGGCCCATGATGATAATCAAATGTACCTTCTCCACCAACAAAATATTTGACTTTCTCGATCCAAGATGGATGGTCAATTAGGTTTTCAAACGGAGGTCCAGCTTCGTATATCTGTTGAAGATTTAAGCCGTCTACGGTACCATAGGTATGAGCATGTACATAGCCATGCCATTCTCCTGGGTTCATAGGTGGAATTTTATCTAAGCAGGTATTTAAGCCGGATATCTCCGGTTTTGAAAGAGCTTGCTTAAGGTGAATGAATCCTTGTAGGTCAAAAAGATAGATTTCTAGGTCTGTGGGTTTCACCATAATGGTATTAATTAAAGTAAGAAATCCTGTTGATTTGTCCTCTTCAAATGATTACTCTCTTAATCATAATAAATGCATATTACTATTGGTAAACAACTTAATTTGATTTATTCTAGGCAGAAATCAAATTCTTAGATCGATCAAGTTTATTTAAAGTTTGAGGTGACCCTAGTGAAGGCTTCTTCACGGCCCAACATTCTGATCGTTTTGAGTGATCAACTTCGAAGACATGCCCTATCTTCATATGGCGATCCTAATATCTTAACACCCCATTTAGATGCATTAGCAGATCGAGGTGTTCGATTTGAGAATGCATGTTCAACCTGTCCCATCTGTGTCCCTTTTCGTTTTACATTGATGACTGGTTTATTTGCCCATGACCGGAAGGTTCCTGGAATCGAATATAGAATGTCTCCCCAAGAAAGAACACTAGCAGATGATTTTAATGAAGCTGGTTATGAGACAATCTATGTTGGAAAGTGGCATCTTGATGGTGGGCATGGTAGAATGGGATCTGCCCGTCAAGTTGGTCGAACACAGATAAAAAAGCGCTACAGGGGACGTTGGCAAAAATGGTTCGGTTTTGAGCTTAGGAATGGGCCATTTGATACTTTTTATTTTGAGGACGATAACCCTATCCCCATTCCTATTGAAGAATACCAGACTGATGGACTTTTTGGCCTTGGAATGAACTATCTTGAACATAGAGACCCTACCCAACCCTTTTGCATGATACTTTCTGTTGAACCACCACATGATCCTTTTGAGGCACCGGAATCTTTCGAGTTGGCCTGGGAGGCGATGGATATTAAGTTGCCTCCAAATATCAAAGCATCCACTCCTCAACAATTAGAAGAGGTGATTCGAACCCGGAAAAAATATTATGCAATGGTAGAAAATCTCGACTGGAATATGGGGCGCTTGGCTGCATTCCTTCGGCGTTCTGGGTTGCAAGAAGAAACGGTGGTTATATTTATTTCAGACCACGGAGAAATGGGTGGCGCTCAAGGGCTTAAGGGAAAACAGTGGCCTTATGAAGAATCTATAGGAATTCCTTTTATTGTTGCAGATCCTCGTTGCCGAAATCAAGGGGGGGCAGTGATAGTAGATCCTGTTTCAACAGAAGATTTCTTTCCAACAATAACAGGCTTAGGTGGCTTGAATCCTAATCCTGATCTTCCTGGTATGGATCTAACATCTATAATAAATGGTACAATCACCAATTTAGAAAGAGAAGGAGTCATGCTTGAGTTTGTGGCAGAACTACGGAAAGGCATGCCCTTTTACGATAGTGTCTGGCGGGGGTTCCGTTCGGCCCGCTATAAATATACTATTCGTGGGGATAATCATGGTGGTTTACCTTGGGAGTTTTTCGACTTATTGAACGATCCGTGGGAACAGAATAATCTTTTGGATCATCTGACATATCGCGACGAAATTATCCGTCACCACAACCTATTACGAAACAGAATGATAGAAACCGAAGATCATTTTGTACTCCTTCCCGCATTTGACTGTGAAGGCCTGAACACCTGGGAATAAATAAGAATATTTTGGGTGGCCAGAAATGTGGATTTGTTGGGGACTTTTATAGGAGAATAGCCTTCTATGGCTCTTTCTCATGACAATATATTAAGGACTAACATAGACAAAGAATCAAAAGCTACAATAAGGTCAGGAATGACAAAAAAAGCATTGGTTATCGGTGTGGTTATGTCAGTTCTCCTTAATTTATGGACAATTCATGCCGCTTATGTCACAGGTTCCTCCTATATTAGTTTGACTCACTTGCCAATCGCAGCGCTGTTTCCCTTCTTGTTCGTTTTACTTGTTTTAAATCCGGTAATGAAAGTTTTGTGGCCATCCAAAGTTTTGAATAGGCACGAGCTTATAATTATCTTTTTTTTGGTTTTTACAGCTTCTACAATACCTGCATGGCCATTTACTTCATACTGGATTTCGGCTATTACAGCTCCTTATTATTACGCAACAACAGAGAATCAGTGGGCTGAACTATTTTTTAGTTATTTGCCATCATGGCTTATTATTTCTGATGACCAACAGGCTATAACCTGGTTTTTTGAGGGAGTACCAGAACGTAATCTATCATTATTAGAACTGGTCCGAAATACTTGGATGATCCCTCTTTTTTGGTGGATGACTTTTTTTCTTTCAATGTTTGTGGTTGGTGCTTCAGCTATGGTGATGTTACGGAAACAGTGGGTTGAACATGAAAGATTACCTTTTCCACTTGCCCAAATCCCACTGATCCTAGTTGAGGAAGGCAAAACGGGAAGTATCTTCCCTGCAGTAGTATATTCTAAACTTTTCTGGTATGGTTTTGGACTAACCTTGTTTATCCTGATTTGGAACATCGTAGGTTTTTTTAACTGGGTGAGTGCAATTCCTATCGGTCCCATGCATACTTTTCCTCTAGTACTAGCTCGGTCATTTCCAGCGATACCTATCAAATTTAATTTTTTAGTCGCAGGAGTGGGATACTTTACCAATCTTAATGTCCTATTTAGTATATGGGTTTTTTTCCTCATAATGGTTGTTCAACAGGGGATCATGACCCGCTTGGGATTGCCTAAATCTTTTGCGGTTGTTAAATCTCAGCACTCTGGGGGATTTCTAGTCTTTTCTCTATTTGCACTTTGGGCAGCTCGAAGGCATCTCAGAAATGTATTCATGAAAGCCATTGGGAAAGCACCTCATGTAGATGATTCTAAAGAATTCTTTTCTTACCGAATGGCTGTTTTAGGAAGCATGGGGGGTATTATTTACATCGTTTGTTGGTTATATGCTTCCGGTATGTCTCTCGGTATTATCGCCTTTCTGATAGGTTCGCTATTACTTATGTTTGTGGGGGTGACTCGTATCGTGGCGGAGACCGGGATCATGTTCCTTGATCTACCTTTCGAAACGCACGATTTTACTGTAGCAGTAGTTGGTTCAGGTAACATCGGTGCTCAGGATCTAACAAACCTTGCTATCGGAAATGCTTATGCTCGAAATTGGCGAACACTTGGAATGTGTTCGATGGGGCATATTGCCAAGGTTGATGATGAAATGGGAGGTACTGGCAAGGGATCATTTAGTATGATAACTACTGTTCTTGCATTAAGTATTATTGTGGCTGTAGTTTATACTGTCTACTTAGGCTATACCCAAAGTGGAGCCTCAAATTTCCTTGAACCTGCTTTTAAAACCGGAAGCAAACTACCGTATGATAATCTTACTCGCTGGATTAACAATGAAGAGGCTATTACTGGAACAGAGTTTTGGTTTATGGCTATTGGTGGGTTAGCGACAGCCCTGTTGATACAAGCGCACTACAGATTTACATGGTGGCCACTTCATCCCATTGGTTTTGCTGTAGCTATGACGCCAGGAATGGTGAGTTCAATTTTTTCTATTTTTGTTGTCTGGTTTGTTAAGGCTCTTTTACTTAAAATGGGAGGTTCCAGCCTATACCAGAGAGGTATACCTGCTGTCATCGGGATGATTATTGCATTTGTTTTGGGTGTGTTCTTGTCTTACTTATCAGACTGGATATGGTTCCCGCAGGCAGGCCATCCTATACAGACGTGGTAGCAGACCTAATTGGGGGGATATTAATTTTACAGAAATGATGGGAGAAATATATGTCGAAAGAGCTAAATCCCCAAGAAATATTGGATAAAATTATCGAGATTGATGATCGTTTTCCCAGGAGAGCATACCTTTTCGTTATGGAAGCAGTGTCATACACGATGGAAAAACTACCAATCCGAAGACATATTACTGGTAGAGAACTTACCATAAGTATAAAAGACTTTGCTATTGAACGGTTTGGTATATCAGTAAGCTTAGTTTTTGAAGAGTGGAATATCAAAAGAACTCGTGATTTTGGTGAGATAGTATTTAATCTTGTAAACAACGGATTATTACGGAAGACACCAGATGATGCGATTGAGGACTTTGACGAGGTTTACGATTTCAAGGCTGTTTTTGAAACTGAATTCGAGATCGATCTCGAAACTGACTTAAAGGTTTAAGCTCACTTGGAGTAAAGGCTATCTTTCTTTGCGCTCTTAGTTTCGTTTACGGATTGTACGTTGTTTCCTTCCGAAGCTAGCAGGAACTTTCCTTTCAAATTCAGACTTCTCTTCTGAAGTGGTAGTTGAATTGTTTCCTGGGCTGTGTCCACTTACATTTGAGGCTGTACTCTCTAAGGTTTTAGTTTGTAGTTTAGTCGGACCAATTTGTTTATTATTCTCTATATCCACATTTTTATCTAATGTATCGTGTATATCCGTCGTTTCATTTTGTTCTAAATTAGGATATTTTGCTGGAGGATCTGCTGATTCAGTTAACTCAGTGTGTTGAATAACCGGTTTATCATGGTTTTCATTTAATCTAGTGATAGATTCCTTTTCCGATGGTTTATTTTTTGGCGCTTCTTTAGGTTGATTTACGGCAGATTTAGCGTGCCCCACTTTTCTTACTTTATTTCGGGATCTTCTTTGGTTTCCAGATTGTCGCCCCCGACTAGATGTATGAGGTGGACGACCCAAACCTGATTTTGGGTTCGAAACAGATTCAACTTGATCTGAATCAGTTTTTAATTTTCCATCAATAGCCTGATTTTCTTCTAAGGGTGGTAGTGGTCGATAGTAAATGTGACCAGAGGCTGTGGAAACAGATTTAAGTTTGGTAATTAGTCGTTTGGGAAAAATCATCCGAGCCGAAATTAGCGGATTGTCCCACTGGCTAAAACGTAGTGCTCCTCCAAGGCTTACCAGTGTATATGCTGTATCATAATCAAGGCCTTTTTCTTGTGAAATCCATTTAACCATTTCTGTAATTGCCAGGCGGGCAGCTTGGTCTGCCGTAGATGCAGAAGTAATGGTTATCCACTCCCCTTTTAATTCAACTCTTGGCCATGAAAAACGTCCTCCAGGGAGTGTATCTACTCGTAGTGTAATCTCCGCTTCAATTTCGACACCGCAACCCGCGATTTGACCATCACCCAAACAAGCTTTCACATCACCCAATGATAATAGAGCACCATTCACTTGAACTGGTAGGTAGATCCGGGATCCAGTTGTAATTTCCATAGTATCCAGATTCCCACCGTGTCGCCCGGGGTATGTGGTATCCATCTCTCCGTGCTTGGCAGCTACTCCAAGGTTACCTATCACTGGATTTACTGGTAATGTTAGTCCATCATCAATTTTAACAGTTTTTTCGTCTACTTCGAGAACCCTTATCTTTTTCCCCTGGATATCTTGCCCTGAAATACCACCCTCTGGTTGGATAGCAAAAATACCAGAAGAAGCCATTTTTATATCTTTAACTTGAATAGATAGGACATCTCCAATATGAGCTTCTTCAACATAAATTGGTCCTGTTAAAGGTATTCCATTAGATTGGTCTGTATTATGATATGTTGTTGGGTCTTCAGTCAGAAGCCCCCCATAGCAGTCCTGAGTTTCGACTATTATTGTTTCACCCCGACTGATAGATATTGCAGGAGACAGTTCAGGGCTAAAACTCTTATGGATGTGTTCTTTAGATAATCGTCTTGATGGGCCAATATTTGTTTTTTTGTATGATCTTCGTAACAAAATCTGTGGTACCTTTCTTTAAAAATTTTGAGAATTCGTCCCTAGCTTATTCAGCCGAATAGTTCATCCCCATAGGCGAATATAGCTGGGGTTCCTCCAGTGTGTAAGAAGATAACAACGTCATCCCGTTGGAATCGTCCATTCCGAATATGTTTTACCAGGCCGTCCATCGCCTTAGCAGTATAAACCGGATCTAGAATAATACCCTCTGAGTGTGCTACAATCCGCATGGTTTCAAGGCTGGTTTTTGACGGTTCGCCAAAATCTGGTTTAGCAAATTCGCATGTAACATTGAAGTCATCAGGTGTAAAATTCTGTTTTATCCCAATAATCGAGGCACATTCATTAGCTATAGGTGCCAGCCGTTCTTGCATTTCTTTATCATCCCCCACCCAATAATTCAGGCCAACAGCGGTTATGTCAGCAGAGATCGCCCGTAGTCCCACCACAAGGCCGACAATTGTATAAGTCATCGAACTGGTATAAATAGCCTTAGGTTTAATATCCATTTCTTCTAATTGTTGACATAGCTCTAAGGCTGCATCTACGTATGCCACAGCTCGCAGAATAGCCCCGTCCTGGCTGGTATCATAGGGATTCAACCCTTTTGATCTAAGAATATCGATTTGTTTGGCTAACTCTGCCTTTACAGTCATGGGAAAGACATACTTAATTTGATCGGCAATAAGGTGATTGAGTATTAGGTTGCCAGAGACAGGATAGGATCTATGATCTCGAGGAATAATTACTAAGGATTTCATTCCCAACCGGGCAGCAGCAGCAGCAGTTTGTGCAGATTGGTTCGATTGAGAATCTGAGCCATGAACTAAGTAATCGCATTTATTATCTAGAGCAGGACCTAGGGAATAGGTAAATTGGCGAGCTTTGTTTCCACCCATAGCCAAACCAGTCATGTCATCACGCTTAATGAGTATTCTAGGACCCCCAAGGGTATCCCAAAGGCGAGGACAATCCTGTAACGGAGTAGGAAGGTGAGCCACCGGTGCAAGTGTGAACCTGCTCAAAAGGTGACGCAATTCGTTTGCGGCGTCACGGTCGTACAACTTCAATTTTCTTACTCCAACCAGGCGACGGACCGTACCTTCTCTCATAAATCATTCTGGAAAGTGTTAGCACGTTCGCCTAATGACCAAATGCAGCACCCTCTATGCGGGGGTCCGGTGCTCCCTGGCGATAGTTAGTATCAGGATCAATCATAATACTATGACCATCCCCTTGGGATCGTCCTGCGCTAATATCATGCCCCATCACTTTTAGTGTATTAATCACGTCGTTAGCTATTCCACTTTCAAGTCTAAGACGGTCAGGAAACCACTGGTGATGGATCCGTGGAGCATCTACCGCTTCTTGCATATTCATGCCATGGTCGATGACATTAAGGATTAACTGCATCGTAGTATTGATTATCGTTCGTCCCCCCGGGCTGCCCACCACCAGATACAGTTCGCCATTCCGTGTGACGATGGTTGGGGACATAGAACTTAGCATTCGTTTATTAGGTTCAATAAGATTGGGTTTTGTTCCAATTTGACCATTAGATTTCGTAATGCCTGGATCAGGGTTGAAATCTCCCATTTCGTTATTTGTTAACATACCGGTCCCTGCAATAACAATGTGGGAACCATATCCGCCTTCCAACGTGTAAGTATTGGATACGGCATTACCCCACTGATCAACCACGGAGTAATGTGTTGTTTCATCTGGTTCCGTAGCCAGCTTAAGTTCCGGTCCTACTTCTTCGCTTGGCGTAGCGAAGAAATGATTTACTTTCGATCGCTGAATGAACCCGTAGTCTTTCTTAGTCAGATGTTTTGGAATTTCTTCGAAATCAGAATCACCAAGGAAAGATGCACGGTCAGCATATGCTAGGCGCATTACTTCTGCCATTAGATGAATGGTATTAGACGAATTATGCCCCATCCGAGTGAGATCATAACCCTCAAGTATATTGAGCATCATAGACATAGTAATACCACCTGAACTAGGTGGTGGCATAGAAAGAATTTCGTAATTCTCCCTATACTTATTACGGATCGGTTCGCGTACTACAGCTCTATAGTTCGCTAGGTCGGTACGGTCTATCATACCACCACCATTTTTCATATCTTTCTCAATTAATTCAGCTGTTGTACCCTTGTAAAATCCATCGTGGCCGTCCCGAGCAATACGTCTAAACGTTGCAGCCAAGTCCTTCTGAACCCATCTATGTCCTTCTTCCCAGGCTTTCTGATCTTTGCGCATCAGGGCTTTCTTACTGGCTGGTATTTGAGAGAAAATAGTGTTTTTGCTGTTAAGACTCCTGGCAAGTCTATCACTCAGAATAAACCCTTTTTCTGCTAGAACAATAGCTGGTTGAATGACTTCTGCCATACTCATCGTCCCATATTTATCTAGCGCTAGTGAGAAACCAGCTACAGTACCAGGCACACCTATAGCTAAATGATGAATTCTATTTGTATAAGGATGGTAGGCTGATCCATCCGTACGTGAGAGAATAATGTTCTTATTTACCGCACGGCTGCCTTTCTCATCTAGGAACATTCTCTCATGTGCTTTCCCTGGAGCTTTTTCACGGTAATCTACTGCTACGGCAGTACCATCAGCCAAACGAATGACCATAAAACCACCTCCACCGATATTTCCGGCAGACGGGTGGGTAACGGCCAATGCCAAGCCTAATCCTACTGCAGCGTCAATAGCATTTCCACCTTTTTTAAGGATGTCCGCTGCTATTTTTGTAGCTAGAGGTTCTACGGCTACAGCCATCCCTTTTTTACCAATTACGGGTTTGCCAGATGCTGCAGTCACATTATGAATCGGTATAGAAAGCAAAGTTAAAATACAAGCAATTGTAACAAGTCTTAATTTATTCATTATTTAGCATCCAGTTAAGTATTCGCGTCGTGTGCACCAGAAATCTACTATTATTCAATAAAAATATGGTTTAGCGTTAAGTCAAGGGCTATTAGACTTTGATATTATAACTGCGTACTCCCATATCTACTCCAGTTTATTCGGGTTTTAGGTTGATTCCAATCTCTGGTTTTTCTATATTACGCTGTGCTTATGTCGATCAATAAAATATGTTGTTAATTAGCCCACAGAAACACTTATAGGTACCTTTCATGCGTAAAAACTACCGATTGATGATCCCTGGCCCCATCGAAATAAACCCCGAAGTACTAGCCAAGATGAGTGATCCCTTAACAGCACATTATGGGGATAATTGGGTAGGTATTTGGCGGAAAACAGTGTCCAATCTCCAAAGAGTAATAGGAACTAAAGCAGAAGTCTTAGTAATCGTGGGATCAGGGCACACAGCAAACGACTTGGTTATGAACAGTTTGTTCAATCCAGGAGATCAGATATTAACACTAGATAATGGCTGGTTTGGTGAACGGTTAGATATTTTGGCAAAGGCTTATGGAATAAACTCGATAGTTTGTAAGAAACCTTGGGGAATGCGATTTGAATCATCCGATATCCACACTGCTGCTGCTAGTCACCCGGGATTAAAAGCTATTTATATGGTGCACGGTGAAACTTCAACGGGAGTTGCAAACCCGGTGGAGGAACTAGCGAGTGCTGCAAAAGAACATGGAATGCTAGTGTTAGTGGATACAATAGCATCTCTTGGGGGAGAAAAATATCTTATGGATAAATGGGATATTGATATCACAGTGTGTGCTTCCCAAAAAGCTCTAGGAGCACCTCCAGGACTTGCTTTGGTGGCAGTCAGTGATCGAGCATGGGATACGATGAAAACGCGTAAAGAACCACTCGGATTCATGAATAACTTACAGAATTTGCGAGAATATGCTACAACACAGGCTGATGTTCATCCTCATCCAGGAACGATGCCTGTCAATAATTTTGTTGCGTTGGAGAAAAGTACTTCTTTGATTCTTGAAGAAGGGCTCCCAACTACGTGGAGTCGACATACTCAGATTGCCCGTGTTGTTCGCGATGGGATCCGGTCAATGGGTCTTAAGGTTATGGCTAATGAAAAAGCAGCATGTGCAAATCTAACAGTTATTCTTGCAGAAGATTGGTTTAATCCAGTTGCTGTTTCGGAGTTTATGAAAGCTGAATATGGTATGCATATAGGACTTGGATTAGGAGATTATGTTAATCAATCAATACGAATAGGCCATATGGGAACTAATGCTGCTCTTGAAGCAGTTATACCCTTTTTGGTCGGGCTTGAACAATACTTACGCCAGCAAGGACATTCTATCAAGAGAGGTGCGTGTCTAGCTGGATTAGAATAGTTCTAACTTTTGCTTTTAACTGACCCTTAGGAGAAAATTTATTTTATGATTTATGAAGAGCGTATATATAAAATCATGCCTGGACGTGTGCCAGATATTATGAAACGTTTTTCTCACCATGCAGTAAAACTTTTTAAAAAACACGATATGCAACTTGTAGGCTTTTGGTCGACTGTTGTAGGCCCAAGTAATCATGAACTTACTTATATATTAGCTTTTCAGGATAGTGACCATCGGGATCGTGCCTGGTCAAATTTCATGAGTGATCCAGCTTGGATAAAAGCTAAATCTGAAAGTGAAAAAGATGGGCCATTGGTAGCAGATGTCTCAAACCGAATTCTTGCCCCGGTTCCTTTTTCACCCCTTCAGTAATATAAATAGGTTATTAGGGTAATTTTCTTTTGGGTTGTTTCTGTCGGCTACATAAAAGTAGCTTGTTATACGTGCAAAGGGGGGGTAATGGGAGATTTTCGAATGAAGTTAACTGAACAACAACTTAGTCATATGGAAACATTTGGGTTTCTCGCATTCCCAGGGTTAATGAAAGATAAGATAGATAGGATAATCGAATCTTTTGAAAGTATTTGGAATGAACGGGGTGGTGGGCACAATGGAACAGTTCATGATGGAACGGCTCGATCTTGCATTGTGCCATTTATTGATCAAAGCACATTTCTTTCTGGTTTATTGGATGATAATAGAATAAATGGCATCTTTAGTAGTCTTTTAGGAGAAGATTTTGTTTATTTGGGGAGTGATGGAAATTTCTATGTCTCTGACACAAACTGGCATTCAGACACTGATTGGTCTGGGAAAATGCGAGGCAAACCACCCCGTATTTATTACAAAATGGCATTCTATCTTGACCCCCTTACTAGAAATACGGGAGCTCTGCGTGTTATACCTGGCAGCCATTGTTATGGTGATGTGTTTGCCGAGTCGGTAGAATCAGCTATAAGAAAATCACCCGAAAATTGGGGGCTTAAAGGTTCAGAAGTGCCTAGTATAGCACTTGAAACTGAACCAGGTGATATTGTTGTATTTAATCAAAATACAAAACATAGCGCGTGGGGTGGAAGTGAACGACGTCGAATGTTCACGATTAATTGTACTGCTCGGTTTGCAGAGGCTGACATTCATATCTTAAAGAATGAAATAGCCGCTGGAGCTCGTTTTTGGCTAGATAATGTTTACGGCGAAGCTATGCTGAAAACAGCAGGCCCCAAGCGAATGATTCATTTGGAACAACCCCTTGCACACCAGTCTCATCTCCAGGAGGAAGTCCGAAAGGCTAAAGAAAGTATGGCCGAACCATCTAGGGGATAAGTAACAGTGCTTTCGTAGAGTCGATTTCTAGTCAATCCACTAATTCCCGGATCACTATCTGGACCTGGTTTTTTTAAAAACAAACAAAACAAGGCAAACTACTATTTGTCTTGTTGACACTGACGAACGTTAGCTAGAAACTTTTTGGCATTTCCAGAAAAGTGATCCTGGATCTCTTGTCCTGTAAGGCCTAACATTTCCGCTACCTGTTTTTCTTGACGTAATTGCTCGTAGATAACAAGTGTGGCCCGGGGGTCACAATGTGGGGTTGTTAAAGTAGTGCCTTCATAATAAGTCCAGGCCCGGCCGTACGTGACGTACTTCCCTCTAGCACATCCGGCAACGATGTTATCTGACCCAAACATTATTCTAGAGCGGTTCTCATGTTTCATAAGCAGGTAATGTGAATATAGGTCATTAACGGCTGAGGTGTCATACCAAATATTAGGTAGGTCTGTTAGAAATTGGATAGCTCGCTCCATCATAAAGGAATTAAAGGAGCGAGCACAGTGAGCTAGGATCCACTGTGCTCTTGGGTATCGTTTTGTATAGTAGGCCAGATCTTTTTGATTACAATCATCTGCCGGGCCGTCAGGTTTTGACAAATGCATGGTGATGGCTAGCCCAAGGTCATCTGCCACCTCAATTAATGATTCTGGAAGAAATTCTGAAATCTGGCAGTGTGTTGGATCTTGGGCAAAAATGCGATAGGGTTTGAGGCCGAAGAACCCGTTTTGTTTTACTTGTGAAGCTACATATTCGGGGGTCATGTCAGGTGTCACCAGCATGTTGATAGCAGATTCAGGGTCCTGTTTCATTTCTCTTGCCATCCAATTATTATGACCTTCGATATCGATCCCAACGATAGGAGTTCCAAGCACTAGGTAGTGCATTTCACGGCCCGGAAATAAATTCTGTGCCCATTTCTGATGATCCTGATAATCAATTTCTAGTCTTAAGCCAGTAGGTTCAGGTGGAGTTGTTAGGTTTCCTCGATGGGCCTCTGACCACATATGAACGTGCATATCATAAATTATATCGGGGACAAAATTACTTAATTCGGACTCCCATATATCCTGGTCAAATTCTTGATAATCATACTTAAACATCTTTTCTCCTTAAGATAAATTACAAAACCGAACTGATTAGCTATTCATAATAATGAGAAGGCTGGTTTTAACTTAAGAGTAAATATGTTATCAGTAGACCACCACTTTATCAAGTTAAAAGAGGGTTTGACTTCGATACAGTCCAACCGTTTATTGCCAACAAGTAAGAAATTTGGTAAAATTATCGTTGTTAAAGGAGAAGCTAATGGTTAATTCATACCAAATAGATCGACGTAGGTTTTTAAGGAAATCGGTTGCTGGAACTGCAGGTTTAGCCTTGTTAGGGACTGCCAGGTGGGAAGCGGCAAGTCAGATTATTAACGGTACTCCAGGTTATCCCATTAACGGGGTGGGTCTAGATGATCCCAACCTGGTACAATTGCACATTAATGAAAATCCACTCGGCCCATCTAATAGAGCTATTGAGGCTGTTGCTCAACATATGTTCAGCATGAATCGGTATACGATGGATGATAAACTTGAGCAAGCCCTTGCTAAATATCATAATGTTAATGTAGAAAATGTTTTTGTGGGAGTAGGATCGTCCGAAATTCTGATGACAGCTTCACTTGCGGCTTATTGGAGTCAGAAGACAGGAAATACAGTTACTGCTTTCCCTTCCTATCGATCAATTCCGAGAGTAACACGGAATTTAGGGTTTTTAGTCAAGGAGATCCCATTAATTGGGAACTGGGAGATCGATTTGCAAGCTATGGCTGCTGCAGTTGACGACGAGACACGAATTGTTAGTATTTGTAACCCCAATAATCCAACAGGACAAATTTTGGATCCGATTCAACTAGAGCGAATGATAAGGGCAATCCCTAAGGATGTTATTATCTGTATGGACGAAGCTTATATTGAGTTTGTAGATGACCCTAAATATCCCTCTATGGTCCCTTTAACTAGAGAACTAGACAATCTCCTTGTATCCCGAACGTTCTCAAAAGCATACGGTCTAGGGGGAATGCGAGTAGGCTATGGAATAGCTCATCCATCATTATTAGAACGTATGAAAAAGTTTAGTATTGGAATACTAAATAAAAATACACTTTCAACCGTTGCTGCAGTAGCTGCGTTGAAGGACCAGGAGCACGTCCATCGATCCGTCGAAAATACTCGAGAGGGCAAGACATATCTTTATCACGAACTCGAGCGGATGGGTTACGCTCCCCTAAAAACCCAGACTATATTTGTTACGGTAGAGGTTGGTCCCAACGCAGAAATACTGATCGATCGTCTTGCAGAAATGAAAGTTAGAGTCCGGAAAGCCTTTGACATGGAAGGCTTTATGCGTATTTCCGTTGGCCTGCCTCGGGAGAATGAGGCGTTTATTTCTGCTTTTAAACAACAGAGAAATGCACTCTAAAATATATGGAAAGGGTTATGAAACGATGGAATATCCAAATTCACTTAAGAAACAAATTAGTAATGAAAAACTACTATTGGGATCAGTACTACATGCCCCAACTTCTCTTGTAGCTTCGACAACATGTAAAGCCAATATTGATTTCATGTGGATCGATACCGAACACTTTGCTTTTTCTATAGAAGATTTGGACATGATACCAATAATAGCTCGGCAACGGGGTGTTGCACCAATGATTAGAGTTGCATGGAATGATCCTGGACTAATTAAAAAAGCTTACGACATAGGGGCAGTTGCTGTTATGGTCCCTCAGGTGAATACGGTAGAAGAGGCGGAAAGAGCCGTGCAATATGCTCGATATGCTCCGGAAGGTCAGCGTGGTATATCCCCTTATTGGGCTGCAAATGCAGGTTTAGATTTTAATGAAGTTGTAAAGTCGGCTAACAGTGAAACAGTTCTTGTGGTTCAAATAGAAAGTAAGGAAGCCTATGACAACCTAGATGCTATCGCCCAGGTTAAGGGAATAGACGTCCTTTTTGTTGGCCCTACTGATCTTTCAGCAACACTGGGTGTAATTACCGAAACAGGCTCTCCTGAGGTTCAATCAATCATGCGTGATGTCCCCAAACGTTTAGAAGGGACCGGAATTATGGCAGGAACAACCCTAAACGATATTCACGATATTCAGGAAAAGATAGATTGGGGTTACCGTTACATTAATGTAGGAAGTCCGCTCAGCTACGGTGTTGAAACATTGCAAGAACATCTTAATGTTCTACGAAGAACCTAAAACCTGATTTGAGCTAAAATCGGGACACTGAACACCGGCAAGAGAATTTTCTTAATGTTCATACCCCGAAAAGCAAGACTAGTAATTTCGTGTCGAACTTTTGGAGTTGATTCACAGAATTGGTTAAGAATATTTATAGAACTGCTAACCAATAATTTGACTATAGGTTAAGTAAAGAAAAATGATCCCAAAATCAAAAACTTATCGTATTACTGATGTTATGTGGACCAATACCGAGGCCATATATGAAGAGATTCTATTACATCCTTTTATCAAGGGACTTACATCCGGAGAACTTGATCGTTCATCTTTTGAGTTTTATACGATCCAAGATGCGCTATACTTGAAGGACTATGCTCGGGCTTTGAGCTTAGCTGCAGCTAAATCTGAAGCAGAGGAACATATAATACTTTTTAATGAACACTCTAAAGGTTGTCTTATAGAAGAGAGGGCTATGCAGGAAAATTTTTTTGATGTTTTTGGGCTTTCTTCTCAGGAAATATGGAAGACACCCAAAGCACCAGTGTGCCAAGCATATACAAGTTATCTTTTATCAGTAGCCTATAGCCGCCCTTTTCACGAAATTTTGGCAGCTGTGCTCCCATGTTACTGGATATATTGGGAGGTGGGTAAGGCTCTTGCTTCAAAAGGTTCGTCCGATCCCATGTACCAGCAATGGATAGATACCTACGCTGGGGATTCTTTCGCAGAATGCGTTCTTGCTATTATAGACTTAACTAATCAAATAGCGTTAGATTTGCCCTCGCATACTCAACAAGAAATGTTAAATCACTACGTTATAACTAGTCGATATGAATGGATGTTTTGGGATATGGGTTACCGTAAGGAAATATGGCCAGTATAATTTTCTTAGCAGGCCCAGTGTTAAAATGGAAAGTTTTTGCAGATAAATTTATTAAGGATTTGGGTTAGTATTCTACCTGGATGTTTCTCGAGATATCCAAGTTGTTGAAACTGTTTATCTCCTTGTACCTTCAAGCTAATTTCGCTCCAGAAAAGAAAACTATCTTTCAAAGATATTTCTATAATATCACAAAGGTCAAACATTTTAATGATATTATTATTAACTAGTTTTGCCGAACGGGTAATAGCTATGCCTTCCCTACCAGTACCATCAATGTCATAAAAGAATAGTAAGTCCTTGACCAGTGAAGCGATTTCTTCAAAAAAAGGTTCTCCTTGCAGCGAAGTCACAAAATTAGCAGCTTTATCAGCATCGATATCCGGGAAGATATAAAGACCCGAATCTTCGTCCGTCCATGTGCCATGTGTAGCCAAAATTATTCTACGGAGGACAGGATTTTCCGATGTACTGTGGATATCTCTCAACAACGATTTCGCCTTAGGAGCAATCTGCAAAGTGTTGTTCCAAGTATTACTATGTCTCATAGATAATAGATAAAATATTTTGGGGTTATGGCTTTAGCATAATAAGCTTCTTTATCCGGATGTCATCTTAGCACTAATTGTTTATATACTTGTTTTATTTTCTCAAAGGAGGCATATGGATTAAGATAGAGTCTCGAAAAATGCTTTTCAATTTTGAGTCTATATATGATTTATTTAAATGAATCAACATGTTGTCTCAAGTAGTTTTTAAGAGATCAATGTTAAACTGTATAATAAAATCACGATTCCACTACTGGAGGGTTATTGATGCCCATTACCGATGCATTACCAGAAATGAAACGGGACTTACGATTTTTTCCGGTAAAGAACAACAATCCCAAAATTTTGTCCCCTGACCAAATTAAATTTTTTAACAAGAATGGTTATTTATGCCCTCTTGATATATTTTCTCCCCAAGAGGCTGACGCAAACCGCTTATTTTTTGAAGAGTTAATGGAACGGGCCAGGAAAGAGGGTTATAATAGTTACTCAATAAACGGTTGGCAACGTTACTGCGAGGGTATCTATGATCTAGCCATGAATCCTAAGATCCTTGATTACGCTGAAGACATAATCGGGGAGACTCTAATCTGCGAAATGACCCACTTTTTTTGTAAGATGCCTGGCGATTATCAACGTGTTAGTTGGCATCAAGATGCTTCTTATTGGCCCCTCACTCCTAGTAAAGTAGTTACTATTTGGCTTGCAATCGACGACGTCGATGAAGAAAATGGGCCTATGACGGTTATTCCGGGGTCCCACAAACATGGTCAGATCCCCTTTGAAAATAGTACTGAAAAGGAACGAAACGTTTTGGGACAGACAGTACTCCAAGCTGAGAAATGGGGTGGCCATCCCGTACCTTTTGTTCTAAAGGCTGGTCAGATTTCTATGCATACAGATCTTTTGCTACACGGTTCTGAACCCAATCAATCTCATCGCCGTCGGTGTGGGTTAACCATAAGATATTTACCACCGGATGTTCGTAGCCGCTATCCGGAGTATCATCGAGCTCTTATCTGCCGGGGTGAGGATAAATCCGGGTACTGGAGGCAGTTACCTCGACCCGTCGGAAATATAATACCTCCAAGAAAATAAAAGTTCTTTCGTTTAATAGTCAATAAAGGGAAAAGATCAAAATGGTCTGCAACTATGACACGCCTGAAGCCCATCAGAAATAGCCTCTTCCCCGGTTCTATATTCCCAATAATGATTGTTATGGTTATCGAAAACCTGCTGGCAGGTTGGATAACAGTAATAGCCAGTATTTGGATTTCCGATGAAATAAACACCACGTTGTTTCCAGCTAGTTAGTTTTTCAATGTCTAATCCTTCTTTTTCTAAAAGTAGTTCCTTCATTTTAGAGCCATAATAATATTTTCCGATACCCCCATTTGAAGGAACAATTCGATGACAAGGTAGTAAAAAAGGGATGGGGTTCTGAGCCATGACATTGCCTACTGCTCGGATTGCTCTAGGCTTACCTATCTCTCGAGCGAGCCAGGTATAGGGCCTTACCTCCCCCCTGGGGATTTGCAGTAGGTGAACTAAAACTGTTTGCTCAAATTGGGTTAACCCTTCAAGATCAATAGGGGGCGAAGTAATTTGACTTCCTTGAAGGGTTGATTTAAGAATTTTTTTATAGTTTCCACTCACAAACCCTCGTTCTACTTTGCGCTTGAGTCTTTTCATATAATATTTTTCAAAATTTTTACTATTTTTTTTGATATAAAGTCTTATAGACGAAATTCCTAATTTTGTAACCCCCAAATAGATCCACCCTAATTCTGTTTTTATAACATCATATTTATCAAACATTATAGGATTTTTCACCTTTTATATTTTATTAAAATTATTAGGAGCTTAGTCCCAATAAAATTTTTGCTGACGGAAATAATAGGTTTCACCTTTGCCCTACGAGTCTTATTTTACGTCATCACCAATCAGCCGAGTTAAATTATCTATGAGTATTTTTTTTGTATCACAGGTTGTTGCCACACTCGCTTTTGCATGTGGAATTATTTCATTCCAATACAAAAAACGACGTAATATTCTGCTTTGGTTATCTTGCTCGGCACTGCTAAATTCCTTCCATTTCTTTCTCCTCGGCCGAACTGGAGCCGGCACACTATTTTTTATAAATGGATTTCGCGTTTTTACTGCAGCATTTAGCACCAATCAGCGATTAATGTTTCTTTTTATGGGAATTATTATAGTAGCTAACTTACTAACCTACCAGGATCCAATTGATATTTTAGCACTCTTCGGTGCTATGCTAGCTACTTTCGGAAATTTTCAGAAAAATGAAAAGAAAATACGAATCTACTACATGGGGTGTGCTATCACCTGGATAGTTCATAATGTTATAATCGGAAGTCCCATTGCAGTATTTATGGAAGTTACTTTCTTGATTAGCAACCTAATGGGTTACTGGCGGATATATCGAAACACAACCAGATAAAGCTACCTATCAAAGTTCTCCTTTAAAATAGAGTAATAGGTGTTGGTTTAGTAGGACGGTTTTTGCGAGCTGGGCGCTGAGTTGTGATATTTAAAGCTTGTACCCATCCCCGAGCCCAGGTTTGGTAATCCGTTAGTACAAACTCCGGATGCCGTTGGCTCCGGGTAATAAAATTAGGGTAGTATGAGCGGCCCGTTGGTAGGCCAGTTTGTTGATATCGTAAATCTAGGCTCCATCGTATTGCTTGAGATCGATTAGGGAGGGATCGGTGTGGTAAAAGTTTGTGCATGAGAAGTACATCATTTTTTTTCATTGGTAATGATAGAACTTCTCGCTTCGGTAGATGGTTATCATCAATACCAAATTCTTCACTCCAATAGACTATGTTTTCACGATGGACTTGTGGCATTACCTGTAAACATCCGTTCGCTTCATCGGTATCAACTAGAGGTAACCAGACTGTAAGAATAGATACAGGGTCTGCATCTTCCAAATGTACCTGAGCATCCTGGTGCCAAGGTGCGACGTTCTCTTTAATACGAGTAGTTAAGGCGGGGGATGAATTCTTGCTGCCATCAGAAGTATGATCGGGTAACTTAGCTCGTAGATGTTGGATAGGATTACAGGTGATTTCTGGTCCTACAATAGTTTCAACTAGGTCTAGAAGCCGTGTATTACCCAGGAAATGAAACAGGGCTTCGGAACGCATATGCATAATATCTATCTGGTCATAGATAGAGGTATTTTCTCCAGTTATTAAGGCAAGTCGATGGTCAAATGGTTCATTTTTATAAAGGTCCGAGATCAGATTTTCTTGGTCGAGAGCACGAGCTTTTTCATCAATAAATCTATTAATACCCCCTATGACAGGATCTAGGTCATTACTCGTTAAGGCGTTTTCAATGATAACATATCCTTCATGTTGGAAATGAAGTAATTGGTTTTGGGAGAGTGGCATAATTATCCGATCTTATTTTGGGGGAGTATTAGGTTGTTTTTGGGATATTTTCTAAAAGATTTTTTAAGTGTCTTAATCGTTCGTGTTTTTCAGCTGAAAGAAGGGGCTGGTCCTCATCTCCAAAAACTTCATGAGTAGTGTATCCATGTTGTTTAATAATTTCTCTAAAAGCATCACGAGATGGTCCTTTCTCGTGATAACCCGTGAATACAATTGTGAACATCCGTCGCTTTCTTCCTCCACCCCAAGCACTATGTTTGGTTGAATGATTAAATACAACTAGGTCACCAGGTTCAGTTTCAACTGCCACAGCTGGGATTTCTTGACCTTTAAGCTTCCCCCACATGGAGTTTTCACTTGTCAAATGTTTATGAACTGTTTCTGAAAACCCTTCCCCGAATCTATGGCTGCCTGGGATTATACGAAGAGCCCCGGTATCTTGTGTCATTTTATCAAGGTAAATTGCCATTTTATAAAATCGGATAGGTTCAGGCCAATCGGTATCCGAATGCCAGTATGTGTCTCCGACATAGTAGTTCCCATCACTATTCCAATACTGATAATTTTCGCCTAGGAGGCCTGAGGCAATCCCCTGAATGCGGGAGTCATCTAATAACGTGCATAAATAGAAGTCATGATTGATAAAAGGTGACACATCAAAACGCTTTAGTCCCGCGTGTTTATCTCCTCCATTTTTTTCCATCAAGGATTGGAAAGCATGTTCTATTGCACTTAATTTGTCTTTGAGTAATCCTGGGAATTTAAGATAACCAAACGTCTCCATGAAATCTATCTGGTGGGGTGTGAGGCAAAACAATTTAGGCCCTCCTAATTCTCTTATAAAAGGATTTTAAGGATTCCTTAACAAATCTTCAGGCGAGGAATAAATGAATTGTATTTTTTCAAAAGATTATGCTAAAACAATTACCTTTCCTCAAGCAACGATCCTTCAATGCCCCTAGTGCCGTCCTCATAGGTATAGTAATATACTATTAATACCATTCCATTTTTTAATTCAACGGCCCAAGGATATCCACAGTCTGGTCCGGTAGAATCAGCACGTACCACTATGTCCTTAGCCAAATTTAGGTCTTCTGCCTCGGGATCTAAAACCCTTGCCATACATCCCATTTTCCCTTCCCATCTGGTGCCTACAGTGGCAAGGATGCGATTATCACTAAGACGTAACAGATGTCCAGGGGATCCCCTCATTGTAGTTGATTCCCAATTTGACCAAGTTTTACCTCCATCGTCTGAATATACTTGTACCAAATGATTATCTTTTCCTGGCTGATGGGGGTGGCATCGGAATAATACAATAATACGTCCTTTGGGTGTCATATAGATTGCAGGTTCACTAAAATGAGCGATGTCATCCTGTGCAATCCGTCCGCTATATTTCCAATTATTCCCATAGTCACAGGATGATAGCATCATCCCAAAAAAAGGTTCTCGACCATCAATATTTTCTGTTGCTTTTCCTGGAAGGAACAGGTGGCCACCTGTTCCTTCCAGGAGGCCACTTCTACAGATTCCAGTGTGGGAAGCGGGATAACCATTTATCGCATCAGGGAGTAGCGGAAAATTTTCTGGATTTGACCAGGTAATTCCACCGTCTATTGAACCTATATGAAATCCTAACCCAGGTTGTGAGATCCAAGAGTGTTTAGAGGTTTCAGACTGGTTACTGGGTATTAAGTCTACAGTACTACCGTGGAGAAAGATTAAGCCGTTAGATAGGGTATGAGTACCAAAATCTAGTACGCCACCGTAGGGGTAGTTGGTAACCAATTCTGGTGGCCCCCAAGACGTCCCGTGATCTTTTGATCGACAGGCTCGTATATCAAACAACGGATGACTATGATGACTGAATCCAGTTTCTGGCGATCGGTGAAACAACGTAAGCAAATCACCACTGGGAGTGCGAACTATGTTGGGATGGGCTCCATACCAACCTTCTTCACGATAGATAGTAAAATAATCGGTTACTTGCCATCCCATATAATCACCTTAACCTTTCCTGTCCCTCAAAAAGCTGACTCAAGCAGATTAATTTTCCTATTTTAATATTTTTGACAATATATATAGGACTATATCGAGTGGTAAATAAGAAATCATTATTATTTTAGTTTTAAGCAGTTGGTTGGGTTTAATAATTTAGATAATACAGTTAGTGAGATGTTGTTTGGTCAGTTGACAAAATCTAAAGAGATTTATATCTATTGATGTAATAAAAACTAATATATCCCTTTTATTAAACATACACCTTTCAATACATTTGTAGTAATAAATGTAGTAATAAAATAAGGCCATATGTTCCTCAACCAAAAGAATAAAATAGTCATTTTCTTATCGATAATAGCTTATGATCTCTCAAAAAATAAAGGGTAACTACGAACTAACCGCTAGGTTGGTGAGTCAGGAATCAGAACCCAAAGTCAGAATAAGAATCACAGGAACTCCTAATAATATAGGAGTATTTTTAGATATTGACATTCAGGGTTTTCGGGTTGTTAGGCAGAAGGGGAGGGAAAGTACCCTTTTAAAGGATTATCAGAGAGTAAACCCAGCACCATGGACAGTATGGATTTTAAAGAAAGGTAATTTCTTCCGATTTCAAGTAAATAGTTATGTTGGTTGGATTCGGGGGCCATCTGGCGAGTGGGAAGGGATATACGAACCCATGGAGGGTCTACTAACATTCGATCCATCCTCCCGTGTTATTATTACTTCTCTCCAGATCTCTAAATTACCCTGGCTGAGTCAAATATCTGATCCAGTAATTGGCCTAGGGCCCAGGGGAAGTCATTACGAGAAACAGATCATCCCGGGTGCAATTATCGAGACAGGAAACCGTTTTTATATGTATTGTATGGCAGGTAGGGAGGGTGACCAGGAAGGAGCATCTAGAAGGTCTGTGGCTGTTGCTGTCAGTGATGACCTTTTATCTTGGGACGTACACCCAAAACCTGTTTTATCATGGAGGGATGTTCCAGGAGACAATATCTATGTAAATGGTGCTGTTGTTACTCAAGATGGTCATAATATCATTATGTATTCTTTACAGCAGTATCCAGATTGGAAAGGTTTCATGATAGCAAAGGCAGATAATCCTTTTGGTCCATTTAAGCCGATAAGGCAAAATCCAGTTTATAGACATTTTAATAATGCTGCCCATGAATTTGATTTACAAGAGATTGACCATCCAGATTACAGTTATATTATGTTTTATGCTGGATATACCCCAGAAATTAATGGTCAATGGGATGGGGGTGATCGAGGGTATCTGCTTTATAGTAATGATCTTCTGACTTGGGATGAAGCTGAAGGGAATCCAGTTTTTAGGCCTGAAACTAATGATAACTGGGATGCGATCCATATCCGACCAAGGTCTTTGAACCGAATCGACGATACCTGGTATCTTTGGTATGAGGGATGCAATGAATGGACTCCCCCAGGAATTCCTCAAGAAAGGAAGTGGTGTGATTCGGTGGGGCTTGCCAGATCAAAGGACCTCAAGAATTGGACCTATTATCCTCGTAACCCAGCCCTCCCAGCCCTGGGGATCGATTCAAATCAATTTGATAATACTTGGACAGGGTGGCCTAGAATGGTAGTCAAAGACAAAACTGGATATATATTTTATACAGGGAATGGTCAGGTTGGACTGAGAACTATACCAATCGAACTACTGACTGAGTGGCATACAGAAGGTGGAGAAACTTTACACATAATTTGATTAGTATTGTTAACATATAATAAGAAAAACGAGCGCAAAATGTTAACTGAAAAACAAATTACTTATTTTCACACTTTTGGGTTTCTGGTCATACGTCAAGCTTTTGCAAAGAACGAAGTTAATGAACTTATCAAACAGGTTGACGATGCCTTTTTGAAAAAACAACCCCCACAGGACAAAGATTCCTTTTGGGTCGGAGATTTTATCGAAGATAATCCGGGGTTTATAAAGTTAGTAGAAGATGATAGAATCTATCTAGTTATGAAAGATCTTCTTGGGCACAATTTTATCTGGCGCGGCTCAGAAGGTATGTGGGGCATAGATCATAACCTAGTAAATCACAGCTGGCATTTTGACGGTCATAAAGGGTGCCAGAGCCTTGATTATCTGCGAACAAAAGTGATGTTATACCTAGACCCTCAGCAAAAGAGCACAGGTGCTCTGAGAGTTATTCCGGGCTCACACAGAGATCCTTTTCATGAAGCCTTAATGCCTCTCCAGGAGGCTCATCTGAAAGAAGAATCTAATTGTTTTGGAGTTACTGGACGTCAGATACCAGGTAAACCGATTGAAACTGAACCAGGAGACGTTGTTATTTTCAATCAGTGGCTTTATCACGGAGCTTTTGATAAGCTTGGCAAACGTCGAGTAATAGTCTTAAAATTTGGTCCACACCCTGAAAAGGAAGAACATTTTTCTACACTTTTGGATGGGGCTCCCAATTTATTTGATGTTAATCAATCTTTTCGCAGGAGTTCGAGCCCAAGAGTCCAAAAACTTGTGGATGCAATTGATACGCTAAAAGGTATTCTCTAAATATAGTTTTAGTTCGTCTGGTTTTAATTTTAGCCAGCATTCTGAAGAAGTCGTTCCATATTCCCACCAAGTATAAGATCCATGTTTTCTCCGATAAAGGAGGCACAATGTTTTCGGACAGCCTCTAAGGATTGCCGGTAAGTGGTTGCAAGAGAAACTGGTGGGTAATTGGAGGCCCAACATAGACGTCTAGGACCAAAATTTTTAAAGAGTTGATGGACAACAGAATTACAATCAGTATAAGGATATTCCCAATAATTATTTGATACATATTGAAAACCTGATAGCTTTATGTAGATGTTAGTTATTTCTGATGATTTAATCACCTCTTTTAGCATAGGTTTTGGTAATGGTTCATCAGCAGTAAGCCCCGCCATATGATGGCACATAAATGGAATAGTTGGAAACTGGAGTGCAAGTTTTCTCAGTGAAGGCATCCAGCTGGGATTAAGTGCTAACGAAGCGATCTGATTAAGCTCTGCTGCCTTATCAAAAAATTTTAACCCTTCTTTAGATTCTAACCAGTTTATATCATTTTTCAGATAGTGAGTAAAGCCTTTGGTTCTATATTTTTCTACGGTCTCGGCCAGTCTTTTGGCACCCCCAGGGATGTGGTAGGTATCAGTCCAGGAGCAGTCGACATCAGCAAATTGAATAAACCGGCTTGGGTAACGCTGAACACACTCAGCAACATATTCGTTGTTATCACTATTATGATCTATCCGGGCGCAGACTAATATGGCTTTGTCAACACCTACCGTATCCATTTCATGTAGCAACATTTCGACACCACCCCGACTTTTAGCATCCGGTGGTTCTGGTAGATAAGGCCAATAATTCCAAGCGTGTGAATGACAATCAATAATCATAGCATAGTCTCCTAGAGAGGTTACTAAAATATTCTATGTTAACGCTGATTAACCATCCAGAGGCCAGCGCCTAATAATAAAAGACCACCAGAAAGATAACTTGTAATTTGGTCTCCAAGAATAAGCCAACTCATTAGGACTCCAAAAAGTGGGGTTGTAAAGAAAAAAGCACTAATCCGGGTAGCACTATGTTTCTGGAGTAAACGTACAAATACCAGAAAACAAAACCCGGCGACAATTGGTCCCTGGTAGATGATAGCTGTTAAGATATTAAAGTTGATCTTAATCGGGAGTTGCCATTCAGTCCATATCCAGAGAAGGATAAAAATTGGCAAGACCACCACCTGTTGCCAAAATATTAATGAAACAGGAAGGATTCGTCTAACCAAAACCTTATTGATCACAATTTGGATGGCGAGGAATATTGCACTACACAAAACTAATATGTCCCCGAATGGGGAGGAATTTCTTATTGTGTCGTCATAAATAGTTAGGACCATTCCTCCCCCAGCTAGTAACAGGCCCAAGATCTTTTTTATAGTCAATCGGTCGGTCGGAATGGCATAATGAGCAATAGTTGCAACAAAAAATGGGTAGCTCTGCATGAAAATAGCCCCGTGGCTTGCAGAAGTATAATCGGTACCCAGATTCAAGAAAATAATTTGTGCCGCCAATATAGCTGATGGAACTATTATGATCCGGCGATCTCTCGTCTCTAGGTGTAGAGAAATATTAGTCAATTTTGCCCATGTGAAAATACAAACTAAGGCAGTTGCAAAACGTAATGCAGCAAGTAATATGGGAGGAACACCTTCCAAGCCTATTTTTACTGAAACGGTTAGACCACCCCACAGTACACATAGCAGTAAGACAAGAAGAATAGTTTTAGTTGCTAACGGTTGATTATCATTCATTTTCTTTTCACCAAACTTAATTATTTACTAGAATGCTGGGCGAACATTGGGAAGCCATTCGGAGCTTGTTGTATTGACCAGTTCAACCCGAAAGTTTAGTATAATTTCTTTGAAAAAATAGAGACAAGCTAACTAACCCAACCATAACGGGGACTTCAACAAGTGGCCCAATGACAGCAGCAAAGGCTACTCCAGATTCAATGCCAAATACAGAGATTGCCACGGCAATAGCTAACTCAAAGTTGTTACTTGCAGCTGTAAAAGAAAGTGTTACAGTTTTTGTATAATCGGTACCAAATTTCTGGCTTGCCCAAAAGGTGATTAAAAACATAAATACAAAATAAATAAAAAGAGGGATAGCGATCCTAATGGCGTCCAAAGGAATAGCAAGAATTGTTTCTCCTTTAAGACTAAACATAATAACTATCGTGAAAATTAAAGCGATAAAAGTTATAGGACTTATTGTTGGTATAAATTTTTCTTCATACCATTTCCTTCCTTTAATACTTAAAAATATTAGCCGGGTTGTCAGCCCACCAATAAAAGGAAGACCGAGATAAATTAGTACAGTCTCCGCTATTTCGGTTATGGATATCTGAACGATACTACCTTGGATCCCAAAAATGGGTGGAAGCACAGTAATGAAAAAATAGGCATAAAAACTATAGCAAAAAACCTGAAATATGCTATTGAACGCTACTAGACCGGCAGCATACTCAGTATTTCCATTAGCAAGAGAATTCCATACAATAACCATTGCAATACAACGAGCTAATCCTATAAGGATGAGGCCAGTCATATATTCCGGGTATCCCGAAAGGAATACTATGGCTAGAATAAACATTAAAATTGGTCCGAGAAACCAATTTAGGACAAGGGATGCGCTTAGTAGGCGGAAATTTCGGAATACATCGCCAAGTTCTTCATATTTTACCTTTGCTAGTGGTGGGTACATCATCAGAATGAGTCCAAAGGCAATGGGTAGATTTGTAGTACCTACTTGGCCCAGTTGTATTAGAGTTGCGATATTAGGGATATAGATGCTAAATAATATCCCAACTAACATAGCAAGAAAGATCCAAAAGGTTAGGTAACGATCACGCCCAGAAAGTTGTTTGGTGGTTAATTGCATTTATTATCTCCTGGGAGTAAATTTAGAAACAAGGTTAGAAAAAATATAACATATCTCTCTGCTAATCTGTCGGCATGTCGTATCATAAATTAATTTTTCTCTGGGGGTATTATCAAACTCCTTAGGATCTTTATAATAAAGTACGAAACGATCGTCGGAATTAGTTATAATAGGACAATTTCGGTCTGCGCTTTCACAAGTTAGTATAGTGCAGAAATTATTTTGTGGGTTTGAAGGGTCTTGATAGGTTTTGGAGAACATCTCAATCGGGGATATCCCAAAACCATAGGTAACATGGTAGATAGGGTTGGTACCAGTAGAACAAGATTTTATCTTAAGACCCGCTCGGGCTAGAGTGTTGATTGCTTTTGGGTTAAAGGCTGAAACTTCGGTACCTCCTGAAAAAGCTTGTAAATCGGTTATCCCATAGTAGTGAGTAGCTATTTGTACCCATAATTGGGCGATTTGGCTTCGACAAGAATTATGAGTACAAATAAATATTAATTTAGTAGGTTCAATCTTTGTCATTTTTTTATAAAGATACTTTGATATTTTTTCTAAAATATGTTGGCGTTCTTTTGATATTGAATCAACTTCTTCGGTTGACTTTTCAAAGTAGTTTTGGAGGTCAGGGTATAATATATTATCATCCATAGGGGTTTTTGAGAGAGGTATATATTTCTTTAAATTTTGTGTATCGCTTGTTATGCTTGTTATATGGAGTAGCTCAAAAAGATATAACTAACGTCAGGTCAATTCATATTAATTATAAAGATCCATTTTTTTATTAGTGTTTAATCTTGCCTATAGTAGTATTGATAATAATATGGAGAATTAATTATGTATGCTAGCAAAATTATCTTTTTTAGCCTTATATCTTTGTGGGCATTACCTGTATTTTCATGGGGCGCTAATGGACACCGTATTATCGGTCAGATTGCTCAAAACAACCTTACTGAACAAGCCTCCAACGAAGTTACTAAACTAATTGGTTCGGCCTCATTAGCTCAGATCAGTACTTGGGCTGATGAGATCAGATCTGATCCTTCCTGGCGGTATACATCACCATGGCATTATATTAATTGGCCCCCTGATCAAACTCTAAATTCAGTACCTAGAAATCCTAAAGGAGATGTGATAGAGGCTATTGAGCGTTTTGAGAGAATACTAAGAGATCCAAGAGAAGATAGAATAACGAAAGTTAATGCATTAAAATTCTTGGTACACTTTGTGGCAGATATTCACCAGCCACTCCATACTGGTTATCTCAGTGATCGTGGCGGTAATGATATTAGTGTTCAGTGGTTTGGTAAAACAACTAATATGCACGCTGTTTGGGATAGGCATATCCTTGAGCATCAGGGACTTAGCTTTAGGGAGTTTGTTCAAACTTATGGTCATCATGAACGTTCAGAAATAAAGTTGTGGCAACGATCAACGGTTTATGATTGGGTTCAAGAATCACGAGATATGTTGGTAGTTATTTATGACGATGTTCGTTCTCAACCTCCCTCAAAAATACCATCTTTTAGCTATAACTATGTTTTCAAAAATTTTGATAGGGTTAGGGTTCGTTTGGTTCAGGCTGGGATAAGGCTTGGAGGTCTATTAAATGACATATTGGGGTGACCAAATTTAAACATCAACGAGCATAAAAAGTCCCGCAGCTAATACCAGTGTTATGATTGTTATTTGAAGAAAATGCTCAGGTATTTTCTTAGACATCCTAACCCCTATTGGGACTCCTAAAAATGAACCAGCTGCCATAGTTATTGCTGTAGTAAGATCTAGTTGATTGCTGCCAGCATATATAATAGAACTTGTAGAGGTAAGTAAGAGTGCGATAAAGATTGATGATCCAACGGTATCAACAGCAGCTAGCCCTAATATTATAATTAAAAGAGGTACGATTAGTATACCACTCCCCACCGAAGTAGCCGCTATTAGCCCTCCAATAATACCACCGAGTAGTATAACAATAGTTATTTTATTACCGGTAATAGGAATAGAATTTTTGTCTCCTTTAATCGGGTTATTTTTTTGTTTAAAAATCACATGCCAAAGTAAGAATCCTCCAGATAATATAACGATAGCAGCAATGAATATCCTGAGAGCTTCTTGAAACTTAAGCCATTCCTGGCTAGTAGGGTTGATAGTTTCAGCATATCCAGTAAGGTAGATAGCGACTATCACGTTCATTGGAATAGCGCCCATAAGAAAGTATGCCGAAATAAGAAATCGAATTGTTCCTTGCCTAAAATGGAAAAAAACGGCTGGAAGTTTACACAGGAAAGAATAAAAATGGGCAGTGCCAACAGCTACACTGGGTGGTAAACCGAACCAAATCGTCAGAACAGGTAAGATTAGCACTCCGCCACCAATGCCCGTCATACCTATGCAAGCCCCGATAAAAGCACCTGCCATAAGTTGGACGATGGTTGTCAGGAAATCCACTTCCATAAGATAATTAACTTGCTTAAGTTTAGGTAAGGGTAGGTTACATCATTCGTTTGATGATCTTATCAGCTTTTTCATCGCTGATACCTAGCTTGCGCCAAGCAATTCCCCCACCTTCGTCCAGAACGGGTTCTTGATCATCTAGCGTCGGGGTATCGGTTTTCTGGAAAAACAGGCCAGTATAAATTTCATCCCCCCAAAGCATCGCTTTTTCGCAGGCCGCTTTCCAGTCGGTCGTATCATGATTATCTTCTTCTAATTTTTTAACTCTTTTTTTGAAAAAAGGATAATCATTTTCTTTGTTGAATGTAACACATGGACTAAATACATCAATAAGTGAAAAGCCTCTGTGTTGAACTGCTTTTTCAATCAGTTGGGTTAAGTGTCGAGCGTCCCCACTAAAACCACGAGCAACAAACGTTGCTCCGTTCATAATAGCTGCTGTTAATGGATTAATGGGCCTCTCTATACTACCGAAAGGTGTACTTTTCGTTTGCATATCTAGCCTACTAGTTGGAGAGACCTGTCCGGTCGTTAAACCATAGATTTGGTTATCCATAACTATATAAGTAAGATCAACGTTACGTCGAGCGGTGTGCGTAAAATGATTTCCGCCAATTCCGTAACCGTCACCATCGCCTCCGGTTACAAAAACAGTTAATTCGTGATTAGCCATTTTAGCACCGGTAGCAACTGCTAGCGCCCGACCGTGAAGAGTATGCATTCCATACGAGTTAAAAAAACCAGGAAAGTTTGATGAGCAGCCAATTCCACTAATTGTTAATATCTCGTGGGGTTTGAGTCCTAAATTAACACAGGCCCGCTGCAAACTACTTAGGACGCCAAAATCACCACATCCTGGGCACCAATCTGGTTCTACCTTGCCTTTGAAATCTTTGGCTTTCATAGGAGTTGCTAGCTTATCTCCCTGTTGGTCAGGGGCTAAAGTTTCGACGGACATAATTTTAAGGCTCCTTAAACGATAACTTCTTGATTAGGCACAAAACAGGTTGTGGTTTCTGCTAGTAATTCTTTTACGCCGTCTACGATATGGTGTGGCATGAAAGGTTCTCCATCGTACTTACGAATATGGCCGTCAGCTGTCAGACCAGTTTCACTTCTTAAATAACGATGAAACTGTCCGGAATAGTTGTTCTCCACTATGATTGTTTTCTTTGCATTATCAAAAACATGTTGGATGATTTCACTGTGGAGAGGTACAATCCATTTGATTGGGAGAAAATTAACAGTTATGTTCTCTTGGTGAAGTTTTTCAACTGCTTCTCTAATTACGCCTAAAGTAGAGCCCCAACCAATTAGTGTTATTTCTGCGTCAACAGGTCCGGACAGTTCAGGTGGAGCAATATTTTTTACAATGTCTTTAAATTTCCGAGCACGTTTTTCTACCATCTTGCGTCGCTTATGAGGATTGGTAAACTCATCACTGACAAGCACACCATCTTCATCATGTTCATCTGTCGCCACAACGTGTGCATATCCTTCAAGGCCGGGCAAGGCTCGGGGTGAAACTCCATTTTCAGTATTTTTATAACGCAAGTAACCATTACTAGGAGCTCCAATAAGCCCATGCCCATTAGGTGCTTGAGGCCCAGTTGGGATATCGCTGACATCCGGACGAGATTCTGTGATAAGGGCACCTCGGTCTATCTTAGGCTGCATATCGATAGCTTCCGGCTCAACACTGAATGTCCCTTCTGAGATTAAAAGATCAGATAAAACAATTCCTGGGCATTGCCAATTATCTACTAGATTAAATAATTCTGGGATCGTATTGAAAGCATCAAGAGCATCTGTAGGGGCGACAATAAATCGTTCGAAATCCCCTTGGCTAGCGCCAAGCATTTGCCAAAGATCCCCTTGTTCTGTTTTAGTAGGTACCCCTGTAGATGGGCCGGCTCGTTGTACATCAACAAAAACAACAGGGATTTCCAACATTGCAGCGCTACCAACAGCTTCAGTCATCAGTGCGAAACCACCACCTGATGTGGCACACATCGCCCGGCAGCCCACATGGGCAGCTCCAATTGCCATGTTAGCCACACCAATCTCGTCTTCAACCTGTCTAACCATAATATCCAAATCTCTTGCGTTCTTTGCCATCCAATGCAGCACTCCCGTTGATGGACTCATGGGGTATGCGCAGTAGAATTTGACACCCGCAGCAGCACCTCCCATAGCTATAGCATCATTTCCGGTCCAAACTCCAAGTGGTTTTTCCCCCGATGGGAGTGCTTGGGGGAATTTTTCGAAATGTGCTGCAGCATAGTCGTATCCTGCCCGCGCTACACCAACGTTTTCGGCGATTACTTCTGGGCCTTTTCGCTGAAATTGCAACGTTAATATGTCTTCAAGAATCTGGAAGTCCACATCGAGAAGATAAAGCATAGTGCCGAGCGCTACAGTATTTTGAACGAGCTTATTTCGGTTGTTATCGGTTAATTCAGCAATGGGAAGTGGGCAGCAGTGTAAGCCAGGATTAGATTTGCCAACATCAATGGAATCTTCATTATATATGACCCTTGTCCCAGGTCCCATTAATCCAAGATGGCGATCCATTGTATCCTGGTTAAGACAAACGAGTAAATCTAGCTTATCCCCATGGTTATAAACTGGTTTATCACTTACCCTTATTGTAAGGAATATATGACCACCACGGATGATAGATTGATAGGCGTTGTAAGCGTTAAGATGGAGCCCACGCCGAATGAAAATTCGGGCGAGTATATTACCAGGTGTTGCAATTCCCTGGCCGGCTTCACCACCTATAGCGATAGAAAAGTCGAATTTGTCTTTGTTCATAGATTCCCTCTGTCTCTCCATCCTATGGGGCATGATGGCCGAGATACCTAGATGATATTGGATCGGTTGGTAATACGGAAATTTCAAGACAACTTTAATATTTAAGATATATATACCCCCAAATAGTGTCAACAGTTCCTTAGATACGTAGCTAAAGGACTTAGAGATTTATCGGTGATACTTATTCACTGCTTTTTCAAAAATAATTATAACAAACGGGAAATATTTATTTGTTATCTTGGGAATATTCCCCAATTGGGTTGGGGCTTGACAGGGTTCAAGTTTCCAACTTAATTTTACAATTACAAGGAAACCTTGCCTGGTCTGCTTAAAACTTAACAGAAAAATAAGAGCCATTGAGCAACGAAAAGAGAAGATATGATTAAAAAAGATTACACAACTATAATTCGGGACTATAAAAAAGATGGTTATGTAGTTCTTCCTGAGGTGATCGATAAAGATCTAACATCTGAGGCACAGGGCCATATAGAGTGGATGGGTATGAAGTATCCTGATTTGCGTCCAGAACAATACCATCATCACTTAATTGTGGATGATCCATTCTGGATTCGTCTATGTACAGATTCTCGTTTGATAGACATAGTGGAACCATTTATAGGTCCAGATATTGCTCTTTTTGCTGCCCATTATATAAGTAAACCTCCCCAAGACGGACAACCCGTATTGTGGCACCAAGATGGAAATTATTGGCCACTTGAGCCTATGAATGTAATTACTCTCTGGTTAGCTGTTGATGATTCGACTCCCGAGAACGGTTGCATGGAAGTTTTACCTGGGAGTCACTTGTCACAAACATTGTTTGAGCACCGTTCTTCAGGTGGAAAGAATGTATTACAGTCGGAATTAGCTCAGAAGGTAGATCAAAATAAGGTGGTAGATATAACTGTTCCCGCAGGGGGGGTATCTCTACACGACCCATATCTCATCCACGGTTCTAAAGCTAATCTTTCGATCAACCGGCGTTGTGGTTTGACACTTAGATACATACCTACGACAACGTGTATTAAGCGGAAAAATTTCCCGTCATATCTTTGTCGTGGTAAGATTGTTGAAGGTAAAAATTATTACCCGCCTCTTCCACTGTTTCGCCCGAAAGATCATTATGCTTTCCGAGGCTGCGATGAACCTCCTTGGTCCTTATAGAGTCTGTTAAAGTATATTCATATCTTTTAGTTCTTGTCTTACACTGAACATCAAATCTTCGGTGGCCAAAACCCAAAGTTGATCTCCTGATGGAAGTTGGCGCATAATATTGTGAAAAACATCACTAGCATCTCCCTCTAAATCTAACTCATCGGAATCTCTTTGCTCATCCATTGGGGTCAAATGCATACTGCCAGCTCCAGCTAAGTGTATCGATCTTGACCGGCCTCGGATATTTGATAGGTCATCATCTTGGATCCATGGGCCATTTCCCCCATATTTTATTGTTTCATCTAGTAGAAATAGATAGTGCCCCCGACGAGGATCTAAAAGACATGTTCTGATGGTTTCCTGGAGGGAAGTTCGGTTTTTTATAGTCATTAACCGTGCTTCACGACCATGTATAACGATCCGCTCATCCCGTCCACCCAACGGGTTTGCCGTTTCGAGACCCTTTCGAATAATACTGGGTTCAATCCCTAAACTAAATGCTGCTGCTGAAGCTGCAACAGCATTGTATACGTTATGAAGCCCCGAAAGGCGGAGACTAACATCTAATGGTCCACGTGGTGTAATAAGCCGAAAGTAACTCCCGTCCGATTTAAGAGATACGTTAATAGCATAAATTGTTGGAAGTGGTCTTTCCCAACCACAATTTTGACAGTTATAATCACCCAAATGAGCTAAGCAATGACTTTGATAATTGAGACGGGTGTTACATCGAGGACATGAAATATCTGGTTTGGGGGAGTTTTCAAGATTTAGTTTGATATCTTCTACACCGAAATAAGTTAAATGTGGTAGAATGCTGCTTGGCAATTCACCACACAGAATAGGATCATCAGAATTGACAAGAATATTTTCTCCTGCAGTCATTTCCTCAAAACATTTGTCCTTAATCTTATTTGGTTCCTCTACTCGGTGAAAATAATCATCATACAAGTTGTTCAATATAACGGTATGAGGTGAATAGAGTTTTATTGATTTCTCCAAGTCTGGAATATCAATGCCAAATACTCCATAATCTGCCTTGAACATACCTCGTTGATTTGTTGACCTGACTAAAGTTGAAATGATTTTATCACTTGAAGGCGGAAGATCGTAGGAATAAAGTGTAAGGGCATCAGCCTGGTGAAAGATTTCTGAAAGAATTCGGCAAGTTGTGTGTTTCCCATTTGTCCCTGTTATCCCGACCACACCTTTTTTAAATTGCGGCATAAGAGTTCGAACGATACTTGGCCAGAAAGCGGTTGTAAGGGTCCCGGGTGGCAGTCGTCCACGAGAGAAATCAAATAAGTCAGCGGCACTAGCAAAAGACTTATCAAGGGAAAGTAAAAACTTTTGGATTATAGGCATAGGAGGTTGACCGGTACCGGGGAATCAACCCTTCGGTCATATTTTAGTGCCACGCCATTCATCCTTATCGCTGGAAACGTCAACGATATTTCCATCAGGATCAATAGCTTTGAAAGCGATGTCTGGAGCCGATTCTGATGAAATGGCATTTCGGCCTTTGACGGTCTTTGGAGCTTCCGCTCCCCAATTTCGGACTCTCAGCCAAGTAGCTTCCAAATCATCAACCAATACACCAAAATGAATATACTCTTCACCTTCTTCCAAAGTTGGTCGGCCCAGTTTACTATGAGGTAGTAGGGTGATATTAGAAGTTCCGTCGCTAAGATCCACTGCTTTGCCATTTCCACGGCGTCCAATGAAGGTAAATCCGATCACTTCTTCGTAAAAACGTTGCGATATAGCTACATCCTGACAACGCAATGCCAGATGGCGTAAATAAGCCATAATCAGCCTCCGAAATTTTATTTTAATCCCATAATTATGGAATAATTATTCTAAATTAAAGTCTCTTTTCTTTGGAGATTTCCTCAATTGCTCCAATAAGTTTATCGGTTTGGGCATCAGTAATCATAAGATGCATCGATGTCCGATTCGCATCCCAGTTAATTTCCCTGTGAGTAACATTCCGAATATAGATGCGATGGCGCTCCCATAATCTGTTGTTCAAATCGGATGTAGTGACCCCTCTGAGCTTGAACGAAACAAGGGCGGCGCTCATTCGAGGATCAGGAGAGCTATAAACTTCGACTCCATTAATTTTGCGAAGGGCATTAGCTAGTCGGACAGCTTGGTATCTGTTCCGTTTCTCGATTGCTTTTGGCCCAATCATATTATGAAAATCTAAAGCAGCATCGATGGAAACACGAGCTGGGGCGTTGGATGAACCACGCAATTCAAATTTGGCCGCTCCCGAAAGGTATTCATCATAATATGCTTTCACGGCTCCTTGGGGTTCCTGCCCGTACATAGTTAGACCTCCAACTGGTCCAGAATATATTGTTGGCCAAACCTGGTCTAATATATCTTCCCTTACGTAAAAAAAGCCAGTATACATGGAAGCCATCAGCCATTTATGGCATGGGCCTGCGTACATGTCGCAGCCGAGATCGTGCATATTTAGATCAAGCATTCCCGGTGGCTGGGCACCGTCGACAAGAGTGATAATACCTTTTGCTCGGGCCATTTCGCAGATTTCTTTTACTGGAAGAACAAGGCCATCACCATAGTTTACATGACAAAAACTAATCAACTTGGTCCGAGGTGTGATAGCCGTTTCAAAGGCTTTCAAAAGGTCATCTGGGCTTTCAGGTGGATGATATTTACGTGAAGATAAATCAATAACTACTGTCTTTGTTTTTTGCCGGGCGGCCCGCAGGTTTATTGGTTGAACACCACTTGAATGATCGTGGTTTGTTGTTACTATTTCATCACCAGCCTTCATATCAAGACCAAAGGTCCCAAATACCATGCCTTCGGTAGTATTATTAGTAAACGCTACCTCATTGGTTTTACAGCCAATAAAATTAGCCATCTTCTTCCGCGTTCCTGATCTAAAATCAGCGTTGAAGACATACTTCGAGTAACTTTTATAATCAGTATTAACCCCTTCTAGTGCAGCAATTTGAGCTTTGTGAACACTTGCTGGAGAGGGCCCCCGAGTTCCAGTGTTCATGTAGGAAACACCATCTCGGATCAAAAACTGATCAGCCACCCAATTCCAGTAGTCTATATCCGACGGGGAAATATCATTAGAAGCTGGAATAGGTGGGGATGATTTAGCTTTTCCAGTTAAAGATAGTAAACCAGTAGCAACAGCAACACTTCCTGTTAGACGAGTAATGAAACCTCTCCTTGAAAGAGCTTGGAGTTTTTTGGGGTCTTCATATCGTTGGTCAAAATTATAGCTAGTTTTATCTGCTAACACCCTGGACCTCCTTAAAAAACTACTTTTTACGGTAGCTCTATGAAATTCGTATGAGTCTTTAATTTCTGATGTACTTCTAATCAAGAAAGAATTGCAGGGATTGATAATAATTTATAAATTACAGTATACACCATACCCAATCTACGCTTCAAGTAAAAACTGTAATTTGATATTTTTATCGTTGCGAGGTATCTTAAACTTGGCTTACTTGAAAGGTACGTTTGTTCATAAAATAGAGTTAGTTGTCAATACCAGTCAGGCTCTGGGGTAATTGATTTATAGAATCAGAGTCCTGATCTAACAAGTCGAAATCTCTATAGGATGGTGTTGCACCTGCCAAGCCTTTGATAATGACTCTGGGATCTAATTAATACAGATGTTTCTGAGAAAGGTTAAGAGAGTGAAAATTGAAGAAATCACCTCATACTATATCGGTGGTGGATATGTAATCAAGATCCGAACTGATAGTGGCATCAGTGGGTTGGGGCAGACAGCTTGTTGGGGATATCCGGAAGCCGTTCACCAGATTGTCAATCGGTTTAAAGATTATTTGATCGGTCAAAATCCTCTTCGTATTGAACATCATTGGCAATATCTATACCGCATGTCACCATTCCGAGGAAGTACATTGTCAGGTGCTATCAGTGCGATAGATATTGCTCTGTGGGATATAAAAGGAAAATACCTGGATGTCCCAGTCTGGGAGCTGCTAGGTGGAAATTGCCGAGATAAAATCAGACTTCATCTGCTTAGTGGCGGAGACACCCCTGAGTCTATGTATGACTCTGCCCAAAAGGCAGCAAGCCAGGGTTTTACTGCACTTAAATTTGACCCCCTGCCATCAGGTTATCAAGATATGAGTCTAGATAGAATGACCCGTACAGCCCGTGACTTAGTAGCAGCTGCAAGAGATGGAGGTGGACAAGATATGGATCTGATTGTTGAACTTCACCGAAAACTTACCCCGCTTACAGCTATGCCTCTCGCTAGCGCTCTTACAGAATTTAATATCTTTTTTATTGAGGATCCTATTCAAATTGACAGTATAATGGCTCAGGGTGAAATCTCTCGTCGGTTAGGTATTCCTGTTGGAAATGGGGAACGTCTTAACACCATATGGGAATTTCAGGAACTTCTAGCTCAGGGAGGACCTCAATATGTCCGACCAGATGTTGCACTGGCTGGAGGCTTAACTCATTGTAAAAAAATTGCAGCTATTGCGGAAGCACACCACTGTGCGGTAGTTACACACAACTTTCTGACCCCCCTAATTACTTCAGCTTCAATTCACCTTGATGCAAGTATTCCAAATTTTGTTACCCAAGAATACAGTTTGGGAGATGAATCGGAGAGCAATGCTGTATTCAGAACCGACCTTAAAAGAAACGGTGGTTATATTCCCTTACCGCAGAGCTCAGGATTAGGGGTAATTTTGGATGACGAAAAACTCGAAAAGGCGAAATATTCGCCGATGAATAAAGCAACAACACCGCTACGATCAGACGGTTCAGTTGCTAATTCAGTTTAAATTTCTAATGGTAAAATTAGCATGGGAGAACAATGCGCAGATATAGTATAGTCCATCCACTTTGGATGTCATTTTATGAAGGTGCTATTTTTTCAGATGTAGCTTGGAATTGGCAAAACAGAGCTCTTCTTTATCTTTTGCTTTTACTTGGTCTAGTCTGGATCCCTTATACTCTCCAGACGCAAAAACAATTAGATGAATGGATAGATATAGAAGCCCCTTACTATATCAATCAGATCCCCACCTTATCTCTTGCTGATGGGAAATTAGCTACTAAATCTTCCGGGCCTATTTTTCTAAGAAGTCGTGATGGAACTATCTTAGCTATAATTGACCCAACTGGAAAATTTACGAATCTAAACAATACCACGGCATCTATTCTGATAACAGAGAAAGAGATTTTCATTCGTGGCGAAGACGGGCAGGTCCAAGTAACTTCTTTGCCAGATACTCCTCCAGAAACACTTACACAAGAAGATTTATTTATTTTTACTGGATGGATCCATTGGCTGGTTAATACCTTTCTTTATCCAATTGTGCTATTGATTTCGTATATCTACAGAATTTTACAATCACTAGTCTATGCGTTCGTGGTATCTCTATTAACGAAAGATTCAAAAGTAGAGGGGCTTCCATATATCACTCTTTTTAATCTGGCAATAATCGCACTGACTCCAGCTATTGTGCTCGATACAGTACATATGCTCATGGGAGCGCCATTGCCTGAATGGTTCTGGTGGCCTGCCTGCGTGGTGTTATCGCTAGGGTATCTCCGATTTGGTACTCGTGTAGCGATAGCCTCTAGACCTCCTGAGGTATTGAAAACCTAAGTGTTTCGTGATTAACAAAACAAGATGTAAAATTTTTTCCACCTACATTAAGAAGGATTATCGTGAAAAATATACTTCTTTTAATAAACAACTATGGATCCCCATTTAGTGATTTTGCTGTAATGTTTGAAAATATTTTAAAAAATACATCACAGTTTTCATTAGACGTGACTAATGACCGGAATAAGTTATGTGATCTCTCAAAATATGATGCGGTAGCATTATATATTTCTTCGGGAGAATTAAGCCTGGAACAAGAAGAAGGGATTACAAGTTATGTCCGAAAGGGGGGAGGACTTCTAGCTATACATACCGCTAATGCTGGCTTAGCCCAATATTCTAAATATATCGAAATGATAGGTACTGAGTTTGTTGGGCATGATCCCCTCGGCCATTTTGAAGTTGAGGTTGATCCTGATAGCGAGGATATCCTCCCTAGGCTTAGTCGGAAGTTTATGGTTGAAGATGAATGTTATAATATGGCTATAAAGACTGAGGCACCACTTCGGTGGTTTCAATATGGTTTGTGGAAGTTAGAGAAGAAACCGTTGGGTTACGTCCGAACTTACGGGGATGGAAAGTTATTTTATACGGCATTGGGGCACGATAAACGAACATTTGTTCATCCTGATTTTCAGGATCAATTGATAAAGGGCCTGCGCTATGTCTGCAGTATGTTAGATAAAGGACCGATACGAATTGGTCTAGTCGGGTATGGTCCCCTATTTGGTATGGGGAAGCACCATAGTGAGCATATTGCGGCTACCGAGGGTTTTGAACTCGGGGCTATTTGTGATAGGGATCCGGAAAGACTAGAGGCTGCTCGGGAGGAACAAGGTGATGCCATTCCACTATTTTTGGATATATCAGATTTGATAGATGCTAATTTGGTAGATCTTGCTATCGTGATTGTACCTCATATCTACCATGCTCAGGTAGCAAAGCCTCTCTTGCACGCCGGTTTACATGTGATCACTGAAAAACCTTTTACTGTTCATGTTGCCGAAGCAAACGAATTGATAGCGCTAGCTAAACAAAAAGGGGTAATGATCTCTGCTTATCATAATCGCCATTGGGATATGGATATCATGTCTTTGAAAGAAATAATAGATCGTGGGGACATTGGAGATTTATTTTCCATTGAATGTAATATGGTAGGCTACGGACTACCAAGCCAAGCTTGGAGGTCTGATAAATCTATATCTGGTGGCTTGTTATATGATTGGGGAGCTCATCAAATAGAAAAAATATTACAATTGGTTCCTCGATATGATTCTAGCGGTAATCGTATTAACAAGCGAGCCTGTCTTCATGGAAATTTTCTCAAAGAGGTGTGGCATAGTAGTACTAACGAAGATTTTTGCCGTGCTTATGCTAAATTTGATACAGGCCTCGAGGCTCAATTGCTTGCATCTACGATTCATGCCTCGCCAAGACCATTATGGACCGTCCAAGGAACTCGAGGCTCTATCGTAATGGAAACTGGTGATGGAGCTGCAACAGTAACTTTGGCAGATCCTGGCGGACGACACCTTACGAGTAATGTCAAGCCTTATAACAATGGCAACAAGTGGTCCAACTATTACAAAAACATCGCTGACCATCTTCTATCTGGGCTTCCCTTAACAATTACTGGAGAATGGGCAAAAGGTCCTATTCAACTGATAGAAGGTTGTGAAGAGGCATCAAAAAGCAATAAATTAGTAGAAATAGAATTTGATTTCTAAATTACAAAAAATTAACAAGGTAGTGTTGGAATGACTAATAAGGAAAAGATAGAAGCGGGTTTTACAATATTAGCAATAATGGCTCTCTGGCCTGTTATTTTAGGTTGGGATAATCCAATTTATCATGTAATATTGGCTATTTTCCTGGCTATCTTTATAGTCCTTGTAGTAAATAAGTTTCGTCGAATAAGGGCTATCTATAAAGAATCTATGTTAGAGGTAAAAAAACGGGATAAATAAGTATTTACAAAGAAAATTAGGCATATTTAGGGGGGAGAATCGGTTTGGAAACTTCATCCAATAAAGAACGATCTTCCCGCTTGAGTTTCCACCCTAATGCCCCCAATGCTTCTTCGACTTGCCCTGGGAAATCTGGGCCAATTATAGGAGCGGTAACCTCGGAATGATCGAGGAGCCAAGCGAGAGCCACTTGCGTTGGTGTTTTTTGGTAATCTTCGGCAATTTTTATTAGAGTTTGAACAATTAATTCCAGTTTATCGGTCATAGCGTCATCAAACGGATAGAATTGACGGCTTAATCCTTGGCGTGGATTTTTTGCCCAAGGAGTTCCAGGCGGTGGTGCTTGGCCTCTGCGGAAATGGCCGGTTAAAAGGCCGATCGCAAGGGGACTGTAACACATAAGGCCTAGCCCATAGTTTTTCACCATCGGGAGGAGTTCCAACTCAGCTTCCCACCTGGCCAGTAGACTGAAATTATATTGCAAACAGGTAAACGGCTCCAAATTTCGACGGTCACTCGTCCAAAGAGATTCTACCACCTTATAGATAGGCCAATTGCTACAGCCGATATACCGAACCTTTCCTTGCCGGACGATGTCATTTAAGGTAGATATTGTTTCTTCGAGGGGCGTATGGGGGTCAAAACTATGCATCAAGTATAGGTCGATATAATCGGTTTGTAAACGCTTAAGACTAGCATCAATTCCTTGCATTAAGTTAAATCGAGATAAGCCAGTGAAATTAGGGCCAATACCTTCTGTACCAAATATCTTAGTACATAATACAACCTTGTCACGTCGACCTTTTAATGCTTTACCGATAATCAACTCTGATCGTCCCTCGCCATAAAACGCAGAATCAAGAAAATTGCAGCCTAAATCTAAGGCAGTATCAATTACCCGTAGGGCAGCGTGATCATTGATCTCTCCTCGGAAAGCAGTTCCAAGACAAATAGGTGATACCTGTAGTCCAGTTGTTCCTAAATAACGGTATTCCATAATCAAGCCTCACTGATTTAATTAGGTGCACGCGGAAATAGATCGACGGAATTAAATAATCTTTACCTTATTCTCGGGAGATCTGTGCCACATTAAACGCGTTGTTCAAGGTTTCGTAACACAAACTTGCTGCTTGGAAGGGGTTGTATCCAGGCTGAATTTGTACCATGTTACTAACTTCGGCGGTAATAGAACCTTGATAACCCGCAGCTTCCATAGCAAGTAGGTATGTTACAAAGTCAAAATCTCCATCACCGGGAATTAAAAATTCATAGTCTGGTAACCGCCCACGTTGGTCCTTGACATGAGTATGTACTGTATACGGGGCCATAAGATGTACTGCATTCTCTATAGACATTCCGATGACGTCAAAATGGCTAATGTCAAAATTAAGGCCCAGATAGGGAGAACTAATCTCTTCTACTAGTTGTATACACTTCTCAGCAGTATCGAGAGCAGATCCTACATGGCCTTCAATACCGATGACAACATCCATTTTCTCAGCATAATCTACTAGTGTTTGGACTCTTTCGAAGATAAAATCTAATCTGTTTTCCCAGTCTGTCGGAATTCCCCCCAATATGGTGTCCAGTACAGGTTTCCCCTGTCCGTTATTCCATTCTCCACATAGGTCAATAGCTTGAGTAAGTATGTGCATATTGGTTTTGTGGTTGCTGGGGTCATCATCGAGTAAAGATCGATGAGCTGCAACAGCCGGCATTTCAATCTCATAACTTGAGAAGAGACGTTTTATTCGTTGGCGTTCTGCAGTACTTAGTTTATCTACAGCGGTTGTATAGCCTGGTAAAACTGTCAATTCGACAGCATCAAATCCTTGCTGATGTAGGAAAAATAGGGCTTGATCAACAGGAATGTTAGGCATTCCCCACGTTGTATATCCGATTAACATAATAGAATAGTTTTCGTTCTTATCTGAAGGAGTTTAATATAAAAAAGGCCGATACAGTGATATAGTTTAATAACTGTTAGTAATTTCATTTTTGTAAAAGCGTTATAACATATTATTAGTGTTCAAAAATGCCTTCAACTGTTCCATATCTTGATCTGAAAAATCAGGTAAGGGATCTCTCCGCCATCGACCACAAATTCCAGCAAGTTCAAGTATTGCATGTTGGCCAGCATCTCCACCAGCCGGAAAGCTATTATACACATATTGAAAGAATGGTATATCATACTGGGCGATAACTTCCGCTGCAGATTTGATATCGCCCATTTTAATAGCTTCCCAATATAAGTTTGATATACTAGGATTAAATTTGACAAAGGTTGACATGTAGCCATCACATCCATAGGGCAACATGTCCATGTGGGTTTGCTTTTGACCGCCGGCAAAGATTACCCATTTTTCACTCGCCTTGGCACAAGCGGCCCGAGCAAAATCAGAGCTATAATCTTCTTTAAAACCAAGAATTCCTGGAGCTTCAGTTAGGAGTCTATCGACAGTTTCTAAGGCACCTTGTACCCCAACACTTACTAGCCCAGCACTCAGAATAAAGGCTGGTAAGTTTGCTGATACCAACTGGTAATATTGGACCAGGTTATCTACCGTCATCCCTCGGTCTGGAGGTGCTACTATAACAGCATCTGCTCCACATTTCGAGGCATATTCTGCAAACTCCACTGTTTGTTTTGTTGACCAGAAGCCAGCACTCGCTATAAAGAGTGCCCGTTTATTGACTATCGAAGAAGTAAAAGATGTCAATTCCCCCACCTCTTCGGCGGTAAGCATCTCGTAGAGGCTATCGCCAGGTGTGAAAAGGAGGGCACCTACACCCGACTCAATAGTGAAATCTACAAACCTATTTAAGCCATCAAAATCAATTTGGCCATCCTTAAGAAAAGGCGTATTAATTGATGCAACAGGACCAGTTAGATGGTGACGGAACCTTTCGATTTCCATTTGTTAATTCCTTTCTTGTGGCCAGGAGTCAAAGGGATTGGAAGCTTCAGTTAGAGGAAAATTTACCCGGTTGCCTTGAATATGGGAAAGATGTGCGGCCATAGCCATTTCGATGTGTTTTCGAACTGTAGTGGCTTGACATAATTCAAATTTTGGGGTGGTCCCTTTTATAAGATCCAACATAGATCGTGCCATTCTTTGATGGGCGTTGATCCATTTTTGTGCCCCTGAAACCTTTTCATGAGCTAAAATTTCCCAACGATCGTCATCTATAGGGTTTGGGTTCGTAAGTGGATGATAGTAAATATCTGGGCCATCCTGCGTAGGCCCAGGTAAAACAAGTGTTCCAGCAGTTCCATGAATATCTATACGATAGGGATTTTCGATTCCATCTCCAGCGAAAGATTCAAATTCAGCGTTAAAACCACTAAATTGATAGTGAACCCAGATACCATTTCCAGCTGAAGTTCCCATCCCAAATAGTCCTTCCTTGCGGTCTTTGGGAAGGGCCGGTTGGCCATCCTGAGTAATTATGGCTTGGCACCATAAGGGTTGCCCAAAAAGTTGGCAAAGAAAATCAAAAAAGTGGGGATAGAGGTCAATAAACCATTGGTCGCCAGCATTTTCACCTCCAAAACCATACATTCGAGCCCATCTAGGTATACCAATTTTACCTTGCTGTATCATGGGAATAGCTTGGTTTTGGATTACTGGCCGGCCTCGCCAAGGGTGAGCAATAATAAGAAAAACTCCGGCCTCATTAACTGCTGCTATCATTAAGTCTACTTCTGCAGGTGTGCAGGCGAGAGGTTTTTCTGCATAAACATGGACTTTATGTTTGGCAGCCATTAGAACCATATCAAGATGATTACTCATTTCATGGGTTGCTAAAACAACTATATCCAAATTTTCTTTATCAAACATCTCTGTATATCGGATGTAACCCTTCCGGGCTCCGGTACGTTTTAAGGCGGCTTGTCTTCCCTCCTCAACTGGATCCGCAACGGCAACTATTTCAGCACCCTCAACTCCGACAAAAGATTGATCTAGTGAGTGCCCATAATCACCACAGCCTGTGTGTCCGATAATTCCTACTCTCAACATCATTCTCCTTTTAATCTATTTTTACTCTATTAGGTTTTGAAATTGTAATTAAACAACGACCATTCGTTCAGCTTCGATAATAAAGATCTGTGCGCTACCCACCATAGTCGTAACCGCTTCACCAAGTCCGAGTGCATCAAGATGTGTTCCTATCTGTGCTATATTAATTGCTTCTTCCCGAGCATGACAGTATTGCTTAATAAGTTCGACTAAAGAGTCCACTTGTTCATTATCCACCCCAAGAAGGAGGGTAATATTCCCTGCCCGGAGGAATCCCCCCGTACTAGCAATTTCGGTGAATCTAAATTCGTTATCAATTAAAGCGTCAGATAGTTGGCGAATATCTCTTTTGTCTATAATAGCGATAACAAGTTTCATTAGCACTCCTAGGGTTATTGAATACTATTCATCCCATAACAGAGTTTATAGCCTCTCCAGCCACATTAACCATTCGATCTAATTCCCCAACTGTAACAACCAATGGAGGTGCAAAATTAATACTGTCCCCACGACAGCGGGTGTAGACTCCATTTTCCAGCATTTTTGTTATGATGCGAGAACCTATTTTCAATTTAGGATCGTAAGGTTTCCGAGAAACAGTATCTTCTACTACTTCGATAGCAGCCATTAGTCCAAGACCTCGAATATCGCCTATGTAAGGTATAGATCTAAGTGATTCCAGTCGTTCTATAAGGATATTACCCATTTCTTTACTTCTTTCTAATAGTTCTTCCTTTTCTATAAGATCGATATTGATAAGGCCTACAGCGCAGCAGGTAGGGTGACCCGAGTAAGTAAATGAATGGTTCCATTTGCGGTTTTCGGGTGAATCTTGAATACAATTGTATATTTGATCTGAAACAATGATCCCTCCAAGAGGTAAATATCCGCTGGTTATTCCTTTCGCAAAAGTTATAATGTCAGGGATAATGTTCCAATTTGAAAGACCAAACCAGTGCCCGATGCGTCCGAACCCAGTTATAACTTCGTCAGCGATAAGAAGCACATTATATTTATCACATATTTTTCGTATACGAGGCCAGTAATCATCAGGTGGAACCAATACGCCTGCGGCTCCTTGAACGGGTTCTCCGATAAATGCGGCTATTGTTTCAGGCCCTTCCTCTAAAATGGCGTCCTCAAGTGCTTTAGCTGATGCTTCACCACAGCCTACATTGGGATCTTTCGGTTGATAGTAGTATGGATATGGCGCATCGATATGCAGATAGCCCGGGAGTTTTGAACCAAAGTCCGACCAATAGTTTTCGAGACCGGTAGCATTCATAGCTCCGATTGTGACACCGTGGTAGGCATTTTTTCTTGATATTATTTTTATCTTTTCTGGCTGACCCGCGCGTTGCCAAAAATATCGGGCAGTTTTAATCGCACTATCATTGGAGACAGCGCCCCCTGAAGTAAAAAAGACATGGTTTAAGTTCGCAGGGGCCAATTCTTTGAGACGTTTAGCAAGTTTTATAGCTGGTATATTTGTAGTTCCAGCATAACAGGAGAAATATCCTAGTTCTAAAATCTGATCTGAGGCAGCAGTAGCAAGTTCTTTTCTCCCGTGTCCAATATTTACGTTCCATAAACTTGAGAGTCCATCAATATAATTTTTACCGTTAATATCGACGAGAGTTGACCCATAAGCTTGGACACATATCATAGGGTTGCTATGGTCACTGGTATGTTGAAGTGGATGGATGAGATAATTGTCATCCTTTAGTAATTGTTCCGAGTTACTAGAGGTCATCTGTTAAACCTTCATTAAAAGATATCTGATACTATTTTACTAAATAGGAAAAGACAGTATACTGAGCATCAATTAAGATATATTATAAGAATAGCTGCCTACATAATCAAGATGTATGAAGGAGATAACTATGCTTGAGAGAATACCTGGCCCCTGGGGAAGTAATTATGAATGCGCCCTGTCACTAACTTTTGATGATGGAATGGATTCTCAGTTAGAAACAGCAGTACCATTGCTTGCTAAAAGTAATTTGCACGGTACGTTTTATGTTAACCCGAGTGGACCAGACTGGCGGAAAAAGCTTCTTCCATGGGAAACAGTAGCTGGATATGGTCATGAAATAGGAAATCATACAATTAGTCATCCATGTGCCTGTGCATTTAAGGAAAACCGTTCCAATTGTTTAGAAACCATGACTTTAGAAGATATAGATTGGGAGGTTGGGGAAGGGAAAAGACGTATATCTGAAGCCATACCAATTCAAGATGATTTTACCTTCTGCTACCCTTGTTACCATGCTCATGTTGGAGAAGGAATAAAACGTCAAAGTTATGTTCCAGTTGTTGCTAAATATCATATTGCAGGTAGGGGCAAGGGAGATTATGCCAATCATCCATTAACGTCAGATATCCACCATCTATATTCTTTTCCAGTGGAGCGTCATGCTCTATCCGAAATGATTGGTTTAATTGAGGAAACGGCAGTACAGAAAAGGTGGGTAATATTAACTTTTCATGGAATTTCAGAAGGACATCTTTCCGTCAACAAATCTGATTTCAAGGGTTTGTGTGAGTATCTACAGAAACACAATAAACGTATATGGACAGCCCCGGTTGTTAATGTTTCTAAAGCGATTGGTGCTTGGCGAATTCAAAAAACTTAATAACCTAAAGGGGTTTGGAAGAGGTTTTCAAAAATGTAAAAGGATTTGACCGGAAATTCTTTTATAGTTGCAGTTGTAGGACCAACCGGCACGGGAAAAACATCTGTAGCTATAGAATTAGCTACTCGACTAGGAGCTGAGATTGTTTCTGCCGATTCCCGTCAGGTATATCGGTACATGAACATCGGAACAGCCAAGCCTACAGTTAAAGAGCAGTTAAGAGCCCGACACCACTTGATTGATATTGTGAATCCGGACGTAAGATTTAGTGCTGGCAAGTATGGTAGGCTAGCTAGGCAAGCTATTAATGATCTTGTAAGACGTAAGATTCCAGTTTTAGTCGTTGGAGGGGCAGGGCTTTACATAAAGGTTCTGACAGAAGGGTTATTAGAGGGGCCAGAAATTCCTCAGAGAATTCGGAATCAGCTTACATTAGAATATAGGGAAAAGACTGCTGTAGAACTTCACCAACGGTTAGCTATTATTGATCCTTTATCAGCTCAACGGATACACGAAAACGATCGACAGCGGGTTGAAAGGGCTCTAGAAATTCATGATGCTATAGGAATGACTCTTACAGACTGGTTGAATAGAGATCAAAGTAACCATGGTTTTAAAATATATCTTATAGGTCTTGACTGGGAGAGAGAGGCTTTGTACGAAAGAATTAACCAACGGGTCTTCCAAATGTTAGATTGTGGTTTTGAGCAAGAAGTTATGAACCTTCTTAATAAGGGGTATGGAGAGGACGCTCATGGAATGTCAACTTTTGGGTATTCAGAAATTTTGAGCTATATTCGTGGTAATATAAATTTAGAAAATGCAATTTCTATTATCCAAAAACGGTCAAGACACTATGCAAAAAGACAGTTAACCTGGTTTAGAAAAATATCTGAAATTAAGTGGATACCAGTAACTTCAAAAACCGTTCCTGAGGAAATATCAGAGAAGATTCTGAAGGATCATTTGACAAAGCTATTTTAGGAAAAGAAGCTTACGGGTCAATACCGAGGTTCCTGTCGAACCGGCGGTTGTTAGTCGACAAAAATAAACCCCGGCGCCCACCTGTTCGCCATCATCATTTTTACCATCCCAAGCCGTATAAAAAATTCCTTGTGAATGCGAACCATCTACTAATGTTCGGACTTTTTGGCCTAGTAAATTATAGACAGTAATCTCTACTTCGCTTGAATGATCGATCTGATATTTGACTGTATTAGAACTAGATCGGTTCATATTAAAGGGGTTTGGATAGGTAATTAGAGATGCTGCGATAGGCTGGTAGCTATCCCTTAGACCTGGATCGAAGGAAACTTTATATTCGTAATCAAAACTAGATCCGGTTTTTTCAACTGATGCTACGATCAGAAATATTTTCTCGTAAAGAGTCCAATTGGGTACGTCAATAGTTATATTACTGCTGGTTATAGGGGCAGTCAGTATCTTATTTGGGATATCAGAACCACTTGCTACCACTGAGATTCCCCATTCTCCGGATATACCCGTAAAATCGATATGGAGGCCCCCCTCCATAGTCGAGTCTGGTATAAAACAAATATAATTTGCTGCTAGATGTGATGGTAATTGTTGTTGAGTGTTATCTGGCCCTTCAAACCTAAGCATAGAGGTTCCATTAATATTTGCATCATGTAAATTACTTATTTCAACGGGAGGATAAAAAGCACCTTCTTCATAAAATTGGTTAATATCTGCACGATTATTTGTGAAAACATTCCAGATAGTAAATTCCCGGAAGGCTATCATTAAATTACTACCAATTGATTGCAATTCCTGATCAATCGCATCTAGCGCGTTGTTTGTCACAGTTCGTTCCCAAATTCTCCTTATTAATTCTTTGCTATACCGGGTCTCAAGAAAGATAGGCCACAAGACGCCAGCGTACTCGTGTTCGCCGTCCGCCACATCTAATGAAATCCAAGGTTCTGTTAAAAAACTGCTGAAAGTCGGGAAGTAGTTCAGGTAGTCATTTACATCATCATAAACTTGTTCTTCGATCCAAACGGCACTTTGCTCAAGCCAAAATGGAGCTGCTCCAGCATTATATCCAAATTGAACAGCATGAAAATATTCGTGAGCTACCGTAATTCGGAGTAGTTCTAAGGCTTCAGGTATAGTTTGTCTAAACTCAAAGAAATCATTTTCGATAACAATATAGGAGGGCATAGCATTATCGGCAGTGACAGCTTCGGGCCGGGCATAACCACTAAAATGGCTTGAAAGATCAGCAATGTAAACATCGAACAAGCCATCCCCGCCATCGTCCGAATTTATTTCTTGGTATTTGTCATGATATTGATAATCTACAGGAGGTGGTTGGAACCCCAATTCTTCCACGATTACCTGGCGGGATTCATCAAGAAATGTGGCACAGTATTCAACGTAATCTGGAACTTCGTTGTTATTCTTATCTCCAAGCGTAGGCCACCCTGCACCTGGCTTGTCATCTGAAGTAGTTACGTACCAAATCTTAAATTGCTGGTCCGAGCTTATAAAAAATTCAGGCTCAACCGTATAGGAATGGCCTAATTGGTTTGTACGATCTTCTTCGCCAGGCAAGGTTGGACGCCCCAATGGCTTCGGCCATTCAGGCCGAAGAGCTGTCGCGGTAAGTTCATCCGAAGACCTATCAAAAATCAAAGGGGTATGAAGTGTTCCGCATCGGGGTTTAGGAACTGACTGTCCCCAAGCGCTCGAATGGCACATTATTATGGCCAAAGAGGTCGGTAAAAACCGTATTAGAAATGGGATAAACTTATAAAAACGTACCATGGGACTTCACCCGATGGGTGTTTTGAAGCTAGATCAGCCCATCTTGTTTAGGCTTATGACTTTGTAGCCTATTACTATTAATATGATCCATGTAGCAAGGAGCAAATTATACATGCAGCTTCAGCTAGTTATCTGCTTTGTCTTGACGTTGATGGTGAGGAGGAATTGGGAAACGTTCTGAGTAGTGGGATAGATCTTTACCAGCGATTAGGTCTTCTAAGATATCGTCATTTTTATCCCAGTGTTGTTCATTAGGATTGATGTCTAGGGCGATTCGACCTTCCCTGTCAATTAAATAGGTTACGGGAATACCGTACCGTTCATTAGTTTTTGCTCTGAATTGCCGTTCCCAATACCCACGGAAATCAAAAAGAGAGGTTTCGGATGTCATATAGTAGTTTATAACTTGATTATTACGTGTCGATATTGAGGCTAATTTCTGGGGATCATTCTTATCGGTTTCTCCAGGTCGTACCAATTTAGCTTTCCGGAGTCCCTTTTTGTAACGTTCCAAGCCGGGAGCAAAACCATCTGCAAATTCCTTTGGGTCAAGTGGTTCTTTGTCTCTGTAAAAAGTATTAACCCCAACGAATAAAAAAGCGATACGTCCCTCGTACTTTTTCGCAATTTTCATTAGAAGTTCCGCTTCTCTAATACAAGGAGGGCACCACCAACCCCAGAAGTTTACGAAGAGTAATTTTCCTCGGTAGTCCTCTAGAGTAACTTTATTGCCAGACATAGTATACACCTCAAAATTTGGTGCTTTTTGGCCAATTTCAGTCCCAACAATTTTTGATTTAACTTCATTCGAGTTTTTGGAGCACGAAACCCCAATTACTCCCAAAGAAATTATTATGGTAACGATAAGTTTAAGATCTATAGAAGAAAGTTTGAACATTATCTAAGCACTCTCTGTTTTTAACTAAAATTGACCACAGGACGAATAGCCTAATATTTACTAAGTTAATTAAATTTGTCAACAAATATTTAGGATATATTTTTATGCAAAGCATTTACAAAATTAGTAACAGCTACTGAAATATCTGGTTGCTCCAAAACCGCCGAAATAGCAGCAACCCCGTATGCTCCAGCGTCAAGGCATTCTCGTGTCCGGTCAGGGGTGATGCCGCCAAGAGCGAAGATAGGAATTTTGACGGATTTAGCTATCTTGGATAACTCCCGCAGACCTTTGGGGGGGCCATATTGGGCCTTAGATGGCGTATAATAGATTGGACCGTATGTTATGAAATCAGCTCCCTCTGCTTCGGCTGCTTCAGCTCCCGCTCTACTATGCGTTGAGCGGGCTATTAAGACTCCTTTGGGCAGGTCTTTTCGGACCATTTGAATTTTAATATTTTCAGGTAAATGAATCCCCCCAACTCCAGAATCCAGAGTAACATTGATACTAGAATTAATCATAATAAGAGGTTTGTATTCAGCCAGTTCAATCTTTATGGTTTTAGTTAAGTTTAATAAATCGTCTGAGGTGAGATCTTTTTCTCTTATCTGAATAGCACGAACTCCAGCTTGACATGCCTGTTTTAAAACAGACGTAAGCGGTCTACCTCGGCACAGATTACGGTCACTAATCAGATAAAATCTAAAATCTATCATAATTACTAGCTGTTAGGGAAATTAATCATTCCGCTTAACGGACTGGACGCTGATCCATAGGATTTTATAGGAATTCTCCCGGCTTCAAAGGCGAGACGTCCGGCGGCAACAGCTTTCTTCATCGCTTTGGCCATCTTAACTGGATTTTGAGCACCAGCAACCCCAGTGTTCATCAGGATCCCATCACATCCGATTTCCATGGCAAAAGATGCGTCTGAAGCAGTTCCTACTCCAGCATCAACAATAATTGGGACATTACTGTTCTCAACAATTATAGCAATATTGTGCGGATTACGAATCCCCAACCCAGAACCTATAGGTGCAGCAAGAGGCATCACAGCAATACATCCAATTTCCTCAAGCTTTTTGCATGCAATTGGATCATCAAGAGTGTACGGCATAACTTTAAAACCCTTGCCAACTAGGATCCGAGCCGCTTCGAGAGTTGCTTCGTTATCAGGGAAAAGGGTTTTCTCATCGCCTATTACCTCAAGTTTTACAGTATCCGTTCCTAATGCTTCCCTTGCTAATTCGCAAGTTAATATAGCGTCTTTAGCTGTATAACATCCAGCTGTGTTTGGTAAGAGTTCGTAGCGGTCACGATCTATAAAGTCAAGTAGGGATTTTCCGGAGGTATCGTTTAGATCAACACGGCGAATTGCGACTGTAATCATTTGAGTACCACTTACATCAAAAGATTCACGCATTAATTCGAAGCTCTCAAATTTTCCGGTACCTAAAATCAATCGAGAGTTTAATTCTATTTCACCAAGTTTTAGTTTGCTCATAGTATAGCTCCTTTAGTAAATCGAAAATAATTTGGACTCTTTGTCACTGGCAGATTATTATTTCAGAAAGATCAAAGGTTTCAGATCTTAAAATTATCCACCTGCCACCGCCCGGATTACTTCAATTTGATCTTCTTCATTTATCAGTGTAAGTCCATGTTGATCCCTAGGGATAACTTCTCCATTTACTGCGACAGCAATTCCTTCCTTGGGTAGTGCTAGTTCATTGAGCAAGTCAGTTATACTAATATTGGGAGAAATTTGTTTTGTTGTCCCGTTAATTCTAATTTTAATCACTTGTTAATCCAGTTCTCAAAGAAGAGAAGCGAGTGGGTAGGAAGGATTCCATAATAGAATGAACTCGGTCGTATAGAATTACTTCCGTCATTAATTTAGCCGTAATCGGTGCTAAGAGAATACCATTTCGGCCATGACCTGATGAAATGTAAAGACCAGGTGTTTCTGTAGCTCCCAGGACAGGCCAACCATCATTCGTGGCAGGCCGCAATCCTGACCAAGTTGCTTGTAGGTTGCAAGTTTTCAAACCCGGAGCAAGTTTAAGTGCTCCATTTAACAAATACATGATACCAGCTACAGTGACTTCATTACGGAACCCAACTTTTTCGACTGTTGCCCCAATAATTAGACGTCCAGATTTCCTAGGCACCAAATATATATCATCTGTATAGATAGTATGACGAAAAGGTAGTCGAGTGCCAGTGCCAAGTGATAAAATTTGCCCTCTAACGGGATGTATTGGAATACGATATTGGGGAATTATACCCTCTAAGTACCGTGCCCGACACCCCATAGCATTTACAACTGTTGAAGTCTTCCATTCTCCTTTTGTTGTTCTTACTCCACAGACCTGATTTCTATCAAGACTAATATTTTGTACTGTGACTCCCTCATGAATCACACCACCGTGAATCTGGACTGATTTTGTTAATGCTAATAAAAGATCTCGATTTTCTACCTGGTGATCAGCAGGATAACTTAATGCCATTTGAACATTATTTGAAAGGTTTGGTTCTAGGCGTCTAGCTTCACGGGCACTTAAAGCCCGGACAGGGAGTCCTCTGATATAGTGACGTTTATACCTATCTTCCAGTTGGGATTGTCCCCGATCCGTCAGAGCTGGGAAGAGAACACCCGTTCTATTATACGCGATAGATACTCCAGTTTCTTCCTGAAGTGTTTCAATGAAATTAGGATAGCAATCCAATCCAGCACGGCATAATTCAAAATAGGGGTTAGCTTCATCAAACTCGCTGTGGGGTGCAAGCATTCCCGCAGCAGCCCAGGAAGCTTCTCTCCCTGCCTGAGACTGCTCAAGGACAGCGACACTACAACCTGATAAACAAAGTTGTCGTGCTATGGACAAACCGATAATTCCGGCGCCAATAACAACTATGTCCGATTGTTGCGCCACGGAGCCTCACTACAGACAGTCATCAACAAAAAAGAAAAGCCGTTTCATATCGAAACGGCCCCATTCAACCCTTCGTCTAGCCCGGTATAGGCTAGGTCAGTTTCAAAGGGGCATGAAGGCTAACCAGGCGCAGCCCTCAGAGGATGCTAACCGTAGTTTAAAGAAAGTAGGTTTTTATGTCAACGAAAAACTCATTGGTTAGCTTTGTCTGGTTCTTATGGCAATTAGGTTAAATTTATACGAATTAAAATACACCTAAGTATCGTCGGATGACCCATTCAGTAGTAAGAAGAATTATCAACAAGATAAGGGTCGCAGGATGGTTCCACCAGGAAAGGGTACGGGTTTCTTGGACAATGTTTTTTTCTAAGGGAAGTTTCCTTTCAAGCTGATTGATTTCTGCCGGCAAGAAAAACTGGCCCCCTGTCATATTGGCCAATCGAGTCAAAAATTCTTTGTTCATGTGATTATTTTGAAATTCCCTACTGCTAGTTCCCACGGTAAATAGACCATTGTCAGATCCAAGAGAAATCTCTTTCAATTTAGCTTCAGAAACGAAACGGTATTCACCTGTTGGGAGGGATTTTAGTTGACCTCTGTAACGTCCATATCCCATCTCTGTAGAAGTAAGCTCAAGTTGGAGAAAATCACTTGGTCCATTTGCTTTGGGACGAACAATTATAGAAAGATCAGCTTGGTCAATCGGTCGGTAAGCGTCATCGTAAATTTGCCCTTCGAACAGAACCGTTTCACCACTGAAATAGTGAGTTTTATTTGTTTCTACACGTATTTTTCGAGAGTTTTCCCGCACTGCCATCCATCGTGCAGCGTTGTTCCAAAAACGTTCATAAGCGATATTAGTAGTGTTGTTTTTAGAAGTCATTAGATCCCACTGCCATAGCCCTAATGCTGCAATTGCTAGAACTTTACCTTGCCCATAACGATGATAAAGGATAATTGGTATACCGTCTTTCGAATTCTGATTTGTCGCAAGGATAGTTGCTCCAGGCTTAGGAGGGCCAACATGGTTCATCATAGATAGAGTAGGTAGTTCTTTCCATATTTCTTCTGATCTTACCGGATCAGCATCAAGTTTTGTAATAGGATGAGTTCTTCCATCTGGAGATAATATGAGATTAATCTCTCCGGCTATCATTCCCTTAGTAGTTTTAGAGATTTGGAAAGGCATCATATTGCTGATAGGAGTTCCAGTATATCCTCCCATTTCAAAGCTATGCTGACCTCCAAGAGCAATTAATCCACCACCTCGCTCTTCAACAAAAGCTTTAATTGATGGCACCCAAGGTCGGATTCTATCATATTTAATACTTCCTAAAACGATTAGATCATAGGAAAACCATTCCATGCGTGAAGATGGCATTAAAGAAGGAAAAGTTGTACCGTCAGGACGAAAAATTAGGCTAGTAGTTTCAAGGTTAGCATCTTTTTCCAGGGCTCGTTTTATAAACCCCATCTCAGAACGGGGTGCTCCTTCAATGTAAAGAATGCGTAAATTAGATTTTAATGCCTTAATTGCGAAGGAAAATTGATTGTCCTGTAGTATAGCTTCTCCATCTAAGGAAGGTATTTCAACTACATAGTGATGTACACCTGGTGTTTCGGGAATAACATTCATAACAACGGTTTCTTCTCTTCCACTTCCATCAAAACTTATTTGCGCTGTTTGTAAAACACGGTCATTTTCTTTAATCGTAACTGGAAAACTCATTTTATTGAATCCATGACCAGCCACACCAATTTCAACAGGCACTTTACTGTCGACATACGCAAAATAATTAGTGTTTAGGTGGGTAATACTAATTCCCCGAGCAGCTGTTGTATCACCAATGCCGATTGTATAGATCGGTATTTCTAGGTCTTGCGCAACCCGTAAAGGATCTCTACCTAATGTAGAATTTCCATCAGAAATGAGAATTGCAGCGTCAAAAGAATTTCCTGTATTTTCAGTTTTTAAAAAAGTTAATACTTTTCCGATATTAGTGCTAGTGCCCTCAGTTTTCAAAGAATCGGTCCCAAAATCAAGAATAGGTTTGATCTCTTCTGAAAAACTATAACTTTGAATAGTGTGGGTGTTTTGGATACTTGTAAAACTTTGGTTGGATAGGATAGCAGTTAACTTTTCATGCCGATTTCCCGAGCTTTCATTTACACCCATACTTGCTGAAGTATCAATCAATACTGCTAGATTAGGGCGTTCAGCCCGGGTAGTTAGAAATTGTAAGACCGGTTCGATTAAGATTAAAGAGAGTAATGCTGCAATTAAAATACGTAAGCCAATAATCCCAGCAGCAATAGACGGAGATAGCCAATTAAAAAGGTGACGCGAAAACCAATATATAAGAAATCCCGAACTGATAAATACGATCAAGATCCAAGCTGAAAAATTAGTAGAGAATTCCAGAGACATTAAGTAGTTCCATGAACTTGCTCGATTCATCACGAGCAGGTCAAAACAAGTTGACTTTTTGTAACTGCCTTATAATAATCATTTACCGAAGATAAGAGGAAATGATAAATATGAACTATTCTACCATTCACGAATTTAGTGCTCCAACTAAACTAGTTTTTGGACAAGGTGCTATAGAACGAGTACCATCTCTTCTTCAACAAGCTAATGTTAGTTTCCCCCTCGTTGTTACTGATCAAGGTATTAGAGAAGCTGGCCTCCTCAGAATATTGGAACTTGTTTTTGAAGGGGCCGATATATCTCATACCGTTTTTGACGAAACTGAACCCAATCCCAGTGCCGAAACTGTAAAAAGTTGTACCCAACAGTATCGTGAAGGAGGTTGCGATTGTATTATCGGCTTGGGTGGGGGTAGTGCTATGGATGTTGCTAAGGGCACAGGGGTAATGGTTAATAATAGCCGTGAGATACTGTCTTATGAAGGTATGGATCAATTTAAAAATCCTCCACCTTATTTACTGTGTATACCTACTAATTATGGAACCGGCAGTGAGGTCACTCCATTTGCTGTAATTACTGATACTAAGCGACGGTTCAAGGTGACTATCGGTGGAGAAGCTCTTTTCCCCAACACAGCTATACTTGATCCCAATCTGTCTGTCCGGCTTCCTATCCCGGTTGCTGCAGCTACGGGGATGGACGCACTGACTCATGCGATCGAAGCTTTTGTTTGCCTCGCGGGCAATCCGATTACTCGTTCCCTAGCTATACAAGCCGTGGGACTGATCTCTAATAATCTGCGCCAGGCAGCCCTCAGTAATCAAAATATCGAAGCAACCGGAAATATGCTAATAGCCGCAACACTAGCGGGTCGTTCCTTCGGGTTTACCCGATTGGGGACTGTCCATGCAATGGCACATCCCCTGGGAGCGCACTTTGATGTCCCCCATGGTGTAGCAAATGCCGTTTTATTACCGCATGTCATGAAATTTAATCTCCCTGCCTGTCCAGCTAAATATGCTGAAATCGCTCGGGCTTTAGGCGAATCTGATTGTTTAACTGACAATCTTGATATGGGTTCCAGAGCTATTGACTTGGTTATTAGCCTTTCCCAAGATCTTTGTATTCCTAAGAATCTTAAAATCCTTGGAGTTAGGCGTGAAGGTTTCCAAAGTATGGCGATTGATGCTATGAAAAGTGGGAATATTCCAGTCAATCCACGAGAAACCAGTCATCAGGATATTTATCAATTGTTTGAACAGGCCTTTTTTTAAGAAAGACCCACAAAAATCAACGAGAGTTAGGCAGTTTCCTCCCAATAGCACCATCTAACCGGCCAAGTGCGATCAGATAATCGTATTGCGAACTTGCTAATTCAGATTTCACGCGGGTCAATGCCTCCTGGGCCATGAAAACATCTATTAAGGTTCCTGAACCTATTCGGTACCGTTCTTCGGCTAGTTTAAGGCTTTCTTCTGACGCCACAATATTATCATTGCTGAGAGTAATGACCTCTCGAGCTGTATCTAAATCAAGAAGGGCACGTCTTATAGTCAGTGAGGTCGTTCTCCGAGTTTGTCGCAGAGTTTCGTCCGCAATCATCCGCTGGACATGAGCCTGTGAAATATCGGCATAGGTTTGGGTCCCATTCAGGATAGGTAGACTAAGATTAAGATTAAAGGAAAGACGCCAATTCTTATCATAGGTCCCATAAACGTCTTGAAATCGAACTCCCGAGCGATTGTAACTTATATTGCCAGAAACAGTTGGCCATAGACCTCCACGGGCTATCTTAGTTTGGAGTACAGCTGAACGTATACCTCCTGTATCTCTCTGAATTGCGGGATTAGTGAGTTCAGCTTTCCGAAGTGCTTCTTCTAACGGGATAAGGGGCGTATTATCAATAGGTTTGGTTTCTAGAGGATCGACTATTTCGATATGTTGACTATGGTTACTTCCCATAACGCTATTTAACTCAGCTCTAGCTTGTAATACTGCTTTTCTCTGATTTTGCAGGTTTATTCGTATATTACCTAGGTTTGCTTTGGCCTGTAAAACGTCTACTTTGGCTACAGAACCAATCTGGTATTTACTTTCAGCCATACGCAACTGTTGTTCATTAAGCCGTACCTGTTCTTCAATCACTTCCTTAAGACGAATAGCCTTCAAAAGAGTGTAAAACCCAGTTTTTACGTCCACAATAACTTGATTGATAGTATTGAGTTCCCCAAATTCTTGATTGTTCACTACTTGTTTATTTCGCCTTATCGAATTCCAGTTTCGGCCACCATTGTAGATTGGCATTGTCAATCCCACGCTTTTGTTAAAATTGGTTCGTGTGCTTCCTGGAGAATTTTGAATAACTATCCCATCAAGAATGACAGGCGTGTCACCAGATTTAGTACGATTAGCGTTAAGAACTGTAGCCGTTATTCGGGGCATGATTTCGGAATAAGAACCATAGACGATAGCTTTTTGGGCTTCGACTTGTTTTTTCGCGATTTTAATTCCTGGATTGTTGTTAATTGCTATCTTTATACATCTCTCCAGAGTATAAATGTTGCGATTATCACCGACCGACTTAGAATTCTGTCCATAGACTAAACCTAGAGAGTTTATAAGGCATACCACTATTAAAGTGGATCTGAAGATATTAATCCAAGATATCATGACTGGGATCTCCTTGTACCGGAGGTTAATTAATACTTTGCTAGGATGACAGAGAGGTTTATACATTTAATTTGCATAGCTCCTTGGTAAAACGGAAAATTATCTATCTAAGAATTTGTTAGATTTACGATACATTTCTAGTGCCTGTTCAGGGTTTTTGATTTTGTCGTAGATCATCCCGAGATGTTGATAGGTCTGTATACTTTGGGGCTCAAATTGGAGATGGTGTTCGAAGGCTTCAATAGCCTCATCAAATTTTTCAATGTGGCTATATGTTTTTCCTAATTGAAGATATACGTCTGTTTCCCCTGAGGCTAATTCTGCTGCACGAGCAAGACTAATAATTGCGAGTTGGTAAGATCCCGTAGTCAGGTATAAGATTCCTAGATGATAGTTCGCTAGGTATGAGGAGGGCTCATAATTGAGTGAACGGTCATAGTCGGCTTTAGCTTCGTCATAATTCCCTAGTTCAGTATGTAGTATTCCCCTATTAACAAGAGTTTCTACATGAGTGGGATCTTTCTGTAAGGCATTTTCATAGGTTTCAAGAGCAGTTTCATGGGCACCAATTTTGAAAAACATTTGTCCCAGATTACTTAAAGCGACTAAATGATTTGGGTTTAAATTAAGAATCTGTTGGTATTGCTGGATTGTTTTTTCATAAAGGCCTTTTCTAGCCAGGGTTTGTGCTCTAGATAGCATTGAGGTTATATCTCGGGGATTTCGTGGCTTAGCAGGCTTTGAAGCTTCGGAATCCTTTGCTAGTGGTCCAGCCGGGGCTGTCAATTTCCCAGAGACGGTGGTTTTTAGTTTATTAAAGGGGACGAAATGGGGCATAGGACGTTCCCCTAGCACTATACCAACGTTGGAAAATAGGTCGCGAGCCACCCGAGCCTTTCTTAGTTTTACTTCAAACGAACCAAATTGGCGTATTTCAACTCGCTCATTTCGGGTCAATGCCCCTGTAATTTCTGAAAGGAATAGATTCAGAATGGTATTGACTTTTCGTTTAGAAACCAATGTTTTGGATGCCACTTCATTTATAATAGCTTCTCTATTCATGTTTCTCCTAATTATAGAAAAAATAGCGTCATTAACATAGGGCTTGGCTTCCCTGGTTTAATTATTCTTTTTTAATTCCCAACTGAATTCTTTATAAATTACAGTTTCCCGACTTATTGGCAATTATTGTCTCTTGGACATCTATAAATTTAGCGAATGAAAACCCGGATCTTGTTAATTATATCATAATTTTACCAAAAGTCATGTTTGAAATTGGGTTTTAAGACTTTCACTTTCGTTTAGATAGGTCTGGTAAAGATGCCCAATACTATTTTCATCTAATACATTATCAACAACAAGAAAACCATAGCGAAGGTGTAATGTTTCTGATTGGCTAAGTACCAAATCACCGTCCATAAGGAAACCAGAGCCAAGAAGATTCTTGCGAGTAAACCAGGAGCCAGGATATCCAGGATTATGGGGATGGTCCATCATTACAACCATCCCTCCAGATGCCCCAGCAGCACTAACCCATTTATTTTTTGATCTCATAATAGATTCATGACCACGTAGGCCACTACTACTTGTATGAAATGCATCAGCAAATGGTGGTCCCATCCTAAGGACTAATCCACTATATTTGGCTGCTCGAGAGGCACCTAATACAATCTCTCCGGCTATAGGGGTTATTTCCGATTCAATAAGCCAAATGCAGGCCCCGTTAATTTCTGTTTCTAGAAAAACATATCTCCTGTTTTCCATTACAATCGACTTTTTATGACGGTCTATCCAAGTTAGTTTTTCACCAATAGCAACACCCTTCTCAAGATGAATTACAGGAGTAAATTCATCATGTCTTTGGATTCCGTGGCTATTTGGCACAGACACATATTGGTTGTTTTCGGGTAAGTACCAGGAACCGCCCCAAAAATTTGTGTCGTTGACATGAACCCAGCCAAAAAAAAGACCAGTATGCCACCTATGGTCATCAGGGCGATACTCTGAAATTAATTGTCCAGATGGAGTATATATGGGATGAAAACAAGGCTTAGGGGATTCTTCCTCCGGAAGATGGGCTGTTGTTATATTCAATTGAGCTAACAACTGATGTTTTGAATTCAGTGTGAAGCCCATCTCATCGTTGACTTTTAAGTGGAGATTACTTAGATTTTTTTTTGTCATGTCTCGAATTCTCGTTAGTAAAAGATTTTCAACTTCTAAAATCTTGGACCCAGGTTATAGCCTGTAGAAATGAAATTAATTTTACTCCTATTTCTATTACTTTTGACACCGGTTGTCCTACAGGCAGCTACTATAAGTGGTTTTATTACAGATCTCTCCGACGGTGAATCATTAGCTGCAGCTAACGTTACCATTGAAGATACTAATTTTGGGACAATTACTAATGCGGATGGGTATTATGCCCTTATTGGTGTGCCGTCTGGAAAACATGTCCTTATCGTAACATATATAGGTTACAAGGCATATAGAGTCACCGTTTCTATAGAAGCTGATAGCAACAATATACGGCAAGATATCAGTTTAGTAGCTGTGGCTCTTACTGGTGAAGAAGCTACAGTCGAAGCTGATCGCTATCGTGAAGAAAGACTTGCTCAGCCCAGTTTTCTGTCTCTCAGAGCTAAGGAAATTAGGGCAATACCAGCGATAGGAGAAGCAGATGTCCTACGCGGGCTGCAATTACTTCCCGGTATACAAGCGGCTTCAGACATTAGTAGTGGCCTGTATATCCGTGGTGGTGGTCCCGATCAGACCCAGATTCTCCTAGATCAAATCCCTCTTTATAATCCGTCCCATGCTTTCGGTTTTTTTTCCATATTTAACTCCGATGCGATTAAAGATTTTGGACTACATAAAAGTGCATATCCATCTAATTATGGTGGTAGTTTAGGAGCTGTTCTCGATGTGACTAATCGAGATGGAAACCAAAATAATTTCCAGGGCTCCGGAGGTATAAGTGTCCTTACGGCTCGAACTACACTCGAAGGGCCTTTCCGAAAAGGGTCATACATAATTTCAGGAAGACGAACCTATCTCGAGCCAATACTTAGAGCTATCCGATCTCGGACAAACGACATTCCAAACTATTATTTCTATGATTTCAATGCGAAAATCAACCAAAATCTTTCTGATAGTGATAGGTTAACGGTAAGTGGTTATTTTGGCAGAGACAATCTTTACCTCCAAACAGAGGATGACAATAAATTTGGTATCCGTTGGGGGAATTCTGCCTTCAGCGCTAAGTGGACCCATCTTTTTAGTCCGGCTGTATTTGGCAGTTTTATTTTTTCTCAAAGCAACTATGAAAGTACTCTTTCCGTTGATGTTGACGCGACAAAAATATTTTTTCGAAATACAATTTCAGACCTAAGCCTTAAGGGAGATTTAGAATATTTCTTGGGTAATTCGCATTCCTTAAAGATGGGGTTCCGGGGAACAAAATATGGATTTTCTTTCCGGGAATCTTTTAACCAAAATGACCAACTTAATTTAAGATTACAACCACATCTAATTTCAGTGTACTTACAAGACCAATGGAACGTGCTTCCAACAACTTCTTTACGTATAGGATTAAGAGGAAGTTATTTTAGTGAACATGAAGGAATTGACCTTGAACCGCGGTTATCAATCAGTCATCAGCTGACTGATAGCTTTAGGTTGAAAGCGGGGAGTGGACTATACCATCAATATCTACAACTTATTACAACCGAAGGCTTCAGCGGTGGAGATTTTTGGGTACCACTTGACAGCTCTGTCAACCCCGGAAAAGCTTGGCACTATGCGGGAGGTCTAGTGTGGGATTTTTCTACTTCATACAGTTTCTCTTTGGAAACTTATTACCAAAGTCTGAATAATCTTTTGGTCGTAGATGATAACCAGACGGCAGACAGTCGTGATACTCGTACAGCTGATGTTTTTATTACCTCCGGGCGTGGGTTTTCTACGGGCTTAGAGGTCTTTGCAGAACGAACATCTGGCAAATTAACGGGGTGGATTGGGTATACACTTGGCTGGACGCGCCGTTTATTTACACCAATAAATCAAGGTGACTGGTATCCTCCAAAATATGATAGGAGACATGACTTATCTGTTACTGCTAGCTATAGGCCAGGTCCGTGGATTTTGGGTATCAATTTTGTTTTTGGGACTGGGCAAGCTTTTACCCCTGCTTCGGCAAGATATATGCTACGGCAATCAGCTAAAACAGGTTTAAGAGATTATTACTTTTTACCAGCTGGCCGTAATACGGGCCGGTTATTACCCTATCATAGAATGGATATAAGCGTAAAACGATCTTTCAAAGTTTTTGGAATTGACTTGGAGGGATATCTCCAGGTATTTAATGCCTACAATCGGAGGAACGAGTGGTTTGTCCAGTATGGAACTGACGATGATAAGACTACAACAGCGAAAGTAATTAAAATGTTACCTATAGTACCTACTATTGGTATCGATTATTCTTTCTAAAGTCCCGAGGTTTTTTAATAGTTTAAGAGATTGTAGTGGTCGAATCCTGTGTCGCTGGTTGAACAACACTTCTTGTAATGATAATTAATCAAATTCAATTCTATCGTTTACTATTAATAGTTTTATCTATGTTTCTTCTTCAATGTACTAGTGAACGGGGAATAGGAGATCTTTTTACCTCTGATAGCCAGGGCATGATAGTTATTGATGCCGTTTTATATGTGGATCGTCCTATGCCAGAAATTTTTATATCCCTAAGTCAAGTTCCCGATACCCACTATGATAATGAATCTTGGGGTATAAATGATGCTGAGGTGATTATCTATCAGGGACCTTCTACTTATCAATACCAGAGTACCGGTTCTTTGGGTAAATATCTACCTCCTTCTGGTGCTCCGGCAGTACTTCCAGAAACCGAATATCGGATTCTAGTACAAGCATTAGGGCGGAAAGTTCAGGGGACTTCGATTACCCCTAGTCGGCTATCATTAAAAAGGGTCGTTATGCTGGATAAAGTTTCACAAGAAGAAATAAGATTTCTTAACCTTGGGGCGAATGCACAAAACAGCATTATATATAGTGAAGGATTGATCGAAGCTCGGTTTGATCCTATCGGTGTGCAGGGTTACCAGGTTGTGATTTTTGAAAAAGAAACGGGTGAAGAGACGAGTTCACCACCCCTAGAAGTCCAAAATGGTAGGCTTAGGTTACCCTGGTTTGCTATTGGCTCCTCAGGCCAACATGAAATAGAACTATACGCTCTGGATCAGAATATGTTTGATTTACTACGTAGTATTCCCCAAGAAAATTCGGGTTTTGAATTCGGAAGTCTAGCTGGGGACAATTTTGATCAGCCTATCTTCCGTCTCGACGGAGGAATTGGCCTTTTTGGATCAGCTGCGGTTGATAAATTTAGCTTTTGGGTGTTACCGGAACGTTAATTAATAAATATTTCATTGACCTTTTTACCTTAATATTTTACTAACTTATGTCGCAACCACAGGCCTTCTCTCCGATATCTAATAGTTTCCCATCGTTTCGTAGATTCCTTACTATCACAACTTGCCCATCAGCCCAAGAGAATAATAAATTGGCAAAAGCTCACGCTTCACATTCCCTGAAGTCGAGTATTACTTATTGGATAGTTTTTCTTGAACAAGGTAAGATACTGGAAGAACGTAGTGTTGTTAATAAACATGAAATATGGGATAATGTGAACCAAATCGGGGAAGGTTGTTATATTATCGTCTACGACTTAAACCATTTTGAACCAATAGCCTCCGAATTATATCCAATGTTAGTTGATGTACAGTCCCTTGCTAGAATTCTTATGCCAGGGATGCAAAGTTATGATCTAAGAACCATAGCTACTGTTCTTAGATATGAAGACGAGAAGGATATAAATTTGTCATATCAACTGGGAGCAACGTTATGGGTTTTTGGGAAGCTTCTAGAGATACTTTTACATACCTCTAAAGAAACCATATTGAGGCTTGCCCGTCTTTCGAATGGAATTAGGACCCCCTTGGAACAGATATTTACCGATGCTCTAACTCAGAATGAATTTAACTCGGCCTCAATGTTTTTGTCCGACGGGAATGATAACAATAATTTGTCCAATTTTCAGGCTCATACCATAGGGCGTGGCTCTTGCGAGTTAGGAGAAGAAACTAAGAAGCCGAGACCATTGATCGTAGAGGATCTAGCTGACATGTTAGATGAAGGAGGCCTTTTTGATGGCAAGATAGATTATTTTGAACCAAGAGAACAACAGATAACAATGGTCCGTATGGTGGCAGATGCTTTTAACAAGGGTAAAGTGTTGTTGGTGGAGGCAGGAACCGGAACCGGAAAATCACTCTCCTACCTAACCCCAGCCCTGCAATGGGCGGTACAGAACAAACAGCGGGTTATCGTTTCAACCAATACTAAAAATCTACAGGAACAGTTGTATTATAAGGACCTGCCGTTACTAATGGAAAATAGTGGCTTGGATTTTCGGGCTACTCTTCTCAAAGGTCGATCAAACTATCTGTGTCTAGACCGTTGGCATCAGGTTACTAGTCGGCCCGAAGATTATCTCAATTCCCAAGAAAAGGAAGCTGCTATTTCCCTAGTTGTATGGGCGAGGCAAACCCAAACAGGTGATATCTCGGAATACGAAGGATTTACGAAAGGAGCTACTCGGAGTTTATGGGAGAAAATTAACGGGGAAGGAACAGCATGTCCGAAGTGTTTGTTTAAACATGAATGTTTTGTCAACCGTATTCGATCTGCGGCGACTAAGTCCCATGTTATAATCATCAATCATGCATTGTTGCTCTCTGATCTTCAAACCGAGCATAGTGTTTTATCTCAATATAATCATCTCATCATTGATGAAGCTCATAATCTTGAAAGAGCAGCGATACAACATTTTACCATAGAAGTTAGTGGGAGGTCGATAAAGGAAATATTGAACAAGATATATGACCCAGAACGGCGGGAAACAGGAGGATTAGCTATTTTAAAAAAAATGGTTCCGAAGGAAGCAAAAAACCAAGAGCAAATAGTTGGAGTAATAAATAGCACAAAGATTTCAATAGGTCGGGTCATGATAATGAGAGAAGCTGTGGAAAACTTCTTTCACCTAGCTACCCATGAAGCGTCTAAACAATTTCCAGAATCATCTCAATATTCAAAACTTCGTTATCAACAGGGCGATAAGTATGCAAATATCCTAAACTCATCAGGACCAATTCTCATCGGTGCTTGTTTGTCTCTGAGAGAAGCACTAAGTACACTCCATGAGGCATTAAGTTTTCTACCGGATTCGTGGCTAGAAGATCGGGATAGCCATGTCGGATCGGTTCAGTCGGGTATAGAAGCGTGTAGAGCTATAGAGAATAACCTGGGACTGCTTACCAAGATGGAAGATGATAAAATGGTTTATTGGGTCGAAGCCTCTAAAATAAATCCGGTGTCGTGTACTTTAACTGGAGCGCCACTCACCATAGCTAAGCAGTTACATGATGATTTATTTAGCATTATGCGAACAACCATCCTTACCTCGGCAACATTAACTGTAGGGGGAGGTTTTGATTACTACCTAGAGAAATTGGGCCTTGACCGGATTGCTAAATCACGCCTCAAAGTTGAAAGTGTCGGATCACCCTTTGATTATGAGGATCAGATCTTGGTCTGCGTGCCAGATAAATTCCCAAAGCCTTCTTCACAATCTTTCCAAGCCGAAACAAGTCAGGTTATATTAGATTTAGTAGTTTCAACAAAACGAAATATGCTGGTCCTATTTACTTCATACAACTTATTAAATCAAACTTTCGAGGACTTAAAAGTTCCTCTTGCTGAATATGGGGTGAGTGTTATGGCTCAAGGGACCTCCGGATCAAGATCAGCGCTATTAAAACGGTTTCAGGAGGCTAAAACCGCTTTATTACTCGGCACCGACAGTTTTTGGGAAGGAATCGATGTGCCTGGGAAGGCTCTAGAAATTGTTGTCTTAGTGAAATTACCTTTTTCTGTCCCAACCGACCCCGTAGTACAAGCAAGAATTGAACAACTTGATAAAACAGGGCGAAATGGTTTTCTTGAGTTTCAGGTTCCCGAGGCTGTCATAAAATTTAGACAAGGAATCGGTCGATTAATTCGTACTACTAGAGACTACGGTGTTATAGCAATATTAGACCAGCGGATAATCAGCACAACTTACGGCAGCTTGTTTCTTGATTCACTTCCGGTTCGACCTGAAATATACCCGGATGGTGAAAACTTAGTTGAAGGTGTAACCTACTGGTTCAGAGCTCGGGAGAAGCGAAACCTAAGGTAGTAGGAACCAAAAATTTAGTGAGGTATTTTAAAATGAAGTTTGGCATGAATCAGTTGAATCTCATGATAGAATCCCTAAATGTATTTGGTAACATGATAAACGTTTCCCATAGCATTTTTGCCCTTCCGTTTGCATTAACTGGGGCATTGTTAGCTTCCAAGACTTATGATGTTGAATTGGAACAAGTCGTTTGGATCATTATAGCTATGGTGTTTGCTCGAAGTGCTGCAATGGGCTTTAATCGTTTAGTAGATAGGAGGATAGATGCACGGAATCCTCGTACAAAAAACCGGGCACTCCCAACCCAAAAAATTACACCTCATGCTGTTATAACCATTGTAATGATCTGTTGTCTAATGGTTGTTTTTGCTGCGTATCAACTTAATCCACTTTGTTTTGCCCTATCTCCTATCGCTCTTATCATCATTTTATCATATTCTTATTTCAAACGATTTACATGGCTAACTCATTTAGTATTAGGATTAGCAATTGGAATAGCTCCCATGGGAGCATGGATAGCAATATCAGGAACCTTTGATGTTGGCTTATTGTGGCTTACTATCGCTATATTGACTTGGGTAGCAGGCTTTGATATAATATATGCATGTCAAGATTATTCTTTTGATGTTGCGCATGGAGTCCATTCAATTCCCAGTAAACTAGGTATCGGAAAAGCTTTGATGATAGCACGCCTACTGCATGTTGTGACAATTTTGGGGTTTCTCGCTGTATATCATGTTTTTAATCTAAATAACCTTTATTTACTTGGTACAGTGATGATAGTAGGTGTTCTCATCTATGAACATAAACTTGTAACTGTAAATGATCTCTCAAAAATAGAATTTGCTTTCTTCAATACTAACGGTCTTATAAGTGTGATCTATTTTATTTTTAGCCTGGGAGATGTTTTATGGTTAAGCTAAATCGAGATAAGGACAAGATTCAGGGTATTCGGTCTATGTTTGACCGTATTGCCCGGCGCTATGACATGCTTAATCATTTGTTAAGTGGCTATACCGATTTTATCTGGCGCAAATACGCGGTTAAGAAGCTTAATGTATTTTCTGGCGATTGGGTCCTTGATGTTGCTATTGGTACCGGAGATCTATCTGCCGCTGTATTGAAGGGAAACAAAAAGCCCAAATCGATTGTTGGAGTGGATATATCTGAGAAGATGATGCAGATAGGTCGAAAAAAAATGGTTAATTATTCCAATCCTTCCGTTCAATTTGTTGGTGCTGAGGCAGAATTTCTACCATTCAGGCCAGCTACCTTTGACCGTGTAATGGTAGCTTTTGGTGTTCGTAATTTTGCTGATGTAACTGCCGGACTGAATGGAATATTGCATGTCCTAAAACCTGGAGGAAGATTGGTAGTTTTAGAATTATCATATCCAAGACATAAGTTTTTTAAGTACTTTTATCGATTTTATTCGACATTCCTAGTCCCATTGATTGGGGGGTGGATTTCGGGTGATAGGAGTGCGTATAGGTATCTCCAGGTCTCAGTGGTAGACTTTCCCTCTAGGGAACGTCTTAGTGCTATTATGAATAGTGTTGGTTTCGTTGCTACCGGGTGGTGTGATCTGTCATTAGGAGTTGCTACTGTCTATTGGGGAGAAAAAAAGTTGTGAAAAATATTGTTGTAGCAGTGACCGGGGCAAGTGGCGGATTGTACGCTTTACGGTTGCTCCGTGCCCTACTAATTAATAATCATAAGGTTCATGTAGTTCTTTCAGGTTTTGGCCGATATGTTCTAGGGGAGGAAACGGAGCTTACTGGAGGAGGTTCACTACAGGATAAGCTAGCTCAGCTTTATGGATCGGATATTTGGAACGGATCCTTGTTAGAATATAAAATAGGGGATCTGGCAGCCCCAATCGCCAGTGGATCGGTAGTTACAGATGGAATGGTGGTTATCCCTTGTTCAATGAAATCTCTAGCTACAATAACTCACGGTAATTCCTCTACCTTAATCGAGCGCGCTGCTGATGTCACACTTAAGGAAAATCGACCGCTTATTCTTGTACCCAGAGAGACACCTCTAAACATTATCCATCTACGAAATCTTCTGTCTGCTGCCGAAGCAGGGGCACTTATAGTACCTGCAATGCCAGCCTTTTATACAAAGCCATCCACATTTGATGATTTAGCAGATTTCATAGCCGGCCGAGTATTAAGTCTGCTCGGGATCGAACATAATTTATTTTCTCCTTGGGCTTCCAAGACTGATGAGTTAGAGGCTTTAGAATGAAAGATAGTGATATTCACGAAGTAATCTCTATGTTAGAAGATGAGACCTCCACTTGGGGTGAGACTGCGTTGACTTTAGTTGCTAAACAAACACAGCAGGACCCTTTCCGGATCTTGATCGGAACGGTACTTAGTATAAGAACTAAGGATGAAGCAACAGCTAAGGCATGTGAGCGGCTTTTCAAATTAGCGGACAATCCAAATTCTATGCTAGGATTGTCCCAAGAAAAAGTTGTCAATGCAATTTATCCAGTAGGTTTTCATTTAACTAAAGCACGGAATATACATGAGATTAGTCGTATTCTTGTAAATAACTTCAAAGGTATTGTACCTAACGACATCGATACGCTGATTACCTTGCCAGGAGTGGGAAGAAAGACAGCTAATCTAGTTATTACTGTTGGATATGGGAAGCTAGGTATTTGTGTAGATACACACGTTCATCGTATTTCAAATCGCTGGGGTTATATTGCCACAAAAAATCCCAACGAGTCTGAAGCTGCTTTAAGAAATAAATTGCCTTCTGAATACTGGATTAGATATAATGATCTTCTTGTAATGTATGGACAAAATATGTGTAAACCTGTATCACCGTTTTGCAGCTGCTGCCGGTTGTCTAGGTTGTGTGATCAGATTGAAGTCCATAAACATAGATAATTAGGATGCACTATAAATCAATACTATTGGAGATTACAATTAATGGAAGAATTAATGAATAAACCGAAGGGATATGGCAGGGCGCCACACATTATAGCAGCAATGTCAATTCCAGTTACTGCTTCAGGGAAAATAGATTTTGACGTATTTGGGCAAGATCTTGAAAGAACCGTCGGATATGGAATTGAACCAGCCATCTTAATGGATACCTATCAAATTAATCACTGTACAATCGACGATCAAATCAGAGGTTTGGAAGTGACCCAGGAAGTCATGAATGGAAGACCATTTACCGCAGGTGTTTATGTCGAAGACGAAATTAGGAGTGATACTGTAAGGGATATAATTCAAGCTTACAGTGAAAAAATTGCTCAACTTGAAGAATTATATGAGGCAAAGCCAATCATTTTTCAAACAGAACGACTGAAAAATGCAGATGCAGATACAGTAGTCAAGGTCTACAAAGGCTTAGCAGAGACCTCACGGGGAGGATTAAAGGCATTTGAGCTCAGTCCTGTTTTTGCTCCAAATGGCTGGATGTTTCCAGACGATGCACTTTTAGAAATACTGGAAGGTGAAAAGTGGATAGGGGCGAAACATTCATCACTTGATCCTTCTCAGGAGTGGACTCTTTTGCAGAAAATTAGTAAGATCGGTAAGAAATTATATACTGGAAATGATTACGATTTCGCATCGATGATCTTCAACGGAAGTGATGCTCTTCTGGGCATCGCGACGTTTATGCCTGATAAGTTTCAGGAACTAGCCGATGCTCTGAAAAATAAGGATACTGATCAATATTTTGATTTGGGGAACCGAATGGAATTTTTGGGAAGGGTAGCTTTTCAAACTCCCGTCCCTGCCTATAAGCATAGTGCAGCTATAGTTAAAAAAATGCGAGGGTGGTACCCCACAGATTTTATATTACCCGATAATACTATGAGTCGAGACGAAGGGCATAGAGGAGCACTAAAAGCTGCTCTTGAAAACTTAGAAATTGATATAGACTAAATTATTTAGGGTCTCCGTATTGAGCTAAAAGCTTAGCAATCTCCCGTGTAAGTTCGGTTGTTTTTTCTTCACTTGATGAAAGTGTCTTTTCGAGGACATCCAAAAGATTGATCATATCATCGTAAAAAGCTTTTTCCTGGGATGCATGTGCTGAAATGGTGTCTCTTAGGTTAGCAACGATTGTAGCTAGCGGATTGTTTTCACTATCACGCAAGTGGGGAGATGGTTTTTGATATTGTTCTTCTAGGGGTTGTTTCAAAATTTCATACGAATTTTCTACAGCTTTTGATGTTTGTTCTTCGGGTTCGCCAATAGGCCCATCAGCGGACCTTTCCTTTTCGTCATTATTAATTGTAGAGGGTTGGTAGTTGTGAGTAAGCTCTACTGCTTCGTCCCGTTTTTCTGAGGGCTCACCGTCCCGTCGTTGAGGAGTTCCGTTAGAACCCTCGATGGAAGTTGGAAAATTATTTTCTGTTTGTGATGATGCCCCAAGGTCAGGAGTTTGTTTCTCTTCAGGAATTGTTTCTGAAGCTTTATTATGTGAAAGTACAGATTCATCATCTTGTGACTCAATAAAAAAGTCGATTGATTCCCTCGATATAAAATAATGATCCCCGTCTTTATAGTACTCTAACTTCCCTTCCTCACACATTCTAGCTACTTTCGTGGGTAGGGTTTTGATAATATCTGCTGTTTCAATCAAAGTAATCCATTGTGTTTCAGTCATTCTATTCCTCCAACTGATATTCGTTTTAATATTTATTTGCTCGAGAATATATGTTTTTAAAACACCTCTCCTGCTATCTGTTTCCCATTGATCCGCAATTGTAACTTAATACTCAAAAGAGCTTTTGCAAATACTTCTACAAAATATTTTTCACTTCCGATACTTAATGTTGTACTTAATATACGGGTTTTACGAAGTGATACTCGCCGGATACTTCTGTCCTTACAAACTCCATTTATATACAGACGTGCATCCTGTGTCCACGTACTCGATATAATGATTTCTTGGCCCTTGAAATGGGTTCGATACTCGACATCTTCTCGATCAATATGATTCAAAATTCCACCTAAAAGAGTTTTTATATTTTTTAAAAAATGAATGTTCAAAAAAGGAATATTATAAAGTTTCCACCTTTTATTGCTCAAGTTAACAAATTAATTTTTTGAAAGTAAATAGTTTTGGTAAAAAAATATGTTTTACTGAACTACTACGCGGCAAGTCAAGTTGCTACGTAGTAGTAAAACTCAACCCGCTCTTTTCAAATATTATAATTAGTAGGAGACTATCTTTAGGTAAGTGAAAACTATCCAAATGATACTGGTTCTTTTTGAGGAAAATTATTATTATCATGATGGACTAGAGATTAACTTTTAAATAGGGGCTGGATGTATCCGGTATGTATATCTTTATTAAAATCATGGGAGTATGTTTTTGTACGGCGGTATTTGGGATAACGGCTATTTTACTTGCCCCCTTAAATCCTTCAGGAAAACTTGTCCATTGGTTCGCGCGATGGTGGGGTCGTACTCTTCTGTGGATTGGAAAAGTTCAGGTTTCCTTAGAAGGTCTCGAAAATATTCCAGCTGATACTCCCTGCGTATTAGTTTCTAATCATGCTAGTGCAGCCGATATCCCTATTTTATTTGGGTTTTTGCCCATACAATTTAGAATAATTGCTAAGCATTCTCTGTTCTATATACCTATCTTAGGATGGTGTATGCGCTTAGCCGGTTATATTAGTATTAATAGGTCCAATCCTAAGAAAGCTATGCGAAGCTTAAAACGAGCAGCTCGTCAGATTAGGGAAGGATATCCCGCGGTAGTCTTCCCTGAAGGGACCAGAAGCCGTACAGGGAAACTGCTACCTTTTAAACCAGGAGCATTTTTACTGGCAATAGAATCTGGAGTTCCCGTAATTCCAGTAGGGGTATCTGGAAGCTTTGATATTCTGGCTAGTGGGAGTTTAAGAATCCAATCAGACACCCGAGTGGTATTAAAAATAGGCGCCCCCATAGAAACCAAAGGATTTACTAATACTAAAACTGATCGTCAAGAATTAGCCGAAAAGGCCCGCGAAGCTGTCAAGGAATGTATACGAAAAACTAGCTAATTTATCTTTTCCTAGCAATTTTTAAAATTCAAGCAGAGAATATCTCAGGGTTTCCTTCATCACTTTCTTCTGAGAAATGGCGCTACATAAATGAAAACTATAACAGCAACTATTCATTATGATATTATCCCACCTTGGGCAGTTCTTGAAAGAAAACTTATTGATTTATTAAACAAATCTATCCAGCCCTATATAGAGAAATATACCCACAGTAATGGAGAGTTAATTTATCCCGATGCCTGGTCAGGGAGTAGGGACGGTATGGATGATTTTTACGAAGCATTTACTAATTTTGCTCAGTTCTATATGTTGGGAGGGCAGGAGCAGTGTTTAAATTCGGCTCATAAACACTGGGATGCAATAACTAAACAGTTAAGTCGATTTGGTCGGATTTATCAGGAATTTGAACGGGGCTACGATCAGTTTCACCAGAGTGAAAGCTATATTTATTTTTATCATTTATGCCTAGCTGACCCGGGAAATGTTAAACTTAAAGATCGTGCCAGGCGTTTTGCCGGATTCTATCTTAACGAATCTAAAGATGCCTTTAACTATGATCCTGAGAAAAAAATTATTCGAGCTCCTCATAATGGAAGCGGTGGCCCAGCTTGGGGTATGAGCGATGACGATAGTCAAATGTCTTATAATCCTGGGAAGGGTGGCATGAGAGTGTATGGATTACCATTAACTGATATTCCAGGAATCAGTCATGTGGATGATCTTGAAGATCCAGCAAAAGCTAGAGCAATGGGAAAGGCAATGTCAACTCGGTTTCGTGAGGGAGATGTTGCTAACAATCTTCATGTGAACGGCCTAATAATGAATGCTTACTTGATGACTGGAGATCAAAAATACAAGGAATGGATTTTAGAATATGTGGGAGCCTGGTTATTTCGCGCTCGAGAAAATGGTGGGTTAATGCCTGATAACGTAGGGCTAGATGGTACCGTAGGAAGTTATCATAATGGTCAATGGTATGGTGGTCTTTATGGATGGACTTGGCCCCATGGTTTTTACAATTTAGGATTTGCTGCTATAACCGCAGCTAATAATGCATATTTGCTGACGGGAGATAGTACTTTTTTCGATTTGCCAAGAGGCATGATCGATCGGTTGCTTGAGGAAGGAATAATTGGTAATTTTGATGAATTTGCTCCCCAGATGAGCCTAAGGGACCACTATATCGGTGTCGACCAATCTCTCGGACAGGATCGACGTACCTTTTTAACGCCCTATCGATATGGCGCTCAGGGTTGGATGGATTACCAGCCAATGTTGGCAGCTTATCCATTTAACGTATGGAACGTTTCGGAGGCAGAGGAGGATTGGAATCGAATTCAATACCTACACCAAAAAAGCGGTTATGATTGGTCTATTGTAGTTCCGTTTCGAGATAAAGGGGATATGCATCATGACGAGCCGTGGTTTCTCTACTTACAAGGGAAAAATCCAGACTACCCAGAAAAGGCTCTGGGGACGGCCTATTCACAAGTTTGTCATCGCCTTGCCCAGATTTACGCAGATGAAACTGACCTAACAGCCGGTCCGTCTATCCATTTATGGCAGCAGATTCAGCCTATTACTACAGAAGTGTTGGTCCAACTTACTTTAGGTTGTCCTCAAGTAATTTACTATGGAGGTATTCTAAATGCGCGTTTACGATATTTTGATCCTGATAAAAATCGTCCAGGGCTACCCGACGAAACAGCTGTTTTAGTTGATAGTATTAAACCATCACGGGTTGGTGTGACTTTAGTTAATCTTCATCACACGGAGATAAGACGAGTAATAATTCAAGCTGGAGGCCTTTCTGAACACCAATTTCAGACAGTAGGATATGATGCGACTGATACTTCTTATCCAGCCCAAAATGGGGAGTATGCGGCACCAAAAGTGTTGGTGAAAAATAAAACAATCGCGGTAAATGATTCGCGTCTACTTGTGGTCTTACCTCCAGCTACGCAGATCCATCTCGATCTAGAGATGGCTAGGTATGTTAATCAGCCGAGATATCGCTAGTTATCCCTAGCGTCTATCTTGATTCACGTTAGAACCCCAAAGGCATTTTAATCTGTAAAATTAAAATTTGTAATACGATCTATTTCTTTAGTCTCTAGGGGAGTACCGTCAGGATGCAACATGTCATGTTGCCAAACGGTAGGGGTTAGATCCCCCTTTTTTGATTCCCAGGCTAAATAGGTTTGGGTTCGGCCAGCTACTAAACCCCAGTTGTACCAACCGATTTTATTCCTAGAAAATATTGGTAATATAGTATCAAAGGTATTACCATGGTGGCGCCGTAACCATTCGGTACAAATTACTGGTCGTTCATATGATTGACACTTGGCGAGAAAGGGTTCAATCTCATGGGCTGGTTCATAATAATGAAATGTAATAATATCAGATAAATCAAAAAGGAAGACTGAGAAATTATCACTAAAATTTTTGTTCGTCCAGGCTCCTGTAGTTAAGGGCTGTTTAGGTTCAACAGACCGTGCCCATTCGAAAGTTTTTTCAACAAGTGGCTGACTCCTGAGATCATCGTCTGGTTCGTTATAAAGATCCCAAGCTAGTATTCTGGGATCACTTCCAAAGGTTGCTACAATATCCTTTACGTAGTTTTCAAGGTTGGGCCAACAGTTTTGATCAGCTATACGTTCAAAACCGGGGCTAGGGACCCACTGGCTATTATGTATCCCAGGAATGGGATCGTCCTGAGGTCCAAGATAAGGGTCTCGGCCGCCAAAAAAGCAATCGCAGAAAAGAATGACCATGACACTAATGCCATTTTTAGATGCTATAGATAGAAACTCTTCTAATTTTAGTTTTAACCCATCACTATCATCCTCCCAAACTAGATATTGGATAAAAATTCGAACGCTATTAAAACCAGCTTGACTAGCCCAGAGCAGTTCTTGATTGATAGTCTGTGGATCGAAGGTGGGATCTTGCCACATTTCAGTCATATTAACAGCTGTTCTAGGTAGGTAGTTGCAGCCTCGTATGACGCCTGTTTTAAGGTACCAATCCTGAGCTCTATCTTTTGTCCATTTTTTCATGATTACCCTTAAGTTTTGAAATAATATGTTGAATCTGACGAAGTGCTATTGCCCGATGACTGATAAGGTTTTTTATATTTTCATCAAGTTCCCCAAAAGTTTTCTTATAACCACTGGGAATAAATAAAGGGTCATAGCCAAATCCCGAATTCCCCCGTGATTCCTTAAGTATCTGGCCTTCACAAACCCCTTCCACAATCCAGGTTTTTTCGTCTGGAGTTGTAAGGGCTATGGCGCACCTAAACCGGGCAGTACGATTAGAAATGGGGATTCCATTTAGTGTCTGGAGTAAATAATCAATATTTTCTCTATCATTGGCCTGAGCTCCAGCAAATCGACTTGAGTAGATTCCTGGAGCTCCGCCAAGTGCGTCAACTTCTAGTCCCGAATCATCTGCTAAGGCAATTTTTTGGGTAAATTTAGTAATGGCAAGCGCTTTAATTAGAGCATTTTCTTTAAAAGTGGTCCCTGTTTCTTCTGGGTGGGGACAATCTGGGAAAGATGTTGCTAATTCAATACTGACATCCGGAAGGAGAGCTTTGATTTCACTGATTTTACCTAAGTTGCGAGTAGCTAAAACAATAGTCATAACCAAAGTCAGACCTGGCCAAGTGTATCGTTTTGCAAATCAATTAGGTTAGTTATACCAGATTTACCAAGCGTAAGCATAGTTGAAAGTTGATCTATTGTAAATGGTTTGTGTTCTGCGGTACCCTGAATTTCAACTAAATCGCCATCCCCAGTCATTACAAGGTTCATATCAACTTCGGCTCTTGAATCCTCTGTATAGCAAAGATCAAGCATTGCAATCCCGTCTATAATCCCGACGCTAATAGCAGCAACTGATCCCCGTATTGGATTTCGATCTATCAATTTTTCGTTTCGTAACCAAGTAATGGCATCGCACATTGCCACAAAACTGCCTGTAATAGAGGCTGTTCGTGTCCCACCATCTGCCTCAATCACATCACAATCAATCAGAATTGATCTTTCTCCTATCTTGTCAAGGTCAATTACAGCTCGAAGTGACCGTCCAATAAGACGTTGAATTTCCTGTGTCCGTCCGGAAACATTTCCACGCCTTCCATCGCGAGATACGCGGGTATTGGTACTCCGCGGTAGCATCCCATATTCGGCGGTAATCCAACCATTTCCACTTTCTTTCAAAAAAGGAGGGACTTTTTCATCCACACTAGCCGAACAGAGCACGGATGTTCCCCCCATAGTAATTAATGCTGATCCCTCAGCATGCGTAAGGTAATTGCGCTGAATTTCAATGGGACGCAACTGGTTGTTATCTCGACCATCACCTCTTAATTCAGTCGGCACAGATTTTTCCTTTTTTAGTTGAAAAAAATTCTAATAGAAAAGCCTTACATTTTTCCTTCTGCTGTTTTAATTAGTTCAAGGGCCTGGTTAGGATTTTCGGAAGCTATTAGGTCTTTTCGGAGGTTATCATTTCTTAGAAGGCGGGAAATGTGAGCAAGTGCTCGAATATGGGGCCCAGATACATTCAACGGGGAGATTAGTAAGAAAAATAAGTAAACTGGTTGTTCGTCTAGTGATTGAAAATCAATACCTTCCTTCTTAATCCCAAGTACCCCAACTAAATTATCCACAGAATCCGTCTTTCCGTGGGGGATGGCAACTCCTTTACCAATCCCAGTACTCATTATTTTTTCACGTTCTAAAACGGCATTGAGCACATCGGAACAGTCATCGATTTTACCCGATGTATTTAAAGCGTCAACAAGCTCCTCGATTACTTCCTGCTTCTGATTCCCTTTGAGGCGGACTAGGATTGTTTGTTGGTCTAATAACTCTTCTAATCCCATACATTTTCCTCACTTCTGATCCACGTGATTCTCTTATTAATTCTTGTCCTATGGTAAGATATTAAAAGAAAGCCGTTTGATATTAGATTATCAAACGGCTTAGTGAAATTCAAGAATTTTTAAAGCCACACATATCGCACATATCGTCAATCAACCTCCGGCTCTTTCAGCAAAGCTATTGGCCTTTTCATTAGCCGTTTCAAGTAACACTTTAAGGTCATACCATTTCTCAGCTGTCTTGAGATCATTTAGTTGGATTTGTAGGGTATCAACAAAAGCTTTTGCTTCTTGAGCTAGGGTCCGAGCTGCCCTTCCTCGTCCTTTTTCTATGTTCCCTGAGATTTCACCCCAACGATCCATAAAAGCCGGTAGAGCATTATCTATCTCACGCTTTGTTAATTCTTTCTGCACCAACATTTCTTGGTTAGCTGTTTCGATAAGCGAAATAGTTTTTTCAGCCGAAACTTTCGCTTCACTATATTCCTCCGCAGCCATATGTGCCTTAGCCTTTTCTAGTTCGGCAGAAGCCTCGCCAAATTCAGTTGGAGCATATTTGTCAACTTCAGCTGCTATGGCATTACTTATAGTTTGTTCTGCTGCCGTCATAGCTTCGTTGGGTGGTCCCGCACAGGCAGATATCCAAAAACTACATATGGCGAAGCTGAGACACGACAGGAAGGTCCGATTAGACATTATAACCTCCAAAATTAAATTAATAAAATCCAAACTTTATTGTTTTTGTCTGCAGAATTAATCATAAGGGCTAGCATCCCCACCACGATTTAACCGCTAGTACTTGTAACATATTATAGACAGATTAGGCTAGGTGTCCAGGGAAAAACTAGATTATTATAAAAAATTTGATTAGGAGCACTGAAGATAGAGATTCAGTGAGTTTAATTTATGGGACGACTCTTCAAGATCTCATTGCCCTGGCTTTACACTTGACATTTAGCGCGTCCTAGAGTAGAGTTCACTCTCGAACTTGAATTTGTAAGACCTATTTGACGAAAGTCTTTCGTGTTGGTAATCCTTTTTGAGAAAGGACTTCATTAGAAGAATGGTTCCTGAAGACATCATAAAAAGGCAAATAAAACATGTTCTGAAAGGGACTGATTTTGATTTAGGTAGAAAGTATGAAGGTAAAGTTAGAGATAACTACAGTATTGATCAAAAACGAATTATAGTAACCACCGATCGTATTTCTGCTTTCGATAGAGTTTTGTGTGAAATTCCTTTTAAGGGTCAGGTTATTAATCAAACCGCTGCTTTTTGGTTTAACAAGACCAGGCACATAGTAGAAAACCACTTAATTGATGTGCCAGATCCTAATATCTTGGTGGCTAAAGAATGTTGTTTGATTCCTGTTGAAATGGTTGTTCGAGGCTTTTTGACGGGTGTAACCACAACCTCGGTATGGCATCATTACTCCCAAGGTCTCCGGAATTTCTGTGGAAATTCCTTGCCAGACGGCCTGAAAAAAAATGAAGCCCTGCCCTACCCTATCATTACTCCGTCAACCAAGGCCCCCAAAGGAGGGCATGATGAATCTGTTTCAGCAGAAGAAATTTTGCGAAGAAAACTGGTAGACGAGAATATATACCAAGAAATGGAACAGATAGCTCTGGCCCTTTTTAAGTTTGGGAGTGAACTTGCGGCAACTAATAACTTAATTTTGGTGGATTCTAAGTACGAGTTTGGTCTATATGAAGGCCAAGTTGTGTTGATTGATGAAATTCATACCCCTGATTCTTCACGGTTTTGGATAAAAGATACTTACCGGGATCGTTTCTTAAGGGGTGAGGAGCCAGAAAAACTGGATAAGGAATTTGTCCGAGGCTGGCTCGCTAATCGTGGTTTTCGTGGAGAAGGGCCAATACCTCATATCCCCGATAGTATCCGGATAGAAGCCGCAAGACGATATATAACGGCATACGAGATGATTACAGCCAGTTCCTTCGAAGCCCAAAACGAGGATGTATTGCAGAGGATCAAGCGTCGGTTGGAAAACTATTGTTCTAACTGAACTTCTCTCGTATGTGCCTGTTAAACCTTTTAGACATCTCAGCCACAACGCCAGTTGTGAAACGATATCTCGAATCGATTAACGACGGGAAAGATCCGGTTAATATTTCGGGACTTGTTGGATCCTCACCGGCAATTCTTCTAGCACATGCTCACAGGCATTGTGGGGGATCGATGCTGGTTGTCGTTGAAGATATGGCCAATGCAGAGGAATTGGCTGAGGATATAAGTGCTTTACTTGATCCCGGTTTGGTAGCGTTATTCCCACCCTGGGAAGTATTGCCGTATGACCAAATTTCACCTTCTGGGGAGTTGTCTGGCACACGATTAAAAACTCTCCGTGCCTTGTTGGAAAGTAGACCTCAAGTTATCGTTACAACAGTTCGGGCTGTTCTACAGCGTACCATTCCTCCAACAGTTCTTAATAAATCAGTTTTCAATATTTCTGAAGGAAAAACTTTACAACTAAATGAACTAATTGGGCAATTTGTTAATCTTGGGTATGAGCGGGCAGATATGGTACAGTTGCCGGGCCATTATAGTGTAAGAGGTGGTATTGTTGATATTTATCCATCTGATTTAGAAAAGCCTTGCCGGATTGAATTTTTTGGTAACGAGGTTGAATCGATACGGTTATTCGACATTTATTCCCAAAGATCGACGGAGAATATCAACGAATTAAACATTTTGCCCAATAGAGAAATGATCGATAATCCCGAAACCCGAAACGAAGCAATTTGTCAAATTCGAAAGACAGGTAGAAAACTATCAATTGATACCGAAGAATTGGTAGATCAAATTATGGAGGGAGGTTTGTTTGAAGGGAGTGAACGGTATCTACCCTTTTTTCATCCTTCCGCGGTAACGATTACCAATTATCTACCAGATCAAACTCTAATCGTACGATGTGAGCCCGAAAATCTTGAGGAAGAGGCCAAGAAGTTTTCTGAAGAATATGAAACCTCCCGAGATTCAAAATTGGCAGCCGGAGATTTAGTACCAGAAACTGACAGAGCCATCATGGGATGGAGCGATTTCAACCGAGAAATTAATTACTATCGGTCAATAAATATGTCTCGCAGTACAAAGAATACCAGGGGTTGGTATTCTGCAGGTACTGCAACCGCTGGAGTATATCACGGTGCTATTGATGTCCTAAAATCCCGCCTTAGAGAATGGAAATCACAAAAAGCGCATGTTATTATAATATGTGACAATGGGGGGCAGGCTGAAAGACTACAGGAAATCCTTGGTTTGGATGCCCAAGATATCCAAATCCTACTGGGGCCTCTCCATGCTGGATTTGTTTTCCCCGATCTTCCTTTAGTAGTACTTACTGATGCTGAAATCTTTAATAGATATCGGAAGAGACGTAGAAAAGGGTTTAAGGAAGGTGTAGTGATCGAGGATTTCACTAGCCTCCGAGAAGGTGATCATGTTGTCCATATAGACTATGGTATTGGGCGGTACTTAGGGTTGAAGCGGATAGCGGTAGATGAAAGAGAACGAGACTGTCTAAACCTACTATATGCCGACGAAGATAAAGTTTTTATTCCCATTGAACAATTACATAGAGTGCAGAAATATGTTGGTTCCGATAATGACAATCCGACGTTATCTAAACTAGGCACTAAGGCTTGGGAGCAGGCTAAAAATAAAACAAAAAGGGCTATTCGAGATATTGCTGAAGACCTTGTAAAATTATATGCTGTGAGGCAATCAAGTCCTGGTTTTGCTTTTTCAGAGGATACATCTTGGCAAAAAGAAATGGAAGATTCCTTTATCTATGAAGATACTCCTGATCAACAAAAGGCGGCATTCGATGTAAAATCTGATATGGAAAAACCTGTCCCCATGGATAGATTAGTTTGCGGAGACGTGGGTTATGGAAAGACAGAGATAGCAATTAGGGCTGCCTTCAAAGCAGTGTTAGATGGAAAACAGGTCGCAGTTTTAGCTCCAACCACCATATTAGCCCAACAGCACCTAACGACATTTACTGAACGCCTCGCAGATTATCCTGTTACAATCCGAATGTTAAGTCGATTTGTTTCTACTCGGAACCGGAAGAACATTATTGCAGGGTTACAGACAGGGGAAGTAGATATTGTTATTGGAACTCATGTCTTAATACAAGGGAATATAGTATTCCATGACATTGGTTTGTTAATTGTTGATGAAGAACAACGTTTTGGGGTTGCTCACAAAGAGCGGATTAAGCAGTTGAAAATGGCTATAGATGTAATAACCATGACAGCTACCCCAATACCAAGAACTTTACATATGTCTTTGGTCACGGCCCGAGATATGTCTCTCATTACTACTCCTCCGAAAAACCGTTTGCCCGTCCATACTGAGGTGGTGCGCTTCAATGAAGACGTAATCTGCGAGGCAATTATGCGTGAAGTTGATCGGGGTGGTCAAATATTTTTTGTCCATAACCGGGTACAGTCCATAGAGGTAATGGCTGATTTTCTGCGTCGTCTTTTGCCCCAGGTTTCATTTGTTGTTGGGCATGGTCAGATGCCAGAACAGCAATTAGAACAGGTGATGGTAGATTTCTTGGATCACAAATATGACTGTCTTGTCTCTACTATGATAATTGAATCTGGATTGGATATTCCAAGTGTAAACACCATTTTGATAAATCGAGCCGATCGATTCGGTTTGGCTCAATTATACCAACTTAGAGGTCGGGTAGGTAGAGCAAATAATAGGGCCTATGCTTATCTTATGATACCTGCTGCGGGAGTAATTACACCGGATTCCCGAAAAAGACTCGGAGTAATTTCTGAGTATACCGCTTTGGGGTCAGGTTTCCATATTGCCATGCGAGATTTAGAAATTAGAGGGGCCGGGAATCTTTTGGGAGCTGAACAGCACGGTTTCATCACAGCTATTGGTTTTGATCTCTATTGTCGGCTTTTGAAGGAAGCTATGCAGGAATTGAAGGGTGAAAGTAAGGTGGTGCAGGAATACCCTGAGCCTGTTATAGATCTGCATGTTAGTGCCTACATGCCTGATGACTATATTTCTGATCGTAAACTCAAAGTCGGATTCTATCAAAGACTTTCTCAGGTTGATAGCGAAGATCAGATTATTCAAATTCGTGAGGAAATGAAGGACCGTTTTGGCAAACTGCCAGAGCCAACGCAGGCTCTTTTTGACTTGGTAACCATTCGTCATACAGCGCAAAAAATAGGTTTGAAACAGCTCACAGTTCGTCATAAATCGCTTAGCATAGTTTATCAGGATAATTTATACCCTTCGAAAGAAAAGATAGTTCATATATCAGAAGACCCAGGTTTAGATATAGAGTTTCCACAGGGAGATACTTTCCTGATTCAGGTTGGTCTTACCGGTAAATCAGAAGCAGAACAGGTAGAGATGGCAAAAAATTTGTTGCAAAAACTATTATAAATGGTTAATGATAATTGCCCACTCGTCATAGCTAAAATTATAGATAGGAGTACTCCAAAGTAATATGAGATCTATGATTTCCAGTATATTTTTTATGAGCTTAGGTCTGTTTTTTCTAGAGTGTCAACTTGACCCCACGGTTGGAACTGATCCTGAAGTAAATGTCGCTCGAGTCGGGAAAACTGTATTAACGATCGCTGAATTAGAAGCTGAAATGGAAGCAACTAATCTGGCTTCGATAACCAATAAAATGAGAAAAGACTGGGTTTCAGATTGGATTAGGACGGAGTTGTTGTTTCAGGAGGCATTGCGACAAGGGTTAGATAACGAACAAGAAATAGTTCGTGAATTTAATCGAATGAGGAGAGATCATTTAGCCAATTCTCTATTAGAACGGATCCAATCGGATTCCTTAAGTGATATTGGGGACGATGAGGTTAAAGATTACTACGAGGAACATCAACAGAATTTTATTTATCATGAACCAGAACTCAAACTATCCGTAATTGTTTTACCAGATGAAGCGTCAGCCCGACAGATTCGAAGCGAGTTGTCTCGACGCCGGAGTAGTTTCGAAGAAATAGCCCGGACCAGGTCAATTCATCCTTCTTCGATTCGTGGAGGAGATTTAGGATATCTAAAAAGATCTGACATTAGTGATATTTCAGTACAAAAATTGGTTTTTTCAATGTATGTTGGACAGGTATCACGGCCGGTTCTTTCTGAGTCAGGTTCCTATATCTTCAGGGTAATGGACCGGCGTGAGGCAGGGACTATGATACCATTAGAAGAAGTTCATGGTGAAATTGCAACTAGAATTCTTATAGACCGGCGGCGTGAACATATAGGCCAGTTCGTGGAATCCCTCCGGAAAGAAGCTAATATTGAATTGTTCAGTGGGAATCTAATTTTGCCTGAACTCAGAGAAACAAATAATATAGAAAAGGATTAGAATGAACATTTTTTCGAATATTCGTTATATCTGGCTGTCTCTTAGTTTTATCTTAATTTTATTAAGTCGACCTGTTTATTGCCAGCAAGTGGTAGACTATATCGTGGCCGTCGTTGACAATGAAATTATTCTTTATTCTGACGTAGTAGAAGCAGTAAAAATGTTCCGAATGCAAGATAGTGAAGACGAGCCAGAAGATCTTCCTAAACATTTATTGAACGACATGATTGATACCCGTGTTGTCTTGGCCTATGCCCGAAGAGATAGTGTTTTGGTGCCAATAGAACAGATCAACGGTGCTGTGCGACAGATTGTAGATCAGTACACTGAACGCCTTGGCTCCCACGAGGCTCTCGAACAATTAGTAACAAATTCTGGGATGACAATGCGAAACTGGAATCGCTTGTTAAGAAGGCAGAAAGAAGAAGAAATGCTCCAAAGAAGACTAGAGGAAGAAAGATTTGGTGAAGTACGGGTTACCGGTCTTGAGGTAGGGCAATACTATGAAGGCAATTATGACAGTATCCCAAGTAATCCTGTTCAACTCGATCTCAGCCATATAATGATTTCTTCTAGACCAGATCCCGAAGTTGTATCAAAAATGAACACTCGGATTAATGAAATCAGGCGTCGTATTGTTTCGGGAGAAAGCTTTGCTGAGATGGCTAAAAGGTTTTCGGAGGATTTAAGCAGTGCACGAAATGGGGGAGACCTGGGGTTTTTCCCCCGGGGTACTTTCATGTCAGTATTTGAAGACGCAGCATTTGATCTCGAACTGGGTGAGATAAGTGCTACCATTCAGACGGATGTTGGTTTGCATATAATAAAAATGGAGGAACGCAAGGGCGATGAAATTCGTGTTCGTCATATCCTAATTCAAATCCCGAAATCCATTGAAGATGACACCCGAGCAATGGAAATGATTACTGTGCTTCGTGAACGGATTATTAGTGGTGACGAAACCTTTGCTGATGCTGCTAGGAAATTCTCCGAGGATCTTGCATCTGCTCCTAATGGTGGTCATATCGGAGAGTTTATGCTCGATCAATTACTTCCCCAGTATCACGCTGCCCTAGACGATATTTCCATCAAACAGATTACTGAACCTATTAGGGTGGTTGACCAAGATTTGACCTCTTACCATATCCTATTACTGAACAATAGAACTGGTGGAGATAAGCTCTCACTGGAAGATGATTTTCAGCAGATTACTTATCTCGCTAAACAGGCTAAGTGGAATCGTGAGAGAGCACGGTGGCTTAGAGATTTACGCCGAGAATTATATATTGAAGAGCGTGATCTTATTGGTATGCCCTAGTTTCCGTTATATTTTAGTTTCTGAACAAAGTTGAAATGAGAGTAGATCTTTTTCTAAAACGATCGAGGCTAATCAGACAGCGTCATGGTGCCAAAAAAGCGTGTGACCGAGGGATGGTATCTATTGCTGGGAAAAAAGTAAAACCCGGTTATCAGATAAAGGTTAACGATAGAATAACAATCATATCGACCATTAGGAAATTAGAAATTGAAGTTTTGGATATCCCTTATGGTAACGTATCAAAAAATACAGCTCAATCTCTTTATAAAGTATTAAACGATGAACCGATTGAAGGTTTCTTTTGATCTTAAAACAACAGTTCTAATTCCTAGGCGGGAGATTAATGAGTAACCATCCCCACAAAAATCTCGCCAGTACGTCCGATGTTCCCTACCTGTATCTAGCACAGATATATGACCACGTAATGCGGCACGTAGATTATGAACAGTGGTGTGACTATATTCAGATGTTGTTCACCCGGTTTAAGGTTACCCCTAGTAGAATTCTCGAACTGGCCTGCGGAACTGGCACTATGTCTTGTCTTCTAGCCCACCGGGGGTATCAGATGGCAGGTTTAGATAGGTCAGAAAGCATGATCAAAATCGCAGAAGGTAAGAGTAGAGAAACAGGTCTGGAAATAAATTACAGCGTTGGTGATATGATTTGTACTCAGCCAGCTAACTCCTACGATGCTATTTTGTGTCTTTACGACAGTATCAATTATGTTACGGAAGAGGCAGATCTCCTGCGCATGTTCCGGAATTTAAATTCTATTATTAGTCCAGGTGGACTTTTAATATTTGATGCCTGTACCGAGATAAATTCTCGAAGGTATTTCCATAATCAGGTTGATCGGGAGAGTACCAAAGATTTTTCTTATATCCGAAAGTGTGAATACCTACCTGAAACGCGAATTCAAGTAAATGAATTTCAGTTTACCTTTAACCATACTGGTAAACGATATTCTACTCGTGAACGGCATCAACAACGTATTTATCCCGTGGAAAAACTAGCTGAACTTTGCTCGCTTGCGGGTTATAGTATACTTGGCCAGTTTGATGGTTTTACATTAAAAACAGCATCGGAAAATTCAAATAGGGTTCATTACGTAGTTAGTCCCTTAACTGATTAATTACTATGGCTTTTGATAAACTTGTTGGTCATTTGGAACAGCGACAAAGATTAATGGCAGCCCTAGAAGAAGACAGGTTAGCCCATGGCTATTTATTTTGTGGTCCTCAAGGAGTAGGGGCTGAAGCAATGGCTATTGAATTAGCCTGTGGACTCAACTGCGAGCACGGCCCCGGAGAACCATGCGGTACTTGTCGCCACTGTCTGCGCATAGGTAACCTTCAACATCCTGATGTTTTTTTGGTTATTCCGTCGTCATCAAGCGCGCCACCAGTCAAAGTTCCCAAAACAGATAGTAGTTCCTCTGTTAATAAAAATATTCGAGAACGTCGAAAGGAAGGATTGATGTACCTTTTGGCAGAAGATCCCTATGCCGCGCCCTTATACAACAAAAATGATCTTATTTCGGTAGATGATATTAGAGCACTTAGAAGAACTGCGTTGAGCAAGCCACACGAGGCAAGAAAAAAAATTGCTATCATTGTTGATGCTGATCGGATGAATACGCCTGCAGCTAATGCTTTACTCAAAACCCTTGAAGAACCACCTGGTAATTTGATGTTGATACTGACTACTATTCGTTGGTCTGGGCTTCCGGCAACTGTTATTTCCCGCTGTCAGACTATCCATTTCTCCCGCCTATCTTATGTTGAATTAAATACAATTTTAATGGATAGGTACGATGTTAATGCTGCTAACGCTAGTGAACTAAGCAAGATGTCAGAGGGCCAGGTTTCAGAAGCGTTGACAAATATGTCCGAGACAGGTGTTCAGTTACAAGAAGATGCTCTTGTACTTTTAAAAACTATACACCAAGCATCTCCATTTGAATTGTTTGAGAAAGTAGAATCTCTCACGGTGAAACACAGAGAGGAACCGGTCTTAGATAAGATCTTCGATCATCTTTTGAGATTATATCGTGAAATGTTTATTCACTCGGCTATGGATAGTTCTCCATCCAATCTTTTTGGAGATCGTTTTGAACTGATTAAGAAATTAGCTTCGACAACGGCAATGGAAGAAATTGAAAAGGGCATTAAGCACATCGAAGAAGCTAAGCAAAGTATCGCTATGAACGCGAATGCTCAGTTAACTCTCCTTGTGCTTGTTCTGAGGCTTCGGCTAAAACAAGCAGCCCCAGGACGAACAAATTTGTTTTCAAACACTGTTCCTAATAGAGATTGATCCGTTGACAAATGACTTTGCATCTTCTATCGTTATGTTTGAGGAAAACAATTTTATCGGATTCCAATAATGAAAATCCCTGAGGTAGTTTTGGCCGAAGAAAAAATACTCGTAACAGATGCTTTACCCTACGCAAATGGCAAACTACATATTGGCCACATTGCTGGTGTCCATTTGCCCGGTGATATTTACGTTCGGTACCAACGTATGAAAGGTCGTGATGTATTACACGTCAGTGGAGCTGACGATCATGGTGTGGCGATAACACTTGCAGCAGAGAGAGAAGGTGTAACACCTAAAGAACTCGTTGATCAGTATTATCCAATTATTAAAGGGTCGCTCGAAGACTTTGGAATTATATACGATAATTTTTCCCAGACATCGCGACCTATTCATCATCAAACGGCAAGAGAATATTTTCAACGCCTAGAGTCAAAAGGATGTTTTGAAGTACGGGAAGTTAACCAGATCTATTGCCCTGCTAGTAATCGGTTTTTACCAGATCGGTATGTAGAAGGTACATGCCCGCACTGTGATTCAGATCGAGCTCGGGGCGATCAATGTGAGGCGTGTGGTACAATTCTTGATGCTACTCAACTAATAAACCCCCATAGTGACTTCTGCGATGGACCTCTCGAGGTCAGACCAGTAAACCATTGGTATTTCAAGCTTGCTCGTATGTCATCGAAACTACAGGAGTGGATCAATACCAAAACAAACTGGAAGGATAACGTTCGGAATTATTGCGCAGGGTGGTTTAATGTAGGTTTGTCAGACAGACCGATTTCTCGTGATTTGGACTGGGGGGTTGCTTTGCCGGTCCAAAATTTAGTAGGCAAGGTTATGTATGTATGGTTTGAAAATGTTCTTGGCTACATATCTTCCACCAGAGAATGGGCCATAAAAGAGGGATCTCCGGACCGTTGGAAAGACTATTGGTTAAACCCAGACTGTAAACTCGTCAACTTTTTGGGGAAAGATAATATAGTTTTTCACGCTATCCTGTGGCCGGCAATGATCATGGAGCACGAAGAGTTTATTCTCCCCACTGAAATTCCGGCAAATGAGTTCCTAAATATAGAAGGTCAAAAACTATCAACAAGTCGCAATTGGGCTGTATGGTTGGACGAATACTTAGACAAGTTTCCGCCTGATCCAATGCGTTACTGCCTAGCTTCTATTGCCCCAGAAAATAAAGATTCTGATTTTACCTGGAAAGATTTTCAGGCTCGTAATAATAATGAACTAGCCGATATATTTGGAAATTTTGCAAATAGAACCCTGACCTTTATCAAAAGATATTTTGATGGGAAAATTCCAACACCTGGTTCTTTCTCGCAAAATGATAAGGAAATCTTAGGACTTTTAGCTAGAGGCCCTGAAATTATCGGAGAAAAATTTGAAGCATTTGAAGTAAGAAGCGCTATCCGCGAATTAATACTTATGGGTAACAACTTAAACCGATATTTTAATGATCAAGCTCCTTGGAAAACACAAAAGCAAGATAAAATTCGGTGTGCAACGACTCTATATATCTGTGCTCAGGGATTAAGGGTTTTGGCTTTCGTTATGGCTCCAATTTTACCATTTAGCGCTGCAAAATTGTGGAGGATGATAGGATTAAAAGGTGAAGTTGATGATTTGAAATGGGATGATTTTAATATCGATGAATCTTTAGCTGGAACCCCTATAGGAATCCCAGAGATACTTTTTCAAAAGTTCGATGACGAAATTATTAATACGCAGATTGAAAAGCTTGGTAGCATCGGTTCGAAGGAAAATTCAGCTCCCAAATCGGAGGAATTAGAGCTTGAGGAGGTAAAAATGAACAAACTAATATCCATTGATGACTTTAGCCGAGCTGAGATCCGCGTTGCAGACATCATTTCGGTAGAACCAGTCCCCGATACTGACCGGTTGCTTAAAATTTTAGTACGGGTTGGAGAAGAAGAACGCCAGATTGTTTCTGGTCTTTCTCCCTACTATACTCCGGAAAAACTTATTGGACGACAAGTCGTAGTTGTAACTAACTTAGAACCAGCAAAAATTCGTGGTGTTGAGTCCGCTGGGATGCTTTTAGCAACTGAGGACAAGTCAGGCGCCCCCATACTCCTTAGCCCGGAGACCGTTGTTCAATCTGGGGCATTAATAACATGAATCTAAATTAGAATTAAGAACCTACTAACGATTTTAACTTCTCATCCATAAACCGAGCACTAACTTTGTTTTTTGATACCCACACCCATCTTATGGCATCTGAATTTGATGATGATCGTGACGATGTAATAAAGCGAGCAATGGACGTGGGAGTTAACCGGATGATTGCGGTTGGTTTTGACTTAAAAAGTAGTATCGAAGCTGTAAGGCTTGCTGAAAAATATGAAATGATTTACGCTTCTGTAGGCATTCACCCCTGTTATGTCCACCTAGCTAGTGAAACAGACTATAAGAAAATCGAGTCCCTTTTTAATCATCCTGCTGTGGTTGCTGTTGGTGAGACAGGTATTGATCTTTACCACGATAATTCAACCTATCCTTTACAAGAAAAACTTTTTTGTCGGCATCTAGAATGGGGACGAGATACTGGTCTACCTGTTATTATACATGACAGAAATGCACATGCTGAAGTAATGGAAAAAATAGTTAAGTACTCTGATAATGAAATTACAACAGTTCTGCATTGTTTCACAGGGGATATAACCATGGCAAGAAAAGCTTTGGCTTATGGTTCATTTTTAGGATTTGGTGGTGTCACAACTTATAAAAACTCAATAGCTAAGACAATCCTTCCTAGTTTACCTCAGGACCGGATACTAGTTGAAACAGACGCTCCATATCTCCCTCCTGTACCACATAGAGGCCGACGTAATGAACCTGCATATCTTTTGCGTACAGCTGAAGCAGTCGCTAATTACCGATCAATGTCAGTTATAGATCTTGCTAGAACCACAACAGAAAATGCAAAGAGGGTTTTCCAAATCTTGTGAGCCAAATTAATAATACTCCTGAAGATATATTGAGTGACCTTCGAAAAATAGGTTTTCGCCCTTCTAAGGCTAAAGGTCAACATTTTCTCAAGGACTCTAATATAGCCCGCCAGATAATTAAGGCTGCGGGGATAACATCCAATACTAATGTTCTTGAAATCGGACCTGGTACAGGGGCGTTGACTCGTCACCTTATTAACTGCGCTGGCAGCATAACAGCGGTAGAAATAGATCCAGTTTTAGCGAAATTGCTTCAAGAATCATATATTACTTACGATAATTTAACCATTCTAAATTCTGATGTCCTTAGTCTTAATCTTTCCGAGGTGATGAATGCTTCAGAAGATTGTAGATTTGTGCTTGTAGCTAACTTGCCCTATGGTATAACAGGTCCAGTTTTGGGGCAGATGATTAAAAACCATGGAAGGATGGAGCGTGCTGTAGTCATGTTACAGAGTGAGGTAGGTAGTCGATTAACTGCTACTCCAGGTACCAAGGAGTACGGAGCAATAACGAGCATCATCGGATATTATTATGCTCTGGAATCTTTGTTTCACGTAGATAGTGGTAGGTTTGCTCCGAGACCAGCGGTAAAATCAGTAGTTCTTAGGTTAACTCCACATGCCTCGCCACCTGTTAACGTTCGAGATGTCAACCTCTTAATTAACTTGATCAAGGCAGCTTTTCAGCAGCGCCGTAAGATGTTACACCATGCAGTAAATCGTTTGAACCCAGGTTGTGCAAGTGATATTTCAGAATATACCGGCATAAACCTCAACCGCCGGGGTGAAACTCTCGATCTGGTTGAATTTTCAGCACTAGCCAATGCTCTATGGGAATATAAGAGAAAAAACTAAGGAACATTCCTCATACGCCATATGATACGTTACCGTTCTTCACATGCATTCCGATCAAAAATAATTAATGAGCGAAGGCAATTCAGACTTCGATTTCTATATTATTCTCTTGTTATATTTGCTTTCATTTTGATGGTTCTTGCCGTTTGGATATTGATGTATGAAAACCAAGCAAAGTTTTTGGTCAATTGGTTGTTAGATAGACCAGTTCCAATCTCTAGCTTGGATTCTACCCAAACTGCTGCTTGGAAAACTCACCAACAGACTTATCACAAATTAGATCTGGCTTTATATGGTGCTCTGATAAATTTGCAGGTGTCTCCAGCCAGTATAAAAGAGACAATGTCAAGGAGGCTAATTAAAGAGGGCAAATACACCCCCCTCGGACAACAAGTATCCATTTCTCCCGGCTATTCGCTTGCTGAGTGTAATCTCGAAATTTCTCGAGCTATCGTGGGAGTCGGTGGTAATATAGCTCGAGCTGAGGAACGTAGCCGATCAGGGGAGCTGATTTTTGAAATAGCCTATGGTGGTACTATTACTAATAATCTTCACATAAAAATTGATTCTAAATTAAAGAAGAAAACAGCTCGCCTAGCTGTAGTCATCGCATACTCAGATCAGGAATCTCAGATAGTAGCCGAGGAGCTTGTGAAATTTGAACAGCCATTGACATTTGCTTTATTGCCATGGGCTTCGGGTGCCAGAGATTTAGCAGAAAACATTGAAACTAGTCAACATGAATTGTTATTATTATTGCCTGTCAAACCTAAGGTTTTTACTAGGGCTGCGCCCCGTCGGAGATCGGTTATTTTAGACCACAATCAAACAGTAAATCGCCGTATTATTAGAAATGCTTTAAGCTCCCTCCCCCACGCCCTTGGTATATTAGGATTCCCTGGCAATCTAGAAAATACTGAACGTGATATTCTAGATCCTATAATTGATGAAATAACTAAGCATAAAAAATATTACTTGGATGGTCCAGGAAGGATATATTTGCCTAACAAGGTAGATCATATTAATGAGCAACTTCAGACTTGGGGTGTTATAGATACTATTGACAATCCCGCCATAATATCCAAGAAATTAGATCTAGCATCCTTGAGTGCACTAGATCATAAACAGGCTATAGTTGTTGCTAAAGCAAAACGTCATACTCTAAATGTTCTAGCTAACGATATGAAAAGACTACAACTACGAGGAATCAAATTCGTGAAAGTTTCTGATCTCCTAGAGGACTATAAGTGAGGTTTTTCCAATGGTAAAACTAAGTATATGCATAGACCAGGTTGCTATATTACGTAACATAGCCAATCGCGGTGAACCAGATCCCATGACAACAGCTATAATATCACAAGTAAGTGGGGCCGATGCTATTACCGTTTCCTGGCTATCTAATGCTGAAATATACATAGGAAATGAATTAGATTCTATCCGAAGGCTTGTTCATACACACCTGAACTTGATTACTACTCCAGATCTAGAACGTTTGCAGAGTATCTTGACGATGTCTCCAGATATGGTTACTCTTGTTCCTGTAGGTTATACACCCCAAACTTTAAGTGATAAATGGTCTGAGACATCTTGGCCAGAAGATGATTTATTAGAAAAACCTATCGAACGAATGGTAAAAGAGTTGCAAGAAAACAAGATTTTGACGAATATATTGATCAGGCCTGAAGTAATACAGGTGAGACAATGTTCTGAACTCAGGATGGATTACGTGCATATTGATGTAAGCTCCTATATCCATGAACACCATCCAGAAGAAAAGAAAAGAGTTATTGATGAAATTTCGAGCGCTACAAAAATGTCAGCGCGATTAAATATGGGTGTTTCTATTGGACGAGGAGTTGATTATAGGACACTCGCGGATCTATTAACTATACCGGAAATAGAGGAAGTAGTTGTTGGCTATCCTGTTGCGGTAAGGGCAATGACTATAGGATATGAGAGAGCAGTGCGTGATATGGTTGATATAATCCGTCATGTCCCAAGAAAAATAAGCAATTGGTAAAAATGACTAAAATTTTATTTTTTCTGAAAGGAACAAACTATTAAGACTCGTTTTTCTTATCTTATTTTCCTGACGACAACAATGCTCGCCGGAATTCTTGCCTTCCCAACCCTAAGTTTATGGTTACTATCAGATTCTAGTATAGTCCCCAGGGAAAGAAACGCTTTGTATAGCCAAGCAACAGTCCCTGGTATTGGTCTAGTAGGAGGTTCCAGCTCTTCAGCCACATTAGATATCGAACGATATACGGAAAGGGGAAGGCAACGAGCAGTAAAAGAGCTTGTTGAGACCTGGCGAACTCGGTTGAACAATTTTGGTGTCTCAGAACCCAAAATCACAGAACTTGAGGCAAATCTTTTCAATATAATAGTGCCAATAAATATGAAAAGTAAACTAACCAAAAGAATTATTAGTGAACCTGGTTCAATCACCCTTCATCTGTTTAAAAATGGTATCGATGTACAGAAATTGCGTGGTCGTATAGATGAGATTTTACATGAAAAATATAATTTAGAATCAGTCAAATCTAATATGTTAGAAAATGTGTCTTTTAGCTCTTTACTATCTAGTATATCAATGGAAGACGGAATTTCAGATATAGTGGTGAAGGAGAGTAATATAGCTGATGTAAAGCAGATCTTAGCAGATCCAACCGTTCGCGAGACGATACGAGCTTTTAACCTTGCTAATCCACCAGCGGGAGAATTTGTCTGGGCATCACAGTCAATTGAACGCGGAGGAATTAAGTACTATCCGTTATATTTTATTAATCAAAATCTTGACCTTAATGTTCAACCATTATCATCAATAGTTGTAGGAGATGCATCGGTTACAGCCGACAGAGGAGCTTACGCCGTCCGTCTTTTCTTAAATGATACAGGACGGGAGAGTCTTGCCAATTTGTCCAGTGCCAATTCGGGAAACCGTCTAGCTATCAAAATGAATCGACAGGTTTATGTAACCTTAGGTATCCAAGGTAGAATTCCTGATGGTCGCATAGAAATCCCGGGAGGAGAAACTCTCGAAGAAGCGCGAGCTCTCGGTGTTATTTTGGAAACCGAATTCCCCCCTTTAGGCGTAACGGTGACGCAAGCCACAGAGAATACAGCAAGTGCCGAAGAAGATCATGTTTTGGAGGGATCCATTAGTGCAATTTTTGGAGGATTGGGATTGGCTAGTATATTGTTTCTTGTGAGGTACCGTGTTTCAGGAATAGCATTCATCGTCGGAATAATCTACCAGATTATAATGACGCTGGCTATCCTAAGACTCTGGAAAATAGCAGGATTAGACCCTTACCTGACCCTTGCAGGTTTGGCAGGATATTTGGGGGGGGTTTTGGTCTTTACTGCTGTTCATTGTTGGCTATTTGAATACCTACGTACGGAACTTCAAGAGGGTTCTTCAGTACGACAGGTAGTATTAGAAACTCTTACGAAGGCCAAGCCTGTTCTAGTATGGGCCCACACTATTTTACTCCTAATTTCGGTCTGTCTAATTGTTGCTGGAATTGAAGGCATGGTGAACTATGGCTTGGTACTTTTCTCAGGAGTGGCAGGAAGTCTTCTAACATATTCCCTTCTAACCCATATGCTTTTATCCTCTTCAGTTACAGAGTGGCAGCTTAAAAAATTGAGCGTATAATGGAAAAAAAACTAGGTATAATTTATAATAAGTTAATTGATCAGCCTGGAGTTGTATATACATTTGCCTTTTTACTTTTTATTTCTGGGGTCATTTCAGCCGTTCTTACCCCTGAATATAAAATAAGTGGTGATTTAACAAGATTGATCAATTCGGGAGATCTACTCTATTCTCTTTATATAGCAATACTTGTAGTTCTTGTTATTGTTGGTACAAGAATAGACGACCGGCCGGGTAAAAGTATAATACTGGCATTAGTCGGAGGAGCAGTAGGAAGTTTTGCTAGATTAATGGTTCCCTTTGTTCAATCAAACAATTGGTTGGGAGAATGGAATGGTGTTATGCTTGCTATCATTCTTATTAGCCTCTATATCTCATTTCGCATAGGCGCTCGGTTTGCTGTGATGACTATAGTAGTTTCGGTTTATACAATGATAGTCACGGGTGGCATAGTATATCATTTTATTGATGGAATTAGGGTCTCAAATGTTCTAGTTCTTTTAGCGATAGGAATGTTAACGGTTTTCATATCTTTTCTGAGTTATAGTCATGTCAAAAGCTTTTTACAAGAGGCTCGTCGGCAACCTGTAAGTCTTTCTGTACGTGGTGGTATGTCTCGGGCAATAAACTTTATAACTATATTCGGGATAGGAATTTTCCTACTAGCTTTTTCTTCCGTAATTTTTACGACCGGACTGGTTCAGGACTACAGCTTAATTATTATGATTGGGATACCAGTCAGTGTTTGTGCTATATTAATGACAGCAATACCACTTGTTTCATTAACAAATCAAATCAGACTTGAAGCCTCGAACCCAGGTCGGGGAGCAGGTCGGCGCCGCCGATAATAAGAGATTAGTGCCCGATTTGGGTTCTGATATTCTTAACATTTTACACGGTTTGACAAGAATGTTTGCTTTTCCAGTATTACAAAAATTAGAGAAATTCCAGGTATTGTGTACTCCCAGAAATTTAGAGTTTGATAAAATAATTTGTAGCTCTACAAACTTTACTGGATGGTACATTAAAAGTTAAAATATAGGGGAGTTTGGTATGATACGCGCAGGTTTTATAGGTGCTGGTGGTCGTTCGCAGAGTGCTCATTATCCTGCTATTGAGAGGATAAATAATATAGAAATGACTGCTGTATGCGAATTAGATGAACAGCGCCTTAACCAAGTTACTAATCGGTATAATTTCCTCCATGTCTACAGAGATCATCAAGCGATGTTGGCAGAGGTAGATTTAGATGTGGTATATTGTATTATGCATGAAAAATGGTTACTTCAACCCGCTCTTGATTGCCTCCGGGCAGGGAAACATATATTTATTGAAAAACCACCCGGGGCAAATAGCAAACAAACCCATGAGTTGCTGGAAGCGGCTATAGAGAACCAAGTGTATGCGATGGTTGGATATCAACGTCGGTACACCGATGTTGTCCGGGAAGCTATGAACCGAGTTCATAGTCGAGGTCCGGTATCTCATGCAGTCGCCACTTTCAACAAAAAAATGTTACTTGATTCACCCGAGTATACGACAACTCTCTGGAACGACGTGACTCACATGGTAGACCTTCTTCGTTTCCTCGTCGGTAGCGAAGCTGTGGAGGTTACTCGATATAGAGATAAATTTGGATCCGTAGATTGGAATCATTATACTGCCCTAGTTCGATTTGCTAGTGATGCAACTGGTGTCATATTTGGTAATAGAGCCTCTGGTGGAAGGGTATTGAGGGCAGAATTGCATGGGGTAGGTATCGGCTGTTATATGAAATTACCAGAGGAATTAGATCTTTGGGAGGATGACCAACAGACTATTATTCAGGGATGGGATATTAATAGTAATAATCCAGATGATATTAGTAGTTATGAAGGAATACTCGAGATGCATAGACATTTCTTAGATTGTGTACAAAAAAAACAAGTCCCCCTGACTGATCTTCGAGATGTTATTAAAAGTATCCAATTAGTCGATTGGATCGAAAATGGGCAGCCTTCAGATTAAAACTACATTCTTTCTCTGAAAAACTTTGACCATGCAACAATTAAATTTTCCAGACTATGATTTTGAAATCAACCGTGACAGCCACGGAAGACGGGTAATTTTCGATGAGATCCGACGGAAGTATGTTCGCTTAACACCTGAGGAGTGGGTTCGGCAGCACTTAATTCATCACCTTATTAAAGACTGTGGTTTTCCCGCAGGTTATGCAGCTGTAGAAAAAGGTTTCAAATATGGAGGTACTCCCATTCGTGCAGATCTGATAATGCATGATTTTAAAGGTAAACCAATCCTCATGGGGGAATGCAAGGCCCCTGAAATCCAAGTAAGCAAAGCTGTATTTGAGCAACTGGCAAAGTACAATTCTGTAGTAAATGCTAAGTTTCTTTTAGCTACCAATGGTAAGACTCATTTTTGTTGTGAATACAAACCTGGCGGTAGTTTTACGTTTCTTTCAGAATTGCCTAGTTTTGAACATGTGTAAGGGATCAGATTTATCTGGAGCACCATATTAAATCTGTGCCTTTCATTAGATTAGAGTGTGACAGCTCTAAATAAAGAATTTTTTCTGTTCCCTAGTATTCTCTCAGACACAGAAGTATAGAATTATGTAAAGGAGATACTCCATGCAATTAGCTCGGCTAATATTTCTTTTAATGATATCTAATCTTTTAGTTCTTCAGGTAAGCGCTCAAACTCGAGATAAAGGTCCATGGTGGCCGCATCCAATTTGGGGGCAGGATGATCAATCAGGCGGTTCGAATTGGATAACACCAAGCAAAATTATTAAAGCACTTTCATTGGTAAAGGATGGCCAGATTTACGAAATAGGACAGATATACAGTATGGACATGCCTCTATTTGGCAGTCGTACTTATTCTTTGATAATTCCAGGTTCTCCCACGGGGGAACCTCTAGGTTCTAATAATCTAATCTATCATGACGAATTTCTAGTGGGGGAAATAGGCCAAGTTGGTACCCAGTTTGATGGCCCTGGGCATATAGGGGAACGGATCAAGATGGAAGATGGAGCTGAAACAGATGTTTTTTACAATGGATTTACTATTGATGAAATTAAGGGTCCCTACGGGCTCAAAAACTTAGGGATTGAGAATATTAAACCATTTATTACCCGTGGTATTCTCGTAGATGTAGCAGCGTACAAGGGTTTAGAATCTTTGGAGCATGGATATGAGGTCACAGTGATGGATGTCCAAGGGGCTCTGGAACGCCAGGGCATTTCAGAAGAAAGTTTGGAACCAGGAGATGCATATTTTTTTCGCTATGGTTGGGCTCAGTACTGGGAGGACCACAATAAATATAATACTAATCCTCCTGGTATTGGTTTGGAGGTTGCCAAATGGATTGTAAAAAAGAAAGCATCAATGATTGGTTCGGATCAGTGGACGACAGAAGTAGTACCAAATCCGGATAAAAATTTAGCTTTCCCAGTCCACCAGGAACTAATCACCCGCAATGGTGTTTGGAATTTGGAAAATATGAATCTTGATGAATTATCAGAGGATAAAGTGTATGAATTTTTATTTATTCACACTCCGATCCGTTTTAAGGGAGCGACTGGTTCACCTGCTCGCCCGATTGCTATAAGATAAAATTTAATGAAAGGAACAATAATGTCAGAGTTTGAGGGAAAAGTTGTTATCGTTACAGGTGGAGCCAAAGGGATAGGTAAGGGAATTGTACGTGCCTTTGCTAGTGAAGGAGCGTATGTTCTCTGCGCTGATATTGATGATGAGGCAGGAGCAACAATATCATATGACAATGACCGAATCCGATATCTGCACTCCGATGTATCAAAAAGTGAAGAATGCCGTAAGCTCGTTGATAAAGCCGTCGAAAATTGGGATCGAGTAGATGTCTTGTGTAACAATGTTGGAATACAGCCAACAGGTGACTATCTCCAGGCTCATGAATTGTCTGAGGAGCAATGGGATAAGATTATAAATATCAATCTTAAAAGTCGATTTCTCATGGTAAAATACACCGTCCCGGTAATGAAAAAGTACGGGGGAGGAGTAATCATAAATACAGCTAGTGTTCAGGGTCTCCAATCAGCAAAGGGTGTATCAGCCTATGCTGCAAGTAAGGGGGGGGACCTTTCTTTAGTCAGACAATTAGCACTGGACTATGCCGAAGATAATATTAGAGTTGTAGCAGTCAATCCAGGAACGATTGAAACGCCTCTCCTCCAGGAAGCAATCGATTATTTCGGTGGAGATGAGGATGAAATTAGGAAGGACATGGCATCCCGGCATGCGGTAAATAGGCTAGGGACTCCTGAGGATGTTGCCAATTCAGTAGTCTTTTTGGCTAGTAGCCGGGCCTCATTTATTACAGGTGAATACCTTAATGTTGATGGGGGTCTGATGGCTCGTGGAGCATGGGCTTAATATATGATAGTACCATGTAATTTTTATGAGCCCGGAGAACAACAACAGTAATTTTTAATCAGGAGGTTTGCGATTAATTAAGGAGTAATCATTAGTCAATTAAGCAGGCTTATCTTTCTCATCCGATTTGAATATACGTAATAGCCCCTTGATCGGATCATAAAATTCATCAACTATTCGTTCTTTTAGAGGGATAATAGCGTTGTCCGTTATGGTAATATCTTCAGGGCATACTTTGGTGCAGCACTTGGTAATATTGCAGTAGCCTATTCCTTGCTCATCCTTAAGACTTTTTAGTCGGTCTTCGGTATCAAGAGGATGCATTTCGAGGGCAGCATTATATACTAAAAGACGTGGGCCAATAAAGTTCTCGTGAAGTTCATGTTCGCGTAGGACATGACAGACATCTTGGCACAAAAAACACTCAATACATTTCCGAAATTCCTGAACCCGTTCAACATCATCCTGATTCATACGCCAGGTTCCATCTTTAGCATCAGGTTTACGAGGATTAAAAGGCTTAACTTTAACTTTTTCACGGTAATTCCATGATACATCAGTAACAAGATCTCGAATTGGTCTGAATGCCTTCATCGGTTCTATTGTTATGGGCTCATCTTGTGGAAGATCACTCATTCGGGTCATACACATCAAACGAGGATTACCATTTACTTCCGCGGAGCAGGATCCACATTTACCAGCTTTACAGTTCCACCTGACAGCGAGATCAGGGGCAGCCTCAGCCTGAATCTGGTGTACGGCATCTAAGACAACCATACCTTCGTCAATTTCTGTAGAATAGTCTGAGAAATCTCCGTTATCACCATCTCCTCTCCAGATTCGAAAGTTAGCTGTTGCCATTTACTTATTCTCCTCAATAATATCTGCTAAGTCGTCTCGTAGTGGTTTAACTGGAACACGATTTATAACCATTTCACCTTCCGCATTTTTACGTTGGGTAAAGTTTACTTGGCCAAATTCTTCGCTCTTATTTTCATAGTCTTCACGAAAGTGAGCTCCGCGGCTTTCTTTCCTTTCTAGCGCGGCACGAGCTACAGCTTCTGATACTATCAAAAGATTGTTAAGATCTAGTGCAGTATGCCATCCTGGATTGTATTCTCTGTTCCCTATTACTGAAACTTTGCTAGTTCGTTCTCGAAGATCTTTTATAACTTCGAGTGCCTGTTTCATATCCCCTTCATTTCGTACAATACCGACAAGTTCTTGCATCCTGTCCTGCAATTCATATTGAATATCAAAAGGGTTCTCACCAGTTTTATCGCGATCGAAGGGTTCGAGTGTTTCATTTAGGGATGTTTCAATTTGATCTTCATCAATCAATCCCGATTTGTTTTCACGGGCAAATTGTGCTGCGGAAAATCCTGCTCGTTGACCGAAAACAAGTAGGTCTGAAAGTGAGTTCCCACCGAGCCTATTGGCTCCATGTAGTCCAGCTGCACATTCTCCTGCGGCAAACAGCCCTGGAACCGTTGACATTTGAGTGTCAGCATCCACAAGAACCCCACCCATCGCGTAATGCGTAGTAGGACCGACTTCCATTGCTTCTTTAGTTATGTCTATGTCAGCAAGCTGTTTAAACTGATGGTACATACTAGGAAGCTTTCGTTTAATATGATCTTCAGCGTTAGACAACTTCTCTTTAATCCAAGAAATATCAAGATAGACTCCTTCGTGAGGGGAGCCTCGACCTTCCCGAATTTCCCGAACTATACACCGAGCAACATGATCTCTTGTTAACAATTCAGGTGGACGTCTAGCATTTTTATCCCCCTGGGTATAGATCCAACCTTCTTCGGCATTATCTGCAGTCTGGTTTTTGTACAAATCTGGTATGTCATGGAACATGAAACGGTCACCTTTGTTGTTCCTCAGAACTCCCCCTTCTCCACGAACACCTTCTGTGACCAGAATTCCCCGCACACTAGGAGGCCATACCATACCTGTGGGGTGAAATTGGACAAATTCCATATCGAGAAGTTCCGCACCTGCATTATAAGCTAGTCCATGGCCATCACCAGTATATTCCCAACTATTGCTAGTAATTTTATATGCTCGACCAATTCCCCCAGTGGCAAGGACAATCGCTTTAGCCCGAAATACACGGAATCGGCCCCTCTCACGATCGTATCCAACGGCCCCCACGACTCTTTCCTCATCCTTCAAAAGTGCTATGATAGAATGTTCCATATAAACTTCTATACCTTGATGAATTCCATAATCTTGAAGAGTACGGATCATTTCTAGGCCAGTTCGATCTCCTACGTGGGCGAGGCGAGGGTACTTATGACCACCAAAATTACGCTGAAGAATACGCCCATCATCTGTTCGGTCAAATAAGGCCCCCCAAGCTTCCAATTCTCGAACCCGGTCTGGTGCCTCTTTAGCATGAAGTTCAGCCATTCGCCAATTACTTAGATATTGGCCTCCTCGCATCGTATCGGCAAAATGAACAGACCAACCGTCTCGGTCATCCACGTTTGCCATAGCAGCCGCTACACCACCTTCTGCCATCACTGTATGCGCTTTCCCTAGTAAGGACTTGCAAACTAAGCCAACCGAAACGCCCGACGCTGAAGCCTCAATAGCAGCTCTAAGACCTGCTCCTCCAGCACCTATTACAAGTACTTCATGTTCATGATTCTGATATTCCGCCATTAAAAGATTCTCCAATCGGTCCATATACCCATAGCTAACATTCTAACGTAAATATCTGAAAATCCGACCCAGAATAAACTGAGCCAGGCCCACATCATGTGCCGTTTATTGAAGCAAGTAACACAGCGATAACTAGCTTGACGAATGGGGGCTTTCGACAGGAGGTCAAGATTACCACCAATTAAGTGGCGAAGAGAGTGACATCCAAATGCATAACCACTAAGTAAAACAACGTTTATAGCTAGAATTATGCTTCCTACTCCTAATCCAAAAGAAACCTCACCTGTCGTTTGATCTGTAAACCACAATGCTTTCCATACATCGTGGCCTAGGAAGACAGTAATAATTAGTACTGAGTAAAGAAAATAACGATGGATGTTTTGCATTATGAGCGGTAAAGTGTTTTCGCCTCGATATTGGTTTCTCGGTTCAGAAACAGAGCATGAAGGAGGATCAGCCCAGAATGCCTTGTAGTAAGCACCGCGATAATAATAGCATGTCATTCTAAAACCCAACGGTGACCAAAGAATGAGAAAGGTCGGTGAATAGGGAATAAGTGAAGGCCACCATCCGGGCTTTGGTCCAAATAAAGCATGTGGTGAACTCCCAAAAATCTCAGGCGAGTAAAATGGAGATAGATATGGTCCCCAGGCATAAAATTCACCCTGAAAGGCTGCCCAGGTAGAGTAGACAACAAAACTCGAAAAAACGGTAAAAACCAAGAGTGGCTGTATCCACCAAGCATCTCTCCGGCGTGTCTGGCCGAAACCTTTAGTTTTTAATGAAACACCGGTTGTTGACATAGGTTATCCTCATGAGACTGAATAAACGATTCATTCGTTATAAAAAGGCATTAGCGCAAAATAGATCCACATAGTATGTTGCGCAATAGAAAAATAAAGTATTTTTGGATGTAACTAATGAATCTTTATAAGAAGGGTTTGAAGATAAAAAAATGGCTTTCCTCCTAGTCTAATAATTATATTAGCCATTTGAAAATGAAAAATTATGAAAACCAATAATTGAATGATCCTGTATATAATTACATGAAACCAAGCGACTTATAATGTCCCGAAAGCCCTATACCAATACTTCTTTAGGTATCCAGAGTTGCCTGACATTGCGATCAGTACTTATTGGGATTCTATTAGCAATTTTTATTGCAATTTGGACACCCCATACTAACTATGTAATGCACGGTCCTAGACTGACACTGAGTCATATATCAATAGCAGCTCTTATTTCTTTTCTCTTCGTAGTTTTTTGCCTTCAAATACCCTTACGAATATGGCGTCCCCAAAAAGCATTTACAGCTGGCGAACTTTCTGCGATTTTTTTCTTTTGTCTAGTATCATCCACTATTCCTGGTAAGGCGTTTGTGGATTACTTCCTTAGTATTTTAGCTTCCCCATATTATTATGCTTCCCCAGAAAATCGCTGGGTGGAATCGTTCTTCCCTTATCTTCCAGGTTGGTTAGTTGTTGGAGATAGCCAAGGTGCTGCAACAGGATTCTATGAAGGGGCGGGGTACACTGGAAACCTATGGATATCTTGGATTATTCCTCTGTTTTGGTGGTTTTTTATGCTGGCAGCTTTGTTTTTAGTCATGGCATGTATTTCAGTAATTTTTCGTAGGCATTGGGTAGAGAACGAACGGCTAACGTTCCCAGGTGTGCAGATTCCTATTATGCTTATCGCTGAGACCACTAGAGGCAATCGGATACCAAGTTTTATGAAGGACCGGTATTTTCAAATCGGATTTATCCTTACGTTCAGTGTTTTTGTTTGGAATTGTATAAGTTATTTTGGTAGTTTACCACCCATACCTATAGGTTCAAATTTTCGAACAAAAATTCAATTAATGACTTCGATCCCACCAACTGAAGTCCAGTTTAATATTTTTATGATGTGCTTTGCTTTCTTTGCCGACCTCAAGGTGCTGATGAGCATCTGGGTATTCCATCTTCTTGCTTTAATCCAAATTAGTTTACTTAACCAACTGGGGGTTTCAGCCTCAGGTATCGCGGGGGGAGCAGGTTTTATAGTTAAAACGCAACATTTCGGTGGTTTCTGGATATTTGTCTTATGGGGGATCTGGGTGGCACGACACCACTTAAAATTAGTTTGGCTGAAAGCAGTGGGACGCCCCACATCACTTGATGATTCTATGGAAATCATGTCTTATCGTGGCGCGATATTTGGGGTAATAGGTGGCCTTTGTTATTTATTGTTTTGGTTACGCAGTATGGGGATGGACTTTGATATTGCCGCTATATTGATCTTGATTACAATAGTACTATATATAGGGGTTACTCGTATAGTTGCTGAGACTGGTTTAATATTCCTTGATTTGCCGGTTAACTCAAATGAAATGACTGTAGCTATTATTGGGTCCCGTAATATATCCCCCCAAAACCTTACGGCTCTCGGGCTAACCCACACATTTTCTCATAATCATCGGGGCCTCGGGTTTTCAGCACTCGTACATGGTTTGAAAACTATCGATCAATTTATCCAACCTAAAAATTTGCTATTTTTAAGTGTATGTTTGGTCCTAATTCTGACTTTTTTGGTTACCAATGGGTATACTGTATACACGGGAATGATGGGAACAGGTGCTCATGATTTTGGTCCGTTGAGGGCAGACGGATTTTATAACCAGCTTGTTACTTGGTTAAATAATCCCTTCAAACTATCTTACGAGGAAATATATTTCCTTTTTATTGGTGGACTAATAACAGGAATACTTCTAAGTCTTCATTACAAATTTCCTACTTGGCCTCTTCACCCCATTGGTTTCACTATCGCCTATACTGACATTATTAATTATGAAATCACTTCAATCTTTATCATTTGGTTAATAAAAAGTTTGTTAATGAGGTTTGGTGGGTTCGAACTGTACCGAAAGATGCACCCGAGTGTTGTTGGTGTTCTATTGGGTTATGCTGCAGGAGTCTCAATCTCTCTATTGGTAGATGTTTTATGGTTCCCTGGACAAGGCCATAATGTGCATAATTGGTAGTCCCTAAAATAACTCAGCGATGTGGGGAACATCTGGGAAATAAATAGAATCAACTATGTAAGCTACAAAAATACCAATGACATAACCAACAAGCATACCTAGGAAAAGAGGTTGGACTTTCCTGTATAAATTTACCCCGCCAATCCTAAGAAGTATTACCTGTACCAACCATGCTACAAACAAAGTAAATACAATGCCACGTATTGGTCCCGAGGCTCCGATGGCAAATCCAATAGGATTTAAAGGCCACCAATAGAAGAGGTATCTACCCAAAGCTAGGAACGAGCTGACCCCGAGCCCTAGCGTGAGAAATAGTATTTCTAGTGTAGAAATTTGTGTGGCATTTTTCATCCAATTGACTACAAGATCAAAAAATAAATTACCAGTATTTCGCAGAGGGATATACAGATTGTCAGCTCCCTGACTATAACCGGTATAAATAACATATCCAGTAGAAATTATGGTGGCCCCCAAAAAAGCAAGACATAAAAGTAGGAAGAGGTTGCCCCGGTTTTTACTTAGGTAATCTCGCCACCAAGCAACATGCGAAAGACCAATCATGGTGAAGGTCCTCCAGTTTCGAGCAAAAGCATTGGTAAGCCCGAGGCCTGTTAAGGTGGAACCAGAGAGATTGGCCGAACCTACCATCCCTACCGTGAAGGCATGTGCATTTATAGGTAGATCTAGGTTAATTAAGCCAGCTTCAGCAAGAACTCGGCCGATTCCAAAATAAAAAATTAATAGAAAACAGAGAAAAAGGACGGAAACAACAATAGAAAACCCAATAGATGTTAACCAAGCCATCATAAAAATTAACCCTAATATTAGTCCAAAAACTGCTATTCTATAGGAGAATAGTTCATCTTCGTCGTTAAGAGTACTTTGCCTTCCCAGAGCTTTTCGGAGAACGTTTCTAAGATGAGCTCTCGCCATCCAACATCCGATTAAGGAAAACATTATGAGGCCCCCACAAAATTGTATAGAAACCAACCCTCCTGGGACGATTGTTGATGCTGGAGAGATTACACCAAAACGGTTTAACACTCCGGTTTCAACGATCCCAATGATCTGAAAGAAGACAATACTAAAAAGAATTTCAACATTTACAAAAAATGCGAAACATAGTACGTAAGGGACGAGCCGAATAGGTATTGGCGGGAAAGCAGGGTCAATAACGATGTTGAATACAGGCCCAGGTAGAGGTATATGGGGTACTATATCCCAAAATCCCACGATATTCCAAATCATAACTGAAAAACTAACAACTGCTCCGATTCTAAACATCGGTTTTCCGAATAATTCAGGGAAGCGGTCCCGGTTATTTCCTTTGGTCTCCAAAAGTTGGATAATTACTTCACCCATTGGGAAACGAAGTCTCTCATTTTCGACCCATTGTTTGCGGAAAATGACGACGAGGCAGGCACCAATAAAAAACAGTACCCCGAAAACAGACATCCACCAAAAGAGCGGTATGATCCAATCTTGCCAGGGAATTGACGCACCCAAAGGTTTTCCAGAGAAAAAATATGAAACCTGATTTCTGTCGTTAGGAAGGACCACCCACTCTGGCAAATAAGCAAAGAAGTGTGCTTCCCATTGATTTTCAGCACTTGCGAAATAATGGGGAGCTGCGATAACGCTTATAAGGTAGCGGATCATTCCCCAATCTGGTACCATTGCCGCGATCAAACCCATAGCAAATATAATTAAAAGTTCCGACTGTGATAGGGCTGCTTTGGGTGAGAAAAATCTAATTAGAATATTGGGAAATAAGACTAATACCAGATAGGGAATTACCAGGCAAAGCGGCATCTGAGGGAAAGTTAGATAATGATAATTTAGCTGGGCGGAAGCGTGCTGTCCCCAGAAAGATACACAGCACGCGAAAATGAATCCCAGAGTCGCTGTTTTAAGAGAAATTGGTTTCACAACGATACTTAAGTCTACTCCTGAATAGATGCAGTGCCACGTTTAAGCCAAAAACCTCCATCAACACGCATGACTTCACCGGTTATATAGTCTGCTGCATCAGAACAAAGAAAAGTAGCAGCTTTTCCAAGATCTTCAATAGTGCCTAAACGTCCCCATGGGAGTCGTTTGCCACCTTCTTCAAGCTCTTTTTCAGTAGTGTAAGTGCGTTCCCCAGGGGTGTCAGTCCATCCAGGTTCGATTACATTTACTCTAATTCGGTGGTCTAGTAATTCCAAGGCGATGATAGCTGCCATGTGATTCATACCTGCTTTTGCTGAGGAATATGCCAAGGAGGTTGAAAACGGGAGGAATGACATAACTGAACTTATGAAAAGAATACTTCCATTTTTACCAGCTTTTATCATTCGCTGGGCACCAGCTTGAGCAATATTGAAAGCCCCAAATAGGCTTACTTCATAAGTTTTTCGCATTTCATTAAGATCCATATTAAGAAAAGAATCCCGTTTTGAATAGTAGGCATTAGCTACAATAATATCGGGTGTCCCCAGAGTTTTTTCAGTTTCATCAAACATATGGTCTACACCATCCCGATCTGATACGTCTGCACCCACTATAATAGCCTGTTGCCCCATTGTTTTTATTTTATTGGCAACATTTTCAGCATCGTTAAGGTGGTTGTGGTAATTGACTGTAATATCAGCACCAGCTCGTGCCATTTCCAGAGCGATACCTTTACCGATTCCTCTCGAGGAACCACTTATAAGCGCAGTTTTTCCAGTAAGATCAATCATTTTTACCGCCTATGGCTTAAATGTATTAGTTTTAATTTAATGTCAAAGCCCCATCTCTAACATATTATGGTAACTGATTGTGATGCTATCAAATGGATCACCTTGGCAAGTATCCTGTTCTACTACATACCACTGTGCCGCAGATCGTTCACATGCAGAAACAATTCCTTGCCAATTTAAGTTTCCAGAACCCACTTCAGCCATGATCTGTTCTCGACCCAAAACAGCCATATCTTTAAAATGGATAATCGGACAACGGTTTTTTACCCTGTCTATCCAGTAGATTGGATCACCTCCTCCATATTGAATCCAGTATGTATCAATTTCAAAACAAAGTGCAGGATCACTTTCATCGATAAGAATCGAAAGCCCCGTTTGATTGCCTATACGGACGAGTTCCATATGGTGATTGTGGTAACTGAAGGTAATTCCGGATGCTTTTAGTTTTAAAGCTATCTCTGATGCATCAAAAGCAAAATGCTTAAACCCATCTGGGTGGTCCCAGTAGGATTTTGGCATCGAGCCTACAGCGATATGTTTGCAATTCCATAAGCTGTGTTCTGCTATGACATTGTCAAGTTCAGTTGTTAGCCTTTCGAAAGGTACATGGGTCGCGCATACGTTTAGTTTGTTATCATGGATCATCTCAGCAAGGTCACGGGGGTTTATAACGCCAAGGGCGGAAAGCTGTATATTTTTATAACCGATAGATTTAACCCTTTTCAAAGTTTCAGATATTTCTGCTGGAGTTTTGACGAAGTCACGTAGTGTGTAGAGGGTCACGCTAATTTTGCTAGTTGGCACTCTTAGTTCTCCTTAGAAGGTATATTTGTTCGCCCCTTTTAATCTTATGGCAAATATATTATGATTGTGATTTTTCTGGTAAAGCAAAATCGGGAGATTTGTCATCCCATTCATTTCCGACAGGTCGCAATTGTCCTTGTCCAGTAACAGGCCTGGACCTGCCATCTTTGTCGGGAACGGCAAATTGGTCAAACCAGGTTTCAAGTTCTCTTAGAAGACCTAGACAACGACGATTGTTCCCCCTATCATTCGCCAGATTTACACGTTCGTTAGGATCATTTTTTAGATCATATAGTTCATTGGGGCCAGTTTGATATCGATGTATGTATTTCCAGTCTTCGGTCCGAATCATACGGGTTTGGCCATATTCATCATATACAACGACAAAATCTTGATTATTATTATCTTCTCCTAACCAAGTGCCCAAAGTGTTACGACCTGGAAGATTCTTCTCCCATGGGACGGGGAGATCTAAGTATGAAAGTAGTGTGGGCATAAAATCGTAGGCACTTATCATAGTGTCCTGAATTTTCCCTTCGGGTAAACGACCAGGTTGGCTAATCAGTGCAGGCACCCGTATGGAGTTTTCGTACATATTAAGAGGATTCGTCCCATTACCTTTGCCCCAGAAGCCATGATGCCCGAGACTAAACCCATTATCACTAAGAAACACCACTAGAGTATCATTCCTGATGCCATGGTGATCAAGCCTATTTAGTAGAAGACCAATATCAAGATCCATAGCTGTTACGGCAGCCATATAACCTTTTAGGCTTTCACGATTACCCATATGTTGGTACGTTAAATTTCCAGCCCAAGGGTGAATCGGTTCTTGCGGGCACGAAGCGAATACACAGTCATTATAGGAATCTACAATATTCTGTGGATGCCCCGTCCATGGACTGTGTGGTGCAGTATAGTGTACGCTAAGATAGAACGGATCTTTTTGGTTAGCATGGCTATCCATAAAAGATAAGGCATCGTTGGTTATAACATTAGTAACATACCCCTCTTCAGTAACAGGTAGACCATTTCGAACCATAGGGGCATTATTATATGGGCCGCCACCAAACTGATGAGTAAACCAGTGGCTAAATCCGTGCTGTGGAAGAGTACTATTACCCAAGTGCCATTTGCCGCTAATACCACATTTCCATCCATGAGACGCCAAAATATCCGTGTAGGTGACTTCTCCGTCTAGAAAAGAAGCGGATCCAGGTCCAATGTTCCCAGACCTAATCCAGTCGTGGACACCATGCTGAGATGGAATTCTACCAGTGAGGAGAGTAGCACGGCTAGGCGAACAGACCGGTGATGAAACAAAAAAATTGTCAAACCTAACACCAGAGTTTGCAATTTGGTCTATGTTAGGGGTGCGGATTTCTGAGTTACCATAGCAGCCAGTAGCCCAAACTCCTTGGTCATCAGTAAGTATCAAAAGTATATTGGGTCGTATTGAGTTCATAGAGCTAGATAGAAAGTCAGGATGTTTCTTTAGATATATAAAAAATAGTCAGTATAAGGTAGAAAATTACCTTTCTAAGCTCACAATGTCACGGAGATTCTACATGTTCCTAATTGAGATTGCTATCGATCCCCTTCATGTCTTATATTGGTCGTATTCTTGTTTGTTGAAGTAAGATCAATTTCAGACTAAGATAATAAACTTCAAAATAATTGACATTTACTAAATGTTGACATGGGTTCAGAGATTATGATACAAACAGGTATTATCGGTTATGGGATGGCTGGTCGTCTATTTCATGGATATCTTATCTCACAAGTTGAAGGTTTGAATTTGAAAGCTGTAGCCACCCGAGATGAGGGTCGAAGACGAATGGCTATGCAGGAAAGGTCTGTTGATACGTACAAAACATTGAGGGACCTTCTATCAGATAAGGAACTCAGGCTGATTATAATTGCTACACCTCACCATACCCATGCTTCCCTTGCCATCGAGGCTATGCAGGCGGGCAGGCATGTGGTAGTTGACAAAGTGATGTGCATGTCCGGAGCGGAAGCAGAAGAAATGATTAGAGTTAGTCAAGAGCAAGGAGTAATGTTAAGTGTTTTTCAGAATCGTCGGTGGGATTGGGGGTTTTTGACCATAAAAAAAGCTTTAGGAGATGGACTTTTGGGCTCACCTTTCTTCATAGAACGGGCAGTTCACAGATTTCGCCAATCGGTTGGATGGCGAGCAAGCAGAATTGAAAGTGGAGGTCTTTTGTATGATTGGGGTTCCCATCTTGTAGATCAGGGCCTCCAGTTGATTTCAGCTAACCCTTTAGCAGTTCTATGTAGATCAAACCAATGGTCTGGAGATATTGAGGATCATGTTAGCTGTTCACTTTTCTTTAAAAACAAAGTGGAATATCGGATAGAAATCAGTAACCTGTCCAGTATTCCTAAGCCGCATTGGTTTATATTGGGAACAGAGGGATGTCTTGTAAAGACTGGCCTTGACCCTCAGGAAGAATATATGAAAAATGGTCAGATTGAAGCTGCTGTAGAACGGGTTGAGGATCATGTCCGGCTTGTCAGAGCAAAAGACAGAAAACTAAATGAGATTATTCTTGAACCAGTGAAGGGAAGTTGGATGGATTACTATCATAACATTTCGAGTGTGCTAAATTTTGGTTCGGAACTTAAGGTTAAACCTCAAGAAATGCTCAATTTGATGAAAGTGATGGACGCGGCATCCAAGTCAGAAAAATCAGGTCAAATCGAACCAATCTATTAAGGAACATTCTGAAATGACTAAGAGACGAATGGTAATTATGACCGAGGGATATCTCGGGACATTCTCATCTAAAACTGCAGCATCATTAATTCGGTACAAAAGCGAAGATACTGTTGCGATCCTCGATAGTGTCCATGCTGGTAAAAATCTTGAAGACATATTAGACGTGGGACATGGTATTCCCATCATTTCAACATTGAAGGAAGCATTAGTATACAATCCCACCTCATTAGTCATAGGTATAGCTACTCCTGGTGGTATCCTCCCGGCTAAATGGCGAACAGTTATTATAGAGGCTATAGAAAATGGGCTTGAGGTGGTAAACGGGCTCCATACTTTTTTAAACGAAGATAAAGACTTAGCAAAACATGCGAAGAAGAAAAATGTCCGGCTCTGGGATATAAGAAAACCACCTAAGGATCTTGATGTGGGCCATCATCGAGTTCAGGGCCTTCCTAACCTAAGATTATTAACAGTTGGAGCTGATTCGAGTATTGGGAAAAAGGTTGCTGCAATAGAAATTGGTAAGGCAGCTTGTGATATGGGTTGGGATGCTGAATTTGTGGCGACTGGTCAAACAGGTATCATGATTTCCGGTTCTGGAATTGCTATAGACACAGTACCATCAGATTATATTTCTGGTGCGGTAGAGAAACTTATACTTAACCGGAAACATCGTGAATTATTAGTAATCGAAGGCCAAGGTACCATATTACATCCATCGTATTCCGGGGTATCATTAGGATTGCTTCATGGAGCAGCTCCACAAGCTCTTGTTTTATGTCATCAACCAGGACGAGAGAACTTGAGGAATCTACCAGTCTCCATCCCATCCTATGCAGATTTAATTCATGTTCATGAGACTATTGCTAAGCCTTTATTCCGAAGTAAGGTAGTGGCAATTTCACTTAATTGTTTTGGGATGTCTAGGGCAGATGCTAGCAGAGAAATTGAGAAGGTTAAAGATGAAACAGGTCTTCCAACAACTGACTGCGTCAAGTTTGGTTGTGACCCAATTCTTGAAACTTTAGTATCCCTGAAAACAACCCTATCTAATCCAATAGATTAATATTTGGAGTGTTCTAAATGATTATTCAAATTTTATCCAGTAATGAGGCTTACAAGTGTATTCTACAAAGACAGTCACTTTCTGGAGCTGGACCTCTTCCTAACATTAAAAAACAAGGTGGAGATCTGTTTGGGGATAGCCTGACCCCAGACCAAACAGTAAAAAGAATAATCAATGATGTCCAAAAAAATGGGAATGAAGCTATAAGTCGATATACTAGATTGCTGGAAGGGAATACCCCGGAAACTTTCTTGATTTCACGGGAGGAAATTAATGAAGCTAGAAACAATGTCTCTAAAGATTTATTTGAAGCTATAAATACCGCTGCAAACCGCATCCGTTCTTTCCATGAAAAACAGCCTATAGATTCTTGGACCCATTGGGATGGAGATGGTGGTGTTGGACAAATGATAAGACCACTAGATCGGGTGGGAGTATACGTCCCAGGAGGTAAGGCAGCTTATCCATCCTCGCTTTTAATGGCGGTTATTCCAGCCCGTATAGCAGGGGTTCGGGAGATAGTAGTTGCAACTCCTCCGGGGAAAGATGGTCAGGTCTCACCAGCAGTCATGACTGCTGCTTCAGTCGCTGGAGTGGACAAAATATACCAGATGGGAGGAGCTCAGGCAATTGCAGCATTAGCCTATGGGACAGAGACGATCTCAGGGGTAGATAAAATTGTTGGACCCGGTAATATATTTGTTTCACTTGCCAAACGTCTAGTTTATGGTGTTGTCGACATTGATCAGGTAGCTGGACCAACAGAAACACTTATCATTGCTGATGAAAAAGCTAACCCGGAAATAGTAGCTGCAGATCTGATAGCTCAAGCAGAACATGATGAGATGGCCACAAGCATTTTGCTTACACCATCGATAAAACTTGCTGAGGCGGTCCAGAAAGAGGTCGAAAAACAGATAACTAAACTCGAGAGATTAGAAATTGTTCGATCTTCCTTAGAACAGAACGGTGGTATTGTCCTTGTTACTGACTTAGATGAGGCTATCACAATAGCAAACGACTTTGCTCCTGAACACTTGTGCCTCGTTGTTAATGACTGGTGGCCTCTAGTAAAAAAGGTTAAGAATGCTGGAGGGCTTTTCCTAGGAGAAAATTCTTCTGAAGCTCTTGGTGATTATGTCATTGGACCGAGTCATATTATGCCAACCAATGGGAGTGCTAGATTTTCCTCTCCCCTTAACGTTCGTGACTTCGTCAAGATAATTAGTCTTTTTGCTGTGAATCAACCTGCGGCTGATCGACTTAGTTCGGCCGCAATTCGATTGGCTGAGGCAGAAGGGTTATCGGGACATGCAACGGCTATAAAAAAACGTCTTTCTAAGAATCAAAATGGTGGAGTTTCTGGCTAGTTTTTGTTCTACCGGCAAGAGAAGTCTTGTTACCGGCCTACGGCTGTGAGAGCTGCTTGGGCTCCTTGAGCCAAAAATCCTAGGTCGCTCCCAAGGGTAATCCACTGAAAACCTTCTCTAATTCGTTTCTGATTTATCTCAATAGTTGTGGCAGCATAACCACCTGGAACCCCGAGCTCCTTAGCTTTATCTATAATCTGTTTCACCACCTTTTCTACTTCCGGGTGGAGAGGTTGTCCGGTATACCCCATTGAGGCAGCAAGATCATTTGGTCCAATTAAAAATGCATCAATGCCCTGTGTAGTTAGAATTCCTTCTAGATTTTCTACCGCTTCTACCGTCTCAATTTGGATCATGACAAACGTTTCTTCATTAGCAGTCTTGATATAATCTTGCAGATCGTAGCCAGCGATGTTAAGAAAACGGGCTCCGAGACCTCTTTGCCCCATGGGAGGATATTTCGCAGCCCTAACAGCATATTCTGCCTGTTCACGAGTATTGACCCAGGGTATTATTAGGCCTTCTGCCCCAATATCTAGAGCTTTTTTTATATGTACCATATCATTCCAAGGTACCCGTACGAGGGGGGTTACATTTTTATTTCGGTTGGTTTGGATCATAGGATGCAGCATTTCTGTATTTAAAGGCCCATGTTCGGCGTCAAACCAAATCCAGTCAAATGACATATTTGAGGCTAACTCAACAATGTCATTACAGGGGGTCCCAATAGATATACCGTATGTAACATTGCCATTGCGGAGTTTTTCTTTTAAGTAATTTTTCATTTTTAACTCCTTGTTTATAGAGATGCTAGGGATGATCACATTCCTTTTAGTAAATAATTTCACAATTGTTAGATATTAATTATTTAGGTATATTACTAATCATACCAATCAATAGCAATGGTAATATATATGATTAAAATAGTTCGAGGATTTACCTATCTATATTATTATTTATATTGTCCCCGGTGGAGATATACTTTGAGTTTAATAGCTTCCAAAACTTTTGTTTTGATTCTTAAGTTCACTTTAATAATTATGTTTGTAGTGAGTATAGATTCTCAAGCATTGCAGATAGAGTATAAGCTTGCTGCAGAAAACAAGATTCCAAAGGCTATAGTTGGAAAAGGTAAGGTACCTAGTGGTATTGATATAGCTTATTTCGAAGAAGATCCTCAAACGAAAGGGTATCTTGCCGAACCCCAAGGAGTTGGCTCCTATGGAGGTGTTATATTAATCCATGAATGGAATGGTTTGGTTGACAGAGTAAGACAGGTAGCTGATGTTCTAGCAGTTGAGGGGTACGTAGTATTGGCAGTAGATCTTTACTCTGGTCGAATTGGTAGCAACCGCAAGGAAAATATGCTTCTTGTTCGAGAAACGTTGGATGATATGGATGAGATAATTCGTAACTTAGATTCCGCGACAGAATATTTAAGAGCACGACCAGATGTGAATGGAAAGGTAGGCACTGTAGGATGGTGCTATGGAGGGGGAATTGCTCTTAGTTATGCTCTAGGTGGAATTAATCATGAAGCAACAGCTATTTTCTATGGGAACCTACTTGCTGACCCAGAACAACTCAAATTAATCAAGCATGAAATCTATGGAACCTTTGCGGGACTTGACCGGGGCCCTTCTCCTCAACAGGTAGCCCATTTTGTTACAGCTCTTCGTCAAGCCGGTGTCGACAACGATATCCATATCTACGATGATGTACATCATGGGTTTTGGTTATGGGCAGAACGAGACCCGGGAAACCTGGCACCGGCCTTAGATGCATGGATACGTTTAAAAACTTATTTAAAAAGGACACTAGGAAGTGGTTCATGACCTCAATTGACCAAGCTCTTTTCGAGATTAATATCTTTGGGTATACACTCCTTCGTAATGTACTAAAAGAATCTCAAGTAGAATCTCTGAGAAAATCACTAATAAGATGTGCCCAAGATCACGGAGAAGTTGATTATAAAAATAGAGGGGGTAGATCACTACTTGTTCGAAATCTGCCTACTTTGGATCCAATTTTTTTCCAAATAATTGACCATCCCCTAGTACTCCCAATTTTAGAACGGTTGTTAGAAAAAACACTTGTGTTAGGAAGTCTTAGTTCCCGTATTGTTCGTCCTGGAGATAGGGCACAAGATCTCCATAGTGATATACCACAGCATATGCTGAATCTTGCCTCTCCTGTAATGTTAAACACGGTTTGGATGTTGAATGATTTTACCCCCAGTATTGGGGGGACTCGCTTAGTTCCTGGTTCACATAAAAGTGGTCTTGACGCCCCCCCCAAAGGAATTAAAGTTCCCCATGTTTACCAACCTGAAGCCAAAGCCGGTAGTGTACTAATCTTTAATGGACAATGTTGGCACGGTGGTGGAACAAATACCTCTGATTCTGACCGGTATGCTTTATTCAGCCATTATCGAAAATCTATGCTGCTTTTTCAACTGGATCCACACGATGAATTTCCGGAGGAATGGTTTGGCTTACTATCTTCGCGACAAAAAGAACTCCTAAGAATGAAAACCGGGCTTAATGTCCCCCACGCATCAGATAATCATCTAGAACAAGGTTAGACTAAACATATTGACAAGTGATAAAATCTAAATTAACCGTTCGTAATTGTTAAAAGAAACAATAAATCTATGGAGTGGTTATGACAAGTTCATCCAGCCTCAAAAATTTAGAAGAAGGATTGAAAGAAGCGATAGATTTTTCAAAAATTCGAGAAATAGGCTCTATCAAAGAGAATGTTATCCCGGTTGTAGTTCAGGATTCAACGACTAAGTTGGTATTAATTGTGGCGTATATTAATCGAGTAGCTTTAGAAAGATCTTTGAAGACTCGAATCGCAACCTTTTGGAGCACCTCGAGAAATGAACTCTGGGTTAAGGGAGAAAGTTCAGGAAATGTTCTGGATATTGATGATATCTATATAAACTGCGAGCAGAATTCATTAATTTTTCTTGTAACCCCAAGAGGAAGCGGTGCATGTCATACAAAAGATTTTAAAGGAAATTACAGAATGGGGTGTTACTATCGAAGAATCAAATCAAATGGTGATCTCGAATTTGTTTGATTTGTTTCTCCTCATTTAGTTTAGAACATCAAGCTTTCATTTCAGGCAGTTTTTACAACAAAAGATCTTTTATCTTCCGAAAGCTGACATGTAAAGTTTAGTACGTTCATTAAGGATACTGTAGAAAGCTCGGATTTCCGGATCTTCATTGTCTCTCCACAGATTTGCCGGTATACCTGAGTCATTAGCTAATGGTTCCCGATTTCTATGGCCATAGTAGATCTGCACAGTTTTACGGCTCTCCTTTGTGGGACGGGTTGTTGCGGTGTGTAAAACAGATACATTAAACAGAGCACAGGTGCCCCGGGGCCCTTCAAGGTTATAGATGCCCCTTGCAAGTTGTTGACTAGAATCTTGAAGAATAGGTTGGTCAATTGATTCGGGAGAAATGGAAAAGCAGTGGGTTTTCTCAGATACATCTGTCAAATAGACCATTAATTGAATGTAATCCATGCGAAGAGGGTGTTCAAGCCAGTGAGGTTTATCTCGATGCCAGGACTGATGAAATCGACCTTTATACGGGCCCATAGCCCGTAACCCTATTTCTCCAAAGCAGATTTCTCCCCCCATCAGAGTCTCGATAGTTTGATAGACCTTAGGATGCCGTATTAGCTGGTCAAATTTTGGGGACGTAATAAGGGCGTCGTAATTAGCATGTTGGTGATGACCATAGGGATGCCAGAAATATGGGTATTTCTGTCGATCTTCATCAAAGAGCTTACAAAATTTATCAACCTCTTCGTTTGAAAAGATCCTTCCTAGATTAACAAATCCGTTTTGTCGGAAAAAATCTAGCATGTCGTTGTCCAAAATAACCTCTCTGTGATATATAATAGTTCTTTATTGGCTATTTTATGAAAATGGGTATGTATCCCCAGATTAAAAAATATAATTTAAACTGAGCGGGTAATGCCTCCATCAACTCTAATATTTTGTCCAGTAATGTAGCCTGCCCCCGGAGATAATAAGAAAGCTGCGGTATCAGCAATTTCTTCAACTTTTCCATAACGACCCATAGGAATTCGGGCTTTAAAAACTTCTGATTCGGGGAGACTATTGATAAAACCCGGAAGAATGTTGTTCATACGTATCTTATGTCGCGCGTGATTATCAGCATATATTTTTGTGTAGCTTGCAATCGCGGCTCTAAACGAAGCTGACACTGGAAAATGATGTTCCGGTTCGAAGGCTGCATAGGTAGAAATATTTATAATAGAGCCACCTCCTTGTTCGATCAGAATGGGGGTCACAATTCGTGCCATGCGGACAACATTAAGGAAGACAATTTCTAGACCTCTATGCCAATCTTCGTCAGAGATATCCAAGATATCTCCTTTAGGGGGGTGTCCGGTACTATTTACAACCCCGTCAATGCGTCCATATTTTTTCAAAGTCAGATCAACCAGTTTCTGTAAATCATTTACATCTGTAACAGATCCTGTTAACCCGATACCGCCAAGTTCTTTACCTAGTAATTCTGCGGCACCTGACGGTGAAAAGACTGAAATGTTATAACCATCATTAGCTAATTTTCGTGCTATAGCTGCACCCATTCCACGTCCGGATCCCGTAATTATAGCTACTTTCCTTGCGGTCATACTAACCACCTCCATAATAATTTATAAAAGCAGATATTTCAGGTAGGTCAATTCTTCAAAGTATCGCATTATTTAAATAATAGTTTGCAGAAAATCACAATGGAATATAGGCTGCCAAATAAGATTTTTAAAGTAATACTACTAATCGGTTGATAATTTATAATAACTTTCTTGAAAAATATAAATATAATAAACTGATTTCATTTTGAATAGGAGGATAAACAATATGAAAATTACACGTTTCAAAACACATGCTGTTAGAGTAAATCACAGAGGGGATTGGATGTTTCTAGAAGTACAAACGAGTGAAGGTATAAATGGCTTCGGTGAAATAAATCCAGAGGGAATGAAATGTGGAAGCATATCATTTTTGCGGGAAGTTGAATCGGCACTTGTTGGATGCGACCCTAGCCAAATAGAATCCATATTGTTTAAGTGTCAATCATGGCCCGCAGAAAAATATAAAACAATAGCTCTTAGCGCTTTAGATCAAGCCCTTTGGGATATCAAAGGAAAATTTCTGGAAGCTTCGGTAGTGGATATTTTGGGTGGAAGATGTAGAGACGAAATAACTCTCTATGCTAATATTAATCGGGCGACTACCGAACGGACTCCAGCTGGGTTTGCCAGGAATGCAGAGGCAGCTGTTAGAGAAGGTTTTGGTTCTATTAAACTTGCTCCATTTGACGGAATGCCAAGTGATATTGATCGAGCAATTGATGCTAAAGAGGGAATTAAGTGTATGGAAGCTGTTCGGGCTACTATTGGTTCTGATATAAACTTGTTAATTGATTGCCATAGCCACTTCACAGCCCGAGGAGCATGTGAGGTTTTTGATGCTCTTAAGGATTTGGACCTTTATTGGTATGAAGAACCAGTTCCAGATGAGGATCATGAAGGTTATCTCACGGTTAGGGAACATATTGATGTTCCGCTCGCCGGTGGAGAAAATATTATGTTTCAGAAAGGGTATTGGCCGATTATTGATAAGAGGTTGATAGATATCATTATGCCCGATGTCACTATTGTCGGTGGTTTGTGGGAGTTAAAGAAGGTTGCCGCAATGGCTGAATCACAAGGTATTCCAACAGCACCTCATGGACCATTTGGACCAATAACAATTGCCGCTGGGGTTCAAGTTATGGCTGCCCATCCAGGATTTCAAATTTTGGAATATGCTTGGGGAGAGGTTCCATGGCGGCATGAACTGATAGAGCCAGTAGAAAAAATCAGGGAAGGGAAGGTTCAAGTACCCGAGGGAACAGGATTAGGTGTTACGCTTAATATGGAAGCTATAAAGACATACCAAATCAACTAACTGGGAACTGTAAATTAAATGGGACCTAATTAGGGGTGAAGTATCCTAAATAGATTTTCTAGTGGCTCTAAAGTTGTTTGGTGTACATTGCAGATTTTAGTATTAAGGCATTAGGGATTAAAATAACGGAAGACTTTCCGGGCAGCACTCTTCCCCAGTCCTTTAATAGCAATTAAGTCCTCTTCGGAACATTCTTTGATTTTTTTTACGGAACCAACTTCCTTTATCATTAGCATTTTCCGCTTGGGGCCTACTCCGGGAATATCATCCAAGGCAGATCTCGTCATACGTTTCCCTCGCTGTTGCCTATGGAAAGTAACCGCAAACCGGTGTGCTTCATCTCTTGCTTGCATGAGCATTTTCAGAGCAGGAGAAGATCGTGGGAGAACCAAGGCCTCAGATTGTCCGGGCAGGTAAACTTCTTCTAATCTTTTAGCTAAACCTATAACAGGTAAGTCCACTAAGCCAAGTTCATTTAATACTTGCCGAACACTTGATAACTGTCCTTTGCCTCCATCAATCAAGATAAGGTCTGGAAGAGGTCTATTTTCATCAAGAAGGCGGCGGTATCGTCGACCCACCACTTCTTGCATCATAGCAAAATCATTTGGGCCAATCACCTCCTTTATTTTAAATTTTCGGTAATCTGATTTTCGGGGTCTTCCGTCTACAAAAGATACTAGAGAGGCTACCGGATCAGAACCTTGGATATTAGATATATCAAAACTTTCGACTCGCCTCGGTAAATTAGAAAGTTTCAGTAAATCCTTGAGAGCGACTACTGGGGCAGGCGTACTACGTTTGAAGCGAGATTCAGTCCGCTTTAAAGCGTAGGTGTTCAACTGAAGTTCAGCGTTCTGTACTGCCATTCGAACTAGAGCAGCCTTATCACCCCGGCTTGGTACAAGTATGTTAACTTTCGAACCTCGCTTAAGAGAGATCCATTCATTAAACGCCTGAATGCCATCTGGCTCTGTGTTAAGTAGGATCTGATTAGGCCATAATTGGGCAGTGAGGTAGTATTGTGTCAAAAAAGCTCCAATTATTTCAGCGTCTGTTGCTTCTCCGGGTGCTGTTAAGAAAAAGTGTTCTTTGCCAATTAATTTACCTTCTCTAACTTGTAAAACTGCCCCGCACACGTCACTATCAGTTCTAACAAGGCCAATAATATCTATATCTATTTCCTGATTAAAATGAACTCTTTGGCGAGTTGTTGTATTTTCGATAGCAATAATTTGGTCACGTAGACGTCCAGCCAATTCAAATTGTAAGTTCTCAGAGGCATTTGTCATCCGTAGTTTCAACATTTTTAGAAGGTTCTTAGTTTTTCCTGAGAGGAATTGGCTAACTTGTTCAATAATTTTACTATAGTCTTTCTCACTTATATGCTCTTTACATGGGCCAGGGCACCGATCGATATAATAATCCAGACAAGGTCGGTCCATAGATTGCCACTGTTTATCACTGGGACATGTCCGTAATGGAAAGATTTTTCGGACTAAGTCGATCGTTCTTCTCATACCCTTGATATTGGTATATGGGCCAAAATATCTAGCTCCTTCCCTTCCTACTTTACGGGTTACTACTGCTCGTGGGAAGGCCTCATTTGTTAACATGATATAAGGAAACGATTTGTCATCACGGAACATCACATTATAACGAGGTTTGTGCTCCTTAATTAGGTTATTTTCGAGAAGCAGTGCTTCACCTTCTGTTTCTGTGACAACGTAATCGAAATCATGAATCCGTTTAACTAGAGCAAGACTTTTGGGTTCACTTTGCCTGTTTTTCTGAAAATAGGAGCGTATTCTCTGACGTAAGACCCGAGTTTTACCCACATAAATAATCCGGTTTGCTGTATCTTTCATAAGATAAACCCCCGGCTTGCTGGGTAGTGCTCTTAATTTTTCGTCGAGTTTTCGTTGTTGAGTAGACATTGGAAAGGTTGATTTATTTCTTGACAATTGAATCTAAGATAGATAGTTTCGGTCGTGTGGAATGTCTTTTTATATGTTAGTAAAGTTCAAGATAGGGGAGTAAAAGTTGCCAAGCCTCGTTTCATCAAAAAAACGTTTACGTCAAGAAGCAGTACGTCAACAGCATAATGCCACTATAAAGTCGGCTGTCCGGACAGCTATCAAACGTCTACGCCAAAATGTAGAGCCTGAAGCTGAGTCAGGACTTAAGAGTCAGGCCTATTCCAAGTTGGATAAGGCGGTTAAGCGTGGGTTGATTCACCGTCGGACTGCCGCTCGGATTAAGTCAAGACTTTCAAGCCCTGTTAATTAAGACTATTGCTAACTACGGTTCAACGTAGTTACATACAAAAAACGGACTTAATTTCCTTCTTAAAAATTTTCGTCTAACTACCTTTTTGATTTCTTTAGATCTAGTGCTGCCTGAACAAATCCCCTGAATAACGGATGCGGGCTGTATGGACGACTTGTTAATTCAGGATGAAACTGTGTGCCCATAAAAAACGGGTGACCAGGTATTTCTAATATTTGCATGATTGATTCGTCTGAGGTCATTCCAGAGAATACCATCCCCTGTTGTTCGATTATTTCCCTATACTGATTATTAAATTCATACCTGTGGCGGAAACGTTCTACTACAGAGTCCGTCCCAAAATAACTTTGAGCTATTGTATTACTCTTCAATTTTACCGTGTGGCCACCCAGTCTCATAGTCCCTCCCATACCAGCAATTTTGCGTTGGCCAGGTAACAGGTAGATGACCGGCGTTTCAGCTTCCATGTCAAACTCGGTATGTCCCGCGCTTGTTAGACCACATTGGTTGCGGGCGAATTCTACTACAGCCAATTGGAATCCATAACACAAGCCTAAAAAAGGGAGATCATTTTCTCTAGCATATTTGATAAATTGGATTTTTCCCTCTGCTCCTCGCTCGCCAAACCCACCGGGCACAATAATCCCAGAAACTCCATTTAAAATTTCTTGGTTTAGTTTCTGATTATCTAAAATATCAGTTGTATCTATCCAATCTGTAACAATATCAACCCCCACACTAACTTTACTATGATCTAAAGCATTAAGGATACTCACATATGAATCATGCAGATCAGTGTATTTGCCTGTGATAGCAATTCGAATTTGGGGATGAGATTTGGCTAAGTATTTGAGATAAATATCAAATATTTTAGGTTTTTTATCCGGACGCTGAGGCAGGTTAACATTTAGTTTATCAGCTACTATCTGAACTGTTTTTTGATCATCTAGCAGAGTTGGGAGCCGATAAATCGAGTCAGTATCAGGACTACTAATTACTCGATCTTCAGCAATGTTGCAGAAAAGACTAATTTTCTGGCGAACGCTAGTATTTAAGGATATTCCCGAACGACAAACTATTATATCAGGTTGAATCCCCATTTGAAGTAACGCTTTAACACTATGTTGAGTTGGTTTGGTTTTCAGTTCACCAGCTTTTTCATTATAGGGCACCTGGGTAACATGAACTGCCATGACATTATCACGTCCCTCGTCATGAAGCATTTCACGAGCAGCCTCTATAAAATGAATGTTCTCAATATCGCCGACCGTACCACCAATTTCAACGACTACAATGTCATAGGGACCTTCCTGTGCTTTGGTCCTTATCAAATTCTTGATTTCGCCAGTTACATGGGGAACTACTTGAACATCCCGGCCTAAATATTCACCACGGCGTTCTTTGTCAAGGATGATCCGGTATACCTTCCCCGAAGTAATATAGTTGTTTTGATTTAGCTCATCATCAAGGAAACGTTCATAAGTTCCAAGATCCATGTCACATTCGGTGCCGTCGTTGAGTACAAAAACTTCTCCATGGCGGTAGGGATTTATAGTACCAGCATCCTGATTTAGGTAACCATCCATCTTAATCTGTGATATGGTAAATCCATAATTCTTAAGAAGGTGACCCAGGGAGGCGCTAAAGACGCCCTTCCCCACACCAGACATGACACCACCAGTTACAAAAATATACTTAGTGCGGCCAATCCGGTAATCAGTTGGGAAAAAATCTATTGATTCCGCATCCACCATTTTGTTACTGTGTTGATCCAGATTTATGTCGTTAAACACTGAATCTTCGTTATAGTCTAATTCGCCTTCCAACGACATGCTCCCTTTGTTCTCTATTTATATAGTATTCGGGTCAACTTTAAGATAGTTACGATAAAGTGTTATTGCAATACAATTATGGGTGCCTTGAAAATCTTTCCTTGTTGCTAATAAGTGCCGTCCCATTCAGAAAATTCCAATCCATTTAGTCTTGAGTTGATCCAATTCACCTTTGAGTTTCATCTGATCTATCCAGAGGTTTAACCAATTCATGAAAGGCTGATCATCCCGCTTTGTCATATACCCAAGATCTTCTCTAGTAAGAGGATTGCCCGGGTTAACAGCGTGCAGTGCTGAATTTTGTCTTGCATAAATCACCGCTTCAATATTATCCGTAAACATTACGTCTACTTCTCCAGCAGCTACTGCAGGTTGTATTTTTAGATTGTTTTCAATTAATTTGATTGTAGCATTCCTGATGTTAGATCGAACAAATTGTTGGTTGGTTCCACCGGGATTTACTCCAATAACTACTCCAGGTTGGTCAATGTCGTCAAGATTTCTAAAACGTGTTTTATCAGCTTTTCGGATAAGTGGCGCCTTGCCAACAGTTACATAGGGATTAGTAAGGCCGAGGTTTTTCTGTCGTTGTAGGGTCCGAGTAATACCTCCCATAGCCAGATCGTAGCGGTTATTCTTCGTATCTTCCGATAAATTGCTCCAAGTAGTGGGTACAAATCGGACTTTTACACCTAGAGCCTCACCTAACATGTGGGCGGCATCAATATCCATCCCTTCGTACGTCCCGGTTTTTGGGTTTAAATAAGTAAAAGGCTTGTAGTCTCCTGTCGTACCAATACGTATTTCTCCCCGTGCCAAGATAGTATCTAATAAAGATTTTTGGGCTTTAATTTCTGGCGGAAAGACAATAACAATACAGGTTATAAAGATCAATTTAGTTATTCTTGATATGCCCATAGATAACATTCTAAACCCCGTGGTTAGTATTTTCAGGTGATGGATAGCTGTATAACAAACTTTTGAAAAGGATACAATCATCAAGTCACCAACAGAATAATGATATTCTCTTAAAAATTTGATTGAGGTGCCATGTACTATAGTAGTGTTTATACCAATTACTTGTCTCTCTGTCAATCGATCTTGACATTAGCTTGTGAGACTTCTAACTTGAATCAGCTGTTAGGGCATCTAACAAATATTATCTAATATTTTATCCCCCCTCCAAAATATTCGAAATTTTTTTCGAATATGGTCCCATCAAGCCATGTCTTGTTACCATACCAAACTTATTCGCTACTTGATACTAGGAATATTCCTAATATCCCTAGGTATGCCTTTTGTCTATAGCAGATGGATAGCTCTTGATTTGGATCGGGATCGGCAAAAACCTTATGGGTTTTATTTACAACAAAAAACGAACGAAATTGGTATCAAATTTGTCCATACCAAACCTTCTTTAGATCCTCAGCTTTCTCCTATTATGCCTCATCTTACAGCTCTTGGCTCATCTATCTCTGTCGTGGATTATAACAATGATGGATGGCAGGATTTGTACGTGACGAATAGTCGAAATGGAAAACAAAATGGGCTTTTCCAAAATAAGAAAAATGGAACGTTTGAAGAGGTAGCTAAAGAGGTAGGATTGGCGGATCTGAATGGAGCTTCTACTGGAGTTTCTATGGGGTCAATATGGGGTGATTATAATAACGATGGTTTTGAAGATGTGTTTGTGTATAAGTGGGGCCGTCAACTTTTGTATAGGAACCACGGTAATGGGGTTTTTGAAAATGTTACACCAGAATCGGGCTTAGATTTTTGGATGAATGCCAATAGTGCAGTATGGACCGATATTAATAGAGATGGATTTATTGATCTTTACATAGGGGGTTATTTCCCGGAAGAATTTAATCTTTGGAAAGTCGAGACGACACGGATCATGCAAGAAAGTTTTGAGTATGCCAATAATGGGGGGCGCAATTATCTTTTCTTGAACCGGGGGAATGGTAAATTTGAAGATGTGACCTATGCCTATGGTGTCGAGTGTACCCGATGGACGATGTCGGTTGGTGCTGCAGATCTTAATGGTGACAAGTGGCCTGATTTATATTTGGCTAATGATTATGGTCCAGAGGTTCTATTCATTAATCAGGAAGGGAAAAAATTTGAGCAGGCATCTGGTACAACATTGGAACAAACATCCAAGAGTGGGATGAATGTAGCATTTGGTGACCTTTATAACGATGGTACCCCCGATGTCTATGTTACTAATATTTGTAAGCCAGGATACCTTTTTCAAGGTAATAATCTTCGTCGTAACCTGATTACAAAAAATGGAAAAATGATTAATATTGCGATTGGAGAAATTGCGAATGCGGGATGGAGTTGGGGAGCTCAATTTGGAGATCTAAATAACGATGGTTATTTAGATCTTTTTGTAGCAAATGGGTTCATTTCTGCTAATCCAGAAAAAGATTACTGGTATGAAATGGGGCAGGTAGCTATGGGTAATAATCAGATTTTTCAGGATGTGAATAATTGGGCAGCCATGGATGATCAAAGCCTATCTGGGTATGAAACATCCCGTCTCTATTTAAATGATGGTGCTGGAGGTTTCTATGATGTAGCTAAAGTTGCTGGTATAGTGGACCAATATGATGGACGGGGAGTGGCATTAGTAGATCTGTTCAATAGAGGGATGTTAGATGTAGTTGTAGCAAATCAGAATGGGCCTCTGCTGGTATACCAAAATCAAGTTGATGAGGAAAATTCTTGGATTTCTTTCGATCTTAAAGGCATCAGTAGTAATACCAGTGCAATCGGGGCTGAAATACACGTATATTGGGAAAATAATCAGCAGGTTCAATTTGTTTCTGGTGGAGATTCTTTTGCAGCTCAAAGTCAGCGAAGACGACATTTTGGTTTAGGAAACGCTGTCAAAATAGAAAAGGTAGAAATATTTTGGCCTAGTGGCCTAGTACAGATTCTAACTGATCCCCCGCTTAATCAAATACACTTTATTTTAGAACCGGAAAAAGAATGACAAAAGGTAGCCCCCCAATTGCAGTTTCGTCTAGAGAGGTTAGATTTAAAATAGATCCCCGATATCTGTCCTCTGCCTTAATTACTATTATATTGGTCTGTGGCCAATTTTATATGGGGTTTTTACATAGTTTATTACAGCTTTTTATATCTGTTTCAGTTGCTTTAGTAACGGAACTTGTGTTGGGGCGCCTTCTGATGAAAAAGTGGGTAAATCCTGCCAGTGCGTATATATCAGGAATTAGTTGTGGGATTTTACTAAGATCGCTCTACCTTTTTCCTTTTGCTCTTGCAAGCCTGATCTCAATAATGTCTAAATATGTTCTTAGGTATAGAGGGCATCATCTGTGGAATCCTTCTAACTTGGGCCTCTGTGTTGTACTATTTACAGCACCAGAAATTGTAGCTGCCCTTAGTGAACAGTGGGGAAACGATTTATGGCCTATGGTAGTTATTTGGGTATTGGGTTCTTTCATTCTTTGGCGTGCCCGACGTTTCCATGTTGCATTTACCTATGCAGGTTCTTTTGTTATTTTTGCATATCTACGGTCATTAATAGTGGAAACACCTTTTCTATCTGAAATGGCACCGATTACAGGTCCAATGTACCAATTAATGGTTTTCTTTATGGTTACTGATCCGGCAACTTCGGTTTCCTCGCGAAGAGGTCGGATTACCGTTGCCTTTCTGGTAGCTCTAGTCGAGACTATTTTAAGATTATCCGAGGTTGTTAATGCTCCTCTTTATGCTCTATTTCTTGTAGGCCCTTTAGCTAAGATAGTTGATCTACGCAAATCATGATTCTCAATTATCTTATGCAAAAATAGACTAAATATCATGTATAGGAGGATTACATTGTCCTACAGAGTTGGAATTATTGGTGCCGGGGGTATAGCAAATTGCCATGCAAGAGCAGTCCAAGAGTTATCTGAAACTGAATTAGTTGCAATCTGCGACATATCAAAAACGGCATTAAACAATTTTGGTAAAACTTTTGATGTGCCAAGTCAAACTACTAATCTCAGAGATATGTTGCATGGGAATGAAATTGATATTCTAATAGTATGTACATGGGGTAATTCCCACGCGCCAATTACGGTTGAGGCAGCACAAACAGGATCCCTGAAGGCAATTCTTTGCGAAAAACCTATTAGTGCATCTTTTGTAGAGTGTCAGAAAATGATAGAATCAGCAAAACATAACAATGTACTTCTTGCTGAGGCTTTTAAGTTTCGGCATCATCCTTGTCATCTGAGAGTAAAAAACCTTATTGATACAGGGGCAATAGGGAAAATTGCTCTCATACGGAGTACTTTTACCGCAGCGGTAGACCCCGATCTTTTGAGACCTGATTATAATTGGAGATTTAATCAAGAAAAACGTGGAGGAGCTATATTTGATTTAGGGTGTTATTGTATCCACCATGCACGATTTATTGCGGATAGTGAGCCTAGTAAAATTCAAGCTCAAGGCTTTTATGGCTTGAAATCTAAAGTGCCAGAATCCGTAGCTCTCCAAATGGAATTTCCTAACGAAATTAGTGCACAATGTGCTTTTTCATTTAGGTATTATGGATCTGAAGAATTTGAAGTTTATGGGAGCCATGGGTGTCTACGGATGGAGAAAGCATGGAACAACGAGGATCAACCAGTTGTTCTAGAAATAATCGATAATAATGGGAAAGAGCAAATCATCAAATTTCCGCCCATATTTCAGTTTACAGAACAGTTGAAACACTTATGTGAATGTTTGAATGAGGGAATTCCCCATAGAATTCCTCTTCACGATAGTTTAAATAATATGAAAGTCATTGATGCTGTATATTCATCTCTAAACTCAGGTGAAAGTACAGTATTGGCTTAGGATTACTTTGTATTGTTGCAGAGGAAGATCCAGTTTTCCAATAAATTTATAACTTTGCTAATGAGGTACTTATGGCATTCCAGTCTAGACCTAACTTCCTATGGATTTCTTTAGAAGACACTGGACCTTATTTGGGATGTTATAATGACCTTATCGCTCGGACACCAAACATAGATCATTTTGCCGCTGAGGGATGTCGTTGGACTAATTGCTTTTCTACATCAGGAGTATGTGCACCTGCACGGTCTGCCATCATAACAGGAATGTATCCAATTTCAATTGGCACTCACCATATGCGAACAACCCACGTTAATCCATCGACTCCTGAAATGCCAACTCCGTATTCAGCGGTGTTACCCCATTATGTTAAGTGTTTTACTGAATACCTTCGAGCGGATGATTATTTTTGTACAAACAACGTTAAGACGGATTACCAATTTGAATCTCCTTTAACAGCTTGGGATGAACTAGGGGAGAAAGCACATTGGCGTAATCGGGAAGATCCGAAGAAGCCTTTTTTTTCGGTCTTTAATCTTAATGCCAGTCATGAAAGTGGAACTTGGCCTGAAAATTGTCCAGAACTAGAATATGACCCTGATAATGTTCAACCACCTCCTTATCTGCCCAATACGCCAATTGTTAGAGAAGCTATGGCTCGGATGTATACGCATATTACTCAAAACGATAGGAGGGTAGGAGGGATTTTAGATCAGTTAAATCAGGATGGATTAGCTAAAAATACTTATGTTTTTCTGTGGAGTGATCACGGCCCCCTACCACGGGGCAAAAGGTGGCCTTATGATGCTGGGATTCGTGTCCCCCTAATCGTACGAGGACCGGATCTAAGTGCCGGACAAATAAGTGAAAAATTAGTTAGCACAATTGATTTAGGTCCAACAGTTCTGTCATTAGCTAAGGTTGATATTCCAATGCATCTCCAAGGGCAGGCCTTTCTTGGAAAAAGGATTCAACCTCCACGTGAGTATATCTATGCTAGCCGAGATCGACACGATTTATCATACGATATGGTTAGAGCTGTCCGAGATCACCGATATAAATATATTAGAAATTATCGACCAGAAATCCCTTATCTTTCTTGGATTCCCTACCTTAATCGCCATCCAATTATGCAGGAGATTTGGCGACTTTATCTGGCTGATAAGTTGGATGAGGGATCATCCGTGTTATTTCAATTTCCAAGACCTGTCGAGGAATTGTACGATACCAAAACCGATCCACACGAAATTTGTAATCTGGCCAAAGACCCTAAAAAGGAAAATAAGTTAAACAAGATGCGTCATGTACTTGACACTTGGTTACAGGATGTCGGTGACATGGGTCAGATTTCGGAAAATGAAATGGTCCAAAATTGGTATCCAAATGGTTTTCAACCTGAAACTGCTCCTGTCGTATGTATTCCTATTGGTCCTGGTTTCCCAGGGATAGAGCCCGTTCAAAATGGAGATGTATTCACTCCCCCTATGGTAGTTCAGCTACACTGTGCAACTCAGGGCGCCTCCATAGCATATACACTTAGGACGGATGAAAATCCTTATTGGCAGCTCTATACAGTGCCGATTCGTCTAGGTGTTGGTCAGCATGTATTAAAAGCTCGAGCTATTCGTATTGGATATAAAGAAAGCCAGGAGATACAGCAAAAATTTACTGTTAGAAAAATGAATAGGCAATCTTAAGGTCGTTCTTTTGTAGAGCAACCCTTGTTACTTTTCTAGTTTAGATTTTATCGTATCTGTAGCCGGATCAAAAAAAATGTTAGAATGTGTTTGTTAGCAATACCAAGCTGAAGGAGGTTGATGCGAGCCCCCCAAGCTGTTTTCAAAATTATATTTGGTTTGTAATTACTATCCCCCACTATTAATTAAGGTCCTAGTGTCCATAATTTCTATTGCGTCAGGAGTGTCACTCTTGTTTTTTAAATAGCTATCCTTTTCGGTTTAGATAAAGTTTAGTAGAAAAAGATGGGTATGGTACAGGGAGTTTTATGAAAGCTATTATCCCAGTAGCCGGAAGCGGGAGTCGATTGCACCCAATTACGCCTAATACTCCTAAGGCTATGATCCCAGTAGCCGGAAAGCCGGTAATCGAATATATTCTTGATAGGGTGTTAGAATTAGGGATATCCGAGGTGATTCTAGTTATCTCTCCCTCTGGGGGCGCTATCAAGAAGTTCGTTGAAAAAAATTACGACTTTAAAACACATTATATTTTGCAACCAGAGCCACTGGGAATTGGGCATGCTATTCACCAGTGTCGTTTCTTACTCGAGAACGAGCCTATTACTATTATTTTAGGAGATGTTATTTATCTCTCTGATTTTTCATTTCTCGGTCAGCAGCCGACACAGGGGATGGTTGGTGTAAAAACAGTTGTGGAAAACTTAGATCAGTATGGGCTAGTGAGGGTCAAAAGTGAACGAATTACGAGCTTAGTGGAAAAACCTGACTACCCGTTTTCAAACCTTGCAATAGCTGGAATTTATTATTTCCCTCAACCTAAGTCTCTAATGGTAGCATTAGAGAAGCTTTTTCAACTTGGGAAAAAGACAAGAAATGAATATCAACTTACAGATGCGCTGCAGTTGCTTGTGGACCAAGGAGAAGATCTTCTAACTTTTGAAGTAGAAGAATCATATGATTGTGGAACTCCAGAAAAGCTCCTTGAGGCTAATAGGCGGTTACTCGATTTAAACGGAAAGGACTACAAATTTCCGGGCAGTGTTATCATACCACCTGTTAATATTGCGAAAGGTGCTCGTATCGAAAAATCTGTTGTCGGACCTCATGTGGCAATTTCAGGTAAAGCCTCGGTTACAGGAACTATAGTCTGTGATGCGATCATTGGAATGCATGCAAAAATTGAAAATTGTAAACTTAGAGGATCTATTATTATTCCCGACACTATTCTTACTGGTGTCGTCCAAGAGTCAAGTGCTGGAAGGCAAAGTGAAGTGTTTGTTTAGTCATTTACATCAAAAAATCTTCATCAAGATCGTTAGGAGTCATAAGCATGAAATCAGGTTATCTCTTTACTTCAGAATCAGTAACAGAAGGTCATCCAGATAAGGTCGCAGATCAGATTTCGGATGCAGTCCTAGATTCTGTCATTGAGCAGGATCCCTATTCTCGAGTGGGCTGTGAGACTTTTGTAACAACAGGTTTGGTCCTGATTGGGGGGGAAATAACAACAGCAGGTCATGTTGATTTCCAAAAAGTAGCACGTGAAACTATTAAATCTATAGGGTATACTGATGCTGGCTTTGGTCTAGATTGGGAATCATGTGGAGTTATGGTATCTCTCGACCAACAGTCAAATGATATCGCGATGGGCGTTGACCGTCAAGGAGCTGGCGATCAGGGTATGATGTTTGGTTATGCTACTAATGAAACACCCGAAATGATGCCACTCCCCATCACCCTATCGCATCGGCTGACGAAGGGTCTTGCAGAAATCCGAAAAAATGGTGTGGCTCCTTACCTCCGTCCCGACGGGAAATCTCAGGTAACAGTAGAATATGTTGATGGTAAGCCTCATCGAGTTGATACTGTCGTGATAGCGGCTCAACATGATCCTGATGTATCAAACGAAAAAATACGTAATGATATAGTTAACGAAGTAATCGTTCCTGCTCTGCCACCAGATTTAGTTGATCCAGGGCGCATAACCTATCATGTCAATGCAACAGGACGTTTTGTTACAGGGGGACCGCAAGGGGATGCTGGTTTAACGGGTAGAAAGATTATAGTCGATACCTACGGAGGATATTGTCGCCATGGTGGTGGAGCTTACTCTGGTAAGGATCCTACCAAAGTGGATCGGTCGGCATCATACGCGTCACGTTATGTTGCTAAAAATGTTGTGGCTGCCGGGTTAGCAGAAAAATGTGAGATTCAACTCGCCTACGTTATTGGAGTTGCTGAACCTGTCTCAGTAAATGTAAATACTTTCGGTACTGGAGCTGTTCCAGATCTTGAAATAACAGGCCTTATCCGAAAATATTTTGATTTGACACCCAGGGGGATCATCGAAAATCTTGATTTGCGGCGGCCAATTTATAGCCCTACAGCATGTTATGGTCATTTCGGGCGTAATGAGTCCGGGTTTACCTGGGAAAACTGTGATAAGGTAGAAGATCTCAGAAAAAGTGGCTAGAATCAAAATAGACTAGTTTATTTGGGGGCTCGAACTAACAAGATTAAGGCTATCAGCCCAAAAAGGAAATTTGCTCCCCAGGCGGCTGCGAAGGGTGGAAGGATGCCGGCATGGCCGAATGCCTGAGCAAATCGAAGTAGCCCCCAGTATAAAAAACAAGTTCCAACACTGAGAACAAAACCTATAGCTACCCCGCCACGGCGAAGGTTAGAGGCAAGTGCACTTCCAAGAAGTACGATAATAAGGCTGATACATGGGAATGCAAGTTTTAGGTGGAGGTCAACTAAGTAACCCTGGACGTCTCCCCCTCCACGTTTAACGCTTTCAATTAGTCGTGCAAGTTCATTATAGTTCATCTCTTCTGGTAATTTCTGCCCTCTCAAAAAATCCTCAGGAGTTTCAACCCAATCACTATATCTTGTTGAATCAAACGAAATATAACCAGACAAGGGTCCTTTTTCTTGAAATTTTCTTTCAATACCCTTCAAAAGGAGCCAAGATCCGTTTGTCCAGATGGCAGTTTCAGCGGTGATAATTTTGGTAACAGATCCTTCACGAAATTCGACAATGTAGAATCCCGTGCATTTTCCCGTACGTCTGTCAATTGCCTTAATATAGAATTGACGTCCTTCTTCCCCTCTGAAATGTATGTTATAACGAAAATACTGTTCTTCCCCCGTTTTTGTTCTAACCTGTTCTGCCTTAATTTGAGTTCGTTTCATACTTGCTTGAGGAACAATCCATTCTCCTGCCCAGAATATACCTAAACTAATCACTGCACTGACTAAAAGTAAGGGGCTAATCAACCTGTACAAGCTCAATCCTGAAGCTTTCATAGCCGTTATCTCTCCAGATTTAGTTAATTGCCCAAAGGTATATAGACTTGCAAGTAGAAGGCTGATTGGGATTGTTAGTACAATAATATACGGGAGGTAATAGGCATAGTATAGAGCGATATAGAGGGGAGCTACTTCTCGATCGAGAAATCGGTCTAATTGTTCAACTAGATCGACGATAAAGAAGATACTAACAAATGCAGCTAGACTAACTATCATTGCTGTGAGAAATAAACGGAGTATATGTTGACTAATCAATGACATAAAATTTTGTATTCCTGGCTTTAAATGTCAATATCACTAAATCTGTTCTTTTCCAGTAAACCAAACTAATACAACTCCTGGGATCCCGATTAAGATATTGGCAGACCACATTGCCAAAACTGGGTCGAATAGAGTTCGATCTGCTAATTCTTCACCCCCAAGTAAACAAGTCCAATACAAAAGAAAAACCCCTAAGCTAATACCAACACTCATGCCAATACTACCTCGTTTAATTCGAATACCTAGGGAAGCTCCTATCAAGACGAATACTATCCAGGCTGCGCTCATTGCATATTTTTTGTGTATTTCTACTAAATAGCTATTAATTTGTCGCTGCCGTATTGATATTTTTCTTTTAACTTCAGAATCGACATTTCCTAGATTTTTATTTAGTTGGTCAATTTCTATTTGCCAGTTTTCGATTTTTCGGCGCATCATGGCTATATTCAATTCCCGATCGCTCCTGGTACTAGCTTCAGAACGCTGGACACCACTTGGTTGACTACGGATAACCAATTTTTGTTTTTTGAATACCTCTTTGAAATACCGGCTAGACGCCTCATCGTAGTGGAGAATTTCCCCGTTATAAAGAATTAGAGTTATATGACTGCCTGATTTATTAACCGAAAATTCCCCATATTTTGCGGTTAACAGGCGTGGATACTGTCTATTTTTCGTTTCATAAATTGTGATACTATAGATCTTGTTATTTGTAGGATTTACTCGGTCAATTAATATACTGTAGCCGGGAATTTTTGTGATGAATACACCTTCGGGAAAAAGCAGGGTGGGGCGAGCTCGGTGTATGTCATCCATTAGAGACCTAGCTCGGTAGTTGGCTTCTGGAAGAACTACATCCATAAAATAAAGATGGCCAGCTCCCAAAAAAAGAGCTGCTACCAGAACAGGAAAAATCATTTGGTAAAAACTAACTCCAGCTGATTTAAGTGCTGTGATTTCGTTATCAGCTGCAAGCCGGCCAAATGCAATTAAAGTTGAGACCAAGACCGCCATAATAATGGAAAGGGCAACGATCCAGGCTAGATTTAGGATGAAAACTTCAAGAACTATAAAAACATCTAGGTTTTTTTCTATAATAAGGTTTGCAATTCGAAATATGATATCCATCACCAGAATAAATGTGATGATTATAAAAGCAAATAGGAAGGGGCCAATATGTGCTTTAAGTACGTATCGGTAGAGGTGAGCCGGCAGTATCATGATATAATCGGCTATACTTGAACTTGGGGAGGTATTTTAAAAGACTCAGTTTCAGGAATCATCAACAATCGTCTATTTTTGATTAAGATGACGACTCAAAGAGCTAATATAGTATGTGGTTTAATAGTTAAGCAAGGTGTTTCGATCTGGTAATTTAAGTAAAACGACATATTGAATTTTCTTGACTCGTCGTTGACATACTCATATAATCACTCTATCCATACCCAAGATGGATATTTAGAATAAGGAGTGGTGAGAATGGCCAGTATAAACAAAGTCATTTTAATTGGTAATCTGGGTGCAGACCCGGAAATTAAGTATACATCTTCTGGTCGAGCTGTGGTCAATTTTAGTATGGCTACCACACGACAATGGAATACGCAGGATGGTGAACGTCGAGAAGAAACAGAATGGCACCGGATAGTTGCTTTTTCAAAACTGGCGGAGATTTGTGGTCAATATCTTAAAAAGGGATCATCAGTTTTTGTTGAAGGCCGCCTTCAGACCCGTTCTTGGGAAGATCAAAGTGGTATGAAAAGATATACTACGGAGATTGTTGCCAACGACATGAAAATGCTGGGCTCACGTCAACAGAGAGAGCAAGAGTCGGATATGCTTGAATCATCCGGCAGAAGTAGTGATACCGCACCGGCTGACCTGCCATCTTCGCCAGAGGCGGATGACGATCTACCATTTTGAAACCATATAAAACAAAGTTTTTTGTCAACTTTGGTTGTTATGTTTTCCCACGATCCAGTAGTGAGAACCCATGACCGTTAAAATTAGCGGCGACGGGCTTCCTAGAATAGCCATACTGATAGCCGCTCCTGAACGGCCTGAACCTTTGATAAGATGGTTGAACGGTAAGGACTATCCTATAACGGAGCTTCAATATGACTCTGTAAAGGATATTATCGGTCGAATCCCCGAATCGGATCTTCTGTTAATCTACACAGTTCGCCCACATCTAGATCTCTCCCCAATTATGAATGAGTTAAGATCAAGCGAGATCCACAGTGAAACGGCTATAATCGTGCTAACAGTTTCTGAAGCGATTGGAAATATCGATGTCACTCGAGGCATAGATGATTTTGTTTGTGCACCTTACAATCATAATGAGGTTGACCTTAGGATTAAAAATGCATTGTGGCGCCGTAAAAGGGTAAAGATTGAGGACATGATAGTTTGGGGGGACCTAGTTATCAATCTGGAAAATTATGAGGTTTCAATTAGGGGAAAGACGATAGATCTTACTTTAAAAGAATACGAATTACTTAAATATCTAGTTATGCATAGGGGACGAGTTTTTACACGTAATGATCTTTTAGCAGCAGTATGGGGGTACGATTATTTTATTGGAACAAGGACTGTGGATGTTCATGTCAGACGTTTACGAATGAAGATAGAACGCCACGGTGTGCATATCATAACAACGGTTCGTGGTGTTGGGTATAAATTTGGTGATTAGGTGATAAAATGTTTCTACGTAATTTAATAATAATTGTCTGTATTGGATTCCTAAACTGTGCTTATTATAATACCTTTTATAATGCGAAGAAAGCTTTCAATGAGGGAGAGCGAATACGCCTCGACCAGCCACAAGCTGATGGTACTATACCATCTTTAGCTCTCGCATCTTATGAAATTGCAATGACTAACGCTGGTCTCGTCCTGAGGGATCATTCAGGTAGTTCCTATGTTGATGATGCGTTAGTAATGATTGGTGATATCTTGGCGATTCAGGGTCAGCACCAAAAAGCTATTAATAAATATGAACAAGTACTTAGGCTTTTTCCTGAAAGCAAATTTCATCCATATTGTGTTTATTCTTCAGCGAAAAGCCACTTTGGTTCGGGTAATGCTCGCCAGGCTGATAAAATCCTAGAACGTTTCATTCGGGAATATCCTGGTGACAATAAAACTCCAGATGCCTACATACTTCGAGGAGAAATCGCCTTTTCCCAGGAAAGCTTTGAAACTGCTATTGTAATTTTCAATTTATATTTAGACAAATATCCAAATCATGGAAGGTATGGGGATGTCCTTTCTTACCTAGTTCGGTCTAATATGAAATTAAACCGTTTTTCCCGAGCAAGAAACTTGGTTGAACTTAATTTAGAAAAATTTCACTCCGAAGATTTACGCTACCAAGCCGATTTGATGGTAGGTGAGAGTCTACTTCGGGAGGGATCGTATAGAAAAGCACTCCTTAAATTTAAATCATTGCTGAGTCAAACTAAATTCGAGCATAAACACCCAGAAGTTATGCTTGCTATGGCGGCATGTCAGATTGGATTGGATGATTCTGACAAAGCAATATCCCAATATAAAACTATCATTAATCTTTATGAGAAAAATAGTATATATGCACAGGAAGTGTCACAGGCTATGTTTGAATTGGGAGAACTTTACCAGAAATCAGCGGCACTTGAATTAGCTGAGAAAATGTTTGGAGACGCTATACAAAAGAGTCCTCGGTCATTCTGGGTAAGAAATCAATCAGATCAGAAAACTAGGGCCATACGACAATTGAGGCGTTTACACGAAAATCTTAAAAATATGGAAAGTGTTTTGTTAGCAAAAAGAAAACTTAAGAAAGACAACTTTAAAGACTCTTCTGATATAGAAAGATTATTAAAAAATGTGGCAGGAATAAGATTTCAATTAGCTGAACAATACCTTTTCCAACTTGAGATGGCCGACTCAGCTTTGAGCCAATATCGGTCCATTGAAAAGGAGTCGGTAGATTCTTCTATTGCTGCCAAGGCTATATTTGCTCAAGCATGGATTTATGATAATTTTTTAGGAGATTCTAAACAGGCCTCATTTTTGTACAACTCAATTACAAAAAACTATAATGAGACGCCATATGCCGCTGAATCAGCTCTCCTATTATCCAAACCGATAAACGGTGAACTATCAGAAGACAGAATGTTTACTGAAGCTGAACAATTACTTTTCGAAGCCGGAGAGCCAGATCTCGCTTATGGTTTGTATGAGCTTATCCTAATTCGTTACCCTAACGGTGTGTTTGCACCGCGGGCCCTATTAGCTCTAGGATGGATTGCTGAAACCTACTATAGTAATCCGCAGACAGCATTGGAACTTTACCGTAGGATAATAGCTCAGTATCCGAGTTCTGATCAAGCTAACTCTATCCGAAACAAGGTAAGTTTTATGGAAAGGTTACTGTTGGACGAAAATTCTAAAAAATGATACGTTGACTTCCTCATTACTACGTTGTATCGTAGTGTTAGTAAACTGGAAGCAGACAGCAGACAAATAAACGAGTAGGTAACGTACCTCAGCATAGCTAGCATGTCTAACATCCCCATTATACAACATAGCGCTGAAATCCTATCGAACCGTGAAATTGGGCCAGGTCTGTACTGGATAGACCTGCTTTCTCCAGAAATTACTAGTCATGCTAAGCCTGGCCACTTTGTTCATCTGATCACTTCGAATCTTTCTAAAAATAGAACATATCCGGCTTATCTCAGCCATACTCCTCTACTTAGGCGCCCCTTCAGCGTAGCTGAACGAGACCCTGAAACAGGAGTTATAGGGTTAATATATCGAGTTGTAGGTGGGGGAACTGAAGTATTAGCCATGAGGCCGACTGGTGAATATGTCGATCTTATCGGTCCTCTAGGTAGACCTCTTAAACAGGTGGAGAAAGGAAAGTCTGTTATTATGGTAGCAGGCGGTGTAGGAGTTGCTCCTTTTCTTTCCCTGGTGCAGGAGACAATTCGGACTAAACAGGCAACTAACGATAAGATAACAGTATTGTTTGGGGCTGCAAATGCAGGTTTGCTAAGCGGTGAAGAAAAATTCCGGGATCTTGGAGTTAATGTTAAATTAGCAACAGATGATGGATCAATGGGATATCATGGGTTGGTGACAGATCTTTTGATCAAGGAGATAGGTGGTTCTTCTCAACCTTTTTCATTCATCTACTCCTGTGGTCCAACCTCCATGATGCGCCTATGTCAAAAAATAGCTAGAGAGGTCGGTATCCCAGGCCAGGTGTCTCTGGAGGGAATAATGCCCTGTGGAGTTGGAGTTTGCATGGCTTGTGTTGTCCCATGTATTAATCCTGAAGATCAATCAAAACAGCAATTTTATGAAAGAGTATGCGATAAGGGCCCTGTTTTTGATATAAATGAGGTAGTATTCTAATGGCTCAACCCGATTTGTCTATAAACATAGGAACACTAAAACTGGGGAATCCTGTCTTAACAGCATCAGGGACCTTTGGGTATGGGGCGGAATATGGCCGATTTGTGGATCTAAGTGAATTTGGTGGTATAATAACAAAAACATTAACTGTGGAACCACGTGCAGGTAATCCACCACCACGGGCTGCTGAAACGGCATCAGGTATGCTTAATTCAATTGGGCTTCAAAACGTGGGGGTAGAAGCTTTTATACAAGAAAAAATGCCTTATCTTAGAAAAATAAATACTGCTTTAATTGTGAATGTGGGTGGAGAAACAGTAGAGCAATTTAACCAGATAACTGAGCGACTAGCAGACTGTGAAGGAATTGGGGCCCTTGAGGTTAATATGTCATGTCCTAATGTTTCAGGAGGAATGGACTTCAGTACTGATCCCAGTCGTGCGGCTGGACTTATTTCTTCTATCCGGAAACTTACTAATCTTCCTCTTATTGCTAAACTTACTCCTAACGTAACGGATATAACCCAAATTGCTTCGAGTGTCCAAGATGCGGGTGCTGATGCAATTTCGGCTATTAACACAGTTAGGGGTATGGGGGTTGATATTAAAACGCGAAAACCATTACTGGGAGCAGTTATGGGTGGACTATCTGGCCCAGCAATAAAACCAGTAGCAGTTGCTGCCGTTTACCAAATAGCAAACCAAGTTAATATACCTATAATAGGCGTTGGTGGAATAATAAGTGGTGAAGATGCGATAGAGTTTTTGGTTGCTGGAGCAACAGCTGTTCAGGTCGGGACCGCCAATTTTGTCGAACCCAATGCCGGCGCTGATGTTGTCGAAGAACTAAATCGATGGTGTACGGATTCAAAAATTTTAAATATCAATGATCTTATCAGAACTATACAAATTATCCCGTAAAAGGATCGATAATGTCGCCTTTCGAAAAAAAAATAAGCGATGCCTGCGAGGTAGCAAATAGCTTAGTTTGTGTTGGTCTTGATCCTGATATAGACCGATTACCAGCACATTTAAAATCAAAAACTGATGGTGTATATGAATTCAACCGAGAGATAATTGAGAACACAGCAGACCTAGTTTCTGCTTACAAGCTTAATTTGGCATTTTTTGAAGTAATGGGATCAAAGGGTTATGAAATTCTGGAGCGCACACTTAGAATAATTCCAGAGGGTGTGGTTGTTATTGGTGATTGCAAGCGAGGGGATATGGGGAACAGTGCTCGTATGTACGCCCGGGCAATATTTGAGCATTTCAATTTTGATATAGCAACCGTTAATCCTTACCAAGGTTTGGATGCTGTCCAACCCTTTCTCGACTATAAAAATCACGGTGTTTTTATCCTCTGTTTAACATCCAATGAGACAGCAAGAGAATTTCAGTATCTTTCTGTAAATGGAAATACACTATATCTTGAGGTTGCTCGTGCAGCTCAGTCATGGAACGCTCTAGGTAATGCTGGTTTGGTAGTAGGGGCAACTCAGGCTGAAGCCCTTTCTGGAATCCGAGAAGTTGCCCCCAATATGCCACTATTAATTCCCGGTGTCGGAGCTCAGGGTGGGGACTTGGAAACTGTTATTCAAGAAGGTACTGACTCGAATGGACGTGGGCTATTGATTAACTCATCTAGGGATATCCTTTATGCTTCTACAGGTTTAGATTTTGCTGAAGCAGCTCGGCAAGCAACCATCGAACTGCGAGATAAAATTAATAAGCTGATTCCTTAGTAACTTAAATGCAGATTACCGGTGGTTTAGGTTCTTGGTAGTAGAGGTTAAGAACTAATGCGAAATCAAGTTGGCGATATGGAGACGAACCTGGAAGTTCGTAGTTTCGATACAAAAATTACAAGGGATGCCTACAACAAATTGCCCAAACTACCGGTTACTTTTGTTTTGGATAACTTACGGAGTGCTTTTAACGTTGGATCTATTTTTAGGACTTGTGATACCCTACGAGTAAAAAATCTTTTTTTGTGTGGATATACTGCCTGCCCTCCGCACAAAAAGCTTGAAAAAACAGCGTTAGGTACTATTGAATATGTCCCATGGCAATATTTTGAGACCGCATTGGAAGCTGTAGCGTCTCTACAAAGTTTGGGAATAGAGGTATGGGCTGCCGAGACCACATCCAAATCCATCCCTTACAACCAATCAGTTTTTCCTGCTGAACTGGCAATTGTTTTGGGTAATGAAGTACAGGGAGTGAGTAAAGATGTTATGGATATGTGTAATGGCCTAATTGAGATACCTATCCGCGGTTATAAGAATTCGCTGAATGTTGCTTCGGCATGTGCGGTCCTAGGATTCAAAGCGCTTGAAGAGATGGAGAAAGTATAAATCTTATACTAATTAAGGGTTACTTGACCAAATTTTTTTGCCAACAAAGAATGGACCAAGAGAATCAATATATAATGCTGTCTGCTGAGTTTTTCTCATGTCCTGAACTACCCGTGACAAAGGATAAAGAGCTTTGCCAATCAGACCAATAACAAAGTCATTATCAGCTTCATCAAGTCCATAGCAAGCTAGGCGAATGTCATGAGCTAAATCTGCGGTGCCATAGGCTCTACCAATATGGGCATGCTCCATGAGTATTTTACGCTGTGCATCGTTATCAAGACGTGCAAAAGCGCCGTTACGTCGAAGTGGGTACCAAATCACCCAGGGCCATTCAGGATTAAGAATAGTCCTCCGTGGTCTCAAAAATAGAGATTCTTTCAGATCCGGTTCGTACCCCATGGAATATGTTCGACCAAGCATAGTCATACGATTACGGTGCTTTAAAGTATTAAATGGAGTACTACTTAATATAGTACGAACCTCAGATACAAAGCTTTCAGGGTTATCTGATAGAAAAAGAACACCAATTCCTGAGGGGTCATTAGCATTGAGGTAAATAGCACTATCTAAGCTGGTCTCTTGTATTGCAGCAATAACACACTTAGTGATATCTTTATTTTTACTTTCTTCTCTCGAAGTAAAAACGTTTAATTGTATATAGAGACGTTCATTAGTGGTTTGAGCTTGTCCATTAGTGGGTGCTCCGTACTCAAGTATATCAGGGATGTTGTTTTTGGTATCGTTCAAGTTATAGTCCTGTGATGTTGCCTGGAGTGATAGGGAAAATGTATACCTAATAGAGTCTAGTTAAAGATTAAATTATGAATATTACCCAAGAATAGCAAGTATTACCGGTGCAATATTTTCGTAGGGAGGTTCTGTTGAAATACGACGCTTTACTCTTGGTATCTTTCGGAGGTCCAGAAGGTATCGATGATGTAATCCCATTTCTTGAACGTGTTCTAAAAAATCGTAAAGTTCCAAGGGCGCGTATGCTTGAAGTTGCAGAGCATTATTATCACTTCAAGGGTATCAGTCCAATTAATGAACAGAATAGAGCACTAATAAGAGCGTTGGAGCAGGAGTTAACAAAACGTAATCTTGAGTTACCCATCTACTGGGGAAACCGAAATTGGCATCCCCTACTAGGGGATACAATTAATCAGATGGCAAGAGATGGTATAAAAAAAGTACTTGCTTTTGTCACCTCGGGATATAGCTCTTATTCTAATTGCCGCCAATATCTTGAGAATATCGAAGATGCTCTTGTTGAGACTGGAAATGAAAATCTAGTCATAGATAAAATAAGGCCTTTTTTCCATCACCCAGGATTTCTTGAAACAATGGTGAGTCGGGTTAATACAGCACTGCATCAGATCCCCGAGGAAAATCTCAACCAGACCCATTTTTTGTATACTGCACATAGTATTCCTGAAAGCATGGCCCAAGGATGTGCATATAAGGCTCAACTTGAGGATATATCTCGATTGATTAGTCAAAATGTTGGTGCGACAAAATGGGCATTAACATTTCAGAGTAGGAGTGGTTCACCTAGCCAGGCTTGGCTAGGACCTGATGTTATTGATTATATAAAAATGATCCATGCCAATCAGAGCATACAAAATATCGTGATAATCCCCGTAGGTTTTGTTTCAGATCACATGGAAGTAGTGTACGATCTTGATGTAGAAGTACGATCTTGCTGTGAAGAACTTGATATCCATATGGTACGAGTGGAAACTGCTGGAACTCATCCTCGTTTTGTTGAAATGGTCGTAGAATTGATCCAAGAACGGCAGTCAAATTCAATAGAACGGCCAAGTGTTGGCGAGTTAGCTCCTTGTCCTGATTATTGTTCAATCGATTGCTGCTCTTCCGGAAGGTAATAAAAAGAGTCCTGGTCTTTGGTAGATCAATTCCCTAGAGCTTGAACTGAAGTATTACATACATCTCATTATCTAATTTTGACAAAAACCCAGGTTTGGTTTCTGGACAACCATTTTGGACATGAGATTTTTTAGGTTATAGATCGTCCGGAATTCGTTCAAGATCCGCTAGCCAAACGGATGGTGATGCGTCTGATGGCATCCTCCAATCCCCTCTTGGGGAGATACAAGTCATACCAACTTTTGGGCCTTCAGGCAAACAGTTTCGTTTAAATTGATTTTGAAAAAATCGTAAAATAAAAATGCGAAGCCAATTTTTTATTTCGGAAAGATTATATTTTTCTTCAAATGCGTGCAGGGCCATTCGAGCAATCCGAGATGGAGCAAAACCAAAACGTAAGAAGTAGTAGATAAAGAAATCGTGGAGTTCATAAGGTCCAATTTGTTCTTCTGTTTTTTGAGAAATTTCAAGATCATGAGGAGGTAATAATTCTGGTGAAATAGGTGTGTCAAGTATATCATGTAAGATTGCCTGGACCGAATTATCTTTTTCAAAAATCACCTCGGCTGTCCACTCAATAAGATATGAGATCAGTGTTTTTGGAATTCCAGCATTAACTCCGTAATGACTAGAATGATCTCCAAACATGGTACACCACCCCAGAGCTAATTCCGAGAGATCACCTGTGCCTAACACAATTCCTTTTACTTGGCTAGCGATCGCTAATTCTTCTAACTTTCGTGCCCATGCTTGAGTATTTTCATAGACCAAGGTTTTGTTTTTCTCAGAGTGGTCAATATCACTAAAAAATTGTCTAACCACTGGCTTAATATCAATTTCTCGAAAAGAGGCTCCAACTGCCTTAATCAAGGTACATGCATTGTTATAAGTTCGTTCTGATGTACCAAGTCCAGGCATCGTCAGAGCTACAACGTTAGATCTAGGAAGTCCAAGAATATCCATAGTATGGACGGCTACATTTAGAGCATGTGTGGAATCTTGGCCTCCCGAGACCCCAACAATTACTCTACGTGAATCCTCAGGAAGCGAATTAAGTTTAGTCGCTAGCCCAGAAGCTTGAATCATGAAAACTTCGCGGCATCTTCTATTTCGTTCTTCTTGATTTTGGGGAACAAAGGGATAAGGTGAAATTGTCCGCTGGAATTGGTGGTATGGGTTATTTTTTGATCTCTTTATAGTGCTTAATGGCAGGTCGGGATTCTGCTTAGAATCAAATCCAGGTAGTAAGATTGACCGCCAGAAGGACTTATAGTCCATAGCGTTCTGTCTAAAGGAGCCTTGCACTGCTCGTTCTAAGGATATTGATTCTACATCGACGTCAGCTGTTATAAAAGTTCCTTCCTGGTTAAATCGCTCAGTTTTGACTAGCATGGATCCACGTTCGGCAATAAAACCGTGCCCGTCCCATACTACATCCATTGTAGATTCGCCATAACCAGCACCTGCATACATATGGACAGCTTCATTACGACCTGAAGAAGAAAGAATGAGATTTTCCCGGTACTCTGCTTTCCCAATTACTATATTGGATGCGGATAGATTGCTAAGTATTGTTGCTCCAGCTAAAGCTGCGTTACTGCTTGGCGGTAAGGGCACCCAATCATCTTCGCAGATTGTTGGATAAATTACTATGCGAGGATCATCAGTACGGATCAGAACGTCTGTTCCAAAGGGTATATCGTTGCCTTCAATAAAAACAGTATCTGTTTGAGCTTCAGCAGCTCGAGCAAAATAGCGGGTCTCATAAAATTCCCTGTATTGGGGGAGGTAGGTTTTGGGTGTAACTAGTTTAATAGAACCGCGAGAACAGGTAACTGCAACATTGAAGACCGAATGATCAACTCGTAGGGGCATTCCTAGGGTAAATGTAATATCAAGATTTTTAGTTCTATTAACAATTTTTTTTAGGCTTATTAACGTTCCATCGAGCAAAGCTTGGGAATGAAATAGATCAGCACAGGTATAGCCAGTGAGGCTTAATTCAGGGAATAGAAGATAAGAAGAACCCTGTTTGTTGGCTGCTTCAATCTGTTCAAGGTGATGTTCTACATTAGCCGTTGGATCACCAACTTTTATCCTTGGCACTGCTACCGCTAATCTTACAAAACTGTGAGTTCGAACATCAAGGAACTGCTGTGATGAATATTTCATTTCCATGAATTTGGAGTCCTAAATTTTTATAATCACAATTTTATTTATTCCATTCTGTAGCAAATGATGTACAAATACTAGCAGAAAAACGATTCCAAGAAGATAAGGGCTGTTTAGATAGGTAGGCAAGCTCGATCTTCATTTCTTTTTATGGTTTGTGGCTAGTCTTGTGATTCAATTAGACGCCCATGATTATTGTGACTAGTTCCCACGGTTTGACGCCCTTTTTCCTTCCTTTTTAGCGTTTCATCGTAACGTATGGACATTTCCTGTTCTCTCCACGAAAGAAATTCTTTTTCAGATTTATTTTTATTTTGAGCTGATGGTTTAGCTGGAATAGATATGACACCATAGGTAATGGCATTTATCTTTCGGGAAAGGGCGGTTATTTCTCCTTTATTAACAATTAATGTGACGCCAACATTGGCTTCGACGATGGGGATTCCATTTTCCCTTGCTCGAGCAAGTACAGCAAGATCTTGATCTTGTGCGGTTGATCCATATGAGGGAATGAGTAAGTAACGTGCTCCATCAAGAACCGGAATACGTGCAATATCTGGATTCCAGCGATCATTGCATATAAGCATACCAGCACGTCCAAAGGGTGTTCCAAAAGCTCGGCTAGTTTTTCCTAGACGGTTCCACCACCAACTATGGTGATAACCTTCTGCTAATTGCATCTTGTGATACTTTCCTCGTAATTTACCTTTTTGATCTAAAAACACAGCACAGTTATATACCTCTCCTGCTAATTTTTCAGCCAAGCCAAATACTAGGCACATATTGAGAGATTTTGCCAGGTCTTGGAAATACTGAATAGTTTTGCTACGCATAGTAAGAGATATTCGTTTGATTTCCTCAGGGGGGATTTTGCCACTAATAATCTCATTTACAATATATCCGTCCAACACTCCTTCCGGGGCGACTGCTAATTGTGCTCCCCCAGCAGCAGCCTCACGAAACATTTCCTCTAGCTGCTTGCTATTTTTATCTAATTTTAATTTTTCAGGTCTAAAAGAAATTGCAGCTACCTTCACTTCTTGAAACATGACTTACCTCTATTATTCTTACGGATACCTACCTAATGGTACGAAGGTTTTTCAACCATACCGGCAGGAATACATTTATTCAAATGTTATTCATAAAAATAGCAACAGTTGCCGTTTATTAGTTAAGATAATATATTGCCTACATCTGTAAATGCCAATGGTGGTATAAGAACTACTCAAGTTTTTTGGAGAAACTTTGATTGTTCTAGTGGTTCTAGAAAGGCCCAGGAGAAATTTTTGGATTCTAAATTGATTATCGATAACGATGGATTTCCTTTAATAAAATTAAATTTTTACCAGAGCATAGAACCATTTTTATTCTTCAAAAATTAAGTAATTATTTGAAAGTAACAAAATCACGCTCTAGCTGTTAATATTTACTAATAGAGACCCTCTTAATCTGGGTTCTGTATAGAAAAGAGAGATAATGAAGAAGGCGGTTATATTGCTTAGTGGGGGTATTGATTCAGCGACGACTCTTGCTATCGCTCAAAAAGATGAGTTCCATTGTTATGCAATAACGTTTGACTATGGTCAACGCCATAAGATTGAGCTTAAATCAGCACAAAAAATTGCTAATTATCTGAAGGTAAAGCGGCATATAACAATTGCTTTTGACCTTGGTCTAATAGGTGGGTCAGCTTTGACGGATGATATTCCCGTTCCAAAAAATCAAATCCCCGAGGAGATGGGGCAAAAGATACCAATAACTTATGTCCCTGCTCGGAACACAATATTTCTTTCGTTTGCCTTGGGTTGGGCAGAAGTACTTGGAGCACATGATATTTATATTGGAGCTAATGCTATTGATTACAGTGGGTATCCTGATTGCCGTCCAGAATATATCAAAGCCTACGAGAGGTTAGCAAACTTGGCTACACGAGTGGGAACAACCGGGGAAGGCCAATATAATATCCATGCTCCTTTGATTAATATGTCCAAAGCAGATATTCTGCGGACAGGTGCTCTTTTGGGAGTAGATTTTGCACTGACGACAAGCTGTTATGATACTACTAAGGAGGGACTAGCATGCGGAATATGTGACGCTTGCATTCTTAGAAAAAACGCTTTTTCAGAAACTCAAATTCCCGATCCTACTCAATATGTTTTATGATAAATCCACTTTTTTATTCGAATTAATCTGCTCTACCAATAACCATAATCGTTGAGGCGAGACACTTCGACTGGTGCCAAGTTCTTGGGCAAATACGGAGACCCGATATTCTTCCAGTAACCATCTAAATTCATTTAACAAATTTGGATCAGCTCTATCTATTAGGGATATTTCTTTTAGTGCTTGATCGAAAGGCTTAAGTAGCATTGCCTTTTTGTTATCCCTTGTAATATTTTCTTTTGCCCTCATTGACCTGATTTCAATAGCTTGAAGGTATCTAACTAAGTTAGGTAATTCAATAGTAGGTGTTTCTTCAAGGAAATTACGAGGTAGAACACGTTCAATATCAGTTTTCAAATCCGGGTAGGACTCATCTAACCCAATAATTCCAGAAAATTTTGTGTTTAATCTCTCCATTTGTTCCTGAAACCAATTGGGGATTTTCTTTAAAAGGTCATGTGCAGTCTTTATGTCCTCTTGAAAACGCTGTTTACTTAGTGGATATAAAGGGTTGCGAGAAAATATGGTTTTAATTATATGTTGATAGGAAAAATCCTGAAATTCCTTAAGACCACCTGTGTGTTTAATGAGTTCAGGAAGGTTTCGCAAAGATGACAAGTCGTTCCGTAACCCGATTAATTCTTTTTTAAAATGGTTTTCTAATAAAGTAATTAGGCCATTTTGTGTTTTTCTAAAAGCTTCATAACTGTTCCGATAGAGACGTAAATTAACACAACCTTCAGTGACATCTAACCCTGGAATTGCGTATTGGTTTGTGCTCCCTGTTTTGCCTATTTCTAATCGTTCAGGTAGATCACCAATCGACCAATCAACTAAATTTCTCTTTTCCCATTTGTCCACAAGACGAAGCCAGTTTTCTGATTCCAAAGTCACATCAGAGTTGGTAGTTTTGGTACGGATTTCTTCTAGGTTTCGGGTAGCAAAGACGAAAGTTCCATCTTCTTCGGTTATCCCAATACGCATTTTTAAGTGGTTAGGCATTGAATTTTCGGTCCAGTCTGTTGGTAGAATTTCTATATTATAATTAGACTGGATATATTCAGAAAGTGAATCAGTAAGAAAACAAGGCTTAGGGTTTAGTTCTGCGGCAATTGACTTCGCCGTCTGTGGGATAGGGACGAGATACTTACGTTTTCGTCGTGGCAGCCCTCTGAGTAACACCTCTATTTTTTCACATAGCAGACCAGGCACGAGCCAGTCAATCATTTCTGGTGTTAATAATGGAACTTTATTCCGAGGGAGTAAAACTGTTATTCCATCATCCTCTGAGCCAGGTTGGCAGACATACTGGACTGGAAAAAGATCACCTTCTAGAGGAAAATTTACTGGAAAACCATCAAGGAGATCGTTGATACCTTCAACTCCTGTCAGATCTGAGATAGTCATATGGAAAAAACTTAGTTCTATTCCGTTTTTACTCTTTATAAATTTTCTTAAGTCATGGCTAGAAGAGATATTGTCTAGTCGATCATCATAGAATCGAAAAGCTGCTTCATCAAGATCAATTTGATAGGCATTACGGTTTTGTAATAGCCAAGCTTCAGCTTTCTTTCGGATCTCCCTATTAAGGTCCATAAACTTAAAGTTAGCTTGTAATCTCTCATTAATAAGAGCTTCGCGAATGAAAATCGTTGTTGCTTTTTCAGAGTTTATTTTTTTGTAGTCGATAAAATGGCTCGACACTTGTAGTCCGTATAAATGAAGTTTTTCCTTTATTAGAACCCTTTCAGCTGAACTATTCCATTCTGGATCTGAATATGATTTTTGACAGAGATGTTTCCCCAATTTGTATATCCATTGGGGCTGTATTCGAGCTACATTCCGAGCATATATCCGATTAGTTTCTACCATTTCAGCAGCTACAATCCATCTAGGGTTATTCAGTGTTTCATTTTTGTTGCCATCTATTTTCTTTTTTTGAAATAAACCAGAACCAGGGAAAATCATAGCCGTCCGATTTCGAGTTCCGATATAGGAGTTGTTATCCTTATTCTCAGCTATTTGACTTAGAAGCCCGCTAAGGATTGAACGATGAATAGCATCGTAGTTTTCACTGGATTTAAAAACCGATCGACCCAATGATATTCCTTTTTCTCTGAGAGACCGACGGAGCTGTATATAGATATCACGCCATTCTCGCATGCGATTATAGGATAAATAGTGATATCGACAGAATTTTCGCATATCGGCTTGTCTTTGAATATGTTGAAAAGTATTATGAAAACTTTCCCATATATTAAGCAAAGTAAGAAAGTCTGAGGTACGGTTAACAAACTTGTTATGTTCAATATCCGCTAGTTTTTCTTGATCTAGGGGCCTTACTCGAGGGTCTTGTATGCTTATACCAGAAGCTATTATCAAAATTTCGCGCAGAACCCCCTCCTCCTGAGCTTGCAACAACATACGTGATAAAGTAGGTGTAACAGGTAATTGAGCCATAGTTTGGCCTCGGGCAGTGAGTCTATGTTTTTTGTCAATAGCCCCCAACTCATTTAAAAGGGAAAACCCATCTTTTATTGCTTGGGGAGTTGGTGGATCAAGAAAAGGGAAAGCATTAATATTGCCCAATTTTAATGACAGCATCCGAAGGATAACTTCCGCAAGATTTGACCGTAATAACTCAGGAGTTATAAATTCTGGACGCTTATTAAAATCAGATTCACTATAAAGTCGAATGCAAACTCCATTGGAAACTCGACCACAGCGTCCAGCTCGTTGACGGGCGTTACTCTTAGCTATGTTTTCGATCGGTAGACGTTGGGTTCTAGTTCGAGAAACATAACGATTAATTCGGGCTAGCCCAGTGTCAACCACATACTTTATACGAGGTATTGTCAGTGAGGTTTCAGCGATATTTGTCCCAATGACAATACGCCGATTGTCCCCCGGTTGGAAAACCTTTTTCTGATCTAAAGTTGTAAGCCGGCCAAAAAGCGGTAGAATATCTGTGCTCTTATATAATCTTCCAATCATGCGTCTCCGCATCTCATGGATATCTTTCTCGGTCGGCAAAAAGACTAGAATATCTCCTCTTGAATGTTCATTTAATATCTGATCAACTATGTCAATGGCACCATCAATATAGGTATAATCTTCTGTGTTGGATGAAATTTGATGCAAGGGCATATACTGGATTTCTACGGGATGGAGTCTTCCAGAAACTTTAATAATTGGAGCATTTTGAAATGCACTTGAAAAGGCAGCTGTATCTATTGTTGCTGAAGTAATAATTAATTTAAGATCATTCCGACGCTTTAATAAAATCCGAAGGTAACCAAGTAAAAAGTCGATATTTAAGCTTCGTTCGTGGGCTTCATCAATAATAATTGTGTCATATTCATACAAGTCGGGATCATTTTGGATTTCAGCTAATAACATCCCATCTGTCATTATTTTGATACGAGTTTGGGGTTTTGTTTCATCTACAAAGCGTATTTTGCAACCAACTTCTTGCCCCCAAGTTACATCAAGCTCTTCAGCAATTCTATGAGAGACCGATAATGCTGCAACACGACGAGGTTGTGTACAGGCAATTCGCCCGTAAATACCCCGGCTAGCTTGGAGACAGATCTTAGGTAACTGAGTTGTTTTCCCAGAGCCAGTTTCACCGGTTATAATTACAACAGGGTGGTTGATTAGAGTTTCAAGGATTTTATCTTTTTTACCCTCAATAGGTAATTGATGATCAATACTAATAGATCTTGAATCGGTAAGTCGTTTTTCAACAAGTTCAACTGACGAGAGAGCCCGTTCTTGCAATTTTATCATCTGTTGCTGATTGATTGACCTACATTTGTTTAAAATTCTTTTAATATCACGCTGATCTTTAAGTGTGCAACGCGGTAATAGCTCGTTAATTTCAGCTAAAAAGTTATGTGGGTTGGCCATAATTATTGAAATTAGTTTGGTCGTATCTAACCAGAGGCAATAAAAGGTTGGTCTATTATAGTAAGATCCCGGCTAATGCTGCAGTCATATTAGCTGCTAATGCTCCACCAATCATGGATCGAATGCCGTGCTTAGCTATATCGGAACGCCTTTCTGGTACTAGCCCGCCAATCCCACCGATCATAATCGCTATGGTTCCAAAATTGGCGAAACTGCAAAGTGCATACGTAGCAATGGTAAAAGAACGTTCCGAGAGTTGTTCTTGCATAGTACTAAGATCTTGGTAGGCTATAAATTCATTTAATATTGTCTTCTTCCCAAGGAGCATTCCAACGGCTTGAGCATCATCCCATGAAACTCCCAAAAGTAAGGCTAATGGTGCGCAGAGCCAACCCAGAATACGTTCGAGTGAAAGGGGAGATCCATCAAAATAAGGAATAAATCCCACCATCCAGTTGAACAAACTTACAAATGCTATTGCTACAATTAACATGGCAGCTACGTTCAGCATTAATTTTAAACCATCGGACGCCCCACGACAGGCTGCATCAATAAAATTAACTCCCGGTTTTGGAACATCAATGGTAACAGATCCTAGCGTCTGAGAAGATTCAGTTTCTGGCGTCATGATCTTTGCAATTACGAGTGCTGCAGGTGCTGACATTAGCGACGCAGTAAGAAGATGGCCAGCATCGGCACCTAGGGCCACATAAGCCGCGAGCACAGAGCCAGATACTGTTGCCATTCCCGAGGTCATTACAGCAATAATTTCTGAACGGGTCATTGTTTTCAGGTAAGGAAGAATAACGAGTGGTGCGGTTGTTGCTCCAAGGTAAACATTAGCTGCCGAAGCCATAGATTCCGACCCTGAAGTACCCATGACATGCATCATTCCCCGCGCCATTTGACGAACAAACCATTGAATAATTCCCATATAGAAAAGAACAGCAGTAATAGAGGAAACAAAAATTATCATTGGGAGGACAGAAAACCCAAAAGGTACATTTTGTACCAAATCTCCAAAAATGAATTGGGATCCCTCGTTCGAAAATGCAATTATTTTATTTACAGTCAAGCGTGCCAATTCAAAAATTGTCTGCCCAGGCCTAGTATGAAGTAGAACAACCGCAAGCAAGACCTGTAATCCAAGCCCACTAGCAATAAGACGCCAGTTTAGACGTTTACGGTTTTCAGATAAAAGCCACGCTAAGCCTAAGATAAACAAGAGACCAACGATGCCAATAAGACGTTCCATAGATTATCCTCTTCTAATTGTCTGCGGCCAAAGGGATGTTAGGCCAACGTACAGGTATCCTATGAAGAAAAGAAAAAGAAATGGGAGTGAAGAATAGATCTCATTTGTTGCTGAGTAATAGATCAACAGACCAAAATGTAGAGCAAAGAGGAGTTCTAAAACTGGTAACCAGTTTCGGATACCCCGGTATTGTAGTATTTTCAAGGTGTCTTTTTTATTATTGATTCCGTACTTGGGTGTCCGCTGAAAACTAGACTTTAAGTTTAGTATAGCTTCGAGAACTGCTCGAGAATTATTTATACAAATACCTATCCCAATGGACATCAACAAGGGTAATCTCAGTACGCAGTGCCACCACTTCCCCCTGTTGATTTCGATCTGAGCTAGGAGATAAAAAAGGGAAACAGAAATTGTGGCTGCACACAGAAAGGGGAGATCAATCCAGAATGAATTGATCCATCCAGCTTGGACTCGGATGACAATTGAAGGAAAGATGAGGACAGAAAGAAAGAGCATGAGTAAGTACGCTACATTGTTAGTCACGTGGTATGAGGCTTCTAATTTGTTTCGAAAGGGTTGTTGGCTTCGCCAGATCAATGGAAATATTTTTTTGGCGGTCTGTATTGAACCCTTTGCCCACCTGTGTTGTTGTGTTTTGAATGCATTCATCTCGATAGGGAGTTCAGAAGGGGTAGTCACGTCTTCAAGAAAAATAAAGTTTTGTCCTAAAAGTTGGGCTCGATAGCTCAGATCGAGATCTTCTGTCAATGTATCATGTTCCCAACCTCCAGCTGCTTCAATACTCTGTTTTCGCCAAACCCCTCCTGTTCCATTGAAATTAAAAAAGCGCCCTGATCCGTAGCGTGCTCCATGTTCCATTACAAAATGACCATCTAACATAATAGCCTGAATTTCTGTAAGTATGGAATATGTCCTATTCAAATATGCCCAGCGAGTTTGTACTAAAGCGATGTTATCATTTTTAAAAAAGGGAATCGTTTTTCTAAGAAAATCTGGAGGAGGAACAAAATCAGCATCAAAAATAGCGACATATTCTCCTTTAGCCGAATTTAACCCTTCTTGTAATGCCCCGGCTTTATACCCTAATCGCTGGTCTCTAGATAAGTAGTGTATATCAAACCCTAATTTGTGATAGTAAGCAACGGCTTCCCTTGCTATTTTTTGTGTCTTGTCATTAGAGTCGTCTAATACCTGGATTTCTAGGAGTTCACGGGGGTATTGAATTTTTGTAACTGCCTCAATCAGTCTTTGGGCCACATACTGTTCGTTATAAAGAGGTAATTGTATAGTTACTATTGGGAGAGTGTGGTTTAAGCGTTCCGGCTTTACAGCTCGACGTCGATCTTTATATTTGTAATAGAGGTACACCATCATATAACGATGTACTCCGTAAACTGCAAGTAATAGTAGAATAAAGAAATAGATAAGGATAAAGATCAGTGAAAGATAGCTCATATATGTCCATTATTGCTTACAAACTTCAGTCCTATAAACTCTGTATTTTTGCGATTCTTGGTATTTGTCTTATAGCAGCCTGTATTGATATTGTTCTTATCGGAAATCTGCGGACAAGTATGTTCAATCCCAATGAATATATACCACTATCTCTCAGTTCATGGAAAATTTTGCCCAAAGCACTCCTGATCTTTTGGGTGCCATTCCTGTGTGCCTTCATAGTTTATATCATTGCTATTAGTTACCAGCTTCGGTTGACTAAGTTAACAGACAAACGAGTATTATGGATTATTCTTACAGTGGCAATTGTTTCCCGAATAATCCTACTATTTAGTCCTCCGACTCTTTCCGATGATATATACAGATACCTTTGGGATGCTAACATAAGTTCTCATAACATTAATCCTTATATATATGCTCCTGAGAGTGAGGAAATTGAATTTTTACGTGATGATTACTATTTCGAAGTCAATAATAAAGATGTCCCGACAATTTATCCCCCACTCATGCAGCTAGCATTTAGAAGTGCTGCTTCCCTTCGATACAACCCAATCTCGATGAAAATACTTTTTACTCTATTTGATCTTGGTATAATTTTAATTTTAATCTTATTACTTCGGCGTAAAAACCTATCGGAACAACAGGTTATAATATATGCTTGGAATCCGTTAGTACTTATTGAAATTTCTGGTAGTGGTCATAACGATTCATTGGTGGTTGGCCTTATGCTTGCTGCATTACTAGTTTTGGAATACCGTCGTAATACGTGGAGTATTGCTCTACTTACTCTTTCAATTCTCGCTAAATGGTTCAGTTTTATGCTGGTTCCAATTTTCTTCCAGAAGATTAGGGTTATCAAATCTTACTGGATTTTTCCTGCCCTAGTTTTTGTGCTTTACCTCCCCTATCTAGAGGCAGGTAGCCATTTATTCAGTGGGCTCCTAGTTTATGGGGAAAAGTGGAGATTTAATGACAGTCTTTTCTCGATTCTATTTTATCTTACTGGATCCTTGACTGTTTCCAAATTAATGATAGTCACCGCCTTCGGAGGTGTAGCTCTTTATTGCTTCACTCGCATAACGGACCCCGTACGTTCTGCTTTCATATTAGTTGGCGCATATCTTATACTCACACCTACCGTTCAACCCTGGTATCTCGTTTGGATAATTCCATTTCTTTGTTTCTACCCAAATCCTGCTTGGATAATGTTGTCGGGTCTCATCACGGTTTCGTACTACGTGGTAATCCAATTTGTGTTACACGAGATATGGATTGAAGAAATATGGGTGCGTTATGTTCAGTATATTCCTTTCTATTGTTTGCTAATTGCAAGCAATATGTTGAAGCGAAAAGGGTTTAAAACCCGACAAACAGATGGACTGGCGCATAACTAATTAGGAATCGGTTTCTATATTTGAACTCAAAAAGTATCAGCACAAACTAACTGACTTAGAAACCTAATGCAAGATATAACAAGGGGGGATAGTCGTCTAAATAGCTGAAACCGATTGACGTAATCACTTCTTATATGTACAATTTAGCCATGTTTATGAAAAGTTATAGTGTTTCGTTTATTGATTTCTACCCTTCGTTTTATGGAGGAATTTATGTCAGAAAAATCCTTGTTTTCTCTTGAAGGTAAGACAATGCTTGTAACAGGTGCAAGTAAAGGTATTGGCAAAGCTGTTGCTCTGGAGGGTGCGCGTGCTGGAGCTAATATTATTATCGGGAGCCGTACTCGAAAAGATTTGGAAAAAGTAGCTGATGAAATCCGTTCGATGGGGAATCAGTGTATCCTTGAAATTGTTGACGTAGGTAAAGTCGATTCGATTAGGTCATTTGTGGACCTGATTCTCCCCAAAGTGAGTAACATTGATATATTAGTTAATAATGCTGGTTGCAATCAGATTATGCCAATCCTAGAAGTCACGGAAGAAGTCTATAATGAGATAATAGACGTTAATCTCAAAAGTGTATTTTTTCTAAGTCAAGCTCTTGCTAGACATATGATCGATCATGGAAACGGAGGTAGAATTATTAATGTATCCTCTCAGGTTGGTGTTGTAGGGGGGCCATTAAGAGCGGCTTATACCGCGGCTAAGGGTGGAGTATGTACTTTGACAAAATCCATGGCGGCGGAATGGGCAGAACACAGTATTACTGTTAATGCGGTAGCACCAACGATGACTCGAACACCAATGGTTGAAAAAGCAATGGAGAACCCAGAATTCAGGGCTAATATTAAGAAAATACTCTTAGGTAGATTAGCTGAACCTCACGAAATTGCTAGTTCTATTATCTACCTTGCGTCAGACGCTAGTTCTATGGTTACAGGCCATACGATGGTTGTTGATGGCGGATACACTGCTGTCTAATAATTATATTCAGCAGTTTTGGAGGGTTCTAAAGAATTATCTTTGTTGACGTTTAACCCTGATTCTTGCTCGGTTATGTTGTTGGTTTGTTATAGAAAAGATGTGACTACCATCACCCTTGGCGACAAAGAAATAATAAGGCACGTCTTGAGGGAATAGGGCCGCGTCAATAGATGCTTGACCAGGGCTGCATATTGGGCCGGGAGGCAGGCCAGAATGCACGTAGGTATTATAAGGAGATAGATCAACAAGATGTTTTTCAAAAAGCCTCATTTTGGGACGACCGATGCCAAATTTTACGGTTGGATCAGCTTCAAGTAGCATTCCTCGTCTGAGACGGTTGTGAAATACTCCTGAAATAATTTTTCTTTCGCTATCTAATCTTGCCTCTTTCTCTATGATAGAAGCTAGGGTTATAATTTCGTGGAGACTAAATCCTAGTTTTGTAGCCTGTTCTCTACGCTCTTTAGAAAGGATATTATTATACCGGTTAGTCATTATATTAAGAATTTCGCTGGCTGACATTTCTTCATAGAAATTATATGTCGCGGGAAATAGATATCCTTCTAGAGTATTGGCCTCTCTAACAAGCGATCCAGATATTTTCGAATCGGTTGCTAAAGTAACGAACGTGGTCGAATCAATCCCCACGCTTGCCTGGAGAATCTGGGCAGTTTCTTGTATTGTCATACCTTCGGGTATAGTCACATAGTTTGTTGTGATTTTTCCTGAAGCTAACATTTCTAGAATTTCGATAGGAGGCATATTGGAGGGGATATTGTAACGACCCGCATTAATCCCTCGTTCCATACCTTTAAGCTGTGCCACGGTCTTGAAGGCCATCGCATTATAGATAACACCAAGTTTTTCAAGTTGTTGAGCCACCTGAGAGAGTGTCTGCCCAGGTTCCACCGTATAAATAATTGTTTTGTCACGAATCACAGGTGGTGTGGAAAATAGATATACAGCTATAACAGAACTGAGTGCGGTAAATAAGAAAAGAAAAATAGTAATTAAATATATTTTTTTCACTGGGCAGATTCCTGGTTATTCCGGATATGTCGCTGGTAATCTAGATAGTTTTGAAGTAAAAGAGTTGCAGCTATCCGATCTAAGTGGCCTTTTCGCCCTCGAGTTTCCAGGCCCATATCAGCCATCGCTCTGCGAGCAGCGATAGTTGTCAACCGTTCATCCCAGGTTCGAACTTTGCAGGATACGCGATCCTGTAGTTGTTCAGCAAAATTAAAGACTTTCTTAGCCATTTCCCCTTTAGTCCCATCCATATTGATTGGTAATCCTAAAATAACCTCTACTACTGGAGTTTTTTCAATAAGTTTGATAATATAAGTTAATGATTCGGAAGGGTTATTCGTTTCTAATGTTTCTTGCCCCTGGGCAATTAGACCTGTGGGATCACTCAGGGCTAAGCCTAATCTCCTCTCACCGAAATCAATACCCAATATACATCCAGAGTCAGATATAGAGGTTTCTAGGTCAGAATTAGATAACTCTTCTGGCATTCCGCTTAAAACATTATCAAAATATTTGATATGTTTCCTTCGTGATTCCCGCCCCTGCTTCTTCGTTTTTCTATTTAACTTGTTTTTTCGAGGCATATTATTGAGTCACTCTTTTTCTAGACAGTTATTGGTTTTGGAAATACTATTTATATCAATTGTCGGAGGTAGTCCAGTCACGCTAATACGCCAGAGTAACCGACTATCATGAGGGCCCGTTGCTGGTTTCAATAGGGTTGCCTTATGCAACGTTGAATAAGTATCCCATGCCCCAGCATCATCAATTTTGAAGTCATATTTGGTCTGAAATTTGGAGGCTGTAGCATGGACTGCGAGCTCATCAAGAAGTTGGCAGGCTTCGTCTTCTGGCATACCTACAATACCAAAGGAACTTCCGCAGACACCATAGAGAGTTTTGCGACCTGTCACCGGATGTTCTTTAACTAGTGGATGACAAACGTTTCGAACCCGATTTTCCTGTTCTTGGGTTAGTTTTTCGGCGGATGTTCTGGAATTAGTATTCATATCAGCTCTATTACCATAGTGATGTATAACTATCAAAGAATCTATCATTTTTTTCATATTTTCGGTGAGGCCATCGTAGGCGGCCATCTGGTCGGAAAAGTATGTTGGACAACCATTTTGAGGCCATTGCCGAGTATAGACAATGGTAGCACTATTAGGTGGATCTTGGTATGCTACATCGGTGTGCCAGAAAACAGCACCTTCATAAACACCTATTGGTCTGTCATTTTCGAATATATTAGAAAGATTCAATATTGCAGAATGATTTTCATTACGTAAGTGGTCTAAAAAATGAGGTTTTTGTCTACCAAATTTTTTTGTGAAAGTATCATACTGATTAAAGGTCAAATTTTGGTCGGGAATTACTATTAATCCATGGGTATAAAAAACGCTGAGAATTTCCTGCACTATCTTAGTTCTCAGAGGTTTTGAAAGATCCACTCCTGAAATTTCCATGCCGAATCCCGGCAAAGGTTTCTGGGAGATATACATGGAATTAACTACCTTTCCTAGTAAACTTATTTTCTAGACTAAGTTGGTGATCCATATGGGCTATCCTTAAAATTTTGAGTAAGATCATGCGCCCAATCTGTGGTTGGAAAAAATTTAACGCAGTCGTTCCAACCTGATTTGAGAGCAGCTTGAAACAATGGTTCCGAGAAAGAACGGGGCCAGGTGCTAATAATCTGGAAAAGGTAAGGTGAATAAAGAGTTATTCGAGGTTGTTGTCGATTTTTAAAACCGAGCAAAAAACATACCACTGTTGGATAGAGTCTAATTCCATACTGGGTTAGAATACTTTGGACCGGAGTAAAATCTCCATTTGTAGATTGTTCTTCTGTATTATAAAGCAACCATATAAGGGGTAACATAGCCCCGTCAGGTAACGATATTGATGCATTTTCAACGAGTGAGATATATGTTTTGTCTTTTATATATTCAGAACCTAAATCACCGAAGTGAAGGTAACGCTTGTCTATGCTTGGCGGAGTTTCACACGAAAGTAGAGTTAAAAATTGTTCTGGTGGTAACACAGGTTTAGGGTCTGTAGGAAAAATGGAGTGAAATACAAAAACGGTCATTCGTTTAAGTTCATAACTGTTAAGATCTGGGTGGACGTTTTGCATACGATCTATAGCATAAAGAAGCCATAGAGTAGGATCTGAAAATCTACCTTCAACTTGGTAAAGTTTGTTACGGATTGATTCTGGAGCTCTGTCAACAAGGTCAGCTAAAGCTTCTTTTTCCAAATCCTCTCCACGTAAAGTTCTATGTGCAGCGTCAAATATCATCGCTATTTCATTGACTTGAAACTTATCTTTCAATCTCAACAAAGATTTAATACGTTCTTTAATAGTTTTTTCAAGGTCACCTAATGGCTCAACTACTTCCCAATTAGGCCTAATCTCCTCCTGATTTCTACTACTCCATCTTGCCTTATTGATAAACCGTAAAAATGTTCGAATCAACATGATGCTGATAATGACAAAAAAGGCGATAAAAAGAAGACGTTGGAACATGGTAATTACTAATAGGTATCTTTTTATAAAATATTCTTGCTTAAAAGAACTTAATCGTACAAAGTTTCACAAAAGAGAAACGGAAATTTGTAGCCGTAAATTAGATTGCAACTACTTCTATAATATAACGTAAGGTCGTGGTATACAATAGAATTATCTTGACATTGAGCCTTCTCAATATTAGTTATAGCAAGCTTTTCGGGGTTAAATAATTCATCTATTTTTCTGGAGTTTGATATGGCATTAAATAGCTATGATCTGGCCGTGATAGGCGGAGGACCAGGAGGGTATGTATCGGCAATTCGAGCTTCTCAACTTGGACTGAAAACGGTTGTTATCGAAAAAGAAGCACCAGGAGGAGTTTGTTTAAATTGGGGTTGTATCCCGACTAAGGCATTATTAAAGAATGCTGAATTAGTTTTAACTATGCTTCATGGCGAAGATTATGGGATTTTTTGTGACAATCTACGTTTTGATATGAGTAAAGCTGTACAGCGAAGCCGTAAAGCTGCTAATACACTGGCTAGTGGTATAAAATTTCTCCTCAAAAAAAATAAAATTGATATTGTAAGTGGAGAGGGGTGTTTAGATTCAGCAAATACAATTCAGGTGACTAATAAAACAGGAGAAATTCAAAAGATAGTTTCTCAGGCTATCATAATAGCTACTGGATCACGCTCAAAAAGGATACCGACGGTTCCGGTAGATGGTAACCAGATTATTACTAGTACTGAGGCCATGTTAATAGAAAAGCCACCTGAAACTATCACGATAATTGGTGGTGGTGCAATTGGGGTAGAATTTGCCTACTATTTTGCAGCCTATGGAACAAAAGTTACAATCGTTGAAATGTTACCTAACTTATTGCCTGTGGAAGATTTGGAAATTTCTCAAATGTTGGAAAAAAGCTTCAGTACCTTGGATATTCAAATTAAAACGAATGCTAGGGTTGAATCAGCTAAGTCTAATTCAGAGGGAACTTCAGTTATAATCGAAGTCAATGGACAATTAGAAACATTAAATGCTGAACTAACCCTTCTTGCAATAGGGCGAGATGGGAATATTGAGGATGTTGGACTAGAAAAAATCGGAATTGAAACAGATAGAGGGTTTATAACGGTAGATGAAAAATGCCAAACCTCAGTGCCTGATATCTATGCTATCGGTGATGTCACCGGCCCACCACTTCTTGCTCATAAAGCCTCAGCTGAAGGAATCAATTTAGCCGAGAGGTTAGCAGGGCATATGTCACCTGGAATCGATAAAACTAATATCCCTTCGTGTACATATTGCCAACCCCAAGTTGCTAGTGTTGGCCTGACAGAAGCCCAAGCAGCAGAACAGCGGGAGATTAAAGTTTTTAGAATGCCCTATCGTTCTAGTGGGAAAGCAGTGGCAGTTGACCAGACAGATGGTATGGTTAAACTAATCGCAGATGCAAAATATGGTGAGATTTTAGGAGGGCATATTATAGGTGCGGATGCTACTGAACTTATCGGAGAAATCTGTTTGGCACGGACGCTAGAAGCCACTACCGAAGAATTACATAAAACCATTCATGCTCACCCGACTCTTTCAGAATTGGTGATGGAGGCTGCTGCTGGGATTGAGGATGGTGCGATACACATCTAGTGACATTATTAAAGTAATAGGAAAGTTAGATAAGAAGAAATTGTTTTTAACGGGTGGAGAAGAAAAAAAAATTGGCAAATAATGAATCCAAAAACGTATAAAGAGACTTTTGATCACGAGGGTTATCTAATTATTGATGATATTCTATCGGAAGTAGAATTAGATTCGTGTCGATCCGAAATAGAACGCTTACACCACATTTATAAAAAGCTTGAGATGACGAATGATCCTGACTTTAAAAAGTTTCAGCGTGAGCCTTATGCTGAAGGTGTCAAACGAAAAGATGGACTCCCAGTGCTTCGCAAAATAGAAGATACACGAAACATCTCTGATGTTTTCCGCAACTTATCGGAGCATCCGAAACTACTTGGAATATTAAAAACTTTACTTGGGCCAGATTTATTGCTTTTCCGAAGCACATTAATGCTAAAACCAGCTTTTCATGGTTCTGTTCATGCCCCTCACCAGGACTCAGCCTATTGGCCGATTGATCCTCCTGCACTTGTGACTGTAAGCATTGCCTTGAACGAAGCCACTGTTGATAATGGCTGCTTTAATATCATTCCTCGTAGTCACAAGGAGGGCTTGAAGCAATGGGGACTAATAGCTCAGGCTCAAGATCATGAAATTACTAACAGGCAAGCTGACCAGATTGATGTTCCGTTGAAAGCGGGCAGTGCACTTTTTTTTCATAGTCTCTTGGTGCATGGGTCAGGACCTAATAAATCTTGCAGACCTAGAAATACTGCATTGTATGCATATTTCCCTCCCCAAGTACGGTTTCTTTCGGGTAATGGGAATTCAAAGACAATGACTTATCCTGTGGTTTCTGGGCTTGATGGCCTTGATACTTTTACCCTGAAGGGTATTAATTAGTTTGACTCTACATTTTTAGGCGGCAGGGATGTAATTCTACTTGCCGTTAGTAAATTTAAATCATCTGATATTTTTAGTTATATTTTTCCTAGTCTTTATGGATGTCAAAACGGTCTGCATTCATGACCTTATTCCATGCTGTTATGAAGTCATTGGTAAGTTTCTCTTCAGAATCTTCGGAAGCATAAACTTCGACTAATGCTCGTAGTTGAGAATTTGATCCAAGAACTAGATCTACCCTAGAAGCTTTTCTTCCTGTTGACTCACCAGATTTCCGATCGAATGCTTCGTATGAATTACTATCGAACGGTTTCCACTCTACATTCATATCAAGTAGGTTAACAAAAAATTCATTGGTTAGTTTTCCAGTAGATTCGGTAAACAAACCATAACCACTATGACTGATACCTAGTGACCGCATACCACCTAAAAGTACCGTCATTTCTGGAGCAGTAAGATTAAGCAATTGACTTTGGTCAAGAAACATTTCCTCAGCACTTACCGACAAACCTGGTTTTTGAAAATTTCTAAAGCCATCGGCAAGTGGTTCGAGAACAGCAAATGAATCTATGTCAGTTTGTTCTTCTGTGGCGTCCCCTCGTCCTGGAAAAAATGGAACAACTCTCCCCGATGCTTGTTCGATGCCAACATTGCCAGCGAGAACAATGACATCAGCAATCGATGCTCCTGACTCATTAGCTATTCCCTCTAATATCCTTAACACGGTCCCAAGTTGTTCAGGTTTGTTAACTTCCCAGTATTTTTGAGGAGAAAGCCTTATTCTAGAACCATTCGCCCCTCCTCGTAGATCAGATCCACGAAAGGTTGATGCACTAGCCCAAGCCGTTTCGACCATTTGGGTAATAGTCAGTTCACTTTTGATAATAGCGGCTTTAACAGCATCGATATCATAGTCTGTCGTACCTGAAGGTATTGGATCTTGCCAAATAAGTTCTTCAGTAGGTACTTCTGGTCCTAAATAACGTCCCCGAGGACCCATGTCACGATGGAGTAATTTAAACCAGGCTCGTGCAAAGGCATCTTGGAATTCTTGTGGATTATCATGATAACGTTTTGAAATTACCTTGTAAATCGGGTCTTCCCTCATAGCCATATCTGCAGTCGTCATCATTGTGGATACTTTAATAGAACTATTCTGGGCATCTGGTGCCATATCATCTTCTGTGGGGTTGATTGGAGCCCATTGAAAGGCTCCTGCAGGACTTTTTATAAGTTCCCAGTCATATCCAAATAACAGGTCAAAATAACCGTTGTCCCATTGAATAGGATTGGAGGTCCAAGCACCTTCGATTCCACTTGTGATAGTATCTGAACCTTTGCCGGAACCATACTTATTTTTCCACCCTAACCCCATTTCATGAATTGGAGCTCCTTCTGGTTCCACCCCTACAAGATCAGCATCACCAGCACCATGCGCTTTACCAAATGTGTGCCCACCAGCTGTAAGTGCAACGGTTTCTTCATCGTCCATTCCCATTCGCGAAAAAGTTTCACGAATATCTTTAGCACTGGCGAGTGGGTCTGGGTTGCCATCTGGCCCTTCTGGGTTAACGTAGATCAAGCCCATTTGGACGGCCCCAAGTGGATTATCAAGGTCACGTACCCCACTGTAGCGGCTATTCCCTAACCACTCTTTTTCGTTACCCCAATCAATATCTTCCTCAGGAGCCCAGATATCTGGGCGTCCGCCACCAAAGCCGAATGTTTTCCCTCCCATAGATTCAATAGCCACATTTCCAACTAAGATTAACAAATCAGCCCAGCTAATTTTATTGCCGTATTTTCTTTTTATTGGCCAAAGGAGTCGTCTGGCTTTATCTAGATTGCCATTGTCTGGCCAACTATTGAGAGGTGCAAATCGCTGGTTACCCGTTCCACCACCTCCTCGTCCATCTCCAATTCGATAGGTACCTGCTGCATGCCATGTCATCCGAATGAAAAATGGACCATAGTGACCATAATCAGCAGGCCACCAGTCTTGGGAGTCGGTCATAAGGTCAGTTAGGTCTTTTTTAAGAGCTTCATAGTCAAGTTTTTTGAATTCTTCCCGATAATCAAAGTTTTCATCCATAGGATTAGAGTTTTTGTCATGTTGATGTAAGATATTCAAGTTCAACTGGTTAGGCCACCAATCACGGTTTGTCGTACTACTACTGCCGTTCGTCGTGATAGCTCCATGCATAACCGGGCATTTTGAAGAATTTGTCATGGCTATACCTTTCGAAACTAATAAATAAGAAAATATTTAAGAGTTAATATGAACAATTAGTAATTGTTTTATATTTATGATAAGTTCGGACACACCCTTATCTCAATGGTTGTTTCACTAGTACGATAGTCTCTGCAGTTTTTAAACATTAGGACATTTCGAGTCTAGGATCACTTGCTCCATATGGTAATTAGAGACGGACATAACATACAAAAAAAAACTAGAAAATTCAAGACAGAAAACAACTATTTAGAGAATTTATAACGGTAGAGATGTAAATTTATTAAACAATCTTGGCCAAATTCCTGTTTCTTTCGCCCCAAATTCCTAAAAGGAAATAATCTCGTTTCTTTGTAGGTGCCTGAAGGTAATTTCAGACATATCTTGTCTGCCCGAACAGGCATAAAACTTTTGAATATGTTGAGGAGTTTTATCAGGTAATCTTGAAAGGCCTATTCAAGCCTTTATTTTACATGGGGGAATTACCTGTAATTAGGAAAACCTAGGGCAAGAAAATGGTGGAGGTGGGGGGAATTGAACCCCCGTCCGAAAGTGCCTAAGAAGAAACGTCTACATGCGTAGCCTGTTGTTTATTCTCATCCCGAAAAACTCCAGCAGGCAGGATTTAATCGGCACCAGCCTCAGCATAATCTCGCCTGGTGTCCTGAGGCGCAACACCCGGCTAGCCTGCATTGTCGTCGCTTATGAAAAACCCGCAGGCGGGGCTAGTCATAAACGGGCTGATCTAACCTAAATTAGGCAGCCATTGCATACGAAGGTTCGTCTGCAGTTAAATTGGTCCCAATGGTTTAACGAGGTTATCGGGGACCTCGGCACGCAGTTCCAGCCGCATCCACTCCCGTCGAATCCTTTCACCCCCTTGGACACAATATATAATCAACCTAAATTTTTTTCAACCAAATATCAATAAACATGCACCGCCAGGGAATCGAACCCCGAACCTACTGATTAAGAGTCAGTTGCTCTGCCAATTGAGCTAGCGGTGCAAGTTGATGAGCGCGGAAGGGATCGAACCTTCGACCTACTGATTAAAAGTCAGTTGCTCTACCAACTGAGCTACGCGCCCTCGCAGCACAGCAAGATAAATATTTTCGGGCTGTTGTCAAATAATATAAACAGTAGCAGCTAGTAGTGACAATCTATCTTGATAGATGTGGTAATAGTATACACTAAGGTATTAGGACCTAGTCATTTGTTAAATTAGGTTTTCAATAAAAGATATACTCGCTATTACATCCCTTTTTTTAGAAAGCTAGGCCGTTCTCTTTGTTTATTCTGTTGGCTGACTTCCATGCATCAACCATAGAAAAACCGGCGGCTCCGAGGTACAAAAGCATGCCTAAATTTCCAGTATTTTCACCGCGTGAAGCATCGGCAAAAGCTATGTAGAAACCAGTAACTCCTGCAGCAAAAGCAGCTAGCCCTTTTATTTTCTGTTTATTGTATACCTGCCCTCCCCCCGTAACAAAGGCCGATATTATTAGCGCCTTCCATGGGTCCCTATATTCCTGCATGTCTTTTAGAGACATCATCTTTTCTTCAGATGACTCTTTCTCCTGAAATATGAGTGTCCCGTTGTTTGCCATCATTACTTGAGCGGATGACTCTTTCTCCTGAAAGATGAGTGTCTCATTGTTTGGCATCATTACCTGAGCTGTCGATGTGGACGAGACGGAAAATATTAGTAATAGAAACAATATACGAAACATAAACATTCCCTTTTTAAAGTTGTATATTAAAACCTTGACCAATGCCAAGTTTCAATACACGAGGTGTATTTAACTCAAACCACAAAGTTAAAGAAATATTGTAGCATCTCTATGAGACCCTACGGAAATAAGACTGACCTGGCAATTTACCAAATCAGAAATTCGGTTAATATAGGTTTTAGCATTGCTGGGCAAATCATTCCAGTTACGAAGTTGGCCTGTAGGCTGATTCCATCCTTTCATTTCCTCATATACAGGTTCACAGTCTGCAAGAATATTTGCATCAAATTGTTGAATGATATTTCCTTTGTACTTGTATCCAACACATAAACGCAATTTTTCAACTGAATCTAGGGTATCTAGACGAACTATAGCAAGTTTATCTATACCATTTACTGTAACCGCATAACGGACAACCATAGCATCGAACCATCCACACCGCCTTGGTCGACCAGTTGTTGCTCCATATTCACCAGCCATTTGACGGAATTTATCTCCCCATGTGTCCGGAAATTCTGTAGGAAGAGGCCCATTCCCGACGCGGGTCGTGTAAGCTTTTGCTACCCCTATTACCTCATCAATTCTGGTAGGGCCCACACCGGCACCAACACAGGCGCCGCCAGCTGTTGTATTTGACGATGTTACGTAGGGGTAAGTACCATGGTCTAAGTCTAGTAGTGTACCTTGACTACCCTCGAAAAGGATTTCCTTGCCAGAGTCAATAGCCGTATTAAGGTATTCTGAAGTATTAGTTATGTAGGGCTTAATGTATTCAGCAAAACCAAGGTATTCGTCAACGATAGCCTCTGTATCTAGATTCTCAGCTTGATATATAGTTTCAAGAATCTGATTCGCATCATCAATATTACGTTTTAGCTTTTCTCGAAGAGCTTTTGGGTCTTTTAGGTCAACTATACGTATACCCTTACGGGCAGCTTTATCTGAATAAGCTGGGCCAATCCCACGTCCAGTGGTGCCAATACGTTCATCACCCAGCTTTTTTTCTTCCCCGAGACGATCCATCAATTTGTGGTAAGGCATGATAAGATGGCTATTGGGGCTAATATGCAGACGTTCAGCGACATCGATCTGATGACTATTAAGCATCTGAATCTCTTCCATTAGTGCCACTGGATCAATAACCGTACCGTTGGCAATAACGCAGGACTTTTCGGGCCGAATAATACCTACAGGAATAAGATGGAGAATGTATTCTTGGCTTCCAACTTGGACGGTATGTCCAGCATTAGCTCCACCCTGAAACCTCACCACGATATCTGCCTGGTCACTCAAGTAATCAACAACCTTACCCTTACCTTCATCACCCCATGCAGTACCCACAAGAATTCGAACAGCCATATAATCCTTAATACTCCTTAGATAAGATCCTGATTATAGTGATGACCTACCCTTAGCGAAAAGAAAATAATTAAGAAAAGAACGAGCGAGTTTTCTCGTCCTCTTAGCACTCATAATTTCTATAAACAATGATATAATTTAAGAGGTTAAGGGGTCAAGAAAAATAGTTTAAATGGTCATTATTTTACCTATTAGCAATAAGCTAAAAGATTTAAGTTTTGTTTTAAGTCAGATATGATATTAAGGAAATTCGGTAATAGTTTTTATTTTGAGACCTTTTTGTAATTATCTATTGCAAAAATTTCTATAAAATCCATACTCATAAGTGCAATAATCTTGATCAAAAAGCCTGATTTTTTAGACCTAAGACTGAAATAGAGAGCTTTGAGCCTTCAAAGATATATACTGAATAGGTTGAGATTAGTATTAGGCAGAGATAAACTATTTAGGAGGATGAAATTAGTATGTATTCATGTATTAATGGTGCAACGACAATGCCCTATAGCTTAGAAGAGGACCTCACAGTTGCTGCCCAAGCAGGTTTTAAGGCGGTAGAAATATGGTCTCGAAAGCTTGATCTATATCTGGAGACTCATGAGGTTGAGGAATTGAAGTCTCAACTAGATTTACACAACCTGAAGGTGGCATCTTTATGTCCCTACTCTCTAATAGGATTTTCTGATCAGGCAGAGTCTTTAGAAATGATTGTAAAAGCCGCCTCGGTAGCCGCAGAAATTTCTTGCCCGATATTGTTGGTCTGTGCTGATTCTCCCCCTCCTAATTTAGATCGTGGTGAGGCTTATAGAATAATGGCGGATGTTACACGTAGATATGCCGATCTGGCGGCTGATTATGGAATTACAATTGCAATAGAACCGCTTGGAAGGCATCCATTTATTCCGGGGCCCAGAGAAGCATTAGAAGTTATAGAACGAGCTGGTAACAGTAATTTGAGTCTAATGATTGATACCTTTCATTACTATAAATCTGGTATTACTCTTCAAGAGGTAGAAGCTATTCCGGTAGAATTAATCTCGATAGTCCACATCAATGACTCAGAAGATCTTCCTCTAGGTGAATTAACAGATCAAAATAGACTGTACATGGGGGACGGTGTAATTCCATTGAAAGAAATAATGAAAATACTAAAACGGAAAAAGTACTGCGGCGCAATTTCAGTAGAAATATTTCGACAGGCTTACTGGCAGGATCACCCTCTGAAAATTGCCCAGAAATCGAAAGCAGCTTATGATAAAATTGTTACGGATTAAATTTTCATTCCTCAATCTGTTGAGTATGGCGGAGATCAAGTGTTTTAGGATGAGCGGCCCGTGCTTCGTCAAGGCGCCCAACTGGGGTAGTGTGAGGAGCATTCCGAATAATATCTGGGTTAGTTCTAGCTTCTTCAGCAATGGCTTGCATAGCGTCAATAAATTGGTTTATGGATTCCAGACTTTCGGTTTCAGTTGGTTCAATCATAGCCGCTTCTGGGACAATTAATGGGAAATAAATTGTTGGTGCATAAAAGCCGTAGTCAAGTAGACGTTTTGCGATATCGAGCATTCGTATGTCATGTTCTTTAAAGAGGCTTCCTGATGCAACAAATTCATGTTGACATGGGACCTCAATAGGAATAGGTGTTTCGTTCTGGCTTCCATGGACGCGAACAGTTCTCGGATAGTTTTGTTCCAAACATCGCATTATGTAATTAGCGTTAAGAATTGCATTTTCACTCACTTGTCTGAGACCATCCGGTCCATTAGCTCTGATATAGGCATAAGCTCTAACCATCATTCCAAAGCTTCCGCTAAAACTACGAACACGGCCTATAGAATTGGGGTTATTATATTGAAATTTATAGGAATCACCTTCTCTTATTGGCTGTGGTGTTGGTAAAAATTTTATCAGGGGTTTTTTGACTCCGACAGGCCCGGCTCCGGGTCCCCCTCCTCCATGAGGAGTTGAAAAAGTTTTATGAAGGTTAAAATGGACGATATCAAATCCCATATCGCCAGGTCGAGTGATACCTAGGATAGCATTCATATTTGCTCCATCCATATAGAGTAGAGCTCCTGCTTCATGAACAACTTTTGCTATCGTTTTAATTTCAGATTCGAATAGGCCCAGTGTGTTGGGGTTTGTCAGCATGAAACCAGCTGTTTCTTGATCAATAAGACTTGCTAATTGGTCTGTATCGACGAGTCCGTTGGTATTGGTTGGAATTTGGACTGTTTCATAGCCAACTTGGGCAACACTAGCAGGGTTGGTACCGTGAGCTGAATCTGGGATAATTACTTTGCGCCGGGCATGACCCTGACTTTCGTGGTAAGCACGCATGATCATAAGGCCCGTAAGTTCACCATGGGCACCAGCCGCAGGCTGTAAAGTTACGCCATCCATTCCAGCAATTTCTCCAAGATAACTTGAAAGTTCATAAAGAAGCTGGAGGCTACCTTGACATGTCTCATCATTCTGCATCGGGTGAAGTCGCGTAAAACCTGGCAATGCTGCCAAATCTTCATTAACTTTCGGGTTATGTTTGATTGTACACGATCCTAGAGGGTACATAGCTTGATCGGGATGGTAATTCAATGTAGACAGTCGGGTAAAATGTCTCACTACATCAACTTCGCTCACTTCTGGTAACCCAGGTGGGGTTTTTCGTAAGTCTTCATCTGGAAGGTACTTTGAAATAGCTTTAACTGGTACATCAACCGAAGGCAGAGAAATACCACGCCTACCTGGAGAGCTCAATTTAAAAATTAAAGGTTCTAACAACGAAGTTCCCTTCAAGTATTAATTCAATTGGTTTAGTACTTCAACTAGTTGGTCTATCTGGGGCCGTGTCCGTCGTTCTGTTATAGATATCAATAGGCCATTCTTAATACCAAGTGATGGGAATTGGTTTAGATTAATTCCCCCTAAAATCTGTTTTTCAGCAAGTTTTTTAATTAGATGTCCGGTATCTGTTGGAGTTCGGATTACAAATTCTTTAAAAAATGGCTTTTTAAAAACTAGATCATAGTTGGGAAGTTCGGCTATTTTTTCCGCAGCATAATGGCTCTTATGCAAACAAAGTTCCCCTATTTCTTGCAAGCCTTGTTTGCCAATCAATGATAGGTAGATTGTTGCCATTAGTGCATTAAGTTGTTGGCTAGTACAGATGTTGGATGTTGCTTTATCTCGCCTTATATGTTGCTCTCGGGCTTGGAGAGTTAAGACAAATCCCTCACGATTCTCACGATCAATAGTTTTCCCTGCTATCCGCCCTGGCATTCGTCGAATGAACCGTTCCTTGGCAGCAAAGAAACCTAGGGCTGGTCCACCAAAATTCACTTGATTCCCCATGGATTGCCCCTCTCCTACTGCGATATCCGCGCCGTAGGCTCCAGGAGATTCAATAATGCCAAGAGATATAGGATCTACAACCATCACCAGAAGAGCGCCAGCGTTATGTACAATTTCTTCCAAGGTACGCATGGATTCTAGGCAACCAAAAAAATTGGGATGTTGAATCACGATACAGGCCGTATTCTCTGATATTTGAGAAATAAGTTTTTCAGGATCTATTGTTCCTTCTTCGGAACATGGTAGTGTTTCTACTTCAATTTTATGTCCGTGAGCGTAGGTCCGAATTGTTTCAGAATAATGAGGATGTAGGCTACCAGCTAAAATAACATGATTCCGATGGGTTGTCCCTCGGGCAAGCAATACAGCTTCAGCAGCAGCAGATGCTCCATCGTACATTGAAGCATTAGCCACATCTAAACCAGTCAGTTCACAGATCATAGTCTGAAATTCGTATATGCCTTGAAGTGTTCCTTGACTTACCTCGGGTTGATAGGGGGTATAGGAGGTTAAAAATTCTGACCGGCCAGCTAAGTGACTAATGGCACTTGGTACAAAATGATCGTACATACCCCCACCTACGAAAGAAATCATCTTATCTGCCGAATCGTTACGAGCAGCCATTTCGCCAATAATATCATGAAGTTCAAGTTCCGAAAGCGAAGGAGGTAAATTTAATGGCCAGGCTATACGAACATCATCAGGAATGATGGTCAACAGATCTTCTACCGATTTGATACCAAGGGTGGACATCATAGATTGTCTATTAGCATCGGTATTAGGTATGTAGGTCATAACATCTCCAAAAACAACAAGCTTTTAGACCCCAATAAAAGAACGGTAATCATTTGCCTGCATAAGGCTAGTAAAAGCCCCCATATTTTCTACCCTTATTTTTATCATCCATCCGTTCCCGTAGGGCTCCTGGTTAACCATTTCTGGGTTGTCTTCTAATTCGTAATTTACTTCTATTACTTCGCCCCCCAAGGGGCTGTATAAATCAGAAACGGTTTTTACCGCCTCAACAGCTCCAAATACCCCCATTTCTGACACGTTATCACCTTCTGACGGTAGTTCCACAAAGACAATATCACCAAGCTCAGATTGGGCAAAGTCCGTAATCCCCATAGTAGCGATATCACCTTCTAAACGTACCCATTCGTGTTCAGTCGAATACCGCAGGTTATCTGGCGTTTCCATTCTTCCCTTTCCCTGGTAATCCAGTCAAGCGAGTACTGTCTCTACCAGTCTTTAATTTAATTCATCAAGAGTTAACGATTCGACAAAGTCTGTATCTACTTCACCCGAGCGAAATATAGGATGTTTTAGTACAAATTTATGGAATGGGATCGTTGTATGAACACCCTCAATAACAAACTCACCCAAAGCTCTTTCAGACCGAGATAGTGCTTCCTCCCTATCCTTTCCCCAAACAATTAATTTAGCAAGCATGGAGTCGTAAAAAGGGGAAACTTCATATTTCGCGTAAACATGACTATCCACTCGAATTCCATAGCCACCAGGTGTATGAAAACTTGTAATTTTCCCTGTTGAGGGCATGAAGTTTCGGGCGGGGTCTTCGGCATTAATACGAAATTCTATTGCGTGCCCGTCCATTTGGAAATCTTCTTGAGTGAGATCGAGAGGGGATCCTGATGCTATACGAATCTGTTCCTTAACGAGGTCACATGAGGTTACCATTTCTGTTACAGGATGTTCTACCTGAATCCGAGTATTCATTTCCATAAAATAGAATTGATTATCATCTGTAACTAAAAACTCAACGGTCCCCGCATTTTCGTAATTGATAGCTTCAGCTGCACGTAGGGCGGCTTTACCTAAGTCAACCCTAAGAGTTTTGTTAACAAATGGGGAGGGGGATTCTTCTATCAGTTTTTGGCGCCGTCTTTGGGTGGAGCAGTCCCGTTCTCCCAGGTGAATAATATTTCCATGTTTATCCCCCAAGATCTGTACCTCTACATGACGAGCTTTTTCGATATACCGTTCTAAGTAGAGAGCTGGATTGCTAAAAGCATTTTCCGCTTCACGAGAAGCCAATCGGAATGCTTCTGTCAGTTCACCAGACGTTCGAACGATCCGAATACCCCGGCCACCTCCACCTGCCGAAGCTTTAATCATCAATGGAAAACCGATCCCAGTTGCTGCTTCCAGAGCTGCTTCTTCATTAGCGACGATGTCCTCTGTCCCTGGTATCGTTGGAACTTCTGCAGCTGCTACTGTTTTCCTTGCCTCAGATTTATCACCCATAAGGCCAATAACTCTTGACGGTGGGCCAATAAATGAAATATCACAAGATTCACATACTTCAGCAAAATGAGGACTTTCGGAGAGAAAGCCATAGCCGGGATGTATAGCATCGGCATTCATGATTTCAGCAGCGCTTATTATCCGAGGAATACTCAAGTAGCTGTCGTTCGGTAAACTACTACCAATACACACAGCTTCATCAGCATATCGTACATGAAGAGAATCCCTATCTGCCTCGGAATACACCGCTACAGTAGGAATATTTGACTCTTTGCACGAACGGATTATGCGCAGGGCGATCTCGCCCCGGTTAGCGATAAGAATCTTCTGGAACATCGATACCTATGCCGGTTCGATCAAAAACAATGTCTGGCCGTATTCTACAGGTTGTCCGTCTTCTACTAGGACAGCTACCACTCGTCCATTTAATTCAGACTGAATTGGGTTCATCAATTTCATTGCCTCAACAATACATAATTGCTGTCCGGAACTAACTTGGTCCTCTTCCTTGACAAAAGGTTCAGCATCGGGCTCGGGAGAGCGATAAAAAGTACCTACCATCGGAGAAACTACTTCAACATGGTTTTCATTTGTCCCCGATTTTTCTACATCCTCTTCAGAGTTTTTTATATTTAAACTACTTGATTCCGCAGAGGGAATAGAATTATCATCCACCCTACTCTTGGGTCCCATTCGGACTATCTTGATCCTCCGGTCACCCTCGGCTACTTCCACTTCCTGAACATCGGTGTCTTGTAGCAGATTAATTAGCTTGAGAACCTCATCGATTCCCATGATATTCTCCTAAGGAAACTGGTTATACCCTTTCCACATATTCATGGGTCCGGGTATCAATACGGAGTATGTCTCCGGTATTGATAAATAATGGTACCTGTACTTCTGCACCACTTTCTAATCTAGCAGTTTTGGTTCCACCAGTGGCAGTATCTCCTCGGATACCTGGGTCAGTCTGTGCCACTTCTAACTCGATAAAATTAGGCATCTCAATTCCAACTACTCCATCATCTGCCACAAGCAGTTCGAGTGTCATGCTGTCCTTAATATAATCTCTATTATCACCTATGATAGATTCTCCGACCGGAATCTGTTCGTAGCTCTCCAGATCCATCATGAAGTACAAGGTCCCATCTGTATATTGGTATTGCGCCTTGCGGCGTTCTACTCTAACATCTTCTAATTTGTCTGAGGCTTTGTACGTCTTATCAATTACGGAGCCAGTGTGTATATGTTTTAATCTGGTCCGGGAGAATGCTGTTCCTTTTCCTGGCTTTATATGTTCGCAACTTGTTATTAGGTAAATTGAACCATCAATACGGATAGTCATCCCGGAACGAAGGTCTGTTGCGTTTACCATAGAATCACCTTAATTTCGTCTACACAAGCTATTTTATGATCTCTAGTTTAGACAATCTAACTTTTAGTACGAAATTGCCTCGCATGTTGTATTCTAGGGGGGCGAACTTAAACCCCCTCCTAAAGACTTACGTGCTCCTAATATCAATAGGGTGGGCAACGGGATTCGAACCCGCGACCTCCAGAGCCACAGTCTAGCGCTCTAACCAACTGAGCTATGCCCACCATAAATGGCAAATCAACGAGGCAATATAGACCATTTTATCATTTTGTGTCAAGGGTTTTGTCGTCTGTCTAAGGGATATCCTGCCATAGCAATATCTGGGCCTAGGCTTGCTTCATATGTTGAATCGACGATCAAAATGGTAGTGTTTACCCCAATCAAATTAACTAACCAGGAGTACTTTAGATTTATTTGTAAACTAATATAGCCTCATTAAGAGGCCGTTTGAGGACAGTTTTGGGTAATGCTAAGTCAAGATCAACCACTCTTAGCCCTCGATTGACCGACTGGGTTCTGTATTTCATTTTAATTATCTCAGTTATCATTTCCTTACGGGTTATTTTTACTGTGCTTGGTCTCCATATCCCATTTCTTTTCCGATAGCGGTCAAAGGTACGGATAATAGATTTTTCATTTGTTTTAGAGATTGAGGTTTCGCTAAGCAGTGTCATGTTTTTGGTATTGATTAGCAACGTGCGTGTTATATTTCCATCTTGTAACTTGAGCGTAGCGATATTATTACTATACCGGTAATCTAAGATTGGTAAATCAAGATAATTTTCTGATTTGATCCCACCAATTATTGTATTATGAATATCCTCTAAAGATAAAGGTAATCCTGGTATTTGTTCAGAGTCTGTTTTTAATGTTCCAACAAAGACCGTATTTTCTCGTGGCAGGTAGATCTTAACATTTTTGTTGTTAACAAGGATAATAGCTAAGACTTGGAAAAGAGGACCGTCAATGTCAATTCGGTATTGCCTGGGGTTAAGGTAACGGATTCTTAGGGAAGCACGACTTTTTATTCCACTGACGAACGTTTCAATGGAAGCACTTCCTCTAAAATTTTGTAAGGGTATTGCCGCAGAGTCTACCTGTTTTAAGAGCAACTCCGCAGGAGGAGAACTTTTAGACCAGGACTGAGAGATATCTTGGTGACAGGAAGTCACCAAGATTAGAGTATTTATAAGAATCCAATTCTGTCCAACTATAGAAATCCAGGATCGGCTACTTGGTATTTTGCAATTTCCGGTAGATCTCAGAAGTTTCTTTTGCTGAAATATCTTCCATTTCAAGAGCACGCTTCCAATACTGTACGGCTTTTTTGGACATATTGAGTTTTTCATAGATATCACCTAGATGGTAATATAGAGTGGCACTTGAACCTTCAAACTGAAGCGCTTTCTCTACATAAAAACGTGCTTTTCGAAAATCTCCTAGTTTGAAATAAACCCATCCAAGACTATCTAAAAATGCCCCATTCTCAGGGTTTTCTTTTAGGGCTTGTTCTATCATGGTCTTAGCATCTTCCAATCGTAATCCACGGTCAGCAAGGATATAGCCTAGGTAATTAAGGGTAAATACATCGTTAGGGTTTAATTCTAGTGCAGTTTCAAACGTAGTTACAGCCTTATCAAATTCTCCTGACTGATCATAATTCTGGGCAAGAAGAAAATGAAGCCGGTGATTATTTTGAAATCGATCGATTGCTTGTCTAGTGATCTCAATCGCTTCTTCATATTTTTTTTGTTCTGTGTGAGCGTAACCAAGGTAAAACCATAATTCAGGATTTTTAGGGTTTATTTCCAAACCCTCTCGGAGTACCTGGATTCCCATTTTGTAATTTTCTTGACGTAAATAGACAAGACTAAGATTAAGCCAACCTCTCCCATCCTTAGGATTCAATTTTAACATTTTTCGAAAATTTGAATCTGCCGGTTCAAATTGTGACCGAGATAGAAAACTGATCCCTAAATAGAAGTAGAATTCTGGTATTTCTGGAAGGATTGAAATCGCCTGATTAAAAACCTGCTCCACCTGTTCAAATCGTTTTTGTCGCAAATAAGTAAGGCCAAGACTAATCCAACCTCTCGGGTCATTTTCATTAATTCCTATACATTTTTGTGACTGATCGATTGCTTGGTTATACATACTATTTTCAAGGTAGGCATGCGCAAGGTTAAGGCGAAGTATTAGATCGTTTTGTGAAGTCTCTACTCCTTCCTCTAGTGCTAGGATACCTTCTTGAATATAGCCTTTTGTCATTAGAGTGGATCCTAATGCAATCCAGCCCTGCGAATTTTGAGGGTCAAGGTTTATAGCAGCCTTAAAGGCCGAAATAGCTGGTTCAAAAGCCCCAGCTTCATTATAGAAAAACCCAATCTGCATATGAAGTTCTGGACTGTTTTCTAACACCAGTAAGGCTTCTTGCAGTACTTCCAGAGCTTTTTCTAATTTCCCCTTACTACGGTAAGCAAAGCTGAGGTTGACCCAGTGTTTAACATTTCCTTGATTCAAAGAAAGAGCTTTTTGCAACAGGGGAACTGCATCCTGAAATTTATCTTGTCTAAGCATAAGTTCACCCAGGGCCCCCAAAATTTCTGGAGCTTCAGGGCTAATAGAAAGAGCTTCCTTAAGGATGTTTTCGGCCCTATCTAGTTTTCCTGTACCTTTGTGGATATCACTAAGTTCAATCCACAACTGAGTAGCAGTGTTATTATTCTCAATCAGAACTGAATATTCTTTAATTGCTTCCTCAAATCTACCTAAAAATATTAGAAGACGACCAAGTCGGTGGCGCAATAGAGCTTCTCGGTCCGGGCCAAGAGCTATAATCTCTTGGTACATGACGACGGCTTTATCCCACTGCCGCCTTTCCTCGTAGATCTCGGTTAAACCAATTCGGGCCCGAATTGAATCTGGAAAATCGTCAAGAATCTTCTGTAATTCGAGCACAGCTTTGTTATAAATCTTCTTCTTCTTATATTCCCCTACTAGTTTGAACCGAAACTCGATATTCCGGGGTGTTAATTTGCTTAATATTTCTAGTTGTCGCAGAAATGTTTCTTGGTCGTTTAATCTATCAGCTATTTGTGACAACGCTATATGAGCTTCAATATTTCGAGGCTCTAGTGTGACTACTTTTTCGAAGGCTTTCCGGGCTGGTAAGTACTTAATTAGGTCAATCTGGCATCGACCTAGTGTAAGCCAGGCCTCTGTTGATTTAGGATCCAATTTTACTGCTGTTTGGGCGTGTTTTAAGGATTGATCCCGCTGATTAACACGGTAGTAGGCAAGCCCCAGAGCCGTATGGATTTCGGGAGAATTAGGGTCATATTGAAGAGCCTCACGATACAATTTGATCGCATTTATAACATCATTCTGGGCATCATAGAGGCCTCCCTGCGCATATAGTTCTAGCGCTTTAGTACGGTTCTCCTGACTCTGGATTTGTGTTGGCTCGAGGAAGCCAAAAATAATGACAGAGAAAAGTAAAATCCTAAAGAATATAAATTTCAGATAAATTGTTCTTCTCATTATTGTTTTGAGTCGATTACCTAAATAATTGGGTGACATCGTTAAATATTACAAAAACCATCAGGGCTAATAAAAGAGCCATCCCAACTTGTTGCCAAAATAGTCGAAATCTAAGTGGCAGAGGACGCCGTAATATGCTTTCAATACCCAGAATTAATAACTGGCCGCCATCTAAAGCTGGTATTGGTAATAGGTTAAGTATAGCAAGATTTACGCTTAAAAATGCCATAAAGCTAAAAAGGTTGCTCGCCCCTTGCCTGGCACTCTCCCCCGCCATTTTAGCAATAGCAATTGGTCCCCCGACTGCATCCGATGATACCTGTCCCATTACAAGCTTTTTTACAAAAACTAAAATTGTGTAGGTCACATTAACTAGTTGGATTCCAGCTAGCTTGATTGAAGTTATGACTCCAATAGGATTCCGTTTAACATGATCTAACTGAGTAATACCGATCTGACCGATTTCAATAATATTTCCTGTTTCTCGATCTAGATCTTTAGCTATCTTCGGAGTGATATTGACACTATGATTTTGGTCATTCCGGGTCCAAGAAATATTAGTTTCCATGCCAGGCTGATTTCGAATAAGAGCTACCATTTCGTACCATTGACTAACTGGAATATCATTTACTGATGTGATTATATCTCCTGGCCTCAAGCCAGCTTTTTCCGCGGGAGAGTCAGGGATAACAGTACTGATGGTTGATGCTCGAAAATAGTCTAAATCGAATAGTTGGTTGTCAGTCTCATCAACATTAATTTTGATATTAACTAATTTGTTATTCTCCACTCTTCTGATTTTTACCGATACAGATTCTAAAGTGTTAGATAATAATAGTTTTCTGACCTCGTCCCATGTATCAACGGGTATCTGGTTAATCTCGAGAATTTCATCTCCTATCTGAAGTCCTGCTGTTGAATACGGGCTTCCTTCTCCTACACGACCTATAGTTGTAGTATCAATAACAGCTACCCCTAAAGTGAGGTAGAATAGACAAAAAATGACAAAGGCGAGAATCAAATTCATTCCTGGACCTGCCCCTATAACGAATGAACGAGCCAACACTGATTTCGATTGGAATTCCCAGGGCTTGCCACTTTCTGACTCTTGCGCATCAGGTTGCTCTCCTGCCATTTTTACGTAGCCACCAAGGGGTATCCAGGATAAGCAATACTCAGTATCACCAATTGTTTTGCCAATCATTTTCGGTGGAAACCCCAACGAGAATCGTTCGACACGGATCCCCATACGCTTAGCAGCCAGGAAGTGCCCGAGTTCATGTACAAAAACCAAGATTCCAAGAACAAAAATAGCAGAGACGATAGTTGTTATCATTCCATTACCTCTAAGTTTTTAAAATTACCGATACGTTCTCATATTATTAATAACCACAAAAGAATATACAGAACACTATAGCTACCGAGCAAACAACTTTTGCCTACAATATGTTCTTGTCCAAAGATCAGCTTCCATGATAGATTCCAGAGTTACCTTTTTGCTCCGATCTTTCAGTATCGTGTAGTCTTCAAGAGCATCATTTATAATAAGTGGAATATCAGTAAATCCTATTTGGTTTTGTAGGAATGATTCAACAGCTATTTCGTCAGCCGTGCTTAATATAGTGGGTAATGTATTTCCCATTCTACTAGCTTGATATGCGAGTCCCAAGCATGGGAACATTTGCATATCGGGAGGATCTAGGGTTAGAGACCAGTGTTTTCCAATATCAAACCGAGGCCAGGGAGAATCTAGCCGCTCTGGATAGGAGAGGACATACTGAATTGGTATCCTCATATCTGTTGGTCCTAATTGAGCTAAAATAGACCCATCTACCATTTCAATCATTGAATGAATTATAGATTGAGGGTGGATAACTACCTCAATTTTAGATACAGGGATTTCAAAAAGCCAATGGGCCTCGATCACCTCGAAGCCTTTGTTCATAAGAGTCGCTGAATCGATAGTAACCTTGGGGCCCATATTCCAAGTAGGGTGATTAAGCGCATCGATCGAAGATATTGTTTCGAGATCTTCTTGTTTGATATTTTGGAAAGGCCCCCCTGAAGCTGTCAGAATTAGACGTTTGACTTGACTCGGATCTTGTCCAGATAGACACTGATGAATAGCACAATGCTCACTGTCAATTGGTAGTATATTGACGTTGTGAACCCGGGCTGATTGTATAAGTATTTCCCCAGCCATGACAAGAATTTCTTTATTAGCTAATCCGATCGTCTTGTTTGCTTCGATAGCTTTTAAAGTGGGAATAAGTCCAATACTGCCAGGAAGGGCACTGATCACCATATCAATATCAGGGTGCGTTACAGCTTCAATTAAACCGTCCAGGCCAGTAAGGACTTGGGGAGAATCAAGGCTGAGTGAAAGCTGACTAGCCTGGTCAGGATCCATTACAGTCACGATATGTGGATTAAACTGTGCAATTTGTTTTTCCAAAAGATCAATTCGAGTATTAACAGTCAAGCTATAAGCCGAATATCGTTCAGGAAATGCAGCAATAACATCCAAGGTCTGGACACCTATAGAACCCGTCGAACCTAAAATAGCAATACGTTTCATAATTTGTGGATCTTCCACCAACAGCTAACTGATCAGATAGGCTTGGTAATAAAATATGAATGGTGCCGTGAATAAAACACTATCGAATCGATCCAGGACACCCCCATGGCCTGGGATAATCTTGGACGAATCCTTAATTCCGCCATGTCGTTTTAGTAAAGACTCAGTAAGGTCACCCAACTGAGCAAAGAGTCCTCCAAATGTTCCCAAGATTACACAATGAAAAGGAGAAATAAAAGGGAACAAGGCACTCCCTAGAGTAAGGCTTACAATACTCACTCCCACAAGTCCCCCGATCGTCCCCTCAATTGTTTTACCTGGACTGACCTGAGGAAGTAGTTTTTTACGACCCCAAAAATGGCCAGTAAAATAGGCAAATGTATCATAGGTCCAGGGAATTATAAATGCTAGCAATACAGGTTTAATGTTTATTTCATCTAGCCCTGAAATATTCTGAAGATTAATATTCCACTCATCTAGTAGAATTAAAAAACTTCCTAATAGCCCAATATAAAACACACCAAAAACATTTGCAGTAATATTGTTTAACGAGAAATTTAACGGATTTCGTAATACCTCTCGAGTTGATGTTACAAGAAGATATCCCGTGAGTATTAATACAAAGTGGCTGCCAGATTCTAGCCACGCATCAAGACATAGTAAAAATGCAGTAATCCCGCCTATCAAACGGTTGGCAGTTAACTCTTTTGCTACTATTATACCATGATATTCATGCAGTCCGAATAGGACAATCAGAGTTACAAAAATGAAAAGGGAGATCCCACCAAGTGTACAAATAAGAATGATACACGGAACAAAGATAATTCCTACTATAACTCGGACCCACATCTCCTTGAGAAATGGCATGAAAGTTTTCTCCATTACTTGCTATGAGGAGTGATTTGTTCACCAGTTTTTCCAAATCGGCGCTCTCTTACTTCATATTCTTTAATTGCTTTAATAAAATGGCTTCGGTTAAAGTCAGGCCAAAGTACGTGAGAAATGACAATTTCGGTATAGGCAAGTTGATAGAGCATAAAGTTACTTAACCGCATTTCTCCACTTGTCCGGATTAAAAGGTCCGGGTCCGGGAGTTTGTCGGTATACAAATATGAAGCAAATAGAGACTCTTCAATTTCGTCGGGGTTTAATTTGCCAGCTTGGACGTCTATAGCAATACTTTGTGTCGCTTCAACAATCTCTTGACGCCCCCCATAGTTAAGAGCAAAATTTAAAAATAACCGTCTGTTTGTTGCCGTTTTATTCATGATTTGACGAATTACCTTCTTATTAGCTCGTGGTAACTCGTTCCATTTACCCAAAAATGATACTCGAATACCAAAATTTTTGGCTTCATCAAAAGCACCGCGCAGCGATGCAACAATCAAGCGCATTATAGCGTCGACCTCAGGCTTCGGTCGGTTCCAATTTTCAGTTGAAAACCCAAAGAAAGTCAGAACTTCAATCCCAAGTTCACCTGCACACCGGATTATTTCTCGGACAGATTCTACTCCCGCAGTGTGGCCTTTGTTCCGAGCAAGACCTCTCTCCTGGGCCCACCGCCCGTTCCCATCCATAATAAATGCAATATGACGGGGCATGCGTTTTGGGTTCAAACCTTCTGAGATTGCCCGCTTATTCTGCGCTTCCTGTCCCAAGCCAGCTCCCAATTTTTTTACGGTTGGTTCTCGCCCCGGTTACCGATGGCTAATTAGATTTCTAAGATTTCTTGTTCTTTTGCAGAGATTGCAGTTTCTATGGAGGTAGTATGTTGGTCGGTTATTTCTTGGATAGTTTTTTGAAATCGTTTACTCTCATCTTCTGATATTCTGTGTTCTTTTTCTTCAGTTTTAACACGATCATTCATTTCTCGACGGATGTTTCTTATTCCTATTTTACCATCCTCCCCCAACTTTTTAATTAACTTAACGTATTCGAGTCTTCGTTCTTCTGTTAGGGGTGGTACCGGTAAATGGACTACTGTACCATCCGATGTGGGGGTTAGTCCAAGGTCTGATGTCTGAATAGCCTGAACTATCTCAGAGGTTAACTGAGGATCCCATGGCTGGATAGATATTGTCCGAGCATCTGGAGTACTTATTGTCGCAACTTGGTTTATGGGAGTGTGTGTTCCATAGGCTTCAATTTGGATATTTTCCAGCAAGGCAGGATTAGCCCTGCCCGCGCGGACACTAGCTAATTCAGTTCGTAGTGATTCAACTGAATGATCCATTTTTAGACCAGCTTCTTTTAATATTTCTGTAGCTTCCACAATTTACCTCGCTAACCCAGGAGACAGATTTTTAAATCAGGAAGATCAAGAGAACAGTTTTTTATTCACCGCCTAGTTCATAGCGAACAAAACGTCTAATCATGATATTTTCGCCTAACAAGCCTACTGCATCGGTAAGGAGATCCCGAATTGTCTTATCTGTATCCCTTATAAATGGTTGTTCAAGAAGACAGTTCTCCTGGTTAAATTTTTCAATCCGGCCCTGAATAATCTTTTCTATGATTTGCTCAGGTTTCCCCTCATTGCGTGCTTGATTACGATAGATTTCTTTTTCTTGTTCGAGAATAGCCTCGTCAATTTGTTCACGGTCGACAGCAATGGGGCGAGTTGCTGCTATTTGCATAGCTATATCTTGAGCAAGAGCTTGAAAAGATTCATTACGTGCCACAAAATCTGTTTCGCAATTGATCTCCACCATGGTAGCAATACGACTTCCAGGATGAATATAGGTATGGATTATGCCTTCTTTAGCTTCCCGACTACTCTTTTTAGATGCCGCCATGATACCCTTTTCTCTTAGCAGGGTAACGGCTTTTTCTAAGTTGCCATTAGTTTCTTCAAGGGCCCGTTTACAATCCATCATCCCTGCCCCCGTTTGATTTCTTAATGTCTTCACATCACTTGCTGATATAGTCATATTAAAACGATCTTAGCGAACATAACCCATCCGCTACGGCCGCCTTTCTTCGGCCACCAATCTGGATCAGACTTGTGCCTTTGGTTGTTCCTCAACGGGGTCTTTTTCTGATGGTGAAGCTTGCCCTGAGTTACGTAGCCCCTCCTCAACTGCACTTGCCATGACTTCAGTAATGATACTTATTGAACGAAGTGCATCATCATTTCCAGGAATAGGATAGTCAATCAGGTCAGGATCACAGTTAGTATCAAGAATACTGACTATTGGAATTTCCAAATTGTTTGCCTCTGAAACAGCAATCCGTTCTTTACGAGAATCAACCAAAAATATTACGCCAGGTAAGCTCCGCATATCACGGATTCCGCCAAGAACTTTTTCTAAACGATCACGTTCTTTTTCTAATCCTGCGGCCTCTTTCTTCGTTAGAGCCTCCATAGTGCCATGCTCCTTCATCTTCTCCAGTTCTTCCAGGCGCTTGACACTAGTCTGTATGGTTTGGAAGTTGGTTAGCATTCCCCCGAGCCAACGTTCTGCGACATAGTACATCCCACATCTTTCAGCCATCTCAATAATAACAGGTTGTGCTTGCTTTTTCGTGCCTACGAAGAGCACAGTTTGTCCATTCTCCACAGCTTTTCGCACAGCTTTATATGCAACTTGGATCTGACTAAGTGTTTTTTTCAGATCAATGATGTATATATTATTTCGTTCGGCGAAAATGAACTGTTTCATCTTTGGGTTCCAGCGTTTAGTCTGGTGGCCAAAGTGAACGCCTGCGCCCAGCAGGTCTTCTATTTTGGGAATCCCCATTAGCGGTACTTATCTCCTTGTCTGACAGACAATATTAGCCTGTAATGTTGTATTATTAACGTTTGGAGAACTGGAACCGTTTACGAGCTCCAGCTAATCCATACTTTTTACGTTCCTTAATGCGTGCATCTCTAGTTAACATTCCGGCTTCCCGAAGTGTGGAATGTAGATCCTCATTTAAGTCTTTTAAAGCTCTGGCGATACCGAGTCTCAACGCACCTGCTTGACCTGTTTTACCTCCACCAAAAGTTCTCGCAACAACGACTAAATCATCATTAGTTTCGGTCAGTACTAGCGGTTCTTCAATTGCAGCCACCAGGCCTGGCCGATCAAAATAGTCAAGTAATGGTTGATTATTAACTACATGGTTTTGGCCGGCTTTTTTCTTATGTAACCAGACTTTCGCAATTGCACGTTTTCTTCGGCCCACTGCTTGGTTTCCATTTTTATCCGAATTCATACTTCGTTAATCTCCTTATATGTCCAGTCCGACTGGTTTTTGGGCGCTATGTGGATGTTCCGCGCCGGAGTACACGCGGAGTTTACGGAAAATCTGTCGACCTAATGCATTATGAGGTAGCATCCCCTTGACAGCCATGCGTAATATTCGTTCAGGATCTTGAGCAGCAAGGTGTTCGTAACTAACCGCTTTCAAACCACCGGGATATCCACTATGACGATAGTAGATCTTATTTTGAGGCTTCTTCCCGGTAAGGACAACCTTTTTTGCGTTTATGACAATAACATGATCCCCTGTGTCAAGGTGTGGGGAATAAATTGGTTTGTGCTTGCCGCGAAGGATTTGAGCTATCTCACTAGCGAGTCTACCCAAAACCTTACCACTAGCATCAACTAAGTGCCAGTCACGTTGCAGACTTTCCATCTTTGCGGTCGGCGTCTTCATGTATAATAAATACTCCTTTACCCGGAAACGATCGGTTCCCGAATTTGGTGTGACAACGCGGACAAGCTATTAGAATATGGCTTTCTGGCTATACCGCGTTCTGTTATTACTGCAGAAACGTAACTCGCTGGAGTTATATCAAATGCAGGGTTATATACTTTCACTTCTTCTAGAGCAATACACTTACCGAGCCCGTGCCTTATTTCAGAAGGGTCACGTTCTTCAATTGGAATTTCAAAACCTGATTTCACAGATAAGTCGACCGAAGAAAAAGGTGCAGCTACGTAAAAAGGAACCTCGTGTGTTTTGGCTAATACAGCAACACTATAGGTGCCAATTTTGTTTGCTACATCACCATTTGCTGCCACCCTGTCTGCTCCGACAATTACACTGTCGATACGTCTTTCTTGCATCACCTGGCCAGCCATGTTATCACAGATAAGAGTCACATCTATGCCAGCTTGTGTAAGTTCCCAGGTTGTAAGCCTCGCCCCTTGAAGAATTGGTCTTGTCTCATTTGCGTATATTTTTATTTGTTTCCCTTGATTTTGAGCCGAATAAATTATGGCAAGAGCTGTCCCTATGCCTGAAGTAGCAAGTGCACCCGCATTGCAATGAGTTAGCACTGTGTGGCCAGGTTGGAGTAACTCGGCACCAAGTCTACCTATTTGTTGACATGTAATTTCATCTTCCCTTTGTATTTGTAGTGCCTCTTTAACTAAAGCTTGTTTAATTTCCTCAACAGGAGAACTTTGAGCTTCACAAACAATTTTCTGCATTCTTTCTAGAGCCCAGAAAAGGTTAACCGCTGTTGGTCGAGTTGCTGCCAATATATCCACTACATCAGTAACCTCTTTACTAAATTTTTCGAAGTCATTCGTTTGACTATGTTTAACTCCAACAACAACCCCAAATGCTGCGGTTATTCCTATTGCTGGAGCTCCTCTGACTTTCAATTTTACAATAGCATCGACTACGGTTGAAAGATCTTGGCAGGTCTCGTAAATGATTTTGTTAGGTAGCTGAGTCTGGTCAAGTAAGACAACAGCTTGTTCTTGATGATCCCAACGAATAGTTGTGAAATTCATAGATTGTTCAATCTCTTTAAGGAGTAATCATAGCCAAAAACTTATCATGTCGTTTCGAAATTTCTTCCCTGGTAAGTAATTCGAGACGACGAGTGCTAAAATCTTCTACATTAAATGATGCCATTATACTACCATGAATCATAGCTTTTTTCATAGCCTCTACACTCTTTTGATTACATTCGGATAGATACCCAATAAAACCTCCAGCGAATGAATCTCCTGCTCCAGTAGGATCGATAACATCAACCACTGGATAAGCCGGTACTGAAAAATAGGTATCGGCCGTAAAAAGGGATGCACCATGCTCCCCTTTTTTAATCACAACAGTTTGTGGTCCTAGATTAAGAATCTTCTTGGCAGCTCGGACCAAGTTGACTTCCTCCACCAATTGACGAGCCTCGCTATCGTTAATAATCAAGAGATCAATTTGTTTTAACATTAGTAATAGAGATTCTCTATTACCCTCTATCCAAAAATCCATTGTATCGCTGCCTACAATACCAGATCCAGTCGATTGATCTAATACACTATTCTGAATATCTGGATCTAGATTTGCTAAAAATAGATGATCCAGTTTACAATGTTCTTCTTTCAATTTGGGTTGGAAATCTAATAACACATTCAAATTGGTTTCTATCGTATGCCTGTTATTCATATTTTCTTCGTATTTGCCAGACCAGCTGAATGTCTTACCGTCTTTTACTTCTAAACCTGAGAGATCTACATTTCGGTCCTTTAGAAATTCAAGAGAACTTACCGGGAAGTCTTGACCCACAACAGCTATTAAGGCAACTGGGCCATAAAAACTTGCCGCTGCAGAGAAATAAGTGGCTGAGCCTCCTATACCATTTCGTACTTCTCCGCCACTGGTCTCCACCGAATCGAATGCTACAGTTCCGACTGCTAGAATACTCAAAATCTACACCTCATGTTCTACCGTTTTCAAATAATCTGAAGTGACTTCCATATCTTGACTATGTATTATTTCTCCAGTTTGATCATCTACTGAAACAGTAATTTTAGGTGCGTCACCCCAGAGCCTTTCAAGATCATAGAAAGACCGCGTTTCGTTTCTAAAGACATGTATCACCACGTCAACATAATCCAGGAGGACCCAACGCCAATTTTGTTTTCCTTCTGTATGCCAGGGTACTATCTCTTTTTCTTTAAGGTCTCCAGTTATCTGTTCAACAATTGCCTTTATCTGTGGTTCTGAGCTCGCTGTCCCAATCACAAAGAAGTCGGTTAGCGATGAAAGCTTCCTTAGGTCCAAAATTATTACACCCGTTGCATTTTTAGCCAGCATAGAACGCGTTGCCTGTTCTGATACTGCTTCTGATGCTGTCTTCACAATCAGTTTTGCTCCTTATAGAATAATAGACGGTTATAGTCCTTACCAACAATCACTGACACATCTACCATTCGGACCGTATTTTCTTGGAGAATTACATTGGGTGATCCGAGGGCTACACCAACCTTGAAGGCATCAGTTGATGGCCCATTTGATCCCTTACGGTCTAATACAATAGTTTCGTTGTATTCAAAATGGTTCGCGTTATCAATGTTGACAACGTCAAACCCCCTGTTTCTAAGGAATTTCATAACTTTCTGTCCTATACCTTTTTCGCCACAGCCGTTTAACACCTCTACTTGTATCTTGAAATTCGAAGGGTCAACGCCAGATTCAACAGATGCTAACTTTGAGTCAAAAAAATTGTAAGAAGACGAACTTGTTAAGGAATAAACTAGGTAGGCGTTAAACGCAATCAACACAACAATTATACTTTCCACCACCCACACAATAAAACGATTACCCTTTAAGATTTTATTTTTCCCCTCACCCTGCCCTCTGGCAGTAGTTTTTATGACTTTTGTCGTCATGGATCTGCCTAAAAGGTCCACGCTGAATAACCTTAGTGGGGACCGTAAAAACCGACTTTCAATTTTCCAAAGAATACTAGAGAATAAATTAGTGGAGGTCTTCAGAGAGGATAACATAGGGAGGGTAACAACTGTAAGTCATTGAGTAGTTCCTTTCACCATACGATCCCCCTTTCTAACCCCAGCTTTTATCAATTCAACCAGTTTAAAACAACAGTCAGATCAAAGAGCTCACGTTTGACTGAACAGCCAAGCGAGTATATATATAAAAAAAAGCACTTCGTGTCAACAAGTTTTTCCCGTAGTTTAAGGGCTTGAGAAACCTCGACTGAGTATTATCGATTCGACCTTAGCCAGTTGGTCCTGTGTATTCACCCCTAGAATTTCCTCAGGCCTCTCACTTTTAGCGTCAGCAATGTGGTAGCCTTGGTTTCGGAGTATCTCTATAGTATCAGTTAGGTAAAACTCACCTTGGTTATTTTCTGGCTTGATTTGTGATAGAGCTTGGATTAGTTGAGAGGGCTCGTAACAATACGTGCTAGTGTTAATTTCTTGGAGTCTTTTTTGAGCTTCAGTTGCATCCTTTTCTTCAACGATTTTCTGAATGCTTCCACTACGACCACGGATTATACGGCCCAAGCCAACTGGGTCAATAACTTCTGCTGTAAGTACTGAAGCAGAAGCTTGGCTATGGCGATGAATACGGATAAGGCGTTCTAGGGTATCCGGACTTATTAGAGGAGTATCTCCAGCTAAGACTAAAACAGTACCCTTTTCATCTTTTAACAGGGGAGTAGTTTGATACACAGCGTGTCCGGTTCCAAGTTGTTTATCTTGGTTGACAAACTCTACCGGGTACTCAGCTAGTTCCTCACGGATCAATTCTGCACCATGCCCAATTATTATAATAATCCTCCGTGAATTAAGTTCTTGGGCTGTTTGAAGCACATGACGGATCATAGGGCGACCAGCTAACGGGTGAAGTACTTTGGGCAGCTCAGACCCCATTCGAGTACCTTTCCCTGCAGCCATTATCACTGTAATTAAATCGGTAGTCATTCTTTCTATTTATCCTTGGTTAGGGTTCTGATTTGTAGTTTACCAGATGCTCTACCTGCCCCAAATCTTCTAACAAATCAGATACAGTTCGTCCGGAAACCGGGTGGATTAGCATTGGATGAATCTCTACCAAAGGCACAAGGACGAAAGCTCTGTCAGCCATAGCCGGATGTGGAATCGTAAGATTAGGAAGATTAAGAACTATATTGTCATACAGGAGTAAGTCGAGATCGATTTCCCGTGGTCCATTCTGCCGAGTATTGGATCGCCCAAAATCCTCTTCGATTCCTTTCAATACATAGAGAAGTTCCAAGGGAGGAAGGTCAGTTTCAAGTAAAATAGCTCCGTTGATAAAATTAGGCTGATTGGCAAATCCTACCGGCCGGGTTTCATACCATGCCGAGTTCCTAAGTATCTGTATTTCAGCAATTTTTTCAAGCTCTTTGACGGCTCTGCGACACAAACTGATACTATCCCCAATATTACTTCCCAGTCCTAGAGCAATTGATGACATTTCATATCCTAACAGCCGGATCAAAAAACTACCTGGTTTTGTTCAACTCGATCTCTATATTATCGGCCCCAAAAGCACGAGATATACTTGGTTTTCGGAGCCGAATAATGACTTGATCGACATGAGAATAGGCCGACAAAATATCCTCAATTAATCGATTAGCTAACACTTCTAGTAGGTCGCAAGGTTCACTACTAAGAATTTTTCGAACTCGAAAACTTATTTCTGTATAATCGATGGTATCTTTCAGATTATCCGTTCGTAAAACTTCCAAGACAGTCAGACGTAGGGTGACATCAGCTTCGAACACTTGGCCATTGGTCCGCTCTTGATCAGTCACACCATGGTAACCAAAGGCACGGATATTTCTTAGGTGTATCCATGTTTCCAGCATATTTTAATCCATTCAGGAAAGATTTACGGCGGGAAATACTTTTCTGCGTATCCGGAAGCCTGACATCAAATGATTTATACGTTCAATTACAGACTGTATCTGCACTTCTGAGCAGCTAAGACTCATACGTACATATCCTTCACCATGTTCCCCCAAGTATACACCAGGAACGACAAAAATACCTGCCTTGCGGAGGAGGACACTAAATCGGATGGATGAGTATCGTGGTGGGACAGGGAGCCACAAGTACGGACCGCCCTTAGGGACATTGAGTTGCCATCCCAGCTCACGAAACCCTGAGATCATAAGATCTCGCTTGACCTGATGTTGAGTTTTTAACTCATCTGTATATTTACTTAAATATGGAAAAACGGTAGTAGCAGCTGCCTGAATTTCAGGAATAAGTGGGACTTGCATATGGGATGTTAATTGCGACATAGCAGCAAGGGCAGAAGAATTACCAACTGCCACACATAAGTTACTGAATATTCCACCAGGCAAACCTGAGAGGGAAAATAATTCAACACTTACATCTAATGCACCCGGCGTCTGCAGTATACTTGGCGCTTCAATATCGTCATAAGTCAAAAAATGTTGAGTAGCGTCGTGGCAGATAATTATGTTATGATTACGGGCGAAATCGATAAGCTCTCTGAAGAACGAATGATCTGCAACTGCCCCAGTTGGATCATTTGGATAGCTAATAAACATCAATTTTGCTTTTCCCGCACTCTGAGAATCAATTTGTTTCAAGTTGGGTAGAAAATCGTTCCGGCTATGTAGGGGATATGAAATAATTTCACCGTTAGCAAGGACGGTACTGGTTCTATATGCTGGGTGGCCTGGATCAGGAATTAGTACTGGGTCTCCCGGGTTTACCAGTGCCATTGCAAGACTGGCTGGCCCAGTAGTCATTCCTGCAAAAGGTAGGAGATTTAACTCTGGATTAATCTCAACATCAAATCGATATGCAAACCAATCACTGAAAACTTTTCGGAATTGTATTGCAGAATCTTGCCTAGCTCCGGTTGTATTATCTGAAAACTCTGTAGACGGTATCATACTGAACATTCGGTCCGTAATTTCTTGATTGTTCGGGGTGCTTATAAAACTGGTTGTCAGATCGATAGGTTCGATACCCTTGTTAGCAAGACGTTTCAAGTATCGTGACAGTTTTAAGGGGCGGTTAAGTGGTATTTGATGAAGACGTTCTGCCCGTTCAATAACTATCGATTTCTTCATGATCGCTGCCTCGGGGGATAAATCAGGTCAACTTAATAATCTTGTTCCAGAAAATATAGGAATAGGGGGCACTAGGGGCAAGAAAAAACCCCCGATGCTTCTCTATCGGGGGTTTTCTAAGTTTCTAATATAATCAACTTTATTTCTAACTGCTAATACATCCCTCCACCATCAGGCATAGCTGGGGCGGGTGCATCATCATCTTCAGGTTCTTCAGCTACTAAGGCTTCAGTTGTAAGTAGCATCCCAGCGATACTTGCAGCATGCTGCAAGGCTACTCGAGAAACTTTAGCAGGTTCAATTACACCGTTTGCAGACATATCGCCATATGTGTCCGACTCAAAATTATAACCAAAACTTCCCTCGCCGTTCTTAATCTCTTGGAGAATAATAGAGCCTTCCAGTCCAGCATTTTCTGCAAGTTGTCTGACGGGCGCCTCCAGCGCTTTACGAATAATGTTTGCACCTATCGCTTCATCACCTTCTGTTTCAAGCTTTTTATCAAGTGAGGCTAAAGCTCGAATAAAGGTGACTCCACCTCCTGGAACAATACCTTCTTCGATCGCAGCTTTGGCATTATTAAGGGCATCTTCTACACGAGATTTTTTCTCTTTCATTTCTGCTTCTGTTGCGGCTCCGACATTAACAACCGCGACACCGCCCGCTAATTTAGCCAAACGTTCCTGCAATTTTTCTCGGTCATAATCGGAAGTAGTTTCTTCAATCTGTGCTCTGATTTGGTTGATCCGGCCTTGAATCCCTTCCGAGCCACCAGCACCTTCAACTATTGTAGTATTATCTTTATCAATGTTAACCCGTTTAGCTGTTCCAAGGTCACCCAGGGTTACATTTTCTAATTTGAAGCCTGCATCTTCAGAAATAACCGTTCCACCCGTTAGAATTGAAAGATCTTCCAGCATAGCTGTGCGCCGATCACCAAATCCAGGAGCTTTAACTGCTGCAACTTTCAGGGTGCCACGAAGTTTATTAACCACCAGAAGTGCTAGAGCCTCGCCTTCGATATCTTCTGCAATAATTAATAGTGGAGCTCCACTCTGAGCTGTTTTTTCAACGACTGGATAAATATCTTTGACTGCGCTAATTTTCTTATCGTGAATAAGGATTTTAGCATCTTCTAAAACAGCCTCCATAGACTCAGTGTCAGTTGCAAAGTAAGGTGACAAGTAGCCACGATCAAATTGCATACCTTCCACCACATCGAGAGACGTTTCCATGCTCTTAGCTTCTTCGACTGTGATTACTCCATCCTTACCTACTTTCTCCATCGCATCCGCAATTAGATCACCAATGTTCGAATCTCCATGGGCAGATACCGTAGCTGTCTCAGCAATTTCTTTTCGACCATCAACTGTTTTGGACATGTCAGCTATAGCATTGACTACCTCAGAAACAGCTTTATCGATGCCTTTTTTGAGATCCATAGGGTTAGCACCTGCAGTTACATTTCTAAGTCCTTCTGCAAAAATGGCTTGTGAAAGTACTGTAGCAGTAGTTGTTCCATCACCCGCTACATCACTTGTTTTCGAAGCCGCTTCCTTAATCATTTGGGCGCCCATATTCTCATAATTTTCTTGAAGTTCGATTTCCTTCGCAACTGTAACCCCGTCTAGTGTGAAGGTAGGCGAGCCAAATTTCTTATCAACCACGACGCATCTTCCTTTGGGGCCCATGGTGACTCGTACAGCATCTGCTAGGGTATCTACCCCTCTTTTTAGAGCTTGACGGGCTTCTGCATCGAACGATATTTGTTTAGCTGGCACTTCAACTTCCCCCTATGAAGGCCTGGTTAATCATCCCAGGCGTTATTACCAAAGCGAACAAGTCTTGTGTTCGCCCTATGTACCATGAACTAATTTCTCTGAAACCTAAAATGAGTACCCAAAATCTTCTACCACTTAGCACTCAACTTGACAGAGTGCTAATATATTAAATTTTATTTTCCAATGCAACATTTTTTTGTACACTTTGACGGAGTGTATTTAAAGATGAAAGATCTTGGCAGTTATCTTTCGAGAGCAAGTTTTATTGAACCGGAATAGATGATAATTGGCTCACTGTTTTTGGATTTAACTACTAACCCGCCATCTTTGGCAAGGTGGGAAATTCTGCCAACAAAACCAGGAGATTTTTCTACACTAATTAATTGTCTTTTCCATGCCAGTTTTGAATCAATCTTCGAAATTAGAGGCTCTGGCCCCAGTTTTAAGTATTCTTTATAGCCAGATTCGAAGAATTGTACCAGAGCTAAGAAAAGATTTTGCCGTGATACCTGATGGCCTAATTCAACTTCAAGTGAAGTAGCTGAATCTGTTATTTGGGGAGGGAATAGTTTCTGAGGGTAGTTTACATTTATACCCATGCCGACAACAACAATTGGTCTATCTTTAGAGCCTTGCCTGCTCTCAGTCAAAATACCCGCGACCTTTCGGTTTTGAATCAAAATATCATTAGGCCATTTGATTTCAACATCTAGTTTACACACTTCTTTTAGAGCCATGATGATAGCATTAGCTGCGCAAAGAGTCAGTGGTGGAATCTGAGTTGGAGCTAATCGAGGTCGTAGCAAAAAAGATGTCCATATCCCCCCTGAAGGAGAAAACCATCTGGAACCCCGCCGTCCCCTTCCTGCTGTTTGTTGATCTGCTAGACATATGGAGCCTTCAGGAGCTCCACATTCTGCCATATCCAGGAGCCGGTCATTGGTCGATGTAATACTTTCTCTGTATTCAAAAACAGCACCAAAGTTGCTGGATTGTAAATGTTCCTCTAACTGAGCAAGATTGTAGCGGTCGAGAAGACAAAATTTTTCTTGGGTCATCATTTATTTTGGAGATGAAACATTCTATTTCTGGTTAATGTTATCAAAGGGAAGCTAAAGAAGAGGGATCAATATTTAGGCTAATATCAAGTGCTGGTGCTGAATGAGTAAGTGCACCAACAGATATGATATCAACTCCAGTTTTGGCAATATCCTTTAATTGATTTAGTGTAATACTGCCTGAAGCTTCAACTAAGATATGATGTCCCTCGGGTGATTTAGCACGAATATATTCAACAGCTTCTGTCATTTGTTGAATAGTCATATTATCAAGCATGATTTGGTCAACTTTACTACAAACAGCCTGCGTAACTTGGTTTAGATCACGGGTTTCAACTTCAATAGCGACATGTTGATTAGATTTGTCCATGTTTAACCTACATATATCAACAGCTGCACCGATACTTCCAGCTGCTGCAATATGATTATCCTTTATTAATACCATATCGAAGAGGCCAAAACGGTGATTATTACCTCCACCATGTAAAACGGCTCTTTTCTCCAGCACACGAAGTCCCGGAGTTGTTTTGCGAGTGTCAAAAATCATAGTATTCATATTTTTGAGGATATTAACGTATCTGCCTGTTTGGGAGGCTATCCCAGAAAGGTGGCGTAGGAAATTAAGACTTGTCCTTTCACCGGTTAGGATAGAACACGCTGATCCTTTGACCTCGGCAATTACTTGACCAGGCTCTACCTTGTCACCATCGGTAAGGAATGTTTTAAAATTCAGCTCTGAATCTACCTTGTTGTAAACCAGGTAGGTTGCATAAAGTCCTGAAATTATCCCTTGTTCCTGAGCCTCAAAATAAGCGTGAGTTGAGGCCTCGGACTTAATTGTCCAATCTGTAGTTATATCTCCATTCCCTATATCCTCCGATAACGCTCGACTTACAATTCCTTCAATTTCAAGTTTGTCAAAAGTGGTATCCACTTCACTAATCCTTTGTCAAGATTTAATAATACTTTGAAATGATTGAGGAAGATAAGCTATAAGGTCAGTAGCGATAAGGCTGTGTTGGCCAATAACTTTAGATCCAAGATCACCAGCTTCCCCGTGTAAATAGACTCCTAATATACAGGCATCCCATGCGGTTAACCCTTGACCAATTAGGGCTGCAATAATTCCAGTAAGGACATCACCAGAACCAGCAGTGGCCATTCCCGGGTTACCAGTCGGATTGACTGATACCTTTCCACAGGGAGATACTACGAGGGTTGAAGGTCCTTTAACCACAAGGTTTACTCTTAAGTCTTTTGCTGCTTGCCTCGATATATTTATCCGGTCAGCTTTGATGTCCTTTACGGATGTACCGATCAACCTTGATAATTCTGTTAAATGTGGTGTTAAAATTATTTCTGCCTCAACTTGTGATAGTGCATCACTATTTTTTGAAAAAGCATTAATACCGTCTGCATCAATTACAAGAGGAACTTCAGCGTTAGCGACAACCCGACGAATCAATCTCTGTGTTTCTTCTTGCTGACTTAAGCCTGGCCCAATAGCAAGAGCATCAGCTCGATGTAATAGTTTTGTAATTTCATATTCAGCCTCAAGTGACAAACTCCCATCACTAGTTTCAGGCAGTTTATGGAGTATTAATTCGGTATGTTTTCCCATTAGGGGATTAAGAATACTTTCGGGGATTCCGAGATTGACCATCCCAGCCCCACTTCGAAGTGCTGCTCTACATGTCAATGAGGCTGCCCCAGCCATCCCAATTGAACCAGCAATAACTAGGACTCTTCCGTGACTTCCTTTATGGTCAGAAGGAAGATAACGTGGCATTAAGTTAGCTATTTCATCCCGGGTTGGCATGCTGAGGTAAAGTTGTTCAGCTTCTATAGCTTCAACAGGGAATCCGATATCTGCAATTTCTACTTTTCCTGTCCAAGATCTGCCTGGATAAGTTGCTAGTTCAATTTTCATGAGGCCAATGGCCAGAGTGTGATCTGCCCGTACACAATTCCAATCCTCCATGGGGGAAGATTCTGGAAACCCAGATTGGGGACCCAGGCCTGAAGGAATATCGACGGATAGGACCGGTGAAGAACAAGTGTTGATCTTGCTAATAGTATGGGCATAAATCTGTTGGGGTATTCCTCGTAGTCCGGTACCCAGAAGTGCATCAATTATTAGATGGGGATGATGTTCAGAAAAACTAAACTGGGTGTCTGTCAAAAAAACAGGAGACACTCCAGCTTCTTCGAGCTTTTCTAAGTGCTGAGATGGTTCACCAGTAACCTCTTGTTTCTTGGCTAGGACGAAACAATTGACCCGAGCTCCTTTTTCGTGAAGATACCGGGCAGCAACGAATCCATCTCCGCCATTGTTACCTTTGCCACAGAAGATAGCGATGCTCTGCTCAACAACACTGCCTAGCAGTTTCTCGGCAAAATTAAAGATATGGAATCCAGCTTTTTCCATAAGATTTAAACCAGATAATCCGTGCTCTTCAATTGTTCGACGGTCTATAGATCGCATCTGGGTTTTAGTGCATAGGTTCATGATTAATTTTAACTATTCACTTTTGATCTGGAGAACTGTTAAACTTGAGATGGTCGTCATATAGTAAGCTTCGGGCTTCTTGTTTTGTTCGAATATTATTAAGAATCTGTAGGCTTTTTAGCATATAAAGATAACGACCAATTTCGGGACCTTCCGGAAGTTTTAGATCGGCCATTATATCCTGTCCATTTAGTAGAAGCCCAGTATTATGTACTATAACGTGTCGGGAAAATAAATGCAGTAACCGATTTACCCTTTGGCCTATAAATTTAGGGAAACCTTTTACTAATCCATGAGCTAATACTAAAAGAGCTACAGCGGGTGTCTCCTGTTCTGCCGTCTGAAGAACCTGAAATAAGGTATTGTCGGATTGAGATCCAGATAAAACCTGATCTAATAGCATGTTTGCTCCTGAACTTGATCGGTAGTAAACCTGTTTTTCAGCATTACTTAGTTTCAGACGTTCAGCTGAAAATTTGACCAAATTCATCTTTTTATCAGGATTTTCTATCCTGGTAGAATATAAGATCAAAGATGCAAGGCGGATCAGCCAAATTCCTGAATGATCTCCGGCAATAGTTCTGGTATATTCTGTCAGCTGCGGATACAAACCATAATCTTCAATGAGAACATGTCTAGATATAAGTTGATCTGTACGCTCCAGGATTTGGATTAGGTCTAGATTTATTGATCCATTCCAGTTAGGAAATAGAGCGGAGACTATCCCTGACTCTATCATCGCAGTAATCTGTTTCGAAGGTTTTCTTGTAGCGAGGGTCATCCTTAGTTCATATCGTAGGCGTTCCCCGGGGATATGAGCTAGTAATGACCTAGCATTTCTAATCCATGTTTTAGTTTGGTCTGTAATTTCCAAATTGTACTGACCTGCAAGCCGGTAGGCCCGCAAAACTCTTAGGGGATCTTCTTCAAAACATTGCTTTGAAATTGCTTTCAAACGAAGAGATGCGAGATCTTCTATCCCTCCTAAAGGATCAATAATCGAAGCTTTATTAGCTAATATATCCTTCAGGCGGATAGCCATGGCATTGATGGTAAAATCCCTATAACGTAAATCTTCTTTGAGAGATTTCCCTTTAAATGAAGTGATATCTATTGTGTATCCTTTGGGCAGGATTATTCGACCCGTCTGATCTATATCATCTAGAGGAACAAAAGGGCATCTGAGACGAGCTGCAAGGATTTTACCCAATTGAAGTCCGTTTCCTTTAAGTGTTAGATCCATGTCATAGATCTGACGACCTAGCTTGGCATCTCTTACAGAACCACCTACAAGGTAAAGTTCGTCTCCTACTTCTTGGCTTAGTTCACTTAAACGAGCCGGGAGGTCTGAGTGGATATTTAATAGGTGTTTAATATAATTAGCGAGATAAAACATTACGTTTTGCACAGGTTTAGATATTAAACTTGGAGGGAAATTAAAAAAATCCAAGCAAACAAGGAACGTTACTCTAGCATTTGAACCTTAAAAAGGGAGAATATAAAAGGCGATATTAGATCTCTTTCCTTATAGTGTCAAGGGAATTGTGTATTGACATGAAATAGGCCTACTGGTCATCTTAGCATGATATAAAATTATGGTAGTGATTTAAGAAAAGAGTATTAAGGGAGCTTTTATGCAAATATATCCTAGTATTGATATACGTAAGGGGCGTTGTGTGCGGCTCGTACAGGGAAAGCAGGAAAAAGAAACAGTGTACGCAAATTACCCAGTGGAAGTTGCCCTTAGGTGGAAATCAGTAGGAGCGACTTATCTCCACGTGATTGATTTGGATGGGGCCTTTACTGGTAATGCTGGTAATATTTTAACGGTACGCGAAATACTAGATAAGGTAGATATACCGGTACAACTAGGAGGAGGAATTCGAACAATTAAGGCCATAAAAAATTGGCTTGAGCTAGGAGTCGATAGGATTATTCTAGGGACTACGGCAGTGGAAAATCCAGAAATAGTAAGAAGAGCAATAGATAAGTGGGGTCCTGAACGGATCGTAGTTGGTATTGATGCTAAAAATGGATTAGTCGCAGTTAATGGCTGGCTTTCTGGAACAACATACACTTCTATTGATTTAGCGATTGCAATGAAGGAAGCTGGAGTTTTAAAGATTATTTACACAGATATTGATAGTGATGGAATGATGAACGGTCTGAATATAGACTCAACGGTTAATCTTGCTAAAGCCAGCGGATTAGAGGTAATAGCCTCAGGTGGGGTAGCTTCCATGGATGACTTGGAACAGGTATCTAGTTTTCTCAAAGATGGACTTAATGGTGTTATACTCGGGAAATCTCTCTACGAAGGAACTATCGATCTGTCAGAAGCCATAAGAAAGTATCAAACAGATTTACAAAATTAGCCCTTGGAGCGAAAAATGACGGAAAACCCCATAAAAGTTCTCATGGTTGAAGACAATGCTATCCATCAACAATTAATACAGCACCTCATGAAAAATAGTCGTTTAAATGCTCATTTCGTCATAGCTGAATCATTAAAGGAAGGCCTAAGTAGAATAGTACAGGAAAACTTTGATGTTGTGCTTTTGGACCTGGTCTTGCCTGATAGCAATGGTATTACAACTTTGGGAAAATTTCGTTCTGCAGAACCCAACCTGCCAGTAATAATCCTTACTGGATTAGACGATATTTCTCTTGCCGCTGCTACAGTGGAACTGGGAGCCCAAGATTATATAGTCAAGACGAATGCGAATACAACTCTACTCTCACGTTCCATTCATTATGCCATAGAAAGGACACGAGCACGCAGTGGTGAATGGGATTCTGGGATGTTCCAATTAGCCCAACAGCAATTCCTTAAAACAGCTCAGATTATGGGGCTTGATGATAACATTAGAGAACGGTTACTTTTTCCTCAAAAAACCCACATAGTTACTCTTCCTTTTCGTCGGGATGAATACGGTCTTGTCGAGAATGTGTTTGGATACCGTGTCCAGCATCTTTTGACAATGGGGCCAACCAAGGGTGGAATTCGGTATCACCAAGATATAAATCTGGGGGAGGTTTCTGCATTAGCAATGTGGATGACTTGGAAATGTGCGTTGATTAATTTGCCCTTCGGAGGTGCAAAAGGAGGTGTACGTATAGACCCAACAGCACTCTCTCGTCCTGAACTTCAACGTCTCACTCGCCGTTTCACCTCGGAAATAATTAATGTCATTGGCCCAGATAAGGATATTCCTGCACCCGATATGGGGACTGATGAGCAAGTTATGGGCTGGATTATGGATACCTATAGCCAACATGCTGGCTTCACAGTTCCAGGTGTCGTTACTGGTAAACCAGTTGTATTAGGAGGTTCTCTTGGGAGACGTGAGGCTACGGGAAGGGGATTGGTGTACCTAATAGAAGCTGCTGCGCAACATATGAATATGTCCCTCGATGGTGCAACAGCAGTAATTCAAGGGTTTGGGAATGTGGGTAGTAATACAGCACGTTTCTTAGATGAAGATAGGGTTAAGATAGTTGCAGTAAGTGATGTAACTACAGGTATTTACAATTCAAATGGACTTTCTCTAAAAGAGATATATAAGTATATTCAGGATAATCGATTTCTTTCAGGCTTTCCTGAAGCTGACCATGTTACCAATCAAGAATTGCTAGAGTTACCTTGTGATATTTTAGCGCCTGCTGCACTCCAGAATCAGATTACCAGTACCAACGCTGATCGCATAAAATGTAGATTGCTAGCTGAAGGGGCAAATGGCCCTACAACTCTTGAAGCTGATGAGATTCTAGGTGAAAAGAACGTTTTTATCCTGCCAGATGTGCTGGGGAATGCAGGTGGGGTAACAGTATCTTATTTTGAATGGGTTCAGGATACACAGAATTATATGTGGACTCTTGAAGAAATAAATAGCCGATTGCACAAAATTCTTATTGATGCATTTGATAGAACGTTCCATCGAGCTTCTTCTGATAAGATTGATATGCGAACAGCTGCTATGATAGAGGGAATTAACCGAGTGACTGAGGCGAAATTATTAAGGGGTATTTTCCCATAACAACAACTATAAAAAGAGTGTCCTTCGGGTAGAACAATGAAATCGACCGAAATAGACTCCGCATGGGTTCGACTGTTAGAGAAGGGTTCGTACTTATGCAGTGCAATTGTGATTGGAAGTTCGGGGTTAGCCCTGATTGAATGGGTGCTTGGTATAAGCATCATACAGGCTTTGGTATATTCGAAAATCAGTTTCCTGAATCCCTCAGTCGAGATAGCTTTTCTTTTATCAGGTTGGACTCTGTTAGCTCTATTGCCCCAAAGCCATTCGAGGGTTCGGACATGGTTAGGAAAAACAGGTTCTGGATGCCTAATTATGTTCGGGGTAATCAAGTTATTTTCTTCGTGGCTCATTGAAACAAATCTCACTGATTTAGCTTTTCTTGGCTTTTTAATATCTTACCCTATTACCTTCCATACTGCCTTTACGTTTTGTTTAGTCGGAGTATCTCTTTTATTACTGAGTCTGCCTGCTAAGCGTAATTGGTTATCTTTTGTTTGTGTTGTGAATGTTAGCTTAGTTTCTCTATTTTCTCTTGCTGGAGCTATATATAGCTCCTTAGTTCTAGACCAATTTCTTGTAGACTCTCCTATACCCCTGCATACAGCTCTAGTTTTTGGCGTTTTAGCAATAGGTATGTTTTTAGCGCGACCTCTTCAGGAACCTGCTGCAACACTTGTTAGTGTGACCGCCGGAGGCCTTATGGCTCGCCGTTTATTGCCCGCAGCGTTTCTGATACCGATTGTTTTAGTCTGGGCTCAGTTTAAGGGTGAATGGGAGGGTTTATACGGTCGCGAGTTGGGCCAAACTCTTTTCGTTATTAGTAATGTGATTGCGTTTAATATCTTAATTTGGTGGAATGCTAGATCTATAGGTCAAATTGATGCGGAACGCACCCAAATTGATCACGAGTTGCATCGGCAGAATGCTTTGCTAGAAAAAACAGCCCACGATATGGTGTTTTTCCAACATGAACTTCAGGAAGCTAAAGAAATAGCTGAACAGGCAAATAAGGCCAAGAGTGAATTCCTTGCTAATATGAGCCACGAGATCCGAACTCCTATCAACGGTATTACTGGAATGACCGAGTTGATGTTGAATACTAATTTATCATCCCGACAACGTGAATTTATGCGACTCATTGATCAATCTGCAGAATCACTCCAAGGACTATTAGATGACATATTAGATTTTTCAAAAATAGAAGCAGGAAAGATGCAACTTGAATTAATACCATTTGAATTTCGGGGACGTATTACCAGTACAGTACAGGCTTTGACGATCCCGGCAACGGAGAAAGGATTGGAATTAACTTTCCAAATATCCTCGGAAGTCCCGGATTATATTTTGGGTGATCCAGGTAGAATAAGCCAGATCATAGTTAATTTAGTTGGCAACGCTATCAAATTTACTGATAGAGGAAAAGTAGTTTTATCAATTTCTGTGGAATCAGAAACAGAAAAATCAATAACTCTAATTACCAAAATTTCTGACACCGGAATTGGGATACCAAAGGATAAGCAAGGTCTAATTTTTGATATGTTCTCTCAGGCTGATAGCTCCACATCAAGGAAATATGGTGGCACCGGATTGGGTTTGGCTATTTGCACACAATTAACAGAAATGATGAACGGAAAAATTTGGGTCGAAAGCGAATTGAATAAAGGAAGCAATTTTTATTTTACTATCGAGCTACAAAAACAGGGTGATCTAGTCAAAAATAAAATTCCTGATACGGAATTTATTTCTGGTTTGGGTGTTCTTGTGATTGATGGAAATGAATCAAATAGGAAATTGATAGTAGAAATCTTGCAAGAGGCATCTTTTAAACCAATGGAAGCAACAAGCCCAGGCGAAGCGCTCAAGGTTCTTTCAAGTGAACAGGTGGCGTCAATAAAATTAATCATTCTAGAGGAAAAGGTATTTGCAAGGAAAGACTGTACAAGTATCCGAGAAATACAGAGTCTATCTAATGGCCTTAATTTACGTTTTGTTCTTTTAGTAACAGATGGACAGCAAAATCATCTGGAAGACCAGCAAAAGTTTGGTACATACCGTCAGGTTATAAAGCCTATAAAAAAATTAGATTTCATGAGTACTATCTGGGAAACAGTTTCAGAGATGAGAATTAATTCTTCTGGGGAAGCAAAATCTAATCATGATTCAGAAGAGGTTATTGTCGCTCGCCGTATTCTTTTAGTAGAGGACGGTTTTGTAAATCAACGTGTTGCGAGTCTAATGTTGGAGTCTCGGGGCCACCAAGTCACTATTGTTGGAAATGGTGCCTTAGCAGTGGAGTATTTTGAAAAAGGTATTTATGATTTAATATTAATGGATATTCAAATGCCTAAAATGGATGGACTCGAAGCAACACGGAGAATACGTCATTGTGAGTCATCAAATCAACATATTCCAATAATTGCGATGACGGCTCATGCAATGCCAGAGGATCGTCAGAAATGTTTCGATGCTGGAATGGATGATTATCTATCTAAACCACTGCAGGCTAATTTGTTATATGCTGCAGTAGAGAATCTGCCGTTTGCTCAACAAGATAAGCCGCTATTAGAAAAAAATATAAAGGAAGGACCGATTAGTGACGATAATAAAGATTCTGATTATACTCTTAAAACATCGGCAGAGGTTGCTACGGTCAACTGGGAAAAGGCAGTTGAATTGGTGGGAGGAGATGAGGCTGTTATGGCCCAATTAGCTGGTGTTTTCTTAGCTGAATGCCCTCGGTTGATGGAGGATATCCGTAACGCTATAGATAAGAAAGACATGACTAATTTATGTCTTTGGGTCCATAAATTAAAGGGATCGGTTGGCGTTTTTATAGCTGGACAAACCATCGATCTACTGGAACATTTAGAGCAGTTTAGTCAGAAGGGAGATCTCAAAAAAGTCGAGGAGATATGGTCGATTCTTGTTGGTAATCTTGAAACAGTTAAAATTAAGCTTGGCGAACGAATTAAACTATTGGAGCAGAATACTAGACAAATTTAGACTAAACATTAATGAAAATTAGTCCGTTTATTGTTCTCCGTAATACTCCAGATACCTGTTTTCTGCATCTATGGTACCTATAAGAAGTATATCACTATTATAAGGCAATTTCGTAGATGGCGAGGGACTTACAAACGTTTGTTTGTCTGAAAAGATAGCCGTGATATAACACCCCGTATCAGCATAGATCTGTGAATCAGCTATTGATTTCCCCTCTAACCTTTTAGGTAGACTGACTCGGAATAAATTCAATCCTTCTGTGATCATCACTATATCCTTACGTTTTAAGAGGTTCAAAATTATATTTGAGCCCATTGACGCGTAGGACATTACGAAGTCAGCTCCCGCTCTGTGAAGTGCTTCTATATTCCTTTCTCGTTTTGCACGGGTGATAATCTGAATATCCGGTCTTAACTTCCTACAATAAATTGTAAGATAAATATTCATTTCGTCTTCGTGAGAAGTTATAATAACAGTTGGAGCTTCCATTAACCCTGCTTTTCTCATTGTTTTTATATCAGCAGCATTCCCTTGTACGTACAAATTTTTATCTGCAACTCGATGGGGCTGTTGTTCGATAATACGGTAGTTTAATCCTCTTTCCGACAGAGTTGCTCCAACAGAACGCCCAACGCGCCCCCCTCCAATAATCACTATCGGTGGATCAGAGATGTTATAAATGGCGAAGAGCTCGTTGTACGAAGTAATTTGTTCTTCAGTTCCAATTAAGACGAGAGTCATTCGTTCAGTTAACCTAGTATCAGGGGCAATAACCTGAAATTTTCCTCTTTGCCAAACCCCAACAACGGTAACACCTGTTTTCTCTCGAAGTCGAATTTCCCTAAGTGTTTTGCCAATAAGAGGTGTTTTCAAAATACAGGCATCTGCAACCATTAGTTCATCAACAGTCCCAAGGACATGCGACATTGAGTCCACACTCGAGGCAAGGCGGGCAAGAAGCTGACCCATCTGTTGTCCAAGTTCTATTACCTGATTGCAACCTGCTAATTGAAGGATATCAACGGAATCGGAGGAGTTAGCTGTAGCCAGAATCGGAACATCAGGAGTAATATGACGGACTGTGAATGCAATACTGGTATTTAACGTATCTTTACCAGATGCCACGACTAAAGACGCCTGACTCACATTCGCATTTTCATAGGTTTCTGAATTGTCGAGATCACCATAAATAACTGATATTCCTTGATCATAGAGGCCTAATGCTTTTTCTAGGTTGTCTACAATGAAAACAAAATTGTTATTGTAATGTCTGAGTCTATTAGCTAAGGAAGCAGTTACTTCGTCATAATTGGTCATAATTACGTGATCTTTTACTCCCCTAGAGATCACTTTGGGTATCCGCCTTAATGAGTTGGCATCAAGCCATGGGCGGTAAATAAACTCTACGAAAGCTACTGGAAGTGCAATAACCAGCATGGTTAAACCGGTCAGAAGCACCAGGATTGAAAAACCACGGCCTAAATTGGTTGTAAATGTAATATCTCCGTACCCTAGAGTAGTCATGGTTGTTAGGGTCCAGTAGAATCCTGTAAACCAAGAGGTCTCGTTCCCTTCTTTTGCCTGGATTTCAACGAACAAGAAGCTATATAATACGATTAACGATATTAGAGTGAGGAAAATCCTATAAAAAAACTTTAGATTCCCAACTCCAATTGTTGTCCGAATAATATTGAGGTAAGGTTTCATTTAATATAGATCCGAAGTTCTGAAATCATTAAATTATTTTTATTGTGTTGTTATCAAGCATTTTTCTTTTGCCCTATCAGTCTAAAACCATATGCCCTCACTGTCAAGCTTCCCCAACAACCTTTTATCTTTAAATGGGATGGGATTCTAAAAATAATAAAGCAAAATAACAATATTTAATTTGTTTTATCCTTGCATGAAAGCGACTTTTTTCTTTAATCTTGCATAGTTACACAGGTATCATCCCTATCACCCAGAAGTGATAGTTCTTAAACTAGTCGATCATAAAGCCTTTAATTTAATAAAACGGAACCGCTAACCATGGAAGAGCTAACATCTTATTTAGAAAAAGAGAAAGGTCAAGCCTTAGATGGTTTGAAAAACTTTATACGAATCCCTAGTGTTAGTACCCATTCCAAACATAAAGAAGATCTTGTAAGATGTGCGCAATTTATTGCTGATGAGCTGGAGCGTATAGGTATGGATGATGTATCTATCAATCCAACGGCGGGTCACCCTATTGTAACAGCTGAATGGCTTGGGGCTCCTGGAAAACCGACAGTTCTTTTCTATGGCCATTATGATGTACAACCACCCGAACCAATCGAACTATGGAACAGTGATCCATTCGAACCAACCATTAGGGGAGATAATCTTTATGGACGAGGATCAACAGATGATAAAGGGCAAGTTTGGGTACATATTAAGGCCCTAGAAGCCCTCCTTAAAAATAATGGATGCTTGCCTGTTAATGTTCGTATTTTAATTGAGGGAGAGGAGGAGGTGTCGAGTGAGAATCTAGAATCTTTTCTGGATTCATGTGGGGATAAATTAAAGGCTGATGTCGTTATGATATCTGATACATCGATGTTTGATTATGAGGAACCATCTATAGGATATGCCCTTCGCGGTATGGCGTACATGGAGGTTAGAGTCGAGGGCCCGGCTAAGGATCTTCACTCAGGTGTTTATGGTGGTGGAGTTCCAAATCCGTTAAATGTACTTTCAACCATTCTGGGCAGTATGGTTAACTCTGAAGGTCATATAAATATACCTCGATTCTACGATGATGTTATACCCATAGATCAAGTAGAGCGAAATTCAATTTCAGAGCTACCTTTTAAAGTTGATAACTTTGCAGAACAACTTGGTTTAAATGAAGTTGCGGGCGAAAAGGGATTTTCAACTTTGGAGAGGCTTTGGACCCGGCCTACTTTAGATATTAACGGGATGCTTGGTGGGTTTATAGGGGAAGGGTCAAAAACAGTGATCCCATCTAAAGCTATGGCAAAAGTTAGCATGCGTCTGGTGCCACATCAAGATCCTCAAAAAATTGCCAAAGCATTTGAAGATTACGTAATCGCTAATGCGCCATCCTCGGTTAAGATTGAAGTACTTTGTCACGGTACAGGCAAACCGGTTTTAACGGCGAGAAACCACCCTGCAGTTAGAGCTGCACACACAGCAATTACTAAAGGTTTTGGGAAACCCCCCGTTTATATCCGGGAAGGCGGGAGTATTCCCGTTGTGGCTATGTTCGAGGAGAAATTTGAATTACCCACGGTCCTGATGCCTTTTGGGTTGCCAGATTGTGATGCGCACGCACCCAATGAAAAATTTCATCTACCAAATTTTTTCAGAGGAATTGAGAGTGCTGTCTGGTTTTATGAAGAGTATGGTAAAAATCCCTAGGCTGCTTCATTTATAAGTTCATAATATCAGGATTTATTTGTGGTTATGGGAACCTGTGGAAATTGGAACATTTTCAAATTGGTCTACAGTCACAGCAACAGCAGCATCCCCAGTTACGTTTACGGTGGTCCGACACATATCAAGAATTCGATCAACTCCTAGTATCAGGGCAATTCCTTCAGATGGTATCCCAATTGCTTCTAGTATAATAATTAACATAATAATGCCTGCACCCGGAACTGCTGCTGTTCCAATTGATGCAAGAATAGCAGTTAATACGATTTGGAATTGTGCTGTTAGGTCAAGCCCAAGTCCTAAAGCCTGAGCTATAAAAACGGCAGCTACGGCTTGGTATAGAGCTGTTCCGTCCATGTTGATTGTTGCACCTAGGGGTAGGACAAAAGCAGAAACCTCTTTTGATACTCCAAGTTTTTCCTCGCACAATTTTATAGTAACAGGGAGAGTAGCCCCACTAGAACTTGATGAGAAAGCCAAGATCTGTGCAGGGAAAATGCCCCGAAAAAATTTGAGTATTGTCATGTTAGAAAATAATTTTAAAACTATCGGATAGGTGATAATACAGTGAATCAAAAGGCCAAAAATTACAACAAAACAGTAAAATCCTAGAGCACCAAATAGTTCGTATACTGCTGAAAGATTATCGTTAGCCACTTGATTGATGGTTTTTGCTATTAATGCGAAGACTCCTATAGGAGCAACTACCATAACCATATTTACAATTTGGATCGTAACAGAAGTTAAACTACTGAAAAATACGACCAGCGGTTTGCCTTTTTCAGATGGGATTATGACTAGAGCTAAACCGAAAAGAATCGAAAAAAATACAACTTGAAGCATCGATCTATTAGAGCTAAGAGCTCCAAACATATTGACTGGAACCATGTCCACAAAAACCTGCAGAGGCCCCCTGTTTTGCGCAACATCTGCCATTGCTATATCAGATTTTGCATCAGCTTTGTATGCAAACTGTAGTTTTTCCTGGAGCCCCTCAGGAATTCCTACTCCAGGTTCAAAAAGATTCACTAATCCAAGTCCAATAATGATAGCAATAGATGTTGTTGTCATATAGATAGCAATGGTTCGTCCACCTAATCTAGATAGTTTTTTTATGTTGGAAAGGGAAGCGACTCCTGTGATTAGTGAACTTACTATAAGGGGTACTGCAACAAATTTTAGCAGATTTATAAAAATATCACCGAAGGGGGTTATCCAGTCTGAAGTAAATTGGCTCCAACCCATTCCGGCGGAAACCAATCCGTACAAACCTCCAAGTATCAGCCCAATAATTATCTTCCAGTGAAGGGGAAGAGACCAAAAAGTTACCATGGTATGAGGCTCCGCAGAGTTATGTGGTAGTAGTTTGGAATAGACTTTGGATAGTTCTGACTAATGCTTTTTCGTCGGGTATGGTCTCGGGCTCGAGACCAGGGCTGAAAGGGACCGGGACATCCATCGCTCCAATTCGCTTTACCGGAGCATCCAAGTAGTCAAAAGCTTCATCAGCGATTCGCGATGCTAGTTCTCCCGTTATTCCATAACTCTGGTATGCTTCGTCAATTACCACAGCTCGGCTTGTTTTCATAACAGACTGGATTATAGTATCCATATCTAAAGGAGAAAGGGTCCGTGGATCTACTACTTCAATACTAATCTTATCCTCTTCCAAGATCGTTGCAGCTTTCAGTGCCGTATGAACCATGCTTGATGTTGCAATAACAGATACATCATGACCTTGTCGTTTAATATCAGCTTTTCCAAATGGTATCGTATAATCATCATCATTCGGTACAGGGCCTCGCATATTGTACATCATTTTATCTTCATATATAATAGTGGGATTGTCATCTCTAATAGCAGTTTTTAAGAGCCCTTTGAGATCAGCTGGTGTGGATGGGATAGCGACTTTAACACCAGGAACGTGAGAAAGCCAGGCCTGCAAGCTTTGGGAATGTTGAGCAGCTGATGATCGGCCTGCCCCAATAGTAGTTCGGACAGTAAGTGGTACTCTCGCTTGGCCCCCTGTCATATAACACATTTTAGCCGCCTGGTTTACTATCTGGTCCATTGCAATAGTAATAAAGTCTCCGAACATTATCTCAACGATAGGACGCATTCCAGTTAGGGCAGCTCCCACGCCGGCTCCCATAATTCCAGCTTCAGATATCGGCGTATCCCGTACCCGATCTTCGCCAAATTCCTCAAATAACCCAACCGTTACCTTAAAGACACCCCCAGCGGCAGCTACATCTTCACCCATAAAGAAAACGGTTTCATCGCGGCGCATTTCTTCAGCTATAGCCTCCCGGACTGCTTCTCCGAAGCTTATTTCTCGTTCAGGCGTAGACATGTTTAGTTACCTCGTCGGGATTCGGATATGGCGATTGTTTTGCAAATGAAACAGCCTCTTCAACACTTTTGGTAATAGAAATATCAATTTCGTCCAATTGGTTTTCGTCAACTATTCCAGTTTTTAGCATCCGTCTGGCAAATCTAGGAATAGGATCCCGACTTAGCCATAGATCTGTTTCTTCTTGGGTACGATAAGATTTTTCCGGGTCACCGTCACCCACATGATGTCCACGGTGGCGGTAAGTCTTGTTCTCAATCAGGCAGGGACCTTCCCCAGCCCGTGCTCGTTTTACCATCTCTTGAGCTGTCTGATAGACGGTTGCCAGGTCATTACCATCAACTATTACTGCTGGCATATCATAACCTGCAGCTCGTTCAGCGATATGTTCTTTAATTGCAGTGACTTGTTTTGCCGCGGTATATTCGCCATAGTTATTATTTTCACAGACAAATAACACTGGTAATGACCAGATAGAGGCTAAGTTTGCTGATTCAAGAAAAGCCCCTTGGTTTATAGCACCATCACCAAAGAAACATACTGCGACCTGTTCGGTCTTCCGTAATTTACCACTAAGAGCTGCACCAGTTGCCATCCCCATACCTCCACCTACTATTCCATTTGCTCCCAGAATTCCAAGGCTTAAGTCAGCAATATGCATAGTGCCACCTTTACCGCGGTTGTATCCATCAACCTTACCCATCATTTCTGCCATCATCCTATCTACCTTGCCACCCTTTGCTATAAGATGGCCGTGGCCTCTATGGGTACTTGTAAGATAATCGTCATTATTAAGTGCGGCACAGATACCTACCGCCGAAGCTTCCTGGCCGATATAAAGGTGTGCTAACCCTCTCATTAAACCCTGCGTATAAATTTCCAGTACAGCTTCCTCAAACCGACGAATGGTAAGCATTTTTTTGTACATTTCTTGACAGAGCTCTGCAGGTAGCTCTAATTTTTCATCGTCACTCGAGGTGCGTATTTTTTCTAAGGCTTCCGACATCTCTCCAGCTCTCCTGAAAAATAAAGGTCTAAGTGGAATTGCGTACCAAAACAAACTTTCTCCATAATACGAGTGGTTTAAAACCCAGGCAAGAGGAAAATGACCGATCGAACTACCCTAAGTTTCAGAGTGCGGCCTAGTAATAGAAACAAGTTAAATTAATTAAGTCCGATTTAGGTTTAGACGTTTTATTAGTGGTGGAGCAATAACCACCATAATGATAGTTTCAGGTATAATTAAGGTCCCATTATATAACAGTGAGTATAGCCACGGTGCTGCCCAGTCTTGCATAATGAGGGGGAAATCTATCCCCGTATGAGTCCGAATTAATTGATATACCTGAAGATTTAATCCTCTAGGTGTATATGCTGCGAAATATATTGCTCCCGAAACGGTGTGACTAATTAATCTTAAAAAACAGGTTATAATAATACCTAGGCGGGGCCAAAATGGGAAAAAACCAATAACTCCTATAAGGGAATATGGAAGGAGGTAGTCTAATAGAACCTGTGCTGGATGTATAACTACAGGATCTAAAATTAGTGTTATTAGGCCTGCCAAAAGGCCTCCGGTTAAACCTGCCCGGGGTCCAAGAGTGATAGCAAGATACACTAGAGGAAGAAGTTTCAGTGATAGAGAGCCTCCCCAAGGTAGTCGATAAAGCCGTATGAAACCTAATAGTACAGCTAGCGCTACGGTAACAGCAACTGTGGTCATTTGATAGATATTAACTAAACTAGGTGCCTTGGGTCGGTTCAATTCCATTAGCTTTGTTTTTACTATGTCCATTCTGGCTAGCTAGATTTCTGATTTCTTCCTCTTTATTCAGTTCATTCATTGATTTTAGAAGGGCAGTTTCGAGGCGTTTTATCCGTTCATAGGTTGAAGTAAGTTCCAAGAGTATTTGCCGTTCCTGGGGAATGATATCCAGAGTTGACGCAATGATAAAGGAAAAGTTTACGGGATCAAATATCCCCCGGATAGAACCCACCCCCCGAGTTTGGAGGCTGATCAGTTTTTGATAAGTAGTGACGACTTTCTGTAAAAATTCCGCTGGAAGGTCCTCGTTATCGTCATCAAAGTATTCTACTGATGCTTCTAAAAAAACTTCTTTTCTCAAGATCTTTCTTATGCGAAACCTTCTTTGCCCTTCAGTAAGGATCTCCGACTCACCATTGTCATATTGTCGGATTATTTGTTTAATTTTCGCTGTGCATCCCACATCGCTTAATTTCGAATCTTGATGTAGAATTACCCCAAAATCTAATTCTTGGGTCAAACATTTCTGAATCATTTCTTTGTACCGGTCTTCAAAAATATGAAGTTGTAACGGCATCCCTGGGAAAAGAACGGTATTAAGTGGAAAAAGTGGTATCTCTTCAGTATTCATTATAGTAATAACCTAATCTTATCTCGTTATAACGATCCAAAGTGAATGTGGTGTAACCCTCATGGTTAAACTCAATTGCAACGTGAGAATCTTAATCATGGTAGGTCAGAGGTGTCAACAAATTTCGATAAAGCCGGTATGATCTATATGTTTCTTGACGCTCTCTTTCACCTGGGTATATTACTTCGTTTGGTTTTTTAATATAATTTAAATTATTATGAAGGGTCCGAGTGAACACTGTGAATACGATTTCTAACAACCTACAAGCTGAGCTTCAGAGGAGTAACAAAGGTTCCCTCCGAAAGAAGGTTTTCAATAATATTTCGGGAGTACCGGTAGAAGAATATTATACTGAAGCAAGTAGGTTGGGTGCTGACTACTTAACAGACAATGGATTCCCAGGTCAATTCCCTTTCACTCGAGGAATTCACCCATCTATGTACCGAGGTCAGCCATGGACGATAAGACAATTTTCGGGTTATGGTTCGGCACTAGAATCTAACGCCCGTTTTAAATTTCTTTTAGCTCAGGGGCAAGGTGGGCTTTCGGTTGCTTTTGATGTTCCTACTTTAATGGGATTAGATTCAGACCATACCTTTGCAGAAGGGGAAGTAGGAGTATGTGGGGTTGCGATAGACACACTAGACGATATGGAGCAGCTTTTTGCAGAAATTCCCCTGGAACAAATTAGCACATCTATGACCATTAATGCTCCTGCTGCCGTTTTATTTGCTATGTATCTTGCTATTGCGGAGAAACGTGGTATTGCTTGGACTAAACTTAGAGGAACCCTGCAGAATGATATATTAAAAGAATACATAGCCCAAAATGAATGGATATGCCCCCCATTACCAGCCCTAAAATTAGTCAGTGATATAGTCCAATTTTCTACCGAGCACGTCCCGCAATGGAATCCTATAAGTATCAGTGGGTATCATATTCGGGAAGCTGGGGCGACCGCAGCCCAAGAATTAGCTTTTACTCTCGCCGATGGTTTTGAATATGTCGATGCGTGTCTCAACCGTGGGATTGAACTCGACAAATTTGCTCCGAGGCTATCATTTTTTTTCAATGCCCACATAGATTTCTTTGAAGAAATAGCTAAGTTTCGGGCTGCAAGAAGGATATGGGCACGCCATATGCGTGAACGCTATGGAGCTCAATCAGAACAGTCTTGGAAACTACGTTTTCATACTCAGACTGCTGGCTGTAGCTTGACAGCTCAACAACCCCAAAATAATATTGTTAGAACGGCTATTGAGGCTTTCTCTGCGGTTTTGGGAGGCACCCAGTCGCTTCATACAAACGGGCTAGACGAAGCCTATGCTCTTCCGTCAGAGCAAGCTGCCCGGATAGCTGTACGTACCCAACAGGTAATTTCTCATGAAACTGGTGCTACAGATACAATCGATCCCTTGGGGGGATCATATTATGTTGAATCTTTAACCGATAGTTTGGAGGAGGAAGCCGAAAGTTATTTTAAAACGATAAAAAGCATGGGTGGCATGGTAGCCGCTATTGAAGATGGTTACCCTCAGCGTGAAATCATCTCTTCCGCTAACCGTTTTCAGGCACAAATCGAAACTAAGGATCGGATAATAACTGGGGTAAACAAGTTTATGGGTACTGAAGGCAACGATGTAAAGACATTGCGAGTTGAACCTCGTCTTGAAATTGAGCAGCGAGATCGCCTAGCATCAGTTAGGAAAGGAAGAAATAAAACTCTGACAAATGATTCGCTAAATGAGTTAAAATTAGCCTTAGAAAATGAAGAAAATATTATGCCATTTTTGCTAACATCTGTTAAGTCATATGCGTCATTAGGAGAAATTGTGAGAGTAATTCAGGATGTTCATGGTTTGTATGACGAACCAGCAACTTTTTAATAGCTAAAAACCAAAAGGGATCTAATTACATGCGCCGTCCAACAAAAGGATTGTCGACTCGTTCTGTCCATGGGGGAGAGAGTCGTAAAAAACCATTTTCGGCGGTCACAAATCCTATCATTCAGGCATCAAGTTACGTATTCAAAAATACCCAGGAATTAGTCGACTATTGCTCTGGGGAAGTTGATCGAGAAGAGTATGGGCGTTATGGTAATCCTACCATATCTGTAGCAGAACAAAAGATTGCTGATCTAGAGGGTGGAGAGGATGCGTTGATATTTTCTTCTGGTATGAATGCTTTCACTTCGGTTTTGCTTGCAATGTTGTCATCAGGTGGCCATGTGATTATTTTGGACGAGTGTTATCGGCGTAGCCGCCAGTTTTGCACGCAGTTTCTTCCTCGTTATAACATCGATGTAACTTTTGTAAAAACAGGTGATTATAAAAACCTAACATCTTCAATAAACGATCAAACTCGTCTCATTATTTCTGAATCTCCGACTAATCCTTTCCTTAATATTATTGATCTAAAAAAAATTACGGATATAGCATCGAAGAACCGCATAAAGGTGTTAATTGATGGGACTTTTGCAACACCATACAATCAAAAACCTCTAGATTTCGGAGTTGATCTAGTCCTTCATAGTGCTACCAAGTACCTAGGGGGACATAACGATTTACTTGCTGGGGTAATCGTTGGTAGTGCTCCTCTTATTGGGGCTATTCGCGAATTTCGTGATATAACTGGCGGAATTAGTGATCCTAGCTCTGCCTATTTACTAATCAGAGGATTAAAGACCTTCGCATTAAGAATGGAGCAGCATAATACTAATGGTATGGCTATTGCACAATTTTTGGATAAACACCCTCGTGTCAGAAGAGTGTACTATCCTGGCCTCAAAACCCACCCAAACCACAAAATTGCTCGTGGACAAATGAGCGGTTTCGGCGGTGTTGTAAGCTTCGAGATTGAGGGGGGCATGAAAACTACCAGTAGGTTTGTAGATGAGTTAGAGGTCCCGTACATAGCTCCAAGTTTAGGAGGAGTAGAGAGTTTGGTTGAACAGCCAGCGATCATGTCTTACTATGAAATGGACCGAGATGAACGTCTTCAAATAGGGATTAAAGATGAACTCGTCCGTTATTCGACAGGGATTGAAAATGCTGAAGATCTGATCTTAGACTTAGAACAGGCATTAGAAAAGATTTAGGCACCTCTTTTATGCATCGTCCTAGCTTGTTTTCTAGACGATAACTCCGGGGCCAGGACTCGAACCTGGATAGCCAGAATCAAAATCTGGTGTCCTACCGATTGAACGACCCCGGAAAAGCTCACGGCCCCGTCGGTGTTACGGAGCGGAATGTATCTAATAACAGGTTAAGCTCGCATGATCCTGTGTTTGTATCTTTCCATATTTCGTAACTAAAAACTGTGTCTGCTTGTATGCCCAACGTGTCCCGAACTACTCCGGAACATGTAGCTGAGTCCACAGAAATAATGTGGGTTCCAGCTGAAACGGACCGGAACTCGGTGTAGCCTCCAATGCCAAGAACCCTCGTGTCACCAGCTAGATCGACCCGAATCTGTTCAGTACTATCTAATGAATTTAGAATTGTTAATAAAAAGGTATCTTCTCCTCGGCACGAAGTTAATAGAACAACAAAAATCACAAAAATAGTGGTAGTGAAGTTCGGAATTGAAACTAGCCTTTCGTATTTGTCTCTTGTACAGGCCATCGTAAGCCTCTGAATGGGCAGAATGATCTCTAGAAATAATAATCTGACGTTGTTGCACAAACTAACTCTGTCCATTAAAAATTAACTTGGCTGCAATCTAAGTGGTCTTAGAGATGTTGTCAAATGGAAGTTATCCTTAAGAAGAAAGTTCAAAAAGAGTAATCCGCTTGACACACTATTTAATCAAATATAAACTAAAGTAGCTCACGCAATGCTCCTCATAAAAAACTTAATTGAAAAGACTGTGTTTTTATGCTGCTACTACAGCATTTTTTATCTAAATACCGGCTTGGTTACTCTATTCTTGTCATCTTGACTCTAAGCCCATTGTCGAGAAACGTTATGGGGCAGAGTACCCTAGACTCATTAAGAAAAGAAAATGCAGTAATTATTGGAAAAGTTGCAAATGGAAACCTCACCTTTCATCCCTTATTCAATAGTCTAAGTGTTGAACGAGAGATAGCAGCTTTGATTTATGGAGAAGGCCTGCTGACCCTTGATGATAGTGGCACAGCAATTGAGGGGTTGGCTTATCTGCCAGTTAAACTCTCTGACGGCCTTGACTGGATATTTCGCCTAAAACAGGGAGTCGTCTTTCATGATGGTGAACCACTCACCTCGGAAGATGTTATTTTTACTTATATGCAATACAAGGCTTCCAGAGTTTATGATCCCATCTTTCACCGCTATTTCCAAAATATCCATGATCTATCAGCTCTAGATTCTCAGACGGTTCGGTTTGTTATGAAATCGCCTATCGATGTTTTCCCAAAACGTCTCGCGGGACTACCCATTCTACCTAGGCACCAGCTGGATCGCGGAGTTTATGCTGATGCTGGCGAATTACTTGAAACAACCCGACCGATTGGTCTTGGACCTTACGAAATTGAGTCATGGCCAGTTTATGATACGGTTACTTTGAAAGCTAATGAAACGTGGCACCGAGGCCGTGCTAAATTAGATAAGGTTATTTATCAGTTCTACCCAACGTCAGAGGCTCTGCAGGCAGCTTTTATTGTTAGGGAAGTTGATTTGATAGAAGTAGAACGAGATGGAACACTCAGAGATCTGAAACGAGCCCGTTCAGACGCAAAAATTCAAGCAATTGTTCCTGAAAATAGAGCTTTCTCAGCTATTTTTTATAATCACTATGACCCATTGATGTCTCAGTCAGTTATTCGGCGAGCTCTGACCTATGCGACAAACCGGGATCGTATTCTTGAGGACGTTCTCGTTCCAGGTACTGGTGTTTTAGCACATAGTCCCATCCATCCCTCCTTTAGATCTAAAGGAGGGGCGTTTGGATTTGATTACAGTCCCCGAGAGGCTATCGAGCTTTTACGTTTGGAAGGATGGCTAGATAGTGATGACGATGGTTTTCTGGATAAGGCGGGACAAACTCTGAGGTTTGAGTTACTGTTTCCCCGAGGTCAGGCCTCAGCAGAGAAAGCCGTACGGGTAATAAAATTAAATTTGAACCATATAGGAATTCAAGTAGTACCCATCCCAATTACGCAAAAAGAACTGATTCAGCGGCTCGGTGTTGGGAGTTACGAAGCAGCGTTTTATGTTCAAGATTTTGAACCCACCCCCGATGATCTTTACGCTGTGTTTCATTCTGAGAGTATAGGTCTAGGAAATATGCTGGGGTATAGTAGTAGGCAGGTTGACCGAAACATTAATTTTCTTTTTGGACTAGCCGATCCGGAAAGGATTGAGCCGGTCTATAAACAACTTGAAATGTTATTAATCCGAGATCAGCCATGTATGTTCCTTTATTTTGTTGATACTCGTTACGTAGCATACGATCCCTCCTTAAGAGATCTGGGTAAACCTGGCCAAACCCTTCGTTCACCCGATATGTGGTATCGGGATCGGGACTCCTATTCACCTTAATGATGTCCAAATTCATGTTTCCCAAAAACCTCCGCCAAGGTTTGTGGCCGCGTCTTCTTGTGTCTCATATCGCGCTAGCGACAATTCCGGTTTTGACCGTTGGTTTACTTTTACTTGCTACAGCCCGGCGTTCTATTGAAGATACGGTGGCAGAGGGAAATCTTGAGGTGGCTCATAGAGCTAGTAACGAGATACGTCTATATATTGAACAGGCACAACAAGTAATTGATATTGCTGCAGATAACATGGCTATGATAGAGAATACAGGAATGTTGTACCAAAATTTGATGGATAACCTTGTTATCAGTCAGGAATTCCTTAGTAAATTAGCAGTACTTGATCATTCTGGACGAGAAATATTGACCACAAATTTAGAAGGTCAGTTAGAAAGCACACCTACCCCGGGAATTCTTGCCGTTGAAGGAACCACTATCTCACCTGTATTTATTTCAATAGATGGGTTGCCAGTAATAACAATTACGGTACCCTTATTTCGGTTTAACGAACATATTGGGTTTTTGGCTGGTTTAGTTAATCTCCGCGATATGTGGGACTTGGTTGACAATATTAAACTAAGGGAAGGTCAGACTGAAGGGTTTGGGAATGCGTACGTAACTACCAATACAGGAAGACTTATTGCCCATCCCCAAAGAGAACGTGTTTATCGACAAGATGATCTTTCTCTCTCTCCTGTAGGAAAAATTTTGAGAACCCAGAGTAGTGGTACACTAGTTTATCCCAGTAGACAAGGAGAAATGGTAGCTGCTTTTGCAACCGTTGAATCCCTCGGGTGGAAGGTGGTCATCGAGCAACCAGCTTCCAAGGCTTTTGCGCGTTCTCAAGACATGATTGTAGGCATTAGTGTTCTCATGATAATAAGTGCATCTGTTGCCTCCTTAATTGGAATTTTGGTTGTCCGAAAAATAGTCCGACCCATCTATGAATTGGTGCGTGGTGCTCAGTTATTTGCTAGGGGAAGATTAACCCATACTATAGCAACACCTGGCCATGGGGAACTAACTACATTGGCCCAGGAGTTTAATCAGATGGCCAGAGAGCTTTTAGAAAAAGAACGTCGTTTGAAGCAGGCAGAAAGGCTAGCTACATTGAGCAAGTTTGCCACGATTTTGTCCCATGAAATTCGTAACCCGCTCAACTCAATGGTCATCAACCTACAGATTCTAAAAAGAGAGATCGAAAAGAATAACGGCAATTCATTAAAACCCGATGGTCATTATGAAAAAGTGATATCAGAAATTTGGCGTATAGATAGTTTGGTCGAGAACTTTTTGAATTATGCTAGGCCTCCAGAGTTAAATCGATTTCCGCACGACATTACAGACTTGATTAATGACGTTGTTGCGATTCATCAAGGCATTGCCGAAGAAAAGAAAGTACAGATTATTTCATCCTGTCAGAAAAATCGTATTGTAGTTTCGGTTGACATTAACCAAATTAAGCAGGTCTTTTTGAATATTATGTTAAATGCTTTTGATGCAATGGTAGATGGTGGGACGCTAACTATCTCCACAAAACTTGTATCTCCTATCCAAAGTAATAACCTAACTGAAGATGACATTGTTTCAGTGCCTCATGTAAATATATTATTTAAAGATACTGGACCAGGAATTGATCCGGATCAAATAGACCGTATATTTGAAGTATATTATACTTCTAAATCAACAGGTACAGGCTTGGGCCTTCCAATTGCTCAACAGATTGTCGAGAAACATAATGGTAGAATTACCGTAGAAAGCATCCCAGAAAGAGGGACGAACGTTATCCTATCTTTACCTTTGCTCAAAACAAATGAGCAGGAAGTATAAAAAAATCCTAACACCCAGATAGAGGAACTTAATGCATAGTATCCTAATTGCTGAAGATGATCAAAATACCCGAGAAGGACTGGTAGAATTGTTATCAGACGAGGGGTATGATGTTACCGGAGTGAATGATGGTGAAAGTGCTTATGAGATTGCTCGAAATTCTCATTTTGAAGTTTTACTAACTGATATGAAAATGCCAGGTATCAATGGGTTGAACCTAATAAAGCGGATTGCGGGATCTTCCCCTCAGACTAGTATTATTATGATGACAGCCTTTGCTACCGTAGAAACTGCGGTGAAAGCAATGCGGGATGGTGCCTTTTCATACCTAACTAAACCATTAAAGGTTGAAGAATTGCTAGCCACAATAGAGGCTGCGTTACAAGAGAAAAAACACAAAAAAAGATCTGAAGGTTTGTCTCAAGCATCCACTATCCCAGGCCCCAATATTATTGGTAAAAGTAGCCAAATAAAACGTATTTTCCAAAGGGTCGAAAAGGTAGCTAAGGCTAATACAACAGTCCTTTTATTAGGGGAGAGCGGGACGGGGAAAAGCCTAATTGCCCGGGCGATCCATACGAAAAGTTATAGACAAGACCGGCCTTTTATTGATGTTAGCTGTGCATCTATTCCAGAAACATTACTGGAGAGTGAGTTGTTTGGAACTGAAAAGGGGGCTTATACAGGGGCATTAGATAAAACTCGGAAAGGCTATTTTGAACGAGCTGAAGGAGGAACAATATTTCTAGATGAAATTGGTGAGATTAGCGAGATGGTTCAGGTGAAGTTGCTCCGAGTGCTTCAGGAAAGGCGGTTCGAAAGGCTGGGTGGAGCTGAATCCCTCAATATTGATGTCCGAGTTATTGCGGCTACTAATCGTAATCTTGAAGATGCAGTAGCCGAAGGGCGTTATCGGCAAGATTTATTCTATCGCCTCAATGTTATTCCAATAGTTGTACCACCTCTTAGAGATCATCGGGAGGATATCCCATTGCTAATTGATCATTTTATTCAGAAATATACCACGGAGAATAGCCTCGGAATCAAAACTATGTCAGAAGGAGCGCTCGAAATCTGCATGAACTACGATTGGCCAGGAAATATTCGGGAGGTCGAAAATGCGGTAGAAAGCGCAGTGGTTTTAAGTGATGGAGACTCAATTCTTCCTGAACACCTCCCGAACGTTGTTCCGGTGGCTGGGATAATATCAGCTAATGCAAGTCATGGTTCGCTTAGGGATTCGAAAGGGCATGCTGAAAAACTTGTAATTCAGAAAGCCTTAATGGAATCTGGAGGAAACCGAACCCGGGCAGCTGAAGCTCTGGGAGTGACTGTACGGACCATCCAATATAAAATCAAGAAATACGAATTATAGATCATTGTTAAACAGTTAGGGTTACTCTATTCTGGTAAAATATTTTCCAGTTTGTGGTATAGGGAACATATACTATTTCTATATCGGTTATTATACCCACTTTCAACCGTGCGAACCGGTTGCCCGGAGTTATCCAATCTGTACTGGATCAGACACTACAGCCTTCTGAAATAATAGTGATTGATGATGGATCTACAGATCACACAGCTTCAATTATTAAGTCATTTGCTGAAGTTCAATACATATACCAAAAAAATAAGGGAGTAAGCCACGCTAGAAACAATGGTATCGATATTGCCCAATATGAATGGATTGCTTTTTTGGATTCGGACGATTTATGGTTACCTAATAAGTTAGAACGACAGTTTGAAGCTTTGACAAAACAGAAACACATACAATTTTGTCATACTGATGAAATCTGGATCCGAAATGGTAAACGTGTTAATCCTATGAAGAAACATATGAAACATGGGGGGTTTATTTTCCCTCATTGCCTACCTCTCTGTGTAATCTCTCCTTCATCAGTTTTAGTTCATCGTACCATTTTTAAGACTTATGGGAAATTCGATGTCAATCTTCCGGTCTGTGAAGACTATGATCTTTGGCTTCGAATCTGTGCTCGAGAACCTGTTCTCTTGGTTGATGAGCATTTGGTTTTGAAAAACGGAGGACATGCTGACCAATTATCTCAAGCCTTTTGGGGTATGGACCGGTTTCGGATTTATGCGCTAGAAAAACTCATCAACAGCAATGTTTTAGATGAGGTATCTTTAGGTAAAACAGTTATAACTTTATGTGATAAAATTGACATTTATGTCAACGGTGCTTCAAAGAGAGGTAAAACTGATGAAGCTCAAACATATAAAAACAAAAAAAAATATTATAAATCCCATTTCCCCGAAGTATTTGGTAGTTAAACCCTACGCAATTTATTTCATGGTAAACTGAATTACCTTTCCGGTTATGGTAGTAACAAGTAGCTAATTTTGATCAGAACGACTTGATATTGAGTATAGATGGCTAATAAAAGCACTATATGTGCTTCTCGGCATGTATTTTGCGTATACATGTAGTGGTGGCCCGTTTTTTATTAATTCAATCTACGGTGGTTTGTATGAAGCAGGTTATTTTACTGATTATACTATGCATTAGCCTTGGGACTTTTCGGGCAAATGCTGTGACATCTGGGAAAGTGACCGGGTTTGTGTTGGATAAGGCTACTCATGATCCGCTTGCAGGGGTAACAATAAGGGTTAAGGGAACTGAATTGATAGCAATATCAGGGTTGAACGGTGAATATTTTATCCTGAACATGCCTTTGGGTACTTACACAGTAGAAGTCCAAATGATTGGTTATCTGCCAATTCAGACTCAAGAGTTTATGGTTAACAGCAACCGTACGACCAGGATCGATTTTGAACTAGAAACTACTATTCTTGACCTAGCTGAACCAGCTATTATTACAGCCTCGAAGAGGTCAAAAAGATCTGATCTAACCGCGTCAAGTGAATTAATTATCCCGAAAGAAATAGAATCGCTACCAGTTAAAGACATATCAGATCTAATATTTCTACAAAATGGCGTTATTCGAGATGCTACCGGGAACCTCCACATCCGTGGTGGTCGAGCTAATGAAATTTCATATTATGTGGATGGAGCTTCTTTAGAAGATCCTCTGTTAGGGGGGCTGGGTACTCATATTCAGTTAAATTCAGTTGCTGAGGTGGTTATCAACCGTGGTGGATTTAATGCTGAATATGGAGAAGCTATGTCAGGTGTAGTCAATATTGTCACACGTGAAGGGATGGGCCCTATTTTTGGCTCTTTAAGGGGTGTCACCAATATTAAGACGCAATATGATTCAGGGCCTGGACCTTACGAGAAAGTAGTATTAGGTCGGGGTGGGCAGTTAGGTGCAACACTGGGGGGGGCACTACCCTGGCTTGAGAAAAAAGGAGGGTATTTTTTTTCAGGTAAAATGCTTAATGACCGCCATCATATTTCTAATAATAGTCGATCTTTGACTACAATATCAGGGAATTTGGTTTTCAGACCATATCCACTTCTAAAGCTTAAAATCAGTGGCCATTTTCACCAAGAGTATCAACGTCAGAAAGATTTCCGAAATCAAAGAGAAATCCTCCACGATTTTAATACCAACGGCCCTCCAGAAAAAAGTGCTCAAAGTTATGGGTTTAATCTATCAATTAGTCAGACCATCAGTCCTCAATTCTTCTATACGGCGCGATTTTATAGGTATAATTCTAAAAACACTTTAATTTCCACGATACTACCTGATACGTATTGGAGGGATCGACTAGATCATTCAGAAAATCACAAACAAGAAGCTAATAGTACAACGTACGAATATGATCACCTAAAACCCGATCGTTCCCAAGGGTTGCCTTCGGTTGCAGATAGAGATTTCTTGCAGCTCTATAGAAATAGTGGAACTACTTACTATGGTGTTAGAACGGATCTCAGCGGTCAAATCACCTACTGGAATGAGGTACGGGCGGGAGCTGAAGCACAGTGGTACCGTTCAATTTTGAACGAAAAGTCATTTTTGCAGACTGTCCCTCATGAGCAAAGGTATACTATTAGTCCGACACAAGGAGCTATTTATTTTCAGAACAAGTTAGAATTACATCGTCTAATAGTAAACGCTGGGATACGGTTAGATTACCTAGATACCAGTCAACATTTTTTTGTCAATCTTCCGACAGGTTTGGCCGAGCAAAAGGGTAATTCAAAAAAGATCCGTTTCAGTCCCCGGTTAGGCATTTCTCATTCACTATCGTCCCGAAATCTTCTACGATTTAATTATGGGTACTTTTACCAGCCACCAGAATTTAAATTTGCCTACATGAGGTTACAGCAAGACCAAAGTAGGAATCTACCAGCCAGTTCTCCAGACTTGATGAGTCCGCAGAAAACAGTAGCTTACGAATTTGGTCTTGAACACATGTTGACGCGGAGTATTCGTTTGGGGCTTACGGCATCTTACAAAACTATTTTAAACCGAACTTTAATGGCTCAGGCTGTTTATCCGGATGGGACCTATAACATATTTAACAATGCAGATTTGGGTTCGGTCCGTAGCTTAGAGTTTACATTGAAACGAGACATGTCTCACGTGCTATCGGGTTCCTTAAACTATACTTATTCATTTGCTGGAAGAGGAGGCACTTCATTACAAGAGAATGAGAGTTTAACTAACCAGCCCCAGAATGGTTCTTCTCCACTTTCTTTTGACCAGAGACATACTATGAAAGTAGTTATCAACTTCCTGGCTCCCAATATTGAGAATAAAACCATTGGTGGTATATGGCCCCTTCATGGTTGGGGATTGACATTCGTTGGTTATTATGGAAGTGGCTTGCCGTACATCCCAACCAATACAATTGGTAAAGAGACCGAGTATGCTCCAGACCAAGTTAGCTTACCTGCCGTTTATAATATCGATTTACGTCTTAGGAAGCGCATGAAATCAGGCCGCTTAAGTTATACTTTATTCTCCGAAGTCAGAAATTTACTAGACCGGAAGAATGTGTTAGGTATATATGCTAACTCCAACCGATCTAAGGTCAATGGGGCTCCTAGTGATTCCCAATCCGGACACTCCCGAGATTTCTTCAATCTTAGCCGAATATTGAATATGGCACCTCAATATTATGCGCCACCCCGGGAAATCCGGTTTGGTTTTGAATTAGCCTTTTAATTGCTACTTTGTCCCAGTGGTTTTGCCCGTTGAACAAATTGTAGAGGTGCTCCTTCCGGATCGCGAAAAAAGAGCAGTATATTCTCCCCAGACTTAGCCGGTGGTCCTTCAATTTGGACTCCATTTGCTTCTAAAGAAGCGATAGCTTCGTCCATATTTTCTACATTAAACGCGAGATGCACATGTGAGGTTGGGATATCACCAAGTTGTGAATCATCTCCTACAGGCATGGGTATAATCTCAATAAAACCAGTTCCAGCTGGGTCTTGGATAAAGTAGATATTGATATCACTACCTGCATTGTTAAACTTAAGCGCGATTTCAAATCCTAATACATCGCAGTACCACTTCGCTGCCGCGTCTGTATCCCGGTAGGCAACAGCGACATGTTCTAGGGAACCAATCTTAATCATGAGTAAAACTCCTTTCAGGTTAGTAAATCTAATTGTGCCGCAATCGAAGCGTTCCAGTCCAAGGGTTGATTACGGTAGGGCTCAATTTAATTTCTTCTCCCGGCACTGTTTTTTGTGTTACTTTTACTGCCATTTGTGATCCGAAATCAGGAAACTCTACAAGGATATCCCGTTCCCTGACCTCAAGGACAATCGCTCTAATTGGTTCTTTATCGTGCTTCTCGAGATATTTTAGTAGCCAGTACCACTCCCTACGTGATTGTATTTTCGTAAGAATGCGGCTGCGTTCGAGAAATGATAACTCATCCATCATCTCCTCAGTGTTATATGTTGGATCTTTATTCTGCAGTGCATCAATCAATTGACGTTGTAGAACGAGGTCAGTGTACCGTCTAATTGGGGAAGTTATTTGACAGTAAGTGTCTACCCCAAGTGAAGCATGAGGTTTGGATTTAAGGCTTAATTCTAGAGGTTTCATTTTCCTTAACATTAAAAAGCGGTAAACAGTATCGTTGTTAGTCTGTTCTATATCTCCGAAGTCTGATTCAGTTTGTGTTCGGTAAATTGCTGGAACTCCTTTTTTGTTAAGATATTCGGCAGCTGTTTTGTTTGCCAAAATCATAAGTTCTGATACGATATGCTCAGATCGTGAGCTTGTATCTCTAGATATAATATTAATATGTTTTTTATCATCGACCTTTATTGACACCACATTACGTTCAAGTTCGACGGCATTATGATCAATACGTTGTTGATAAAAAGCATCCGCTGCTTGATTTAATATTTGGAGTATCTCAGCAAATGGTTGTTCTATAGATCCAAGTAGTCGATTCGCCTTATCATATGACAGGCGAGCACGGTTAATTATAATAGAAGGAACGATACGAGTTTCAACAAGATCAAAATTTTCAGAGAGTAAAAAGAAAAAACTGATAGCACAACGTTTTTTACCCTCAATTAGAGCGCAAAAATCTTGAGACAATATTGGAGGTAACATAGGTATATGGCGGTCAGGAAGATAGAGAGAAGACATTCTTTCGCGAGCTGAAAAATCTAATATAGAGCCTTTTGGGATTACACTAGATACATCAGCTATATGGACACCAATTCTATAACCAAATGGTAGTCGCTCTGCTGAAAGAGCATCATCAATATCTTGGGTTGAAGAATCATCAATTGACAGAAAGACTAAATCTGTAAGGTCCTCACGATCTTGCTCCACAATATGGCAAGATGAGGCATACTCGATTACTTCCTCAGAGAACTCGGTAGGAATGTCATAAAGCTGAAGATCAAGATGTTCATCTTCATCCCAGATTCCCTTGCGGACCATGCATTGGAAAATTATCTTCTGGGCATCAACCCCAGAAAGTAAAGGTAATTCCTTAAGAAGGTCTCGGACTTGTTTTATTTCCGTAAGTTCATCACCATGTATAACATATTTTTGTAATAGTGAAAGCCAGAGGCTTTGGCGTTTTGTTAAATCATTTTTTCCGCTGGGTGTATCACTAGTTAGCCAGCATTCAAAGCCTTTGCGTTCTGTCGCCAGATTTTGTTGTTGATTAGATTTCTGGGTGAGGATTCTGAGTTCTTCTGCGGTGCGTGGTTTAAATCGACTATCTGATTCTGAAAAATAAATACTATGGTTACAGAGATGAAGTAGCATAGCTGCTTTTTCTTCTTTTGAGGGAGGAGCTCCCCAATATAAGTCACCTATCTCATTTGAGGTGTATACAGTCGACCGATCTTCCTTAAGGATGTTCCATACTTCTTCTAAATTGAACGATTCTGCCAGTTTTTCAAGCTTGTATCTGACGCTTGTCATTCCTGAGAGGTTCTCTATATTAATGTTGGTTGAGTAGATGATATGTCTTGCCGAGATATCTATTACACGGTTGGCAGAGGTTGCTATTTTAATTTTCATCTTCGAAAACGCTTGGAGCATACCGATGTGAGATTTTCCACGATGGCGGACAATAATTAGATCTCCGATCAGCACAGATTGCCCTTTCGTACTCGAGATAATTTTTGTTGATGTGCCATGACTTTTGCATTATATCCTGCTTTTCATTTTAGTTTAAGTCAAGAGATTTAGCGAGTATATGGTATGTGAGTTGACTTCATTGTAGAGATCCCATATCATTCATAAGAATTACATGTCGATGAAAAATTACTAGGAATTTGAGAAAGGGAGTGAAATGATTTTCGAACAGATCCAGAACGGTGGAGATAGAAACCTTGGTTACCTCATAGCTGATGAGAAAACAGGAAGGGCCGTAGCAGTAGATCCTTCGTACCAACCTGATTACTACATACAGAGAGCTCTTGAACTAGAGGTTGAGTTGGTCAATATTATCTGTACCCATTCGCACCATGATCACGTCAATGGGAATGATCACATAATTGAAAAATTAGGAATCGATGTGGTCATGTACGAAGATGCAGAGTATTTTTATGATGTGGAAGTTTCGGATGGAGATATATTTAAAGTAGGTAGTATTGATTTTAAGGTAATTCATACCCCAGGGCATTGTGAAGATGGTATGTGTCTTCTGGTCGAGGATAAATTAATTACCGGTGACACACTTTTTGTAGGAAAAGTTGGAGGGACATCAACTGAGGAGGAAGCAAGGAAAGAGTTTAATAGTCTACGATCTCTGATGAAATTAGAAGATAAAATTGAGGTCTTCCCAGGGCATGATTTTGGAGTCACTCCTTCATCGACTATAGGGTTAGAGAGGAAAACAAATCCTTTTATTATTCAGCCTACTTTCGAAGAATTTTTACACCTAAAGGCAAACTGGCTAGCCTACAAAACTAAACACGGTTTACAATAAGGATATCAACACGTTTCTAATTCTTCTGCGACTTTTCGGACTCCACCGGCAATATCATCAACATCTTCGTTAGAAAAATTTTCGTTGAATGGTAGTAAAACCAGTCGATCTAATATTTTTCGAGTTTGTGGACAAAGGGTCTGAATCTGTTCAAAATTTCTGTTCGTGTACAAGCTATCGAAGGGGAATTGAGAACTTCCATATGTACGGTGTTCGGCGAGTGCTGCCGAACATTCGAAAATTGGATCACCAATATATCCTGCGCTTGCACTGATACCCTCTGCAATAAGTGCTTCTGTAAATGATTTTGTAGAATATCTAGTGACTAGGATTGGGTAAGACCAATAACTGTGTTTTGTTCCCGGAGTGACGGGAGCTGGGGTTATTCCAGGGATATCTCTTATATTTTCAGATAAACGATTTCCCAGAAAAGTTTTTCGGTCGACTATATCAGTAAGCTTTTTGAGTTGAGCTAGTCCAACAGCAGAGTGGAGTTCTGTCATTCGGTAATTCATTCCCAGAGATCCGTAGGTACGTGACCCTTCTTGGCTTCTGTCAAAGCTTTTGTCCATGAACCGACGCATGCGGAGATCAAGCTCATGATCGTTGGTTATACTCATTCCACCGTCTCCGGTAGTCATATGTTTGGATTGTTGAAAACTGAAGCAACCGATATTACCAAATGTTCCAAGATATTTCCCTTTGTGGCGTGTCAAGTGAGCCTGAGAACAATCTTCGATTAGAGGAATATTATATCGTTTTGAAATTTCTGAAAGAATGTCCATCTGACATGCATTGCCAAATAAATGAACAGCAATAATTGCTCGAGTTTTTGATGTAATATTCTGTTCAATATCGTGTGGGTCAACTGTCAGGGTATGGATATTCATGTCTGCGAACACTGGAACTGCGTTCTGAGATAAAATAGGTATTATAGTACCTATATCAGTTATTGCACTCGTGATAACCTCATCGCCCGGATCTGGATCTAATGCTCCTATTGCAAGATGAAGAGCTGCTGTTCCTGAGGTTGATCCAACCCCGAATTTTGAACCATATGTTTTAGCAAATTTAGCTTCAAAATCGGCAGTAAATTTACCACCCCAACGAAATAAATTCTGGGAACGCAGCGCTTTAGAAACAAGCTGTATTTCATCCTCCCCATAGGGTGTTCTGGCTGGAAAAGGTTTAGATTTAGTGTTACGATACGGTTCCCCTCCATTTATAGCTAACATGTAGGTTCCTTCTTGTCTATAAGCTATTTATCGAGTCTAGCTTAATATTTGTCGAGTCTAGCTTAGTACTTGTATCTCCCAATTAAAACTTATAAATCTAAACGGTACCTACACTTCCATTTGGTATCCCAGTTATAAAGTGGATTGTTTGAAGGGATAGGGATAGTTTCTATCAATTTAGCCCCAATGATTTTACATGTACTTCTTGAGGCATGATTCTCTGGATTGCAAGTGATCCAGACCGGGTTTATACCATGTGATAGGGCTAGTGGTAATATCAGTAGGCAGCTACGGGCTGCTAACCTATTACCGCGAAAATTTGGATCAACTGAATAACCAATATGACCAGCGTATTTTCTGATTTGCTCTGTTTGTCCAATTCTGAGAGAAATTTTCCCCATAATACTGCCAATGTGGTTAGTACTAACCATCTCAAAAATATACTCGGGGACCGTGGTATTTAGGCTATTGCCTGGGTATGTTTTGCGAAGTATTAACTGTAGATCACCATCCAGCAATACTCCAGTCTCATTAAATTGGAATGAGTATTTTCTAGTTTTAGTGGAGTTTTTTAGACTCGCTATTAAGCCAATAAGATTTCTCATTAAAAATTTGACAATTACCAAACTAGCATATCTGCGTCGTCTGTTAATCCTGATGTTAGATCAAAAAGCCTATCAGTATCGATAGTGGTCTGGTTTGTAAGGTCCTTCTATGGGAACACTAATATAATCAGCCTGATTACGAGATAACTTAGTTAGAGTTACCCCTAATTTATTTAAATGTAATCTAGCTACTTCTTCATCTAAATGTTTTGGAAGTGTAGTAACATTGGTTTTATGCTCATGAAGATGCAACTCGATTTGTGCTAATACCTGATTGGTAAAGGAACTAGACATTACAAAAGAAGGGTGCCCTGTTGCACATCCCAGATTAACAAGTCTTCCTTCGGCGAGTAGGTAGATTGTATGGTCATCAGGAAAAATATATTTATCGACCTGAGGTTTAATGTTTTGTTTAATTATCCCCGGGTATTCATTTAGATTATCAACCTGAATCTCATTATCAAAATGACCAATATTACAAACGATAGATTGATCCAACATTTTTTCCATGTGCTCAATCCGAATTATATCCCGATTACCAGTTGTAGTAACAAAGATCTGCCCTTGAGCTAGTGCTTTTTCTACGGTAGTAACTTCATACCCCTCCATCGCAGCTTGAAGAGCACAGATTGGGTCAATTTCAGTTATCAGGACTCGTGCTCCGAATCCTCTCATAGAATGAGCACACCCCTTGCCGACATCTCCGTATCCGCAAATTACTATTGTCTTACCCGCGACCATAACATCTAATGCCCGTTTAAGACCATCTGCGAGGGATTCTCGGCAGCCATATAGATTGTCAAATTTTGATTTCGTGACGGAGTCATTAACATTAATAGCTGGAAAGAGAAGACGATTTTCCTCCATCATTTGGTATAACCTATGGACGCCAGTAGTTGTTTCTTCAGAAACACCTCTTATACTAGAACTCATTTTCTGCCAGAATTCTGGATCTCTCCCCAATTGACGTTTTAGAATTTCGTTAATGATTTGTAATTCTCTATTATCGGTTGGTTCATTCAAAATTGTAGGATCATTTTCTGCTTCTACTCCCCTATGTATCAATAACGTAGCATCACCACCATCATCAACAATTAGTGTTGGGCCAGAAGTCCCATTAAAACTAAGCGCCTGTAGTGTGCATTCCCAATATTGTTCCAAAGTTTCACCTTTCCAGGCAAAAACAGGAATACCGTCATCAGCAATTGCTGCCGCGGCATGATCTTGGGTAGAGAAAATATTACAGGAAGCCCACCGTAAATCTGCTCCCAACGCTTTGAGAGTTTGGATAAGAACTGCTGTCTGAATGGTCATATGCAGGGACCCCACAATTCGGGCACCTTTGAGAGGTTGTTCGCGAGAATATTTTTCTCGAATAGCCATTAATCCAGGCATTTCTTGCTCAGCTATCATGATTTCCCTGTGACCCAGGTCTGCTTTAGATAAATCTGCTACCTTGAACGTTAGGTCAGAGTAATTAGGTAACTCAATTATATTTGGTACGTCTTCCGCCATATCAGGAACTCCTTAGGGGGATGTCCAGTCTGAAAAATAACAATAACAAGTTTATATAGCAGCCGCATTATAAGGTATTTTGCCCTTAAAAGCAACATACACTTTATTAATATCATAAGTCAAATCTAACATAATCTATTATATTGATAACAAGGAGTTATATGCGACCTGAGTAAAAATAGCTTGATAAGCCTATACTGCATTCTTATAGTCTGTCTCAGGTACGATAGTGCAATTAGAAATCTTAAAGAAAAAGAAATAGAGAAATGAATCGGGAGATTTTTATGATTGATAAAGTTCTTTTAGAAATATTAGCTTGCCCCGAAACAAAAGAAGAGGTTCGTCTTGCGCCAGATTCAGTAATAGCAAATATTAACGAACTGATTAGAACAGGAGCTCTTATTAATAGAGGAGGGAATAAAGTACTAGAAGCGATCGATGGTGGCCTTGTAAGAGCTGACGGTAAATTTATGTATCCCATACGGGAAGAAATACCTGTCATGTTGATTGATGAATCAATTCCTCTCAAGGACTTAGTAGAGGTATCCTGACTAAGGTTTCGTAGTTTTAGCCAATGTCTTGTTTATAGAAAATTAAAAAGTGATACTAAATGTCTTCAGAATATGATCCTTACGTCTTAAATCCTAAACAAATTAAAAAACCGCCGATTACTCGCTGGGGAACGATTAAACAGTTAGGGCCAGGTCTCTTATTGACAGGTTCTATTGTGGGATCGGGGGAACTTATTGCTACTACACGCCTTGGTGCTGAAGTTGGTTTTGTTGTTTTATGGCTTATTCTTATTAGTTGCATCGTAAAGGTCCCGGTACAGAGTGAGTTAGGAAGACATGCCATAGTAACTGGCCAAACAACTTTTGTTACTTTTAATTTGTTGCCAGGTCCTAGGTTCCGAGTCTCATGGCTAGTATGGGGAAGCCTTTTCTTACTGTTCTGGAGTACCATGCAGACTGGAGGTATTTTAGGCACGATGAGTTTAGCCTTGGAATTAATATTTCCTTCTTTCAGTAATACATTCGTAGTGCTGGGTTTGACTATAATGGGAATGTTGCTGGGGTTAGTAGGGCAATATCTTACAGTAGAAAGGATAACTACAGTATTAGTAGCTTTATTTACCTTTACTACTCTAGCAAGTGCTTTACTGTTGTTTTGGACCCCTTATGCAGTATCTCCTGAGGCAATCCTCAGCGGGTTACGTTTTAACTTGCCCTCTGACGGTGCGGTGACAGCTTTTGCCGTGTTTGGTATAACGGGAGTTGGGGCAACGGAACTCCTCCTCTATCCTTATTGGTGTGTTGAGAAAGGGTATGCCCAGGCGAGCGGGAAGCGAGATAATAGTCCTGCCTGGCGAAATCGGGCCCGGGGATGGATTAGTGTAATGAAGAAGGATGTGTGGCTATGTATGATAATCTACACGCTAGCGACGCTTGCTTTCTTTTTTTTGGGAGCTGCTGTTTTGAACGTTAAAGGGCAGATACCAGAAGGATTTTCCGCAATAAAAATACTATCGGGGATGTATACTGAAACACTAGGTGGTTGGGCTTTTTACCTGTTTGGTGTGGGAGCATTTGTTGTACTTTTTTCAACATATTTTGTAACGATTGTAGGTCATTCACGTATGCTAGCGGATGCTTTTTCAGTTATTGGTTTTGTTCGTTACGAGAAGCCACGCGATAGGCAACGGGTTATTCAAATTTTTGGCCTGATATTACCTATAATTTATGCCATTTTATACGTTATCTGGTCTGCACCTGTTATGATGGTTATTATTGGTGGATTGATGCAAACAGTGTTGTTACCTGCGATAGGTTGGGCAGCATTATACTACAGTCGGAAAAATGTTCTGGAAGGAGGGGTCTCCCCCTCCAAATTTATGCTTGTTTCGTTAATGATAGCCACTATTGTGATGGCCGTATTTGCTGCATACGCAATTTGGGTCCAGTTTTAATTAGGGTATGCTTAAATTAGTTTGGAGCTCTGGTCTCTCCACATTTACGATTTCCGTAAATGGGGTGGGCCAAAACCACTCTCCAATACGCCGAGTTCCATTTCTTCCTATACCTGGCCTTAAATAATTCCGAATTATTTTGAATTTTTTCTTAAAACTCTACCAGAGAGTACCCCCGTGTGTTCTCCATACTCCACGGCGATCGTCCCATTAATCATGACATAGTCGATCCCGGTTGGATATTGGTGAGGATTCATAAAATCTGCCTGATCCTCAATCGTTTTAGGATCAAAAATGACTAGATCCGCAAAATAGCCAGTGTCAAGTATGCCGCGATCTGTTAGTCCTAACCTCATAGCAGGTAGGCCAGTCATTTTATGGACAGCAGTGGGTAAGTCAAATAGTTGATTTTCACGGCAGTATTTCCCAAGAGTTCTAGGAAATGTTCCGTAGTAACGAGGGTGTGGTTTAGTTAGGCTTAGTGGGCCATAATCGGCAGCGGCTCCACCATCAGAAGCAATCATGACTCGGGGGTGTCGTAGGACAGAAGAGATCTCCTCTTCGCTCATACCAAAACCAACCATCCCAACACTACCATTTTCAGTTATCAGGAGTTCCTTAACGAAGTTAAATGGGTTTTGTCCACTTGGGAAAACAATTTCAGATACTCGTTTGCCTATAAATTTTTGATTTTCTGAGTTTTTTACGGAAGTAATCATGATAGAGCCCCAGTCACCCAACATGTTGATTTTATCTATGGCAGCTTTCTTCATAAGAGCTAAGGTCTTTGGTGATTGGAGACGTTCCAAAAAGTCTTCTACCGATCCTGAACGAAAGTGAGTTGGAAAAAGATTTTGAAGTGTTGTCGCGTAGGCGATATATGGATACCTATCCATTGTGATATCCATGCCATTTTCAATTTCTTTATCTATCAATTCTAGGCATTCAGATACTTTGGGTAGGTTCCTTCGCCCGGACGCTTTAAAATGGGCGATCTGCAGTGCAATATTACCTTTTTTAGCTGTACGGATTGCTTCACTAACTGCCTGTACAAGAAAATCGTCTTCATTCCGGATATGACTAGAGTAGAATCCACCATACTGACTTGTGACTTTGCATAAAGCCGCAATTTCATCTTCACTGGCAAAACTTCCGGGGGTATATTCAAGCCCCGATGATAAGCCCCAGGCACCTTCAGTCATTGCTTGTCCTACCAAGTCTTCCATTTGTTCAAGTTGAGCTTTAGTGGCCTCCTTATTTTCATTGCCTACAATTTGTTCCCGAATAGTTCCTTGTCCAACTAGAGAGAGCCAATTGACTCCAATTCCCTGTGATTGTAATTTATCAAACAGGCTAGTAAAGTTCATCCAATCAATATTAACCCCGTATTTTTTACCGTATCCTTCCTGCAGTAAACGGAGTTTGTCTCTAGTTATAGGGGCGAGTGAAGCACCATCTTGTCCAACTACTTCTGTAGTTACTCCCTGGCGGATTTTACTTTCAGCCCGTGGGTTTACCAGTAGTGAAAGATCTGTATGAGAATGTATGTCAATAAATCCTGGGCAAATTATCTTACCTGATGCATCAATTGTTTTATTACTAACTCCCTTAAAAGTCCCAATTTTGACTATTTTGTCTCCTACTACAGCGAGGTCTGCTTTTACCGGAGGACTACCCGTGCCATCTATAATTTGTCCTCCGGTTATATGGAAATCATAATATTGAGATGTTGCACAGCCATTCAACATGGGCCCTAACCCACTCATAGCGGTCCCAGCACTTACTATCCCAGTGTTTCGAATAAATTTACGTCTTGACCAAACCATTTTTCCCCCTAAAACTAGCTTATCTTTCTAAAAATAGGAAGAGAGAATCTCTCAAAGCGTTGTAGATCTATTTGCGATTACTTAATCTTACTTTTAAACCCTGATGGTGTAGAAACTGTTTGATGGAATCTACTGAATAATGTCCATAATGAAGGATAGAAGCTACTAACGCCGCGTCAGCACGACCTTCTGTCAGAACATTATAGAGATGTCGGGGTTCCCCCCCGCCACCCGATGCGATTACGGGAATTTCGACGGCATCTGCTATCATCTTAGTAAGTGTTAATTCATACCCCTTAAGCGTACCATCTGCATCAATAGAATTAACAACAATTTCACCTGCTCCAAGTTCTTCTCCGTATCGGGCCCATTCAAGGGCATCAATAGAGGTTGCTTGTCGGCCCCCATGAGTTACTATTTCATACCCTGATGGGGTATGTTCAGAAGTAGATGCCTTAACATCCATAGATAGAACGACAGCTTGCGCCCCGAATGCTTGCGCCGTCTGCGAAATCACCTTAGGATTATTAACTGCAGCGGTGTTCAAATTAACTTTTTCAGCACCCAAATGCAGGACCTTACGGCAATCCTCTACCGAACGGAGGCCGCCGCCTACCGAAAATGGGATGAAAATTTGCTGGGCAACTTTTTGTACCACGTCAAGCATGATATTTCGTTTGTCACTAGAAGCTGTTATATCGTAAAATACAAGTTCATCGAGTCCAGCTTCATAATATTGCCTTGCAGCTAAAACAGGATCACCTATTTCTTTAGTGTCTAAAAAGCGAATACCCTTGACCAGTTTGCCACTACGGACATCAAGACAAGCAATAAGTCGTTTACTTAACATACTGTACCATCCCAATCTAAAAAATTGCTGAGAACTCTCAATCCCACTGGCCCACTTTTCTCAATATGAAATTGGGTTGCTACGAGGTTCTGAATACCAATCACAGCCGGAAATTTAATACCATGGAAACTAGTAGCTAAAATGTTTTTACTGTTGGCTGGGCAGGGATAATATGAATGAACAAAATATACCTGGTCACCTGCTTCCAAATGTTGAAGAATTGGATGAGGATAATTTATATATAATTCATTCCATCCCATATGGGGGACTTTAATTTTACCTTTTTCCGGGTGAAACTTGAGACAAGTTCCTTCAATCAAATCTAAACACGGTTGATCTGTTTCTTCAGAACTAGACATTAGAATCTGACAACCTACACATATCCCCAGGATAGGTGTACCGTTTTTGAATGCGGTTATTAATGATTGGTCAAGTCCATTTTCTCGCAGGTTAGCTAGGGCTGAATGTGCATGTCCCACACCTGGAAATATAATACGCTCAGCACTAATCAATTCTTCTGGATCGGAAGTGATTTTGGAATTTTTACCCAGGGAAGCTAGGGCTCGTTTTACTGAGGTCTGATTGCCAGAACTATAATCTACAATGTGAATCATTAAAACAAAATTTTGTAAAGTTATGAGAGGGGACTAGTGACAAAAATATTCGCATGTTTTAGTAATCTGCTTCGTAAGGTTTTTGTCAAGAGAAAGATCTAAAATTAAAGGTATATGAAGTCAGGGTAATAATATTAGAACGTTGACATTAGATATTATAGATTCTATTATTATTGAGGTCATTAGGAAAATTAAATCAGTACCGATCTTTATTTTAATCGTTGATAAATTCTAATAAAAGTAACAGTAACAACCCGAATGGGTAAGTAGATGCTCTTCAATACAGAACGTGCACGAGAATTTATGCGTAGAAGTAGCCTAGACGCTATAATTGCAACTTCGCCTGTTAACATAACCTATTTTACTGATTACTCAATCTGGCTTGATCCTCTTATGAAAGAGTACATGATTAAGCCAGGAGGGTCATCTGATATAGCACAGGGGTTCGCAATATTTCCATATGAGGGTGCCCCAGCACTAATTTTAACCGCTCCAATGTTAGCAGTCAACGGTGTGGATATTTGGGTTCAGGACCTGAGAGTTAGTGGTTGTTCAGGTTTGGATTGGTCCGTTACTCCGAAGTTACTACCAACCCGTATGGAACATGTTTATAATCTCTTAAAAGATAGCCCAACTTACGAAACAACTACGGCTGCACTGGTTGAAGTGTTGAGGGATCGGGGTATTTCAAGAGGACGCTTAGGTATAGAGATTGAAGGGCTAACAGTGGCACGGCACAAACAACTTCGAAAGACTCTAGCGAATGCCAAAATTTTGGATTGTTCGAATCTTATTCGACTGGTTCGAATGTATAAGACCCAAGATGAAGTTGACAGATTAGCTCAGGCTGCTGAGATCAGTGAAATAGCCGCAATGAAGGCTATGAAACAGGCTCGATTAGGAGAAAATATACAGAATGTAGTAAATCAGTTTAGAGCAAATTTGGGAAATATGGGGGCAGATCTTGATCATTTTGCTTTTGGTTGTTACGGACTGGGGATAGCAACTGAAACCAATTTTAATCTGGGTGATTCAGAGACTGAATATGTAGATTGGGGATGTCGCTATCGATCTTGTTACTCTGATACCGGCACAACTTTTGCCATGGGAGCTTTGACAAAGGACATGCAAACCCGTTTTGACATACTTCGTGAAACAATGAATGAAGGAAGATCTATGATACGGCCCGGTGTCAATGCATCGGCAGTACAAAACGCAATGCAAAGTGTAGTTAAGACGGCGAAGTTAGAAATGTATCCTCACGGTCATGGAATAGGATTAGAAGTGCGTGGTTATCCTATTCTGGCGCCTGATAATGGATTGCGGATTATGGACGATTGTGTAGATTTATGTTCAGATTTGGCAATTGAAGAAAATATGGTTCTTAATATTGAGGCACCACTTGCTCTTGCAGGAGTAGGATCACTACATCTAGAAGAATCTGTTGTTGTAACTGAAGATGGATGCCGACCCCTAGTCGAACAGCAGAGGGGAAGTCCAGTTTTTCTTAATCATTTTGTTGACCCAATATAGTAATTGATGTTAATGCTAGAATAAGTTTAGAACTAAAATAAAATTGGAATAACTATTATGATAATATCACGAGTTGTTCTGCACCAACCTATGGGACTCCTCCGTCTTCAGACAAACAGCGGATTGGAAGGAAATTGTTTTGGTATCCCGTCTAGCTCTTCCGATATAGAACACATAGGTGATTTACTTTTGGATTCAAACCCATTGGACCGTGAACGGATTTGGTGGATAATGAAAGAAATGAATAGGGAGATAGAGCGACATCTCCGGTTGGGTATTGATATTGCCCTGTGGGATTTGTCAGCTAAGGTTGCGGGACAATCCCTATTTAGACATGTAAATGGTTTCCGTCACCAAATCCCGGTTTGCCTGGTTGGGAGTATATCAGTAGAGGGACAAGATATCTTACAGGAAGCACGAGAAGCTCAAAAAAAGGGGTTTAAGGCATTTCGATTCGAATCTTCCTTGCCAGAAGAAGATCTTATTAATCTAATTCGAGAGTTAAGGGTCGCTGTAGGGTCGGATTTTCCATTAATTTTTGACGGACGTAATGATTATATACCCGACCAGGCAATCCGTATTGGTAAAGTCCTTGATGAAGAAGACTTCTTTTGTTTCGATTATCCCCGCCCTAATAACGATCATCTAAGCGGGAAGCATATAGCTTGTGAAATCGATACCCCAACTAGCATGGGAATATCAACACCAATGGAAACAGCACAGGTTTTGTCGTTACAGTCAGCGGATCATGTCCGGACTAGTGTGGAAATATCAGGTGGTTTTACTGATGTTGTGAAGTCTATTCGATGTGCAGAAGCTTTTGGAGCCTATTGCCTTTTAGAAGGTTCTGGAATCTGTGATGGGTTTGTTCACCTCCATCTTTTGGGCAGTAGTAGGAATTGTCCGTTTATGGAAATGAGCAATAGTATATTTAAATCACCATATATCAAGAATTCGTTGGAAATTCGGGAAGGATTGATCAATATCCCGGACATGCCGGGTTTAGGAATGCAGTTAGATCTGAATTCTGTAAAAGAACAGACCGTGGAACTAATAAAGATCTAAAAGAGATTTGTTGGATAAGGATACCCTATGCAAATTATCAATGTAAAGTGCTACCTTTTAAAGGGTGATATTACAACCAGAACAGAGAGTTGTCTAGACAGAGGCAACATCGCACCAGTACCGCCAGGTATATCAGGCCTCTTTACTCATGACCAAGGATTTGGGGCGGATCCGCCCCACGGTTTTACCTTTTCAGGGGAAACCCCCGAACAGACCTATCGACTAATGATTCGGCTTGTTACAGATGGTGATTTAGATGCGTATTCTGACTATGGTACAAGTTTCGATCTCCGAGAATTAGAGTGGCAGGGTAGACAGTTTATGGCCCGGTACGCTCATATGTTAATTGGTGTAGACCCTTTCGACCGAGAATATATTTGGCAAAAATTTTGGATAGCACAGCGTTTTATGTACACGGGAAGAGGTTTATTAGATACAATCGATCGAATGTTATGGGACTTAGCAAGCCGAAGTGCTCGGTTGCCTATATACAAATTGTTGGGCGGATGTCGCGAAAGTGTTCCAGCCTATTGTAATGTAGGTGGTAAAACCATTGATGAATTAGTAATTAATGCGGTAAAGCGGGTTGAGGAAGAAGGATTTATTGGTTGTAAAGATCATTCCTACAGGGGCGTAAAAACTAATGGTGAGATGGCCGTTAAACTTCGAGAAGCTCTTGGTGATCAGATCATGCTTTTTCACGATCCTGTCGAGTCATATACCTACGAGGAAGCTGTAAAAATTGGTCGTATAATGGAAAAGGCTAATTATCGTTGGATCGAAGAACCATTGCAGGATTACGATATTATGGGACTCAAGAAGCTGTGTGCAACCCTTGATCTTCCTGTACTAACACTCGAGTGGATTGGGGCTATTGGAGGGCAACCATATAATACAGCTCCCTACCTTGCCATGCAAGCTGCTGATATTGTTAGGCAAAGGGGTATTGGGATTACCGGTCAGGTTAAACAGGCACAGTTAGCTGAAAGTTTTGGAGTGGAGGTTCACGGAGGAGATCCACACGTCATTTTGTCTGCAGGTAACGATCCTGTATTCGAAGCATTTATGGGACTGCAACCAAGGCCCTCGGACGATGAACTAGACTGTCGAGGTAAGCTAGTGGTGGAAGGTGGTGCTATGTCCATAGCATGGAATGACAGGCCTCCGGTGGAACCGGACTGGGATGAATTAGAACGAAGTGCGGTTCTTGTTATCTAATTGAAGAACAAAGGAGTTGGTGTTGCTATGAGACATTCTATACGGTGGGGGATACTTGGTACGGGTAGTATCGCCCATAAATTTGCTGAAGGACTGAAGGCCGTGCCAGATGGTGAGTTAGTAGCAGTAGGATCTAGAAGTCATCTGGCAGCTAATACATTTGCGGATGAGTATGGAATACCCCAAAGGTATGGTACATATGAGTCCCTCGCGGCAGAGGCAGATATTGATGTAGTTTATGTATCTACTCCCCATACTCTTCATTGTCAAAATACTTTACTTTGTCTCAATTCAGGGAAGTCGGTCCTTTGTGAGAAACCATTCGCAGTTAATGCGGTAGAGGCGAAAACGATGATCCAGTGTGCTAGAGAGAAAAACCTTTTTCTTATGGAAGCCATGTGGACACGGTTTATACCAGCCATTATCCAGGTACGGCAATGGCTTGATGAAGATGCTATCGGAGAAGTACGGATGGTTTTAGCAGATTTTGGATTTCGGGCAGAAAGAAATCCTGAAGATCGGCTTTTTAACCCTGCTCTAGCCGGGGGAGCTCTAATGGATATTGGTGTATACGAAGTTTCGCTCGCTTCCATGGTTTTGGGTCAACAGCCTTCCCATATTACGGCTGTCGCGGATATAGGATCAACAGCAGTTGATGAGCAAACTACAATGGCTTTCCGATATAAAACCGGAGCATTAGGAGCATTTTCATGTGCGGTTCGGACTAATGCGAACAATGAGGCTTCAATCTTGGGAGATGACGGCCGTATACGTATTCAGTCACCATTTTGGAATGCTGATAGAGTTGACCTGATTAAATCAGATGGTACGACTAGAAGTATAGAGCCAGATCGTTCCGGGAATGGTTACAATTATGAGGCTTCAGAAGTAGCTCGTTGCTTGCGTACAGGTCTGTTGGAAAGCCCTGTCCTACCTCTTGACGAAACTTTAGCTATCATGCAGACTCTGGATACAATCAGGGCTGATATAAACCTTGTTTTTCCGGGGGAATGCTAATTTAACTTCCCTCCGATAGCTTTTAGAATTGACTAAGAGTGTTGGAAGATGCTCTGAACCTAATCAGCTCGGTTAGTCTACCCTATCAAGAGGGATTTTTATAACCTTTAAAAAATAATAGTTAGTTCGTTAAGGAGAATATATGGAGTATTGTCAGATACCCAATGTAGAAAAACCCGTCTCAAGGTTAGTACAGGGTACAATCATGCTTAGTTCGGAAGAAGAAGAATATAGTTTCAATTTGTTAGACGAGGTATATGACTTAGGAATCAACACCTTTGATTGTGCTCATCTTTATGGTAATGGTGATTGCGAACGGGTTCTTGGCAGATGGCTTTCCGATAGAAACCTTCGCAAAGAGGTGGTTCTTTTAACTAAGTGTTGCCATATGAATAGTGATAGAAACCGGGTTACGCCTTTTGATATATCTTCGGACCTTAATGATTCACTTGCGCGTTTACAGACTGATTTTATAGATATTTACTTGCTGCACCGGGATAACCCCAGAGTACCAGTCGCCCCAATTGTGGATACTCTGAATAACTATATCAATGCCGGGATTTTGGGTGTGATCGGGGGATCTAATTGGACACATGATCGAATAGAAGCTGCTAACATTTATGCGCTAAATAGCGGGCAGCAACCCTTTGGGGTAAGTAGTCCTAATTTTAGCCTAGCAGAGCAAGTGGTGCCCCCATGGGATGGGTGTTGTAGTATAAGTGGAAATGGTGGAGTGCTGGCTCGATTATGGTATGAAGAAAACCAGATGCCACTATTTACATGGTCTAGTATTGCTAATGGGTTTTTCTCAGGACGAATTACTCAAGATAATTATCTTACTCTAGCTGATCAGGGATTAATCGACGAAAGTACTGTCAAATCATATTGCACGACAGAGAATTTTGAGCGACTAAAACGAGTCAGTATATTAGCGATGGAAAAGGAACTATCAATTCCACAGGTTGCTCTAGCGTATGTCCTCCAACAGCCACTTAACATATTTGCTTTAGTGGGAGCTCGCAGTAGCGAGGAGGTGAAAAGTAATTTGGAGGCATTACAAATGGAGATGAGTAAAGAGGAAATGGCATGGCTAAATTTAGAGCTAAACAAACAGCCATAAGACTGTAGGATATTAGGAAATTTATGAAAAAAAATATTTTAATTGTTATAGGGCTATTTTGGGGCGGAATTATAATACTGACTTACAGTGGGAGCCCTAAAGCCGAGATGAGAAATCTTGTCGGGAAGATAATGCCTAGTGATGCTGCCCCCCTAGATAGACAGGTTTTCCGTTTTGTTAATGATGAGCCGACTAACTTAGATATTGGAGTTGCGATATACGAAGTAGGTGGTATTGTTTTCCTTTTTGATCGACTTACCATGCTTGACCATAACAATAAGGTGATCCCAGGTGCTGCTTCTGAATGGAAGGCTTCTAAAGATCAAAAAAGATGGGTCTTTAAGATGCGTCCAGGAGCTCGTTGGAGTGATGGCAGGTTTGTTACCGCTCATGATTTTGAGTATAGTTATAAAAGGATGTTGGATCCAGCTTTAGGTAGCGGATATAGTTTCTTCTATTATGATATTAAGGGAGCCCGAGCCTTCAATACCGGCAAAAACCCCGATCCAAATTCATTGGGTGTCTATGCATTAGATGATATGACACTTGTTATTGAGACTGAGGAACCCTGTCCATACCTACCTATGATTACGGCATTTTTTACCTCGATTCCTGTTCCACGTTGGCAAGTAGCTAAATTTGGACCAAAGTGGGCCACCGATGAAAATGTAGTCAGCAATTCATCTTACAAGCTTGAGGAATGGCGTATCGGTGAGAGTTTAACACTTGGCCTTGATCCTAACTACAATGGTCCAGTTAAAGGATTTTTATCAAAAATTCATTCTATTTTCAAAAATCGTGGTAATACTGGCCTCCTATCTTACGAAAATGACGAATTAGACCTCGTTCAAATTGATGTCCGAGACCTTAACCGGCTCAAGAAAGATGAACTCCTAAGCAAACAAATACACAAATACATGGATTTCAATACTATTTATCTCTTCTTTAAGACCCGTGAAGGTATATTTCGTGACCATAGAGTAAGAGAGGCAATTAGTCACTCTATCGATAGAAATGTGTTATGTGATATAGTTCTTAAAAAAACAGCAGTGCCGGCTTATAGTATGCTTCCTCCTGGTTTTCCAGGTTATTCAGGTGACCGAATAAAAGATTTACAAAAATACGATCCCGAGTTGGGCAGAACTCTCCTAGCAGAAGCAGGCTATCCTGGGGGTAAAGGATTTCCTTCCTTTGATATCTGGCTTAGAAATGAGCCTCACCGGCAAATGGCTGCCGAGGCATTGTCAGGAATGTTAGCTAATAATCTGGGTATTAATGTAGGCGTTCGGAATGTAGAACCCCGTGTTTACAGTGAATCTATGGTGAATTACCAAATTGACATTAGTTTAATTCCGTTTCAGTATGATTTTCCAGATCCGCATAATCTTTTGGGTATGGTATGGCACTCGCAACCAGTGGGTGCTGGCCGCCACGACTGGAAAAATTTGCAATTTGACAGGATTGTTGAACAGGCTGCGAGGGAAATAGATCAGGAATACCGATTTCAGTTGTATAGTGATGCTGAAAAAATCTTAGCAGAAGACGTCGGAGGAGTTTTCATCTATCACGATTACTTCTTACAACTCCGTAAACCCTGGGTTGGTGGCTGGAAGAAAGATATAACCGGGCAGGAACCCTTTTTAATTGATAATTCGACAATAACAGACTTGTATATTAGAAAATAGCTTTAATTTTTAAAACCCATTTTATAAATTTAGCCAATTAAATGGGTATTGGTATTTAGGTTTTTCCTTAAACTTTTTACGTAAGTCTTGCCAGATCATTCCAGAATTGAGGATAAGTTTTTCCTACCACCTCAGGATTTTTAATATTTAGGTTTCCGATTCGGGTACCGAGGACAGCAAAACTCATAGCCATCCGGTGGTCCTGATAAGTATTAATGTTAATAATTCTATCAGGTTTGTGGACAGCAATATTGAAGTGTCCTATTTCAATAAAATCAGGACCTGTCTTTACTTCGATACCTAGTTTCCTCAGCTCTCTCGCGGGGGCTTCGATCCGGTCACACTCTTTATGTTTAAGAGTACCAAGGCCAGTAATTAATGTGGTGCCAGGGATCAAGGGAGCAATAGCAATGAGAGTTAATGCAGCATCTGGAATATCACGACAGTCAATAGGATTTTTCACTTTTCGGATTTTGCCAGCAGGCGGTCCCTCGAGAATAGTTTTAGAATCTTTTTCATAAAGTTGGGCGCCAAGTTGGGTGCAGATTATTAGAAACCTGAAATCACCTTGCGTAGTTTTGGGTGGGAGATTTCGAAAAGCTACTTGACCTCCGTGGATCAAAGTTAAGGCTGCAAAATAGGAAGCAGCAGAAGCATCCCCTTCAATCAATTTAGACCCTGCTTTATATTGTTGTGGACGTACCTTATATACTCCCCCAAAATCATTTTCCACCTCAACATTATACTTTTTCATTTCATTTAGTGTTATTTCAACATAGGGCCGGCTGATAAGTTCTCCGGCAACTGTGAGTTTCAGCCCGCCTGGGAGTAAAGGGGCTATCTGTAGTAGGGCAGAAAAGAACTGACTCGACAAATTCCCCGGCATGGTAACTAACCGACCAATTTCTTGAGGTCCTTTTATTGAAACCGGGAGGCATCCGTTCTTGCCGGAAAACACTTTTCCTCCTAATTGTTCTATGGCATCAAGGAGAGGATAATTAGGCCTCTCATTTAATTTACCCTTCCCGGTCAAATGAGTAATTGTTTTTCTAAGTAATGAAAGAGCGATTAAAAAGCGAGCTGATGTCCCACTCAGGCCAAGATTAAGACAGATTACCCCTTCCCGGAAACGTCCTCCAGTTCCTACAACAGTTATCACTTGAAAGTTGTCGCTTGTTTTAATAGAAACCCCAAGAGATTTCAAACAACTTATCATCTCCCTAGTATCATCACAATCGGCCGGAGATATTATCTGGGTAATTCCGTTAGCCAAACTTGCGAGGATTAGATTCCTAAGTGTAATGGATTTACTTCCGGGCAGCTCAATGCTCAAGTTTATAGGGTTTTGAATAATTTTAATTTTCATTAGTTCTTATAATAAAAGGTGAAATCGTCTTTTAGGGTAGAGTTTTAGACACATTGGTCATACTCTTTTCCTGATACTAATTCGTATTCAGGTTTGGGCCCTTCCCCAATATATTTTGATCGAGAATTCATGTAGGCTAAGGTCAGTCCAATGCGCCGATTTGGACTTCTATTGGCGTCAGTTCGATGCATAACCAGGCTATGGTGAAACGAGCAGTCTCCCGCCTTAAGAGGTACTGCCACTTCCTTTTCATAACTTATTTGGTTATCCTCAACACGAAAATCTTCAAGATGTTTGTGCTCTACAACTCCCAATTTATGCGAACCGGCTATAAAGCGCATGCAGCCATTGTTTTCGGTAGCATCATTTAAGGCTATCCAACATATAACCAAATTGGGTGGATCTATGTGTGTCCAATATGCCGAGTCCTGGTGGGGAGGTTTGGCGGAACCAATTTTAGGTGGTTTACAAAGAGTTTGGTCAACATAGACCTTTAGGTCGTTCCCTATCAGGCTCCGGACCACGTTTAAGATTTTTTCATGGCGGGCAAGTTTTTTAAATAAGGAATCGTACTTTGTCAAGTTCCAGATCTTCCGGACATTATTAAAACGGATCGGGTCGGCTTTTACCTTTCCATTAACGATATTCGGTTCAATTTCAACGTATTCAGAAGGAAAGTCAATTATTTGATTTCCAATATCCTCTAGTCTTTGATGTAGAGCATCTGTTTCCAAAGGCGTTAGGAGGCGGTTATATGGGAGAAAGCCCATTTCGTTAAATTGGCGAATTTGTAAATGATCTAATGACATGTTTTTCCTTTTCTATTGATGAAACCACCATTTATCCCATGCTAGGACCAAGTCTGCTAAAGCTCCGTACCCACCCTCAGCCGGATGGATACGATCTCCAAGAAGGGCCTCTTGCTGCCAAAGTCCACCATCATGAAGTTCATGGATAACTTCTAGGTATGGTATGTCTATGTTTTTTGTTACTTTCTTGAGTAATGTCGAGATTGCTACTCTCCGTTCATGTTCAGCTTGATCAATTCCTGGTGGCGGTCCAATCATTAAGGTAGGAAATAATGATCGTGCCTGCTCAAAAATTTTGGCAGCATTTTTTCTAGTTTCAAATGTACTCACTCTTTTTTTCTCGTTCTCAATCCAACAATCATTAGCTCCAAAGCTAAAAACTATATGGCAGTCATGAGGTTTCAATAATCTTGCTTTCAACTCTTGTTCCCATCTTCGTAAAATGTCTACACTTGTATCTGCCCGGACTCCGAGATTATAACAGGTAATAGAGTGTTCTGTTGTTTGTGATGCTGCACATACTCTCCCCGGCCACCCAAGGTACAAGGGATCCCCAGTACCATTAACGTAGGAGTCTCCAATAAAGTAAATTCGTATGTCTTTCAATTAATCTAATCCTTTCGTTTAACTACACACCCATATCAGACAAATGTTTTGAGGCACTTTACAAATAAAGTAAAAGACCTTATGCTTTTCAAGTCATGGGGAACAACCTAGCATAAACATATCTTTATAAATTATCAAATGGGAATTTCTTCCTAGTGTCGAAAAATTAGAAGCCAACACCAAATATATAGACGAGGCACCGAGCGAAAGGAAATTAATTATGCACGGGTATGTTATTAATAATGAACGTCTTTGTTGTTTGTCTGATTTACCAGAACCTGGCGAACCTAATACAGGAGAAGTGCTAATAAAAGTTAAATCTGTCTCCTTAAATTACCGAGATCTTATGGTTTCACAGGGTAGGTATGGTAATCCTTTTAAAGGAAGTTTTGTAGCCGGTTCAGATATGGCAGGTGAAGTGGTGAAAATTGGAAAATGTGTTTCAGATATTCAGCCAGGGCAAAGGGTTGTTAATACACCATTTCGTAACTGGCCAGGAGGTAAACTTAGGTATGATCATATGAAATCTTTGGTTGGTGGTGGTGGTGTGGATGGAGTGTTTTGTGAATATATTATTTATCCAGCTGAAGCATTAGTACCCATGCCATCTCATTTTTCTTATGACGATGGTTCAACATTGCCTGTCGCTGGGTTAACAGCATGGGCAGCTGTCGTCTCTCATGGGAAAATTACGGCTGGGAATTGGGTGTTAATTCATGGCACGGGTGGTGTGTCAGTTTATGCTGCTCAGATCGCAAAGATGATGGGAGCTAAGATCTTGTTGACAACCTCGTCGAAAAAGAAGGGGTGTTTCATGAAGGAAACGTTTGGGGTAAAGGAAGTCTTTGATTATAGAGATGATAATTGGCCAGAACAGGTCCGCTTATTCACTCACGGAAGCGGGGTTGATTTAATTGTCGATGTTGCTGGAGGTCAAACTTTTGCTAAATCTTTAAAAGCCTGTGCCCTTAACGCTCGACTTTCTCTCGTAGGAGTCCTCGATGGTTTCAAAACTATATTAAATCCATTTGATATAATTGGGAGGCAAATTGAGATCCGGGGTATATATACTTCTTCTACAGAGGATCTACGTAGCTTAGTCAAAGCTTATGAAGCATCCACGCTTAAACCTCTAATCGATTGTGTTTTTGGATTTGACGAAATACCAGAGGCCTATAGATATCTTGAATCTCAGAAGCATATTGGTAAAATTGTGTGTAGGATGCTTTGAAATAAAATATTACCGATTACCTTCAACTATTCCTATTTTATCTTTCAATTGTTAACCGCCCCATTTGGTTGGTTACATAACCTATCAAGGTGGTATTTCCGTAACCATTATTTCTCAGTTCTTGAATGACGGCTTGAATTTTTGATTTTGGAACACCAGCAAGAAGACCTCCAGATGTTTGGGGGTCAAAAAGGATAGGAATATCAAGAGCAGCCTCAGTTTGAAGGTCCCACCGTCTATTAAGATGTTCCTGGTTTGAAGGTGCTAGTGTACTTCGGACCCCTTCCGCCAAACAATATTCTGTGCCAGGGTAAAGAGGAATCCCTTCTGCCTTTATAGAGGCACCTTTATTACTAGCTTCAAGCATTTCAACCAAATGTCCACCAAGGCCAAACCCAGTAACGTCGGTTACCGAGTTAATCCCAAATTTGGTGAATACCCTGGCTGCTTCCTTATTAGTTTGGAGCATACCTTCAAATAAACTATCTACCCAGTGACCCTTTGCTTTTAGCTGCATATCAGCAGCCAGGATAACTCCTGTCCCCAATGGCTTAGTCAAAATTAGTCCATCACCCGGTAGTAACCCCTTTTTCCTAAAAGCTATTTTGTTATCGAGGAAGCCGTTTAGTGTTATACTGATAGCTGTCTCAGACCCTTCGCTAGTATGACCTCCAAGGATTGTAATTTTCAAGTGTTGAGCTACTTGAGCTATCCCATGCATAATTTGTTTCATATCATTAGTCATAAGACTTTTTGCTGCATAGGGGATAGTAACATGGATCAATGCAGAGTGGGGTTCTGCTCCCATAGCATAAAGATCAGAAGCTGCATGTACTATGGCAATTCTACCAAAAAGATTAAGATCATGGGTGAAAGCTCGGAAACCATCAACTGTTTGTACCAAATATTTTTCTGATGGAATATATAGCAATGCTGCATCATCTGTATCTTGAAGTCCAATATGCACTTCTTCCCGCTCATAAATTGGTAATTCTTCTAGGATACTTGTTAGAATAGTCGATCCTACTTTGGCCCCACAACCGGCACATCTCATGGGGGCTTTGGAGTTCTCTATTTTTTTCTTAGGGAGGTCTTCCAATCCCATTGATCTTGCAGGCAGGCTTATTGGATCAAATTTCCTCATCCAACGGTTATCAATCCAATTTTTCAAATACCAAGCCCAACGTCCATGGGTGCCAGTATAACGGAGACTGGCTATAGCATTTTGGGAACCCGTCATCAAAAGGGCAAGTGTAGAAACCTGTGGTTTATACAACTTTAGAGTTTTGTTTTGTAAATATGCTTTTATGTTACTTACTAAAATCTTTCCTTGTCGAACTGCGTATACTCCCGATTTAGGAAGGGGTTGGGCTAGAAGATCACAACAGTCCCCGGCAGCGAAGACATTATCATATTCTAAAACTTGAAGTGTTGGACGTACAAGGATAAATCCAGATTTACTAAGCTTGAGTTTTGTATGGTTCAATAATGGCGATGGACCACCACCTGTTGCCCAAAGTAGAAAGTCGTAAGATATGGAGGGATGGTTATCAAAGTATAGGTTGTCTTCATCTACCCTGGTAAACTGGCAATTTGTCTTATAGATAATTCCCTTTTCCTCTAGGTATTTCTCGGCAATATTTTTAGTTTTAATATGGTGCCCAGCAAGCAAAGAAGATCTTAATTCTACTAGTGTTATTCTTAATGGTTTAAATCTTTTAATCCACCTTGAATGAAGGGCAAAGGCAAGTTCTACTCCAGCTGCCCCACCTCCCGCAATAACAACGTTGAGCGGACCGTTATAGGCTTGTTTTGATTTTTCAAAATGATATACCTGTTTCAGCAAACGATCCAGAGGTCTTGTGGGTATAGCATATTTTTGAACCCCTTGTATATCCATACCTTTGGGGATTGATCCTATATTTATCGACAGTGTGTCATAGCTGTAGGCTGGCCGTTTATCTTCAAAAATTACCTGTTGGGAAATAGGGTCTATCCCCTTTATCCTTCCGGCTATGAAACGGGTACCGGCCCACTGACATAGGGCCCTAAGGTCTATTTTAATTTCCTCAGCCCGATAGATCTTAGCTAGGCACCCCGGCAACATTCCAGAATAGCACACACTTGAGGAATCGGATATAAGCGTAGTTCGGACTCCTGCTAAAACTTTTTGCATTGCCAACATTTTCAGAACCTGCACATGGGCATGGCCTCCGCCAATTAGTACTAGGTCTTTTTCAAAAGTTGGTATATTCATCAACTGTCTTCCTTTACTTAAATCTGTTCTATTCTATAACGTTTTTAGCTGGACCTAAGTTGGGCTATTATAGCGCCAGGTTAAACAAACTAGCTTAAAATTAAATTTTTGGTTTTAGGATAAACCTACTTAAAAGGTAACCTAATCCTATTAAATAATAAATAGGGTCGTCCTAGATTCCCAGTTATAATAATTTAGTAAGTTCTTTTACTTGACATTAACTATACATTAACCGTTCGTAATTGTTGAGCAATATTTGTTTATTTTTTATCTATCAAATACAGCGACAACTCGAGGGGTGGAATCTCATGGCTTTCAATATAAAAAAACGTGGAAAACTTACATACTATTACACGGGGGATCAGCCAGTCCTTTCAGCTTTGGTAACTGAGGAGCAGAGTGATGGTGATCTAAAAATATATTTTGCTGGACTTACTGGAGGTTATTCAGCTAAAGGAGTTCTCGACTTAGATGAACTAGTATCGATGGACCCAGATAAGGAAATTCCCCTTGTTTTTCAGTGTTGGGAAAAATGGCTTGTAGATGCTGGTCTGTGCAAAACCCTTAAAGATATTGATTTTATTGAGGTCCACGCCTTTGGATGCCAACCAAAATCTCCGAATCCCCTGGTAGATCCGTTAGGTTATGCCGCCGAACAAAATAGGCTTAAGGAAGCTTACGCTCGGGCATACGGTAATTTTTTTAAGGAATACCTTCCGGATAATGGAGTCCCCTGTCGTTTCACAGTCCATTTAGTTGATGTGCCTGATAAAGCGGCCTCATATGAATTTTATTCTACCGCTCTTTGGCAACGTAAACTTCAGGGTGATTAGTCAATAGAAAACTGTAAAATCAGATAACATCGGTAAATAAAACAATCAATAAGAAGCCTTATTTTCAGGGGTACGTAGCAATAATTAACTCTGTGAATACAGGCTTGACTCCTATTAAGTTATAAGACATATTTGATATATAATAACACTAGCAATAAATGCCCCTAAGGCTTATTAAACAGGAAGTAGTTAAAGTATTATCATAGGCCTATTTTTGACTACTTTTATATTAGAGGCGTTTTTCAATATAGTTTACTCAATTTTTATAAACTCTCGACTATTATCTCTTTTTACATTACCCAAAAAGGAGTCCCCTATATGTCTGATTTTCGTTCAGAGAATGCCTTGGAAGCTCTGAAAAAATTTGATACTCCCTCAATTACTAATGTAGTTGCAACCTACCCTACTCATCCACTTTGTCTTGGTCTCTATAATCCTTGGACAGAAAATTGGTATACAGATCAAACTATAAAATGTATTTATCCTGACCTTGGGCGAACAGTTGGATATGCCGTAACATGTGTATTTGGGTTACCTGAACCGGGTTTCAAAAACTTATCATTTATAGATGTAATAAATGCTTTAGATGAATCTCAAAAACCAAGTATTCTGGTTATTCAGCAGAAGTTTCCACCAGAAATAGCTGGAAAGGTAGGACTTGCTGGAGGGAATATGACAGCTTCTGCCAAGGCGGTTGGGTGTGTTGGTGTGGTTTCCAATGGCCCTTCAAGAGATATCGATGAGATCCGTCCAATGAATTTCCAATACTTGTTGAGTGGAGTAACGCCAGGCCATGGTGATCAGGCGGTCCATGCCGTGAACGTACCGGTTTCAGTTGGAGGAATGGATGTGGCACCTGGTGAGATTATCCATATGGATGAGAACGGAGCTTGTAAGTTCCCTGCTAATAAGTTAGAAGCGGTTGTTGAGAATGCTACAGCTCTTCAGAAGGAGGAAGAAGAAAGAATTATGGCATTTAAGAGTGCAAGCTCTGCTGAAGAAGTTCGTGCAATTTTGAGTGGTCATAGTTATGGTAGTAAGAAATAAAACACAAAAGCTCTAGTCAATACATACATGAACTTGATTCCTAACGAAATTAATTTCATTATGGAAACAAGCAAATCTATCTCCAGAGGCTACAATGAAATGTATTTTCATAGTACTAGATACAGTGCGACGAGACTTCTTAACTACATATGGTAACAATTGGGTACATACTCCTAACTTAGATCGTTTGGCTGAACGCGGCATAGTGTTTGACAATCACTGGGTTGGGTCGTTGCCATGTATGCCAGCCCGCCGAGAATTTATGACTGGTCGGTACAACTTTGTCTATCGAGGGTGGGGACCAATAGAGCCCTATGATGACATTCTGCCTCGTGAATTACGAAAGCAAGAAATTTTTACTCATCTACTGACAGACCATTATCACTATTTTGAACTCGGTGGCGAAAACTACCATACAGGTTTTAATACTTGGGATTTTTTTCGCGGCCAAGAGAATGACTGGTGGGCCTCTCATGTTGATAGGATGGCGCTACCTCAACATATGGGACAGCTTACCCAACAGAATTTTGGTAATCGAAAACTCCAACAGAACGAGGAAGAATTTTCGGGTCCCCGAACCGCCCAAGCAGCTATTGATTGGTTAAAAACAAATCAATTAGCTGATGATTGGTTCCTACAAGTCGAAATTTTTGACCCTCATGAGCCTTTCTATTGTACAGAAAAATATAGGGCTTTGTACGATGATAACTATGATGGCCCACTTTATGACTGGCCTAGCTATGAAGAAGTTCATGAAAATCCCGATGCGATTGAACATATTCGCAAGTGTTACGCCGGTTTATTAACAATGACTGATCATTGGATCGGACGGATATTTGATACTCTTGATGAAATTGGGTTGTGGGATGATACATTAGTAGTTTTTACGACCGATCATGGGACGATGTTAGGGGAACACGATTACTGGATGAAAAACATCATGCCGTTGTACAACGAAATTGTCCGAATTCCCTTGATAGTAAGCCTCCCAGGCAACGAAAAAGCCGGTACGCGTTCCTCTGTATTTACACAGACTATCGACCTAATGCCTACCTTTCTTGATTACTTCAACGTAAAATCACCTCCATATACCCAAGGACAATCTCTTAAAAGTTTGTTAGATGGCGGTATTACTCGAAAAGACGGTATTTTTGGTTATTTTGGAATGGCTATGAATGTAACTGATGGTCGGTATGTATATATGCGTAACCCTGTTAATGAAGATGCAGGACCCCTTTTCGCTTATACTGCTATGCCGACTGGAGGCTTGAACCGTTGGTATCCAAGAGAGGTCTATGACCGAGTTGAAACAGGTCGTTATTTTGGTCATACTTATAACTTACCCCTTTATAAAATTCCTACCGAAGGGAAGGTGCCTCAAAATCATCCTGGTGAAGATTCATATGCTGGGAGGAATCAGCTTTTTGATGTGGAGAATGATCCATTACAAAATAAGCCATTGGATGATCCCCAATTAGAAAATCATTTTGCTGAACGTATCTCCTGGTATTTGTCGCAATGTGAAGCGATGCCGGAGCAGTATACTCGTCTGGGTCTTAATCCACCAGAAAACTAGGAGAGTAGGATGATCCCAAATTGGTTTTGTAGTTTGTCTCTATGCTTAATGGTTTCTTCTATACTTTTATTCCAATGTACAGTCGACTCAGTTTCCCCACCTGATGCCTCTCTCTCAAAACTTTGGTATGGTCAGACAAAGGAGTTGAAGGAAGCTACAGAAACAGCACTCGTTGAACGGCTACCTGACGATGCCGCTCCTCTCGATTATCAGGTATTTCGTTATATGGCCGCAGAACCGAAGAGCATGGATCAGGGAGTGTCGATTTATGTAGCTGGCGGTAGTGAATTTTTGTTTGAAAGATTAGCCATGTTTGGACTTAATGGAGAACTCATCCCTGGAGCAGCGGAAAATTGGGTGTCATCAGAAGACGGTACAAAATGGACTTTCTTCCTGCGCCCTAACGCCCGTTGGAGTGATGGACGTCCTGTCACTGCTCACGATTTTGAGTTTACTTTTAAACGCTTTCTGCATCCTGATGCTGGAAATGTCTACGCCTTTCTCTATTATGACATTAAAGGTGCCCGGTCGTACAATCAACGTGAGACGGATAATCCTGAGACAGTGGGAATTCATGCTAAGGATGACCATACCTTAATAATAGAAACTGAGCAGTCCTGTGCGTTTCTACCCCATATTACAGCATACCACACATCATCTCCTGTTCCACCATGGCAAGTTGAAAAATATGGGGACCAATGGAGCCTTGAAGGTACCTGCTTAAGTAATGGCCCTTTCCAGTTAGAAACATGGAAAATTGGTCAATATATGACTTTTGGAAATAATCCGTACTACTCTGGTCCCAATCCAGGGTATTTGCGGCAGATTGTCCGAGTATTTAACGCCATGGTTGGTTCGGTTAGTGCAGCGAATGATATGGGAATTCTACCTTACGAGAATAATGAAATTGATGTAGTTGATATAAGCCCCATGATCCTAGGAGGATTGGATAACAGCTTAGGTTCAAATGAGAAAGTATGGGCATACGATCAATTTACAACAAACTATTTATTTTTTAGAACACGAATTCCACCTTTTAATAATGTAAAAGTGCGTCAAGCCTTTGCCCATGCGATTGATAAAGAAGCACTTAATAGGACTATTCTCCAAAATACAATGATACCGGCATATACAATGCTGCCCTTACACTTCCCGGGTTATGTAGGTGATAAGCATCGTTTGCATCAAGAATATAATGTAAAACGGGCAAGACAATTACTAGCTGAGGCAGGGTATCCTAATGGGAAAGGTTTTCCCAGAAAGGATATATGGTTAGCAGATGCTTCCCCTAGTTCTTCAATCAGTCAGGCCGGACAAGCTATACAGGAAATGTTGAAAGAAAACTTAAATATACAGGTTGACATTCTTAACACTGAAGGGGCAGCATACCGCTCTGCTATGTATAATTGGGAAATGCCAATGAGTATCATCGGATTTAATTATGATTTCCCCGATCCTCATAGTATGCTAGGTATAATTTGGCGATCTCAACCCCGTGGCTACACAAGACATGATTGGTTAAATCCAACATTTGATCGATTAATCGATTGGGCGGCTGGCGAATTAAATTACAAAACTCGTATGGCAATGTATGACGAAGCTGAAGGCCTTCTAGCTTCTGATGTCGGAGCTGTTTTCCTCTGGCATGTAAAAACTCATCAGCTACGTAAACCTTGGTTAAAGGGATTCCAGAAAGATCAATGGGGGAACTTCCCAAACTATCGTAACGGTAATGCATATTATGATATTTATATTGGGGAAGAGGCTATTAAGAGTGATCGTCAGATTATTTACTGATTTAAAAACTAACCTTTATAGGATAGGATCTCGTGCAAAACCAACTCCAATATACTGAAATGACTGATGCGCAGAGAGAACAGTTTGATCAATGTGGCTATTTGGTTATTGAGAATGCCCTCTCCTCTTGTATGGTGGAAGAATTAAATGAGGCCATCGACGAAGTATATGGAAGGGTGAAGAAGGAAGGCAAATTACATAAGGGAGGCCAACTTAATCTCCGAAACTGCATCGTTGCTCATGAAGCATTCCTGCAATTACTTGATTGGCCTAATACGGTCCCTCTAGCCTGGGCTGCGCTTAGTTGGAATATTCAGATGATTACTTCTCATCTAATCGTCCTGCCATCAAGTGATGAACCAGCAGAGGCTACCAAAAAGGAACATGGAATGCATCGCGACGGAGGGAGATCTTCTGTCGAGATGGAGGAGCCTCACCCCCGTATTTTATTAAAAATTGGATATGTACTTAGTGATCAGACTGATCCTGCTTCTGGAGCTACAGCACTGGTCCCAGGTAGTAATAGGATAACTGGAAAACCTCCAATCGATCCACAGTCTGGCCTACCTTATGGTTCAATCCAAATGAACTTGCCTGCAGGAAGTGCATTTATGTTTGAGCAGCGAACATATCATACTATCAGGCATAATTGGTCTGGGCATGACCGAAAAACAATTTTTATGGGGTATGCCTATAGATGGATTAAACCTATGGACTATATACAGATGCCTGATTCCTTAGTTAAGAGATGTACCCCAATCCAAAAACAACTGATTGGTGAGGTGGGTGATGCTCTTAGTTACTATATCCCCGAAGATAATGATGTGCCTCTGAAAGCATTTCTTGATCAATGTTGAGGTCTGCTGATGCCTAATATGCTTTTACTTATATCAGATGAGCACAATCCCCTTTACTCTTCTGTATACGGGCATGATTTTGTTCAGACACCAGCAATGGACACCTTGGCCCAAAATGGTGTGGTTTATGAAAATGCATACTGCCCCTCTCCACTTTGTATGCCTAGTAGATCTGCTTTTATTTCGGGACGTCGGGCTCACCAGATCCAGGTCTATAACAATTGTAGGATCGGTATTTCTTCTCACTATCCTAGTTATGGTAGCCTATTAGCAAAACAGGGTATAAATTCTGTACATATCGGTAAGTCTCATGTTTATGCACCGGGAGATAAATTAGGATTTCAGGATACAAAGTGTTTAAGTAAGGATGATACCGAAGGAGACACAGAAATTGGGCGACATCCATTTCGTGTAAGAACAGATGCTGCAAAACGAGCTACTAAGTTTGGTATTCAGCCTGCTAATCTAACGATCGATCTAGGTAGTATTTCAGCTTCTATAGACTGGTTATTAAATACCGCCCCTTTGCTGGAAAACCCATGGACACTCACAGTGAACCTTAATCATCCTCATTTCCCCCATTATACCTCAAGGGACTTATGGGATTTATATCCACAGGCAGGAGATCTTCCTAATTACGGCCTTAACCAGGAAACAGCCAACCATCCTCGAGCCAGGGAGGTTCGAGAACACTTTCAGACCGATAAGTTCACCGAGGAACAAGTCCGGGGCCAGCGGCGGGGTTATTTAGCTTGTGTAACTTTTGTGGACCGTCAGTTGCGACGTTTGATAGAAACATTAAAAGTTTCCGGTGAGTATGATAAAACTAATATTATCTATACGTCAGATCATGGAGAAATGCTTGGTAAATTTGGTATGTGGTGGAAATGTTCACTTTATGAAGACTCGTGTCGGATCCCATGCATTGCATCCGGCCCCGATTTTTCTAGTCAATTAAAAGTTTCCACTCCGGTAGACTTACATGATGTGCAAGCTAGTTTATTCAGATCGGTACGAGTTGATCGACCTTCTCAATGGATCGGGGAACCGCTTCAAAGTATTCCTGTTAATGACAATAATAGAGTTGTATTTTCAGAATACCATGGCCATGGGGTCCGAGAAAGTGCTTTTATGATTAGGAAGGGGCACTGGAAGTATTTGCATCACATTGGTGCTCCCCATCAATTGTTTGATATTAATAGAGATCCTGATGAACTATGCAATGTTTATAAAAAGTACCGAGAGGTAGCTGCCGACCTGGAAAATGAGTTGAGATTAATCTGTGATCCCGAAAAAGAAAATGATCGAGCCAATGATTTTATTACAGCACAGTTAGCTATGAAAACCTAAAAAGGATTGAGTATGGGACGCAAACGGTTGTTAGGCATAACTGTTCTGGGAGATTTTATTATCAATGAAGGGGTGGAAGCGGTACTAGCTAATATAGTCGATCGTGCTGGAGTGAATGCAGTAGCATTAAATCCGACAGTTACGACTTTGTCAAAGCCTGGACTGGGTACATTTCAACCGCCTAGTGATGCAGGGAGCAGTCCTCGCTTATTCGACCGTCCCTTATGGAATCAATATTCTATGTGGGTCCGGAGTGCCCCTAGTTATTTCCCCTGTAAGTCTTTTTATACTGATTCTCCATACAAATCACGTCAGCCTAATGAATTAACCTCAAAATATGGACACCTAATAGAAAGATTTATTAACGAAGCTTTAGATAGAGGGCTCAAAGTATACCTCCAACTTAGTGCTGTAACACCACCGAATTTGTTGGATAGTGACCGCCCTAGAAAGCCCGATGGACAGATCCCTGACAGAATGGCGGACACTGGTTGTCTAGCGAGTGAAGGTATTCGTGCCTATAATGAAGCATATGTACGAGATCTGTTAGAAAAATATCCACAAATTACCGGATTCAGGCCAGATTGGCCTGAATACCCATGTTATAAACTGGAGGAGGCTTTTCAAGATTTCAACCCTCAAGTGGAAGACTGGGCCCAAAAACATCATTTTAATTACAAGTCGATCCATGAAGAGGTTCAAGGAGCCTATAATTACCTACATGGGTACCTAACTAACCAAGACTTGATAGATTTAGGGAGTTCCAGCCGAGGGGGCATGACGTTAGCCCATATTTTTAGGTCTTTCCCTGGAATACTTGAATGGTTGCGACTGAAAACAGCTCTGAGCCTAGATTTACTACAGCATTGGAGATCTTTGGTAACGACTTATGGTGGCCCTGAAAAAGAAGTTTCGGCCAACGCCTTTATGACTCCACTAACTCTTTGGACAGGTTTTGACTATAAACAAGGAGCTGCATTGTGCGATGCTATATCTCCTAAGTTGTATACAATGCATTGGTCTGTAATGGTTGAATTTTGGGGCCGAACCTTGATGGCATGGAACCCTAAATTGGATGAACGATTACTAGTCCGAGCTCTAGTAAATATATTTGACTTAAGTGAAAATATTACTGCTAAAAGTATTGATGATTATGGTTATCCGGGACCACAAATTTCCCATCCTATTCCTAACGAAGTTCAACTCCGTCGTATTGAGAGAGTCATGGCTGAAGTCGGTGGAAAGGCTCTAGTGACTCCACTGATGCATGGTTATGGCCCTATTCATGATTTTGCTAGGCGTTTTCGAGTAGTTGCAGAAAGTACCGCCGATGGCATTTGGATTAATCGATATGGTTATCTAAGCAATGCCAAACTTGATGCTGTTGGTCGTATATGGCGGATGAGCTCCTCAGGAGGTAACTATGACTCAGCCTAATATTCTTTTTATTATGACTGATCAACAACGGTTTGATACTATAGCCGCTTTGGGAAACAGTGTCATTCATACTCCTAACCTAGATAGACTTGTAGATAGAGGATTATCTTTTACGCAGGCTTATTCGACATGTCCGGTCTGTGTCGCAGCCCGAATGACCATCCGTACAGGTCGTGAACCACCTGCTACGGGTGTATTCAGCAATAGACGATTAGATTGGGCTGGAGGGGTAGAGAATCGCTGTGGGAATTATCTTGCTAGAACTCTTTCAGCATTAAATTATAGAACTTTTGGCATCGGCAAGTTTCACACGGATCCATGGGACGAGGATCTGGGTTATGATTGGCAGCTCCATAGTGAAGAACTATATAAAAACCCACGGCAACGCCTGGGGGATGCCTATGCTGCCTGGATTGCTCGTGAACATCCAAACTTTGACTATGTCGAAGCTTTAATGGGTGAACGCACAGAAATGTATTACGTCCCTCAAGTTAGTCCCTTGCCAGCTCATTTGACTGTTGAATCTTGGGTAACAGATCGTACAATAGAAGCTTTGGGCGTTGCTAGCAGTCGTCCGTTTTTTGGATTTGTTTCCTTTATTGGACCTCATCCCCCCTTTGCTCCCCCTTTGCCTTTTAACCGGATTTATGATCCTGATCGGATGACCAATCCTGTTTGTGGAGATCTATCAGTAGATCATATGGACGAGCAGATTCCATCTATGAATCAGATGATCTGGGCAGATGAAATTAATGATGCCTTAGCCAGGAATCTTAAGGCTAGATATTACGGTGAAATTACTTATATAGATGATTGTTTAGGACGAATCCTTGATGTTGTTGAGTCTCGTGAAGATTCCGATAATACACTTATCTGTTTTTTTTCAGATCACGGTGACCATCTTGGTGATCATAATGCCTGGCAAAAGGAAAGTTTTTTTGATGTCTCAACCCGAATCCCGTTTCTAATAAGTTGGCCAGCTAGGTTGCCAAAGAATTGCCTCCAGAATGAGCTGGTCTGTCTGACTGATCTCTTTGGCATTGCAACTCAGGCGGCTGGAAAGATGGAAGTTAGGGATGGAGTAGATGTACTAGGTATTGTTGAAGGTTTAGTTGAGCCACGAGAATATTTATTTGGTTATTACGGTGAACCAGGAACAGATCAATTCAAAATTATGGTCCGGAGTGGTGTCTGGAAGTATATCTATTTTTCTAACGGTGGTCGATCGCAGCTTTTTAATATGGCTGAAGACCCGCAGGAACTCGTAAATAAAGTTACGACAAACATTGATGTGGCAGATAAACTAAATACCCGTGGTATCAAAGCTTGTCAACAACCAGGGGTTTCGGCTGCACTGGATGGAAACCAATTAAGATCTTTCCCATATACGAGACGGAAATCTTCTCGCATATACCAATTTGATGAATCAAGAGGAGTAGACGGTTTTCCTAACCATCCTCACGACGTAATTAGACCATGGATAGAGGGGGGACGGATATGAATATATTAGAAGTGGTGGTAGGAATTAACAAATAATAAAAACTTTCTTTAATTAGGTATATTCCAAAAACAAAAAAACAGTCAGATGGGAACAATTGTGAATCAAGTAAATGAAAAAGCAAAAATACAAGCATCAAGAATTCCATCGGCTGGAGACGAACAGATTCCGGTTTCTGCCTTCCATGTGATGATGAAGCCTCGTGGAGCTATTTGTAATCTTGATTGCAAATACTGTTATTTCTTAGCCAAGGAAGATCTTTATCCAGATAGCAATTTTCGCATGTCTGAGGAGTTATTAGAAAACTATATTAAACAGTATATAGATGCCCAAACAGTACCAGAAATAACATTTGCCTGGCAGGGTGGCGAACCAACTCTTATGGGGCTTGATTTTTTTGAGAAAGCAATTAATTTCCAGAAAAAACACCAGAAAACAGGTACAAAAGTTTTTAATTCTATACAGACCAATGGTACTCTACTGGATGATGAATGGTGTAAATTTTTTCACGCTAATAACTTTTTAATAGGGCTTAGCCTAGATGGCCCTCGATCTCTTCATGATGCCTATCGGGTTGATAAGGGGGGGAAGCCTACTTTTGATTCGGTTATGCGTGCGGTTGATATGATTAAGTGCCATAATGTGGATTTTAATATTTTGACTACCGTTCATGCAGCAAATGCAGATCATCCGTTAGAAGTCTATCGGTTCATGCGGGACCATATTGAAAGTCGATTTTTACAATTTATACCCATAGTCGAACGAGAAAATGAAACAGGTTATCAAGAGGGGCTGGAGTTAACTCAAAGGTCAGTAACTGGTAAGCAGTATGGTAGATTCTTGATTAAGATTTTTGATGAATGGGTACGTCAGGATGTAGGAAATATGTATGTTCAGATTTTTGACGTATCCTTGGCTGCTTGGTCTGGGCAAAGCCCGGGCCTTTGTATTTTTATGGAAACTTGCGGTGATGCATTAGCCCTCGAGCATAATGGAGATTTGTATTCGTGTGACCACTACGTGGAGCCAAATTACAAATTGGGTAATATTGGAGAAATTCCAATGATGGAGATGGTGTTATCCGACCAACAGAGGGCTTTTGGAAACGCTAAGTTAGAAACCCTTCCTGAATATTGCCGTTCCTGTGACGTCAAATTTATCTGCAACGGAGGCTGTCCCAAGAATAGAATTTTGTCAACTCCAAGTGGTGAACCGGGCCTTAACTATTTATGTGAGGGGTACAAGGCATTCTTTCACCATATCGATGGACCTATGCGATTTATGGCGAATGAACTTCATAACAGGCGGGCTCCTGCTAATATCATGACTTTTATAAAACAAAGAGAAACTGATCTAAAAACGCAAGAACGTTTTCAATCTGTAGGCCGAAATGAACTCTGCCCATGCGGAAGTAAATTGAAGTTCAAAAGATGTCACGGGAAGTAGATCTAAAAAAACGGGGTGCCAGAGTAGTTAGTCTACTCAGACACCCCGTTTAAATTCTTGGGGATTAATCACCACTTGATTATTGCTTTATTACGTTTGCGGCCTGGAATCCCTTGGGTCCTTCAGTTATATCAAACTCAACCGCATCACCTTCAGACAAGGATTTAAAACCATCCCCCTGAATCGCGGAGTAATGGACGAAGACGTCATCACCACCATCGTGTTCGATAAAACCGTAACCCTTGTGGTCGTTAAACCACTTTACTTTACCGACTGCCAATATTGCTCACCACCTTTCAGACATGAAAAATCTACATCAATGTCTCTATCGAAAGACCAAACCCACATAAAAAAAAAGGGCAGGACCATAAGTTCTGATCCGTGCCGCATCGTTATTTTTTACGATTATGCAGGAGACAGAGACGCAATCCTAATAGCCAATTAATCATAACACTTCGGAAAGTCAATACTTTTTATTATAGAAAACTAATTCTTAGGTCTCCGTTTTACGTAAATTTTAGTGATCCACTAGTTTTACTCTTGATCGAATTAATAAGGCTTTTTCAGGATCAATTATTAAAATTTCGGGAGTTAATTTTTTCTTAAAGCGGAATATTTGCAACCGTTCTCTAATATCAACATGGCTTCGGATTTCAGTTTCCTGGTTTATAAAAGCTAGTGTGAGAGGAAATCGAAAAGGGGCCTGGCTCTGAGTTTGCTTGACCACTACTACAACTTCTTGAGATTGCTCTGACCAGGACCATGTAACATCTAGTTCCGGATGGCCTGAGCGAAATATCCACTGGTCAAAAAACCAAGCCAATTTCATCTCAGATTGTAATTCCATAGTCACTTGAAAGTCATGTGTAAGGGCTGTTTTATCTCTGTATATTTGGTAATAACGGCGAATACCATCGAAAAAGTCCTGGTCACCTAAAAGATTTCTTAGCATGTGTAATACTAATGCCCCCTTACTATAATTATAAGCATTTAAAAGATCGTATAAATTTGTTGTTGTAGGGTTAACAATTGGAATAGAAAGTCGGTCATTTGCTTTAAAATATCGAGAACGGTGTTGTTGTAACATTACGTTTAATTGTTCAATACCATCAAATTTCTCATAAAAAACGGCCCCAAAGTATGTTGCAAAACCTTCACTTAGCCAGAGGTGTAACCAATCTGATTCGGTAACAGAATCCCCAAACCACTGGTGGACAATCTCATGAGCTATAACTGTTTCATTCTGTTTGGTCCCTGTAATGCTATTCTCATCTAAAAAGATGGCGCTTGCATTTTCCATTCCGCCAAAACGGGTAGACGATTGCACTAACGAGAGCTTTTCATAAGGGTAGGGACCGAAAAGGTTTGTATAGAAGCTAAGCATATCAATGGATCGAGAAAAATCAGTTGAGCCTCGGGCACTATCAGGTGGAAAGAGATAATACGATACTGGGATGTTATCAGACATTCCAGCAGAAATGATAGAAAATCTGGCGGCTCCAATGACCATGCAATACGTCGGAATAGCTACATCGGTTTTCCAGTGAGTTTGTTTTAATTTTGCCGAAACAGGTGTAATTCCAACTAGGCGGCCATTGGCTACAACATCAAAATCACTAGGTGCAGTAATGATAAACTCAACAGTAGCTTTGTCATAGGGATGATCTATACTCGGAAACCAATTTCGAGCTCGGTTTGGCCAATTATCCGCGAAAACGGACCTTTCTCCGAACTTGTTTTTTTGTAAAAATAAACCATCGCTAGGCTTGCCATGATAAGTAACAGCAATGTTGATTATTTCTTGACCAACATGATCTTGGTCGATTAAAACATTTAATTTACCATCAATATACTCGAAGTTTGTTTCCTGCCCATTAACCCTAACTGTATCCACGCTAAGGGAAACTAGGTCCAGGGGCAAAATATCGATCGGCTTTGTTGTTTTTACCCTAATGGTGGTTTCTCCACGAATTTCTGAACTGGCGTGGCCGATTTCTAGTCGAATTTTGTAGTGTAAAACATCTACATTATTGAGTCGGCGATATCCATCATTAGCTAAACTTATTTCAGAGTTGATAATTAAAAAGGCAAGGGCTGCTGATAAAATCCATTTTTTCAAGTCTTATTCCTCCTTGACAGTAGTTGATGGTATTCCCAATTTAAGTGAAACTGGCCTATAAAACAACTAGATCGTATCAGGGAGTAGCTCAGATTATGATGGTTCTTAATGATGACGAAATAAAAATATTTGCTAGAGACGGATACCTTATTAAACGAAATGTTCTCGATCCTGATTTAATGGCCAGGGCACGAGAATGTATGTGGACAAATTTGCCACCCCCCTTGGAACGTACCCGAGCAGAAAGTTGGATCGGGCCGTTTGCCGAGGTGGTTGACGATCCCGAGTCCCACAGACATCAGTACATGTGGAAGTATCGGAAACCTGGAGGGGAGGATTGGATGATTCGGTTGTTAGCTACTGACCCCTCTGTTATGGGCATGGCGGAACAACTGCTCGGGAGAGGAATGTTGGTCAAACCTGATAAGATCAGAGGAATTTATTGTGTTCTTCCTGACGGTGATATCCCACCTAGACCCATGGGCTGTCATGTTGATGGACATCCCTTCCATCTTGGAGTTGTGGGGTACATCGACGATGTCGGTCCTAATAGTGGAGGTTTCACCGTTTGGCCAGGTAGTCATCGGATATTTTTCTATGATTTCCCTAAGCGATATATCTTCGAAAAAACGGCCTCATATCTGGCCCATCGGGAGCAAGTAGGCCAAATGGCCCCGACTGATTGCTATGGTAAGGCAGGGGATATCGTATTTTGGCATCACAGGATCGGCCATTCTGTTGGCCATAATCGAAGTGCTCAAATTCGGCAGGCAGTTTTATACGATTATAAAAGGATTGATCTTGATGAGGATGCGCCAACCCAAAAAAATATATGGGCTGATTGGCCGGGTATTAATGTTGGTCATATGCCCTAAGCTCTATTTAAAATACTTCCCAATTATCGGTTCTAATTTGGTGATTGTTTCAGCAGGTACTGTGCTACGGTCTGAAACAATTGCATTAGAAAGAGCATTATGGCAACGGCATGTGCTTCCTATTGAAATTGCAGGTATTATCTGTCTAACAACCTCCCGAGATTGATTCACATTTTCATTTAAGTTTTCAATAATCATATCAACGGTGACAGAATCATGTTCTTGGTGCCAACAATCATAGTCAGTAGAACAAGCTATAGCACCATAGCATATTTCAGCCTCGCGAGCTAATTTAGCTTCAGGAGCAGCTGTCATTCCAATCACTGAACATCCCCAAGAGCGATATACATTAGATTCCGCTTTAGTCGAAAACTGAGGTCCTTCCATACAAAGATAGGTTCCTTTAGAATGTACAGATAAGCCTGCCGATTCAGCACCTTGAACAAGTATTTGGCGTAGAGATCCGCAGAAAGGCTCTGCTAACCCTACATGAGCGACTAGGCCCTCTCCAAAAAAACTACTGGAGCGGTGACGAGTGTGATCATATAGCTGGTCTGGGATTACAAAGTCACGCGGTCGAATATTTTCCTGAAGACTACCTACAGCGCTCACTGAAATAATCCATCGAACCCCCAGCATTTTTAAGGCGAATATGTTAGCTCGGACATTGATTTCGGAGGGCCCCACTTGATGTGCTCGGCCATGACGAGATAAAAATGCAACCCGCCGGCCTTCTAGAGTACCGACAAGAATAACATCACTTGGGTGACCAAAAGGGGTGGAGGGGTAAATTTCTTGGGTATCAGTAAGACCTTCCATTTCATAGAACCCAGTACCTCCAATAACTGCGATTAATGGGTGTGGCATTATATATACTCCCTAGACTTGAGTCGGACCGTAGTAAGATAATTCTGACTGAATTATGAAAACATACACATCTAGACATATAACAAGTGGATATTTTAATATCAATAAAATAAAAAATAATAGTTCTAACCTTGACAATGATCCAGGGTCGTTTATCTTGATCATCATCCTTTGAAGATAGGTGTGTCTTGGAAGAAATAATCGCCGATCGATCTATCTGTTATCAAGATTCGAGTAAATGTCATACATTCCTCTTATTCTTCTTGTTTTTCTAGTTTTGATAGTGGCTGCTACAATAGTCGCATTATCTTCGTTTATAGGACGTAAAAAGACCACCTTGTCTAAATTGTCTCCGTATGAATGTGGAGTGCCGTTGCAGGGGTCTTCGAGGAAAAACTTTTCGGTAAAATTCTACTTAATAGCTATCCTTTTTATCCTTTTTGATGTTGAAATTATTTATCTTTACCCTTGGGCTGTCGTCTATAGTGACCTTCAGGTTTACGGAGCAATAACTATGGGTGTCTTCCTTTTGGTACTAGTCGTCGGGTTTGTTTACGAATGGAAAAGTGGAGCACTAGAATGGGATTAGAAGATCAATTGCAAGAAAATGTGATGACCACCAAGGTTGATGCTATTGTTGGCTGGGCTCGAAAAAATTCTCTTTGGCCGATGCCATTTGGTACTGCTTGTTGCGCAATTGAGCTTATGGCAACGCTAGCTTCTCGATTTGACTTAGCTCGGTTTGGTGCTGAAGCCATTAGGTTCTCACCTCGACAGTCAGATTTACTGATTGTTTCAGGAAGAGTATCAATCAAGATGATGCCAGTTTTGAAAAAGATTTATGATCAGATGCCAGAACCAAAGTGGGTTATTTCGATGGGGGCTTGTGCCTCCTCTGGGGGTGTTTTTAATACATACACTCTGGTGCAAGGGGTAGATCAATACATCCCGGTTGATGCATATATCCCTGGGTGTCCTCCCCGACCAGAAAACGTTATTCAAGCTTTGATGAAAATTCAAGAAAAAGTCGCTCAGGGTAAAGCCAACTAATGAATAAAAAAACTATTGCAGAATTGTTGCTTGATATAAAAGCCGTGACTATCAATGTTGAAGCACCCTATCATTATAGTTCTGGGATTATATCGCCGATATATTGCGATAATCGGTTGATCATATCTAGTGTAGAAGAACGGAAAGTCATAATCAAAAATTTTATTGAGCTAATCGATTCCCTTAATTTGAAGCCAGATGTGATAGCTGGCACAGCTACAGCAGCGATTTCCTTTGCTGCTTGGGTATCTGATCAAATGGACTTGCCAATGGTATATGCTAGGTCGGGTTCCAAGGGATATGGCAAAGAACACCGTATCGAAGGGCGCCTCAGCCCAGGTCAGAAAATTTTGTTTACCGAAGATCTAGTAACAACTGGCGGGGGTGTGCTTGCGGCGGTTGAAGATGTTCTGAGATTTGATGTAGAGGTTGTAGGTGTTGCCACCATTTTCGAATATGGTTTACCCGCTGCCACCGCAGGTTTTGATAACGCTCAATTGCGTAAATGGAGCATGGCTGATTTTGTTACTATACTAGATGTAATGAGTGAACGAGGTGAACTTTCAGATGAAAACCGAGAAATAGCCCTAGATTGGCAGTCAGACCCGAAGGGCTGGGGTAGCAAGATGGGTTTTGAATAAAAGGAGTTTGGGTTGGATTATCAAGAGGACGAAAGGCCAGAAAGTATTGAATCTAATGGAGGAATAATTACCTCCCGTATTAATAAGGTTTTCGATGTTGGTGAGGGTTCGATTCAGCCTGGCTATGCCATAGGTAACGAAAGTATTATCGTAGATCGGGAATTACTCTTATCCCTTATGACGTTTCTGAAAGAAGATCTTGAACTTTCTTTTGATTGTCTTATTGATGTGACTGCCGTAGATCGATTACAACTTAAGGACCCGATAAGATTTGTAGTAATCTACCAGCTCTATTCCTATAAAAATAACTTTCGATTTAGCATTAGTGCTCCCGTGCCGGAGAATAATCCTCACATTGACTCTGTGGTATCAATTTGGCCCGGAGCCAACTGGTTAGAACGCGAGGTTTACGATATGTATGGAATAAATTTCGATGGCCATCCTGATTTACGTCGTATTCTAATGCCGGATGATTTTGGAGCGCACCCATTAAGAAAAGATTATCCCCTTCATGGCAAGGGAGAGCGTGACAACTTTGTATTCTAATATTACAGTTATCTTATAATTATTATTAATTAGGATCGAAATCTAAAATTATGAATGATTCACATGTAGATAAACTAGCAACGCTAGATCTCGAGGAAATACAAAAAGAGCGAGCAGTTTATGAACAGGTGCCTGGTATGCCTGAAGAACATATGATTCTTAACTTCGGGCCACAACATCCTGCAACTCATGGAACATTACATATGGTATTGGAATTAGACGGTGAACGGGTGGCTAAGGCCACTCCGCATCTCGGATACCTTCATACTGGCTTCGAGAAACTCGGTGAATATCGAAGCTACAATCAGTTTATCACGTTGACCGATAGAATGAATTACCTCTCCCCATTGAGTAATAATATCGGTTATTCTCATGCCGTAGAAAAATTGATGGGGATCGAAATCACACCACGTTGTCGTAATATTAGGGTTGCACTTGCCGAACTATCAAGACTTGCAGATCATCTTTTGTGTATTGGTACTGCCGCGCTTGACATTGGAGCTTTCACAGCTTTTCTGTATGGATTTCGAGCTAGAGAAGTCCTTTATGATCTATTTGAAGCTGTTACTGGAACTCGCCTGACAACAAGTTATACACGTGTGGGAGGGTTATTCCGTGATGTGCCCGATAATTTTGCCCTAATAGCCCGGAAATCTGTCGAGGAAACACTTCTTGCAACTGCGGAAATAGATCGGCTTTTAACCCAAAATAGGATCTGGCGTGATAGAACGGAGGGGGTAGGTGTTCTTTCGTCAGACGAAGCAGTGGCGTGGGGTGTAACTGGGCCAGTATTGAGAGCATCCGGAGTGGAGCGGGATATACGGAAAACCGAACCATACCTGGGTTACGAATTTTATGATTTTGATATACCAATAGGCAAAAACGGGGATGCCTACGATCGATATCTTGTCCGGATGGAAGAGATAAGGCAGAGTGCCAAAATTATAATTCAAGCTATTGAGGGGCTACCAGACGGACCGGTTAACGCTGAAGAAGAACATACTATACTTCCTGAAAAAAATGATGTTTATGAATCTATGGAATCACTGATTTATCATTTTAAGATGACAATGGAAGGGCACGGACCTACACCACCTGTAGGGGAGGTTTATGCTGCGACTGAAGTACCGAATGGAGAACTGGGGTTTTTTATCTGCAGTGACGGAAGTAGAGAGCCTTATCGAATTCGAGTTCGACCCCCGTCATTTGTAAATTTTTCTTTGTTTCCCATGCTAATTAAAGGGCATATGCTATCGGATGTCGTTGCTATTTTGGGTAGTTTAAATGTCATAGCCGGAGAACTGGACCGTTAAATTGGTTAGACCACTTGAATTTTCAGACAAAGCACAGCAACGTGCGACAGAAATTCTCAGTCGATACCCGGCTGAGTACAAGAAGGCAGCTGTGGTACCCTTATTACATCTCGCACAGGAAGAATGGGGTTATATTTCTACAGAGGCTATGGCGTATGTTGCTAGCCTGATTGATTGTTCACCGGTTAAAGTTGCGGAAATAGCAACCTTCTATCCGATGTTTAACAAGGAGCCTGTTGGTAAGAATATTTTGGCTGTATGCCATACGTTGCCATGTGCCCTTACCGGATGTTCATCTATTTTTGATCACTTGTCTAAGAAACTTGGAATCGGACTTGGCGAGACCACAAAAGATGGACGTTTTACCCTTCGTAAATCTGAATGTCTGGCCGCTTGTGACAAAGGGCCCGTGCTCTTAGTAAATAGAGAGTTACATACCCACATGACTCCGGAAAAAACTGATGAAATTATCGATGGCTTAGGTTAAGGATTTGATATGGCTTCAGCACTTTCAATATTAACATCGAGCGGTTCGGCAACAAGTGATCCAGGCGATATCGATACATATATCGCTCAAGGAGGCTACCAGGCCTTACAGAAGGCATTGACAACTATGAGCCCGGCTGAACTGATCGATGAAATTAAAGCTTCAGGGATCAAAGGAAGAGGTGGAGCTGGGTTTGCAACGGGAATGAAGTGGAATTTATGTGCTGATAGGTTTCCCCGCTATCTTTGTACAAATGCTGACGAAAGTGAACCTGGGAGTTTTAAGGACAGGCTTCTCCTGGAATCGAGACCCCACCAGATAATTGAAGGAATGATCATTACTAGTTACGCGATGGGTATAAACTTAGGATATATCTATATCCGAGGAGAATTTTTTCAGATACTAGACCAGATCGAAGTTGCGCTTAAGGAAGCTCGTCTAAAAGGTTTCCTGGGTCCTAACATTCTGAATACGGATTTCTCCCTAGATTTATATGCCCATCCAGGGGCAGGAGCCTACATCTGTGGTGAAGAAACAGGTTTAATAGAATCACTAGAAGGCAACCGCCCGTACCCTCGTCTGAAGCCACCATTTTTTCCGGCTGCTATTGGTCTGTGGGGGCAACCCACGATTGTCAACAATGTAGAAACAATGGCACAAGTTAAAACTATTGTTGATATGGGTGCAGATTCGTACAAAAAAATTGGTTCAGAAGACGACACTACTGGTCCGCGTCTGTTCGGTCTTTGCGGGCATGTCAAGAACCCTGGTATTTATGAGTATGATTCGGATGTTACTCTTCGGGAATTGATCTATGATGCGGCTGGTGGAATACGTGATGGTCATGAACTAAAAGCCGTAATTCCAGGGGGTATCTCAGCACCAATTCTGACCCCGGAAGAGATTGATACTCCTATGGGGTTTGGAGCTCTTGGGAAATTAGGATCCATGGGGGGGACGGGAGGAATAATTGTTATGGATGAAACAACCAGCATGGTTGATGCCTTGCTAAATGCTTCTTCCTTCGCGACTCACGAATCCTGTGGCCAGTGTACCCCCTGCAGAGAGGGTGTCCCATGGATGAATGGTATCCTGCGTCGGATCCGTAATGGAAAGGGCCGCCCCGAAGACCTTGAACTCCTGCTTGATATCTGTAAGCAGATCCATGGCCATACGGTATGTGTTTTTGGGCAGGCTCCTGGTGTGTGGCCCGTCCGCACAATACTAATCAAGTATTGGCCAGAATTTAAAGCGTCTATTGAACAGAAAAGATTGGTAATTCTGCCTGTGGAAGAGTCTTATTTGAAACCTGACCAGTACGAACATATTCCCCCAGTACCGGGAAATTTTCGATTAAAAGTATAAAATAAGGAGCAGTTGGATAAGATAAATGGCAACTATAACAATAGATGAACAGCAATATACTGTTGAAGAAGGCCGGAATTTGATAGATGCAGTCTCAGAATTGGGTATTGATATTCCCCATTTTTGTTATCATCCGGGCCTTGCTCCAGATGGTAATTGTAGGATGTGTCTAACTGAGATGGAAATTCGACCAGGTCAGTTTGGGATAGTAACATCCTGTACGATCCGGATTAAGGATGGTATGAATTTCCGGTTTAATTCTCCAGCAGTATTGGACAATCGTAAAGGAGTAATGGAATTTCTCCTTATCAATCATCCTCTGGATTGCCCCTGGTGCGATCAAGCCGGGGAATGCAAACTTCAGGATAATTCTTTTGACCATGGACGAAGTCAAAGTCGGTTTGTTGAGACTAAACGGGTCCCCCCTAAAAAAGAATTGGGCCCACATATAAAACTGTTTACAACCCGTTGTATTCTTTGCCAACGCTGTACTCGGTTTTGTGATGAGATTACAGGTACGTCTGAATTAGGTGTTGTCCAGATGGGTTCAAAGTCAGAAATCTCCACTTTTGAGGGAGTTCCATTAGATAATAAGATGTCAGCCAATGTAGCTGACATCTGTCCGGTTGGTGCCCTGGTAACTAATGATTTCCTCTATAAACCCCGTATTTGGAATTATGAGAAAGTTAATACCGTTTGTCCAGGATGTGCGACGGGTTGTAACACAACAGTAGAGGTCATGGATCAGAAAATATATAGGACACGACCCAGGCACAATGAAGACGTTAATGATTATTGGATGTGTGATGAAGGACGTTTCTGTTATAACGACTGGCAGGATTTGGATAGATTGCAATCACCTATGAAGCGAGTCGGAGAAGAACTTTGTCAGGTCACGTGGCCAGACGCTATGGAATTTGTAATAGAGGGTATTAAGAGGGTTTTGAATAAAAACAAGGGCACTACTATGGGAGTGGTAGGATCAACCATGGCCACCAATGAGGAGAACTATCTGCTACAGAAATTAGCTAGTATGGCTTTCAAAACATCTAGGATTGGATTAATCAAGAACGCTAATGGTGAATCATGGACAGCAAAAAGCGGATTTCATATCGATGGAGATAAATCTCCTAACAGTCAGGGAGCAACTGACATGTTGGGGGTTGACTCTATGGATAACATCCTGAAAGGGATTGATGATGGATCTATCATCGGACTTTACGTTCTTGGGGGAAACCCTAAACTAGATATAACAGATGAATTACGAGAAAAGTTTAAAAAGCTTGAGTTCTTGGTAGTGCATGATGTAAGCCAAACTAACCTTGCTGAAATAGCCGACATAGTATTTCCAACTACTATCCCATTCGAAAAGACAGGTTCTATGACTAATTCACAAGGGCGGGTTCAACTACTGAACCCTGCATTCCCCCAACCCGGTAGTGCCCGAGACGATATAATAGTCTTAAAATCAGTTGGTGAACGTTTAGGCATTGATATAGGCTCCACCAACCCCGATATTATTTTTGAGGAGATTGGAGCAAAGGTCGAAGAGTATACCGGCCTAACGTATTCTATGATTGGTGAAAAAGGTGCTATAAAGGGTAATGTTGACACTTCTATCAATAATGTAGGAGGCGAATAGTTTGGTTGTCGATCCCCTAATCATAGAGGGCGCCATCGCCTTGGTAAAAATTGGTATTCTACTAGGAGTAGTTTTTACGGCTGTTGCATATGTGACTTTTATGGAACGTCGAATTAGTGCATTGATCCAGGATAGACTTGGCCCTAATCGCGTTGGTCCGATGGGGCTTCTACAGCCCCTTGCTGACGGTATTAAATTTATGTGGAAGGAAGAATTTATACCTGAAAGAGCTGATCGAACTTTATTTGCTATCGCTCCAATATTAATTCTTGTGCCAGCACTGCTTATTTTTGCGGTAATTCCTATTGGTGGGGAAGTGACTATCCCAGGTATATCGTTGTTGGGGGTAACCTTTCCAGAAACGACAACAAAACTTCAAATTATTGACCTAAATGTCGGAATACTATACGTTTTGGGTATGACCTCGATTGCTGTCTATGGAATAGCCCTAGGGGGATGGAGTGCAAATAACAAATTTTCCCTTCTTGGAGGGATAAGAGCTTCAGCGCAAATGATCAGCTACGAGTTGTCTCTTGGCCTTTCTATTGTAGGAATTATTATGCTCACAGGTTCTCTTCAGATGAGCCAGATTGTCGATGCCCAGAGTTCATTTTTTGATTGGTTTATATTTCGCCAGCCTTTAGCGTTTGGCATCTTTATTATTGCTGCATTTGCAGAAAATAACCGCCTGCCATTTGACTTGGTGGAGTGCGAGCAGGAGCTTGTTGGTGGCTATCACACCGAATATAGTAGCATGCGGTTTTCTATGTTCATGATTTCGGAGTATGCTAGCATGATAGCTGCTTCAGCTTTAATGGCAACCCTATTTTTTGGAGGATGGCATATGCCATTTGAGGATATGCTTGACCAAGGATTAGTTGTTGGCTATCAGATAATAGGGTTTTTGGTAAAAACAGGGTTTTTCCTTTTTGTATATATCTGGGTTAGATGGTCTCTACCTCGTTTTCGATATGATCAATTAATGTCGATTGGGTGGAAAGTTTTATTGCCTCTTGCTCTTGTGAACGTTGTTTTCACTGGAATATGGATGTTAACCTAATTATGGAGAATTTAAGCGATGGCTGTAGTAGTTGAAGCGCGAAAAATGACTTTGGCAGAACGTCTGTATTTCCCGATGATTATAAAAGGCATGCTGTTAACTCTAGCGCATTTGTTTAAGAAAAAAGTGACCATGCAATATCCGGAAGTACAAAAAGTATTGCCTCCAGGTTACCGCGGGGCTCATCGTCTCAATAAAGATGAGCAAGGCCGGGTCAAATGTGTTGCATGTGAAATGTGTGCGGTCGCCTGCCCAGCAAATTGTATTACGATCCAAGGTGTAGAAACGGAATGGGAGGATCGTGAAAAAATCCCTCAGACTTTTCAAATAGACATGCTCCGATGTATTTTTTGTGGAATGTGTGTTGAAGCGTGCCCAGAAGATGCCATTGATATGACTGACAATATTGACCTTGTTGCAACAACACGCCAAGAAATGATTTGGGACCGAGAGCGGCTCTTGCGAAATTATGATGATAGTAAAAACCAAGTGGGAACTCTCGGACAAATTTTGCGAAATAACCAGAAGCCCTTTACTCGATCTAGAGGATAATCAGCTTCCTGGGGTTTCTACTCACTAAATCTAATCGGATCAGATCTATCTGAATTATGGAAATTTACTTTTTTAGTTTTTTTGCTGGAGTAGCTATTATAAGTAGTATAGCAATGATTTTGCAGCGTAATCTTGTATATTCTGTGCTGTTCTTAATCATTGTAATGCTATCAATGGCAGGCCTTTATCTGATGCTGGAGGCAGAATTTGTAGCTATAATTCAGATAGTTGTCTATGCTGGCGCTATCATGGTCCTGTTCCTTTTTATAATCATGCTATTAAACCTCAGCCGGGAGGAAGGTGGAAACTTAAGGATTCAGAAGCCATTAGGTATTCTACTAGTATTTCTGCTTTTGCTACCTTTAGCTGCCATTATAATTCCATATACAAGTGATAAAGCAAGTTCCTCTTTGGGTTTAGTCAAGGAAGGATATGGGGAAGTAGAACAAATTGGAGCCATTCTTTTTACGAAATATCTGTTAACAGTTGAGATTGCTGCGGTTCTATTATTGATTGCAATCATTGGTGCGGTAGTATTGACCCGTAAGGGGAGTATTTCAGTCTCCGAATAAAATTGGGAATAACATTTATGATACCTATCACCTACTATTTAGCTTTAAGTGCGATCCTCTTCCTGGTCGGAACGACTGGGGTATTAATCCGGAGGAATGCTATTATAGTATTGATGGGCATAGAGTTAATGCTTAATGGTGCTAACTTATCCTTTGTAGCTTTTGCGAAACATTTTGGTCAGTTAGATGGTCATGTTTATGTATTTCTAGTTATCACGGTTGCGGCAGCAGAAGTTGCTATCGGGTTGGCTCTTGTTATTTTACTTTTCCGAAATCAAGGTACTGTTAACATTGACCAGATTCGATCTCTACGTTGGTGATCAAGAACCTCTTTTAGGAATAAAATGACAGAATATCTATCGTATGTCTGGTTAATCCCTATCCTACCCTTGGTCGGGGCTTTCATAAACATTTTCTGCAACAGGAACTCTAAAGTAGCAGGCATTATTGCATGTGCGTTAGTAGCGGTAGCGTTTTTGCTGGTATTGAGTGTTTTTCTGATACTCATCGGGCTGCCAGCAGAAGAACGGAGCATTGATATTGTATGTTATTCTTGGATCGCGGCTGGAACTCTTTCAGTCGACGTAGCGTTTTTAATAGATCCACTATCCACAGTGATGATGTTAGTGGTAACAGGAGTTGGTCTGTTAATTCATATCTATTCGATCGGTTACATGGCCAAAGATCATAGTTGTATACGATATTTTGCCTATATGAATTTGTTTATGTTTGCTATGCTAATTTTGGTTATGAGTAACAATTTCTTGCTAATGTTTGTCGGGTGGGAAGGTGTTGGATTGTGTTCTTATCTCTTAATTGGTTTTTGGTATGAAAAAAAACCTGCGGCCAATGCAGGAATGAAGGCCTTTGTCGTGAACAGGGTGGGCGATTTTGCTCTTATTCTAGGACTTCTTTTGATTTTTGTCCATGTAGGGTCGTTGACATTTAAAGATGTATTTGTAGTAGATTCTTTTGTACTAGCTCCTGTAATCACCACGATTTGTCTCCTCATCTTTGTTGGCGCAATGGGGAAGTCTGCTCAATTCCCCCTTCACGTATGGCTTCCTGATGCTATGGAAGGTCCGACTCCTGTAAGTGCTTTGATTCATGCGGCTACTATGGTAACTGCAGGGGTATATCTAATTGCTCGTTGTCATATACTTTTTATTCAGTCAACCACAGCGATGAGCGTGGTTGCCTTAGTAGGTGCTTTCACTGCTATTTTTGCGGCCTATATTGCGTTAACTCAGTATGATATAAAGCGAATTTTAGCCTATTCTACGGTGAGTCAACTTGGTTATATGTTCCTTGCCTGTGGCTTAGGCTATTTTACGGCTGGTATATTCCATGTAGTAACCCATGCTTTTTTTAAAGCCTTACTATTTATGGGGGTAGGAAGCATTATCCATGCTCTAGACTATGCTTTTGAAAATGGTAAAGATACCCAGGATCTTCGTAATATGGGAGGTCTAAGGGAGATAATGCCGGTGACTTTTAAATCTATGTTGTTAGCCACTCTCGCTATTGCTGGTATAGCTCCTTTTGCTGGATTTTTTAGTAAGGATTTAATTTTGTTAGGTGCATTTATGGAATCTCCTGCCCTTTGGGTAGTCGGGCTGATTACAGCTATAATGACAGCCTTTTACATGTTTCGGTTAATTTTTATGGTGTTTTTTGGTAAAACCCGAATGGCTTCTTCGGAGGTAAAAAAATTGCATGAATCACCTCGAGTTATGACAATCCCCTTGGTAGTGTTGGCTGTACTTTCGACGGCAGGTGGATTTATAGGCATTCCTCACCTATTTGCTGAGGATATGGATCACTTTGGGATGTTTTTAGGTCCGGTTTTTTCTGCAGGTATGGGCGCAATAGTTCCCTCAGTCACTACTGAAATTATAGTAATGTCGCTGACTTTGTTACTTACGTTAGTCGGTATTGGGGGAGCTTATCTGACTTACATTTGCGGCAATGCATACTGGGTTTCACTTGTGCCAAACGTCCTATATAACCTTTCATTTAAAAAAGTCTATGTAGATGAATTCTATAATGTTTTTATCGTCTCCTCTATTCGAAATTTAGCCTGGGGTTTATGGCGAATTGTAGATACAGGTGTTATTAATGGGGGATTGACCCTAATAGCTCTTACAGTGCGGAGTCTAGGGAGTATCGTTAGATATACTCAAACCGGAATCATCCAAAACTATGCACTGATTATGGTCATTGGTATTCTTTTGGTGGTTGCTTACATGACTGGTTACCTACGGCTATAATACTATATAGAAGGTATTTTTCATGACAGATTTTCCATTGTTGTCTTTGATGATTTGGATACCGGCTTTTGGAGCAGTGATTATCCTTTTTGTTAAAGGAAAAACGGCTGCCCGATGTATTGGATTATTGTCAACCATACTAGTTTTTACTCTGTTTCTGTTAGGTTTTGGTTGGTTTGAGTCTCATACAGGTGATTTCCAATTTGTAGAAAAAATTCCATGGATAAATTCCTTGGGGATATTCTATCATTTAGGCACAGATGGTATAAGTATTCTATTAGCTGGAATTACTACAATAATGTGGCCTCTCGCTCTTCTCGGCACATGGACCATAATAAAAAAGCATATACGGGCTTACCAGATCTTCATGTTGTTGATGGAAACCACCTTATTGGGGGTTTTCTTTTCTCTTGATTTATTCTTATTTTTCTTGTTCTGGGAAGGCATGTTAATACCGATGTATTTTTTGATCGGTATATGGGGTTATGGAAACAGCTCTCGGGCTGCCTTGAAGTTTTTCCTATTCGCTGCTTTTGGTAGTCTTCTTATGCTGGTAGGGATTATAATATTAGCTGTCCTGCATTATCAGTCTCATGGTGTTTTTACGTTTGAAATAGTAGAACTTTATAAACTAGCCATTCCGCAGGAATTACAATTTTGGTTGGCGCTCGCATTCATCGTAGCTTTTGCCGTGAAGGTACCTCTGTTTCCCTTTCACTCTTGGTTGCCGGATGCTCTAGTTTTAGCAGTAGTATTGATCAAAATGGCGGCCTATGGTTTTATAAGGCTGACCCTTCCTATGTTCCCAGACGCCATGATAGAGTTAGCACCCGTTATGAGTGTTATTGCAACAATAGGGATAATCTATGGTGCCTTGGTCGCTCTAGCTCAATCAGATATTCGTCGTTTGATTGCTTATTCTTCCATAAGTCATGCTGGTTTTGTAGTGCTTGGAGTATTTGCTTTAAATCAACATGGTATTCAAGGTGCTGTTGTTCACATGGTAAGTCTAGCATTGACTACGGGTGGTTTGTTCATAGCCGCACTTATGCTTGTCGAACGGAAAGACACATGGAATATGGAAGAATACGGTGGACTATGGAAGGTCCTTCCAGTGTTTTCTTCATTTCTACTTGTTTTTACTCTGGCATCTATTGGAGTACCTGGTTTAAGTAATTTTGTTGGAGAACTCCTGATTTTGATAGGAGCTTTTCAGAAGCACATTTTTGTCGCAATAATGGCAGCAACAGGGATTGTTTTAGGAGCTGTTTATATGCTTAGAATGTTTAGGAAAGTGATTTTTGGCCCAGTGGCCATCCCTGAGAATAAGCAATTGAAGGATTTATCCATCCGTGAGACCGTAGTGCTTTCAATAATTACGGTTCTTATAATTTGGATTGGGGTATATCCTAATCCATTCCTTCGGACCATAGAAACTTCAGTGCAGAAAATTTTAATTGAAACCCAGTCTGAAAATAAAATAGCTTTTGAGACTATGCCAAAGTTATCGTCGGAGACCAAGCTAAAATTTAATATGACCGGTCAAATGAGTCAGGATATCCCATGAATATAATGATCCCTGAGGTAAATATATATGCAGTAATACCACAGCTTATATTAGTGGCTATAGGGACATTAGTTTTGATCCTAGGTTTGTTTAATTTTTTTCGACGATGTCTTCCCTATCTAAATATCACTCTTCTTGTTGCCTGTGGATTATTTCTTACTACTTTCTTGGGCCAGAGGGCCATCGGATTTTCTAGTATTACACCAATGATGGTTATGGATGATTTCAGTTTGGTTTGTACTCTAATATTTATTGGGGGGTGCATTCTTACCATATTAATATCTATCAGTTATAATGAAATCATGACTATTAATCGAGGTGAATACTATGCCCTTTTGACCTTTGCAGTTGCCGGAATGAGCATGATGGCAGCTAGTACCGACCTCTTTTCATTTTTTCTTGGCCTTGAGGTCCTTTCAATTTCTCTGTATGTTTTGATAGGTTTTGATCAAGATAATAACAGTTCAAATGAAGCAGCAGTTAAATACTTTCTACTAGGGGCATTTGCCAGTGGCTTCATTATTTACGGAATAGCATTAATTTATGGTGCAACCGGTAGCACAGACTATGATGCTATCGTAAAGGCAGGAGTCTTGGGGTCAACTGGGACCGCAGACACTTTGTTGCTTGGAGGGGTCGCATTACTGCTTGTAGGGCTTGGATTTAAGATTTCAATGGTTCCCTTTCATTCGTGGACTCCTGATGTTTACCAAGGAGCTCCTACCCCGGTTGCGGCGTTTTTGTCTACAGGTTCGAAGGCAGCCGTTTTTGTTGTATTAATTCGATTGCTTAGTTCTGTATTTTCTGATCTTCAGATGGAAGTGTCGGCAGTAATAACTGTACTGGCTGTTCTTACGATAGGATTTGGAAACATAGTAGCCTTAGTGCAAACTAATTTAAAAAGGTTATTAGCTTATTCAAGTATTTCCCATGCAGGCTACATGCTCCTGCCTTTTATATCGAATAGTCAAGATGGCAATGCGAGTATTATTTTCTACCTAATTGTGTATACCGCTATGAACATAGCTGCTTTCGGGGTCTTGGCTTTAATGTCTACTCGTAGTACTACGAGCGATACTCTTGATGGTTTGACTGGCTTGGGTCGTCGAGCTCCGTTATATGCTGCAATAATGACGATTGTTTTATTATCCCTGGCTGGTTTGCCTCCGACTGCTGGGTTTATGGCCAAATTTTACCTCTTTAGCAATGTGATTTCCGAAGGTAATATAGGACTAGCGGTATTTGGATTACTATTTAGTGGCATTTCATTATATTATTACCTTCGTGTTGTTATCTGGATGTATATGAGACAAGATCCTAAAGAAAAAACTCCTGGATATCAGCCAGTCTCAATAAGTGGATTAACAGCCCTCTGTATTTCAACTTTAGCTATTCTTGCAGGAGGAATTTTTCCATCAGAGCTTATTGAAATAGCGCAACAGGCAGTAATGGCACTACAGTAGTAATTTGCTATCCTACCTTATTTAAAGCTAATACCCAAACAACGAATTGTTTTGACTTTTAGTAGATTCTATTCCATATATGGTATTATTTCTAACCTTGGTTGTCCAAAGCTAATCCGGGGGTATTTATAAATTTCAGGACTATCAGTGCGCCGGTTCAGGAGCATCTTGAACAGTTTGAAAGAAAAATTGGGAAAATTTCTCGATCGGACGTGGCAGCTATAAACCAAATCTGGGCTCATCTTGTCCGTACCAAGGGTAAGAGGTTGAGGCCAGCGCTTGTTTTCCTTGCTGCGTCAGCTTACGGTTCTCCGACCAAAAAAACTATGTTATCAGCATTCATTATAGAGCTTTGCCATACGGCAACACTTATACATGATGACGTAGTGGACCGTGCTCCAACTCGTCGGGGAATGCCATCAATAAATTCAATTTGGGACAACCAAGTTTCTGTACTTATGGGAGATAATGTCATAGCTAAAGTATTGTCTCTAATAGCCCAACTTGATTGTTCTAGAATTACATCAAAGGTCGCCCAATGTGTTGAGCGACTTACTGAAGGTGAATTACACCAGGCTATATGTCGATTTAAAATCGAAACAACAGAGGCTGAGTACTACCAGATAATAGGCAATAAAACATCTTCCCTTATAGCGTGTGCATGTGATTCGGGAGTTTACCTCACAAGCGGTTCAAGCGAAATAGCATGTCGATTTAGCGAGTTTGGTGAAAAACTTGGAATGGCCTTTCAGATCACTGATGATATTTTAAATTTCACGGGGAATGAAGATATATTAGGCAAACCCAGGGGTAACGATTTTAAAGAAGGAACAATAACCCTTCCGCTTATTCATGCGTTAGGGAATGCATCATCATCAACTAAAAAACAAATTAAGACACTTCTAAAGACAGAATGGAGCACCAAAGTATGCGACGAAATTGTTCAATTTGTTCATACTCACGACGGTATTAGTTATGCAAGAAATAAAGCTTTAGTGTATGCAAAAGAAGCCAAGATGATACTTCGTAAAGAGCCAGAAACAGTGGCCCAAAAAGCACTTTTAAACCTGGTTGATTATGCCATTGAACGAGACAGATAATCAAAGTATGGATACCCTTTCTATAATCATCATTACTTACAATGAAGAGCCCAATATTGAGATCTGCTTGCAGAGTATAACTTGGGCAGATGAAATTATTGTGGTTGATTGTGGAAGTACTGATCGTACTTTGGAAATATGCAATCGTTATGAAAAGGTTAGTTTATTTCAGGAAGATCGGGAAGGTAGTGGGGCACAAAAACAACATGCCCTAGATAAAGCAAATTCTATGTGGGTGTTAAATTTGGATGCTGATGAATCTGTAAGCGAGTCGCTAAGATTGGATATCCAAAATATTCTTGAGTGCCCTGGTCAAATAGATGGATACCATGTGCCTCGTGAGAATTATTTTCTAGCCCGCCACATTAAACATGCTGCTGGGTGGGGTTGTGATAGGCCTTTACGTCTTTTCCGGCGAGTAAAAACAAGTGTAACAAAAACCCAGGTCCATGAGACATTTGTTGTTGATGGCTCGACAGGCCATCTGGAATCTCCATTACTTCACCAGGCGTATAAAAGCTTGTACCAATATATTGAAAAATTAAATGAGTATACGTCAATAGAAGTAAGAAACAGACTTAAAGCGCAGCCAGGTCGAAAAATTACGTGGATTCACATTCTGTTAGCTCCAATGGGGACATTTTGGAAAATGTTTGTTCTTCACAAAGGTTACCGAGATGGCATACAAGGGCTTTTATTATGTTTACTTTCATCAGTATCAGTTATGTTAGGTTATGCGAAAACCTGGGAATACAAAATGTATCGTAATCTCGGGAACAATGAGTTCCCGCCTATACGAACACAAGAAGTAAGAACTCGCCAACCTGGTTACAATCAACTAATTAAAGGCGGGGATCAAGAGTTTATGTGGGAGGATAGATAAATGGGTTTTAAAGATGTATTTTATCGGACATTATCTCGATACGAAGCACCTCAGCGCTTGCTCCGTAATAGAGTCGTTAACCGGAAACTTCATTTCCCCGAAGTTATTAGTATCGAGTCTTCAAGCCATTGCAATGCTGATTGCATAATGTGCCCAAGAGAACAATTAAGTCGCTCGAAGGGCAATATGTCAATCGATTTATATCACAAAATCATCGATGAATGTGCCGAAAACGCCAAGTATATAAAACTAGTTCAACCATTTATGTTTGGGGAACCTTTCATTAATAAGCAGCTTGTCGAAATGATACAATACACCAAAGATAAACTACCTCGAACCCCAATCAACGTTAGCACTAACGGTTCCTTGATAAATCCCGAAAAGGCCGAGGCGTTAATTACTAGCAAACTAGATAAGATTAATATAGATATTGATGGGGCAACCGCAGAAACTTTTGAGGGAGTACGAGTAGGTTTGGTCTACGAACAGGTGGTAGAAAATGCAAGATACCTTATGGAACTCAAACGACTCACTGGTAGTAAAACCCCCGAGATTACAGTTACAATAATTAATATGGATGAAACCCAACATGAGATAGAGGATTTTAAAAAAATTTGGACGTCTATAGCTGATAATGTAGTAGTCCAAAGCTATACCACCTGGACCGGCAATGTCGAAGACAAAAATGTGGGAGATCAGGCGTCTGCTTCAGCTATTGGTGGTTTTACCTTTCCCTGTAAACATCCGTGGGAAGAATTTGTTATAGCCAATGATGGGCGGGTATCTATCTGTTGTCTCGATTTTGACTTCAAAGTAGAAATTGGCAATATTTCGAATCAAACAATTAAAGAGGTCTGGAATGGTGATCCAATTCAGGAAATTCGCCAGAAAATGATAGAGAATCGTTATAGTGAGCTTGAAATATGTAGTCAGTGTAACAACTATATTTTCCAGACCGAATGCACCTGGCATAAGTTGTGGAAGTAACGTCAAGGGAAATTCCCCTCTGGTTAAGTGACTGAGAAGACCAGGTTCCCTATTATACTCTCAAATTGGATATGACAGTAAAGAAGGAAAATGAATGGCCAGTCTTGGGTCTATGCGGATTCTTCAAGTATGTTCTTCTTTAGCTTGGGGTGGAACGGAGATGCATGTACCGATTTTATCTAAAAAGCTTCAGAGTAGAGGCCATGAGGTCTGTATCATTTCAAACCCCGCAGGAACCATTTATGGGCATTCAAAAGATTTAAGTATCCCGAGTCAAGCTATTCCAATAGGGGCATACATTAATCCGTACTCAACCTATAAGCTTAATCGTTTTATAGATTGTTTCGAGCCGGATATTATTCATCTTCACTTGTCCCGCGATCTTTGGCAAACAGTACCTGCTACTCTTTTATCAAAATTTGATGGACCGATGGTACTTACAAAGCATGTCGGGTCCTACGTGAAGAAGAATGATTTTCTACACCGGTGGTTGTATAGCCGAATTTCCAAGATTATAACAGTATCAGAGACTTTGAACAAGAATGTGAGTGAAACCTGTCCAATTCTTCCTAACCAAGTAGTGACAATCCATCCGGGGGCCGATCTTGATCGTTTTGATCGAGCTAATTATGACCGGACTAATACCAGGAAATTGCTTGGAATATCTCCTGACACTCGATTGATAGGGACGGTTGGCCGAATATCTCCCGGGAAAGGTTATGAAGATCTTCTGTTGGCAGCCCAAAAACTCCGTGGTCAAAATCCAGATCAGGAAATTCAATTTTTGATTGTGGGTGCAGCTAGTTATGGCGAAGAAGAATATCAAAAGAGTATAATAAAAATTTCCCATGAATTAGGCTTGAGAGAAACAGTTGTTTTTACCGGGTTTAGAGATGATATTCCCGCCTTGCTCTCTGCTTTGGACATTTTTATCTTTCCTTCCAGAGCGGAAGGCTTCGGCGCAACAGTTATCGAAGCTATGGCTATGGGAATAGCCTGTGTATCAACTCGATCAGATGGAACCTTGGATACAGTAGTAGATGGTAAGACTAGCTTAGTATTTAAAGCGGGTGATATTGATAGACTTACAGAATCTATAGAGCTGTTGTTGACTAATAATTCTCTTCGAGAGCGAATTAGCGAGAATGGTTATAACCAGGTTAAAGAGCGTTTCAATTTGGATGTTATGACAGATCATGTAGAAGATCTGTATATTTCCCTTAGCAGTTCTTAGACCCAAAAATGAACCTATACCTTAGAATAATATTATACGTGAAGTCCTATTGGTACTTCATGGTTGGGGCGATCTGTTGTATGGCCTGTTTTGCCTTGACTAGTAGTGCTACTGTATGGGTAGCACTACCATTTTTACAGACCTTATTTGCCCATGATACAACCAAGCTTGAGCCAAATTTAGGTTCTGAAGGAATAGCTTTAGCACGAGATTCAGCTCAACGCTTCGATGAGAGAGCAGGTCTATCAAATCTCCGTGAAACCTTGAAAGAATACACAAACAGCTTGATAAAGCGCCCGACCAAGCAAGATACGTTAGAACGACTCTGTTTGATCATATTAATCATCCTGGTCGTAAAAAATATTAGTAGTTATTTTCAAGCTTACTTAATGGCCTACGCTGAAAACGGAGTAATAAGAGATCTTCGAAACGATCTTTATATACATCTAAATCGTCTTTCCCTCTCCTATTTCCACAGAGAACGTACTGGTGAACTTATATCCAGGGTATCATATGATGTGATGAAAATCAACGGAACTATTTCTGCTGCATTTGGAACTCTGATTAAAGAACCCATGCTTGTGGTTGTTTATCTTCTAATCTTACTGATCCTAAGTTGGCAACTAACATTAGTTTCCTTAGCATTACTTCCCATCAGTATTATACTTATCACTACCATTGGAAAGCGACTTCGCCGAAGTAGTACAGCCTCGCAAGAAGCTATGGCAGATCTAACATCTACCTTACAAGAGACAGTTACTGGTATTCGAGTTGTAAAAGCATTTAATATGGAAGCTTTTGAAATTAGTAAATTTAAACAGCAAACACAGCACTATTTTTCGACCTTACTTCGCCTTACTCACATGCATAACTTAGCCAGCCCGACCACGGAGATATTGGGTAGTATTGTCGGCCTAGCAATACTTTGGTACGGAGGGCAACAGGTACTTAAAGGTGATTTGCTTGCCCCCGAAGACTTTTTGACCTTCTTCTTAGCTTTGTTTTCGATGATGAAACCCATCAAAGAACTAGGGCAAGTCCACAATCGAATCCAGGAAGGCATTGCAGCCGCCCAACGGGTGTTTTCAGTTCTGGACACAGAACCTGCGATTTCTGATATGAAGAATCCCCGAGAACTTCCTGATATTAGTCAAAATATCCAGTTTAAAAAGGTTTCATTCAGATATGACCAATCCTCAGATTTAGCATTGAAAGAAGTAAATCTAGAAGCTCATGCTGGACAAACCCTAGCGTTGGTGGGACCTAGCGGAGGTGGAAAATCAACAATAGTAGATCTAATAGCTAGGTTTTATGATCCTACTGCTGGAAAAATTGAAATCGATGGTTTAGATCTGAAAACTGTAAAATTAGCGTCCTTAAGATCCCAAATGGGGATAGTGACGCAAGATGTAATCCTCTTTAACGATACTGTTCGTAATAATATAGCTTATGGTGACGCAGGCATGCCTATGGATCGTATTCGAGCAGCAGCAGCAGCAGCTAATGCAGATGATTTTATCTGTCAATTACCAAATCAATATGGTACTTTCCTGGGGGAGCGAGGTGTTCGTCTTTCAGGAGGCCAAAGGCAGCGTCTAGCGATAGCAAGAGCAATCTTGAAGGATCCTCGGATTCTTATATTTGATGAAGCTACTTCGAGTCTTGATACTGAATCAGAATTGCTGGTTCAGGAAGCAATCGATCGGCTAATGAAAGGCAGAACAGCATTGGTAATTGCACATCGGTTATCGACAATACAGAAGGCTGACAAGGTCATTGTTGTTGATCAAGGAAGAATAGTGCAAACAGGGGTCCACGATACACTCGTAAAAGAAGAGGGTCTGTATCGCAAACTTTATAACCTTCAATTTCGTGATCAGGATTTGATAGTAAAATAAATGGATAATAGATGATCTGGTACCCGATAGAAAAAATAATTAAAACTCAAGGGCTAAAATGGTTGAGCCGATATCGGAAATCACAGAGCTCAGTAAACCAGAAAATTGAATTAGAGGAAATAAAACAAATTCTGCTCGTTCGTCAACATGATCAGTTTGGAGATTTCTTACTTACTACTCCAGCTATTCGGGCCTTACGGAATCGATTCCCAGCTGCTCATATTATATTAGTTGTGCGGGAGTACTTGTATCCAGTAGCATATAGAAATCCTGACGTCGACCAAGTATTGATATTCCACGAATCTGCCCTTAAGTGGAGAATTCAAGATATAAGGTCTTTTTGGCAACTAATAAGGGGATCTACTGATCTAGCTGTTGTATTTAATACAGTTTCCCACTCTTTATCTAGTGATGTTATTGCGTGGATATCTGGAGCTCGTCTCGTAGTGGGACCCAATTCTCCTACCTTCGATCACATAGACGAAAATCCCTTCTACACCATAAATGTACCTGTTAGTCATAATGCTAAACACCAGATTGAGAGAAATCTTGAACTGGTACGTTTTTGTGGAGCTAAAACAGGGGATTTTTCCTATAGTTATTTTATGTCCAATGAGGAAAAACTAAACGGTTATCAGTTGGTGACTAATCTTGTTGGGCATTGCCAAGGTCCAAAAGTAGCAATTCACTTTGGCACAGGTGATGTAAAGAAACGGTACCCCATCAGACAATTAGCAACGCTCTGTGACGACCTAAGTATTCATAAATCAGCTAAAATTCTAATTATCCCAGCTCCGGGTGAAGAACGACAGTTACAATCTCTCCAATTAATAGCATCAAATCGTTTATATTGTGTCCCACCCATTACACTCCGCCAGGTAGCAGCGGTGCTTAAAGAGGTAGATTTGCTCGTATGTAATGATACTGGTGTTCTTCACCTAGCTGCAGCAGTAGGAACGCCCACTCTTTCTTTCCATGCGACTAGCGATCCAGTGTTCTGGAAGCCACCCAATCCTCGGCACCGAGCGTTTTATGCAGTTAACAAAAAAATTGAACAAATCCCTGTAGACCTTGTCTACAGAGAGATTACTACTATGCTTAATGGCTCATTTGGGAGAGAAGGAGAGAGCATTATAAGGGTCTAATTCACTTGACATATACTGTGAATAACCTTACAATATTGCCGCTCCGATTAACACCGTAATTAGGTACGGGAACAGGTGGACAAAGTGACCAAACTTGATCTGGGTTGCGGGCCGTTCGGTAAACTCGATGGGGCCATCGGTGTGGATATCAAAGACCATGAGCATGTTGATGTCGTGCACGATCTGGATGTTTATCCATATCCCTTCGAAGATGACCAGTTTGATCATATAGAAATGTCACATATTCTGGAACATATCCAGAATCCATCTAGAGCTATGGATGAAGTATACCGTATAGCCCGTTCAGATGCTTCAATTCGTATTATAACACCGCATTACTCTTCACAATTATCTTACGGAGATCTCACCCACTATCATCATTTCGGCTTTGTTACATTCACTCAGATGTGCCGAAGTGGAAAATTCAAGTTGGAAAATAGTAAGTTGATTTTCAGTGATTTTTACAGAGTTATAGGGATTAGTGTTTTAGCCAACTGGTTTCCTCGTCGATGGGAAAAGTATTTAGCCTTTATCTTTCCTGGGCTTTATGTGGAAGCAGTTTTATCAGTTAATAAGAAATAGGGTAAAACTGGGAGAAACAAATTGTTGTCAAAAACAGAAAGCGAAATAAGAAACAAAACCAAGCATGCCTTACAGTGGTATTGGTGCGCTAATATAAAAATCATGGTTATTCTACTCGGAATATGGGGTTTGGCTGGTCTTGGAGCGGGTGTTTTATTTGCCGATTGGCTTAACAATTATATTATATCTGGTACTGGATTTCCCCTTGGTTTCTGGATGGCACACCAGGGAAGCATCATCATTTTTGTCATTCTAATTTTAATTTATTGCCTCTTTATGAACCATCTTGATATCAAGCATCATCAAGAATGTCAAAAAGCTAAACAGGAAGGATCGATTTAGTTGATGTCAGTTCAAGGATGGACCTATCTCTTTGTTGGCGTATCATTTAGCGTGTATCTCATTATAGCGTGGCGAGCACGAGTCAAAGACACTAAAGGGTTCTTTGTCGCTGGTCAGGGAATTCCTGCAGCTGCTAATGGTATGGCTACCGCAGCTGATTGGATGAGTGCAGCTTCTTTTATCTCGATGGCTGGATTGATTTCTACAATGGGATATGCTGGTGGTGTTTATCTCATGGGTTGGACTGGGGGATATGTATTACTGGCTCTCTTACTTGCACCCTACTTAAGGAAATTTGGTCATTACACAGTACCCGATTTTGTAGGAGATCGTTATGAATCAAACTTAGCAAGAATAGTTGGCGTATTATGCGCTATTTTTATCAGTTTTACTTATGTCGCCGGACAAATGAGAGGCGTTGGGGTCGTTTTCAGTCGGTTTTTAGAAGTAGATATTCATCTGGGTGTTATTATCGGCATGGCTATAGTCTTCATATATGCTACTTTAGGAGGCATGAAAGGAATAACATGGACTCAAGTAGCTCAGTACTGGGTTTTGATCACGGCATTTCTAATTCCGGCAATAGCTATTAGTATCAAGCTTACTGGGAATCCTTTACCTCAAGTAGGATTTGGTAGTACGCTCGACCAATCTGCTGTGGGGCAGACTGGTATATACCTCCTTGAAAAACTAAGTCAGATACAGATGGATCTAGGATTTAACAGTTATACAGCTACTTTTGTCGGTGGTTGGGATAAGATTAATGTTTTCTGCGTGGCTCTAGCTCTTATGGTTGGGACAGCTGGACTTCCACATGTACTGGTAAGGTTTTATACTGTTCGATCAGTTAGAGCGGCTCGTTGGAGCGCATTTTGGGCGTTACTTTTCATATCTCTCCTTTATTTAACGGCTCCAGCGACTGCTGCCTTTGCTCGGTATTATATGATTACTAGTCTAAATGGAAAAACGGTCCAACAACTGCCGTCCTGGTTCGAAAACTGGGAGAGGACAGGGCTTATATTGTGGATGGATAATGGAGATGGTATTATGCGATATTCAGCTGGCCAGGATAATGAAATCTTCCGGGGGGGATCCCTTTCAGCTTCAGAAATATCTGCAATCAAGGCTAGCCACGAAACATGGCTAGGCACAAATGGGCGTAGTGGTTTAGATGGAAAAGAAGTTCTCCGGAAACAAGGCCTTTCAGGCCCAGATCGAGATATAATAGTATTAGCAACTCCAGAAATGGCTGAGCTAGCCAGTTGGATAATCGCTCTTGTTGCAGCAGGTGGATTGGCCGCAGCACTGTCAACAGCTAGCGGACTACTCCTCGTCATTTCGTCTAGCGTTTCTCATGACTTGTACTACCGAGTGTTGAGACCTAAAGCTAGTGAAAAACAGAGACTTTTGGTAGGGCGAGTTGTCATTGGAATTGCTGTTATTATTGCTGGAATCTTTGGAATATATCCCCCAGGATTTGTCAGTCAGGTAGTTGCTTTTGCTTTTGGCCTTGCTGCTGCTAGCTTTTTCCCAGCTATTGTATTAGGTATTTTTAGTAAGCGAATTGGAACCATACCAGCTGTGTGTGGTATGATAGCAGGAATCAGTTTTACGGCATATTATATTATAGCGTGTGTGTTTTTTGATATGGAGACATGGAAATTTGGAGTCTTCTCAAACGGTATTAGTCCCCAAGGCATCGGAACTATTGGTATGCTAATCAACTTTGCCGTTACTTTAGGACTCACATTCTTTTTCTCCAAACCTGGTCCAAATGTTGAGGCTATGATTGACTCAGTCCGGCAGCCTGAATCCCAAAAATCTTTAAAAATAACGCAGGCTGCCCCGCAAAACTAGGCAACGGGAGCCAGTGCCATGTCCCTTTCTATTATAATTATAGCTAAAAATGAAGCATCCAGAATTAAGACTTGCTTGCAAAGTGTAGATTTTGCGGATGAGATTGTAGTAGTAGATTCAGGAAGCACGGATAATACCGTTGAGATTGCTAAAGAATTTACTGATCGGGTGATTGAAATTGAATGGTTGGGTTATAGTGCGACAAAACAAGTCGCTCTTGATCATGCAAGAGGAGACTGGGTTCTTTGGTTAGATGCTGATGAGAGTATTCCTAAAAATCTACGGAATGAAATTAGACAGGTTATTAATACCGAAAATTATGCTGGTTATTATATAGCCCGAAAAACTTTTTTCTTAGGGCATTGGATTCGGCACTGCGGTTGGTATCCAGATTACGTGCTTCGTCTTTTTCAGCGTACAGCAGAGCCAAGATTTACAGAGGATGAAGTTCATGAATCATTATGTATAAATGGTGATACAGGATATCTAAATTTCCCTATTATACATAATACAGATCCTTCCCTACATCACTATTTCACCAAATTTAATAGTTTTACTAGCCTAGCAGCTCGGCAACTTTACCAATCAGGGTATCGGTTTTATTTGACAGATCTTTTATTCCGTCCGATTGTAACACTGGTTAAAATGTATATATTTAAACGGGGCTTTCTGGATGGCCTGCCGGGGTTTATTTTATGTTGTCTTTCTGCCTGTTACGTTTTTACAAAATATTCTAAACTATGGCATCTGTATTTCCGCCGCTCTCCCGATATCGAGTCAGGGAAGTCGGTTGACTCCAAACCCTAAATAACAACCAGAAATTATGAAATTGTTATCTGTAGTAGTAATAACCTACAATGAAGAAAAAAAACTCCCCCAGTGTTTGGAACCAGTTTCCTGGGCGGATGAAATCATTGTTGTTGACAGTTTTAGCACAGACCAAACGGTAAAAATAGCTAAAACTTATACCCAAAAAGTTTACCAGCGGACGTGGTCAGGCTTTGCGGATCAACGAAATTTTGGGATGAAAAAGGCTGTCGGAGATTGGGTGCTCTTTCTTGATGCTGATGAATATGTTAGTGTTAACTTGAGAAAACGTATTCGAAATATAAGTCAATCTGAAGAAAATGTTAATGGGTATAAGATTCATCGATTGGAACATTTTCTAGGGTTTCCTATCCGTTATGGGACACTTAATCCCAGCTATCAACCTAGGTTACTTCGCAAGGATAAAGGATACTGGACTGGAGGAGCTCATGCTCATATTGAACTCCAAGATGGTGGAGAATTAGGAATAATTGAGGAAGAACTGTTTCATGATTCTCACAATACCTTGTTTGACTTCATTTCTCGAATTAATCACTATACTTCTGTAGATTCTGAGGAGAGGATCTTGGCAGGTCAACGTATAGGAAAGTTTAGAATTGTATTTTCGCCTCTTGGAATGGCTTGGAAATGCTACGTTGTTAAAAAAGGGTATAAAGACGGGTTTGTCGGTCTAATTTTCAGTTTGTGTATGGGAATTTATTCATTCCTAAGGCTTGTAAAGGTATGGCAAGGTTACCATCTGTCCAAAGTCTATCCTGGAAATCGGAAATAAACAGCCTCTATAGGTGATTTATGTCACTTCCTCCCCGATGTAGTATCGTCATCCCAACATGGAACGCAAGGCTATTGATTGAACGTTGTCTAAATTCAATAAAAAATAATATCGATCAAGATAGAGTAGAAGTTATTGTTGTTGATGATTGCAGCACAGACGATACAATCGAAAAAATAAGAAAAAGTTTTCAGTCTGTCATGTTAGTAGCTCATGATAAGAATCTTGGATTTGGAGGCGCCTGTAATTCGGGTGTTTTAAGTGCATCAAATAAATTAGTGGTTTTACTTAACAACGATGTTATCGTTACAGAACCATTTTTGGATCCTTTGCTAGCACATTTTGATTCCCCCGAAGTCTTTGCCGTCAATCCTAGAGTGTATCAAAAAGTGGACAAAATGCCGGGTGGAGGCTTGGTACGAGGGAAAATGCACTGCGGTTTGCTTAGGCTAAGGTGGGCGGAAGATGAAAGTACTCGAGGGGAAAGTTCACTGACACTTTATGGGAATGGGGCTGCTATGGCTGTTTCCCGGCCCAAATTTTTGGAGCTTGGGGGATTTGATAACTTGTATGCACCATTTTACTCCGAAGATCTCGATCTGTCTTATCGGGCTTATCAAAAAGGTTGGGTCGTAAAGTATGAACCCAGTAGTCAGCTTACTCATGATCATGGGGCCACGATTGGAAAAGGGTTTAATACAAACTATGTTGATCGTATTAGTATGAGAAATCGGATATTATTTGTTTGGCGTAATATCCGAGATAAAAGGTTTTGGGCTCAACATATTTTTTGGATGATAGTTCGTACCTTGGGAGCATTTGCTAGTGGCAATACCAACTTTATACGTGCCCTTTTTGGTGCTATTCTTTTAAGGAAAATGGTTATAAAGAAACGTCGAACTGATCCAAAAATAGTAGTACCTGATAGGAAAATCTTAGGTATAACTTCCAATTGGGCAGAAAAGGAATACCCGGAAAGCCAACCTTGAACTAATGTTAAATAATAAAACGCTAATTCAACGAATATTGATCTCTAGGCTAAGATTTATTGGTGATGTTATTCTTACTACACCAGTAATAAAGGCGCTAAAGAAGCATTACCCTAGAGCTAGCATACATTATCTGACAGAAAAAGCACCTGGGTCAGTTCTTGCCAACAATCCCTATTTGGATGAAGTTATCGTTCTTCCTCAAGAATTATTACCGAGTAAAGCTATTATAACACGATTCAGCGAACATGTTCGGTTTTTAAAAAATCTGCGACAAAGACAATTTGATTTAGTCATTGATTTCTTGGGTAATCCCCGAAGTGCTTTTTTAACTTTAGCCACCGGAGCCCCCTATCGTATTGGTTATGATTTAAGAGTTCGAGGTAAGGCCTACAACATTAAAATCAAACGATCAGATTCTCCACGAGCCTTAGATGCTTATCTAGACGCTCTCCATACACTAGGCATCCCGATTGATGATAAACGTACCAAAGTCTACTTTTCTGGTAAAGATATGGAATGGGCTCAGAAACTTCTTGAAGGCATTCTACCCCAAAATTCGGGACCGTTGATTGCATTAAATCTTGGAGCTAGCTGGCCTGCGAAGACGTGGAGTATGAGCAATTTTAGTGAGTTAGCTCGACAATTAATAAAAAGATTTAATTCTACAATTCTTCTAGTAGTTGGCCCTGGGCAGCAGAAAAAAATTGCCAATTTTAATTTCATGTTTGATCAACCCTGTCCTATAGTAGAAACTAATTCATTAACCCGTCTTGCAGCGGTAATTAGTCATTGCAATATGTACATTTCTAACGATTGTGGGCCAATGCATCTCGCGGCAGCAGTGGGCACCCCTACTATAGGAATTTTCGGGCCGAGTTCACCAGGTATCTGGTTTCCTTATCAAGAAGAAAATGGGTGTGTTGGTCTGCGGCATGAAACAGAAAACTGCTGCGGACGTGATTTTTGTAGTCGTTCATTACCGTGTATTAATTTGATCTCTCCCCAAGTAGTTTTTAAAACAGTTGAGGCATTGCTGAGGAAGTTTAATTATCTATAATTTAGGGTCATATCAATGTCTATTATTCCCAAACGAATTTTAATTATTAAGCTAAGAGCTATTGGCGATGTAGTTCTTGCAACCCCTGTAATCGAGAACTTGAAACAACATTTCCCAGAAGCTCATCTTACTTTCTTAACCGAAGAAGCATCTGCCGAAGTAGTGCGGTGGAATCCGTTCCTTGATGAACTAATAGTCTTGCCCCTAAAAAGTTGGAAACAACTAGGATTTACTAAATCATGGCGCATGCAAATTAAGTTCTATCTGAATCTACGGAGAAAAGGATTTGACCTCGTTATCGATTTATTTGGGAATCCACGGAGTGCATTGCTAACATGGTTAACAGGGGCATCAGAACGGATTGGATACGATTTTAGAGGCCGACACTACGCTTATAATAGAGTCATTTCTACTAGAAATAAATCGATTAGGCATGAAGTTTTGTTTCATCTTGATTCTTTAAGCGCTCTTGATGTCCCAGCACAAGTCCGAAACCCATTGGTTGTCGTACCCAAGATGGCGATGATCAGAGCTGTTCGATGGTTGACTGATAAAAATATGGTTAACCGCAAAATAATAGGACTCAATCCGGGTGGAGGATGGGATATAAAACGTTGGGCACCCGATAAGTTCGGGCGGCTGGCAGATCTCTTAATCAGTCATTTTGATGTGGAGATTCTTATTTTATGGGGACCTGGAGAGGAGCAGTTTGTAGAAGAGGTAGTAAATTCGATGAAGCACTCTCCACAGGTACTTCCTCAAACAACATTATTAGAACTCGCAGGTTACCTGCAATGTTGTCATCTTTTAATCAGCAATGATAGTGGCCCAATGCATATCGCTGCGGCGCTGGATGTCACAACCATTGGAATTTTTGGGCCGACTGATCCGGAAGGTCAGGGGCCGTGGGGTAACAAACACATAGTGGTTCAACAAGATAAGGTAGATTGTCTTGGTTGCAACAGAACTGATTGTCTTATTGGGAATATATGCCTTACCACTCTTGAACCAGAAGATGTCCTTGCTAAGATAGATGCTTCCCTACTATCCAAAACTTGACAGTAGGCCCGAGTGCTCGTATATTAAACTACTTTAGCTCAATTTTGTACGGACATGTACATATTGATTATTTAATTAAGACTTACTGAATCAAACAGAAGGTTATTTTTTGCAGAAAGATATTATAGTTGAAACAGCCACGCACGAAACTCGGATCGCTATGCTCGAGGATAATCATCTTGTTGAGCTTCTAGTTGAGAGGCCTGAACACGAGCGTGTTGTTGGCAATATTTGTAAGGGACTTGTAACGGCCGTAATACCTAGTATTCAAGCGGCTTTCGTAGATATTGGTATGGATAAGGCTGCTTTTTTGCAGGCATCTGATATCACCGGGAGTGCCGACGGGATTGATTTCGATGATGAGGAACATCAAGGGACAAGTAATGGGCGATCCAAGGACCGAGAATATAAAATCGAGGAATTGGTCAAAGAAGGCCAGGAAATTGTAGTTCAGATCACTAAGGAATCTATCGGCACGAAAGGTCCTCGTGTTACCTCCCAAATTTCTCTCCCTGGCCGGTTTCTGGTATTGGTCCCTCACGCGGATTATGTGGGAGTATCACGACGTATAGACGATTGGGCTGAGAAACGAAGATTACGGGATTTAGCTAAAAAACTTAAGTCAGAAGATTTTGGAGTCATCGTCAGAACGGCTGCGCAAGGGAAAGCTGATTCTGAATTAAAAAATGATTTGAAGCAGTTAGCTCGGATTTGGCGTAATATAGAGAAACAGGAAGGTAATACTAAAGCTCCAGCTATGATTCATAAGGATATTGAGATGACATCGGGGATGATCCGGGATTTGTTCACCCCGGATATTCATAGTGTAATTATCGATTCAAAGATTGTATATAAAGAAATTTTGATATATCTCAAAGGAGTCGCTCCCCAGTTACGATCCCGAGTGCACATGTATGATGGAACATCACCAATCTTTGATGCATACGGGATAGAGAGTGAAATAGGTAAAGCATTACACAGGAAAGTTTGGTTGAGGAATGGTGGGTATATACTTATCGAACCTACAGAAGCTTTAGTTACAATTGATGTGAATTCAGGACGCTATGCTGGCAATAAAGGTCATGAAGATACTGTTTTTCGCACGAACTTGGAGGCATGTAATGAAGTTGCACGGCAGCTTCGACTCAGGGATATAGGTGGTATAATAGTTATCGACTTTATTGATATGGAAGATCGTAACAACCGGCGACAAGTTCATCATGAAATGGAAAAGGCTATTTCTCATGATCGGGCTCGGACCCGAATATCGCGGGAGATAAGTGAGTTTGGTTTGATCGAAATGACCCGCCAAAGAATCCGGCCTAGCCTACTGTATACGTTTAGCGACTCATGCCCTATTTGTGATGGGACCGGCCGTATAATGTCTCGTATCACTATGGTTACACAGATAGGTCGGTGGTTAAAACGAGCAAAACCTGGATTGAGAGAGCGAGCTCTTAAACTTAAGGTGCATCCTACAGTAGCGCTCAGCCTTAATGAAAATGGCCATGAAAAATTAGTCAACTTGGAGGACGAGTATAAGATTCAAATTGAGATAGAGAAAGATCCATTTTTGCACGCGGAAGAATTTAGAGTTTTTGCTGGGCAAAAATCTCTCGATGTTACAGACCAATTTAAATAGTAGTAGTATAGGAAAAGGAGAAATTGATGTACGCCGTCATAAAGTCGGGCGATAGACAGTTTCGTGTTAACGAAGGTGATACGATCGAAGTAGAAAAAATATCAGCAGCTGTAGGTGATGAAATAACAATTGACCAAGTTCTTCTTTTAGGTGGTGGAGATACTTTGGTTGGTACACCAACAGTAGCAGGAGCGACTGTTACCGCCAAAGTTACTGAACAGGGCCGTCATCCCAAAATTATCGTCTTTAAAATGAAACGTCGTAAAAATTATCGCCGTAAAAGGGGGCATAGACAATCCTATACTTCCCTAGAGATTACAGGTATTAACTACGATCCTACAACATCTAATTAATGGAAAGGAATTTCTAAAATGGCACATAAGAAAGGTGTAGGAAGTTCTCGTAATGGAAGAGATAGTAATCCCAAGTTTTTAGGGGTAAAAACCGGGGATGGAATGCGTGTTAGGGCTGGCAATATTCTAGTTCGTCAGAGAGGTACTAGAATTCTACCTGGTGACAACGTCGGGCGGGGGCACGATGATACTCTGTTTGCGTTGATAGATGGTATTGTACAGTTTCGGCGATATGGGAAAACCCGGACCCAGGTTCATATCGCTAACGGGTGATCAATGGCGGCTGTCGATGCTATCATCCGTGAGGCTGAAACTGGTATTACTGCCTATCTTGCCGAACAGTTTAGGCTTGGTGAGATAGATCCTGGTTTATATGCTCAAGCACAGCAGCAAGTGATCGTTAACATTCGTCAATGGTTGACTGACCCAGATATTAATCGCTTGTCCCCAGGATTAAAGGAAGGACTAGCAAAGGCTATCAAGACTGCTAGGTGGCCAGAACTTGTTGAAGCTTACGGAGATGATATCAAGTTTGGTACAGCTGGTATTCGTGGCAAAGCTGCGATGACAGATGAAGAACTGCAGATCCTATCCAATGAAGGAATTGATGCTCCTATCCTAAAGGGGCCAAACACCTTAAACAACATCGTCCTTTTGTTAACAGCTACCGGCGTAGCAAACTTCGCTAATGACCACGGGCTAAAATCTACCGTAATCGGATATGACAGTCGAGTTGAAGGTTGGTCGTTTGCCAAAATAATCTCTCAAGTTTTTCTAGCCGCTGGGCTCAAGGTATATCTTTTTGACGAAGCTTGTCCCTATCCGGAAATGACTTTTGCAATTCCCAGTCTTAATGCGGATATGGGAATATTAATTTCAGCAAGTCATAATGATCGTAGGTATAACGGCTTTAAACTTTCAGCCGGGACAGGATCACAATTTTCGCCTAAAGCCAGAGGAATTATTTATAACCACTATATTAGTAACACCACCCCTGCCGATATTAAATTTATTGAATTAGAGGAAGCAGATATTGATACTGAGGGTTCTGTTGATCCTCTTTCAGAAAATCATAAACTTGTCTTTTTGGGTGGTTCTACTCCTATACCTGGGTTCAATTATCATGGGCGTCCTTTGATTGATATTCATGGGATTCACTTGGCTCAAGTTCGGCAATTTATTTTAGATAGTGGGATGGTAAAAGAGTGGGCTCCTCATGTTAAAATCGGATATTGTGCTTTCCACGGTGCTGGCCGAAAAGCCGTACCTAGATTGCTAAAAGATTTTAGTTTTAGTCATGTCAAAACGATTACCCATAACGAACTTAATGAGCTCAATGGTCTCTTTCCGGCTTTTCAGAATCATCCTGAACAGCAGCCTGACCCGGGTGATCCGGTAGCTGCTGAAATAGCGATTAATGCATACAGAAATCAATATGGTGAAGATGCCTTAGAAAATCTTGATCTTTTAATTGGAACCGATCCAGATGCCGATCGAGCTGGTCTTATCTCAAAAATTCCAACTCCCCAGAGAACTTATCATAGTAATAACTCTCATATACTCCTATCGGCAGATGATGCTTGGACATTGTTACTTTGGTATCGACTTAATAGATGCTTTAAAAACGATATACGAGAACAAAGTGGACCACAATTGAATGAATCTTTTATTGTTTTATCTCACATAACTAGTGATGCTCTTGTTCGTCTTGCTCAAAAATATGGTGTGGGTGTTATAAAGACATGGGTTGGTTTTGGATTGATAGCTAATGCAGTAGAAAGGGTATGGTCAGGAGACAAATTATCAAATCCTAAATTTAAGGATATTATTTATCAGACCTTTAATATGGAGGATGGATCCCGAAAATTTAATTTTGCTTGTCTGGAGCAGAGTAATGGTTTCAGTGTTTTGGGGGGACCACCTGCCACATCAAATGCTTTGGGGCAAAATGGGCATGTTCGTGATAAGGATGGAGTTCTAGCTGCGATCCTTTTAGCTGAAGTCGCTGCTTATGCTGTATCTCAAAATATGACCATTCATGACCTAATTAATGAGAAGATATACTTGGATCCCGATGTTGGGTGTTTTATAACAGAAGTTGATCCTGTCCCCAAGTGGGGGGAATTCAAGGGTTTAGAAGGCCTGACACGGAAGATCGATATTCTGAAACGCTGCCAGGAGTTAGCTAATAGAGTAGAGAATGGGGAGACCATTTTGTTAAATGGCGTTCCAGTTGTTTCGTCGGAGACCTTTGTTGCTGGGAAATATGCAGATGCACATCAATGGCCAGGCTTCCCTGATGAAGGCATTCGTTTCTATTTTGATGAGGAGCGATTTAATTACTTGACTGTTCGTCCTTCAGGGACAGCCCAGTGTTTAAGGTTTCATATACAGCTCAAGGCTAAAAATTTGTCTCGGGAGAATCTCGATAAAATCAAATACAAAACCCGACAGGAAGCCTTAGGGATAATCTCTGCCATCCGAGGATTGGTTTTGTAGTTTTAAAACATTTACTTGGTCTATATAGGAAAAAATGATCTTAGATTATTTTCGATATCAGCATTTTCACGGAGCCCAGATAACCATTCTTCATATAATTTATTTCGTTTTTCCGTTAACAACTGTTGTTTTAACCTTCCTTTCATAAGATCAAATGTTGATTCATCTATTGATTTTCTCGTTACTAACTGAATTAAATAATAACCTCTGTCACCTTTAATAAGCTCGCTTAGAGTTCCAGGTTCGACTAATTTGAAAGCTCCCTGAATAAAATTCATATCTTGGCCGATTCGAGGAATAAACGCTTGTTGTCTAGTGATAGGTTCTGTGGTAATAACCTTCTTCGCTAATTCCCCAGTCAATGCCTCTAGGTTTTTGTTCTGTAAACCATTTCTAATTTCTGTTCCCTGAGCCAATGCTTGTTTCATTTTCTGTTCTTGAACTAAGATAGAACGGATCCGCAATCTTGCGTCATTAATGGGCTGTACCCCTTCAGGTTTATTCCCTGAATTAGAAAGTAAAAAGAACCCTTTTTCATTTTCAAGCATGCTACTAATATCGCCAGGCTGTGAATCAAATGCAAAGGATGATGCTCCGACCAAGTAACCGATTCGAGGAATAAAACCATCTGGACGATCAGTAAAGTAATCGGTTTGTTCTATTTCTAAAGAACTCTCTATCTCTTGAGTTGCTTCGTCCAAGCTACTAGAGAGAGCTAGCGTTCGCAATTTTCTCATCTGCTCCCGGAGTTCAGTTAGGGTTTGCTGGCCTATAATAGTTTTTAACAGGATGTGTCGAGCGCGAACCTGTTGTTGACCTTCCTGAGAGCGTTTGTCTTCTACCTTAATAATATGCCATCCATATTGCGTTTTTACTGGTTTTGCAACGGATCCAGGTGGGGTTTCGAAGGCAACTTTGTCAAATTCTGGGACCATTGTATCCTTAGCAAAGAACCCTAGATCTCCTCCGTTTGAAGCATTAGATGGATCTTCAGAGAAATCTTTTGCTAGAGTTTCAAAATCAGCTCCATCCAAAATTTGGGAATATAACTCGTTAATCTGCCGCTCAACTCTTTGCGAATCTGCCACACTTGGTTGAAGAGGAATCATAACATAAGAAAGAGAAACTTGAGGCTGGACCCAAAATTCGTCAGGGTGGTTTTTGTAATATGTAATGATATTATCTTCAGAAATTGATTCGGGTTGGATATCCTGGTCATCTGAATTAAAAAAAAGATATTTTGCTACCAATTCCTCATTCTGGTTAATAAATGCTTGGCGAAGTTCCTCATCAGTTATTCGGGCCCCAGAAATCACTCGGTTAATCAGTTTCTGTCGAGGTATCATCATTCGGAACTGTTCTTCAAGATATTCCCAGCCTTCCACGGCTGGATCGTTTAGTGCTTGAAGATATTTAGCTTGATCAAAATTTCCGTCCGTTAAAAAAACCTCTTGTTGTTTCACAAACTCTGGGGGATTAGTCCGGATCGCTTCAAGAATTTCAGCGTCCGTAACTATAATCCCATATTTTTTAATATTTTGCTGCAAGAGGACCAAGTCAACTCGGCGGTCCCAGACATTATTGATAATTTCGCGAATTCTGAATTCATCCAGCCTACCTCCTTGTTGCTGGCGGGCTAACTCTTTCAATTGTTCTACTTCAAAGTGAATTTCTTCATAGGAAACTGCTTGGCCATTGATAGATCCAACAATATTTTGACCACCGGGCCCCCGCCCTGTCATATCAGCACCCCACTCCAGCCCAATAAGTCCCACAAACGCAATCACCAGGATTATCATTATTATATGGGTTCTTTCCCGTAATTTTTGCATTAAAGCCATCTTACTCAAGCTCCTTCGGTACCTGTCGGTTCGTTATTTATTACATGAAATTTATAATACACATATGTATCTCTCTAAACCAAATTTTAAAAGGCTTGTAAATATAACCGAACATTCTTTGATCGGCAACCCATTTGTAGGATAGTATGGTTAAATGCAACAAAAGTTTCTTGACAGGTGACAAATTATGACCTATTTTGCGCCTGGTTGTTTTATTATAACTATATATGAGTAAAGGTTCGATTTACAGTTGTCAGAAGGTGCTTAAGGAGTAGGGAATTTTTATGAAAAGTGATATCCATCCTGAATACAAGGAAATTTCGGTAAGTTGTGCTTGTGGAAATACTTTCCAGACACGCTCAACTATTGATACTATCCACGTTGAAATTTGTTCGGCCTGTCATCCTTTCTATACAGGGAAGCAAAAAATGGTAGACAGTGCTGGCCGTGTCGAACGATTCAACAAGAAATATGGTGTGGACAATTAAGGTAATCTAGCTTCAAGTCCTAACAGAGAAGCCCTACTAGCCCGATAGTTGTGGTGCTGTCCCCGTCTTGTTCCATACCGTATAAGTGACCCCCATGTTACTGCAACAACTTGAACAAATTGTTCAACGCTTCGAATCTCTTGACCGTCAATTAACGGACTCATCTGTTATATCAAATCCACAGAAACTACGTGACCTTGGGCGGGAGTACCACGAACTGGTCCCTGTAGTAGAAAAATATCGGGTTTATCAAAAAATATTGGAAGATCTTGAATCTGCTCAGGGGCTTCTTCGAGAGTCTGAATCTGACCAAGAAATGGCAGAGTTTGCTCAGGAGGAAGTGAGTAGCCTAGATCAAGAACGAATCTTGGTAGAAAATGAGCTAACGAGGATGCTTATCCCCAAAGACCTCGATGATGCAAAAAATATTATATGTGAAATCCGGGCAGGTACGGGCGGAGACGAAGCCGCAATTTTTGCTGGAGAATTGTACCGGATGTATCAAAGATATGCTGATAGTAGAGGTTGGAAAACGGAAACCCTCAACTCTAACGGTGCTGAAAAAGGTGGAGTCAAGGAGGTTATTTTTCAGATTGAAGGTAAAGGTGTATATGGTAAACTAAAAAATGAAAGCGGAGTGCATCGAGTTCAACGAGTCCCAATAACAGAAACACAGGGCCGAGTTCATACATCAGCGGCATCAGTTATTATTTTGCCTGAAGCTGGGGATGTCGAAGTCCAAGTCGATGAGAAAAAAGATTTGGCTTTCGAAGTGTTTCGTTCCTCTGGTCCAGGTGGCCAGAGTGTTAATACAACTGACTCAGCGGTCCGCATCACCCACATTCCTAGTGGTTTGGTGGTATCGTGCCAGGATGAAAAATCCCAACATAAAAATAAGGCTAAAGCTATGAAAGTGCTTCGAGCTCGCTTGCTCGATTTAGCTCGACAAGAACGGGACGCTGAATTAGCAAGTACTAGGCGCTCTCAAGTGAGGTCAGGTGATCGTAGCGAGAAAATAAGGACCTATAATTTTCCCCAAGGACGTGTTACGGATCATCGTATAGGTCTAACATTGTATAAGGTTGATCAAATTATGGAAGGTGATATAGAAGAGATTACTCAGTCATTAGCTGAGGCAGAACAGGCTGAAAAAATAGCACAGTTGAACTTGGTATAACTTATTGAGTAGAAATCGTCAATGAATAATTGTGAATTGTTAACTGGTTCGACTATTCTACAGGCAATTGAATGGGCTAATCAGATTCTGGCGAAGGGGGAGATTTGCAGTAGTAAAGTAGAAACAGAGATAATACTTGGTAATGTGTGCCAGTTGAGGCGGATAGAACTTTATCTTATGCATGACCGACAGCTTGATCAACAGGAAGTTTCAAGGTTCTCAGATCTTGTATATCGAAGAATAGATGGGGAGCCGCTGCAGTATCTTACTGGGGTATCCGAATTCTATGGACGGAGTTTTAGTGTTACTCCAGCAGTAATGATCCCTCGCCCTGAAACGGAAATGATTGTGGATTTGGTCCGGCCCTTTTTGGAGAAGAGAACCGGTCAAGAATGGCACAAAGAAGGTTTAAGCCAATACTCTACGAAATTGAATGATTACCCGGTTAAGTTTGCTGATATAGGAACAGGGTCAGGAGTTCTTTCTGTTACACTGACACTTGAGTTCCCCAGCGTAACTTGTTATGCCACAGATATTTCTGGTTCAGCTATAAAAGTCGCTCGTGAAAATGCTAAAGCTCTGTCGGTCGAAAATTATCGATTATATTTTTTACAGGGTTTTTTGTTAGATCCCTTAATAGACGACGGCATATTTGATTTGGATCTGATAGTATCTAATCCACCTTACATTGCAACCAAAGAATTAGATAGGTTGCCTAAGGAGATACGTAGTTATGAGCCTCAAGCAGCTTTTGATGGTGGGGAAAATGGCCTAGAGGTTTTTAGTCAACTTATTAACAACATTTCCAAATGTTTGAAGGTTGGTGGTATGATAGTTTTAGAAATTGGTGCTACTCAATCGAGTGCTGTTACCCATTTAATGATTGCCAGCGGTGTATATGAGAGTATTAATACGGTAAAGGATTATAATGGGTTAGACCGATTTATAACTGCGATCTATGTTGGTTAAGCGTAGTTTACTCTAATAATGGGAAGGTAAAAATGTTAAATAGCGATAGCCAAATAGCAATACTTGGAACGGGGAATATGGGCGGTTGTCTTCTTGGAGGAATCCGCAGGGCAAGCCTAGTTCCTCCAAATCAGATTATAATAACAGGTCAGCGGGCAGACCACCTTAACTCTATTGCAGATGAATGGGGTGTGAATTGGACGATCGATAACCATAAGGCGATTAGCAATGCAGATGTAATTATGATTTGTCTAAAGCCTCAAACAATTGAACGGGTTGTAGAAAAAATTTGTGGAAGCTTGAAGAAATCTCAGTTAATTATTACCATAGCAGCCGGGGTAACGACTGCTCAGATCACCGAAATGATAAGTAACGAAAACCCTGTGGTCCGGGTAATGCCTAATATTGCCTCATTGGTTGATGAAGGAGCAGCGGCCATTGCGATCGGTCGTTACGCAAATGAGGAACACAAGAATATTGCTGCCCAAATTTTTGAAGCTGTGGGGCGTGTTGTTTTTGTAAAAGAAAGTCTTCTGGATGCCGTAACTGGTCTTAGTGGGAGTGGCCCAGCCTATATATATATGGTAATAGAGGCTCTTTCGGATGGGGGTGTTAAAATGGGATTGCCACGGGATGTAGCTATGGATCTTGCAGCTCAAACGGTACTAGGTGCTGCTCGGCTAATACAAGAAACCGGTCAACATCCGGCTGTTTTACGTGACCAAGTTTTGACTCCTGGAGGGACCACAATAGCCGCGGTTCACGACCTTGAAATTCGTGGGCTTCGAAGTATGTTGATAAGTGCAGTTGAAACCGCAACCCAGAGGTCACGAGAACTTAGAGACCGTAAATAGGCCAAGTTTTGTCAAATGGTATTGTTTGGGTTATCTCCTCCTCCTTTTAGTTTATCCTAAGCAAAAAAATAAAATCTGAAAATTAAATGAAATTCAGATAATTCTTAATGGTAAAGAATTTCCTTTTTAGGGCCCTTCTGTATCATTTGGGTACTATATGGTACCCAAATGCCCCATTGGTTCATTATATAGTGTCAACATATGTTGAGCAATAAGGTTTATATTAACCTTAGTTCACTTGATGTTACATCATTTTCATCATCTAAAGGTCAATAAAAATGCTATAAGTCTAATTTTTTTTTTGACAATAGGGGGTATACTATATACTATAGTGGGTAGAAGTGGGGCAAGGTGGGGTTAAAAGTCCTGTTATGCCAAACACTTGTGTAGTATTTATCAATCAATACCTAAGGTCAAGCAGCTAATTCCTTTATATTTATAGGAGATCTGGGGATGGTCAACTTCCTGGGTTCATATACCTATACAATGGATCATAAGGGTCGGGTAAACGTCCCTGTAAAGTTTCGTAAACATATACGAACGGAAGAAGATGATTCGTTAATTATAACCCGAGGTTTAGATGGTTGTCTCTTTGTGTATCCTATTGATGAATGGGAACAGATTGATACTCGATTGAGAGAACTACCCGTAACTAGGCAGAATACACGGATTTTTATCCGGATGCTATCTTCTCAGGCGATCACAGCGTCTATGGATAAACAAGGACGCATTGCCTTGCCTCGGCATCTGATTGAACTATCTAGGATTGATACCGAGGTCATGATCGTTGGGACTTTAGATCATTTCGAGCTATGGAGTCCCTCAGAATACGAAAAGGTGATGGCAGAATCAGGCCACACTTACGAATCAATAGCTGAATCTTTGTTAGCTTAATCTACCTTATGCAGTGATAAGTTAGTGAAAGAAATCTCGTGATCTTAAAAAATAAATATAGACATGTTCCGATCCTCTGCGGGAAGGTGGCAGAAATGCTAGTGTGGAACAAGTCAGGCATATATGTGGATGGGACAATAGGGGGAGGTGGTCATGCGAACGCTATTCTTGACCGCCTTGATAGGTCAGGTCAAGTAATAGGATTAGATAAGGATCAAGACGCAGTAAGAGTATCGATAAATCGGTTGATAACTAAGAATGATCGTAGAGTTAAAGTTATACACAGTGATTTTTCAGATGTGGGCAGTGTCTTGAAAGAGCAAGGGGTGTCCCAGGTGGATGGATTTTTGTTAGATCTAGGAGTTTCCTCTTATCAAATCGACCGCCCAGATCGTGGGTTTTCTTTCATGGCAGAAGGCCCTCTTGATATGCGAATGGACCAGAATAATCGGTTGACTGCTGCTGATATAGTCAATCGGAGTTCAAAAGAAGAAATCGAAGAAATTATACGGGCTTATGGTGAGGAACGTCAGGCACGAAGGGTTGCGAATGCAATCATTAATGCCCGAGAAAAAGAACCATTAACAACCACTTCAGGTTTAGCTAAGGCAGTTGTCTCTGCAGTACGAGGACGTTGGGCAGTTAAATCATGTGCCCGAGTTTTTCAGGCATTTCGTATAGCAGTTAACAATGAACTTGACAAGTTAAAAATAGCTTTAGATTCAGTGATCCCGTTATTGAGAGATAGGGGTCGTCTCGGTGTTATTTCTTACCACTCTCTAGAGGACCGTATAGTAAAGCAGATTTTTAAACAATGGTCGGCAAACTGTATTTGTCCGCCAGGGATTCCTATCTGTATTTGCCGGCATGAACCGGTAGCAAGGTTGTTGACAAAACGTCCCATAATCGCGTTACAAGAAGAAGTAATGGAAAATTCAAGAGCCAGAAGTGCTAAGCTAAGAATGGTTGAATGTATACAAAACTAATAGTCTTTGTTTAAAAACTAGTAAGTTGTTTTTGTTATAACGAAAAGGTTCCTGATGAAACCCTCTTTAAAGTTCGGTAGTGAATACTCTTATATCCGGCAATTGTTCGGTTGGATCGGATCGATAGCACTTGTAACAGGATTAAGTATGTTTTATATCTGGCATCAGGTGCAGTCCAGGGGATTGATGCGGGAAATTATGTCCCTTAAACACCAGAAAGAAATAGTAGAAAAGGAAAACATTTATTTACAGGTTCGGTTAGTACGCCTTCATGAGAAGCATAGAGTAGCAACGCTAACCACAAACCGTTTTAATCTGAATCAGATAGCTGTGGGTCAGGTTGTAAGAATGGATTCTGAGGATATCGGTTTAGCTTCAGTAAAAACTGAGCCTGACATCCGGGCAGTTGCAGGTATTAACCCAGATAGGTCTTTAATTCTGGCATCATACCCATTAAGCCAATTGAGCAAACGTTGAGGATTACACTGTTATGATCTCCAAGCCCTGTATACACAGACTAACATTTGTAGTCGTGGTCGGGGTTGTTCTGTGGATACTTCTAGGTTTTCGAGTTAGTCTCATCCAAATACGTGATGGAGAATCATATAGACAGCGGGCTCATTCTCAGCAGCATCGTCTTGTTACCTTGGATCCACACCGAGGTCGTATTTTTGATCGTAACCAGGAAATTCTGGCCTTAAATGTCGAATTTGAATCCTTTGGCATTAAAAATTTTAATCCAGCTCTATTTAATGATTCTGAAATAAGAAAATTTACTTTACAGGTCTCCCAAATTACCGGGGAAGATTCCCAAGTTATAACTGATCGTCTGTCTTCTAAATCTGATTTTGCATATTTGCTTCGTTGGGTTCCACCTGAGGTCGGGAAACAGATCCGACAACTACGAACCTATAGTCTTGTTGAACCCTATATCCGTATCGAAAAGGAATATAAAAGGATATACCCATACCAAAAAGCAGCTGGTCAGATCCTTGGATTTAGTATTGACGGTATTGGTAAAGCTGGTTTTGAAAAAGAACATAACGATTTGTTATCCGGGGTAGAAGGACAGAATTTAGTAAAAATTGATGCGCAGAGACGCCCCTACTCATGGTTAGATTCATATTATAAACCAGCTAGAGATGGATCGGATGTCATGCTGACTATAGATATAGCCGCCCAGATTATTACTGAAGAGGTTCTTGAAAATACAATAGAACAGCACGATGCTTTGGGTGGAATGGTTATCATGATGGATCCCAGGAATGGTGATATCTTAGCTATGGCTAGCGCTCCCGATTTCGATCCTAATATACCTGGAAGATATCCATTTGAATCTCAGAAAATTAGACCTGTCGTTGATATTTATGAACCTGGCTCAACTTTTAAGGTTGTAGCCGCCACGGCAGCTCTTGAGACTGGCGTTTTTTCTATACATGACCGGATAGACACATCAGCAGGTCGAATTGTCATCGGATCTCAGACAATTTCAGATCATCAGGTATTTGATGAACTCAGTGTACAGGAGATTATCGAACATTCCAGTAATGTTGGTATTATTAAAATAGCATTAGATTTGGGGGCTGAAAAATTTTATAAATTTGTCCGGGCATTTGGATTCGGTATTAAAACCGGCGTTCAACTTCCTGGAGAGGCGCGGGGAATCTTACATAAACCACAATCTTGGTCGAAAACATCTCTCCCGACGATGTCTATCGGTTATGGTATTTCAGTAACAGGTCTGCAATTAGCAACTGCATACTGTGCAGTTGCTAATGGTGGTTATCTTTTGCAACCAAGAATTGTTAAGTCAGTTGAAAATGATAGTATGATTCATCCATCCCCTAGAAAAACTGTACGCAAGGTCATGTCCGAGGAAACGGCTGAAACTCTTCGAAAAGTCTTTGCTGGAGCTGTAGAACGGGGAACAGGAAAAAAAGCGGCTATTTCGGGATTTAAAGTAGCTGGAAAGACAGGTACGGCCTGGAAAACACAAGAAAATGGTCGAGGTTATACAAGAAATTATCGTTCCTCATTTGCTGGGATGTTTCCAGCAGAAGAGCCGGAGATAGTAATCTTGGTAATGATTGACGACCCTAAAAAGCAAGGATTCTATGGGAGCACAGTTGCCGCCCCAGTTTTTCATAAAATTATAGAGCGGTTAGTTCATTTGCCCGGAGGTCCCGTCAAATCTTTACCAGAATCGGAGAATGGCCTCCCTATTCATTTGGCCTCAATTAACTCATATAAGAAGATCCAATCTAGTGAGTCCGTTACCGGAACAGATTATAGTAATCTAATTCGAGAAAGCTTACTTGCAGATGTGGCTAGTAAAGAATTAGAAAATCCAATTTCTAGAATTAGGTCTAAGGAATCTCAAATCCTTCTACCTCGGGTTGTGGGTATGAGTACGCGCGAAGCTGTTAAAACTCTCGCGGAGAAGGGGATTGAAGCAACTATTGTTGGTACCGGCTATGTCCAACGTCAGAGCCCTGAACCCGGGAATCTAATTTATTTAGGTGATCGCTGTATCATTGAATGTAACCCCTATAACTAAGTGGGTATGTTGGGCCACTTAAAGTGGATATTGAGTTCATGCAACTAATAAGATTATTAGATGCTCTACCTCAGAAGACAGTTATTGGTCGATCTGATAAAATTGTCGGCAATATTGTCCACGATTCTAGATTGGTTACCCCCGGTGATATTTTTGTCGCATTGCGTGAACCAACTGGCCGAGACGGCCATAAATATATCCATGAGGCTATTGCCCAAGGTGCATCAGTTGTTGTTAAGGAGGCTGGTGGATTTGTAAAAGATACAACATCAGTAGTCGTTGTCCCTGATACTTCTCGGGCATTGGGGTACATGGCTGCGGCATATTTTGGTAATCCAGCGAATGAAATGAGCGTCATTGGAATAACAGGAACTAATGGAAAAACAACAGTTTCATTACTAATCGAGGCTATTCTTCAGGAATGTGGTTATTCTGTTGGAGGATTAGGAACGCTGGGAAGTCGTTTTGAGGGCAAGGTTCTTGATCCTACTTTAAATCATACTACACCTTATCCTATGGAACTACATCGTACCATTAGAAAAATTCGAGAACGGGGAGGAGCTTTTATAGTAATGGAAGTATCTTCTCATAGTCTCGTATGGGAAAGGTTGACCGAGCTTAATTTTAATACTTGTGTTTTTACAAACCTTTCCCGAGATCATCTGGATACTCACAAAACATTCGAGGCCTATCGGGAAGCCAAAATGTTACTGTTCTCAGATTATCTTCAAAAGGACGGACAAGCTGTTTTGAACCTGTGTGACCCTGCTTTCCCTTATTTCAAAAAAGCTTCCCCTAGTAAAGTTTGCTCGTTTGGGTTGGAAAAGAAAGCTGATGTTCATACTGTCGGGCCAGTTAAATTTTCTAAGAATCGGACAACATTCACAGCACAGGTTAAGGATAATAATCCTTTCCCCTTGTTTCTTAATCTTTTAGGCAGATTTAACGTATATAATGCATTAGCAGCTATATCAGTCGGTTTAGAATATGGTGCCGACTACAATATCATTCAACGAGCCATCAGCAAGGTAAAGGTTCCGGGCCGTCTTGAACAAGTTGAAGGAGGGCAGCCATTTAACGTTCTTGTTGATTTTGCTCACACGCCCGATGCACTTGCCGCTGTTCTTATAGCATGTCAAGAATGGACTTCTGGAAAACTTATTGTCGTTTTCGGTTGTGGGGGGGACCGTGATTCTGGGAAGAGACCCCTGATGGGACATGCCGCTTCTAGTAATGCCGATGTAGTTATAGTAACTAGCGATAACCCTAGAACAGAGCCACCAGATCAAATTATAAAAGATATCGAACCTGGACTTCTTCCTAACACCCAAACACAGATCATTCAAGATCGTAGTGAGGCAATATTAGAAGCGCTAAACCAAGCACAAAAAGATGATACTGTATTAATTGCTGGGCGAGGTGAAGAGTCTTATCAAATCGTGGGTCATTCGCATATCGAATTTGATGATCGGATTAAGACACTTGAATATCTTGAGGCCAAGTATGGAAAATAGCTGTTCAATAGTGTACCCATCACTACAAAAAATAGCTGATATTGTTGGTGGGAATCTCTATGCCCCCCACTTAGAATCTAAAAATGATACAATTACCGGTGTGAGTTCGGATAGCCGGAAAATTGAAGCCGGAAATCTTTTTGTAGCAATCTCCGGTGAAAGGTATGACGGGCATGACTTTGTCAAAGAAGCAGAAAATATTGGTGCCCGAGTGTCTCTCGTAACATCGGAGTGGCATAACCAACAACCTCAAGGTGAAATTCCTTACGGGGCAAGGATTATTGTGCCAGACGTTATCAAGGGATTGCAAGCTTTTAGTCATTGGTATCGGTGTCAATTTCAATTACCCGTAGTTTCAGTTACCGGTTCTAATGGTAAAACTACTACTAAGGATATAATTGCCAATATTCTAGGGACAACCTCCAACGTTTTTAAGACTCAAGGAAATCTTAACAGTCAATTAGGTGTGGCAGAATCCATATTTGCATTAACTGAAGAACATGACATAGCTGTTTTTGAATTGGGAATGAATCATGCGGGTCAATTAGATAGACTAGCAAACATGGTACAACCTGAGGTAGGTGTAATAACAAACGTCGGACCAGCTCATATTGAGTTTTTTAATACTATCGAAGATATAGCTCATGCCAAGGGAGAGATTTTGGATTATCTCCCACAAGATGGTAGCGCGGTTTTAAACGCTGATGATCCGCTGGTTATGGGAGAGAGTCACCGATGTAAGGGGAGTGTAATAACTTTTGGACGAACCAAAGATGCCGATATTAGGCTATTATCTGTCAAAGTCGATCCTTCTGGATCATGGTTCACCCTCTCAGATGGTTTTGAATTTCATATTAACTTATTGGGGGAGCACCAAGTTATGAATGCTCTTGCTGCGGTAGCGGTCGGGCGAATATTTGGACTTCGTGATGAAGAAATAGCAATTGGATTGGAAAAAGTTTCCTCTTCCCCTATGCGGATGGATTATCATAAAACCGGAGGAGTTTTTCTGATTGACGATACTTATAACGCTAATCCATCATCTATGAAAGCAGCTCTCAGAGTATTAGATATCACTCAAGGACGTAAATTAGTGGTTTTGGGGGATATGTTAGAATTAGGAGAGATGAGTTTGGCAGCACACATGGAGTTGGGAAAAGATGCTGCTCGGGTTGCAGATCTGATTTTTACAGTTGGGGAATATGCTGAAGTAACGGCAGAAGGGGCTATAAATCACGGGGGGGCGAGCCTGAGCGTAATTACTTGTTTATCTACTGGTGATGCTATTTCAAAAGTTCTAACAAGAATCAGTGAAAATGATGTGGTTTTAGTCAAGGGGTCTCGTGGTATGAAAATGGAGATTATTGTAGAATCTATAGAGGCACATATTTCAAAGAAATAAGAGGTGAACGATTGTTGCAGCAACGTATTGATCTTCCATTACTGATTTCCTGTCTATTGCTCATTGGAATTGGCTCTGTCATGGTTTATAGTGCAAGTTCAGTTGTGGCGGAAGAAATGTTCTCGGGCGATAGTGGGTTCTTTGTAAAACGTTATCTGATAAGGTTAATGATCGCTCTTATTATTCTTGTTATTTTTACGAGTCTAAACTATCAAAACCTGAAAAAATTATCCCCTTTAGGTATGATTTTCGGAGCAGTTTTGCTAATCCTTGTTTTGGTCCCGGGATTAGGGATTCCTATAAGAGGGGCAGTTCGGACACTAGATCTTTTTTGGGTAACCCTACAACCCGCGGAAGGAATAAAAATTGCTCTGGTTATTTACCTTGCTTATTGGCTAGAAAAAAAACAAAACGTGATAGAACAGTTTAGATCTGGGGTACTACCAGGTTTGGTATTGATAGGAGGTACCTGTTTCCTCATAGCGCTGCAACCAGATTATGGTACGGCGATAGTATTAGGTGTTACATCTTTCACTATGCTATATATTGGTAGGGCACGCCTTTCTCATTTATTCGGTGTAAGTTTTGTTGTAATCCCCGTACTGTTTTTCAAACTATATAATTCTACACATAGTCGTCAGCGTCTCATGACTTATTTTGATCGTTTTTTCGGTAGTTCAGTCGACCAGTCTATCAATTTGCAGGGTGCAGATTATCAGGTCCAGCAAGCCTTAATAGGACTAGGTACTGGAGGCTTATTTGGAACAGGACTTGGCCAGGGACGGCAAAAATTTCTTTTCCTTCCTGACCCTCACACAGATTTCGTTTTTGCTGTCATAGGTGAAGAACTTGGGTTTTTAGGATCAGTCGCAGTTTTTAGCCTTTTTATTGTTCTAGCATGGAGGGGAATGCGCATTGCCCGAATGGCTCCTGATGCATTTGGTTTTTTTCTAGCTTCAGGATTGACTGTGCTCATCACGTTACACGTCTTAGTTAATCTAGGTGTAGTTACGGGCGTGTTGCCGACCACAGGTTTGCCACTTCCGTTCATAAGCTATGGTGGCTCTTGGTTATTGTTCTGTATGATGAGTATCGGCATAATGCTGAATATATCGAGGAGGTCTTACCGTCAACAGAGGCTCGATTATGAATAAAAATCATAAACCTCTAATCAATTGTAGGCATATACATTTTATCGGTATCGGCGGTATTGGGATGAGTGGTCTAGCCGAATTGATGTTACGGTATGGATATCAAGTAAGTGGTTCAGATATCCGGCAGACTCCAATTTTAGAACGCCTTTCGGATTTAGGTATAACTATATTCCAGAATCAAAAACCTGGAAATATAGTTGGAGCTGATCTTATTGTTTATTCTTCGGCTATTCCATTAGATAATCCAGAACGATTAGAAGCTTGTCAAAAAGGCCTTCTGACTGTGACCCGGGCTGACCTTCTGGGAACACTGTCACGGAATTTTTATGCGATTGCAGTATCTGGTTCACATGGTAAAACATCAACATCTGGAATGATCATAAAAATCTTAACAGAGACCGGATTGGATCCTTCCGGAGTTATCGGGGGGATTATGAAAGAGACGGGTTCGAATGTCCGATTTGGAAAGGGAAAATGGATGGTGGTTGAAGCTGACGAGTACGACCGTTCTTTCCATACCCTAGCTCCGATGGCGACAGTGATAACTTCAATCGATGCAGATCATATGGAATACTATGGGTCTCAGAATGCTATTGATGAGGCTTTTGTTACATTCAGCAATTTTATACCCGTTGATAGTCCTTTGATAGTTTGTGGAGACGATAAAGGTATTAGTAGAATTAGTTCATCCCTACGTCGCCGTTTAATAACTTATGGCCTATCTCCAAAAGCTAATATATCCGCCCAAAATGTTGTGCAGCAAGGTTGGAATATATCAGCTGATGTAGTAATCAGGGGTGTCCCCTCGGGGCAGCTCATATTACCGCAACCCGGTGAATGTAATCTACTAAATGCGTTGGCAGCTATTGGAATAGCTGATTATCTCAAAATTCCTATCGAACAAACTCTTTTAGCTCTAGGTCAATATAGAGGCCTAAGGAGACGATTCGAATTGTTGGGTAAGATAAGAGATATCACTATACTTGATGATTATGCTCACCACCCTGTAGAAATTGAAGCTTCATTACAGGCTGTTTCTAACTCTAATTTTCAAAGGATATTCGTAATATTTCAACCTCATCTGTATAGTCGTACAAAATATTTCGCCAGAGATTTTGGTCGTGTTTTTGGTCAAGCTCCAATTTATAGAACATTTGTTACTAAGGTATACCCTGCCCGGGAAAGGGATATGAAGGAAATCTCAGGGAATATAATAGTTGAGGCATCAAAAGAATTCGGTTCATCTGTCGAGTTTATAGAAGAAAAAGAGCAGGCTATATTTTCTATTTTAGAAGACCTTAAGGCGGGAGATCTAGTTTTAACACTAGGAGCAGGTGATGTTGATGGAATTGGCCGCCAGATCCTCAAACTTTTACAGGACAGGGGAGTTTAGGTAATGGATATTTTTACGGTCCTAAATAAAATATTGCCCGGTGACAGATTAAGACGTAACGAGAACCTTAATCAGCATTCGACTTACCAGATTGGTGGCCCAGCAGATGTGATAGCATCACCCAATACTCTGTCAGAATTACAGGAACTCATGGCTATAGTAACCTCAGAAGATATTCCGTGGATGGTGCTTGGAAATGGTAGCAATATTATTTTTGCTGATGAAGGATATCGGGGACTTGTGATAAAAATAAGAGGTTCAAATCCAGTTAGCGATACTTTGTGTGACCTCGAAAATGAAGATGACTATATACGAGCTGGTGCGGGGATTAGCCTACCTAGACTAGCCCGCTTCGCTGCATCATTAGGATTAAGCGGTTTGGAGTTCTGTGCTGGTATCCCGGGTGTTTTGGGGGGGGCTGTTCCGGGTAATGTAGGGGCCCATGGAAGTGAATTAAGTTGTTCATTGGATTCCATAGATCTCCTGTATCCAACAGGTTCCGTACAAACAATACCAGCATCAGAGGCTGGGTTTTCCTATCGACAGAGCAAGATTAAGAAGTCCTGTATCGTTACGGGCGCCGTTTTCAAATTGGTCCCTGATAATCCCGAAAATATATATGAGCGAATGAAAAATTATAGTGATTACAGGAAAAGAACACAACCGGGATCAGAACAGAGTGCGGGATGTATGTTCAAAAATCCTAGTGGGGACAAAGCTGGACGCCTTATTGAACTTTCAGGATGTAAAGGCCTTGAAATAGGAGGCACTCAAGTTTCAGAAAAGCATGCAAATTTCATTATCAATAAAGGTGGAGCAACGGCATCAGATGCATTCAGATTGATTGACTTAGTTCGTGAACATGTCCTTAGCCAAACAGGTGTCACTTTGGAGCTCGAAGTTCGTATTATCAACTAGGTTTATAATGAGAAAAAACTATCAAAAATTGATCAGTAGGTTAATAATTTCATTCGGATCTTTATTAGTTACTATAGGCCTGGTAGTAGGTATTTATGCCCTTTCCCACTGGGCAAGAAATGCTCAAAAATTTGATTTAGATACTATTACCGTATTAGGAAATGATCTTGTTGCAAAAGAAGAAATCATAACTATTTCTGGGCTTAAAAGAGGAAGCAATATATGGCTTGCTAATCTTTTTGAATCTGAAGGTCGTTTGTTGGTAGGCAAGAGATTTAATAGCGTAGTTTTAAACCGAAAGTTACCTAATAAGATATTAATACATGTTAATGAAAAACAACCAATTGCACTTCTGCAATTAGATAGACTTTATGGGATTTCTCAGAAGGCAGAACTTATTCCGATGATGCCAAAAAATGGATTGCCTGATCTTCCCATAATATCAGTAGATAAAGCGGGTTTCCAACGAATATTAAACACTATTAATGGAGGGACGCCAACTTTTGAATCTTTAAGGGATGCTATTTTAGTTAGTCCTGATATTATCCGAGCACTTTACCTGACCAGAACCATAAAGCAAAAATCCCCCCTGTTGTATAGAGAATTGTCGGAGGTTCACGTTCTTGGGGACGAAGAGACCGTAGTTTACATGGTTGATGGTGGATTAGCTATTCGGTTTGGAACCGGTCAATATCTCCGAAAGTTAGAAATGTTAGAACAGACGATAGCTAAGCTGAAAGTAGATTCCATTAAGACAACGTTGATCGATCTTCGCTTTAAAGATCAAGTCATAGTTAGGCCTACAAAACATGGAAATTCAGACCAACCCAAACGAAGGTTTTTATAACAAAAATTTAATGATCAAATAAAAGTTTAACGTCGTTTTTAATACTAAGTTTAGGAGGTAGGTTTATCGATAATAGTTTTCTAGTTACTAGTGCATATCCACTCAACCTGAGAGAGGTTAGAGCGGAAGGAGGCCTGTTGATTTCTTGGAAATTTGTGGTAAGAATTTTATCAACTTTAACAAAAAATGAGTCCCTTATCAATTTACCTCACAACAAAAAAATGGAGAAATAAATGTCAACATTTGATTTTGATGCAGAACCCGGTTTGTTTGCTCGTATGAAAATTTTTGGAGTTGGGGGTGCTGGCAAGAATGCTGTAAATCATATGGTAGAAGCTGGGGTCCCGGGAGTGGAATTTGTGGTTGCTAATACTGACGCACAGGATTTAGCTGGATCGAATGTCAAGAACAAGATACAGTTGGGCCATGAAATTACACGCGGCTTAGGTGCTGGAGCTAATCCTGATATTGGCCGCAAAGCTGCCGAGGAAAGTCGAGACATTATAGCTGAACATCTTACTGACATCGACATGGTTTTTATTACCGCTGGGATGGGAGGTGGAACTGGAACTGGGGCAGCTCCAGTTATAGCACAAATAGCGAAAGAACTTGGTGTCCTTGCTGTTGGTGTGGTTACAAAGCCATTTTCCTTTGAGGGATCTAAACGAGCAACCAATGCTGAAACCGGTCTAGCAGGACTTAAAGAGCATGTAGATACTGTTGTTACTATTCCCAATCAAAAACTTAAGGAAGCTGTAAGTCGCGATACATCATTTAAAGATGCTTTAAAAGTAGCAGATGAGGTATTGTTAAAAGCAACTCGAGGAATATCTGATTTAGTTATACTTCCTGGTTTAATCAACGTCGACTTTGCTGATATCAAGACGACTATGGCAAACAAAGGCGAAGCCTTAATGGGAACGGGCGAAGCTTCAGGTGATAAACGAGCTCTTGAAGCAGCTGAACGTGCTATGAAGCATCCATTACTTGAAGAAATGGAAATTGGTGGAGCCAAAGATATTCTACTTAACATTACAGGTGGTTCAGACATGACTCTTTTCGAAGTAGAAGAGGTTATGACGACTATTCAAGCAGCTGCTGGACATACCAATATTATTATGGGGACAGTCCTTGATGAAAGTTTAGAGGGCCAGATTCGAGTAACATTGATAGCAACCGGGCTCGAACGTACTTTAGGAACTCCAGACGAGCTCTTAACGCAAAATATTCTTAAATTTCAGCCTGAAATACCTAACAAAGTAGAAACCCCAACTTTTCAGACCGTGCAACGAAATGGATTTGAAACAGAACATGTTGGTATCGAGAATTCCTCAGGAAATATTTTAAACGGTAATAGTTTGGATGTCCCTAACTATATGGGGCGGAGGAGAGCATTTGGTTCTTAAAGGCTAATTATGATCTCAAAATTAAACCTATTTTAAGATAACTATACGAAGCCAAAATTAATTGACAGTTCAAAGCTGGGGCGATATTTTATAAGGCAATATTTCTTATATATCGCCGTTGAAGGGAGCCGTATCTGCTTTCCTTAATTCAGTTTGATTGCGGCCAATCCATAGCCTGTTATATTCTGTATATGCAATAAGACAGGGAGACACATTCGGTATGGCCGAGGGCCTTCCCCCGCAATACGATCCGAGGACAGTGGAGCAGAAATGGTCTGCTGCTTGGGATGAAAAAAACTTATTTAGTCCGGATCCCACTTCGGACAAACCACCATACACGATTGTAATTCCTCCACCCAATATAACCGGGATACTCCATTTAGGTCATGTTCTAAACAATACTGTGCAAGATATTTTGATACGTTTTAAACGTATGCAGGGCTTCAAAACGTTGTGGATGCCCGGCACAGACCATGCAGGTATTGCCACACAGGTTGTTGTTGAGAGAATGCTTGCCCAAAAGGGTATTAAAAAAGAAGAAATAGGTCGAGAAAATTTCTTAAATGAGGTATGGAAATGGAAAGAAGAGTACGGTAGAACTATCGTTCGACAACTGAAAAAACTTGGATGCTCGTGTGATTGGAAACGAGAGCGTTTTACTATGGATGAAGGGTTATCCGAGGCTGTTAGCATTGTATTTACCACACTCTTTGAGAAAAAAATGATATATAGGGGGCATCGGATAATAAATTGGTGCCCCAGGTGTAGGACAGCTTTGTCTAATGAGGAAGCTATACCCCAAGAAGACCAGGGTTCCTTATGGCATATACGCTACCCACTAGAAAACGGAGATGGATATATTAGTATAGCTACCACAAGGCCAGAGACCATGCTAGGTGATGTAGCTGTGGCAGTTCACCCCGAGGACCAACGACACGCCCATTTAATTGGAAAACGAGTAAATTTACCTCTAACTAAGCGAACAATCCCAATCATAGGCGATTCTGAACTAGTTGATCCGGAATTTGGTACAGGAGCGGTCAAAGTAACCCCCGCCCATGACTTTAACGATTTCATAATTGGGAAAAATCATAATCTTCCTCAAATAGAAATTATGAATGATAGTGGGGTTATGAATGAAGTTGCTGGCTCAGACTATCAAGGTTTGAATAGGGAAGAGTGTAGGAAAAAGATTGTTCAAGATATAAAAAAAATTGGTCTTCTTGATAGTATTGAGAATCATCTTCATGCAGTACGACACTGCCAACGGTGTGATACAGTTTTAGAACCTCGTCTTTCTAACCAATGGTTTCTTAAAACAGGGCCTATGGCTGAGAAGCTTCTCCAAGTTCTAGAGGAAGATGGGTGGCCTAAGTTTACTCCTGATCACTGGGAGAAAACCTATCGGCACTGGCTTGAGAATATTGAAGACTGGTGTATATCTCGACAACTTTGGTGGGGGCACCGGATACCGGTATGGTACTGCAAAAAATGTAATAAAGAGCATTCAGGTACCAATTCGCCAAGTGTCTGTTCTCAATGTGGCCACAATAAACTATATCAAGATGAAGATGTGTTAGATACCTGGTTCTCTTCTGCATTATGGCCTTTTTCTACTATGGGTTGGCCAAACGAAACAGCAGAGTTGAAGGCTTTCTATCCTACCTCTACTCTAGTAACAGGCCATGATATACTCTTCTTTTGGGTTGCTCGTATGATGATGATGGGCTACACTTTTATGAATGATCGTCCATTTGACGATGTATATCTTACTAGTCTTGTCAGAGATATAACGGGGCGAAAGCTGAGTAAATCATTGGGCAATTCCCCCGATCCGATTGAAGTTATGGATACCTATGGTACTGATGCACTAAGATATGCTATAGTGTTAATTGCTCCCCATGGTCAGGATCTACTTTATTCTAATGACCAAGTAGAAATAGGTAGAAATTTTGCAAATAAATTATGGAATGCAAGTCGATTAGTACTTATGAATCAGAAAGAGTTACAAATTGATCTTTTAAATCCTGCTGATATTTGGGACCGGTGGATTTTATCTCGTTTGACAACAACTGTGAAGCAAACGACCGAATCTCTTGGTCAGTATGCTTTTCACGAAACGGCTTTACTTTTATACGATTTTTTCTGGCATGATTATTGTGATTGGTACCTTGAGGTAATCAAGCAACGCCTTTATGGTGACGACAATGCTGACACTGGAGCCCAAGCCCGATGGATATCCTTTTTTGTCTTGGACCAAATTTTGCGTTTATTTCATCCAATTATGCCATTCATTACTGAAGAAATTTGGCAACATATGCGACCCTATCGTTCAAGTGACAATCAAGAATTAAACTGCATTGCCCTTTCATCTTGGCCAACGGTCGAACAAGATTTTCTTAGTGAAGAAGTAGAACAGGAGGTAATAGCCGTACAAGAATTGATAGGGGCTATTCGAGGAGTCCGTGCTGATTTTAGGATCCCTCCCAATTATGAAGTAGACGTATTCTGTCGGATTGGAAATACCCAATTAGAGAAAATATTATCGGCTCAGGTAAGTATCGTGAAAATTTTGTGTAAGAGCCGTCTTCAGTTTGTTAAAGAAAATGAATCTAGGCCTTCTGGGTGTGCTTCTGGAGTACTAAGAGGAATAGAATTCTACATTCCCCTTAGTGGTCTTATTGATTTGGAAATTGAAACTCAACGCCTTTCCAAAGAACGAACTCGGGTAGAGCAAGAACTAGAAAAAGTTAGAAAACGTCTTTCGAATAGACAATTTGTTGAAAAAGCACCACCAGAAGTTGTGGATAAAGAGAAGCTTAAGTTAGATAATTTTGAGGATATGGTTCGTAGGCTTAACCGTAATCTCGAAATGCTTTGTACTGGATAATTAAGTGAGTTACATTGATTTGCACACACACACTCATTGCTCCGATGGTACTCTCTCTCCGGAGGAGCTTGTTACGAAAGCTAAAGAGGCTGGCCTAGAGGCTTTGGCGATCACTGATCACGATGCCGTAGATGGGGTTAAAAGAGCTCGTTCCGTCAATACACCTGGGTTAGAAGTAATTAGTGGGGTGGAGCTCAGTGCCAGAGAAGGGCCTTCAGATGTCCATATTCTTGGATATTTTATTGATCTTAGCAATGAGAAGTTACTTTCTTCCCTTGAAACTTTTAGAGTCCATCGCATAAATAGAGCTAAGGAAATTGTAACAAGACTAAATAAATTAAAGGTTCCGCTTCAATGGGATGCGGTATTATCGCAAAAACAAGGCGAAAATACCAGTATAGGGCGCCCTCATATAGCGCGAGCTTTGCTAGAGGGGGAATACGTGAATTCGATAAGCGATGCATTTAACCAGTATCTAGGTAATAATGCTCCAGCTTTTGTTCCCAAGTTTTTCTTCTCAGTTTCTGAAGCAATCGAAATAATTCATAAAGCAAACGGATTAGCTGTCCTTGCCCATCCCGGTTCACTTAAGCGGGACGAACTTATTGAGAACTTCGTTAATTTGGGTTTGGATGGACTAGAAGTAATACATCCAGAACATAATAATACTTTGAAGATATATTACAATAGATTGGCAGCCAAATATGGTCTTGTTACAACGGGTGGATCTGACTATCATGGCTCAAGGGTAGGTCGATGTGATCTAGGTGGGATGAATGTCCCCTATCAACATCTAGTAGATTTAAAATGTTTAAGAAAAGAGTAGCCTAACTTGATTGGAGGTCCTGTTTTTTTCGGACCTATTAAGGAGAGATTAAATGCGTCTATTCCTGCCGGACTTCTTTGCTAACGATATCGGTATCGATTTAGGTACAGCTAATACATTAGTTTATGTTCGTGGACGAGGAATCGTAATTAATGAACCTTCTGTAGTTGCAGTCAATAACAAGACTGAAAAAGTAGTTGCAGTTGGAGCTGAAGCTAAAGTTATGCTGGGCCGAGAACCACCTGACCTGAAAGCACATCGGCCTCTACGTGATGGAGTTATAGCAGATTTTGAATATACAGAAGCTATGATCCGATACTTTATTCGAAAGGTTCTAAAGAACTCTTTTTTCATACGTCCACGTGTCGTCGCATGTATTCCATCGGGGGTGACAGATGTTGAAATGAGAGCTGTCCGGGATTCGGCAGAACGAGCGGGTGCTAAGGAAGTAATGCTCATATCAGAACCTATGGCAGCAGCGATTGGATGTTCTTTACCAGTCGAAGAACCTGTAGGAAGTATGATTATCGATATAGGTGGTGGTACTTCCGAGATTGCTGTTATTTCCCTTGGAGGGATTGTGACTGCCAGGTCTGTCCGAATCGGTGGTGATGAGATGGATGAAGCTATCATTAGTCACTTGAAAAATGAGTACAATCTTCAGATTGGTTTTAATATGGCAGAGCAGATTAAATGGAAACTTGGGTCTGCTTATGCGGTTTATGATAAAGAAATAGAAATGACGGTAAAGGGCTTGGATCTTATTGATAGAATTCCCAGGTCTGTAGTTGTAGATTCTTTAGCCATCCGTAGAGTTCTTTCTCAGCCTCTGAATGGGGTAATAATGGCAGTTCGGCAAACCTTAGAATCCACTCCTGCTGAATTAGCTGCTGATATTATTGATCGTGGAATTATCATAAGCGGTGGTGGATCCCGTTTGCCAGGTCTAGACAAGAAAATAACAACTGAAACTAATCTTCCGGTTAGGTTAGATGATCAGCCCATGACTTCAGTTGTTCGAGGCGCTGGGAAAATCATAGAGAATTTTTCAGCCTTTGAAAAAATGCTAAGTGTCTTGAAAGATTAGAATGTATAAATTTATGTTTGCTTTGTACCAACGCCGAGAAATAGCCACGTTTATTGGGGCAATCTTAGTGTCTGTGATTCTTCTTTCGGTTTCTTCAGTACAGCAAGCTAATATTATGAGGGCCGGGTGGTTGTTTATTCTTTCACCCATTCAGGAGACTTTTGCCTTTATTCCCAGCTATTTTAATTTGAAATCCCAAAATAAACTTCTTCGTCAACAATTGGTGCAGATCCAAATAAAATTATCAGATATGGAAGAACGGGGTATGGAGAATACCCGCCTTCGTAAATTAATCAGTCTTAAAAAGAAAGCAGAATTTACCTTTATCCCTGCAGAAGTCATCGGATGGAATACTGAACAAGGTTTAAATTCTATAGTTATTAATGTGGGGGATTCCGAACAAATTAAAAAATATATGGCAGTGGTCATGGAAAATGGTGTTTTGGGAAGAGTACTTGAGGTAGGTCCTTTTTCTTCACACGTGCAATTGTTAAGTGATAGAAGTAGTCGTATCAGTGGGATTATTCAACGCAGCCGTGAACGGGGTATCATACGGTATAAGAGGGATGAGCTATTTATGCAGGTCTCGTTACGAGCGGATGTCCTTAAGGGCGACAAGGTTGTAACTTCCGGCCTAGGTGGAACTTACCCTTCCGGTTTGGCTGTAGGAATGATAACCAAAATTAAAGAGGGGGACGTATTTAAAAAAGTATCAATTACCCCAGCCGCTAGATTTAATAGTGTTGAAGAGGTATTTGTTATTAAGGGTAAGGCTGAAGAAACTTCAAGAATCCCTAGGTCCCCAACATCCCCATAACTTATTTTTGTTTCAAATTGTTAGCATGTATCTAAAACTTATTATTCTTATTTTTCTGGCTTTTATGTTAGATAGTACATGGAGTCACGATATTTCGATAGGGAATATAAGGCCTGACCTTATCCTATTGGTTTTGGTATATACTGCTTTGAGAATGGGGTCTTTGACAGGTACATTGCTTGGTTTTAGTATTGGTTTATTGGAAGACTTTAATGGCTCGCCAGGAAATATGGGGCTTAATGCTTTATGTAACTCAATTATTGGCCATATTGTCGGTATGGCGAGAAAAACTATCTACCGTGATAGCTTATCTACCTTAAGTCTAACTCTAATTTTATCAGGGCTAGCCCATTCAATAATATATTGGTTTATCTATACTAGATTCGAAGTTTTTGAAACAACCTATTATTTAGGAACGATTGCGATACCTACAATAATCTATACATATATGGTAGGTTTAATCCTCATCGTCTGTTTTACAATGAAGCATAGGAAATTAGATGTCAGGAGTATTTTCCCAGAATAAAAGTTCACCTGAAAAAAAACAATTACAGGTATTGATAGCTATAATTAGTATTTTCTTTTTAATATTGGTTATTCGGCTTTTCTATTTTCAGGTTATTTCAGGTGACAAGTTTCGAGCTCATTCTGAACGAAATAGAATTCGCCCAGTAGGACTTGAGGCACCCCGAGGTTTAATTTTAGACCGTAATGGGTTGATATTAGCTGATAATAAGCCTTCATATACTATAGCAGCTGTACCTTTTGAAACTTCAGATAGAACATTAGAAAATCTTGGAAACCTTACAGAAATAGATGTTGAAAGTATTAAAGCTCGAATTAGTCGTTCAAGTCAGAATCGATTCAATCCTACGCCCCTAACACGTGATGTTTCCTTCAAGGTTGCTTCCCAAGTCGAAGAACATTTGATCGATCTACCTGGTGTAATAGTCCAAATATCTCCTAGCCGTACATATAATAACGGTGATTTAGCTGCTCATGCTCTGGGATATGTATCCGAAATCAATAGACAGGAACTTTCTAGACTAAAGACAAAAGGTTACAGAGCAGGAGATATGATAGGAAAGGCTGGTGTGGAGAAATCCTTTGAACATTATCTTCGAGGCAAGACTGGATTTGAATTTATGGAAGTCAATGCCCGTGGGGAAGAGCTTGGGTTAATATCTGGAATTGCAAGTATTCCTCCCCAAGCAGGTAACAATATCTACCTGACTTTGGATCATAGGATACAGACTATTGCCGAACAGGCGATGCCTGATAGTTTGGCAGGAGCGCTCATAGCTCTAGAACCTTCGACTGGAGCAGTTATTACCATGGTAAGTCAACCTGGATATAACCCTAATTTATTTTCAAGCTTAATTCTTGACAATACTTGGGACAAGCTTCTAGAGAATCCACTTAAACCTCTATTAAATCGGATAAATAATGGCCAGTACCCGCCAGCTTCCACGATGAAAATAATTACAGGAGCAGCTGCTTTAGAAGAAGGTTTGGTTTCCACCGAAACAATTTTACAAACGTGTATAGGAGGGTACCGTTTTGGTGACCGATGGGCGGGGTGTTGGGATTTTGGCCATGGAGCGTTAGCATTTCAGGAAGCTATGGCTCATTCCTGCGATGTATATTACTACCAAGTAGGAAATTTACTAGGCTTAGACACATGGGGTAAATATGCTCGAGGATTTGGGATTGGTGAGGCTACAGGTTTTGATTCAGGTCCAGAATATGCTGGTTTGTTGCCAAATTTTGCATATTATAATTCAGAGAATGATCGCCAATGGACGGCCGGAAAGATGCTTAATTTAGCTATCGGTCAGGGGGAACTTCTTGTTACCCCTCTACAGATGGCAGTAGTAATAGCCGCAGTAGCGAACGGCGGGATTCTTTACAATCCCTATATTTTTAGCCAGGCAGTATCCCCAAGGGGGGAAATTATTGAATCAACAAAATCTCGGGTTAAGGGTCGACTCCCGATTTCTGCCGAGACACTAGACCAGATTCAAGAGGCTATGGTAGCCGTAGTAAATGTTGGGACTGGAAAACGGGCTTCCCTCCCCTATGCACAAGTGGGGGGTAAGACCGGTACAGCTGAGAATTCAACAGAGTTAAATCATTCATGGTTTATTGGATATGCTCCAATCAGTTTTCCCCGTATTGCTGTTGCAGCAATACTAGAAAATTCCCCATCTGGATCAGTTGTGCCTGTAGTCCAGAAAGTTATGGATGCCTACCTTAATTCTATACCAGTAATTCAAAAAGGTACTGGCTTTAAGGAAACCCAGATAGCAGATCAAGAATAATTAATGGATAATTATGGAAACCCAAGTAACCCGTGCTCTAGTTAGTCTATCAATAATATTGTCTGTTATCGGAATTATAATGATCTTTAGCGCTACCAGACATGATATTGAGGTATCCACTCCTCGATATCTGCTCCAGGTAATGTGGTTTGTTTTAGGGGTAGGTATGATGTTTATCATTGCGTTTTTACCGCTCCGAATAATTCAAGCAATGACTGTGCCCCTTTTTATTGTTGTCCTAATTCTATTAGTTGTAGTCTTAAGTTATGATTCAGTAAAAGGTTCATCAAGATGGATCAGGCTTGGTTTCATTAGTTTACAGCCTTCAGAACTTGGAAAAGTATCTGTTTTATTAATGTTAGCTCATTATTTATCCCAAATCCGAGGTGATTTCAGAAAGCCTTCAATAATAGCCATAAGCGGGTTTATCACTGGTTTCCCAGCTCTTTTTATTTTATTACAACCAGATCTTGGTACATCAATTGTCTTTGCTACAATATTTAGTGGTTTATTATTTAGGATGGGATTGACTATCAGCCAATTATTGCTTATGATTTCTCCAGTTTTAGGTGTTATGATTGGAGTATTGAGTGATTTTAACTGGATTTTATGGTCATTATTTATTCTAGCAATAGCGTTTGTTATGTATGTTAAATGGCCTCCCCGGTACGTTACGGCAATCTTGATCATCGCACATCTTAGCGTCGGATTGGGCGCCGAACCAATGTGGGATTCATTACATGATTATCAGCAGCAACGGATCGAAACGTTTTTAAATCCACAAGCTGATCCTCAGGGTACAGGATACCAGATTATCCAATCAAAGGTAGCTATAGGGTCCGGTGGGCTTTTCGGACGAGGCTTTTTAGAAGGGTCTCAGACTAATTTAGCTTTTCTGCCCGAGCAACATACTGATTTTATCTTTTCAGTTATAGCTGAAGAATTTGGATTTATAGGTTCAATTATAATTTTAGGAATGTATTATACTTTTATCCTGATCGGTATTTATATTGCTATGAATGTAAAAAGTAGGTATCAGAGTCTGATAGCAACTGGTTGCGTAACTATTTTTGCATTTCATGTTCTTACAAATATCGCAATGGTGGTTGGTTTGTTGCCAATTGCTGGTGTCCCGTTACCGTTTCTTAGTTATGGCGGCTCGTTTTTATTAACGAGCTTAATTTTGTGTGGGTTATTAATGAATGTTTGGCGAAATAGATTTGATTACTAAATATTTCGTCACAGACGAGGAATGAAAATGTATCCTATCTTACTTGAAATCGGTCCGTTAACAATTAGATCCTATGGGTTATTGCTTGCCGTATCTTTTATACTGGGGATTATCTTAGCCCTAAAGCGCTCTAAGCAAAGAGGTTTGAACCAAAATCTAATGATAAATATGTGCCTACTAATTATGCTCGGAGGAATTATCGGGGCACGAATTATGTATGTAATCCCTCATTGGAATGAATTTAGCGCCAATCCTCTAGATATCATCAGCCCCTTTCAAAGCTCTGGAACTATCGGATTGACTGGTCTGACAATGTATGGAGGATTTATAACCGCTATATTAGTTTCCATTTTATATCTTCGTTGGCATAAATTATCAGTTTGGAAAACATGCGACGCTTTTGCACCCAGCATAGCTTTGGGTATTGGTATTAGTCGGGTTGGCTGCTTTTTAAATGGCTGCTGTTTTGGCTTACCAACGGATTCCACCGTAGGGGTGGTCTTCCCAGTACTAAGTGCTGCAGGATCATTTTATCCAGATACTGCACTCCACCCTGCTCAGTTATATAATGCAGTACTTGGTTTCCTCCTCTTTGGTTTGTTACTATGGGTAGGGCGAAAGCCTCGATTTGATGGTTTCTTTTTTGCAGTACTATTAATTGGGGAACCCATTACTCGATTTACTGTAGACATATTTAGGTATTATGAAGCGAGTATGACTCTAACCGATTTTGGGGGCTACGTTTTGTCCGTTAATCAGGGAATAAGTATTATGTTATTTTTGGTCGGAGTGACCTTGCTAGTGTCACTTAGACAAAGAACTAAGCAGCGATCCCAGCGGAAGCATTCTGGGAACTAAAAATGTAATAAATTATCCCATTGTATGTTGTTGGGGAAGGTAAACGTTTTGGTATATAGTTTTAAAAATATTTTTATGACGAAAGAGTTGGTTATAAAATTGCTTTTTCCTTTGACATTATAGATCATGATAAAGTAGGAGCTTTTAGATGCATATTGGAGTCTTAACAGGTGGTGGGGATTGTCCGGGATTAAACGCAGCAATTCGTGCTGTCACAAGGCGTGGAATTAAGACTTACAACTCAAAAATCCTTGGGATAGAAAACGGCTGGGCAGGTTTGATTCAGAATCAGACTCAACCGTTATCACTACAGTCTGTTTCGGGCATCTTACACAGAGGCGGTACAATATTAGGAACCTCAAGAACTAATCCCATGAAGGATGAAAAAAACATCCTGAAAATCAAGAAAAATATGGCTTCACTAGGCGTCCAAGCAGTGATAGCTATAGGGGGGGAAGATACATTAGGGGCTGCTGCTGGGTTACAAGAAATTGGTATCCCTATGGTTGGTCTCCCAAAGACAATCGATAACGATATTGTAAAAACTGATATGACTTTTGGATTTGATACAGCTGTCAGTATTGCAACTGATGCGATAGACAGGCTGCATACGACAGCAGAATCTCATCACCGAGTAATGGTTGTCGAAGTTATGGGAAGGCATACTGGGTGGATTGCCTTAAAATCGGGGATTGCTGGTGGAGCTGACTGTATATTAATTCCAGAAATGCCTATGAATATTGATCAAATCTGTAATTTAATTGAACAACGTAAAGATAGGGGTAAAACCTTTAGTTTGGTTGTGGTAGCAGAGGGTTTTACGTTAGAGGAAGGTACTAGGGAGCATATTACCCTGGATAACAATATTGATGAATTTGGCCATGTCCGATTGGGTGGCATAGGTGCGATAATAGGAACCAAAATTGAACAGCAAATGAAGATTGAAACCCGAGTGACAACTTTGGGGCATGTTCAGCGTGGGGGAACCCCTACAGCTTTTGACAGGGTTTTAGCTACGAGATATGGAGTAGCTGCGGTTGACTTAGTGCAAAATGGGAACTTTGGAAGAATGGTCACATTAGAAGGTTCAAATATCAAGAGTGTTCCTTTAAGTGATGTGACAGGACAGATACAAATGGTAGATCCCGAGTTATATGAACTCGCCAAGGTGTTTTTTGGATGATCTGATCTCGAGGTGGTTTTAGCGATGGCTGGGCGTAGACTGATCATTGTTGGAAACTGGAAAATGTATACCGATCTGGTGGATGGGACTTCTCTTGTTGCTAATGTAATCCAGCGAACAGAGAAGTTGACCACCGATGCTGATATTATATTATGTCCGCCATTTACCCATCTAACTGTTGCCGCAACACAGCTTGCTGCCAGTTCAATTTCGTTAGGGGCACAGAACATGTCTTCGCTACGAGAGGGAGCCATGACAGGTGAGGTATCAGCAAGAATGCTATTGACTTCGGGCTGTAGGTATGTTATAATAGGGCACTCTGAAAGACGTAGAGGTTTTTGTGAAACAAATGAGTTAATAAACCAAAAAGTTAAGATAGCGATCGCCGATAGCCTAACCCCAATCCTTTGCGTTGGAGAAACATTTGAGGAACGGGAGGCGGGCCATACAGAGCTCGTCGTAGAGGAACAGGTTCGGAAAGGTTTAGAAGGTGTAGAGCTAGGACTCTCTGAAGATATTGTTCTAGCGTACGAACCAATCTGGGCGATCGGAAGTGGGCAGGTGGCGCAGCCGGATTCAGTCGACAAAATACATGGGACTATTAGAGAAATTTTAGCTGATATGTTTGGGGAGAATTTAGCCAGTAATATACGTATTCAATATGGTGGCAGCATAAAACCGGAAAATGCTGGGGTTATAATGGCTAAACCTCACATAGACGGAGTCCTGGTGGGAGGCGCAAGTCTAGATGCTTCATCTTTTGAGGCAATTATCCGAATAGGACTTGGTAGCCAATAATAGATAGGTTTATAGTCACAAGATAACTTTAAAGGATAAGTACAGTGTATTCCACTATAGTAACCATCCATGTACTAGTTTGTATTGTTTTGATCCTAGCTGTCTTATTACAATCTGGCAAGGGTGGAGGTTTGTCTAGTGCATTTGGTGCGGGTGGTGGTGCTTCGGGCGGTATGGCTGGCCAGATGTTTGGCGGCCGTGGGGCTGCTACCTTTCTTAGTAAGGTTACAACGATTTTAGCAACTTTGTATATGCTAATCATCATCGGTTTAAATTTATTACCAGATGAAGGGCAGCGCCCTCGTAGTATAATCCAGGAAGAAGCCTTAAACAACCAACAGACATCTCCTGCTCAAGGTTTACCTGATGTAGACGCAGGGTCGCCTGTTTCTCCCTTAGGGGATCCTTCCCAGACCGGTACGACTGGTGAACAAGAATAAAATAACTATTTGCTGGGTCAATTTTAGGTTTTGAATTTAGACACTGCCGAAGTGGTGAAACTGGTAGACACGCTGTCTTGAGGGGGCAGTGGGAGAAATCCCGTAGCGGTTCGAATCCGCTCTTCGGCATTATTGGACTCAAATGGGTGACACAGGTATTGTGTAACCCATTTTTTATATCCCCGTTCTTCTATCTCTTAAAAATCCGGATACATTATGGTTTTGTGGCATATTTATGTGATAAATTGTGGCAGGGAGGAAATATATAATAGATTCCACGGGACATATCTGTCGCCCTTATTCTTTATCTTAAAAGTTTTTGTAATAAATTGGGTTTTAATTTCTGTTGCTTATGGGCAAGCACAAAAAATAAATTCTATAGGGAAAATTATGCCTCCTGATGCAGCTCCTCTTTCCCAACAAACTATTCGCCTGATGGGAAGAGAACCCCGTAGTCTTGATTCTGGTATAAATCCTTACGATGATGATGGGGTAATTTTAAGGCCATTTGAAATGTTAATGCGAAGAGATGAATTTATGCGGCCGATACCAGGGGCAGCAGAACGTTATGAAGAGTCAGCTGATGGGTTATCATGGATTTTTTATCTTCGACCAGGTGCTCGCTGGAGTGATGGTCGAGCCGTAACCGCCCATGATTTTGTTTACACTTTTAGGAGAAATATTGATCCAAAATCAGGAAATATATTTGCAAAATTTTACTATGATATTAAAAATGCCCGAGCTATAAATCAAGGTCAGATTACAGATCTAACACGATTGGGCGTTCACGCCCTAGATAACCTGACCCTCATTATTGAAACTGAACACCGCACACCATACCTATTGCATGTTATATCGTTCCCAGATACGTTCCCGGCACCTAAATGGCAGGTAGAGAAATATGGTCGAAAATGGACTGAACAAGATTATATTGTTTCTAACAGTGAATTTAAAATAGGTGAATGGGTTAAAGGTAGTCACATTACTTATATCCCTGACCCAATGTATAATGGCCCCTACAAACCATTTTTAGAGAAGGTTACTCAATTGTTTAGGGATTCATCTACAGCTAATATTTTGCCCTACGAGAATAATGAAGTTGACATTGAATTAATAGACCCAGCAGAACTTCTTCATATCCAAAATGACCCTCACCTAAATTCTGAAATAGTTCGTTCAAAAACATACAAAACCTGGCATCTTACTTTTCGAACTCAGGTGCCACCGTTTAATGATATTCGAGTGAGGGAGGCATTTGCCCGTATAGTTGATAGAGAATCAATCATACGGGTTATATTACGAGGCATGGGAGTTCCTGCATATTCTATGCTTCCACCTGGTTTTGATGCGTATGCAGGTCCAGATTATAAAGCTTTTCAAGATTACAATCCGGCAAAAGCTAAATGTTTAATGGCGGAAGCAGGTTACGGTAAGGGATTTCGATTCCCTACAACAGAAACCTGGTTGAGAGCTCCAAGCCCTATAACTCGTCGAATTGCTGAGGCTATACAGGAGATGCTAAGAAATCATCTTGGGGTCAAAATCGTTTTCCGTAGTACTGATCCTAGTTCTTATATGAATGCAATGTTCAATTGGCAAATTCCACTAGGATTTATCCCATGGGGTGCTGATTATTTAGATCCTCGAAATATGTTAGATATGACATGGCGCTCAGGTAGACGGGGAATGCAACGACATGATTGGGTTAATCAAGAGTTTGATGATCTGGTTAGCAAGGCAGTGGGTGAAACTGATCCAGACCAGCGTACAAAAATTTATAAGCAAGCCGAGAGAATATTAGTTTCAGATTATGGTGGAGCATTTGTATACCATCCAAGTCGGGTTAGTTTACGGAAACCTTGGGTCAGGGGATACCACAGGATGAGTGATGGTACAGTTGGTGAAATAATATGGAATCAAATCTATATTAGTAAGAAGTAGTTTGGTCAGGGCTATCTAAATTTTACTCTTCCCTTGGAATTATAACTCATCTATATTGTTCTGGTTTATTTTCATTTACAATATTTTCTATCATAAAGGTAAGGGTTCTAAAAATGTTTTCTTGGATTTTTGATCCCCAGGCTTGGGTTCTACTAGCAACTTTATCTAGCCTAGAGATTATACTTGGTATTGATAATATAGTTGTTATAACAATTCTAGTGAGTCGTCTTCCAGCTTATCAACGACAGAAGGCCCGGATCATCGGCCTTGCTCTAGCAATGATAACTCGTCTAATGTTGTTACTTACCTTAGCATGGGTCGCCCAGTTAAAAACGGAGCTTTTTACTATTCTTGGTGAGGCTATTTCTGGCCGTGATATCATTATGTTAGTTGGTGGGTTTTTCTTACTTGTCAAAAGCATCCATGAAATAACTCAAATGTTTGAGGAACAGAAACACGCTGGTTATGCTGGCAAGGTTGCTTCTTATGCTGGGATTTTAATTCAGATAGCGTTGATTGATATAATTTTTTCTTTAGACTCCGTGATAGTGGCAGTTGGAATGGCTGCAGATTATGTCCCCGTCATGATGCTGGCAATTATTTTTGCTATTTTGACTATGATGTTAGCTGCACGATCTATAGGAGATTTTGTTGATGCTCATCCAAGTGTAAAAATGCTAGCGTTAAGTTTCCTTGTTCTTATTGGGGTAGCTCTTCTTTTAGAAGGGATCGATATTCATGTAGACAAGCCCTTTATATATATATCTATCGCTTTTTCAGTAGTTGTTGAGTTTGTTAACATGAGACTGAAAGGAAACCGATTCAGAATACTGAGTTGTGCTATCCTGATTTTATTTATCTTAAAGTTCTTACTTGGATTCGTGGGAATACCAGTAGGATATGAATATCTTTTTGTAGCTGTATTGTTTACTGTCGGTGTGGAGATATTGAACTTGCGTTTACGGAGATACCTCCAAGTGCCCAAGGGGACTATTTAGACTAATCTTATCTTTAGGAGTTATATGGAGTACCGCCAGTTAGGACAGTATGGGGTCAGAGTGTCTCCTATTTGCTTAGGGACAGCTTTCCGAAGTTTTTGGGCTGGAGATACTGATGAGAAAACTTGTACTAGAATCATTGAAAAAGCAGTTGATCTGGGGATAAATTTTATTGATTGTGCGAATTATTACTTCAGTGGTCGATGTGAAGAAATCGTGGGAAAAGTATTATCGCATATGAAGAGTAGGCGTGACGACTTGGTTATTACAAGTAAAGTTTGGAGTAATATTGGACCAGGCCCAAATGACAAGGGAGCATCACGATTTCATATTCTCCGAGAAATAGAACGATCATTAAAGCGAATGAATATTGACCATATTGATTTATATCTTCTCCACCATTTTGATCCGACAACTCCTTTAGAGGAAACTCTTTCTACTATGAATGATTTAGTGCGCAGTGGGAAGGTACGTTACTTTGGCATGTGTAATTATACAGCGGCACAGATAGTGGAGGCTTTGTGGGTTGCCGATAAAAACAGATATACTACCCCAGCTTGCTTGCAAAATGAGTACAACCTGATCTGCCGTTCTAATATGGAGACCGAACTTATTGAACGTTGTAGTCGCCATGGGTTGGGCATGATGACATACAGTCCCTTAGCTGTCGGACTGCTAACTGGTAAATTTCGGAGAGGTGTAGCGCCACCTATAGGCTCCCTTTGGGGGAAAGATCTTGATCGTTATCGGCATGTTATGACCCGAGGAGTTAACCAAGTAATCAATGTATTGATCGATATTGCCGGAGACTTAGGTAAAACGCCAGCGCAGGTTGCCTTTGCCTGGATTTTAGACCATCCGGAAATTACTGCCGCAATAACTGGCCCTGATAAGGCTGAACATGTTGAAGAGGTTTGTGGTGGAGTTGGCTGGAAGCTGCCGCCTGAGCTACGCAAGAGGCTAGACGAAGTTTCATCCCCTGAAAACATAACCCAGGAGCAGTAAGGTAGGGGTTAGTTTTAAATTACATTCCTCAAACTTAATTTGTTAAGTTATTATCCTCTGGTACTTTATCAATACGGAGTCTTTGGATATGTGTTGTCTCTACCTGTAGAGCTGTCATTAGATGATCACCCGTCCGTACCTGTTCTCCCTGTTTTGGTATATGGCCTAGCAATTCTATCATTACTCCACCTGAGGTGTCTGAGGTTAATTCTTCGGGTAATATTAAACCGCAGGCAGCAACAACTTGGTCAACTGGACAACTGGCTTCAACTATAAAACGATGTATTCCGGTCCGTACGATTAATGGAGTTTCCCGATCGAATTCATCTTGGATCGGCCCCACAAGCTCCTCTAAAACATTTTCAAGAGTAATCATTCCTGATACTGTTCCATACTCATCTACAAGGATAGCTAATACGGTATTACTTCGCTGAAATTCCCGGAGAAGGGCATCAAGTTTTATGGTTTCAGGCAAGAAAAGGGGATCACGAGCAACAATTTCTAAGTTTGATGATTTACTTTCGTCAAAAAGTGTCTTAAAGAGATCTTTAACATGAACAATACCAATTATATGATCAAGATCCTCGTTGCATAGTGGAAATCGGGTATGGCTTGATTCGGAGACAATTCCGAGCTTAATGTTTATGTTATCATTTTGGTTGAGATACACTATTTGATTTCTGGGAAGCATATATCTTCGAGCTACTTTTTCTTCTAAATCTAATACATTTTCGATGATCAACCGCTCTCTTCGGGTAACATGCCCACCGGCAGCCATACTCCCTAGTGTTAATCTGAGTTCTGACTCGGTAAACGAATCACCATGTTCGTTAGAGAGATGGATTCCTAGACATTTTAACATAAAATTACTACTGATATTTAAAAGCCAAATAAATGGTCTAAATACCTTATAAAAAATGACTAACGGGATTCCAATTGTGAGTGCTGTTTGGCGGCATAGTTGTATAGCGACAAACTTAGGGACTAATTCACCGGCAGTTATAAGGAGGAAAGTGATAAATGCAAAAGCAATTGGTATAGCTATCAAGTGGGCTGTTTCGGCCGCAAAACCCATTGAAACGACCATAGGTTCAAGTAAGCTTGCCATACGCAGTTCACCAAGCCATCCAAGTCCCAAGCTAGTAAGAGTTACTCCTAGTTGGGTTGTGGAAAGATAGGTGTCCAATCTAGGAAGAATATGACGAACAATTTGTGCTCTCCGGACGCCTGCGTTAGCAAGTACCTCAATTTCGGACAAGCGGACCCGAACCAGTGCAAATTCAGAGGCGACAAAAAACCCGTTCACTACGACTAGTAAAAAAATAAGAATAAGGTCAGTCATTATATAAGAACAGTTATGGAGAAAATAGGTCAGTTCTCCGGTAGCCAATACCCCAAAAAATTAAATAGTCCTTGAATGCTGCTCACCTTCAGGAAACTGATTGTCAAGAATATCATATCGATAGTCAAATATATCATCTAATTGATTTCTAATCCATCCAAAATGTACCATACGGCCTAAAATACCAAATGGCAAGGCATAATGGACAACATCTTTAATTTCTACCCCACCATCAATAGATTTCAATCGATGTTCATGGTGCCAAAACTTGTAGGGGCCAAATCTTTGTTCATCTATAAAGTAGCTAAGTCTTTCTGATTGAGTTATTTCCGTCGTCCATTTAAAGTAGAACACCTTGTATATCTTAAGTTGATAAGTGATAATAAGCCCGGGGTAGATATGTTCAGGTACATCACTTGTAATTGTAAGATTAATCGATGGTGGTGTTAGTTGTTGGAGGTTTTGGGGTTGGCAAAGGAACGTCCACGCTGTTTCAAGTGAAATAGGTAATTTCTGGGTCCGTTGGAGCTTGTATACCTTCATTAGCTTCTATCTTTTTGGGTTTATTTTAAGGAATTTCTTGCTTTAGCGGCAATGAGTATATTATCTCTGTTTGAGGTAAGGTTACGTTAATCTTTATAATTAGTCAAATCATAAGGGAGGATGATGAGTCTAGAAATCATAGTATTTGCTACTATGATGGTATGACCAAACTTATTATGGTTATTCTAGTAACTGGAGGTTCAGGACTTATTGGAAGCGGGTTAATAGCACACTTAGAGCTATTAGGTCACACGGTTATTCGCTTAGTCAGATCAAGCAATAAATTAAACGATAAAGCAGTATTGTGGTCTACTTCAACAGGATATTTCCCCTGGGATAATTCTATACAAATAGACGCTATGGTGCATTTAGCTGGTGAAACAATCCTAGGGTTATGGACCCAAGCTAAAAAACGTCGTATATATGATAGCCGTGTAAGAACAACTCAACAGCTCTCTAAGTTTCTAGCCTCATTAAAATATCCACCAAGGACTCTTATTGCAGCTTCGGCAACTGGGTATTACGGTGATCGTAGTGAAGAGGTTTTAATCGAAGAATCTTTGCCAGGCAAGGGTTATTTACCTAGTGTGTGTAAGGAATGGGAGGGGGCTACCGAATCAGCTCAGAGAGCTGGTATTCGGGTTATAAATCTCCGTATTGGAGTTGTACTAAGTTCAAGAGGAGGAATATTAGCTCACATAAAACCCCCTTTCCTGCTGGGGCTAGGTGGTAAAATAGGGACCGGTAGACAATACATGAGTTGGATTACTCGAGAAGATTTAGTCTCTATAATTCAGTACATATTAGAAACCGAGGAAATTATTGGCCCCATTAATGCTGTTTCGCCGCAACCTGTTACCAATAAATATTTTACTCAAAGTTTAGGGACGGCTCTCAATCGTCCAACTTTATTTTCAGTGCCTTCGGTTGTTATCCGTTCGTTACTGGGAGAGATGGGCAAAGATCTAATGCTGGCAAGCACGCGAGTCCAACCTCAAAGCTTGGAACAAAATGGTTTTTCTTTTCGTTATCCGGATTTGACAGAGGCATTAGATCATCTATTAGATCCTAGCAATCCGAACTCAAATATTAAGGCCTAATGTTTAAGCATAAAGAAGTGATGGTTATTTAATGCGTAATATAAAATCTAAAATTGCAACCGATATTAATACTTCTCCTAGGACCGGGTTTTTGGATACGTTTGAACGGCTGGGGAATCGTCTACCAGATCCGATTAGTCTATTTTTAATAGGGGCATTGATCATTATTATTGTTTCCGATATAGCTGTCCGGCAGGGTTGGAGTGTTGTTCAGACGCTTCCAGAACCTATCATAGGTATAGATGGTTCTTCAGACATCGTTTGGAAAGAAACTGGTAAAGTATTTAAGCCAATTAGTCTTTTAAGTCAGGATGGTTTCTTTTGGGTGGTAAGCAGTATGGTAGACAATTTTATTAATTTCCCCCCTCTTGGTGTAGTTCTAGTGGGAATGCTTGGAATAGGAGTTGCAGAGCGGACCGGTATGATCGGGAGCATTCTCAAGGCGTTTATGTTGGTGATCCCCGGTAAGCTGCTAACTCCAGCTGTAATTTTTATTGGTATAATGTCTTCTATGACCCTTGATGCCGGATACGTTATCTTGCCACCGCTCGCGGCCGCCCTTTATAAAGCAGTAGGTCGGGCTCCCCTAGTTGGCCTGGCTGCAGCCTTCGCAGGTGTTTCCGCTGGGTTTAATGCCAACTTATTTGTCACAGGTTTAGATCCATTACTAGCGGGTTTATCGACTGCTGGAGCTCAGACGATCGATATTTCTTACCAGGTAGCTGCAACTAGTAATTGGTATTTCATGATAGTATCAACGTTGATAATGACTTTGACTGGATGGGGCGTAACGGCATGGTTGGTTGAAAAGAGACTAGAAACAAAACCTTCCGAAGAAGGAGGGCCAATTTCTAGTTCTAACAGTTCGAATCATGATCATTATACTCTTATTTCATCAGAAAAACGGGGTCTAGTTTGTGGGGGATTAGTTTTCTGCGTGGTTTTCCTCCTAATAATGTTGATGATACTTTTGCCAGATGGACCATTTTATGGCAAAGGTCAATTATTTGAACGGTGGGTAGAATCGATTGTACCTTTGTTGTTTTTCTGCTTTCTTCTTCCAGGAATAGCGTATGGAATTTCGACTGGAACTATATCGAGTGATAAAGATGGAGCACGAATACTTATTGAAACTATGTCAAAAATGGCGCCAATTATTGTCTTAGGGTTTTTTGCAGCTCAGTTTATAGCTTATTTTCAATACTCTGGCCTTGGTCTGATGCTAGCTATGGCGGGTGGACAAGTTCTTGGACAGGCTGAAATGCCATCATGGATGTTGATAATATTTTTTATTGTTTTGACGATGTTTTTCAACCTCTTGATTGGATCTATGTCAGCTAAATACGCACTATTCGCACCAATATTTATCCCCATGTTTATGATGGTTGGAATCAGTCCGGAACTTACTCAAGCAGCATATCGAATTGGGGATTCTGTTAGTAATACAGTTACACCTCTCAATCCTTACCTTATTATTATATTGGTTTTTATGCGCCAATTTTTGCCAAAATCTGGTATGGGTACCTTAATCTCAACCATGATGCCTTATTCAGTAGTTTTTATGATTATTTGGACTTTCTTACTAGTACTCTGGATGGCTTTCGGGTTTCCCCTTGGACCGGAAGGAGATTTGGTGTATGTCCTCCCTAAAAAATGAAAAATTTTCTGGGAGCCAATATTCTGAACTTTGAAACCTAATTTTGATAACAAGTACTTGGGTTACTTTGATAGCCTAAACAAAAAGTAGTAAATGGGAACTCCTAAACTAGTTAATAAAAGCCCAGTAATAGCCTGGATAGGAGTTTCAAACAGCATATTAACTAAGATAGAGCTCGATCCTATTATAAATAGGAGAGGAACAATCGGATAGCCCCAAACTTTATAGGGCCTCGGTAGCTTGGGTATTTTCCGCCGTAGCGTGAAAACAGCTGCTGCTCCTGCGATCCAAAGCATGAGGTTTGCAAACACAACTAAAGTAATCAAATCTTCGAATGTACCACTCAGCGTTAGGATACATGCCCAAACAGCTTGGAAAATTACCGCGTGGCCAGGTGTTTTAAACTTGGGATGTACCGTTGCGGCTTTTTGGAAGAATAAATTATCCTGTGCCATCGCAAAAAACACACGAGGCCCCACCAGTATACTACTATTTAGGGCCCCCAGAATAGTTATAATGACAGCAATAGATAATAATGATGCTCCGGTTGGGCCCCATAGAAAATATGCTGCGGCTTCCCCAATTCGGACAATTCCAGACATTTCTTCGATCGAAAGTGCTTTAAGATAAATAAAATTAATGAGTAAATAAAGAGTTGTAACACTTATAGTCCCAATAATCAGTGCTCGGGGTAGGTTCCTTGATGGATTTATAACTTCTCCTGTTACAAATGACACTTCTTCCCACCCAGCATAACTCCATGATACAGCAACTAAGGCAAGACCAAAAGAGAAGAGTAACTGGGGCCAGTTGATAGTTACTATATTAATATGAAAATTATCTGGGTAGGAGGTATCAGCATATAATCCAAAACAAATGAACAACAGAAGTGCGCCAATTTTTATCAAAGACGATGTATTAGTAATATACTTGCTAATTCTGACTCCACGATAATTTACCAAGGAGAGCATGAGAATCATTATGACTGCAGTTAAGTGTCCGGTTGAAAGAGAAAATTGGTAATAGGAATCCAGTACGAAAAAATCTTTTTTAAAAAGAATATTTTCCATACCCATAAAAGGAAAAAAATAACCCATATATTCCGCACATCCTACAGCTAGCGAAGCAATTATTCCTGTGAGATATATACTGAATGAAACCCAGCCAAAAAGAAAACCAGAGAATCGGCCATACGCTTCTCGCAAATACACATATTGGCCCCCAGCTTGTGGCATTGATGCCCCTAGTTCAGCATAGGTTAGTGCCCCTAATAAGGCATGCAAGCCACCTACCAACCAGGCAATTAGTATCAGAAACCCAAATGGGATCCCCTTTGCTATTATGCCTGCCGTCAGAAAAATACCTGATCCAATCACAATACTGATTATGATCATTGTGGTGTCGAAAAGACCTAACTGTCGAATCAATCGAGTCTTTTCTTTCTGTTCAGTAGGAATTATCATATATTACTATGTTGTTGATAAAGATAAAGTTAGTCTGGAAAGGTTAATCAAGGAAAACCGGAGCGTATGTTACAATGTCACGGGTGGTAAGTCAATATTGGTTTTGGAGGAGGAGGCAATTAAACCATGAGTCATACAGCATTAGATCTCATCAATACGGAACTTTACCCACTGCACGACCACCAATCATTTTCTTACAATTCTTTAGTAAAGCGATGTAAAGAGGAACTTGCAACACATAGTGCTTGCTTATTAGAGGGCTTTATTACTAGTGATGCTATAGAAATGATTGTAAGTGAAGTAGATCGAGCTAGTATAGAAGCGTATGGGTGTCGAGAAACACATAACGTTTTCCTGGAAAAGAATGACAAAAAGTATCCTCTAACTCATCCTAGACGACAATTACAAAATACTAACCTTGATTCAGTTGCTTTTGACCAGATTCAACCGACACATGGCCTTCATATTCTATATTCTTGGGACCCATTATTATCATTTATTGCTAACGTACTAAATAAAGAAAATTACTATCGGATGGCTGATCCTCTTGCGGCTGTGACGGTTAATGTCATGCATGATGGGCAAAATCATGGTTGGCATTTCGATGAAGCTGCGGTTTCGACTACCATAATGCTTCAGTCGCCAAAAATAGGAGGGGTTTTTGAGTATGTACCGAATATTCGTCCTGAGGAGACCGGTGGTTATGAAGCAATAGATCAGGTGTTAAAGGGTTCCTATAAAGATATACGAACACTAAAAGTGACCCCAGGTACTTTGATACTTTTTGAAGGATACAGATCCCTACACCAGGTCACTACGGTCCGGGGTGCTACAACTCGGTATGTGGCAACATTTTGTTACAAGGATCAGCCAAATGTTTGTAATAGTCCCGAGGTACAAAAGATATTTTATTGGAGAACAGTCTAAGCACTACAGTGGGATGATATTGTTTTTGACTGACCTGTTCTAGGCAATAGGAGGTTAAGTCGTTGCGTGTGGTAATAATAGGCAATGGGATAACTGGTGTAAGCGCTGCTATACGGATAAGACAGCTCCAACCAACTTGGGAAATTAATATAATCTCGGGGGAGTCTTCATATCATTATTCCCGTCCTGCTATGATGTATATTTTTATGGGGCATATGACATATGAAGGGACAAAACCTTACGCAGATTCATTTTGGGGCGAACAACGTATCGGATTGCTAAAACAGTGGGTAACAAAAATTGATATTGAGAACAAAAAACTATATTTGAACACAACAAGGATATTGCCCTACGATAAGCTTTTAATTGCAACAGGTTCAAAGTCAAATCGGTTTGACTGGGTGGGAGATCATCTTAATGGTGTTCAGGGTCTTTATAATTTGGACGATTTGAAGCTATTGTATAGGAATGTGGAAAAGACAAAACAGGCTGTAATTGTAGGAGGCGGATTGATAGGCATTGAACTAGGTGAAATGTTATATTCTCGACATATAGAGGTGACATTTTTAATTCGTGAAAAATCCTATTGGAATAATATTCTTCCAATCGAAGAATCCACCATGATAAACAGGGTAATTAATGAGCGAGGGATTAGTCTGGTTACAGGTACAAATCTGAAAGAAATCATAGGTGATAGGAATGGGCAAGTCAAAGCAGTTAGAACAGAGTTTGAAGAAACATTAGATTGTCAATTAGTAGGCTTGACTCCTGGAGTATCTCCAAATATTGATCTAATCCATTCAACTCCTATTGCATCAGCAAGAGGTATTCAGGTAGATTTATCTTTTCGGACCAATATCCCAGATGTTTTTGCAGCTGGGGATTGTGCAGAAATTTTTATCAATGATGAATGCCCCAATCTTATTCAGCAAGTTTGGTACACAGGGAAAAAACAGGGTAATATAGCCGGTGAAGTTATGGCCGGTAAAGAAGTAGACTATTGCCCAGGGATATGGTATAATTCGGCCAAATTTTTTGATCTGGAGTATCAGACATATGGATTGGTATCTAACAAACCTGGGCCAGGTGAGCGACATCTTTTTTGGGAGCATAAATCCCACCGGCACTCTATCCGCCTTGTAGAAAAAGGAGATAGAATAAAGGGATTTATTTTTATGGGTATTCGGGCTCGCCAAGAAGTATGCGAAAAATGGATCGAAGAAAAAAGAAGCTTGCCGTACGTGATTAATAATTTAAGGGAAATCAGATTTGATCCAGAATTCTCAGTCTCCTACGAAAAAGAAATAGCTCAGTCATTAAAGGAACAAATCTAATGAGCTATAATTCTAGGCAAAAAGTACTAGTATCCCAAGAGACGATTCCTCAACTATATGATGAAGAATCAACTCTATTTAAGGAACCAGTATCTATTGCATCTCGCCCTACGTCTGCCAAGGTTAGAAAGATAATCTGCGGAGGGTTATTATGTCTGGGGATGCTTGGATTGACTATCTCTTTCTTTCAAATAAAATGGGAGTCATTATGGCTTTGGGTAGTATCATACGCTCTTTTAGCTGCTGGAATTACCGGATCTCTCTGGTTTTGCTATCGAGAGACTGGACTTGAGATAAAAAATGACAGAACAATGTTCAGTGGGGTAACGAATCGTGGGATAATAGCATGGTTCTTCGCCGTAATATTTACTGGATTTTATGGGATATTATATTGGTGGCCTGCATACTTAGATCAACTTATTAGGGTAGTTGACCCACTGTCTTGGGTTCTAGCTGGCCAGTCAGCGGACCAATGGTTTCTTTATGGGTTCCTATATACGATAGCAGTACTTATCTTTGGATTTAGAAGTTTAATAAAATATCGGAATAATAGATATCATATTTTTCGAACTATTTCAGTAATGATGGTTCAGTTGATCCTAGCTTTTATCCTCCCTCAGATTCTTCGATCACTTAATGAACCCGAGTTTTATTTTAGCTATTTTTGGCCTCTTAAATATGAAATTCTTTTCCCAGAATCTGTTGACAACCTAATTTCGGACGGAAATGTATTGGGAACCTTTATGTTATATTGGGGTATTATTGGATCATTTCTGGCGACACCTATTCTTACATATTTTTATGGCAAACGGTGGTATTGCTCATGGATATGTGGTTGTGGTGGACTTGCCGAAACAATGGGGGATCCTTGGAGGCATTTGATGCCAAGTTCTTCGATGGCATGGAGAATCGAGCGGGGCTGTATCTATACAGTTTTGATAATAATACTTCTTACAACGGGATTTCTCTGGATAAGTAACTTGTCAGGCGGGTTTTTGAGTCCTTATGCTGCAATCCTTAAGGAATGGTATGGATTTTACATCGGTGCCATATTTGCGGGTGTGATAGGGGTTGGTTTTTATCCAATCCTTGGGAGTCGAATTTGGTGTCGGTTTGGGTGTCCAATGGCTGCAATTCTTGGAATAATTCAAAGGTTCTACTCAAGATTTCGTATTACAACTAATGGAGGTCAATGTATATCTTGTGGCAATTGCACCACCTATTGTGAAATGGGTATTGATGTTAGAAGTTACGCCGAGCGAGGTGAAAATATTGTTCGATCTTCCTGTGTTGGGTGCGGAGTATGTTCTTCGGTTTGTCCGCGGGGTGTTTTAAAACTTGAGAACGGTACTTCATACAGAAATCGATATCCTGGTTCTGACAAACCTTTGAGCGCAGTGCTTACTGCTTTTAAAGGGGGTGGATGCCAGAGTAAGGGGAACAGCTATCTTTAGAGCTCTCAAAATATCCTCAATAGATCTAGATCACCTTATTAGATAGATGACAAGTGCCACCGTTAAGACACTGCATATCGTAGATAGAAAAACGGTATTGGCTGCAAACCCCTTTCTAGTACCAAATTCCATCGCAATTAAAACTGTATTGATAGCAGTTGGGTAACTGGTTGATACTACTAGAATTGGAGCTAGTTCTGGATCTATATTCAGAAGAAGAACAAGTCCGTATCCAATTAGTGGAGAAATTAAAAGTCGGCAAATAACAGAGGTTAGGCTAGTTTGCCAAGCTTGAGTTAAGTGAGTATTAGCCATCTGCATGCCTAGGGTTACAAGAGCCATTGGCACAAGCGCTTCAGATAGATATTCCAATGGAAGCCAGATAAAGGTTGGTAACTGTAATTCGTAGCTCCGAATAGTGAATGCTAGGACCAACATATATATAAAGGGCATTTTGATCGATTGTAGTAATGCTTTTCGGGCAGATGATCTCCCGGCAGATACGAGGAAAAGTCCAAGGGTAAAAATAAGAAAATTTTGCACTGCTAAGATTATTGCTTGGACGGGTAATCCGAGAGTAGGAAAAGCTAATTCGGTTGCAGGGAACCCAAAGTTTCCACTATTATAATAGATTACCGAAAGACTAAAAGCCTGCTTCATATCTTTCCGGTAGCGCAATATGATAGAAACCACAAGACTTAACAGGAAAAGTGCCAAAAGCATAAGCAAGCAGAATATACTCGTTTCCCATATAAAAATTGGATCAAGCTCAGATTTAGTCAGGGATACCACTAACGTAGCTGGCATTACTAAATACAGTAGTATTTTGGTTAAAGCTTGAAGATCAAAATGCCCTTTCTGCTGAATTAAATAGCCAAGAGCAATCAGAAAAAAAATTGGAGCAATGATATCAAGCAGAATATTTAGAAATAGCATTCGGTTTAGTGTTTGGAAACCTTTGTTTAGTCGGTTGGAGGATCAAAACGACCATCAATAGCCGTCCATCCTCCATCCACAAACATTACAGAGCCAGTTGTATACGAACTAGCATCAGAGGCGAGATATAATACAGCTCCTGCAATTTCTTCAGGCGTAGCCCATCTACGGAGCATAGTTTTTTCCGCGTAAGCTTTATACCAAGCTGAATTCTGTTTGATCTGGGAGGTGAGTGGCGTATCTACAACACCCGGTGCTATAGCATTCGCTCGGACACCCTTACTAGCAAGTTCAGCTGCTAATGTTTTTATCATCAGAACTACCCCAGATTTAGTCGAGGCATAAATTCCTTGACCTGGCTCAATTACCTGCGACCTTATGCTAGAGAAAACAATGATACTGCCTCCATTATTTTCGGTCATACTTCTAGCTACTTCGCGTACTAGCCGGAAGGTTCCAGTTAGATTAAGATCGACAACAGTATCATAATCTTGGTCAGTATATTCAAGGAGGGGTTTTCGAATATTGATACTTGGGGTACTTACCAGGACATCTGGAGGGTCGGTTTTTTTGAGAGCGGTAGCAATATTTTCTGTAGAACGAATATCAAGTTCAACAATTTCAGCTGAACCACCCTGGTGGTGAATCTCATCGGAGACACATTGGGCTTTCTTAAGCTGTAAATCAGCACATATCACATGTGCACCAAATTGAGCGAGGCACATAGCCGAACAACGACCAATACCACTTCCTGCACCAACAACTAGGGCTATTCGGTCTTTCATGTCAAAAAGGGTTTTGTAGTCAGTCATAATGTTTCTATTACTTTCGGTTAGGAGTATGATCAGGAGCTACATGAGTTTAACGTCTTGTATGGTTGCTCAAACATTCAAATTACTATCTTAGATTTTAGTACGATCTATGTCAAGTTGTTAGCGTAGAAGTCATTAACAGATTATCTCGAGTACTCTCAATGATTTTTTTTATCTTTTGGTACAAAATATTAAGAAATTACTGGAAGGAAATATATGGCTGACAAAATACTAATTATTGCTAATCCTAAATCTGGAAATAATCGAGGACTCCAACACGCAGAACTGGCAAGAGCACTTTTGACACAAAATGGTATATCAGTGGCTGTTCGCTATACCAAAGCTCGAGGTGATGCAGAGGTTATAGCGTTTAAGGCTGTGGAGGAAGGCTATTCTTGTGTCGTAGCTTGTGGTGGTGATGGTACAGTTAATGAAGTGGTAAATGGAATAGTAGGGTCAGATGTCAGTCTTGGTATCCTGCCTAGCGGTAGGGGGAACGATTTCGCACGGTCAGTAAATATCCCCTTTTCACCCCAAAAAGCAGCTATGGTACTTCTTAAAGGGCATAAAGTTATCTGTGACTTAGGGAAGGTGAACAATAGGTATTTTGCAACAGTAGTAACCCTCGGGTTTGATTCGGAAGTGGCTAAATTTGTTTATCAAGGATCGGGGCCTTTTAATGGAGTTTTAGCATATCTCTGGGGTGTTATTAGGACTTTGAGGCGGTATAAAGGGATCGATTTACGGATAAGTGGAGAATTTGGGGTCGCAGTGCAAAAGGTTCTACTAGTAGCGACTGGGAATACTAGCACTTATGGAGGTGGAATCAAGATTGTACCTAATGCTGACCCGACTGATGGTAAGCTTGATATCTGTATTGTTCAGATGATGAGTATTGGACAAATACTAAAGCTGCTCCCATCAGTTTACAGAGGGGCCCATCTTAACCACCCGAGTATATTGTCATATAGAGCCTGCAAAATTAGACTAGAAACAGAGGGCCCGATGGCTCTATTTGCTGATGGTGAACCTGTAGGTGAGACCCCTGTCGAAATTATTTCAAGTTCCGGTATTATACCGGTAATTTGTCCCAACAGGTAATCCTATAAATTATCTACTTTTATATATTCGAGAGTACATTATAGAACCTACAGTACCATCATTATATCGGGTATATCCTTTCAAATTTGACTTTCGTAGTTGCAATACCAGTGGATGAAATATGAAAGCTGCAGCATAATCTGAAACAAGAATTTCTTCCGCTTTCTTATAAAGATTAGTTCGGATCCCTTCGTCTAATTCAGCACCCGCATTTTCTACAAGTGTATCAAAATTAGAGTTTGCCCAGTCGTGTCGTCCGGCTCCTTTGGGTTGCGAGTGCCAGGTCATATCAAGCATATTCCGCGGGTCAACATAGTCAGCAACAAAGCGAAGGAACCCAAAGTCCAACTCCCAGTTATATAGTTTGTTCATATACGCTGTTCTGTCAAGAGTCTTAATATTAACTTTAATACCCAAGTGTTCTAAAAGCATACTCTGAATTGCTACGCCAGCCATTTTCATAGAAGGGGTTGGTGCGCGTATCCACATATCCTGCTGGGGGAATCCGCGGCCATTGGGATAACCTGCCTCTCGCATTAAATCTTTTGCCCGTTTTGGGTCAAAAGCCTGGTAGGGTCGCATCGCGTCACCATTATATTGCTTAAAATCTGGTGGGATCATAGAATAAGCTGGTACCGCTGCTCCCCTTAGGACCACTCGGCAAATAGCATCTCGGTCTACAGCTCGTGCGATCGCTTCTCGCACACGGATATCATTAAATGGGCTCTTTAATTTAAAGAAAAGATACCAAGTAGTCCTTCCAGGTGTTTTCACAAGTTCAGTACTAAGCACGGGGTGGCGTTCAATACGATCCATATCACTGATGTCTACTGTTTCTATATCAACTTCGTCATTTTCATAGGCAAGGACTGTTTGCGCTGTTGCATACCTGAATGGATGGATAACTTTCTCAAGAAAAGGCTTATGAGGACCATTATACATGGAATCAGGGACAAATGTCATATGGCTGCCTGTCTGCCATTCAGACATTTTAAAACCAGAATTTGATACTATGTTTTGCACTTCAGTCCACCTTCGGCCGTGTTTTTCGACAGCCCAACGGGGTGTCGGATAAGCTAATCCAAACGATACTACATGAGAAAAATGTGGTGTGCTGCGTTCCATATTTATTTTAAGTGTAAGATCATCAATAGCTTGAACACCTAGTTGATTAATATCTACAATTTTACCAGTGCTAATGGCTTTAGCATTCTTAATATCATAATAAAAAAAGGCATAAGGGTTAGCATTAATGGGGTTTAGCATTCGCCGGAATGCGTAGACAAAATCATGGGCTGTTACAGGTCTTCCATCATTCCAACGGGCCCCGGGCCGGAGATGAAAGGTCCATTCCATCGCATCATCTGAAACTGTATAATCAGATGCAGCAGCAGGAATTGGTTGCCATAGTTCATCTCTGATGAGCAATGTTTCAAACGGATACAGAGTTGATTCCCCATCGTAAAGATTAATCTGAATATCTAGGCTTCTTGGTTCCGGGCTCATGACGCGGAAAATTTGTTGATCTGGTGGTGCCGCATCAGGAGGGAGGGGGGTACCAACCGAATTAGTATATTGGGCGAAAGCAAGTTTAGATGACATTAATATTATGAAAATCAGTAACAAGAAAGGGGTATGACGCTGCAATGGTAATTCCTTTGATATTTTGAAGGGATGATAGTAGTTAGCAGTAATATAGAATCGGTTATTTGCAAAGGTCAAGAGATAGTCAAGCTTACTATATTTGCTTGACAACTAATATTCTGTCAACTACTTGATTACACAGGTGTTTTTATAGAACAATTAATTTTTCGGTTTGGAAAATATGCTAACTTCTAGTCCTTTTACTTTTGATCGGGTTTTTCGGATTGCTATCTTTGTTGTCGTAATATGGCTTATGATCAATTTGGTAGCCTATCTGAGCGATGTTCTTATTCCTTTTGCTATAGCTTTATTACTAGCCTATATAATCAATCCCTTAACGTCCTGGTTACAGAAAAAATTACCTTTTAGAGGTAGGCTTATTTCTGTTCTGTTGAGCTTAACAATTATTCTATCGATTGTTGTTTTGGTTCTATTAGTTCTCGTACCAGTAATTGTAGCAGAAGTAGCGAACATGCGCAAACTACTAGCCACATTTGTTGATACTGAGGATTTACACTCAAGGCTTCAAAGCTACATGCCCTTAGAACTAAGGGTGTATATATCAGATATATTGAAGGTTGAGGAGTTAATACATTTTTTGAATTTTGAGAATATTAAGGTGATTTCTCAGCAAGTTCTCCCGGGGATTTGGGGGGTTTTTTCGGGAACAATTAGTTTTGTAGTTGGACTTACTGTTGTGATTATCATCCTTTTATATTTGGTTTTTATTCTATTGCATTTTGATGAAATTTCGAGTGGTTGGAAGAGTTTAATCCCGGCCCAATATAAACCCATAGTTCTTGATGTGATATCAGACTTTACTACTGCAATGCAGGCATATTTTAGAGCTCAAGCTGTAATAGCTTTCATTGTTGGGTTACTATTTGCCATAGGGTTTTGGTTAATTAACTTACCCATGGGAATCTTTTTAGGGCTAATTATAGGCCTTCTTAACATGGTTCCATATCTCCAAATAGTGGGAGTAATACCAGCAATTATTATCGGGCTTATTGCTTCTCTTGGTATGGGTGAAAGCATCTGGCCGATGCAAGCTCTTATAATCACTGTATTTGTTGTAGTACAGGTTATCCAGGATGCAGTACTAGTGCCCAAAATAATGGGTAAAGTAACTGGCTTTAATCCAGCAGTAATCTTGCTATCCCTTTCTATCTGGGGCAAGCTGCTTGGGATTCTTGGTTTAATCATTGCTTTACCAGTTACTTTTCTGATCAATTCTTATTACAGAAGGTTCATTAAGGGTTTACTTACAGGCAATAAGCCTAACTAGAAGACAGTCTAATTTAAGTGTAGAAACAATTTGTTCAAGCAAGCGAGAACAGAGGAAAGATTTATAGATGGGGGTTATCTTATGGAAAGAATTTCGTGGGACGAATATTTTCTACGAATTGCTTACGCAGTCTCCGCACGATCCAATTGTATTCGGCGGCAGATTGGAGCTGTTATAGTAAATGAAAAGATAATTGAAAGTACTGGTTATAATGGCACTCCTATGGGCGTCCCCAACTGTTTTGACGGTGGATGCGAACGATGCAATTCTAATGGACCATCTGGGGCAAAACTTGACGAATGTATATGTATCCACGCAGAGGAGAATGCGATCGTCTTTGCTGCACGACACGGTTCTTCGACAAGCGGAGCAACAATTTATACTACAAACAAGCCTTGTCTGGGGTGCCTAAAAAAATCTATACAGGCGGGTATCGTTCGTATAGTGTATGCTGAAGATTATGCCTACACAGATTCTGTTCAAAAAGTTTATAACTGGTTGGTCAAACAATCGGGTATAGAATTAGTCGAACTCACACTTGATTAGGCCGCTCAAAACTCATACCTGATAGCAATTAGATATGTATTATTTTTCTTGACGTGGTTTTAATAAGAGTAAAGATTGTAAGCATTAAAATAATCACTCTTAACTTTGTTTCCGGGCAAAATTTTTTGCATACCAGTACTCGTATATTTCAATCAGACTTTACCTATCGTCGAGTTTCAGGAGTGGATAATCTACCTTTTGAAGAGGTGTTCCCAGATTACCATCCCCAAGATCGAGTTGGGTTAGTATCACCTCGTTTGGAGAATGGTCTCTTAGGAGCATCAGTAGCGCTGTTAGCTTTAACTACTGGATTTTATGATAACCTTAGAACAAAGTCGAAAAAATTTTTTGATTATCCACAACACTTCATGTTCGTTGGAGGAACGGGCACTTCTGTTTTTACTGAACAGAGTGATTTCTTTCCATCTGTTGAAGAGTGTGCAAAAGTATGGGGATGGTTGGATATTTGGCCTGAAACAAACTGGCATGTCATCCAAGCGACTCCATTTAGAATGCTCGAAGCAATATACAGACAACAGATAAATAGAATTATTTGGCCATCCTCATTTTTACTAGAAAATGTTGAGACACAAATGCCATTTTACGCCAATGACCTACTTCACAGTAGGTTAAAATCAGTGTGGTATTATGACAGTTCTCAAGCTGATATAGAAATTTGTGGTTCTGAAGTTGTTATGGATGTCATAAGGGAAAGTTTGGATGTTTTACCGGGTAAAAATTATGCAGAAAAACCCAAGAAAGAAGCCATATTGGAGAAGTGTATTATAAATAAATTTAAAACCGTAAAACCTGATGTCTTTCTTAAGGATATGGCAGTTTGCTTCACTGATGGTTAATTATGTTTGATGCCAGGTTCATTAATGAAAATAGGAGTCTAGATATGTTAGATAAATCTTACCTTTTTAGCGATGATGAAATGCGAAATTTCATTGTAAATGGATACTGCGTTCTTAATAATGTTGATTTATCCAAAACCTTGCATGATACAATCTACCACAAAACAAAGTCAATCATTGATACTGAAGGTAATCCAGGAAATAATCTTCTGCCTCGTGTACCTGAGATACAGAAAATTTATGATGATCCGTCAGTCAGAGGAGCTTTAACTAGCATTCTTGGACCAGATTATGTTATGCATGCCCATCGGCATCCCCATGTTAATCCTCCCCAAAGTCGTGGGGGTGGGTGGCATAAGGACAGCTACTGGGGTTATACAAAAGTAAGAGATCATCATCCCAGATGGCTAATGGTTATGTACTATCCACAGGATACCCCAGAAAAAATTGGCCCTACTGGGGTTATTCCAGGTAGTCAATATATCGAATCACGAGAAGAAACAGTTGGTGAAGATGATACAAAAGCTCCTGCCGGTATTCCTGCAAGTGGTGAAGCTGGTACCGTTGTGCTAATTCACTTTGATCTTTGGCATAGGGCATTCCCTAACGAAACAGACAAGTTTAGATACATGTTTAAGTTTCAATTTACAAGGATGTCAGAGCCGAAACGAGCTTACTGGAACAAGGGTAGTGACGAGTTTGATTTGGGAGATTTGGCAGATCATCCCCGGAGTGCAATGTGGAGAAATATGTGGCATTGGCTTTCTGGAACTAGATATTCCAGTACCCAGTCAGTAGATAGGAAAGAATTTGAGTCCCTTGCTATGGGACTAACTGATCCTCTTGAAGAAAAGCGTCTTCACGCGGCGTATACGATAGCAGAGTATGGTGAATCCGCATTACCTCATCTGTTAAAGGCTATATCAAATGAGGATGATGATATTAGAAGAGATGCATGTTATGGCCTGTGTGCTTTAGGACCAACAGCTGTAGAGCCCCTGATTGGACTGCTTAACCATGACAATGAGCGTATACGTGCATATGCTGCATATGCGCTAGGAGATGTTGGGTCAGATTCCGTTTCTGTAGCTGAACATCTAGTAGGACTTACCACGGATACCTCTGAATTTGTTCGGCAAAATGTGGCTGATGCCTTGGGTCAGATCCAAAAGAACCCTAATACCGTAGTGCCTGCCCTAATAAAGCTTATGAGTGATGAAGATGGCCAGGTACGGTATAATACAGCTTATGCATTAGCGCGGTTTGGAGAGCAAGCTCAATCAGCTATTCCTGTGCTTGCTGATGCTTTTTACGATGATAATCGCTATGTTCAAGGTCATGCTGCTATAGCGTTAGAACAGATTGGTACACCCGAATCTCTGCGGGTCCTGTTGCATTGGTTGCAGGCGTCTCGTTGGTGTCCTGTAACAACAAGCAAAAGTACTTTCTAAATCGAACTGTACACCCCCGTGGTTTGTTTACCAATCATGTATCATATGTCCTTGCCCGGGGTAGAATATAGCATCCACAAGGAAAGCCAAGACAACACCAGCAGTATAACCGATCAGAATACCGATAAAAAATCGTTGGCCTGTTCGGTAGGCGGAGGTACCAAGTTTTAGCAAGATAAATTTCGCTAGCCACGCTATAAATATAGACAGGATGGAATCTCTTATATTGCTAGCAAAACAGATAGCAAAACCTACCGGGGCTAGTGGCCACCAGATTAACAAGTGTCTTAGCTTGAGGAGCAGGACAAATATGATAGCCCCTGCTGCCATAAACCAAGGTTCATTTTGTCCTAGTGAGAGTGGATTCTTAATCCATGTGACAATTTCGTCGTAGTAGGACTTATTCAGACCGTTAAAAGCACCACCACCAAAGTTATATGCCCCGGTCGAATATCCCCAATATATTGAATAAGAAACAGCCGTTATCATACTTACGATAAACGCCGTAGTGAGGACCAGTAACAATCCCTTTTTACTTTTCCATAATCCGTCAGTCAGGCGGTCAATTAAAACTACAGATCCCATTCCTAGACCTCGCCAATTTCTTCCAAAAGCACTAGTCAAGCCTAATGAAGTGAGGCTAGGTTGTGAAATATTACCAGATCCAAGGGAGAGCACGGTAATCTGGTGAGCGTTTACTGGCAAATCAAGAAAGACAACTCCAGTTTCCGCTATTACTTTGGTTGTCCCAAAGTAAAGTACAAAGAGGAAAGCCAGAAAGACTAACATTACAGGAAGTGAAATCCCTGCTTGGTAAAGCCAGGCACAGATATAGGCAGAACCAACTAATAACCCTACTAATGCAGCCCGATAAGACACAAGTTCTTTAGAATCATCTAGTTTAGGTTGGTATCCCATAGCTTTCTTAAGAACGGCAAGGAGGTGTTTTCGGGCCGTCCAGAGGCTATACCCTACATAAACAAGAAATCCACCGAAAAATTGAGCATTGACCCCACCACTACCTCCAGGGCCACTACTACCCATATTTAGGCCAATATAGCTTAGTGCTCCAATCTCGAAAATACCGAGCATAAAGAAAACCCAAATACTTAGTAAGATATCGACATTTATAAAGTATGCAAAAGACAGCATGTAGGGACTAATTCGGAGAGGTATAGACGGGAACAGTGGACTTAATTGCAGGGGAGTTTGGAAAAATGTTCCAATGGGTAAGGAGGGTATGGCATTGGTGAAGGCTATAATATTCCACAGAGCAATACCTAATGCGAGTAGAAATCCCATCTGAAATAGTCGGTCATAAACCAAGTTGGGAAAGCGTTTAGAATTTTCGGCCTGTGAAATGAGTTCTAATGGAACCTGGACTAGGGGGAATGTTAGGCGTTCGTAATCTACCCATTGTTTTCTAAAGATTGCAGCTATGCAAGCTCCTACAAAAAAGATTGCTACAAAAAAACTCATCCACCAAGCTACTGGTATTATCCAGGGTGACCATGGTATGGCTGTCCCGGGTGGTAGGCCTTCGTAGAACCAACCCATGGCATTGTTTTGATTACTTGCTACAAGCCACTCTGGAAGGAACGGGATAAAAAGATCCGCCCACTGATTTTCTGGCTGAGCAAAGTAAAAAGGAGTAGAAATAATCGTAAGAAAATAAGAAATAAAGGCTTTACCAGGTATAAGACTTGAGATTAGTAGGATACAGAAAATCAGTGCGAGTTCTCGTCCGGTAAATGCAGCCTTTTTACTGAGAATGCGGGCTAAAGGGTTATATAAAAAAGTGAGAGCAAGAAAAATAGCTAATGCTGCAATAGGAAGATGAGATACTGACATCCGGGAGGTATGGAGAATATAGGTCCCGAAAGTAACCCATATGTTAAGTAAAATAGCAAGAATTAGTCCGGTTGATAAAGATCGGACGGTTAAAATCGAGGTGACATTCAAATTATGTTCTTTATCCTGATTGACCGATAACTTTTCCAATGTTTCCCCGTATAAAAATTAGTTTTTATTGATTAGAATTAGGATGATTGACGATCCTTTAGTAATATCTCGAAAGGATCAGTTAAGGCATATGGTTTAGCATGTTGTTCTTGGACCCATTCAGACAAACAATTATCCATTTCGGATTGGATCTCGCTCTGTTCTTGAAATATGTTATTGGTTTGATAATAATCGCTTCGCATGTCATACAAGGCGATAGGGTCAAAATCATAACCATAGGCATCATAAGTCCGGATCATGAGATGGGTTGGGGTTCGTACTGCCCGTTGAACAGTATAGAGACCGTGTCCCCATACCAAGTAGTCGTGCAGTTTGCAGCTTCCTGTTTTAAGTCCTGATGCAAAGGAACGACCATCGTAGTATTCGGGAAGTTCACCTCCGATAAGTTCAATAAGTGTCGCACTTAGATCAACATTGTATAAAAGATCGTTACAAGAGGATCCTGGTAAAGTTAGATCTGGCCATTTGATAATCAAAGGAATACGGTGTATACATTCGTCAGCACAAACGTGGTCCCCATATATGCCGTGTTCTCCCATCGCTTCCCCGTGATCCGCTGAAATAATTATAGCAGTATCCTTAAGGTCACCCAGAGCATCCATGATCTGTTGTATGTGATGGTCAGTATACTTAATTTCTGTGTCATAGCCATTGATAAGGTGGTGGAGGTCTTCAGGTTTCTTGATAGCCTCCGGCATATTCGGTGTAGGACTTGGTTTATCATATGGAAAAAGGTGTGAGGCTGTAAACCAACCTTCTAGATCTTGGTGCTGCTGAATAGCATCAGTATTGGGCCAATTCACAACATTTGGATTTTCTTTCATATGGTTGAACCAAGAAGTTGGTGCCTCGTAAACCCGATGCGGATCCCAATAGTTTATGTAAAGAAAGAAATTGTCTCTCCCATGATTATCTTTAATCCATTTTAGTACAGCTGTATTAACCTCATCAGCTGTTTCAGAACCGTTCTTTAAGTTGGGCGAGTGTAACTCTGACCAACCAAGGCTAAACCAGGTAGCACAATGTCTAGTAGGAAAATTAGAGAAACAGATACTGTCATAACCTTGCTGGCGAAGCACAAGTTGTAATAGCTGGTTTCGCGCATCTGGGCCGCCATATTGTTGTTCCAGGATTTGTGGTTTGGAGGTTGGGCCACCATGTGTTACTACGTTATGATTAATTCCAAATCGGCCAGTCATCCAGCCATGTCGGGATGGCATACACGGAGAATCCGCACAGTAGTAATTGTCAAAACGTATCCCCTGCGCCGCTATATTATCTATGGTGGGTGATGTGGGACGTTCATAACCATAGCAGCCTAGATGGTCGGGGCGGAGACTATCAATATCAATATAGACGATGCGCACTAAAAATCCCTTAATACAATAACTTCAAATTTTTTAAGCTGCTATTGCCTTGTTAATAATAAGTTCAAGTTTTTCACTATGTTTATGCCTCTTTGCCGCTTCAATAAGAGCTTCAGTTGGGAGTAATTTATACCTCTCAAGCCAAAATGTTATAGCAGCAAGCGCGGCACCCTTAACTCCGCCGATTTTCTTAAAATCTGCAATATGTGCAATATGTAGGTTAGAAAAATTATTCAGGTTGAGTTTTGAATCTGCGATAACTAAAGTTTCGTCACCAATACGGTTTAGCACCTTTTCCAGGCCGTCTTTTGATGTTATAAAGACAACATTAGGACAATTAATTCCGGTAAAATATATCGGGTCCCGTGAAAGGATAACTTCAGATACCGAAAATCCCGTACCGATAGTAATAGGATAATCTCCCTTTTTAGTGGCTGAAAGTCCTGCTGTAATCCCAGCTGTGGAGAGAAGGTCACCGGCAGATTGAATTGCATCTCCAGCTGAGCCTGCAATAATAATCTCCAAGCGGTTTTTAAGAGGAGATTCGTAGACCGGTCTGATTGGCTTTATCGAACTCAAAAGAGATTTTTTTTCCACACGGTCTTTAGGGAATACTGGTCTTTTATTTCTTGTTACTACACTCTCATAGTCTGAAATATCGTGGAGTTCTTGAACTTTTCTGAGGGCATAAGCTGGACACATTTCAACTATCTCAATTAACGAAAATCCCGTTGTATAAAAAGCTTCTTCCCAGATGTTTTGGTCTTTATTTCCAACAAACGTTCGAGCAGTAAATGATGCACCAGCATTATTAGCTAGACCACAGATATCATAGCCAGGATTAGTCGGGGTTGATCCATTTTTACCGGAAAAATTTGGAGAAGTCAACCCGCTGGTCTGACCACCCGTCATGCCGTAGACCATATTGTTCTGGATTATGAGTGTGAGATCTAGGTTTTGTCTCGCACATTCAAGTATATGCTGTATGCCTATTGTGGCACCACCATCTCCTTGGAGAGCGATAATTTTTTTGTCCTGATTTTCAAGTCCCATACGGATTCCCATAGCTAGTGCTACTGCCCGACCATGGAGGCCGTGAACAGTATGGCAGTTAAGTAGGGGATCGACGAGTCCTGTACATCCAATATCACTTACAACAACGATATCAAGGTATTGAATACTCAGGTCAGCAAGGGTCTTATTCAAAGATTTATTAGCTACTGTATGGCCACAGCCTGGACAGTAGGGCATATCCAAATCGTTTAGGATTTGATTCTGCATTGCTTTACACCTTTTATAATCTCTTGAGGAGTGATCATGTCGCCTATTTTATTAACCCCACGAATATACTCAGAAATTTGGTTTCCGTAAAGTAGCTCCCGAAGGAGTCCACTAATATTCTCTTCTACCACCAATAAATATTTGTAATTAGAAAGTATTTTGTAGATGGAGGGTGGAACAGGTAATAGTGTTTTCATTACTAATAGGGAGATAGATTCTCCGGTTACTCGGAGCATATTTACGGCATCTTTTGTTGCTTCCGTAGAAATTCCATAAGTCAATATCACTATTTCAGCTTGTTCATCTTGGTCATAATCAAAGAACGTATAACTTTCTATACCTTGGTCAATTTTATTTTTGAGCCGTTCGGTATTATTAAGAGCATCAATAGTATTTTTCTCTGTTATCCCCGCCTTATTATGAGTCGATGCGTTTAGCCGAACCTGATATGATTTATTCCCCACAGGCAGAAAGGGAGGCGTCAATTTTGCCCCAGCATTATAGGGCAGATAATCTCCGCTGTCTTGGTAAGTGTCATATTGGGAGGGATGAATTTCCTTTAATTTAGTAGCGTCTATATTCCGGTTGGTCATTATCATTTCCTTAGAAGTTAAAAGTACCACCGGAGATCTTAGTTTGACAGAGGTGTGAACGCTCGCTGCAGCTAAATCCCAGCAATCAGTCAGATTCGAAGGACAAAAAACGGGGATTGAATACCCACCAGAGACACAACCTCTGAGTAATAGTAGGTCTCCCTGGCCACCCGTAGTTGCTGATCCAGTACTTGGCCCTAGTCGTTGTGCTAGAATGATAACCATGGGTAATTCCATCATAAAAGCCATATTAAGGGATTCTATCATTAAAGCAAATCCCGGAAAGGCAGATGCAGTAGCCGGAATTATACCAGTTGATGAAAAGCCTGCAGACCATTGTAGTGCAGTAATTTCATCAGGAGCTTCAAGTGCAATTGGAATGCGATTTTGGGCACTGTCAAAAAGCCTATTGACAGGGGTGATTGGGTATCCCATATAGGCACCTAAACCGGCTTTGGCCATAGCTTCTATCATTAATTTCGATCCATCTATAAATATGAAGCTTGGTTCAGCCATGATTAGTTCCCAAATTATTTGTAATAGATTCGGCTATGATCTCGGCGACGTCCTTAACTTCCATAGGGTCTCCTGCCCTTTTGTTGGCATCTCCTAACATTTTTGCACAAAATGGACAGCCAACTGCCAAGGTTTCGGCACCAGTTTTTGTAGCTTCCCGAAAACGACTGTCACTAACAGTTTCCTCACCGGGTTCCTCTTCTTTCCACACTTGTGCACCCCCACCTCCGCAGCAAAACGATTGCTTTTTATTCCGGGACATTTCGGTGAGGAGTGGATCTGTAACCTTAAGACTATTACGAGGCGAATCGTAAACCCCTCCATTACGACCTAAATAACATGGGTCATGAAAAGTAATAGAATTGCCAGGGTTTTTCTTAAAATTAATTTTCCCATCGTTTATAATTTTTTCGATGAGTTGTGTATGGTGAACAACCTGATAATTTCCTCCCAATTGCTTATACTCATTTTTTATTGTGTGAAGGCAGTGGGGACATCCGGTTACAATACTTTTTTGGTGCACACCTGCACTATTTAGTTTTTTAATGTTGTTTTCAGCTGCTACACTAAAAAGAAATTCATTGCCTGCTCTTCGAGCTAAATCTCCAGTGCAGGATTCGTCATTGCCTAGTACTGCGAAATTGGTACCTGAATGATTTAGTATAGTGGCAATCGCCCTCGCTGTATCTCGCGCAATTGGATCAAATGCTCCAGCGCACCCAACCCAGTAAAGGATTTCGAAACTAGGGTTTTCCTTAATAGTTGGGACATGGAAATCTAATTCGGCTGTCCAATCCATTCTATCAGTGGTCATTTGCCAAGGGTTTCCATTTCGTTCGATACCTGTAAATGCCCCTTTAAATTCGGTAGGGAACTTACTTTCCATTAAAACCTCATTTTGACGCATCGCTATTATATCAAACATTGGTTCGTTCCCAACTGGACATTCTTGTGTACAGGCGCCACAGGTCGTGCAGGCCCAGAGACCACTTTCACTAATCATATTATGCATCAATGGGGTATTGTCTTTCTCGCCGTTTCCTAGAGCCTTCATGTTATCTCGGAGGTAGTACCGCTTATTTATTTCCAAAGCAGCGGGAGATAGCTCTTTACCTGTAAGGTATGCTGGGCAAGCGTCCTGGCATCGGTTACACATAATACAGGCAAAAGCGTCAGTGATTTGGGTCTGGTTCAGGTGGGTTATCAGACCTGCTCCGAATTGGTCGATCGTTTCATCTTCAAAATCTAAGGGGTCCAAACTACTTGGAGTTTCCCGTCTATGTGATGTCATCAAATTAAAGGGGGCCATGAAAAGATGAGCATGTTTCGAATAGGGAAAATACGGAAAAAATACCAAGATTGATCCAATTGAAAGCCACCAACAGGTATGAAGATAATATGTTAGATACGTCGGATCTATATCCATCCACAGTTTTGCAATCTGAGTAGCGAATGGTTGCCAAGAATCAAGGTCGCTGGCTGCCACATTAAAGGACATCCCAAGCAACCTAAAGCCAACATGGCAAAGAATAAATAATGCTACGATCAAAGAATCTTTTCTAATACCATCGATTGCTTTTGGATGTAATGTTATTTGGGGGCCGACATTTAATTCTCCTGATTTAACAATAAATCTTCGAATCAATAACCCACCCAGGCCAGCTATTATAGCCACAGTCATCACGTCAACTATAAATCGATAAAAATTTCCAGCGGTACTATCTTCAAGGAAAACAAAACCTGAAAATAGCCCTTCAGCTACGTCTATTATGTTAACCAAAAGATAGATTATGAAGCCCCACACGACAAGGGAGTGCATAAGAGAAATCAAGGGTCGATTTCGAATCATATTATTTTGATTGATTACCGCTTTTATTCCCATAAAAACCCTACTAGGCAGGGAATCCCATGGTAAACTTCCTTGCCCTCGGTTTATTGTTAGAACCATACGCCGAAAAGAGACATAGGAGACGGAGAAAGTTATTATAACAAACATTATGAAAAGAATTTTTTCGTTGTAGGAAAGCATTTAGATCGGTTATCCTAAATAAGGTCAATATCTCATCTTAAGAACAATAATAGGTTAAATTACCATCCTCTGTTTTTCAATTCTTTCACTATCGCAGGTAGGTAAATAAATAGGTCTCCGGCTATGCCGTAATGAGCGTGTTTATAAAGCGGTGCATCGGTATCTTTATTTATGGCAACGATAACCCTGGCATTTTTCATTCCGGCTAGATGTTGGATTGCCCCTGAAACACCACAGGCGATATAGAGATTGGGTTGGACTGTTTTGCCAGTTTGTCCAACTTGATGAGTATATGGGATCCATCCTGCATCTACAGCAGCCCGACTAGCCCCCAGTGCCCCCCCAAGTATTTCAGCCAATTCTAGGACCGGTTGGAACCCTTGAGGACCACCAACACCCCGTCCTCCTGAAACAATGATATTAGCTTCAGTAAGACTTATTTCACCTCCACCAGGGTCAATATTGTTGATCTTGGTAGGGAACTCTTCGTTTGTTATCTCAACGGGTACTTGAATTATTTGTCCGATTCGGCCTTTACAAAATTTGGGGTTAAAGATGTTTCTTCGCACCGAAATAATACAATGTTTGGAGTTTTTAAATTTTATAGTAGAATTAAGATTTCCTACAAGTGCTTGGCGAATTGCCTGCACTTCTCCTGATTTAACATAAACATCGGTACAGTCTGGAGCTAGTCCTCCGTCAATTAGAACTGCCAAGTAGGCTGAGAGTTCCTGCCCCGCAGCACTAGCTCCCATTAGAATGATTGAAGGATCTTCATTGCTTAGAATTTGAGCAAGAATTTTTGCATATGGTTCTACCCGGTAGTGAGCTAAAATGGTGGATTCTACCGTGTAAACCTTGGTTGCTCCAGCCTCGAATGCCTGGGTAGTGATTTTTTCAACATTCTTTCCTAATACGACAGCATTGACAGAACCACCTAAGTCATTAGCAATTTGCTTTGCTGCGTCCATTGTCTGCCATGAGATTACGTCTGGTTGGTCCTCTACTTGTTCGATCCACACAAAGATATTACTTGGTAACATTATTTTAAATCACTTTTTCTTGTATTAACCTATCAACCAAGATTTTAGCTGCATCCTCGGGATTTCCGTCTATCATTTCAAGCTTTGCTTCCCGATCCGGGGGCAGTTCAGAACTCCATTCTACTAGAGAACCCTTAACTCCAACCGTCGACGGCTCTATATTAAGTTCATCACAACCCCAGGTTTTAATAGGGATTTTTGTAGCTTTTCGAATACCAATTAGGCTTGGATATCTAGGTTCGTTGATTTCCTTCACTACGGTTATTAAGGCAGGCATCCGACTGATAATAGTTTCTCGTGTATTTTCCATAAGTCGGGTAGCAGAAATAGTTTGGTTTGAAATATCAAGATCTTCTATCTGTGCTACGTAGGAGATAAGAGGGAGGTCCAAAAGTGCTGCTATTTGGACTGGTGTTGCCCCAGTATTGCCATCGATCGCAGCTCTCCCCCCCACAATCAAGTCAAATTCACCAATCTTCTTAATCGCAGCTGTAAGTATACGGGCTGAGGTTATACTATCACTTCCTAACATTGCAGGGTCTGATACAAGTATCGCATCATCTACGCCCATCGCAAGAGCTGTCTTTAATGCTTCTGCAGCTTCAGGAGTTCCTAGGCAGAGTGCGGTTACTTTTCCGCCCTCTTTTTCTTTAGCTTGTATTGCAGTTTCCAACGTATATTCATCCCAGGGATTGACAATACGAGGCCCTCCTTCCGCGGACAGTTGGAGGCCATCCATAGTTCCCGATAACTGGGCTGTATCAGGGGTTTGTTTAATGAGAGCTATGATGTTCATAGGTTCTTTTTCGTTAGTTATCAATTTTGCCAGATTTCAGGGTCATATGCTGGCATTTCACATCTAAGTGGCCGATCTACTCGATTGCCAAATATGTAGTCAGCTTGTATTAGTTGATGTATCTGCGAGGTTCCCTCGTAAATTACCGCACTTTTACTATTCCGCAGGTGGCGCTCTACATCATATTCATCAGAATATCCGTAAGCGCCGTGGACTTGTACTGCATCGCTCGCTGTAGTGAACGCAGATTCAGTACAAAACCATTTGGCCATACTGGTCTCCCTAGTGTTCCTCCGCCCTTGGTTTTTGAGCCAACCAACTTTTCTCACCGCTAATTCACCTAGATCAATACGCTGCTTCATTTGAGCAATTAATTGTTTAACTAATTGATGTTCTCCGATAGATTTTCCAAAAGTTTGACGCTGTTCGGCGTAAGATACTGAAGATTCAAGACAATACTTCATTAGCCCAACTGCCCCAGCAGCAACCGTATAACGTGCATTATCAAGGCAGGACATTGCAATTTTAAATCCTTCACCTTCTTCTCCGAGGCGATGACTTTCGGGTACTAAGACCTCATCCATGTTAAGCCACCCTGTATTACTTGCTTTTACTCCCATTTTACCTTTGATAGTTCCGGTTGTCAGCCCCTCCCATCCTCGTTCCATAATAAAAGCAGTGATCCCGCGCGTCCCTTTATCTGGCTGTGTTTTAGCGAACACAAGAAATCTATCTGCTATATCTGAAAGAGTAATCCACATCTTTTCCCCAGTTAAAATATAATCGGTACCCTCTTTAATAGCCTTGCTGCTCATAGCGGCAACATCCGAACCTGCTCCAGGCTCAGTCAACCCAAAACAGGCAATGTTCTTACCGGTTGCAAGTGGAGGGAGAAATTGTTGTTTCTGTTCCTCTGTTCCCCATTGAAAAATTGGTAAAGCATGTAGCCCTAAATGCACAGCAATAGTTTCTCTGACTGATGAGTCGGCCCATTCAAGCCCTTCTGAAAGCAACCCTAATGAAATAAAATCCATGCCTGCGCCGCCATACCTTACCGGTAGACAAATCCCCATAAAACCCTGTGCTGCCATTTTAGGGAGAAGATCGTGAGGGAATGTGCCATTCCGATCATGCTCTCTTATAATCGGTAGGATCTCATTTCGAGCAAAGTCATAAATCATCTGCTCAACCATTTTTTGTTCTTCATTTAGATCAAATTGCATAGTTCCTCATAGGATGATTAGGATTTTTTCTGCTAATAGATGCTAACAACTGGCTAATGGTTTTTAAAAGTATTTCTGATAGTCTATGGTTAAGCCCGATATTTTAACACTAAAATCTGGTAAAATAGGTTTAACCAATTTAAAAGGCTTAAGCCTAAAGTTGTCATGGGTCTTTATAGAACTTTAGTTCTTTATCCCTTAAAATCGCTCAGAGTTTAAGGGATCTTTTCAGAATATTAATATGAGGTTTTCGGTTCTGTCTGTTACCGGAAATTTTTCAATACATCTAGAAATCTATCAACGTCACTCTTTAGGTTATAAAAATGGGTTGATATCCGGGCCCGATTAACTCCCCCGTAAGCGCCAAAGATAACAATCTTGTTATCTTCAAGATACTGGGTGATGGAGTTTATATCTTTCCCAGTAAAACATATGTTTCCTGCACGGTGTTCAGGGGCTTTGGGGGTAATAACATTCCAGCCTAAATCTGTCAACCCATCCCAAACCTGACTACTGAGATCTAAGATATGATTCTCAATTTTATCTATACCGATTGTAAGTAAGCAATCTAATGCATTGTTTAGTATATATACTGATATCCATGACTCGTTGCCAGGAGTAAATTTTCTACCGTCTTTTCTGGGTTCATAAACCCCAGGACTAGTAGGATTAGGTATGGATTTAGATGTATTCCAACCAACAAACGGTATTTTCAATTCAGGGACTCGTTCTCGGTTCCAGTAAAAGATACCAACTCCATGGACTCCCATGAGCCATTTATAACAACTGGCTACTACAAAATCAGCATATTGAGCTTCAACAGGAACAGCTCCTGCGGAGTGCGTAACATCAAGGCATAGTAGGGATTTTCTTCGATGGACAAGATCTGATAATTCTTTTAGTAACATACGCTGACCAGTAAAATAGCTAACATGGCTTATATTTACTAATCTAGTATGATTATCTATTGCTTGATCAATAGCGTCTAAGTCTATGAACCAGTTGTTGTTTTTTACAACTCTAATTTCTACTCCCTGTTCCTCTAAAAGACTCCAAGGGACGGTATTAGAAGGGAATTCTAGATCAGTTACTACTATATTGTCGCCTGAGTTCCATTCGAAGGAATAAACAAGAAGGTTTATCGCCTCAGAAGTTGAGGAGAGAAAGGATATATCGTCAGCATTTACCCGAAACAATCTAGCAATTTTCTCTTTGCAGTTTCTTGATACAACCTCCTGTCGATGACGGCCCTCTTCTCCAAGTGCTTTGTCAATAAAAAACTGTTCTATGCTTTCCTTATGAGTTTTCAGCCCTGGTGATTCACCCCCAGTACAGAGATGTGTTAGGTTATTTATACCTATTAATTCTTCTCTTCCAATAAGCATTAGAAAAATGCTCCATTTCTAGTGGACAGTTGTATATAGTTAAATCAAATTACAGCTATTAATTCAGTCAAATAAAATTAAAAGGAATTTCAATAAAAGCATAGATGTTTTCGTAAGCTGATGTCTAATCATCAAAAAATCAATAAAGAAACTGAAAAATATATAAAAAATAAGATGTAAGTTTTGTATCTTAAATTAGTATAGGTGACTAACTAATAAAATTAAGGTGTGTTTAAACAGATATTGCTATTGAGAATATTACCTTGTATACCTGCTCGGCATAAGGTAAAACATGATTTTGGTAGGAATTTTTATTTTGATACATTTTCGGACATATTTAATTTACGGCGGAATCTCAAACCGAACTGACCAAGGTGGGGAGTATATCAGGGCTATTAAAATATCGAGAGTGATCGGAAAAAATTTCTCAGGGTAATGTAAAAAACTAAATAGAAAGGAACCGTAGGTAATGAATTCTGATAAAACGTTATTCCTATTGGATGGCATGGCATTAGCCTATCGTGGCCATTTTGGATTGATCCGAAATCCCCGGATGACTTCTACAGGCTTGAATGTTTCTATGGTTTTTAGTCTCGCGAACACCATTTTGGGTATATTAAATAAAAATAAACCAAGTCACATAGCTGCTGTTTTTGATACACCAGAACCCACCCATCGACATGAAAAATTTCCTGATTACAAGGCCCAGAGAGATGCTATGCCAGAAGACCTTAGTATCGCGTTACCATATTTGTTTCGTTTACTTGAAGGATTTAACATACCGGTTGTTCGGATTCCAGGATGGGAAGCTGACGATGTGATAGGGACACTTGCAAAACAGGCTGATGCTGCTGAATTTACAACATTTATGGTTACTCCCGATAAGGATTATGGTCAACTAGTCTCTCAAACCTGTTTTATCTGTAAACCTGGAAATACAGGAGATAATATTGAAACCATGGGAGTGTCTGAAGTTTTAGAGAAATGGGGTATTACTCGAATTGATCAAGTCATGGATATACTGGGATTGATGGGGGATGCTAGTGACAATATACCAGGAGTTCCTGGTATAGGTGAGAAAACAGCTCAGAAGCTAATAGCACAGTTTGGGACGGTAGAAAATCTTCTTGAAAATACGAACCAATTGAAGGGCAAACAGAAAGAGCGAATTGAACAAAATAAAGATCAGGCGGTTCTTTCAAAGGAACTTGTTACAATTGATCGGAATGTTCCGCTAGACATAACTCTAGATTCATTGTTGGTCAAGGAACCAATTGAGATAAAACTTAAGGCATTATTTGTCGAACTTGAATTTAACACATTGGGTAAACGTCTTTTTGGGGAGGATTTTTCCGCTGTCCCGAGGTTGAATCTAGCTATCGGTCAAGAAAGCTCGGAGATAGGTGAGGAGTTAAAAACGATTAGGGATGTAGACCACCGATACGAATGTCTTGATACCAAAGTATCCCGGGAAAAATTAATAAAGAAATTAAATGGAGTATCCTCGTTCTGTTTTGATATCGAAACAACAAGCCTAGATCCCAAAACTTGTGATATACTTGGTTTTTCCTTCGCTATAAAACCACATGAGGGTTATTACATTTCGATGCCAGAAAAGAGAGAGGATGTGCTCGCGGTGATTGATGAATTTGCTCCTTTGTTTAATAATTCTGAAAAGGAAGTCATCGGACACAACCTCAAGTTTGACCTTTCAGTACTACGGTGGCATGGGATAAAGCTATCTTGTCGCATTTTTGACACGATGCTTGCAGCCTCCCTAACCGTACCTGATCTTAGAAGATCTATGGATTACCTAGCTCAATCACTCCTGGGATATGCCCCTATTTCTATAACAACCCTTATTGGGGAAAAGGGTGATGAACAGCTTTCACTTAAGGATGTTCCGTTAGAAAAAGTGGTTGAATATGCAGTCGAAGATGCCGATATCACCCTTCAATTAGCTGAAGTTTTTAGACCGCGAATTGCTGAAATGCAACAAGAAATGGTGTTTAATAATGTTGAGTGTCCTTTAGTTCCAGTTTTAGTGGAGATGGAGCATGAAGGTATTCGAATGGATGTGAAACAGTTAGACCAACTAGCTCAGCTCTTGAGCAAGGAAATCCAATCGTCATCGAACCGGATAACCGAACTTGCGGGTGAACCGGTTGATTTTAACTCAGCCAAACAACTTGGTTACATATTATTTGATAAGTTACAGATCGATCCCAATGCTAAACGAACCGCTAAGACAGGGCAGTACTCAACAGCTGAATCGGTATTGCGTCGACTAGCGCCCAAGCACGAAATTGTTGAACAGATTCTTAACTACAGAATGTGCACTAAGCTCAATTCGGTATACGTAAGTCAATTGCCCAACTCAGTATTTAAAATGACAGATAGAGTCCACACCACCTATGAACAGGCCATTATCGCTACAGGCCGTCTTCAGTCGCATGGTCCTAACTTGCAGACTATTCCTATTCGGACTGAGATGGGCCGCCAGATCCGTAAAGCATTTGTGCCGCGCGATGATGATTATCTTATGATGGCTGCTGATTATTCTCAGATCGAATTGCGTATTGTGGCGGAACTTAGTCAGGATGAAAGCATGATGAACACCTTTATTCAGGATGATGATATTCATACAGCTACAGCTATGAAGCTATATAATGTGAGTTTAGCAGAAGTCACAGATGAAATGCGGCGCCGGGCTAAAACAGTAAATTTTGGGATCATCTATGGGATTTCGGCCTTTGGCCTTGCTGAACGGCTTAATATACCAAGAAGCCAGGCCCAAGATCTGATCGACGAGTACTTCACCAAGTATCCAGGGACTCTTAGATATATGGAAGAAACAGTTAAGTTCGCTGAAGATAATGGTTATGTTGAAACAATAGTGGGACGACGAAGATATCTGCGGGACATCAATTCACGCAATAATACTATCAAGCGGGCTGAGGAGCGAGTAGCTATAAATTCTCGAATTCAGGGAACAGCAGCAGATCTAATCAAACTTGCTATGACTCGGATCAATAAAGAGTTAAAAAATAAAAACTGTAAAACTCAGATGTTACTACAGGTACATGATGAACTCGTTTTTGACCTACATAAATCGGAACAAGATACACTGCCTGCTATGATCGAAGAATGTATGCGAAATGCTTTACCTATGAGTGTACCAATTGAAGTAGAAATTGGTATCGGGGCTAGTTGGTTGGAAGCTCATTGATTTTTCTGTTCTTAGTCGAGAAAACCCTTAAAAGATTACGATAGAATTAGTGGAAATATCTCTCAATAGCCATTTTCTTGAACTTTCATTTAGAGAGTAATATAAGCGTTAATTAGGGTTCGAAATCAACCGATTAAGCTAATAAAAGTCACGAGTGATTAGTAGGGTAAATGGTTTGAATAGGCTGGAAAATAGGAAGAACAATTCTACGAGAATGACGATATCCATTCATGGCAAAGTTTTTTCCTAACAATAGTTCAGTAACTCTCCGTTCCGGGTTAATAGGTCTTATCTTCTCTTTGGTTGTGGGGGTTGGTGGCCAACATATTGCTAATGTATTTAATGCTCCTAATTTTGCCTATACCCACGTTCCAATGTGTCTTCTTATTCCATTTTTGGTTGGGATTCTATTTCCTAATATATGGTTAAAATCGTTTGCTCCGCGATATGCATTACTACCATTCGAACTGCTAGTCATATTTTCTATGGGACTTATTGCTTCAATTGTCCCAGATTGGGCCATGAATTGGTACTTAATGTCAGTGATCACAGCACCCAGATATTATGCAAGTCAGGAGAATCAGTGGAAAGAAAAGTTTTTCGAACATTTGCCGGAGTGGCTTGTTTTAGATCGGGAAACAGCCCAAGGATTTTTTGAAGGAATTACTCCTGGGGGAGTAATTCCTTGGCTGGAATGGGTATCTCCTCTGTTCTGGTGGTTTTCATTAATCACTACCATGCTTTTTGTAGGCGCCTGTATGGTTGTTATTCTTAGGAAACAATGGGTTGAATATGAAAGGTTACGCTTTCCCCTATGTGAAATTTCAACACATTTAATAGGGACTGAATCAGACAATAACTCAGTCTGGCCAAATTTTTACAGAACTAGAATTTTTCAAATTGGATTTGGTATTTCCTTAATAGTAGTAATCTATAATTGCCTAAGTTTTTGGACTAACTGGCCTCATATCCCGATCATGGGTTCAGATGTTTTTACTATTACCTTTGGCCCTTCCTATCCGCCTTTGCCTATTCGTCTAAATATTTTTAGCCTTTGCTTTGCATTCTTTATTAACCTGGAGATCCTTTTTAGTCTGTGGTTCTTCCAACTCTTAGGTATTTTCCAGACTGGTGCTATGAATCAAGTTGGGTTAACATCTACCACTTTGTTGCCTGGTGGCCTGGTTTCTATCCAGTTTATTGGAGGGATGATATTTTTTGTCCTTTGGGGGCTTTGGATGGCTCGTAGGCATATCAGAGAAGTATTTGCCCATGCTATTGGTCGAGAGACCAAATTGGATGATCGAGAAGAATTATTCTCTTATCGGACTGCTGTAATTGGTCTATTACTGGGGTTTTTATATATAATCTTTTGGCTTCACCAAGTGGGAATTTCACTTCCACTTGGAATTCTATTTCTATTTATCCTATATATATTCTATCTAGCTATGGCACGTATCTTAGCCGAGGCCGGATTAGTTATGCTCGACTTACCTATCAATGCCAACCAATTTACTGTAGCTTTAGTTGGTTCTGCTAACCTATCAGTTCCCTCATTAACAGGTATGACTGTAAGCAATGCTTTTGCTCGAAATTGGCGTACCTTTACTATGATTGCTACTGCACATATAGCTTGGTTTAAGGGCCACCTAGAAAAGATTGCTCCGATAGATCATAGTAATATTAGGAGGAATCGAAGTGGTTTTTTCTTTTGGATGTGTTTAGCATTTGCAATAAGTGCCACATCGTCAATGTTTTATCTTATCTATGCTGGTTATACGTACGGTGAACAGACGTTAAGGGGAGGTGCGATTGGTTCTCTAGGTAATGGGTTTTACAGCATGGCTATCGCATGGATAGATAATGCCACCTATATTACGGGCCTTGAGGTTCTTTTCCTTGGGATCGGTAGTTTAATGACATTCCTGATGACTATCTTTCGCTATCTTTTCTACTGGTGGCCTTTTCATCCTGTAGGTTTTGTAGTGGCTGCTTCATCGCCAATACGAATTGCATTTCTCCCATTCTTACTTGCTTGGATTATCCAAGCAATTCTTTTACGAACAGGTGGTGTCCGGCTCTACCAAAAAGCCCAAGGCTTATTTTTAGGAATATTAGTTGGGTACATTGTAGGTGCGACTATTACATATGTAATCGATTACATATGGTTTATTGATACCCCTCATTTGTATGAAAACTTTTTTTAAATTATTTTTATCTGTAGATCGCTTAATATGGCCCAAATCTAAATTAAATGTTATCTATCTTAGGACGACCTAAGTTTGTCCAATGCCCAGAAGGATCAGAGCCCTTGACGATAACTCCTTCCTTGTTCCAGTTTAACTCAGCTCGGACGCTAGCCGCACAGTACCTAAGGGTTAGTCCACAACGGCGCCTGTCTGATGTATTGAGCCCAGAACCATGAAGGAGTAGGTCGCTATGTAATGAAATTTGGCCCGCCCTAAGATCAATGTCAACTTCCTCTCCGTAAATCCCAATATCTTCTACGGTTTGATTAAGCACGTTGTTCTCAGATTCGTCACTTAGATGATAGGTCAAATGTCCGTGATGATGTGACCCAGCGACAAAACGCATACAGGCATTTTGGGGGTCAGCATCGTCTATGGCTAACCAAGCAGTAACTGTTTTTGATGGGGAAAGAGGCCAAAAACTAGCATCTTGGTGCCAGTTAACAATCTTACCGTCGCCAGGAAGTTTACAGAAGAAATGGGCGCCCCAACCAATAATATCATCTCCCAGTAGGTCACTTATATAACTGACAATTCGTGGTTCATTCATAATATCATGAACCATAGTTGATTTAAGATGAGCTGATATTATGGAGTAATTATGGTCGCCTCGTGCCATAACTTTATCAATCATACCGTCGAATTCTAGTCGTATATTATTAATTTCGTTGTCTGAGTATATACTAAATGGTTTCAAATATCCCTGATCATTAAAGAGAGATATTTGTTTTTGGGTAAGTACGTTGGGATTTTCATTGCGAACAGGATGGTACCGGAGATCCCGCGACATGTCAATCAGGTCTTCAGGGGTAGGCATCTGTTTAAAACGGGTGTCTTGAAGGGTAGTCTGAACCATTAGAGTACTCCTTTAAATAACAATTTTTCCAGGGTTGATATTTCAGATAGAGTTTGACGTTTTTAAAATTACGTTTTCAGATTTCCACTCCCAGATTTCGTTGTAGACCAATGGTTTTGGTTTCCGAGGTAGACCGTTTGGTGGGAGTTTCATTGGATCGTTCAGTGATAAACGGTCACGCCCACGGGGCATTTCATACCAGGTTTTCTCTCGCTCAGCTATCTCAATTTCTCTTCGCAAGATAAACTCCGTATAATTAAAATCTGATATGGCAGCATCGGCGACAAAACACTGATGGATCTCCAGCCCATCCCAAGTTTTTAAGTCTGGCAAGACGATGGGCCCCGTACAGATCTGGAATTCTGGATCTTCATCGTTAATATTTATCAAGTTTACTGGAAATTCAAGAATAACTTTCAAATCTTGAGCTGGATCGAGATATGAAACTCGGGCGTTTATTAGATTATGGTTCAAGGTTGCATCAACGATTTCCTGTGTATTGGTCAGTACTTGCTCTGATTGGTAATGACGAAGATCTATGTCATGCGAGCAGAACTGCTCTTTCAATCGTTTTGACCTGTATGGACTCTTTTCATTACTGGGTCTTCGTGATATCGGTATACTCATCGTTCGGCTAAATGCCATTCGCCACTCGTCACTAGGTATTTGGAAGAGGTTTCGATTAGCGATTGTATATTCTGTTCTACATGGTGCTCCTAAAAATATTTCTGTTATGTGTTCTGTTTTTAGATCTTGAACGATGCATGTGGCCTCTAGGTTAAATCGAACCTGGTAGATTTGTCCCGGTTTACCTACAAATCCCCCGGCATATTTAAAATATTGATCGGGCTTATTAGGCCAAGCCTTCCAATGAAATAAGGAATGATGGAATGCAATCATAGGAGATCGTTTTGTAGTTAGTGCGCTAAAGTTTTTAATTTTGTAAACCAAACTCAATACCATAGATAAGTATTTTATCTAAAACATTCAACACAAAACAGTAACAACTCTCAGATAAATGGTAGGGTGATTTTTGTTGCGATCTTTAACCCAGACGGGTACATTAAGCTTTTCAAAATTTTGATCTAGAACAATAATAGAGTTTTATGTTTATCAGAATTCCGGAGCTTAGTCTATGCAAGATCCCTTAGAACGTTCAGAAATGGAAATTAGACAGGATCAGGTTGAATCACAGGAATGGCTTGAATCTTTGGATTATGTCTTACAGGCGGCTGGCCCCGGGAGGGTAGGGCAGCTTATAGCACAGCTACAAGCTCATGCTCGAGGAAAGGGCGTCCGACTCCCTTTTGCTGAGAATACTCCCTATATCAATACAATATCTTCCGACCAACAACCACCTTATCCTGGTAGTCATGAACTTGAGCATCGGATTCGGAATATTATCCGATGGAATGCTATGGCGATGGTGGTCCGTGCTAACATGGCTGACAAATCACTCGGGGGGCATATTGCTACATACGCTTCGGTATGTAACCTGTATGAGGTTGGCTTCAACCATTTTTTTCAGGGCCCGGGGGATGGCTATGAAGGTGATCAGATATTTTTCCAACCTCACTCCTCTCCGGGAGTATATTCTCGAGCATATATTGAAGGCCGCTTTAACGAAGATCGCCTGGATAATTTTCGTCGAGAACTACGTCCGGGTGGGGGGCTTTCGTCGTACCCTCATCCCTGGCTTATGCCTGACTTTTGGGCTTTTCCAACAGCTTCTATGGGATTAAGTGCAATAATGTCAATCTACCAGGCCCGTTTTAACCGTTACCTAGAAGATCGAGATTTGAAAACTGGAAATCCTCGTAAGGTATGGGCTTTCCTGGGAGATGGTGAAACAGATGAACCTGAGGCGTTAGGTGCAATTACCCTCGCTGCCCGTGAGAAATTGGACAACCTGATTTTTGTCGTCAATTGTAATTTGCAGAGGCTTGATGGACCCGTCCGGGGTAATGGGAAAATTATCCAGGAACTTGAAGCTGCTTTTCATGGAGCGGGTTGGAATGTTATTAAGGTAATTTGGGGAAGTGGCTGGGATCCCTTATTAGCGCAAGATGATGAAGGGTTACTAGCCAAGCGTATGGGTGAGATTGTTGATGGTCAGTACCAGAAATATACCGTTTCAGATGGGAAGTACCAACGGGACCATTTTTTTGGGGTACATCCGAAACTAATGGAAATGTCTGAGTTACTAACCGACGAGCATGTTCGGACTATAATGCGAGGTGGTCATGATACTGACAAGATCTATGCTGCCTATAAAGCTGCGGTAGAACACAAAGGTGCCCCCACTGTTATCCTCGCAAAGACTATTAAGGGCTATGGGTTGGGAGAGTGGGGAGAAGGAAAAAACACAGCTCACCAACAGAAAATGATTGATGAGGAAGGATTACGGCACCTAAGAACAGAATTGGGCATTCCCCTCTCTGATGATGAGGTAAGGGAAGCGCCTTATTATCGACCACCAAGCGACAGCCCGGAGATGGAGTATATCCGTGATCGACGTCATATTCTAGGTGGTTTTATTCCAACCCGTAACGTCATAAATGAAGGCCTTAAGGGTGCCTCACTAGATAAAATATTTAATGAATTTAAAAAGGGAACAAAAGACCGAGAAGTATCGACCACTATGGTATTTACCCGAATGCTATCAAGATTGCTACGGGAACCAGAAATTGGTAAATTAATTGTTCCTATCGTCCCAGATGAAGCCCGGACATTTGGTATGGAAGCTCTTTTCCGTCAGTGCGGGATCTACTCCCATGCGGGCCAATTGTATGAGCCAGTTGACATAGATACTTTACTTTATTACAAGGAAGCTCAGGATGGACAGATTCTAGAAGAAGGGATTACCGAAGCAGGATCCCTGTCCTCTTTTATAGCAGCCGGCACGGCGTACTCGACGCATGGAGTTAATACTATTCCCTTTTTTATTTTTTATTCAATGTTTGGATTGCAAAGAGTGGGTGATTTAATCTGGGCAGCCGCAGAAATGCGGACTCGGGGTTTCTTGCTTGGTGGTACGGCGGGCCGGACAACACTGAATGGTGAAGGATTACAGCACCAAGATGGCCATAGTCATTTATTAGCTGACCCAGTACCTAATCTTTTGACCTATGATCCAGCGTATGCCTATGAATTGGCAACTATCATAAAAGATGGTATCAAACGAATGTATGTCAATCAGGAGGATTGTTTCTACTACATTACAGTTCAGAATGAAAATTACCCTATGCCATCTATGCCAGAAGGTGTAGAGGAAGGGATTTTAAAGGGCATGTACCGATTACGGCCATCCCTTAATGGAGAAAAAGCAAAGGCTCATCTCTTTGGAAGTGGTTCTATTATTAATGAAACTTTAAATGCTCAGAAATTACTTGCTGAAGATTATGGTGTAGCATCAGAGGTCTGGAGTGTTACTAGTTATAAGCAACTCCGCCGTAATGCAATTGAAACCGAACGGTGGAATTTATTACACCCTTCAGAGCCGACTCGTGAGCCTTATATTTCAGAGTGTCTTAAGAAAACCGAAGGGGTATATGTTATGGCTTCAGATTATGTCAAGACCCTTCCAGATTCTATCAACCGCTGGGTTCCAGGCCCTATGATATCGTTAGGAACAGATGGTTTTGGAAGAAGTGATAGCAGACCCGCACTGAGGAACTTCTTTGAAATGGATTCCCGGTTTATCACCTTAGCTACTCTAAATGCGCTCGCCCAACAAGGTGAGTTAGGGGCAGAAATTCCTGAACGGGCAATGCGAAAGTTAGAAATAGACCCTAATAAAGAAAATCCTTTAGAAGCATGATTAGGCATATAATGCGTTGCTAAAAGCTCGCCGGTACTGCCGAGTAGTAGGGTGACTCTCTCCCAGAATACCAAAAATGGATATACATCCCCTTCTAGCACCCTCATCGGCATATTCCCGATTGACTCTAATAACCTCGATAAAATTCTCTAAGGCAAGTGGATGATTACCTTCCTTTAGATAGCTAATAGCTTGGATGTAATTTGCCTTGATAGGATGATCTGGGAGGATTTCTGGTTTTTCCAAGCATTGGTAGAGCTCAGCAATTGTTAACAGTGCCATGGCAGAATCATAGTACTCAGACCCAGGTTCTATTGGTTTTAATATTTCAAGACAAGAACTGGGATTTTCATTCAAGTAAAACCGGGCAAACATAACCATAGCACGTTCATTATTAGGTTCTCGATCTAGTACTACCCTAAGAATTTCACGGGCTTGGTCTACTTCGCCCTTATCGTATAACTCACTTGCTTCCTCGATTTGAGCTGTATGTGGGCTGGGGATTGCTTTTTTCAACCATTGTTCAATCATAGGCGCTGATAAAGCTCCCGTGAATTCATCTCGGACATCCCCGTCCATAAACAGTTTGACGTTCGGAATCCCCTGAATATTATATTTTCTAGCTATATCCTGATTGGTTTCAGTATTTACCTTCACTAGTTCCCAAATATTCTCATTTTGCTTAGCTAGAGTTTCAATTACTGGACCCAACATTTTGCATGGGCCACACCACTCAGCCCAGAAATCTACTAGCACGGGAATAGCATAACTGCGCTTAATTACTTCTTCATTAAAATTTGAAACTTCGTAGCTCATTATTCAACCTTCCCAATCTGTGTTTTAATTCGGTTATCTGCTTGTTGACTTTGCCACCTTTTAGGGTTATTTTTATCAAAACTTTTTCTTGGAAGCAAACGTTATTAATACCAAATAGAATAATACCGTCAATTTCAAGAACAATTTTTATATACTGAGCAGCGTATTGTTTTAAAGGATAAGTTTTTAGGAAACACCATAACTTAATTAACAAGGGGCAATGTCCTGATTGAACCTCTGCCAATACGATCCATTAACTGAAACAATAAGCTTCTTAGAAAAGCACGGTTTTACAGATATTCGGTGTGGAGTAGTACTGGGTACTGGTTTTGGAGAATGCGCACAGGCCTTTGATCAAAAGATCGTTATTCCCTATAGTGAAATACCTCATTTCCCCCAAACTAGTGCAGATGGCCATCATGGCAATTTGATTCTTGGTCGGTTTGGTGGAAATTCTGTGGTGTTAATGCAGGGGAGGGGACATTTTTACGAGGGATATAGTTTTAAACAATTAGCTTTTCCGGTGACTGTGTTAAAAAACATTGGAATTGACCTTTTGATATTTACCAATGCAGCAGGGGGGTTAAATCCGAGTTTCGCAGTAGGCGACTTAATGATAGTCGAAAAACATATTAGTCCCATAGGAAAACAATTTGCAAACGACATAGGAGATTATCAGAATAGTATAAATTCTTATGAAGTTTGTTTAAAAAAATCCCTGCTGGAGATTAGTAGACAGAGAGGGCTACTGGTTCGACAAGGATCCTTAGCTTGGATGCCAGGCCCTAGTTTTGAAACTAGATCGGAGATAGCGTTTTTAACAACTTTGGGAGCTGATGCAGTCACCATGTCTACAATTCCCGAGGTTCTAGCGGCTGCCCATCTTGGAATTAGGGTTGCTGCTTTATCATGTATCTCTAATGTTTGGGAAGATCATTTTGCTAACATTGTCGATGTTGGCAATGTGGTTTCAACAGTAGAATCGGTGTTAGATGAAAGCTGTACGCTATTGACCAATTTAATAAGCACACAAAAATAAGACGGACAAAAACATAGGTGAGTGCCTGATGGCCTGGTTTGAGCGAAGACAAAGAGGACTTAATCCTCAGAAACGCAAGGAAATTCCCAAGGGACTATGGATAAAGTGTGACAAGTGTGACGCTATGCTTTATAAGGCGGAGCTTGAACGGGACGCTAATGTATGCTCCAAATGTGATTATCATTTTAAGATAGGTTACGAGCAGTATATTTCTTTGGTTATGGATCCTGATACATTCATTGAAGAAGATACTGATCTTAGGACCGTTGACCCTCTTCAGTTTAAGGAAAAAGAAAATTACCCTGAATATCTGAAGAAATATCAGAAAAAAACAGGTATGCAGGAAGCTGTCGTATCGGGAACCGGCCGTATTGCAGAAAGGCTTGTTTCATTATCCATTCATGATGGATCTTTTCTTGCTGGGAGTATGGGGTCCGTTGTAGGTGAAAAAGTCACTCGCTCTATTCGGCGATCCATCGATCTCCAGATTCCATTTTTGGTGATTGCTACATCGGGGGGAGCGCGCATGCAGGAGGGCATCTTATCTCTCATGCAAATGGCTAAGACGTCCCTTTGGTTAAACCGATTATCAAAAGAAAAACTGCCTTTTATAGTTCTAATTACAAATCCCACTATGGCTGGAGTTATGGCAAGTTACGCATCCCTGGGTGATTTTACCCTAGCTGAACCAGGTGCAATGATGGGTTTTGCTGGCGGTCGTGTTATAGAACAGACTATAGGCTCGAGTCTTCCGGAGGGATTCCAAACTTCCGAATTTTTCTTAACCAAGGGCTTTGTTGATCAGGTAGTACCCAGGGCCCATATCCGAGACACCCTGAAAAAGATTCTCAGTTTATTTCCTGATCGCGAAGTAAATAATTAGATACTTAAGGTCGCCTAGAGTTACTCTAAAATAAGCTTATTAAGTGAATTTTCAGGGATTACAGGATATTCTCCGCTGAAACAGGCCGCACAATAGCCTACGCCATTTTTACTATATTCTTTGGCTGTTTTCAACATTCCTTCAATCGAGAGATACCCCAGGCTATCAGCTTTTAAGTACTTTCTTATTTGCTCTACTTTAGTTTCTGATGCTATTAATTCTCCCCGGCTTTGCATATCAATACCGTAATAACATGGGTGCCGGATGGGTGGGCTACTGACACGGACATGAACTTGAGCAGCTCCTGCGCCGCGGATAAGCCCAACTATTTGTTTCAGGGTTGTCCCTCGTACTATGGAGTCGTCAACGAGGATGACTTTTTGGTCTGCTAATACCCCTTTAACGGGATTATATTTTAATCTGACAGTAAATTCACGCATTGTTTGATCAGGGTTGATAAATGATCTACCAACATAATGGTTTCGAATTAATCCAATCTCAAAACGGAGACCAGATTGTTCTGAGTAACCTAGCGCTGCTGTTGTTGCTGAATCTGGAACAGCAACTACAATATCGGCATCTACTGGATGCTCCTCTGCTAGTTGACGACCAAATCTCCTTCTAAATTTGTCGGTGTTTTCTCCAAAAACCTTACTATCTGGACGGGCGAAATAAATGTATTCGAAGATACAAGATGCCGATGGTTTTTCCTCAAAGGGAAATAAAGAATGGATCCCATTATTATCAATTATTACCATTTCTCCCGGCTTTACTTCCCTAACATACTCAGCATTCATAATATCAAATGCACAAGTTTCAGAAGCTAATACAAAGGCATCTCCAAGTCGGCCTAAGCATAGGGGTCTGAAACCTCTGGGGTCTCGAACTCCGATTAGTTGAGTTTCAGACATGAAAACAATAGAATAGGCCCCTTCCACTTGATTCAGAGCATCAGTTATCACTTCTGGTAGGTCAGGCTTTTTTGACCTGGCTATGAGGTGTAAGACAATTTCACTATCGGATGACGTTCGGAAGATTGAGCCATTTTCTTCCATCGCTAGACGAAGTTGGCCAGTGTTAGTCAGGTTGCCATTATGAGCTGTAGCTAATTGACCCCGTTTATAGTTGACCATAAAGGGTTGTGCGTTAAAAACATTCGAAGTCCCAGTGGTCGAGTAACGGTTATGTCCGATTGCTATATGACCATTTAGTTGTTTTATACACTCGCCTTGTTCGTATGCTTCACTAACTAATCCCATAGCTCTGTGAACTGCGATGTTTTTACCATCAGAGACTGCCATCCCCGAGCTTTCTTGGCCGCGATGTTGGAGTGCATACAAGCCAAGAAAAGTTGACTGGGCGGCTTCCGGTTTTCCGTATATACCAAAAATACCACATTCTTCACGTAATTCGTCAGATCCCATATGACTACCTCTGGTTTTGTATGTATAAAAACGAGAACCTAGTATATCTATTATCTAACAAGTTGTCCACAGCAAATTTGATAAAGCAAGATACTTTATGGTTAGGTCCATTTTGGTTGACACATATAATGGCAACTTCTAAATTGACAGTTCATTGTTAAACCTGTAATACTTTATAACAGTCACCTTTATCAAGGAGAATTAGTTAGTGGAACAAACACTAGTTCTTATAAAGCCCGATGCAGTGCAGCGAGGAATGATTGGTTCTATTATTAAGCGATTTGAAACAAAAGGACTTAAGGTAGCAGGGTTAAAGATGATGGAGCTTACTGATAGTTTACTAAATCAGCACTATGGCCACCTTTCAGATAAGCCGTTTTTTCCTCGAATAAAATCATTCATGCAAGAAACACCTGTTATAGCTTTATGTTTGGTGGGAATAGATTCTGTTACTGTAGTCCGAAATTTGTGCGGCGTCACCAATGCTCGTGAAGCTACTCCTGGAACAATTAGGGGTGATTTTGGTATGAGTATACAATGTAACTTGGTTCATGCCTCCGATTCTATTGAAACAGCGAAACAGGAAGTTCCCCGCTTTTTTGCTGCAGATGAACTTTTTGAATACCCGAAATCGGAAGAACTATCTATTTATGCTAGTGATGAGCGGTAAAATCTTACCTTGGGGAGTGTATGGATATCCTCACCGGTCTTATCGAACGGATAACCTATCAAAATGAGGAAACTGGCTATACGGTAGCTCGTTTACGGCCTGACTTAGAATCCAGCCAAAGTACTGAAGAACTTACCCAGTTATCAGCTCGGGATGGATTACTAACAGTTACGGGTGAACTAGCAAAACTTGTACCTGGAGAGCATGTTGAAATTCATGGTTATTGGATAACTCATAAACAATATGGCAAGCAATTTAAGATTACTGACTCTAGATCGATCCAACCAACCACCACAGATGGAATCCGAAAATACTTAGGTTCTGGCCTTATTAAGGGCTTAGGTCCTGCCAAAGCCTTATTGATTGTTGAACACTTTGGTAAAGAAACCCTCACAATTATTGATCAAACTCCAATCCGGCTTTCTGAAGTTAAGGGTATTGCAAAAAAAACTATTGATATTATAAAAACAGGTTGGGAAGAACAGAAAAATATTCAAGAAGTTATGCAGTTTTTGCTTAGCCATGACGTAAGCATGGCATACGCGGTAAAAATTTACAAAGCCTATGGCAACTCAGCCATTAAGAAAGTAACACAGAATCCTTACCGTCTATCAGCTGATATTTGGGGCATTGGTTTCAGGACAGCTGACAAGATTGCTATGAATCTTGGCGTAGACCAAAGAGCCCCCGCCCGGGTCCAAGCTGGTATTCGATATGTACTTGAAACCCAAGCTGAAGATGGACACGTATATGTCCCAATGGATAAACTATTGGAGGAATGTATAAAATTTCTACAGATTGATAGCTCTGCTATTCCAAGTGGGCTTGAGGTTTTAGCCGAGAACAATATTGTTATCTGTAAAAATAATAAGGTTTATCTTCAACCTCTTTATTATGCGGAATACGGTGTCGCTAGTAATATTGCTCGTTTAATTAATTATGATAGGAAGCAACCATCTAAGGAAAGAATAGAAGAGCATATACATTCTATTGAAAAATCACGAGGCTTAACTTTTAATCAGAAGCAGCGTCATGCTATCCACTCAGCTGCATTCCATAGTGTTGTGACTATTACAGGGGGGCCGGGTACAGGGAAGACTACCTGTCTTCAGGGGATAGTCTATCTGTTCCTTCAAGTAGGCGCTCAGGTAGTGCTTGCTGCTCCTACTGGTCGAGCGGCGAAGAGATTAGCTGAAGTTACCGGTAAGGAAGCCAAAACCATACATAGGCTACTAGAGTTCAACCCTGGTATGATGAATTTTAGTCACAATGCTAAGAATCGGTTAGATGCAGATTTGATTATCGTGGATGAATCTTCGATGATCGATACAGTAATGATGAATGCACTCCTACGGGCAGTTAAGACTTCTGCTAGAGTAGTTATGGTTGGTGACGTCGATCAACTTCCTTCGGTAGGTGCTGGTAACGTTCTTCGGGATATCATTGATGGGGAAAGGGTTACAGTTATTCGGCTGACTGAAATTTTTCGACAGGCTCAAAAAAGTAATATAGTGGTGAATGCCCACCGGATAAACGAGGGTGAAATACCCGACACTCAAATATGGAAAGAAGGTGATTTTTTCTTTATTAATGAGGCGGATCCTAACATTGCTGCGGAAACTATTACGGAACTATGCAACGAACGCCTGCCTCGCCGTTACGGGCTTGATTCATTTAACGATATTCAAGTACTTACTCCAATGTATCGTGGTAATATTGGAGTAGATCAATTAAACCAAAAACTTCAATGTGTTCTTAATCCTACAGGAATCTCACTAAAACGCGGTGAACGAGAATTAAGGGTGGGTGACAAGGTATTACAGACTCGCAACAATTATAATAAAATGATTTTTAATGGGGATATTGGTCGAATTATTGATATCGATTTGGACAGCCAAACTGTAGATATTCATTTCCATGAGTTAGTCCAATATGATTTTTCCGAACTTGATGAATTAACTTTAGCGTATGCTATTAGTGTTCACAAAAGCCAAGGTTCTGAGTATCCTGCAATAATACTCCCTTTATATAGCTCCCACTATATCATGTTACAAAGGAATCTTTTATACACTGCTCTTACTCGAGCCCGAGCTCTGGCTGTGCTAATCGGGACCCCCAAAGCGTTAGCAATAGCAGTTAATAATAACAAGGTTTTTGAACGTTATACGGGGTTGAAGGAGGCTCTAATTGAAGTGGTCGGAAAGCCTTCTGAAATTATTAGTGACTACGACTAATCATTTGCTTAGGATGAAATACGACTTGACAGAGGTATTACAGTTAATAATTTTACGGCTCGTATGCCTTTGTACTAGAAGTAGTCTGGGAGTAAGATATAAAACAATTATTTAGAATGTTTATTCCCTAGAGTTATGGCTTGTTAAGGAGCTTTCTGGGTAGAATAGGTTTAGGAGGTATGAGTTGCCCGCACGTGAAGAGGAAATAAAGGAAGATCATCCGGAGCAGTACGAAAATGCTGAGACAGCCCTATTTGGGGATGCTGGTGAGCCCTACCGCTCTGGTTTCAACCTAAAAACGATTTGGGCCTGTCTTTTTGTAGGTTTCGTGATGCTGCCAGGCTCCATTTATCTAAGTTTAGTCACCGGTGGACAGACAGGTGCCGCGGATTGGGTAACGGTTATACTATTCTTGGAGATTGCTAAACGGTCTCTAGTTAAGATGACCCGTCAAGAGATAATGATCTTATATTGGGCTGCGGCGGGTTTAGCTGCAGCTGGGAATGCAATGAATACCGGGATTACTGGTGGTCCTTTTGCTCACTTAATATGGGAACAGTACTATATCCAGTCACCAGAAGCTACAGGTATCGCTGAATTAATCCCCTCCTGGGTAGTTCCAAATTTAGATTCTGCTGCATTAGCTGGTCGTTCTTTCTTTCATATGGATTGGTTTGTTCCGGTCCTAGTGCTTACTGCAGTTACGATTCTGTTTGCTGTTAATTCTTATTCCATGGGCTATATTCTTTTCCGCGTAACTAACGATGTTGAAAAATTAGGTTTTCCACTAGCTCGAGTCCATGCTGGGGGAGCCACAGCCCTTGCTGAGACTTCACAGAACCGTGAAGGATGGCGATGGCGGGCATTTAGTATAGGATCTGTAATTGGTGTGTCCTGGGGCTTGCTTTATGTTATGATTCCAATATTATCGAGCACGTTTTTGGTTACTCCTATAACCATTTTACCAATCCCTTTTATAGACTTTACGACAAGCCTTAAAGAAGTACTTCCTGCAACCATGGTTGGTATCGGGACAGATCTTGGTACGTTGGTTGCAGGTTTTGTTCTCCCATTTTGGGTTGTAATTGGAACGTTCGTCTCCTCAGGTCTAATTGCACTTGTAGTAAATCCAGTACTATATCATACAGGAATTTTGACTACATGGGAACCTGGAATGTCCTTAATACCAACCCAGATTTCAAACAATATCGATTTCTGGCTTAGTTTTACAATTGGGGCTTCTTTAGTAATTGGTATTGTTGGATTTACAGCGACGATACGAGCTATACTTAAGTCTAATAGAGAAAAGAAAAAAGCTACAGAAGCACAGTTGAGTTCGCAAAAAACACCAGAGGGAAGAGGAGATTTGCCATTTTGGCTAGTATTTATATTTTGGTTTCTTAGCACAACAGGGTTCGTTGTTATTCTCTACTTCTTAATACCTGATTTTCCCTGGTGGATTAGCGCTATTTTTGGATACCTCTGGTCACCCGTATTCTCATATATAGGAGCTCGTATGATTGGGATTACTGGTTCACCCTATGGTTCATCCTTTCCTTTTGTTAAAGAAGCATCTTTCCTTTTGTCTGGTTACAAAGGTGTTGCGGTTTGGTTTGCCCCCATCCCTATTTTCGAACACGGGAAGGTTGCGGAAACATTTAAACAACTTGATCTTACGAAAACAAATTTTGGAAGTGTAGTTAAATTGACCGCAGTCACTACTATCTTAATGTTTGTTTGTAGCTTTATTTTCTATTCTCTCGTCTGGAAACTTAATCCGATACCATCAGCGGCTTATCCCTATGTCCAAAAGATGTGGCCACTTAATGCCGCTATGCGGACCATTTGGGTTAAATCCACTCTTCCGGGCGGAATAAATTTTATCTTCGATATAATTAAAATAGAATATGTTATAGCTGGTTTAGGGGTTACTGGAGGTCTTTTTGGGCTACTAACGTTGATAGGAGCATCGCCGCTTTTTTTCTACGGATTAGTAGGTGGCCTCGCAAGTCCATTATGGCAAACTATGCCAACATTTTTCGGCGCAATTTTGGGACGGTATTATTTTTCCAAACGTTTTGGGGAAGAAAAATGGATGGCTTATGTCCCTATTGTATTGGCCGGCTACGGGGCAGGAATAGGTCTAATAGGGATGATTGCTATTGCTATTGCTTTGATTTCTAAAGCAATTTCCCAGATAGTATATTAATTGTTATAAGCCCATTTATAGATTTGGCCTCTTGATAAATTTTTAATGATACTCCCTAATAGGCTCCAATGCGGCTGTAACACGATCCGCTAATTCTCGGGGGAGTCGAGGATTGAATGGTGCCCCTTCACCCGCCTCAACGTCATCCCAACCGCCAATGATTAACGCTTCAATAATTGCCGAATAATTAAATTGTCGTCCATTTATGAAACGTAAATATTCAAGTTCTTTGATGCAAGATTCTAACTTAGCTGATGTCTTGTAATCTTGTTTTCGTTGAGCATTATTGATTTCATCAACGGCTCGAGCAGCTAAGATGGCGAGGCCCGAGGGATGCCCTTTAGTTCCTAGTTCAGCAGCTCTAGTACTTCTATCTCCTATTCCCCACATAACGATTCCTTGATCACCTATTCCTTTTACCAAAGGCCCAATTTCCTTTTCTGAAGTTCCAACTTTCACACCAATTATATGAGGGGAGTCGTTAACGAGTCTTATTATTGGATTAACATACTCTTTAGATCGCATATATAAGAGAAAATTAGCACCGTAATTCATCCCTAGTTTATCCGTCAGATTAATGTATGTGTCGTAGATAGCTTCATGGTCCGCCACACCTGAAAGTGGCATTATCAGGTAAACATCTGGAGCATGTCGTAATTTAGCTTGTCTAGCAATAAGCCGTTCTACCTCGACCAACGGGTTAGGTACAATCCCTGACATGAGAATTCCCTGACTCGCCATCTCCTCACTAGTGACTTCAATTATTCGTATTTTATCTTCAAATGAAAAATGATGAATTAAACTTGTACCAGCTATCCCAATAACCCGTTTTCTATTTCCGTCTAGGTAATTATTTTTCATTAAATATCGAATATTTTTCCTATGGCCATCAAAGTCTATAGCTCCCGCACGAAATGGTACTATCGGAATAGCTGTAACAGAATTTAGGGTTTCTAACAAATCGGTTTTATCCACAATATTTCCTTTCAATTGTTAAAAGGGTTTAAATAAAGTGAGGGTCAGTCCATTGTCGCTCTATAATTTTAAGATCTAAGTGGATCCCGAGGCCAGGTCGATCGCTTACAGAAATATGCCCTCTATCTATTTGTTCTTGCGGAAAAATTAATCTTTCACGCCAAGGTACTTGGCCCCAGGCGTATTCAAGTATAAGGAAGGCTGGATGTGATGCCATAATTTGAACATGAGCCGCGATGGCAACTGGACCAAAAGGCCCGTGAGGAGAGGTCAAAACACCTTGATGTGAGGCTATTGAGGCTATTTTTTTTAGTTCAGATATTCCTCCAGCAACTGTAACGTCAGGCATAATTACGTCCATTATATTAGTGTTTAAAAGAGGCCAGAACCCATTAATTAACATTGCCCGCTCTCCGCCCGCGATTCGGATGTTAGTTTCTTTTTTTAATTGCTTGTATCCATCTATATCTGAGTCGGGAAGCGGCTCTTCAAGCCAGTAGAGATTAATATTACTTACCGATTTTATGATTTGCCGAGCTTCGTCAAGAGAAAACAATCCATAACAATCGAGAAGAACTTTGATTTCACTTCCGATAGCTTCCTGCACAGAGTGGACGCAGTGTAAACCATGATCAATTAGTGCAGATCCTGTTCCGAATCTTTTGTCAAAAGGAGCAATCTTTATGGCCCAATGGCCAGCCTCAATAGCCTTTGTCGCCTGGTTGACAAAATCTTCGGCAGTGCCCTGTTTGGCAGCCCTTGTGATGTTTGCATAAACAGGGATACTATCACGGAACTTGCCTCCTAATAGAGTATAGATGGGTGTATTTAAACATTTCCCAAGAATATCCCAGAGACATTGCTCAAAGGCCGATAGGGCGTGAATTGTTGCTCGACCTTTTAGGGTTGGTTGTAATTTCATAATTAAATATTCGATCTGTCGAGGATCCTGGCCCATCACTCTATTTTCTAGTATTTTTAGCGCATTTAATACATCTCGTCGAGGAGCAGATGGATTAATTTCTCCTACTCCATCTATGCCCTCGTCAGTTAAGACTTTAAGAAATACCCAATGATTTTGGCCGTTTACATCGACGGCCTTGACATTAAAGTTGGTGATCTGCATAAAGGAGCCTAATTAAAAACAAACACAGCATTAAGAACTATAGAGGATCGATTGATTGTAAGGAATTACCAAAGGTTGTGGTCCCTGTTTCGGGAAATGGGATACCCAATCTTGGGGATTATAATCACGGGCAAGGAAACAGGAATAGTGAGCAGGAACAGCGGTTTTCAAGCCAAGAGTGATAGCTGTCTGTATTGATCCTTCAAAGAATGGGAACTCTCCTTCACTTGGATGGGTGGTCAAGAAACCTATCTGTGGTTTTAGTTTCCTAATAGGTGCAAGTAGGGTCTCATGGTTAGCAAAAGTATTTACTGGGTCACCAGAGATATATACTCGGACTAACCCTATTTCAATAACATAACCAAGATGTTGTACATCAGGTGGTTCAATCTTATCTTGAGGTATACCTGAAGGTGGTTTAGCCCATACAGGGTAGACTTTAGAAGATCCTACTGACACTGCTTTTCCAACCGTACAGATGGTCAGGTTTCCCCTATCGAATCCCCCCTCTTTGAGTGCCTCGATACTTTCAATAGGACCCCAAAAATGCACATGAGGGAAAGCATCTGATATTCGTCTAAGGGTTTCTAGGCAGGTGTGATCGCCATGATTGTGGGTTAGAAGAACACTATCTACTTTCATTGTCGATTCTTGAATTGGGGGGTGAGCATGCACAAATCTATCTAGTGGTCGATCCTTGGGGAAGTATGGATCAACTAAAATTATTGTCCCGTCCGGGTGTTTAAGCCCAAATGAACTTTGGCCAAACCAATGTACACCTATACTATTTTGGGGCACCTCAAGACCTTCGAAGGGATGCATTAATAATGTCCTTTCTGATATTATGTTATTTTAGTCCAATGAAATAACCTAGTAAATTACAAACTGCATGTCAAGCTAGAGAAATGGTTTATGGAGCTATTTTCTAAGGTCATGCTTGAGGTGTTAATTTAGTTGTTAATGTCGTCCGATATTTTTTATCTTGAACAGGAATTCTTGTTTATCTAGAGATTCCCCAGTATAGACTCTCTAGATCATTAAAACCTGTGATTTTCTAGTTGCTGTGAACCCACCTTAGCTAGTAAATAGAAGGATCTCCTGACTTGACCCCGGCTATTTTTGTATATATATAAAATGAATCTTTAAAAATTATCGTTTCTCCTGGAGATCTAGAGTAGTGAAAAAATCCTTTTTTTATAAGAATTCGTCTTAGGCTTTTGTGGAGAATATTGAACTGGGGCATATAATGATAGCAATAATTGAAAAAATAGCAGAGGTTAATGCATTAGTCGGCGAAGGTCCAGTTTGGGATTCGGGAGAGAACCTTTTGGTCTGGACTGATATTCGAACCGGAAGGCTTTTCCAATATGATCCTAAAACCGATCAGAATCTCCAAATTCATGATGGTTTTAATGTGGGCGGTCTTGCTTTTAATAAATATGGCGGACTGGTAACATGCATATGGGACGGAATTTTGCTCTGGAATTCGGATGAAAACTGGGTACGGATCGCTGATGAAACGATAAATGGTGATTTGCTTAGGTTTAATGATATAATAGCCGATCCTGGTGGGAGAATATTCGCTGGGTCATTACTAGATGATGGTTTGGGTAAATTATACCGATTAGACCCAGGAGGAAGCCTACAAGTTGTCGAAGAGGGTATTGGGTGCAGCAATGGGATGGGATATTCACCTGATGAAACTATCATGTATCACACAGACTCAGCTGCCAGAACAATATATGCCTATGATTATGACATTTCTAACGGCTCTATCTCGAATCGGAGGGATTTTGTTAAATTACCAAGTACCGCAGGTGTCCCCGATGGTATGACAGTAGATGCTGATGGGTTTGTGTGGACAGCTGTATGGTTTGATGGGTGCATAATTAGATTCGATCCGGAGGGTGTGGAGGAGCGGCGCATAACCTTGCCAGCTAAGCAGACATCAAGTGTTATGTTTGGAGGCCCCGAATTAACAGATCTTTATATAACAACTGCTGCAATTATTGTTGAACCTGGTTCTTCTCTTGATCCTCAAAATTATAACTGGGACGCGTATAACGAAAGTTATCGAGGGGGAGGACTATTTCGTGTTCGTCAAGATATTCAAGGGAAACCAGAGTACAAGGCATGTTTTCCATGGCCAGATTAATTATAATTGGAGGTTGGAATGGCTTTTGATATTGTGTTTAGGGGTGGTGAAGTTATTGATGGAACGGGAAAAAAACCTAGGTATTTAGCAGATGTGGGGATAAGAGATGGGATTGTGACAGCCTTGGGAGATTTGGCGGATAGTGAAACAAGTAGTTCCGTTGACGCCACTGGATGCATAGTTTGTCCTGGCTTTATTGATGTACACGTTCATTCAGAAAATTCGCTACTTGGTGGAAGAGATCAAATGGCTGGAATTAGCCAGGGAGTTACAACCCAACTCTTGGCACCTGATGGATTTGGTTGGGCTGGCCTAACTCGTGAGGAAGCTCTACCGTTATGGCATTACACTCAATTTGCCTATGGTGAACCTATCCAGGAAATAAATTGGCCTACAATTGACTCGTATCTAGAGATCTTTCCTGACCGTTCACCAGCTAATGTTTATCCTCAAGTTCCCCACTGTGCTGTTCGTGTCAAAGCAATGGGGTGGGATCCTGGACTGCCAGATCAGGATCAGCTGAAGATTATGGAAAAAGAAACCCGAAAATGGATGGAAGCAGGTGCAGGGTGTCTTTGTTTAGGCCTGGACTATCAGCCAAGTGCTAATTCTTCATTTGAGGAATTAGTTGCTTTATGTAAAATAGCGAAGGAATACGACGGAATTTATGCAGCCCACCTGCGTTACCAAATCCTAGGCAGGGAAAAGGCTTGGCAGGAAATTATTGATTTAAATAGGGAATGCGGTATTCCGGTTCATGTATCTCATGAACGGATTGATGATATGACAGGTCCAATTTTAGATCAAGCGATGAAGGATGGAATAGATATTTCTTTCGAATCTTATCTTTACCCAGCAGGTATGACACATATTACGATGCAGCTCCCAATGTGGATGCAAACAGGCAGTCCTGAGGAGGTTCTCAATAAATTACAACAAACTGACATACGGCAGAAAGCCCTGGAACATCTAGAATCATTGAATCTTGCTGATTGTCACTATATTGGTTACACCCGTTCTGGAAGATTTGCAGGTCTGACTTTGGGAGAGGCAGCACGTAGTGTAAACAAGTCCAATGCTGAGTTTGCATATGATCTGGTAATCGAAGAAGACGGCATCCAGGCATTTATTATGTTTTGGCCGGTTTCTGAGGAAGAATCTGCAAATGTATTAGATAAAACAAGTTCTCACCCCAGAATGATGCTTGCTAGTGACGGTGTTTATGATTGCACACATCCTCATCCTCGAGGACAAGGCTGTTTTGCTCAAATGCTCAGGAAATTTGTAAGAGAACGAAAAGTAGTTTCTTTGGAGGAAGCTATTTTCAAAATGAGCGGTTTCCCAGCCGACCGATATCGACTTAAAGATCGTGGTATCCTCCGTCAAGGAGCTCCTGCAGATGTGGTTGTTTTTGACCCAAATACGGTGGCTGATCAGGCAACATTCGAAAACCCGATCCAAGCCCCCGCTGGAATCCCACACGTTTTGGTAAATGGTGTTCCGGTGATTAAAAACCATGTACCTACAACACACCGCCCAGGTCAAGTACTGAGAAGAAGTTAGAAGGGATAGGTGTCAGTCGATGGATTGGGATCTTAGTTCATATTTTTCAACTTGTGACGGTCCAGAAATACTTAGTTTTAAGGACGACCTAGAGAGAGACCTGGTTGGGTTACAAAAGAAGGCTTCGAATCTTTCGGGTCTTGCCGCTGAAAATATAGAAGATTGGGAAAATATTATCCTGTTGTATGAAAACATTGGCGGACGATTAAGCCACCTTTCTTCCTATATTTCCTGCTTAACTGCGGCAAATTCCAATAACTCAATGTATGAAGCTGAAGCTAGTTATCTAAGTCTTTTAGAAGCAAGGAAAGCCAAGATTCAGGCTGAATTACAACAAGGTTTTAAATATACCTCTGATGATGTATTTAGAGCATTTACCAAACGAAAATCCCTTAAAGACATCAAATATAAGCTCTCCCGCATCCGGGAACAGTCAAGATACAAAATGACAACAGAACAAGAATATCTAGCTTCAGATTTGGGAGTTGACGGAATTCAAGCGTGGGGCCAACTCTATGAACGTATCTCAGGAAAACTTACTTTTGAAATGTCGTATCCTAATGGACATCTCGATCACATTTCTATGTCTCAGCGGAGAGCTCTAATGGAGCATCCAAATCGGCAAGTTCGTCGAGCAGCTTTTCACGGCGGGAATAAGGCATGGGCGGGTATTGAGACTGTAGCATCAGCAGCCCTAAATAGTATTGCAGGTGTGAGGTTAACTCTCCATAAACATCGTGGCGGCCAGCATTATTTAGATGAAGCACTTTTTCAGGCAGGTATCTCCCAACAGACTTTAAATGCAATGTTTGAGGCAGTTTTTTCAGAAATAGATACGGCACGCCGTATCCTGAAATTAAAGGCAAAATTAATGGGCCTTAACAAATTGAATTGGTTTGACTTAACAGCTCCTGTTAAAGTAATAGTTGATGAAAAAATAAACTGGGAAAAGGCTAAATATTTGGTATGTCGAGCCTTTGCAAGTAGCTATCCTTCTCTCGCAGAATATGCACAAAAAGTTTTCGAAAAAAACTGGGTAGATTGGTCTCCGCGGCCAAACAAACGTCCTGGTGGTTTTTGTACCGGATCTCCTTTGGTAAACGAATCCCGGATTTATATGACCTTTAATAATAATATGGGTGATGTTTTAACTTTAGCTCATGAATTAGGGCATGCGTTTCATAGCCATTTGATGGGAACGCAGAGAATATTAAGCCGATCATACCCTATGACTTTAGCTGAATCAGCTTCAACTTTCGGGGAGATGTTACTAATTCGCGGATTGATGAAAGAATCTGATCTCCAATCTGAATTTAAAAACTTTTTCTTTGATATCGAAACTAGACAAATTGCAACCTATTTGCTCGATATCCCAGTTAGATTTGAGTTTGAAAAATTGTTTCACGAGGAGCGTATGAAGGGAGAGGTAAGTGTCGAAGGAATAAAAAATTTAATGATTGAAACTCAACAACGAATCTTTGGCCCAATTTTAGATCCTGAGGGATTAGATCCTTACTTTTGGGCGAGCAAACTTCATTTTTATATAACTGATACTATGTTCTACAATTTCCCATATACGTTTGGGTATTTGCTTAGTCGGGGCTTAATGGCACAATATGACAAGGAAGGGCCAGATTTTCTTCCGAAATATGAGGAGTATCTTAAACAGACGGGAAGTGATACTGTCGAAAATGTGGTAAGGCTTAACACTGGACTGGACTTAACTCAACCAGAGTTTTGGGCAGGTACTATTCGCAGTATGGGAACAGTTCTACAGCGACTAAAGAGCTCCCTTGCAGAATCTTGAAACGACTTTTAAAGTCGTAGCTGGAAAGTTGGGGAGGAAAGGAGACTTTGATGGATTTAATAAAGGGATTACCCAACCGTTTTGACGGCCTAGAGGTTGGGCCAGATTCTCTTCCAAAATCACCAAATAGATTTGCGGCTCTCTTATCAAAATCAATTCGGGAATGGAAGGATCAGGCTTTCAAGGTAGTATGGTTTAAAGTGCCTATCGACAGGGCATTTCTTATTCCAATCTTGGTTGAAGAAGGTTTTAGTTTTCATCACAGTTCCTCAGACTACCTAATGTTGACTCTGAGATTAGTTAAAGATGCAGTTGTGCCCCTTTATGCAACTCATTATATAGGAGCTGGTGGCGTAGTTATTAATAAACAAAACCAACTGTTAGTCGTTTGCGAAAAGTTTCGAGGAGGAAGGGCCCCATATTATAAACTACCTGGTGGTTCTTTACACCCGAGTGAGCATTTAGCCCAAGGAGTAGTGCGCGAGGTATATGAAGAAACTGGAATCAGAACTGATTTTGAAGGAGTAATATGTTTTAGACACTGGCATGGATATCGGTATGATAAATCTGACATATATTTTGTTTGTCGGTTAAATCCTCTTGACTTGACCATTAAAATGCAGGATAGCGAGATAGAAGAGTGCTTCTGGATGCCAGTTGAAACCTATATGGCTTCAGAAAATGTGAGCTCTTTCAATAAGCTTATCGTTAAAGAATCAATAAATCAGAATGGTTTTAAAGAAACCTGGGTTGAAGGTTATGGTGACCCAGATAATTATGAATTTTTTATTCCAGCATAAAAATTTAAGTATAAATGATCGTCCCAACCCAAACCTAAAGGGAACTACCCATGCCAAACCCTTCCCAAAGAAATTCCCGAAAACCCAACATAGTATTATTGGGCGTCGACTCTCTTGTAGCTGACCATATGAGTTGTTATGGATATCTTCGCCATACAACACCACACATAGATAAATTTGCCGAAAGTGGAGTTTTGTTTGAGAAAACATATAGCCCCCACATACCTACCACGAGTGCCTACGCCTCAATGCTAACGGGTCTTGATGCCTTTAGCACACAGGTAGTGGCATTACGACATCGTGGTGGTTTACGGGAGGAGATAACCACCCTACCAGAGCTATTGCGGGGCGAAGGGTATTCTTCTACATGCGTAGGATTTACAGGCAATCCTTCTTCAAGGGGCTTTGACAAATATTTGGAGTATCCTAGCTGGGGTAGTTGGAATCAAGGACGAAGCCCTAAAGCACAGGAATTGAACAAAGTAACTATTCCAGAAATAGATAGACTAGCAAAACAAGACAATCCCTTTTTTCTTTTTATCCGCCATATGGACCCCCATGCCCCGTATCTGCCTCCTGCTCCATACGAGCGGATGTTCTATCACGGAGATGAATGTGATCCTAAAAATCGGTCTATGGATCCCGTCATGGAATTCAAACCCTTTTGTGATTTTTTTGCTTCCTGGATGCCTCCAGGTATCACAGATAAGGATTATGTAATAGCACAATATGATGGTGCAATTGCTTATATGGATGCCTGTATTCAGTCAATATTTATAGCGCTCGAATCAAATGGTATAATGGATGACACTATTGTCATCCTGAATGGAGATCATGGCGAAACGCTATATGATCATGAATGTTGGTTCGATCATCATGGACTCTACGACGTCACTCTCCATGTACCACTAATAATCCGTTATCCAAGTAGAATTCCAGCAGGAATTCGAATTGAGGGATACAACCAACATAAGGATCTTGTACCTACAATACTTGATCTAGCTGGTATTAAAACTAAAATTGATTTTGATGGGCAAAGTCTTATTGCAATGGTAGATGGAACAGTTTCTTCTTTTGAAAGTGAGTTTTATATTACAGAGTGTACTTGGATGCGGAAACACGGCTGGAGGACTCCGCAGTGGAAATTAATTTTAGCATTAGAACCAGATTTTCATTTCAAGCCCCCAGTTGAGCTTTATAATCTAGTGGAGGATCCTGGAGAAAATCATAATCTTGCCAACCAATATCCTGACGTTGTAAGTCTATTAAAAAAACGGATGAGATCCTGGATCCGAAGACGGGTTGGAGAAACTGGAAAACGCAATCCTATACTTACTCAAGGTGACTGGCATGGGCACAAAGGGATTGGGGCATTTAAGTCATCGCAACAGGCTTACGATATAATGCATATTGGTGATCCTGATCAGGCTGCTACGCTCCAGAGTAGGAGTAGATAGTTGCCAGAAAGCATTTAAATGAAACGTCAAATAAAAAGGAGCAACTCAAGATGGGTTTGAATGTCGTGGTAGTGGGGCTGGGTGGAATTGGCAATCAACATGCACGAATTTACAATGACCATGAAGGTTGTAATATTGTGGCTGTTTGTGATGCACTGAAAGATAAGGCAGACCAGGCTGCCCAGAGCTATAATTGTCAGGCGTTTTATAATATTGGGGACCTACTAAGTAGTGGACTAAATATTGATGTAGCTAGCGTGTGCACTGCTGGTGTCGAAAACGGAGGGGACCATTATGCTCCTACTATAGAATTACTGGATGCTGGTATTGCAGTACTGGGTGAAAAACCTATCTCAAATGAAATTCCCAAGGGAAGAGAGATGGTAAAATTAGCCCAAGATAGAGGCATTCGCTATGGAATTAATCTTAACCATCGATTTACTCCAGCAGCAATCCGAGCAAAAGAGTGGATTGAACATGGACGCCTTGGTGAATTAAATATCGTAAATATGACTATGTGGATTAATAATCCAAACGAAAGTTCACCCCATTTCCATATGCGTGCACTCCATCCTCATTCTATTGATGTGATGCGTTATTTCTGTGGGGATGTAGAAAAGGTGCAGGCTTTTTTTAAAAAAGGTAAAGGCAGGAACATTTGGTCTAATGTCCAAGTCAATATGTTATTTGAAAATGGTATAGTAGGACATTTGACGGGTAGTTACGATGCAGGAGGGAGTTATGGATTGGAAACTTGTGATATTGTTGGATCAGATGCACGAGTAGTAATAAGAGAAGCATGTGAACAGTTGGAATACTATCCAAGAAATTCAAGAGAGCTCGAAATATTTTATAATTTAGGAGGAATGTTAAGTTTTTCCGAAACATTTGGTAGTCGGATAAACCGATGGATTGAACAGAACCTAGACGGCACAGATCCCGGAGAAATTGATGCGAAGGCTGAAGATGCTTTACGAGCACAATTAATAATTGAAGCTGCTATCAAATCTTGGGAAACTGAGAGTGTTGTGAAAATTCGATATTAATATAATGTTCAACGGATAATGCAAGTAATCAATAGGGGAGACAGGTTAATGAAGCTTGGGGCCAATTCAGTTTTATTTGGCGGACATAATATAGAAAAAGCTTTCGAATACCTTTCTATGGCTGGTTATGATGGTATAGAATTGTCAGCAATTGAAGGTATGAGTGAGCATCTTGTTTTATCAGAATGGCGATCCATCGCTCCAAAAATTAAAAAACTTTCAGAGGCTTATAATTTAGAACTTCTCGCTATGGAGCAGCCGTCGCAGGATCAACAGTTAATGGAAAAAGCATTTCAAGCTGCTGCGGAAATTGGTATACCGATTATAAACTGTGGTCCAGGCGGGAAGTCCAATGATCTAGAAACTCTGCAATCATCAATAGATTCGCTTGGAAAGCTATCAAGGATGGCAGAAAAATATGGGGTTACTCTTTGTGTTAAAGCTCACGTTGGAGCTAGCATATATAATACTCCAACCACGCTACAAGTTATAGAAGCAATTTCATCTCCCTTCTTCGGAATTGATATGGATCCTTCCCATATATATCGTGCTGGAGAGAATCCAGTTGAAGCTATTAAATCGGTCCTGCCTAGTGTTAGGCACGTTCATATCCGGGACTGCCGAGGGACACAAGTTGGACCAGGAGCTCCTGAAAATCAGGCTAATGGCCGGGGTGATATTAATTTGGTAGGTTATATTAGAGCTTTATACGACGGTGGTTATACTGGCCCCATTAATCTGGAAGTTATTGGTGCAAAAGACTATACTTTAGAGCAATGCTGCATCATTGCTGCTGAAACCCGTGGCCATATGCAAGCCAGTTTACAGTCCTGCGGAGCAAGGTAATTTTAATTATTAATATAATATTAAGGGGTCATTAAATAGTTGATTCTAATTTCAAACAAAGAGGGTTATTAGATGAAAATTACTAAATTAGAAACGTTTCTAGTCAAGCCCCGGTGGTTGTTTCTTAAGATACATACGGATGAAGGCCTTATTGGACTTGGTGAACCCATCTTAGAAGGACGTGCAAAAACTTGTGCGCAGGCAGTGGCCGAGCTTGAGCCATATTTAATCGGGAAAGATCCTACTAAGGTTATTCATCATTGGCAAGCTATGTACCGCCATGCTTTTTACCGGGGAGGTCCTATATTAACTAGTGCACTTAGTGGGGTAGAACAAGCTCTCTGGGATATTGCAGGTAAAAGTAATGGGATCCCAATTTATAAAATGCTTGGTGGCCCTACCCGAGATCGGATTCGGCTTTACAAGGGTGGTGCTAGTCTTTCAACGATAAAAGATTTTATTGCTCAGGGATTTACTTGTTTTAAAACAGGAGTTCATAACCACAAACAGAATCCAGCAAGGATTATCGAAACAAAGAGTTTTGTCGAAACAGCGACTAACCACTTTGCCCAACTACGAGAAGCTGCGGGTTCGGAAGTAGATATTGCCATAGATTTTCATGGAGCTATTAGTCCTCAAACAGCAAAGCTTTTGATTAAGGAACTAGAACAGTATCAACCGTTTTTTGTAGAAGAACCAGTTCAGTGCCAAAATGTAGATATTCTAGCTGAAATTGCCAGGGGAACTCATCTGCCTATTGCTACTGGTGAACGTATTTTTACTAAATGGGGATTTCGTGAAATATTAGAGAAACAGGCAGCTTCTATCCTCCAACCAGATTTATGTCACGCTGGTGGTATTTTTGAAGTACGATTAATTGCTGGCATGGCGGAGGCTTATTACGGAGGGATAGCACCGCATAACCCCTTAGGACCGATTTCTCTAGCAGCTTGTATTCAATTGGATGCATCAATTCCTAACTTTGTTGCACAAGAGCATACTACCCTAGGTGAAGGATATTTAAAAAAGCCTTTTGTTTTTAAGGATGGCTTTGTTGAGTTACCAACAGAACCAGGTTTAGGGATTGAACTAGATGATGATGCTATAGAGGATAAGATTGACCATGATTGGCAAGGTAACGAGAGTTACCTTGCTGAGGATGGCTCCGTATCAGATTGGTAGATAGCATTCATAAGTTGAAAACTTTGAGAAATTGTAGCTAGGGGGTCATAAAGTTTAGGACTAATTTCAATACTTAATGGTTCTTTATATCCGATATTAGTTAGGGCTTGTAGGGTGGTTCTAAGGACATCTTCAGTGAGAATACCATCAAGAAGCCCCCAATGCAAGTCAGATTTCCCATCATTGTCATCAAGGTGAAAATAGCCCAAACGGTTGCCGGCCATAGTAACAGCAATAGCAGGGTCTTCGCCTGATATTTGTGCGTGTCCTATATCCAGTAGTAGGAATAAATCTGTATGGTTAAGGGTAGTAATAAAATTGAGAGTACTCTGAATCGTGGGTAATGTAGTTCCGGGGAAATGCTCAATACATAGCTTGATGCCATATTGTTTCGCTATATCTGCAAGTTTCAATGTACCGTCCCCGTAGAATTTAAGCGCATCTGCATGATCTCCTTTTCCGGGCAGCATATAGGCTATCCGAGCATTAGATTGATCAGCATATTCTAGCGAAGCTCGAGTGTGTTCGAAGGCAACCAAACGAGCACTCGGGTCAGGTGAGTCCAAAGCTACATTGTCTGGCATTCCAAAACCTGTTGCTATACAGGTTGGAATAAGACCAAGGTCAATCATCTTCTGCTTAGATTTATCAGATCGAAAATCAAAAGGTCTATAGTCAATATGGGTAAGCCCAGTTGACGCGATTTGAGTAAGGATATCTTGTTCCGAACCTTGTAAAGCCCAGGAGCAGCAAGAAATTTTCATTATTAGGTAACTTCCCTTTCCCGATAACTTGGCTAGGACCCATCAAGAGCTTTGCGTAATTCGTCTCCTTCTTTTTCCCAGTAATTATGAAGGATATGGACATCTGTGCCTACGCAAAAATGTCGTACTCCCAGGTCTAGGTAATAACGTGCATCATCTGCCGTATTAATTTCAGCCCGTGGATGTTTTTTGGCATTGAGTGATTTTTTGATCACAACTTTTTCCACTTCCGAGACTGCATTTTTCTGGCCAATTTTACCTACATTCATAGAGTAGTCAGCGGGGCCCCACTGTATCATATCAATTCCTTCAATTTCAAGAATTTCATCAATATTATCAACCGCCATGCCTTTTTCTATCATCACTGCTACTACTATTTCCTCTAAAGCGTTAACGTACTCTTGACTACCACCATATCCCATGTACGAGAATCTCCGGGTAGCCACACCATAGGATCCTCCAGAATGTGGAGTGTCAGGGCGGGATATTTCTACACAAGAGCGAAAATCTTCAACGGTTTTGCAGTCAGCAAAAAGCACACTCTGAAAACCACTGCCAATAGCTCTTTGGGCTAGAAAGCCTCGAGGCTCTTGATCAACTTTTAACATAATTCCAAGACCATGTAGTTCGGCTGCCCGGGCTAGATTGTCCAAGTCGTGAAGATCATAGGGTCCATATTCACCAACAAATTCTACATAATCATAGCGGTTTGTATGACCCACAAGTTCAACGACCGAAGGCCAAACAGTATGAATGTGAGTTGAAAGTGATGGCTCGTTTTTATCTAGAATACCTCTAAGTTTATTAGTTCGCATGAAATTACTCCTTGTTTGTTTTTGTGAAGACTATAGCATCATACTCATTTTATCTAGGCAGGTTCAAACGTTTTTATAGCTACCGTAGCCCACTGATTATGGATATCTAATATAGTGAGTTCTCTTTGAAATTCTAGTTCCCTGTAGAGAGAAGAGCCAGTTTCGGCCTGAAACTGTGCCTTAAGGATACGAGTATAGGTTTTAGTTTTTCGCCGGAGGTCAATAAGAAAATTTAAGGTTTCATTATTGCTTACTAGAGATTCCATAAATCGAAAACGAAGCATTAATTCAGGAAGATTATCTTTTATATCAGATAAAGTAAGTTTTTTAAGAACCCACGATTTGAGAACTATTTTTCCGTTGTTAGTAAGGTTAAATACTTCTTTTGATTTTAATTCACTGTGCCGGAGGATTTCACTTTCAATAAGCCCATGCTTTTTTAGCAACTGCAGTGCTGGATATATTGATCCAGGACTCGTGCTAAAATGGCTAACTCGATTATTTATCATTTCTATTCGAACATCGTATCCAGATCGGGGCGTTTGGTTCAACATTCCCAATAGTACGTATCCGAGTAGAGTAGGTGAATACTGTCTGGGCATGATGAAATTTAATAGAGAAAATGTGGTCTAGAAATGCTAGCAAAGTTTTTTTAATTTAACTATCCTATGTAGCATTTTGAGTTATCGGATTTCTTTTTAGTTTTTAGTTAGGCTGACATTTTCGCCAATTTTCGAAGGCTTCTTTCATCTTTGGAGTCCATTCGCGGTCAATTTCCCCTGGAGTATAATTCCCCTCGCGAAGCTGTTGGTGCCCCCAAGCATCTCTTAACCGTGTCTCTTCAGAATCGATTACTACCTTTTCAGCCAAGTGGGGAGGAATAAAAATTACTCCCGCTTGGGTCCCAAGAACTATATCACCAGGAACACAGGTAGTTTCTGTCCCTATCCGGATAGGGACGTTAATACCAAGAAGAGTAACATCTGATATTGCAGTAGGATCGACACCGCGAATGTATGAGCTCATTGGAATTTCGTGCAATCTTTGAAGGTCTCTTATCCCCCCGTCGATTACCATGCCGTTACCAGTTTTGGCATAGATCGAATTACCAAGATTATCCCCGGCAAAAGTACCATGCTTCACCTTACCAAAAAGGTCTATGACTATCACATCATTAGGCTCAAGAGTATCAATAATCCAAGAATTTTGGCCTCCAATACAACCGTGTTCAGTTCCTTCTTCTTGAATTGCTGTTTCAAGGTCGGGACGAGAGGGAACAAAAACACCTGTAACTGCACGACCAACTAGAGTTAGTTCAGGATGAAGAATCTGCCAGTCTCCAGCAAACTGATAATTATATCCTTCACCTCCAATTACTCCCCAAGCTTCCTCGACAGTTACTTTTTTCATCCTTTCTAAAATATCATCAGATACAATAGGACGTCCTGTTGTATCCCTCCTCCCATCCCATTTAGATGTTACAGCTCGTGTTAACTTTTGATTGTTCAAACCGATCATTGATAGCTCCTTGGACATGCGAAGCGCAATAATTCTTAATAAAGTACCAAGTTACAGAACCTTATCGATTCTGACTGCTTATAGTTTTTAGATCAATAAATGGCATTGCTTGTCCGATTACTTGAGGGAAATGTCCATCCCATTTTTCGATTGCACGAAGTTGAAGTAGGGTTGGTGTGATTGTTTGTCGTTGCAGGCGTTGAGATTCCGCTTCAGCTTCTGCTTGGGCAATCTTTTGTTCAGCCTCAATTCGAATACGTTCAAGATCACGTTGTGCTTTCAATGCTTGTTGTTCGGCTGTTTGTTTAGCTTCAATAGCTAAATTAAATGTCTGTGAAAAGGAAAAATCCACAATATTAAACTCATCTACAATCATGTTAAAGTTTCTTAATCTTTCAGTAAGCGAAATTTTAATTTCATCTTTAACTTCTGCTCGTTTTGTAATCAATTCCTCTGCAGTATACCGTGCTGCTATAGCTTTGACTGCTTCCTGGACCGCTGGATCAATGACACGTTCTTTAAAAAATATACCAATTTCTTGGTAAACAGTATTTACGGATCCTGGATCGACATGGTAATTTAGAGCAATGGTAGAAGATACCGTCTGGAGATCTTTGGTAGATGCTGTCGCAGCTGTTTCAGATTTCTTTATTTTGACGTCAACAGCGATGACATCTTCAATAAATGGAAGTTTAAATTGTATGCCTTCATCTAAAACGCGGTCTTGGACCCCACCCAATTTGCTAAATACAACACCCCGTTCGCCAGCGCCAATAACAGAGTATGAATTGTATAAAAATAGAATTACGAAAATACCCACTAATACTTTCACATAAGGAATATTGGGTCCTGGAATTTGTTCATAATCTGACATTTATGATCTCCTTTATAAAAACAATAAAAATACTACACTATTGGTTGACATTAATTAACACTTTTAGAGAATCCTGAGCGGTAGCTGTAAGTTCCATGCCCCGCTGTGTTTCAGATAAAGGAAAGCGGTGGGTTATTAACTTATCTGAACGGATTACGCCACTTTCGATCAGATCCAACGCCATCCGGGTATCATGAGGACCGCAGGAATAACTACAGACTATCGATATATCCCTAAAATATAGATCATACGGTTTAAAATCAAGTACGTCGTTTTGAGATGAAGCCATGAACAATAATACTATTCCACCCTTACCTACGCAGGTTAATCCCATCTTCATCGCTGGGATACTTCCAGGCCCAACAATTACGGTGTCAGCCATTATATTATTGGTAAGTTCTCGAACTGTTTTTTCTAAATTTTGTTCCTGGACATCAATGACATGGTCTAGGCCCATCTCGAGACCTTTCTTTAAACGATATGGAATCCGATCAGCTCCAATAACTATTTTGGCTCCATATTGCCTAGCAACTATTCCATTTAAAATCCCCATCAAACCTAATCCAATAATGAGAACAATATCTCCTGGTTGAATTCTTGCCCGTTCAATTGCCTTAACTGAGCAAGCTAGAGGTTCTATTAAGGTTCCATCATCGAATGAGACAGAGTCCGGAAGCACTAGACTATCATAACGGAGATTTATTTCTGGAACCCGGACATATTCAGCTAAGCCACCAGGATCAAGTTTGGATTCTCTCCAAGTCTCACACATTGTGAAATTACCACGGCGACAATGACGACACCTATGGCAGGGTGCATGATGATGAAGGAATACCCTTTCCCCTACAGAAAAGTTATCCACCTCTTCTCCTACAGCCTCAATGATTCCTGTTGGTTCATGGCCTATAACAAGTGGGACTTTACGGCGTATATACCATGGGGTAACATCACCACTACAAATACCACAACTTTGTATTTTAACTAAGGCCTCCCTACTTGTAATAGTTGGGATAGGAATTTCTTCAATACGCACGTCATCTACATCATATACTTTGACGGCTTTCATACGCGGAATCTCTTTTATTAAGGGATAATAGCATATTTCATAGTTGCTTTACCCTGAAAATTCTTAAAGGTGTTCGGTACGTCCTCGAGTTTACGTGACTCAGTAATCAAAGGGCTAACATCTAAGCGGCCTTCTGAAAGCAATTTATAGGCCTGATTTACTGCCTCAGGTGTAAAGTGGAACATTCCCTTTAATGTAAGTTGATCGTAGTGGATTCGAGCCGTCTCGTAAGTTACCGAGGTACCTCCAGGACAACCCCCAAAAAGAATTAAATATCCACCTCTCATTACCATTGTTATAGCTTCTTCCCAAACATTTGGAAGCCCGGTGCATTCGAAAACAATAGGAGCTCCTAGTCCATCAGTTTCTTCAAGGATAGCCTCTGTAGCATTTTCTTTGCTACTATCAATTATGCAATCAGCTCCAACCTGTTTTGCCATATTTAACCGATAATCATGGCGCCCTGTGACAATCACTTTTTTGACTCCTAGTTCTTTTAGTACCATAACGTGTAATTGCCCGATCGCACCAGCACCAATCACAACGGCTGAGTCAGCTGATCGCAATGGAGCTTGACTGATACCGTACACAACACACGATAAAGGTTCTAGCATAGCTGCTTCACTAAAATCTAAATTGTCATCCTTGAGATACATGTTAGTATCAACCACTGGCCCAGGCACTCTAACATATTCAGCATATGCCCCTAAAACCATCGTTTTAGTCAAATGGGGGCAAAGGTTTTCGAGAGATCGTTTACAATAAATACATTCTTGGCAGGGCGCAGTATGCACCGACATTACTGGCTGTCCGACTTCAAATCGACTTACCTTATTCCCTTTGTCAACAATAGTTCCAGAAAACTCGTGCCCAAAAAGCGTTGGTGTGGGCATAAGGTGATGACCTCTTCTATAGGCTTTTAAATCAGTGCCACAGGTCAGGGCTGATTTCACCTTAACTAACACGTCATTAGGGCCTAATATTGGAATATCAACATCGTTTCGAAGTTCGATCAATCCTCGTTTAACAAGAATACAAGCCCGCATCATTGCAATGTCCATTTATTTGATAAATACTATATCAATTTAACACCGTTAGTAGCCTCTTGGACGCCTATTATATATGTAAGCCTGAATATGCGCAAGTGTAGCAGTATGAACAACCCTAAAAATAGCTGATGGAAATAAGAATTTGTATTGACACTTAATTAAACGGCAGGTAACGTTCCGATCATCAAGATATATTCAAAATCCTAAAGTAAGGGTGAACTCCCATTTTGTTTGTAAAAATTATAAGAGCTTAACTATATTAAAGCGACCATGTTTGTTTAAGATGGAAAAATAAAAAATTTCCTAAAGTTAATAAAAGGAAGAATTATGTTAATATTCGATGGTGATTATCCAATGGCATATGGCGGTATTGAACTGAATAGAGATTTGACTCTTCCCTTAAAAGAGATTCGGGATGCTGATGAAAATTCAGATAATATAGCTTTTGCCTGTTTACCTGAAATGCGTCGTGGTCGGGTGGCTGCTGCTTTAATGAAATTTACTGTCCGTCGTAAGAGAGAGAATAGTATTTTGTCCGGTTACCAAGGAACAGCTTCTGTTTATGGAGCTGCCCGTGGCCAATTAGCATATTATCAAATACTCCAGGATCAGGGAGAAGGATTGATACTTAAAAGTGGAAAAGAATTAGCTGCCCATATAAAGCTATGGGAAAAAACTTCGGACGTTGTTTCCCTACCAGTTGGTATGATTCTTGGGATGGAAGGTGCAGACCCTATTTTGTGGCCTGAACAGGTCTTCGAATGGTTTGATGCTGGAGTTAGAGTAGTTAGTTTAACCCACTATGGACCAAGTACATATGCTCACGGGACAGGGTCAAAAGGTGGATTGCTAGGTCCTGGCAAAGAGTTGCTTAGAGAAATGGCGCGTTGTGGGATGATTTTAGATCTTACTCATATATCAGATGAAAGTTTTTGGGATGCTATCGAGTATTATCAGGGACCAATTTTGGCGAGTCACCAAAATTGCCGCGAACTGGTTCCTGGTGAGCGTCAGTTTACCGATGAACAATTGAAATTGGTCATTGAAAGAGGGGGCGTTATAGGTGCCTCTATGGACACCTGGATGCTTTGCCCATGGTTCACTATTGATTGGTCAGCCACCGGGTCCTTTAACCGGCGTAACCATTTTCAACGAGAGGATATTTCACTTTTCCACGTGGTTGACCATATCGACCATGTATGTCAGTTAGCAGGTAGTTCTGATTTTGCAGCTATTGGGGGAGATACTGACGGGCAAGGAGGGATAGAAGGTGCGCCCAGTCAAATTGATTCTATTGCGGACTATCAGTTATTAGTACCTATCCTTGAAGATCGAGGTTATTCGGAAGACGACATTAAAAAAATAATGTACAAAAACTGGGAACGATTTTATACCAAACATTTGCCATCTTAGGCATGAGTTCCAAACCCTATCATTTTAACCGAGTAAAGTATCATACAACATTATGTGTTTCCAATTTTATAAAAATTTAGCTTTAGTAATATTCATTTTGGTAGGGTGTAGTGGGAATGATCTTACTCCACAAGCTACCCAAGGGAAACGATTTAATTCTATTGGCAGAATGCTTCCAGAAGACGCAGCGTCGCCGGATAATCAAAAATTCCGGTATATGTTTCGTGAACCTTCTACCTTAGATATAAGCGTAGCCGCCTATGAAGCGGATGGCACTTATTTTGCCTTCGAACGGCTTTTATTACTAGATGAAAATAATGAATTAGTCCCAGCTGCAGCTGAAAAGTGGGAGTCTGATGTTGAAGGGAAAAAATGGATTTTCTACCTAAGGAAAGATGCCCGATGGAGTGACGGCCGAGAAGTCACTGCCTTTGATTTTGAATACTCGTTTCGTCGGATGTTAGATCCCTCAAGCGGAAACATATATGCATTTCTCTATTATGTAATTAAGAATGGAAAAGCTTTCAATCAGGGTAACCTAAAAGAGGTCTCTGAAGTTGGAATTCGTGCAATTGATACTCATACTTTAGAAATTCTGACAGAAGGTCCTTGCCCCTACCTGCCATACATCGTTTCATTCATTACTTCTTCACCGGTCCCTAGGTGGCAGGTAGAAAAGTATGGCCCTAAATGGACAGAACCTGGCTTCTGTGTATCTAATTTTACCTATAAACTAGCCGAATGGAAAACAGGCTCTCATATGCGCTTCGTCCTAGATCAATATTATAATGGGGAGCATAAAGCTTTTCTTGAAGAAATTATCGTCAAATTTATCGGAGCTCAGAGACCTGGCACCCTTCCTTACGAAAATAAGGAAATAGATGCTTATCGATTGGACCCAATAGACTATCAACGGGTACGTAAAGATCCTAAGTTAATGGGTGAAATACATAGGATGTCCGAATTTACTACATGGTATCTATTTTTTCGCACCAGAAAACCTCCTTTTGATGATGCCCGGATAAGACGTGCTATTGCTCACGCGATTGATCGTCCAGCTCTTTGTAAGACGGTTCTCAATGATCTCGCTATTCCAGCTTACTCGATGCTCCCTCCTGGCTTTCCCGGATATTCGGCAGACCAATTTGAGTCATTCCAAAAATATAATCCGGTTAAAGCACGGCAGCTTATGGAAGAAGCTGGTTATCCTAACGGTCGAGGATTCCCTCAAACTGAAATGTGGCTTCGAGTTGCCGATACGGGAATCAACCGTATCGCTGGAGAGGCGATACAGGCTATGCTTAAGGAAACAATAGGTATTGAGCTAGAAATAAAATTTCAACAGCGTAATATTTTTAATGAAAAACTCTTTGGGTGGGAAATCCCTTTGGGAATGTTAGCATTTGTTTATGACTACCCAGATCCATCAAATATGCTAGGCCTCCTCTGGAGGTCTCAGCCCAAAGGGTATGCTCGGCACGATTGGCTTAACTCAGGTTTTGATGATTTACTTGATCGAGCTAATACTCATATGGACTCAGAGTATCGTTATAGTCTATATGCTCAAGCTGAACACATCATGGCAGAGGAAGCGGGAGCAGTTTTTCTTTTTCATCCAGTTATAACAGAACTGAGGAAACCATATCTTCAAGGTATAAAAGAAGATCGGCACGGGCGCGTTGTGCCCATAATATCAATTCAAACGGTTAATTTTACAGAAATGTACATCGCTAGAGAATAACTTAACCTTAGAATATGAAAACGACAGATGTATTAATCATAGGCGGTGGAGCCGTAGGGGTATGTGCAGCATACTTTCTTAACAAATCTGGTTACAAAGTTATACTGGTGGAACAGGCAGGAATAGGTTCCGGGGCTTCTCACGGGAATCTAGGACTAGTAGTACCTAGTCATAGTGTGCCATTATCTAATCCTGAAGCTATTTCTCATGGATTAGGGTGGATGTTCAAACCGGAAAGTCCATTTTATATCAAACCCAGGCTTGATATCCCACTAATGAAATGGTTATGGGAGTTTTGGCGGGCAAGTGGGGAAGGTTCCGTCCATAAAGCTATTCCGTTAATTCGTGATATGAGTCTCTTAAGTCTGTCACTTTTTAATGATCTTGATCAACTGTTAGATTTTAATTTTCAAAAACGAGGTTTGGTTTCACTGTGTCGGACCTCTAAGGGTCTTGAAGAGAACTACCAGGAAGCATTACTGCTTTCTTCATATGGATTAAAAATTGATAAACAGACTCCGGGCTCTTTTGCGCCCTTGCTAGGGGACCTGGAGGTCAAGGCTCTTGGTGGATTATTTTTTAAACAGGATGGACATCTTCCACCAAGTAAATTCGTAAGAAGATTAGCAGACCATCTCCGAAGTACGGATGTAACTTTCTTAACAGATACGCAAGTTTCTGGATTTACCACATCTAATGGATGCATTACTTCTACAGAAACTAGTGCCGGTCCAATCAAAGCCGGTACGGTAGTTGTTACTGCAGGTTGTTGGTCCTCTTTTCTTACCAAGCAGCTTGATGTAAAACTACTCATTCAACCCGCTAAGGGCTATAGTATTACCCTAAAGCGCCCTTCAAGGTGGCCAGAAATCCCCTTAATGCTATTTGAGTCACGAGTTGCGGTTACCCCTATGGGGGACTTTTTGCGGATTGGTGGCACACTAGAACTTAGTGGGATGGATTTTAAGATTAATCCTCGTCGGATTGCTGCTATTCTTAAGGCTATTCCAAATTACTTGCCTTCGTTAGATATTGGAACTAATGATATTTTAGAAACATGGTGTGGCCTGCGACCTTGTACGCCGGATGGATTACCATTCTTGGGCAAGGTCTCAAATGTTTCTAATTTAGTAATAGCTGCGGGACACGCTATGATTGGTATATCTTTAGCTCCAGCTACAGGAAAGCTGGTTAGTCAAATTGTTGGGGCCGAGGAAACAGATGTTGATATCAGCCAATTCGCTGTAAATCGGTTTGGTGCCTAGGTGAAATCAAAATCTTCAGCTACTCTCATCCCGTCTAACCATCCGTTTTTAGTTAGGCCAAACACCACTATATTCTATCTCTCAGTTCCTATTTTACTTTCTCTTCTAACCGAACCCGTGACTGGGTTAGTGGATACTATTTTCATTAAAAAACTTGGAGCAGATTCTCTAGCTGCACTTGGTGTAGGAACAGTAGCTCTTTCTGGTTTATTTTGGATTTTTAATTTTCTTGGTATCAGTTCACAAACAGAAATTGGACAGGCGGAAGGCAATAATGACCGATTAAGATCGGTTTCTATGAGTACCTTAGCTCTTACGATGAGTTTAGTATTCGGTCTAATTATTACAGTAGTAGGAATTCCATTAACCCCATATCTGTCTAAGTTGTTAGGTGCATCAGGTGATGTCTATTATGGGACGATCGATTACATGACCTGGCGTTGGATCGGTGCTCCAGCAATATTGATTACTTTGACAGCCAGTGGGGTTCTGCGGGGTCTCCAGGATATGCGATCACCTCTTTGGATTGCACTGGGGATTAACTGTATTAACATTATTTTAGACCCCATATTAATTTTTGGCCTTGGTCCAATACCTCCATTAGGCATCACTGGAGCAGCCATTGCTAGTGTTATTGCTTACTGGGCTGGAGCAGTTTGGGCAGTTTGGATTGTCAAAACTAAGCTAGGGTGGTCTTTCAAATTTAATTTTAATGCAATAGGACGCTTAATGAGAATAGGTAGTGATCTCTTTTTTAGAACTGGGGCTCTGAACATTTTTATTATTTTAACAACCCGTGAGGCTACTCTGGGCGGTCCTGATATGGGAGCTGCCCATCAGGCCATAAGACAGGTCTGGATGCTGACTACATTTGTATTAGATTCATTTGCTATTGCTGGACAGAGTTTGGTTGCTTACTTTATGGGGGCTAATCTCATCAAACCAGCGCGAAAAGTAGCACGAGTAGTCTGTTTGTGGAGTGCCGTGTCAGGTTGTTTGCTAGCCTTAATATTAGGATTAACTAGTGAAATTATAGTCAATTATTTAGTACCTAAAACGGCAAAAATATTTTTTAATTCAGCCTGGATTTTTGTTCTAATAATACAACCCGTTAATGCTATCGCATTTGCAACCGATGGGTTACATTGGGGTTCGGGAGATTATAGGTATTTGAGAAATTCAGTTATTCTTTCTAGCACTCTTGGAACAGTCATGTTGTTAATTGGACCACAGACTCTTACCTGGATTTGGATTACAACAGGTATTTGGACCAATTTCCGGGCCACTCTAGGAATATTACGAATTTGGCCTGGAATAGGGAATAGCCCGTTCAGAAAGAAACTACAGAAAAAGTCGAGCTAAAGTAATATAAGATGATACACAAAAGATGTTCATATAGGGGGGCGGAATTTCTTTGCTATCAATAAAGAACTTATACATTTTGACTCTGGTCATAATAATTTAATATTGTGTGCCTATTAAAACTTTAATGCCAATTTATTCTGTCAGAAAGGAATTCACATGCGTCACAGTAAGGTCCTCTCTAAGCTTGGTTCCTCCAGATTTGTACGCATGGCAGCCCTTGGACACTATCTGCCATTTTTTATTCGTTACGCAGCCCAATTTCGTTATGATGGTATTTGGTTTGATCTGGAACATCGGGCTATGGACTCTCGCGAAGTTCAGAGTATACTAGCTTTATGTCATCAATACGATATTGATTGTATGATACGCCCACCGAGTCTAGAAAGAACTAAACTTTATCGTTATCTCGAAGATGGAGCAACCGGGTTTATGATTCCTTTTATGTCAACTCCGGAAATAGCTCAACATGTTGTTGATTGTACGAAATATCCTCCCTTAGGGAATAGAGGTATTGATGGCGCAGGATTAGATGCAGATTTTGGCATCGAGGCTTGGAAAGAAAATTCGACATTTTTAGATGATTCAAACAAGGAAACATTTATAGTTGGTCAAATCGAAACAGTAGAAGCATTAAGGAATATTGATGCCATTGCTGAAGTGGAGGGGATCGATGTCCTTTTTATCGGCCCAGCAGATCTAACACGACGCCTAGAAGTCAGTACTGATGTCAATTGGACCTTAGATGATGCAATAGTTTTTGTTTCAGAGGCAGCTAAGCGAAATAAAAAAGCTTGGGGAATTACTGCGGGGACGCCCGAAATGGTTACCCATTATCAGAGTCTTGGCGCGAGTGTTGTGCCTTGGGGTGGTGATTTTAGCTTGATGAATATTCTCAAGGAGTGTAGCCAGGATTTAGATAAAATATCTGGTGCTTAATTTGAGAATTAAGCCCTAATCCTTTAATTATAATTAGGTTCGATCTAGTTAGTCGATGTTAAAATGAAATAGAGTGGATATAATGATGAACGACGAGACAAAATCAATGACTATAATGAAGGACTCTTTTCTCACCAATGAGGAAAAGTGGCATTTCGAATTGCAGGGATATTTGGTCTTGGATAATATTATTCCAGAAAGTGACTTAAAAGAAATGCGGTCAATTCTAAATAATTGGTTAACTGTCGAAGAGCATAATCTCCCGCCTCCATTAAAAAGAGGTAACCAGGACTCCAACAAGACCCATATACGTCATATTCACTATGGCCATAAGATTTTTCAAAAGCTTAATATGAACCCCGAGATTATTCGTATTGTAGCTGGTTTGACATGGGGGAATCCTCGTTTATTTCATTGTGTTTTTACCCAAATGGTTACAGGTCCAGAAAAGTATGGATTTCATCGGGATGATGATGGAATTAAGTTTACGCCTGGTTTCAGGAATCCAAACAATGATTTTCAGGTGGCAGATGGTGAGATTTTCTGTAGTCATCTAGCTACGTGGGTAGCTCTATCAGATATTCCACCTGGAACGGGGTTGTGCCTCGTCCCAGGCAGCCATAAATCAACTATTGCTGAGCCGAAGACATTAGTTGCCGAACATAACCCACCGGTATCTATCACTATCCCAATGAAAGCTGGGGATGCGATAATATTTTCAACGCGACTTCTTCATAATGCGAGTCCATGGACAGAGGACTATCCTCGTCTAAATATTCTGCAGAGATATGTTTTCGGTTGGTTTTTTGACTTGCCTCATCTATACCCAATAGAGGAATACAGGAATAAATTATCTAATGAAATGTACGAACTAGAAAAAATGATGCGGGAAGAGAAACTAGTAGTTCAAAAGGTTCACAAAACCCTAAATAGGTAGTTCTGGTGTTTCTACCCGTAATATAAGGAAATTCAACACTAAACCTAGATCAATTACTATCAGCTGTGGGGATTGTTATAGTTAGAGCTGCAATATGGAGTCAAAAAAAGTTTAAAGTATAGACTGTATATATCATTCCTTTAATTCGGTCTTTTCAGAAGGCTAATGCATCCGGGGAAAGCTATTCCAATCCAGCATTAAAATCTTAAGTTTTACACTTTCCAGCGAACTTCCTTATATTCCGCAGTCCATTTTTTTATTCTTTTATAAGGCAACGAATAGTAATAGTATAAACCTAAATAGTGCGAAACGTATTAATTATTGGAAAGTTTTCTTGAAAGATAAAATGTGGTAATTGGGAAAAATAAATAAATAAGGAATGTTAAGATTCTAAACTACTCGAGCTTTCCTTTTTAATATCTCGTATAGCACCATAAGGAAGTCCTGTTATTTCTACCATTTCGTTCGCCCTACGAACAGTTTCAGCCACCTCAAGACTAAGATCTTCGGGGTAATATAATTTTCCCATTCGGACAGTAAGGGTTGGTGTTATCATTTTACTACCGTTCTCTTGGTTACCATGAGCATCGATAAACTTATAATTTCCATCTTCAATACTAAAAACGGAGATATCAGCAATACTGCCAGTTTTTAGGGTTCCAATCTCATCGGAACGGTTTAATATTTTTGCCGGATTAAAGGTTGTTTGTCGAACTATTTCTTCGAAATTGAGTCCCATGTTTAAAAGTTTTGAAGCTGTTTCAGGAAGACTATAGACTGGGGAGTTTAGACTATAAACATGCAAATCTGTGCTAATAACATCTGACAAAAATCCAAGTTTAATTGCCTTTTTAGCGATTCCATAATGAAAACTACCAGCTCCATGACCAAGATCAAAATAAATACCTCGTTTCCGAGCATTGTATACTTCCGGAATAACTAGCCCTTCGTTGTTTAGGATATGATCACCCTTGCCCTGATAACAATGAGTAACTATGTCTCCAGGACGTAATAATTCTAGAATACTTGGGAGACCGACTCCTTTGTCAATATGTACCATTACTCGAGTCTTAACCATTTCGGCTGCCTCAATCGCCAGTTTTAGTGGTTCCACCCCGTGCGGCCCAACCTGAAATACACCCTGCCTAACTTTAACCCCAACACAATGATCGGGCCACATCGAGATTACCCGAGCCGTATGCTCTGGATCTGCATTTTTGATGTCTTCCATTTCACCACGCATAGAATTTAATAGTCCGATACTGCTTATATGAACGAAAGTGAGAACTTCAGTACGGGATGCTTCAATAATATAATCAAGAAACCCGCGTAAATTTGTCCATCCAGGGCTTCCAGCATCAACGATAGTAGTGACCCCGGTAGATAGGCAGAGTGCATCAGCCTTTATGCCAAACGTCGTAGCCCCCGCGTATACATGGGCATGTAAATCTATCCACCCAGGGGTAACGTATTTGCCAGATATGTTAATTATCTTTTTTGATTCGGCCTCTATATGATCACATACGGTTATTATTTTTCCATCAACCACCCCCACATCTCCAATACTATTTTTTTGTTGAGAGGGATCAATAATAGTACCGCCCGCTAGAATTAGGTCATACAGCATTAATGTCTCCTTACGGCACTGATACAGACTGTTGTTAATCTCTGTGGCAAAAATTAATTATCGGTGTGTTCCTAAAAATAATTAAGCCCTATTACCAGCTACTATGATTTCTGGTTTAATTTTTTTAAATGGGCTGCCTTTTGATGACTGACAATAGGTAGCTCCGTAGTGATATTGAAGTGCTCTACGTCGACGTTCAGTCGTATTGGGGGGTGTATAATGATAAGTTTCCCCATGAAAAATTAAAGCATCTCCTGTTTTCATAACACAGGGAACAACATTTTTCATTTGGGGTAACGTGGAGAGGCCATATTCATCACTTGAGCCCGTATGTTTTTGGATCCCGTCGACATGCGAGCCCGGGATAAGATGCATGCAGCCATTATCAATATCTGCGTCATCCAGAGCTATCCAAAATCCAAAAATGTGATTAGGATCTAAGCGGAAATAAGCATTATCCTGATGCCATACTTTTCGACCACCAAATTTGGGAGGTTTCATCAAAAGCATACTTTGAAATAATGCAACATCAGGCCCCAAAAGTTCAGTTGCAATCTTAACCATTTTAGAATGAAAGGCAAGAGAGTGAAACAACTTATTATGTAGTGTCATTCGAAATAACTTACGAACTCCCAATTCTACGTTATCAGGTTTAATCCTGCCTTTCCGTACCGCTGGCTCTATCTGGACAAGTTCTTCTGAAACGTCTGGATAGCTTGCAACAATTTTAGTTATTTCCTGTCTGATTTTCTGGACTTGGCACTCTTCAAAAAATTCTCGGATAATAAAATAGCCATTTTGATCAAAATTAACCACCTGATCACCAGTTAAAATGGTTTCAGTCGTCATTTTTTAATCCTTCCAGTTAAAAATAACCCCCATCATATCTTTTTCGCGGCGAAAAATCATTTCGTATGCTTCATTAATCTGAGAATAATGCATTCGGTGAGTTATAAGGCGCTTGGGTTCCAATTTATTTTCACGCATTAGATCAAGTGTGAAGCGACACATCGAGGTCCAATCTCTTCTATCGCCGCGATCGGAAGGATAAGGATAGCTTGTCTGTCCATTAATAGCAATTAACGAAATTCCTTTAAAATAGAACCATTCCATATCCAGCGGGTTAAAGTCTAGGGGAGGTTCTCCTCGGCCTGGGAGAGCTACGATGCCAATCCTGCCATTATTACGCACTAATTGGCAGGATGTCCGTAAGGCTGGCCATGGATTAGCTGTTAAGATAACAAGATCAATCCCTTCACCATGAGTTACTTTATCTAATTTTTCATTAAGATAAGGGTCGTTATACATGAAAGCATCTTCAGCTCCCATGCGTTTAGCCATTTCCATACGTACTGGACTGTTTGCTATCCCAAATACTCTTGCTCCTAGGCATGGTCCAAGTCCTATTGCTCCCAACCCTAGTACACCTAATCCAACTACAGCTACATTTTCACCTGGTTGAAACTGTGATTTGTAATAACATTGGGCACTTAATGTGTAGAGGTGCCCGTAAACGGCATCTTCATCATCAACTCCGTCAGGTACTTTTACAAGGCCAACATTATCTTGAGTAATAAATTCAGATTGGTGCCATTGTCTTGAAATTACACGATCACCGACAGAAAACTCTTTGACATCTGCGCCGACACCCCGAACGATACCAAGATTACTATCGCCAACCTGACGAGGGAAGTCGGGAGCTCCAGGCACCTGCTCAGCTCCTTCATAGTTTCCACGATCTGTACCTATCTTAAGGGCAGAAATAACAGTTTCTATCCAGACGTCATGAGAGGAGAGATTATTTGTTTGTAAAGGATGATCTTCAATTCGAAGATCTCTAGGGCCATGTAACATTGCAATTTTCATAAAACCACCTTTTGTCAGAAACTATGATCAAGCTGAAAGGGCTGATAAACATTGGTCATACACTTCAAATCTTTCACCCTCTATTTCCTCAGGATCAACAAATTTTAGCCAAAGTGCAGCTCCTGGTTTTGTAGAGTTTAAAGATCTGTGGCTTGCAATTACTGATGGATTTAACCCATGCCAAACAATCTTACCGTCTTGCATATAGATAAATTCGCCCCTATACTGATCCACAATTTTCTTTTGTTTGTCACGGTAGTAGAGACCTTGTTCGCAAGCGGTACGTCGTAATTTGTGTATTATTTCAGGCTCTTCCGTGATGTCACAATCAAAATGAGCTACTGGAGCTGGGATGTCACTCTGAAAATCAATTTGGCTAAGATCTACTGTTCCGAACCCTCGTTGGGCAGCTACTAACAAGTGATTACGGTCTCGTCTGAATGGAGGAGTCGGCCAATCTGCTTCAGGATTATGTCCCATTAAATAGGCACCGCAGGAATCAGTCGCAGTTATCTGATCACCAGCAATAAGCACATTTCCTACTCTTCCCTCCCCTCCCCATTCGCGGCCTTTCTGTCCGACCAGTCCATCAATAATATTAAGACAGGGATTCGTAATCATAGCCAGATCAGGAAGGACATAAGATAATCTTATAGCATGATGATAATATGTCCGGACACGGCCAGCTGGTGGTACAATCGGAGGTAGCCCAAAAAGGTTTTTCATACAAAGAGTAATGCCCATAAAGGAGTGGTTTTTCATTTTTGATACAGAGATTACTTCATCAGCATCTTGAAAAACTTTATTAAGTATATATTGGTCAAACATATTTCCGCCCCCCGGGACTTCATATACGGCCCAGGGAGGACGATTGGAATCGACATAGGTGACATCAAATTCCTTAAGGTGACTAGCATAATTAAAATCTTCAGGAGTAAGCTTATTATCTGCATATGGATTGGTATCTGTTGCAAAAATTTTCTGGTCATTGTGTTCACGGAGTAATTGTAGGAAAGCTCGACACACGGCATCGTCAACAAGTTCCTGTCGGCGTCCTTGAAATTTAACAATCTTATCTACCGGTTTCATCATATTCAGCTTGATAACTATCTTTCGGGCTTTTTCAATGCGTTTCCATGATTTAGTAAGGGGTGCGGTAATCTGTTTTAATGTTTCATAAATATAATTATAGTCTGCTTTATGGTCGCATTGAGCTGCCCGAACGGTGTAATCTTTTTTTGACATGGAACAATCTCCGGATGAATAACGACTCCTAAAATAAAATTTAAACAATACTGAAATATATAACCAGATGAAGTAGTCACAAGATGAAATGATTGAGATTAAAAGTAAAGAATACAAGTTACGGAATCAAAAATATATAATATATTTGTATATTTCAGCCTGTTTTATCATATTGACAGCGGTCAACGTAGTTATTGGAAAATGATAATTCCTTGTTAAATCTATTCAATAAGAGAAAAGCGAACTAAAACGTGAACTTTCTTCGAAAATTAGCAGATTTTGTTGATTCAATAAATGAAGGTGTCGGTAATATAGTTTCTTGGTTCACTTCCCTATTAGTACTGATTGTTTGTCTGGATGTATTTACTCGATACTTTCTCAGGATGAGTAGCGTAGCAGTTCAGGAGCTAGAATGGCATTTCTTTGCAATGATTTTTCTACTAGCTTCTGCGTGGGCCCTGAAACATAACAAGCATGTTCGAGTTGACGTACTTTACATGAATTTTAGCCCGCGGAAAAAAGCCTTAGCAAATTTAATTGGTACTCTATTGTTTTTACTTCCTTTCACTATAATTGCTATTTGGAGTTCTCAGAATTTTGTAGCTAATTCGTTCAGGATAGGAGAGGTCTCCCCAGATCCAGGAGGGTTGCCGGCTCGTTACATCCTTAAGGCAATGATCCCAATCGGATTTACATTAATATTTTTACAAGGGTTTGCAATGGCTATTCGCTCTCTTGACGAGTTCATTAAAAGTTTTAAAACTGATGGTAACAATAGTGAAGGTGGCCCTGCCAAAACTATTAGTAACAGGAAGGAGGGTACCGTATGATAGAAGCCATGCCTCTTATCCTGTTTCTAGTCTTGTTTGTTCTACTTTTGATGGGGTTCCCAGTCGCGTTTACGCTCGGTGGCGTGTCCATACTTCTGGGACTTATGACGTTCGGAAGCGATTTTTTTAACCTTTTACCCCTACGTATTTGGGGGGTTATGACCAATTATGTTCTTCTTGCAGTCCCATTGTTTGTTTATATGGGAGTGATGCTAGAAAAATCTGGCTTAGCAGAAGATATGCTCGAAACAATGGCTCTTCTCTTTGGTCGGCTACGAGGAGGACTAGCAGTCGCAGTAGTGGTTGTAGGGGCGTTACTAGGCGCGTCAACCGGGATTGTGGGGGCAACAGTTGTAACCATGGGTTTATTGAGTCTCCCGACAATGCTTAGGCGAGGTTATAGCCCAAGTGTTGCAACTGGAACGATTGCAGCTTCAGGAACTCTTGGTCAAATTATTCCTCCTAGTGTCGTTCTTGTTTTGCTTGGGAGTATTTTGAACGTTTCAGTCGGTGATATGTTTATTGGGGCGGTGATACCCGGTATGATTCTCGTGGGGCTCTACCTTGTTTGGATCTATGTTGTTGCTAAGATAAAACCCCAAGAAACACCTGCCATGCCACTCGAAGAACTAAAAGCATTTAGGAAAGATGGAATGCTAAAAAAAATTGTACGCGCATTTCTTCTTCCTTTGGGTTTAATGACAGTGGTCCTAGGATCCATTTTTGCCGGAGTGACTTCGCCTACTGAGGCTGCTGCTGTTGGAGCTCTGGGAGCAACCTTACTTACTGTTTTTCAAAGAAAATTTTCATATGAAACATTAAAAGCGGTTATGAAAGATTGCACACATATTACATGTATGGTGTTTTTTGTTTTAGTTGGTGCAGAAGCTTTCGGGTTAGTTTTTCGGGGGATGAAAGGTGATGCATACATGACCCGCCTAATAATGGACGCTAACTTGAGTATATACGCTTTTATGGCTCTTGTTTTAGTTATGATATTTATTGCAGGGTTTTTCATTGATTTTATCCAAATAACATACATTATCGTCCCAGTAGTTACTCCCATTTTTGTAGCCTTTGGTGTGGATCTACTATGGCTTGGTATCCTAATCGCTGTGAACCTACAAACATCATTTCTTACTCCCCCTTTTGGTTTTTCTCTTTTTTATTTGAAAGGTGTAGCCCCTCCTGAAGTCAAAACGGGGGATATCTATAGAGGGATTCTACCATTTATTGTTATCCAACTAATCTGCCTCGGTCTACTGGTGTACTCCCCAAGTCTCGTTACATGGTTACCAAGCTTGCGATAACCTCTAGGATGCCTAGAGAGGTTAGTTTAAGAAGGTTTTTGGGGGATAGTATCTTCAAAACAACTAGTTAATAACCAATAGCACATCCATCTTTACGAGGTTCTGAGGCTCCATGCAGTATACCTGTTTCTGGATCTATACGAATTGCCTGGTACCCACCATAACCATGGGCGGATCGGATTATATGGTGACCTCGATTCTCTAATTGTTTGCATGTTTCGGTTGTTATTTTCTGTTCTAGGTTTACTGTCCCTCCACCAATATCCATTGGGCTTCCAGTTGGTTCAGCTGAACCAAGATGTTGAAATCTCGGAGCATCACCGGCCTCCTGGACATCCATCCCAAAATCTATCATATTACATAAAACCTGGGCATGCCCTTGAGGTTGCATTGCCCCACCCATTAGGCCAAAAGTAAGTAATGGCTGATTATTTTTGGTGACCATTGCTGGTATTATAGTATGAAACGGTCTTTTGTGAGGAACTAGAGCATTGCGATGAGTTGGATCAAGAGAGAAAAGTTGACCTCTATTCTGGATCGGAAACCCTAAGTTTTTTGGGACAATACCTGATCCGAAACCCCGAAATATACTTTGAATTAACGATACAACATTACGGTTTTCATCAACAACTGTCATATAAGCAGTATCTCCGTGCTCCAGAATTGGATCTCCAGCTACCATATGAGAAGCTGCCCGATTTAAATCAATTCGGTCCCGTTGCGTATTAGCATATGATTTGGACAATAGCCCTTCCACCGGAATATCAACAAATGATGGATCAGCATAGAAAACGGCACGGTCTGCATATGCTAACTTCTTTGCTTCTATTTGGAGGTGTAGTGTATTAGCAGTTTGACAACCAGATTGGGCAAGATCAAATCCTTCCAAGATATTTAACATCTGTAGAGCAGCGATTCCTTGACCGTTCGGAGGTAGTTCCCAGACGGTATGCCCACGATAGTCTACTGAGACTGGATCGTCGAAAGTAGATATATGATCTTTAAAATCATCAATATTAAATAGACCGCCAATTTCTCGAGAACATTTAATAATATTATTAGCAATATCACCGCAGTAGAAGGCATCACGTCCCCCGTCACATAAAAGACGATAGGAACGAGCTAGGTCAATATTTTTAAAGACTGTGCCTGGCGCGGGAGCATTGCCTTGGGGTAGGTATACTCGAATAGATTCAGGCCATGGCTGTAATAACGGTATAGAGCTTGCCCAATCTCGAGCTATAATATCTGATACTGGAAATCCTTCCTCGGCATAATCGATTGCAGGAGCTAATACCTGCTTAAGAGACATTGTTCCAAAACGCTCTAATAGGCATACCCATCCATCAACACATCCAGGTACCGACCAATTTAAAGGTCCTGTTTCAGGGACATAATCATAACCGTTTCGAGTGTAGTAATCTATGGTCGCTCCATAAGGGGCTCGCCCGCTCCCGTTAAGTCCGACCAAAGAGGATTCTTTTGCCATTTTAATGATAGCAAATAAATCTCCGCCGATGCCACAGGACATAGGTTCAACAACTCCAAGAACCGCATTAACAGCGATAGCAGCATCTACAGCATTTCCTCCTTGTTTTAAAATATCAATTCCCGCTTGTGAGGCAAGTGGTTGACTTGTTGCAACCATCCCCCTAGGGGCCATGACGACTGAGCGTCGTGAGTCACGATACTCGTATGGATCATATTTCATGTTTTATGGTTTCCTTTTTTATCATTTGTAGGAATCTAGTAAAGGCACTGACGTCTGGCAGAATATTGAAACTGGTCCCCTTATTTTCGAGGTTAACTTTACAGGAGAAAAATTTGGATAAGGAGCTCTAAAAAGACAGGTCAACAAACAGCAGGAGTAATGTACTTAAACTCCATTTGATATTTGTGATATCAATAGGCTTCCATATAAAGTGATTTAATTTCCTCCGTAGAAGGAATTCTTGGGTTGTTCTGTGGACTTCCTGATTCAAGAGCCTGTTCAGTCATTTTGTTTAATGACTCGAGCAATTCTTTCTTGGAGATCCCTAAGTCTTTTAGGCTAGGGATTTGGACAAGGTTGTTTAGTGCTTCTAGTCCATCGATGAGAAGTTGGCAACACTTAGTCGCATCATCTCCTTCCTTTGCCCATCCAAGTGTCCTTGCCAGGAGCGAATAACGCTTGGGGGCAGCATCTATGCTGAAAGAAGTAATAGTTGGCAGCAAAATTGAATTGCTTAATCCATGGGGGATATGAAAAAGTGCTCCTAGGGGCCTACTCATACCGTGAACAAGCCCAACAGAACTATTAGAAAAAGCCATTCCACCCAATGAAGCAGCTTCCATCATTCCTTTCCGAGCTTCATGGTCATTGGGTTTTTGCCAAGCCTTAACAAGGTGTTTACCAACCAATGCGACGCATGTAAGTGCCAATGCATCTGTTATATTAGAAGCCTTCCGTGAAACATATGCCTCGATTCCATGCGTCAATGTGTCCACTCCTACATGTGCGGTTAGGGGTTTAGGCATCGAAAGGGTTAGAGTATAATCAACGATTGCAACTTTGGGTAACAGGTGAGGGTCAAGTAACATCATTTTTACTTCCCGTTCCGTATCGGTAATTACCGTGACTCGAGTCATTTCGCTTCCTGTTCCGGCTGTGGTAGGAACAGCTAGTAGCGGCAACCCAGCGTAAGGTATTTGATTGTAACCAGCATACCTTGATATGGGCCCTTTGTTCGTGGCCATTATTGAGATGCCTTTACCGGCATCCAGGCAACTCCCACCTCCCACAGCGATTATCCCATCGCATCTATTTTCACGGAGTATTTGAAGTCCTTCTTTGATATTTATATCTGTGGGTTCCGGGGTCACTTTGTCATAAAGATAAGTTTTAAGGCCCTGACTATCACATTGTCTTTTTATAGATTGAGCTATACCGTTTTCTACCATGTAAGGATCGGTAACCACCAATCCTTTTTTTATCCCGGAGCGGATTGCCTGTGTGCCTATTTGGTTAAAAGCGCCGCCGCCGGATATAATAATAGACGGTATATTGATCTGCACACAATCGTTTATTTTTGTAAGCTGATCTTGCAAGTTAAATCTTCCTTTTCTTTATCTCCCTGCCCCAAAAAACGGGTTGAGTATGGAAAAGATTTAGATCGAGATACGCTACTGCCCTGGCAAATACCTCGCGGGTTCGAAGTTTTAAGGATGGCAGAGTTAAATTGGTCTCTACACAAAAACCGATGGCTGCAAGGCCTATAGAATCCGCTAGATAGAGCGCCCTTTCGCAATGAAATTCCTGAGAAACAACAATTGCTCTGTCAATTTTATATACTGTTTTAGCTCGAAAAATAGAATCCAGAGTTCGTATCCCGGCATAATCGAGTACTATGTTTTTTGCAGGAATTCCACGGTTGATTAGATCACGCTGCATTGTTGTAGGTTCGTCGTAGTAGGTTGAGGAAGCATCACCACTTACCAGTATTAAACCAATTTTCCCAGACGCAAAAAGATGGGATGCTGCATCAATACGAGCCTGGTAATATTTGTTAATATTTCCCTTAGCAAACTTGCTAGTTCCTAATACGATCGCTATCGGGTAGTCTGGCATGTCTTGGATTGAGTAATAAATGCGAGATGATGCCTGCCAGCTAATTCTGCGGTCATTTATGATAAGTCCCAAGATCACAATTGCTACAACAATAGCTAGACTTTTGCTCACGAAACAAAATATTTGGAAAGAGGTTTTATCCTTCATGGAATTTTCAAGTATAAAGGGTCATTCTTATTTGGAGTTGTAGTAATCACATTGAACATCCTAATTTACAATTTTGTACTAGTCAAGTTGTTATCTCTTGTTCCATAGAAACATTAAAAGTTATTTAATTATTTTTAAGATATATTATTTACGTTATTATAGTAATATGTTACCATTGATACCATACCTATCAACGGGTGAGGGTAATTAAGGAGGAGGGATGCTAGATTAATGGCGTTAGTATTATTATTATTGTTTAATTTAGTATATTCCTCAGCTCCCGGTCTTTATAAACAGAAAAATATGACTGAGGCTAGGCCAGTAATGAAAATTCTTTTTTACGGTGATAGTCTTACCGCAGGGTATGGGATTGATCCGGAGAAAGCATTTCCAGAGATAATTCAAAGTAAAATTAACCAATTAGGGTGGTCATTTCAGGTGGTTAATGGAGGGGTTAGTGGTGAAACATCTTCAGGAGGATTAAGCCGAATAGATTGGGTTTTGAAAAATAGGGTCGATGTTTTTATCCTTGAATTGGGAGGAAATGACGGTTTGCGCGGTATAGATCCTAAAGTCACCAAAAACAATCTTAGGGGCATTATTCAGCGAGTAAAAGAAAATAATCCAAAAACAAAGATTATCCTAGCAGGCATGCAAGCTCCTCCAAATCTAGGGAATGATTTTACCTTAGCATTTAAAGAAATTTTTCCGGATCTTGCGAAAGCAGAGAGTATCGATCTAATTCCATTTATACTTGAAAATGTTGGTGGTATCCCCCAATTAAATCTTCCGGATGGAATTCATCCAACCCCAGAAGGTCATATTATTATGGCGAATAATATATGGAAAACTCTCAGGCCTATTTTAGAGGACCTAAAAGACTAAGATACTATAATTCACCACGGAGAACTTGCAGTGGTGGTTGTCTGTAGATGCTCCGACTAGCGAGTACTCCTACAGCTAAAGTGATTAAAGATATTCCACCAATTACTATAGTTGTGGCAAGAAACGCCGGGTGGAATGTCATATTAAAAACAAATGTCGCCAAAACCCAGGTGGAGAAGAATGCTAGCGTGACACCTGTGCATGAACTAATAACTCCTAGAAATAAATACTCAATTACTGTTATTGTTAGAACTTTTCTCTTTGAGGCGCCAAGAGTTTTTAGCAATACACTTTCCTGCGTCCGCTGGAAATGGCTATTGGTAACGACTCCCACGAGAACAATAATCCCAGTGAATATGCTAAAAAGAGCCATAAACTGAACAATAAAAGATACCTTTTCGGTGATACTATTTAATGTGTTAAGTATGAGAGTTAGATCAATCATTGAGACATTAGGAAAACCCTTAAGAGCTTCTTGTTGAAAAAGGGCTAAAACCTGTGTGTCATCAATTCGGGTAGCGATTACGTGAAATTGAGGTGCTTTTTCTAAAACCCCTTCGGGGAAAACAATGAAAAAATTTGGTTGTACGCGTTGCCAATCAACCTTTCTTAGGCTTCCTATCTTAGTTTTTATGGGAATACCTTGCACATCAAAGGTGATTTCGTCACCAATACTTACTCCAAGACGATCTGCTATCCCCTGTTCTAGGGATACAGACACTATTTCCTTAGATTGGTAAACAGTCTGTGGAAATAATCCTTGGAGTAGTGTTTCGGTGTTTTCAAGATGATCCCGATAAGTAGATCGGTATTCCCGTCGAAGGGCCCATCGAAAGTTAATTGAGTTAGAATCAGTCAGCAGGTCGGTTGTTTTTTGTCCTTTCAAACTTAAGATACGCATGCTAACAACTGGGGTTTGCTGGATTATTGGTAAATCTTCTTTCTCAAGCAATTTTGTAATACCATCGAGTTGGTGAGATTGAATATCAAAAAGAACTAGATTAGACCGTCTATCAGCTCCAACTTGACTTATATGGCCGATCAGAGAAAACTGAACAAGATAAAGGGTGGTGATTAGAAATGCTCCCAACCCGAGTGCAACCACCATCATAAAAGTTTGATTGTTTGGCCGAAATAGGTTTGCAAACCCCTGGCGCCAAACGTAAGGCCATGTATTTGATAATATATAGCGAGTCCCAATTATAAGGATCTTCGCAACTACCCATAACAACAAAAATGCCCCAATTAAGCCAGTCGTGAAACCCAGGCCTTGTTGCCATGAACCAGTTTGGTTAACAGCGAAAAGACTAATACTAGTTACCAGTAAACCAGCCAAACTAAGGCGTAGGGTGTCAGTGTGGAAAGGGGTAGAAGATTCGATAGATGAACGTAAGGTAACTAACGGGGTTATTTCCCGAATAGCTAGCAGAGGAATAAGAGAAAATAAAAGTGCTAAAAGTAAACTGAGGCCTAGCCCGTAGATGATGGGCAGATAGGTAAATTCGGGTGTTAGTTCAAATGGAATAAAATCCTGAACAACTAAGGGCAAGATACTAGTGATTGAATATCCCAGAGCTGCACCAACTAAGGATCCGATCGTTCCAATAGAGATAACTTGAATTAGATATATAAAAAAGGTGTGTGACTGTTTAGCTCCAAGACAACGTAAGATAGCTATAGTTTCTTTCTTCCGCCTTATGTACGTATGGATACCACTAGCAACTCCGATGCTCCCCAAAACTAAGGCAATAAAACTACTAAGGTTTAGAAATCGATAGAGATTACCAAGTGATCTTTCTAAACGAGCTTTTCGATCATTAACTGTGACCAAGTTCATTCCGTATTTGAGTGCTGCATCAGTATGTATTCCTTTTAACTTTTCTACATCTAGAGAATTTTCAAATTTGAAGAAAGCTCGAAAGGTAGCTCGACTACCGGGTCTAATAAGTTCGGTTGCCGGGAGATCAGCCAAGGGTATATAGACTTTGGGGCCGATGGAATTCATGGCTACTGTTTCACCCGGAATAGTGATTAACCTCCCCCCGATCTCAAACGTTTTCATCCCTATTCTTATCGAGTCACCCACCTCGGATTTAAATTGAGCTAACAGAGCATTGTCGACCAGCACTGTTCCATTTATTTGAAAATCTGTGGCAGCACTAGGAGGTTCAGTTATGAATTCACCGTAGTATGGGAATTGACCTTTAAGGGCCCGAACTTGGACTAATCGAGATAAGGTTTGAGAAGATAATTTGTTATTAAAGAAGGTTATCATTGATGCAAAACTAACTTGGCGGGATTGGTTCCCTCCCAGATTTTGTAAAAAGAGTTCTGCAGAATCATTCATTGGCCGAGCACTGTTAATTTCTAAGTCAGCTCCCAGTAAGACTTTTGATTCATTATTAATAGCATTTCGCATGGTATCACCCAGGTTCCAAATTGATACCATAGAAGCAGTACCTAGGATAATAGACGAAACATAAAGAAGAAGCCGCCATCGAAATGTTCGGGTATCCCGCCAAGCCATCGTAAATAACCAGTTAAGATTTTTTCGGGAATTAATTGCTTTTCTCATGATTTTTAGGGCCGAGCCTCTAGATTAGGGATGTGCTTTGAGTTCGTTATAGTATTAGGGAAATAATCCTCAGCAATTTGACCGCTATCTAAGCGGATTACCCGTTGCAATCTGTGCGCTAGTTCTAGATCGTGGGTAACGGTTATTAGTGTTGTTCCGGATTCCTCGTTTAGTTCCAGGAGTAGCCTTTCTATCTTGGTACTAGTTTCAGTGTCAAGATTGCCCGTAGGTTCGTCAACAAATAAAACTGAGGGAGTATTGATAAATGCTCTTGCCAGAGCAACTCTTTGTTGCTCTCCTCCTGATAGTTGGATGGGATAGTGATCTGCTCGGTTTGAAAGGCCCACTCGTCCTAATAATTCATGGGCCCTGTCATAACTATTTCTATCTCCTCGAATCTCAGCTGGAACCACAATATTTTCGATTGAAGTGAGAGTAGGAATAAGTTGAAAGTTTTGGAAGACAAAGCCCACATGGCGATTCCTAATTTTAGCTCTTTCATCTTCATCAAGATTATTTAGTTGGATTCCTTGAAGTAAGACAGATCCCGAGGTTACGTTGTCAAGGCCGGCGCACAGTCCAAGAAGGGTTGTTTTACCACTACCAGATGGACCGATAATAGCTACTGATTCTCCAGAAGATATTTCGAACGTGATATCTTTTAATACATTCAATGGTGTACCAGCTGTGGCATATGTTTTACATACGTTTTTTACCGTTAGAATCTTAGTTACTATCATGATGCTTTTGGTCCTCATTAAATAGGGTATTTAATTAGTTTTTGATGGTCTACCTAATATTCTTAAGAGACGGTCCGGGTAATCGGTTATAATCCCATCAAAACCAACTTCGGAATAACGTCTTAGGTCTTCTTCACTATTGATCGTCCAGATATAAATAGCAATTTGATGGGCTTGGACCCTAGAAACAAATTTAGGAGTAGCAAGAGGCAAGCTAGAAACCGAGGGGGGCACCATCATAGCGTCGCCCCCAGGAGAATACAAAAACTCAATACCCAAAATATGAAGTATCCAGAAAAGAAAAACTTCTCCTACTGTCGATGTTGTAGCAAATTGGGGATTATGGGTTCGGATATATTTAACATTGTCGCTATTAAACGAAGCTATAACAATTTCAGTAGAAGTGGTATTCTGGCTTATCATTCTTGAAAATTCGGACCGTATCGTCTCAGTAGTCGGCTTTAATTCTATAATCATTTGGATTTCGGAGAATTCGGCTAAAACTTCATCAAGCGATGGGACAGTTAATCCTTTCCCTCTATATGGATATGTCTCCCCATTATCTTGGGTCCAGTAATAGCCAGCATCAAGTCTACACAATTCTTCCCAAGTCATCTCATCTATCCTACCAGAACCATTTGTTGTTCGTTCAACTGTCGAATCATGAAAGACAACAAATTTGCCATCAGCTGTAGCATGAACATCAAATTCTAAGGCATCGGCTCCAATTTTAATAGAGTTTCTAAAAGCTAATAGAGTGTTTTCAGGCCATAACCCGGCCCCTCCTCGGTGGGCTATCACAAGATATGGTTTGAGTTTGGGAGAAGAAACCAAAGGATTAACCTGTCTTAAAATTAAATTAACCCCCCAAAGTATTAACCAAATAGCTGAACAAACAAAAACAAATTTAATTAACCAGTTTATCTTTAATCTAATCATCTAAGACCTATTGTTAACTATTGGTTTAAACTAAATCTTGAAGAATAAGTCCAAATTTTTTTGGCATGACTACTTTCATCACGGATTATCTTTTGGAGTATAATCACAAATTTTCTGGGTGTATACTATTAGATTCACTTACATTCTTTCGGCAAGGAGTTGTCATAAGCTTACCTAGCTAGAATAACAATCTTTGTTTGTTAGATCTAGTGAAACCGAGTCTTTCTTTTAGAATTTCTTCTAGGAAATCAACTGAGTTCACGGTGATAACTTGTTCTACTTCTAACCGGCAGGTTTGGTAAATATATAAAGCTCTGAGGTTCCCTGCTAAATCTCTATTAAGTTTAGGGCCCAAACTTATTTCAAAATTATGGGTATATAATACTTTAGATAAAGCTAGTAACTATAAGTAATAAAGGGTAATTATGTTAATTCTATCATTGCTTTTACCACTCCAGCATTAGGGCTCAGCCAATTTGGGAAATCAGTAATCATTTTTGAGGGCGTAGCTGTATGGGTAATCCAAGACGATGTGTTGATTTCTCCTGTTTCGATATGGTTGATCACTTTTTGGAGATCAACGGTACGGGAATTTCGGCTACTAAGCAGGGTCATTTCTCGACGGTGGAAATCTGGTCCATCGAATGATATTTTAGATCCTGTTATTCCAACATAAATTAGCCGACCCCCATTAGAAACATAATTGTGAGCCTTAATCATAGACTCATAATGCCCCGTGGCATCAAATACTGCTGTGGGTAAGTTGCCATTTAACACTTGATGTAGTTTTGATTCGACTTGGTGATTATCGTTTATTATTTCAAAAAGATCATAGTGTTTTTTGCAGAAATTTATCCGATCAGGATTAATCTCTAGTAGAATGACTCGAACCCCGGCTAACAGAGCAAATGTTAGTATAGAAAGACCAATAGGACCAGCACCAATCAACAAAATTGTTTCATCTTTTTTGAGAACCGCCCGATCTACCGCGTGGGCACCAATACCCAGTGTTTCAACTAGGGCTAATTGTTCTAAAGTTAGAATGTCAGACCGGAGAAGTTTTTCCTCTGGTAGGATGAGGTAATCTTGCATTCCACCGTCAATATGGACACCTAGAACATCAAGATTGGAACAACAGTTAGTTTTGCCCATCTCACAAGGGATACAATTCCCACATGACATGTAAGGAACAACCGCACACTGGTTACCTGGTTGGATGGTGTTAACATTTGTACCGGTCGCAACAACTTTGACTCCTAATTCATGTCCTAAGATACGGGGGTATTCAAAAAATGGCTGGTTTCCTTCAAAGGCGTGAAGATCTGTTCCGCAGATCCCAATTCTTGAAGGCTGCACTAAAACCTCGTTTGGGTTTAGTTCTCCAGGGTCCGGAGTTTTTCTTAAAACAAATTGACCGGGTTTCTCTAGTAATATAGTTGGCATTTATAGCTCACTATTGATTGTGATGATACTCGATAAAAGTGGTGGTTGACGTTTAAATTTTTTCAAATAGGCATAGAAAGTAGGTCTAAGCCTTATTTGGACCTTGGTTTCGTGTTCTACCGCAATGCTAGTAAGTAAGTGGTCTAAATATGGATTACGGAATCTTTCAATACAGTTTTCAGCAAAAGATAAAACATCTTTTGTATCATCGGGTAATGCTGGAACTAATTCCTGAAATATCAACTCGCGTAACCACGGTCCTATTTCTGGATGTTCAACTGCCTCCCTCACGGTTTTTATTCCGATAGGTAGGGCTCTAGCTACAAGTGCAGTATGGGCTCCATTTAGTACTCTCATTTTGCGCAATGCATAAGATCTAACATCGTGCGTCCGAATTAAGGCGGGATGTTGGATCAAGGCTTGTGGGCCCTTGTTATCTTCAATCGCCCAAAAAGCAAAGGGTTCAGTCAGAGTTATTAACCGATCATCCTGTCTTGGATTATTGTAACTTGTTGGTGGGTCAATAGTAATCCGGTCCACTAATGTATTTAGCCAGCTTACCTCATAGTCCAGCCACTCCAAAAAACCATCTGTTAGATTAAAACGTTTTGCCAAAGTTTTTACTATAACCTTCAAGGTTTTGGCATTGTCATCAATTAGTTCACATGGAATAATGGTTATTGGAGCTCCTCCATTTTCAAACCGATCCCAAAGCACCCGGGTAAGTTTAGCCGGGAAAGAGCGTGGTGGGGTTGCGTTCAACCACTCTGAATCTGGAACATTATACCCAATTTCGGATGTATTTGAGATAATGTATTCTGTTGATGGATTGCGACCTACTGCTAAAACTGAGTCCCAATCATCTTGGGCGCTTAAAGCTCTGGAAACACTACTTACCTGAATTAATTTGTCAACTTCGGCTTCTTTGAATATTCCTCTCACGTGGACATGGTAGAGGTAATTCTGCTGAGTAAATATCTTCACTCTTTTATTACCTGTTGATTGTACGATGACAATCTTACCTATATTTTCTCCTGCAAGTCTCGATTCATGGATAAAAAGATCCACAAAAGCTCGAAGAAACCGACCGCTTCCAAATTGCAAAATTGATTCATTCAATATTAGTTTCCTTTTTCTTTGCATCTTTCCAAAGGTCATTTAACTCTTTGATAGTTGTCTGTTCCCATGATTTTCCTTTTAATTTCAAACTAGATTCCATGTAACGGAAACGCTCCATAAACTTTTTGTTGCTTCTACGCAATGCATCTTCTGGAGAGATTTGGATATGTCGAGACAAATTTACAATAGTAAATAAAAGATCTCCTAACTCATCCTCAATTTTGCTATTATCTTCTTCTTTCAGTGCTTCACCTAGCTCATCTAACTCTTCGTATATCTTGGCAAACACTTCCTTTATTTCTTTCCAATCAAAATTAATTTGAGCAACCTTTTCTTGTATCCGGTAACTTTGTAGAAGAGCAGGCATCGCTTGGGGAACGCTATCAAGTATAGACTTTTGAGATTTCCCCTTTTTCTCCTTCTGTTTAATTTTTTCCCAATTGATTAAAACTTCGTCAGCATTAGACACCTTCGTATCCCCAAAGACATGGGGATGTCTACGGACTAGCTTTTTGCAGATAGCATGCGAAATATCTTCAATGTCAAAACGGTTTTCTTCGGTGGCAATTTGAGCGTGAAAGATGATTTGAAGCAGTAGATCTCCAAGTTCTTCACAGAGATCTTCATCATCTCTACGCTCAAGCGCTTCCAGGACTTCATAAGTCTCTTCAACCAAATAAGGTCGAAGCGTTTGATGGGTTTGTTTTCGATCCCAAGGACATCCATTTTCTGACCTAAGCCTGGCCATTATCCTGACCAAGCTTCTAAAATGAGACATAAACCCTCTCCAATTCAACCTCTAAAAGATATCGTTAATATTTATTGACACCGGGTTGGCCTGTACACAATCTCGGTTCTAATCTACAACACTATAACAGGTTCGGCAAGTATGGTCTTGTGAAATAGTGAAGGCGTTGAATTGACTTTAATGATTGGGTTTACGCCTATTTGTTAGGGGAATAAAACTATTGACGGGAGGTCTTATAAAATCTAAATTGTCGTGGCCTTGAGTAAATGTTTCCTATGTCCCACATAATTCTTGGTTGTGTAGGGAGACGGAAGTTATAGAAAGGCATGGATGGCATGGCAACTGAGCATGTCCTCGTACTGAATCAAAATTATGAGCCTTTAAGTGTATGTACTACGAAACGGGCTGTGATACTGGTTTATCTAGGTAAGGCGGAAATACTCGGCAAGTATTCTCAACCGATTAGAACAGTGTTTACGATGCTTGACCGACCTAGTATTGTTCGGCTGGTTAATTTTGTTCGAATACCGAGTAACAGTGTGATGCTTACGCGGAAAAATATATTAAAAAGAGATAGGCATACTTGCCAATATTGCAATTCGTCTCGGGGGCCATTGACAGTTGACCATGTTTTACCGAGATACCATGGGGGATCAAACAGCTGGGAAAATATGGTTTGTGCATGCCAAAGGTGTAATAATAAAAAAGGAGATCACCTTCCTGAAGAAGTAGATATGGTTTTGCAACGTAAGCCTAAGGCTCCCCATAGAATAAATTTTATTCGTGATTTTATAGGCATTCGTCACCATTCATGGCGCCCATATTTATTTATCAAGAATCAGTAAATGGCAGGTTTTATGAATTACCAGGTTAAATTAGAACATTTTGAAGGTCCATTAGATTTACTTTTGTTTTTGATTAAAGAACATGAAGTAGATATTTATGACATACCTATATCATTGGTAACCCAACAATACTTGCAGTATTTAGAGATGCTAAAATTACTCGATCTGGAAGTTGGTAGTGAGTACCTTTTGATGGCGGCTACCCTTGTTCGGATCAAGTCAAAAATGCTACTTCCTAGACGAATAGAAGAAGAAGACGAAGAAGCAGTGGATCCTCGTGAAGAACTTGTTCAACGCTTGCTTGAATATCGGCAATTTAAGGGTGCAGCAGGTGTCTTAAATGAATATGAAGACAGCAATGCAGATGTTTTCTATCATCCTGGTTTAGAGAGTTGGGATAATAGTATGGATGAGGTAGAGACATTAGATACTCGATTGGCAGGGAATCTTAATCTGTGGGATCTACTTCAGGCTTTCAAGCTTACTTTGGAGCGTGACACTGAAGAAATTGATAGGACCGTGGAAAGGGAGTCCATATCTATTGAAGATCGAATGGATGATGTTTTAGGGCAATTGAAGAAGAAAAAATCTCTCTTCTTTACCGAGTTGTTTAAGAAAGATCTATCAAGACCATTTTTAATTGTAACTTTTCTAGCTTTGTTAGAGTTAATTCGGCAAAATAGAGTTGTATTTGAACAAACTGATTCTCTCGGAGAAATATGGCTTACGATGTCAGATGAGGGGAATTAATTAGATGCAAAACAAATTAATTCTTGACCAGGCCCAGGTTTCAGAATATAGGGCGATAACAGAGGCCGTATTGCTTGCTAGTGATACTCCACTAAGCCTAAAGGAACTGGCTCGAATTTTAGATGATGTTGAAGAGGAAGCGATAAGAGAGTGTATCGAAGAATTAAATAACATCTATAAAAATGGTGGCCACGGTTTTGAAATTCGGTATGTGGCTAATGGATATCAGTTTAGTAGTAAGGTGGAATATGCCCAATGGATCAAAAGATTATACCGGGGTAGGATTCCAACACGTTTAACTCAAGCTGCTATGGAATGCTTGGCTATCGTAGCCTATAAGCAGCCAATAAGCAGAACCGAAGTGGAAGCAATAAGGGGTGTCAATGTTGATGGAGTTCTGAGGACCCTTCTCGATCGTAATTTGATCCGAATCGCAGGAAGAGGGGAAGGAGTAGGGCGTCCAATTTTGTATGCTACGACCAGCGATTTCCTCAGGTATTTTGGCCTTAATCAACTTTCAGATCTTCCTAAATTAGACGAACTAACCGATTTGTTAAGGGATCATAATATAGAGTTAGAAGAAGGGGAAGAAATTGTAGAAAAAGCTTTATTCCCTGAACTAAAAGCCATCGATGGTCAAGCAGGTGCAAAAATAGGTTCAAATGATGAGACTTAATAGGTACCTGGCAAAAGCGGGTATCGCTTCTAGGAGACATAGTGAATCCATTATCCTATCTGGACGGGTAAAATTAAATGGTGAAAAAGTTATTTCTTTAGCAACGCAGGTACGACCCAATATTGATACGGTAACTGTTGATAATCAGCGAATGATAATCTCTGCGGTGGACCAATGGTATTTGTTAAATAAGCCAGTGGGATTCTTGTCTACTCTCTATGATCCATTCAACAGGCCAACAGTTGCAAATTTAATCACGGATATACCAGATCGAGTTTTTCCTGTAGGTCGATTAGACAAAGATACGGAGGGGTTGTTGTTGTTTAGTACTGACGGAAACCTGAGCTACAGAATTACTCATCCCAGTTTCCACTTTGAAAAAGAATATCATGTGCTTGTGAAGGGAAAACCAACCGATAATGCTTTAAGAAGGCTAAGGGAAGGGATAACTATTGAAGGAAGGCGTACGGCCAAGGCAAGGGTAGCTATTCGCAGGTTTTCTAAGCCAGGAGCATGGTTGTCGATAGTGCTTCATGAGGGCCGTAAACGACAGATTAGAAAGATGTGTGAAAGGGTTGGGCATCCAGTAATTCGCCTTGTGCGAGTTCGGTTAGGGGCTTTAGAAGATAGTAAACTCCCTTCTGGTAAATGGCGGCCGCTGACTCTAGAAGAGATTTGTGGACTACAACCCAAAGACTAGATACGCTTTTGAAGAACGTGTTAGTGGGGCGGATGGTTAGCCTATTAAGCTGTCCGTATTTTTATTCATCAAGGAGGAGTACCATGTCAGAGGAAACCCCGAAGATCTCAGAGATTAAAGACTCTGAGGCATCTTCTTCACCCGTCGAAAAAGCGGAGACGGCTAAAGATGTATCCGCGGAAAGCGATGTTAAAATTGAAATGGCCGAAGAGGTAGAAAGTGGTAGTACTAAGCTTCCCTACAGGTTGCCAAAATGGATTGATGAGGAAGATTTAAGCGAAAAAGAACGCGAAGAATATGAACAAATGTTCGAGATGTACGATGAAACATTGAAGGATATTGTAGAAGGAGAAATAGTATCAGGACAGGTTATTGCGATTGAAAATGGGGAAGTAATTATAGATGTGGGATTCAAATCGGAAGGGGCAGTCCCTCTTACTGAATTTACGAACCCAGAAGAAATCGAAGTCGGTCAGGATATGGAAGTTTTTCTAGAAGATATTGAAGCCCAAGAAGGTCAACTTGTCTTATCAAAACAAAAAGCAGATTTTATGAAAGTTTGGGATAAGATCAAAGAAGCCCATGAAGAAGGGGTTGTCGTAGAGGGACAAATTTTACGGCGAATCAAAGGTGGGCTTGTTGTTGATCTTTTTGGAGTCGATGCATTTCTACCTGGGTCCCAGGTAGCCTTGAAGCAGACCCCCAATTTAGATCAGTTTCTTGGTGAAAAATTACCGTTTAAGATTATAAAATTGAACAAAAGTAGACGAAATATTGTGGTGTCTCGCCGTGTCGTGCTGGAGGTCGAGAAAGAAGTTCAGAAAAAGGCTATCATTACTGATCTAGATCGTGGTCAAGTCCGACAGGGTGTCGTAAAAAACATTACAGATTTTGGGGCTTTTGTGGACTTAGGTGGTATTGATGGTTTACTTCACATTACGGATATTTCATGGGGACGAATTGGACATCCTTCCGAATTAGTAAGTATTGGAAGTGAGATAACAGTTGCTATTTTGGAGTTTGATAAAGAGCGGGAGCGAATATCGCTTGGGCTCAAACAACTGGAACCGTATCCATGGGCAAATGTTGACGAGAAATATCCTGTTGGTGCCAAGGTGACGGGTAGGGTCGTAAGTATTACAGACTACGGAGCATTTATAGAGTTAGAGCGAGGAGTCGAAGGGCTAATCCATATTTCGGAAATGTCCTGGACAAAACATGTGACTCATCCCTCGAAAATTGTAACTGTCCAAGAGAATATAGATGTAGTCGTTCTCAAAGTAGATCAACAGAACGAAAAGATTTCTCTCGGTATGAAGCAGACTCAACCAGATCCATGGCAATCACTTAGTGAGAGGTATAATGTAGGAACGGTCGTTAAGGGGCGTGTCCGTAATATAACAGCTTTTGGTGCATTCGTTGAAATTGAAGAAGGTATTGATGGGCTTGTCCATATATCCGACATGTCCTGGACCAGACGGATTAAACACCCTAGTGAAATTGTAAAGAAGGGTGAAGAGCTGGATGTTATTGTTCTTAATATCGATCCAGAGGCCCGCCGGGTCTCTCTTGGGATCAAGCAGGTAACTGAGGATCCGTGGTTATCATTAACGGAAGTTTATCCAGTAAATACTGAAACCAAGGGAGTTATAATTCGACTTCTTGACCGCGGTGTGGTTGTTGAACTTTCCCATGAAGTGGAAGGTTTTGTTCCGATTTCACAATTAAATCATCCAGATATTGCCAGTCCTGGAGATGCCTTTAAGGAAGGGGAGGAAATTCCGTTAAGGGTTATTGAATTTGATGGAAAAAATCGGAGAATAGTGCTTAGTGTGAAAGCTTTTTTCCGTGATAGGGAACGAGCTGAAATTGATGAATACCTTAGCAGTCATCCTGTTTCGGCAACTGTAATTGGAGACGTCGTTTCCGTTAATGAAGTTGAAGAAGAGCATTCCCAAAATGAGGAAGCAGCGGAATCAGGCAGCGGTGAGGAAGCAGCGGAATCAGGCAGCGGTGAGGAAGCAGTGGAATCAGGCAGCGGTGAGGAAGCAGCGGAATCAG